>Ga0115011_10000081_pt1 | contig 93588 bp, 93 predicted proteins | sample TroAtlMetagenome_2_FD_88705 | JGI IMG/M metagenome (GOLD analysis project Ga0115011, IMG submission 88705) | Marine eukaryotic phytoplankton communities from Atlantic Ocean - Tropical Atlantic ANT8 Metagenome | ecosystem: Environmental > Aquatic > Marine > Oceanic | place: Tropical Atlantic... | reverse complement strand
TCAAGGCCCTGACTCAGTACGGATTGATCCCCACTCAAGCCTGAGCTTCCAACACCGCTCACCGCAGGGCCTCCAACGGCCAGGCTGCCGCTCGCCCAAAATCAGCTCTCTTTCACGTTAAACAGCGACCTCGGCTGAAATCGCGGGGTGTGGATCGTAGTCGACCAGATCGAGATCCTCGATGCGATAGTCGAACAGGCTGGTCACGCCCGGCCGGATATTGAGTGAGGGGAATGTCCTCGGCTGACGTTCGAGTTGGGTGCGCGCCTGCTCCAGATGGTTGCTGTACAGATGCACGTCCAGCCCGTACCAGACGACTTCGCCCACCCGGAAGCCCGATTGCTCTGCCAGCAGATGCGTCACCAGAGCCAGATTGGCGATGTTGAACGGCAGGCCCAGCAGACTGTCCACGGAGCGCTGAATGCAGGCGCCCGACAGGCGGCCATCGGAACTCACGAAGAACTGGTATTGCTTGTGGCAGGGTGGCAGTGCCATCTGATCGAGTTCCGCGACGTTCCAGCCGTCCCAGATGATGCGCCGTGAGAATGGATTCTGCTTGAGCAGACGCAGAACCTCGGTCACCTGATCGATCTCGCCACCATCACTGGTCTTCCAGCGCCGCCATTGCGCGCCGTAGACGGGTCCGAGATCACCCCAGCGCGCGGCGAAGTCCGCGTCCGCGACGATGCGCTGCTCGAACTCGGTCTGCGTGAGATGGTCATCGGTCTCCTCGCGATAACGACGCAAGGGCCAGTCGGTCCAGATGCGAACATTCTGCTGCAGCAGCTCACGGATGTTGCGACCGCCCGAGAGCATCCACAGCATTTCCTTGAATGCCGTTTTCCAGTAGACCCGCTTGGTGGTGAAGGCCGGAAAGCCCTGCGCCAGATCGAAGCGCATCTCATAGCCGAACAGGGCTCGGGTGCCGACGCCGGTCCGGTCCAGGCGAAAATCGCCGCCCGCGATCAATCGCCTCAAAAGCTCGAGATATTGCTGTTCGGGATGCATGGCCGTGACCGATAAGCGGGAAACTGAACGCTCAGCTTACCGCTTGTGTCCGCACGCCACGCCGGTAGGCCATCGCGATCAGGATCAGGCCGCCGATCCACATCGGCGCCGACAGCACCATGCCCATCGTGATCCAGCCGGTGCCGAGCAGGTAGTCGATCTGCTGGTCCGGCAGGCGCACCGTTTCCACCAGGGTGCGGAACAGGCCGTAGAGCACCAGAAAGGCGCCGGACACGGCCATGCGGGGTTTCGGCTTGCGCGAAAAAAGCCACAGCAGCGCAAGCATCACCAGGCCTTCGAGCAAGGCTTCATAGAGCATCGAGGGATGGCGCGGCAGCTGCTCCGGGTCCTTGGGGAAGACCATGGCCCACGGCAGCGTGCTCGGCGCGCCCCACAGTTCCTGATTGATGAAGTTGCCGACGCGGCCGCAGAACAGCCCGAACGGCACCAGCGGCGCAATGAAATCGGTGATGTCGAAGAACGTCATGCGGATATGGCGCGCGTAGATCGCGGCCGCCACCATCACGCCGATCAGGCCGCCGTGAAACGACATGCCGCCTTCCCAGATGCGGAAGATCACCAGCGGGTGATGAATGAATGTTTCGAGGTTGTAGAAGAAGGTGTAACCGACCCGGCCGCCGAGGATCACTCCGAGCACCAGATAGAACAGCAGATCGCCGACGCGCTCGCGTGGCCAGTTCCATTGCGGCTGGCGGGCGCGGATCGTTCCCAACCACCAGCAGCCCCAGAAACCCACAAGATAGGAAATGCCGTACCAGTGAATCTGGATCGGTCCGATGGAGAGGGCGACAGGGTCCCAGCCAGGGTGCTGAATCATGGGTGCGAATTCTACGCGATCGCAGATGACAGGCGGCACTCCGATCGCCGCGCCGCGACAAATGATTGGGCAATTGGCCGGCGCCGTGCAGTAATCGGCATAATGGAGAATCCACATAAGCTCAGAGACCCCGGCCATTGGACTGCGAACAGCCCAAAGGACTAGGCGCCGAACCGCCCGAAGCAGTACTCGGTCCCCTCCTCGTCCAACTGCGAGGCGCGGTTTTCAATGCGCTCGAAAAGAAGCTCGCACCGCTTGAGCTGACCGCAGCGCAGTTCGGCGTGGTGGTCAACCTGGCCCGCGGCCGGGCGGAAACACCCGGTGAGCTGTGCCGCCTGATGGATTACGACCGTGGCGCCATGACGCGCCTGCTCGATCGTATCGAAGGCAAGGAGATCATCCAACGCATCCGCTGCCGCGATGATCGCCGCTCGGTCAAACTGCGCCTGACGGAGAAAGGCGCCGGCCTGGTTCCGCAGGTGATGCCGCTGGTCTACGAGGTCTATCGCAATGGACTCAAGGACTTTTCGATCAGTGAACGCGACCGGCTTCTTGAGGATTTGCGCAAGTTGCTCGACGCCCTCTGAGGTTTTTTTTTGCTATATTTGCTGCCTAGGCTATTACAGCCTTAGCAATATTTTCGGCACAAGGTTGGCGACGAATTCCGATGAACGACCGCGAACAACGGACGCTGGCGCAGTTGTACTCGCGCTTCCCGGGCCAGCAGATTAGCGCGGACGGTCTCAAGCTGATTCATCGGGGCCGCTTCGCCAACGCGCACGTCTACCGCTATCGCAAGGGCGCGCTGGACCTGATCGTGAAGGACTTCTCGCACTGCCCGTGGTGGATTCGCCTCAGCGCTGCGCCCTACTTCGTGCATCGCGAGCTGCGCACGCTCGATCGCCTGCGAGGACTGCCCGGCATCGCCAGCCGTCGTTTTCGGCTCAGCGCGATCGCCCTGGCCTATCCGTTCATGCCCGGCCAGCCGTTGAGCGCGGTGCGGCGCGCCGCTGGCACCTTGCCGGCCAGTTTCTTCCGCAGTCTGGAGACTCTGGTGCTGAAAATGCACGAACGGGGCATCGTCCATCTGGACATGCGCAATCTGTCGAACGTGCTGGTCGGCACCGATGGACTGCCCTACCTGATCGACTTTCAGTCCGCGCTCGACCTGCACGGCCTGCCGAACCTGCTCAGCACCGTGCTCGAGTCGGTGGACCTTTCAGGCGTGTACAAGAGCTGGCTGCGGGTAGGCGCCGAGCCGCTGGATCAGGCCCGAATGGAATTTCTGGATCGGTTCAACGAACTGCGTCGCCTGTGGGTCTTCAGGGGCTATCCCCTGACGCGGCTGTTCGAGCGCATTCGCGATGCCCTGGGTCTGTAGGCCCTATCCATCGCTCACATGCGCAATGAAACCCTTGAGGTAGCGCGTTTCCGGCATCGCCGGATGCACCGGATGATCGGCTCCCTGCGCCAGAGTCTCCAGCAACTGCAGGCGACGCCCGAGTCCGCGCGACTCTCGCAACAGCACACGCTGCAATTGCGCCTCGTCGAGATGAAACGAGCAGGAGCAGGACACCAGAATGCCATCGGCCGGAAGCAGTTGCATCGCCGCGCGATTGAGTGCCGCGTAGTGGCCGAACCCCGCGTCGAAATCCTTGCGGCGCTTGACCAGCGCCGGAGGGTCGACTACCACAACATCGAATTCAAGGCCTTCGGCGTGCAGCCGCTTGAGCCGCTCCAGGGCATCGCCCTGCATCGTCTCAACGACCACGCCATTGGTTTGGGCATTGGCCCGCACGGCCGCCAGCGCCGGCTCCGAGCTGTCGATGGCTGCCACCTGGCTCGCTCCGCCAACCGCGGCGCGCACACCCCAGCCACCGGCATAGCAGAACACGTCGAGCACACGCTGGCCGGGGACGTAACGCATGAAGCGATCGCGGTTGTCGCGCTGGTCGTAGAACCAGCCGGTCTTCTGGCCACTGTCCAGTGCCGTACCGAAACGCACGCCGGATTCCAGCAATTCGACATCGGGCGGCGGATCACCGGCCGCCTCCACATACAGCGGCAGGCCTTCGGCCTCGCGTGCAACACCGTCATTGCGCAGCCAGATGCCTCGCGGTTGCAGTACCGCCGTCAGTGCGTCGACGATTTCGGACTTAAGCCGCTCCATGCCGACCGTTCCGATCTGCACGACCAGAACATCACCGTAGCGATCCACGACCACGCCCGGCAGGCCATCACCCTCGCCATGCACGAGCCGGTAATAGGGCTCGGGGTACAGGCGGTCGCGCAAGGCCAGCGCGCTGCGCAATCGCCGAATGAACCAGTCGGTATCGACCGGCCGGTCGCTGCGACTGCTCAGCAGACGTGCGCACAGCAGATTCTTGGGATGCACGTAGGCCAGGCCCAGAGACTTGCCGCGTGCGTCCTCGAGTCGGCACAGATCGCCCGGCGCAAACGCCGACAGCGGCGTGGCCGTGGTGTCGATTTCATTGGAATACACCCACAGATGGCCGGCCCGAAGGCGGCGGTCTTCACGCGGCTTGAGACGCAGCGTGGCCGGCGGCGAGACGGTGTGGTCGGCCATGGTGGTCTTGATCAGGGAAGGGCTTGCCCTATGATAGACCCATCAAGCCATGGCTCCGCCCGACCGCCGCAATTCGCGGCGCCGCCGGCACGGAGCCCCGCGAGATGGAGATTCACGCCGTGAAGCTTCTGAACTCGCTGTCGCCAGAATCGTGGTCCTTGCTGACTTACGTGATCGGGGTGGTCACGATGTGCGCCTTGATGTTGGCGCTGTCGGCCTTGCTTGGGGGGCGCAGTCGCGGTCGCGCCAAGGAGATTCCGTTCGAATCCGGAATCGTCGGCGCCGGCTCCGCGCGCCTGCGCCTGTCCGCCAAGTTCTATCTGGTCGCGATGTTCTTCGTGATCTTCGACGTCGAAGCCTTGTTCCTCTACGCCTGGGCGATCTCGGTGCGCGAAGCCGGCTGGGCCGGATTCATCGAAGCGACGATCTTCATCGTGATACTCGGTGGCAGTCTGGTCTATCTGTGGCGCATCGGCGCGCTCGAATGGGCCAACCGCAAGGCCTATCGGACCAAGGCCACCGGCATCCCGCCCAGGAGCGATTGAACGCCATGGAATACACGCTGACCCGCATCGACCCGAACGCTCCCACCGGCAAGTACCCCGCCGGCACGCGCGAACGCGTCGGCGACCCGGTGGAGTCGATGGTCCATCGCAACATCTTCCTCGGCAAGCTGGAGGACATCCTCCACGGCGCCGTCGGCTGGGGGCGCAAGAATTCGCTCTTTCCGTACAACTTCGGCCTGTCCTGCTGCTATGTGGAAATGGCCACGGCGTTCACGCCGACGCACGACATGGCGCGCTTCGGTGCCGAGGTGATCCGCGCCTCGCCGCGGCAGGCGGACGTGATCGTCATCGCCGGCACGGTGTTCAACAAGATGGCACCGGTGGTGCAGCAGCTCTACGAGCAGATGCTGGAACCCAAGTGGGTGATCTCCATGGGCTCCTGCGCCAATTCCGGCGGCATGTACGACATCTATTCCGTGGTTCAGGGCGTGGACAAGTTCCTGCCGGTGGACGTCTACGTGCCGGGCTGCCCGCCGCGCCCGGAAGCCTTCCTGGCCGGGCTCAACATGCTGCAGGACTCCATCGGCAAGGAGCGGCGGCCGCTGTCCTGGGTGGTCGGCGAACAGGGCGTCTACCGGCCGATCGAGACCTCGCGCAAGGACCGCATGCGCGCCGAGCATCAGGCCCAGACGACATTGCGGACACCCGATCAGGTCTGATGGCGGACGACCTGCCACAAGCACCGGTCACGCCCGGAACCCAGCACGAGATCGTGCGCGAACTGCATGCGCGCTTCGGTGCCGATGCCTTCGTGTTCCAGGCCACGCGCGACGGCATGCCGACACTGTGGCTGGACCGCGCGCTGACTCCCGGCGTGCTGCGCTACCTCAAGCGCGAGGCGCCCTCGCCGTATTCGATGCTCTACGACCTCACGGCTGTGGACGAGCGCCTGCGCACGCATCGCGACGGCCTGCCGGCCTCGGATTTCACGGTGGTCTACCAGTTGCTGTCGATCGGCCGCGATGCCGACCTGCGACTCAAGGTGGCGCTGGCCGAGGACGCGCTGTCGCTACCCAGCGTGGTGTCGGTCTACCCCAACGCCAATTGGTACGAACGCGAAGTCTGGGACCTGTTCGGCATCGTCTTCGACGGCCATCCGCATCTGAGGCGCATCCTGCTGCCGCCGACCTGGGAAGGCCATCCGCTGCGCAAGGACTATCCGGCGCGCGCCACCGAGTTCGACCCCTACGCGCTGGACGCGGCGCGGCAGGACCTGGAGCAGGAAGCCCTGCGCTTCAAGCCCGAGGACTGGGGCATGAAGCGCGGCACCGCGGATGAGGACTTCATGTTTCTCAATCTCGGCCCGAATCATCCGTCCGCGCACGGCGCCTTCCGCATCGTGCTGCAACTCGATGGCGAGGAGATTGTCGACTGCGTGCCGGACATCGGCTACCACCATCGCGGCGCCGAGAAAATGGGCGAGCGCCAGTCCTGGCACACCTTCATTCCGTATACCGACCGCATCGATTATCTCGGCGGGGTGATGAACAACCTGCCGTACGTGCTGGCAGTGGAAAAGCTCGCCGACATCGAGGTGCCGGACCGCGTCAAGACCCTGCGCGTGATGCTGTCGGAGTTCTTCCGCATCACCTCGCATCTGCTGTTCTTCGGCACCTATCTGCAGGACCTCGGCGCGATGAGCCCGGTGTTCTACGCCTTCGTCGACCGCCAGAAAGCCTATGACGTGATCGAGGCGCTGACCGGTTTTCGCATGCACCCGGCGTTCTTCCGCATCGGCGGCGTCGCCATGGATCTGCCGAACGGCTGGGACCGGCTGGTGCGCGAATTCGTCGAGTACTTTCCGCCGCGTCTCGCCGAATACGAAAAGGCGCTGCTGAAGAACGGGCTGGTCAAGGCGCGCACCATCGGCGTGGCCGCCTACGACAGCGAATCGGCGATGGACTGGGGCATCACCGGCGGCGGCCTGCGCGCCACCGGCGTCAACTACGACCTGCGCAAGGCGCGCCCCTACTCCGGCTACGAGAACTTCGACTTCGAGGTGCCGCTGGGCACCAACGGCGACTGCTACGACCGCCTGTGCCTACGCGTGGAGGAAATGCGCCAATCCACCCGCATCATCCAGCAGTGCCTGGAGAACATGCCGCAAGGCCCGTTCAAGGCCGATCACGCGCTGACCACGCCGCCGCCGCGCGAGCGCATGCTGGCGGACATCGAAACCCTGATCACGCACTTCCTCGGCGTGTCCTGGGGGCCGGTGATTCCGCCCGGCGAGGCCAGCGTCATGATCGAGGCGACCAAGGGACTCAACAGCTATTACCTCACTTCGGACGGCAGCACCATGAGCTACCGCACGCGCATCCGCACGCCGAGCTTCGCCCACCTGCAACAGATTCCGCACGTGATTCGCGGGCAGATGGTGCCGGACCTGATCGCGTATATCGCGAGCATCGACTTCGTGATGGCCGATGTCGACCGCTGACGCCAACATCGTGAAACTCGCGGACCTGCCCAAGCCGCAGGACTTCCGCCTGAGCGACACCGAGCGCAAGGACATCCTGCACGAGATTTCGCAGTACCCGGAAGCGCGCGCCGCCTCGATCGAGGCGCTGAAGATCGCGCAGCGCCGCCTCGGCTGGGTGCCGGACGCCGCCATCGCCGAAGTCGCGCCGCTGCTCGGCATCTCCACCGCCGAACTCGACGGCGTGGCCACCTTCTACAACCTGATCTACCGCCAGCCCGTGGGCCGCCACGTAATCACGCTCTGCGATTCCGTGTCCTGTTATCTGACCGGCTACGAGCAGACGCGCGATGCGCTGATCGAAACCCTCGGCATTCAACTCGGCCAGACCACGCCGGACGGGCGCTTCACCCTGCTGCCGATCTGCTGTCTCGGCGCCTGCGACCACGGCCCGGTGCTGATGATCGGCGAGGACACCCATCTGGACGTCACGCCGGATACCGTGCCGGCGATGCTGGAGGCCTACGAATGAGCGCCACCGACAAGACCGCGCTGACGCACCCGCTGACCCACAGCATCGCGCCGGACCGCAAGCCGCTGGACCTGGCCGGCTATCAGTCCGTCGGCGGCTACACCGGGTTGAAGAAAGTCCTGGCCGGCATCGCGCCGGCGGACGTGCAGGCCCAGGTCAAGGACGCCAATCTGCGCGGCCGCGGCGGCGCCGGCTTTCCCACCGGCGTGAAGTGGAGCTTCGTGCCCATGGGCGAGGACGCGCCGCCGCTCAAGTACATCGTCTGCAACGCCGACGAAATGGAGCCCGGCACCTTCAAGGACCGCCTGCTGATGGAAGCCGCGCCGCACCAGCTGGTCGAAGGCATGATCGTCTCCGGCTACGCCATCGGCGCCAGCACCGGCTACATCTTCCTGCGCGGCGAATACGTGCTGGCCGCCAAACACCTGCGCGCGGCCATCGCCGAGGCCCGCCAGGCCGGTTTCATCGGCAAAGACCTGGGCGGCAGCGGCTGGAATTTCGATCTGCACGTGCACACCGGCGCCGGCCGCTACATCTGCGGCGAGGAAACCGCGCTGCTCAATTCCCTGGAAGGCCGCCGCGCCAACCCGCGCGCCAAGCCGCCGTTTCCGCAGGTCGCCGGTTTGTGGGGCCGGCCCACGGTGGTCAACAACGTGGAGACGATCTGCAACGTGCCGCACATCATCGCCCACGGCGCGGACTGGTTTCGCGGACTGTCGCAGGGCAAGAGCGAGGACGGCGGCACCAAGCTCTACGGCGTCTCCGGCAAAGTCAGGCGTCCCGGCGTGTGGGAACTGCCGATCGGCAGTACCGGCCGCGAGATTCTCGAACTCGCCGGCGGCATGAAGGACGGTTTCGAACTCAAAGCCTGGCTGCCGGGCGGCGCCTCCACCGATTTCCTGCTGCCCGAACACCTCGACGTGCCGATGGACTACGGCTCCATCGGCAAGGCCGGTAGCCGCCTCGGCACCGGCCTGATGACCGTGCTCGACGACAAGGCCAGCCTGCTCGGCACATTGGTGAATCTTGAAATCTTCTTCGCCCGCGAATCCTGCGGCTGGTGCACACCCTGCCGCGACGGCCTGCCCTGGACCGTGAAGATCCTGCAGGCGCTGGAATGCGGCGAAGGCGAGCCGGGCGACATCGAGCAGCTGGAAGCCATGACCTCCGATCTGTGGATGGGCAAGACCTTTTGCGCGCATGCGCCGGGAGCGATGGAACCGCTGCAATCGGCGATCAAGTTTTTCCGGCCGGAGTTCGAGGCGGGGATACGGGCTGGTGATTCCGATGTGAGGGCCGCGTGATGGTTGAGCGCGGCGATGTTCGGGTGGTCGGACCCGGAAAAAACCGTAGGGTGGGCAAAGGCCGCAGGCCGTGCCCACGCGTGGCGCCGCGCACGTTCCCGCGTGGGCACGCTTCGCTTTGCCCACCCTACGTCCTGCGTCTTTCGGGACCGGGGACCCGGATCCCGGGACCCGAAGCAAATCGTAGGGTGGGCAAAGGCCGCAGGCCGTGCCCACGCGTGGCGCCGCGCACATTCCCGCGTGGGCACGCTTCGCTTTGCCCACCCTACGTCCTGCGTCTTTCGGGACCGGGGTCCCGGGTCCCGGGACCCGAAGCAAACCGTAGGGTGGGCAAAGGCCAAAGGCCGTGCCCACGCGTGGCGCCGCGCTCGTTCCCGCGTGGGCACGCTTCGCTTTGCCCACCCTACGTCCTGCGTCTTTCGGGACCGGGGTCCCGGGTCCCGCCCGCCGCCCGGAGGGCAGCGTAAATGGCCACCATCCACGTCGACAAAAAGCAATACGAAGTGGACGGCAGCGACAACCTGCTGCACGCCTGCCTGTCGCTGGGTCTGGACATCCCCTACTTCTGCTGGCACCCGGCGCTCGGTAGCGTCGGCGCCTGCCGCCAGTGCGCGGTCAAGCAATACAAGGACGCCGACGACACGCGCGGGCGCATCGTCATGTCGTGCATGACGCCGTCCTCGGACGGCAGCTACATCTCCATCGACGATGCCGAGGCCCAGGCCTTCCGCAAGACCATCGTCGAATACCTGATGTCGAATCACCCGCACGACTGCCCGGTGTGCGAGGAAGGCGGCCACTGCCACCTGCAGGACGTCACGGTGATGACCGGCCATTCGCGCCGGCGCTATCGCTTCGCCAAGCGCACGCACAAGAACCAGGAACTGGGGCCGTTCATCGCCCACGAGATGAACCGCTGCATCGCCTGCTACCGCTGCGTGCGTTACTACAACGACTACGCCGGCGGCAGCGACCTCGGCGTGTTCGGCACCGCCAGCAACGTCTACTTCGGCCGCGCCACGGACGGCACGCTGGAAAACGAATTCTCCGGCAATCTCACCGAGGTCTGCCCCACCGGCGTGTTCACCGACAAAACCCACTCCGAGCGCTACGTGCGCAAATGGGACATGCAGTTCGCGCCCAGCATCTGCGGCGGCTGCTCGATGGGCTGCAACACCTCGCCGGGCGAGCGCTACGGCGAAATCCGCCGCGTGGAGAACCGCTACAACAGCGACCTCAACCACTATTTCCTGTGCGACCGTGGCCGCTTCGGCTACGGCTACACCAACCGCAAGGACCGGCCGCAGCGCATCCGCATCACCGTGGACGGCGCCACCCGCGAACTCGACACCGACGAAGGCCTGGACGCCGCCACGCGCCTGCTCGGCGGCGCCGGCCGCGTCATCGGCATCGGTTCGCCGCGCGCCAGTCTCGAAGCCAACTTCGCCTTGCGCGAACTGGTGGGCGCCGACAACGTCTCGACCGGCCTGTCCGCGCGCGAACACCAGCTCGCGGGCCTGATCCTGCAGTTGCAGCGCGACATGCCGATTGCCAACGCCACGCTGCGCGGTGTGGAAACCAAGGACGCGGCGCTGGTGCTCGGCGAGGACGTGATGCAGACCGCGCCGCGCCTGGCCTTGTCGCTGCGGCAGCTGGCGCGCGGCGCCGGCCTCGCCAAGGCGATCGAGAAAAAAGTGCCGCAGTGGCAGGCCGATGGCGTGGAAGACGTGCGCGACGGCGCGATGAATCCGCTGTTCATCGCCACGCCCACCGACACGCGCCTCGACGACATCGCCGCCGACACCGTGCGCGCCGCGCCGGCCGACCTGGCGGCGCTGGGCTATGCGGTGGCACGCATCATCGATGAATCCGCGCCGGCCGTCGGCGGGCTGGACGAGGAAGCGCAGAGCCGCGCCCAAACCATCGCCGAGGCCCTGCTGGCCAGCGAACACCCGCTGATCGTCTCCGGCACCGGCTGCGACAGCGCCGCCGTGATCGAAGCCGCCGCCAATGTCGCGCTGGCCCTGTACCGCCGTGGCAAGCCGGTCGAATGGGTACTGATCGCCCCCGAGGCCAACAGCCTCGGCGTGCGCCTGATGGACGGCGTGGACGTGGACACCGCACTCGGCTGGCTGGCCGCGGGCGAAGCCGACACCGTTGTGGTGCTGGAGAACGATCTGTACCGACGCGCGCCACGCGCAGCGGTGGACACGGCGCTGGCCAACAGGACCCTGCTGGTGATCGACCATCAGATGCACAAGACCGCGCAGCGCGCCAAGCTGCTGCTGCCGGCGGCCACGCTGTTCGAAAGCGACGGCACGCTGGTGAATTACGAGACCCGTGCGCAGCGCTTCTTTCAGGTGTTCGACCCGAGCTATTACGATGCCGACAACGAGGTGCGGGAGTCCTGGCGGTGGTTGCAGGACCTGGGCGCCGGTGACGCGGGCAACTCCACACGCCCTCCCCCGCTCCCTCCGGGAGAGGGGCGGGGTGAGGGCGAGCGTCCGAAATCAGCGGATTCGCCAGAACGAGCGCCGAGCGCCCTCATCCCCAGCCCTTCTCCCGGAGGGAGAAGGGAGCATTCGGGATGGACCTCGCTGGACGAGGTGACGGCCGCGTGTGCGCTGGCGGTGCCGGCGCTGGCCGGCATCGTCGGCGCCGCGCCGGGCGCGGCCTTCCGCTACGAGGGCATGAAGATGGCGCGCGAGCCACACCGCTACAGCGGGCGCACGGCGATGCGCGCCAATCTCTCGGTGCACGAACCGCGCGCGCCGCAGGACCCGGATTCGGCACTGGCGTTTTCGATGGAGGGGTATCAGGGCACGGCCAAGCCGGCCTCGCTGATCGCCTTCGCCTGGGCACCGAACTGGAACTCACCGCAGGCCTGGAACAAGTTTCAGGACGAAGTCGGCGGCGCGCTGCGCATCAATCCGCCCAGCGAGCACCTGATCAAAAGCAGCGGCTCCGGCGACTACCGCGCCTGGAGCAGCCCGGCGCCAGCCGAAGGCCCGGTCGCCCTGCCGCTGCATCACATCTTCGGCAGCGACGCGCTGTCGGCCCGCGCCGCGCCGATCGCCTCGCGCCGGCCGGCCGCTTACGTCGCGCTGCATCCGGACGACGCTGGCAGGCTCAGTCTGGCCGAAGGCGAGTCCGTGAAAATATCGCTGGACGCCACCGCAACCACCCTGCCGTTGCGCCTCGACGAGAGCCTGATGCCGGGACAGGTGGGCTTGCCGCGCGGTCTGCCGGGCGTGCCGTATTTCGAGGGTGGCGCGCCGCTCACGCTGGAGCGTGGCGCATGAGTTGGCTGCAATCGATCTGGACAGCCGAATTCCAGGCAGTGTTTTTCGCCACCTTGCAGGCCGGCGTGCTGCTGCTGGGCCTGACCATCATCTCGGCGTGGACGATCTGGTGGGAACGTCGCCTGCTCGGTTTCTTTCAGGACCGGCTCGGCCCCAACCGCGTCGGCCCACTGGGCCTGGGTCAGGTCATCGCCGACATGCTCAAGATGTTCTTCAAGGAGGACTGGACGCCGCCCTTCGTCGACAAGCCGACCTTTCTGCTGGCGCCGTTCGTGTCGCTGGCGATGATGCTGCTGATGTTCCTGGTCGTGCCGCTGACGCCGGACATCCGCGTGGCCGACCTGGACATGGGCGTGCTGGTATTCCTGGCGCTGGCCGGGCTCGCGGTCTATGCGGTGATGCTGGCCGGCTGGTCGTCCAACAACAAGTACGCGCTGCTCGGCGGCCTGCGCTCCACCGCGCAGACCATCACCTACGAAGTGTTCCTGGGCCTGGCGCTGATGGGCACGGTCATGCTCGCCGGCTCGTTCAAACTCGGCGACATCGTCGAGGCGCAGCGCGGCCTGTGGTTCGTGGTGCCGCAGTTTTTCGGCTTCATCCTGTTCGCACTGGCCGGCATCGCCGTGGTGCATCGCGCCCCCTTCGATCTGCCGGAGGCCGAATCCGAACTGGCGGACGGCTACCACGTCGAATATTCGAGCATGAAGTTCGGCATGTTCATGGTCAGCGAATACGTCGGCGTGGTGGTGATTTCGGCACTGCTGACCACGTTCTACTTCGGCGGCTGGCTGGGCCCCGGCTTTCTGCCGCCGCTGGCCTGGTTCTGCCTCAAGACCTTCTTCTTCATGTGCGTGTTCATTCTGCTGCGCGCCTCGCTGCCGCGCCCGCGCTACGACCAGATGATGGCCGCGGGCTGGAAGTTCTGCCTGCCGCTGGCGCTGATCAATCTGCTGGCGACCGGCGCGATCGTGCTGCTCAAGGACGGAGGGCTTTCGTGAAAGCAATCCTCATCGGCATCTTCACCAATCTGCGCACCATCTGGATCGTGTTCACGCATCTGTTCCGCAAGCACGACGTCATCGAGTATCCCGAGGTCAAGCCCTACATGCCGCCGCGCTATCGCGGCCGCATCGTACTCACGCGCGACCCGGACGGCGAAGAACGCTGCGTCGCCTGCAACCTCTGCGCCGTCGCCTGCCCGGTGGCCTGCATCTCGCTGCAGAAGGCGGAGCGCGAGGACGGGCGCTGGTATCCGGAGTTCTTCCGCATCAACTTCTCGCGCTGCATCTATTGCGGCTTCTGTGAAGAGGCCTGTCCGACCTCGGCGATCCAACTGACGCCGGATTTCGAAATGGCCGACTACAAGCGCCAGGACCTGGTCTATGAAAAGGAAGACCTGCTGATTTCCGGCACCGGCAAGGACCCGAACTACAATTTCTACCGCATCGCCGGCCTGGAGATCGCCGGCAAGCCCAAGGGCGGCGCGCGCAAGGAAGCGCCGCCGGTGGACGTGAAGACCCTGTTGCCATGAGCGGATCGGACTGAACATGGAATTCGTCTTCTACAGCGCCTCGATCATCGCCCTGTTCGCGGCCCTGCGTGTGGTCACCAATACCAACCCGGTGCACGCGCTGCTGTACATGGTGCTGACGCTGCTCGCGATCGCCGCGATGTTCTTTGCCCTGGGCGCGCCATTCGCCGGCGTGCTGGAGGTGATCGTCTACGCCGGCGCCATCGTCGTGCTGTTCGTGTTCGTGGTGATGATGCTCAATCTCGGGCCGGAGACGGTGGCGCAGGAACGCCAGTGGATGCGGCCACGCGTGTGGATCGGGCCGGGGCTGCTGTCGCTGGTGCTGCTGGTGGAAATCGTGATCGCGCTGGCGAGCCGTCCCGGCGAGCTGGCCGGTGCCGAGACCGTCAGCGCCAAGGCCGTGGGCATCGCCTTGTACGGCCCCTATCTGCTGGCGGTGGAACTCGCTTCGATGATGCTGCTGGCCGGTCTGGTGGTGGCCTGGCATCTGGGCAAGCACGACGACCAAGGAAGCGTCCGATGATGGAAAGCGTCGTGGGCATTCCGATGGATCATGGCCTCGCCGTGGCCGGCATGCTGTTCGTGATCGGCCTGGCTGGCGTGATGGTGCGGCGCACTGTGCTGTTCATGCTGATGAGTCTGGAGCTGATGCTCAATGCTGCGGCCCTGGCCTTCGTCGTCGCCGGTGCGCGCTGGGCGCAGCCGGACGGGCAGATCATGTTCATCCTGATTCTGACACTGGCGGCCTGCGAGGCCAGCGTGGGGCTGGCGCTGCTGCTGCAGTTGTATCGGCAGTTCCGGACGATGGATGTGGATCGGGCCAGCGAGATGCGGGGGTGAGCATGTCCATACACCAATTCCCCGCCGCTTGGCAGCGGATGCCCATCAGCGATGAGAGGTCGAGGGTCCAGCGTCAATTGGCTACGTCCCCGACGGGTTCCGGCGCCCCCCGGCGCCGGGTTCCTTTTCTTTGCTTGTCCAAAGAAAAGGAACCAAAAGAAAAGACACCCCACCGTCCGCGCCGCTCGCTTCGCGAGCGGTCCCCGGGCGGGGCGCCGTGCTCGGGGGGCGCGTCGACAGGACGTCCCTGTCCTGACGACGCTTGCTCGACGTCCTGTCTCGCACCCCGCTGCGCGCGACACCCCACCCGGCGCTTACGAAGGGGCCCGAACCGCGAAAAGCCACAGCAACAGCTCCCCTCTCCCGCGTGCGGGAGAGGGGTTGGGGGAGAGGGCCGCGCGCAGCGCGGAATGCGGCTTCGTCCCGCTACGTCCGCACCGAGTAGCGCTACACCCACTGTGGTTCAGAAACCAGAACCTCGGCTTTTCCTAGGACCCAGGCGGATCGCAAGGCGGAGGAACAAGGCATGAACCCGTTGTTCCTCACCGCCTTCATCCCCCTCGCCGGCTATCTGTTCCTGTCATTCTCCCGCGGCCGCCTGTCCGAAAACATGGCGGCGATCGTGGGCGTCGGCACGGTGGGCGTCTCGGCGCTGATCGCCGCCTGGATCACGATCGGCTTTCTCGGCACGGACGGCGCCGCGCAGACCCAGCTGCTGTGGCACTGGATCGACGTGCACGGACTGGCAGTGGACTTCGCGCTGCGTCTGGATGAACTGTCGCTGGTGATGCTGGGCATCGTCACCGGCGTCGGCTTCTTCATTCATCTCTACGCCTCCTGGTACATGCGCGGCGACAAGGCCTACGCCCGCTTCTTCTCGTACATGAACCTGTTCGTGGCGAGCATGCTGTTCCTGGTGCTCGGCGACAATCTGCTGGTGCTGTACCTCGGCTGGGAAGGCGTGGGCGTGTCCAGCTATCTGCTGATCGGCTTCTGGTATCAGGATTCGGCCAATGGTGCGGCGGCGCGCAAGGCCTTCGTCATCACCCGCGCCGGCGATGTGGCGATGTCGATCGCCTTGTTCATCCTGATCCTGCAGTTCGGCACGCTCGACATCGACACGCTGATGACGGCGGTGACCACGCAATGGGAGCTCGGCGCGCCGATCGCCACGCTGACGGCACTGCTGCTCCTCGGCGGTGCCGTCGGCAAGTCCGCGCAGCTGCCGCTGCAAACCTGGCTGCCGGACGCAATGGCCGGTCCGACGCCGGTCTCGGCACTGATTCATGCGGCCACCATGGTCACGGCTGGGGTCTACCTGATTGCACGCACGCACGCCCTGTTCGAACTGTCCCCGATCGCGATGCAGGCGGTGGGCGTGATCGGCGCGGCGACGCTGCTGCTGGCCGGTTTCTGCGCGCTGGCGCAGACCGACATCAAGCGCGTGCTCGCGTATTCGACGATGAGCCAGATCGGCTACATGTTCCTGGCCCTGGGCGTCGGCGCCTGGCAGGCGGCGGTATTCCACCTGATGACGCACGCCTTCTTCAAGGCGCTGCTGTTCCTCGGCTCCGGCAGTGTGATCCTGGCGATGCACCACGAGCAGGACATGTTCAAGATGGGCGGGCTGCGCAAGTCCCTGCCCTTCGTGTTCGGCGTGTTCCTGATCGGCTCGCTGGCGCTGGTGGCGATCCCGCCCACGGCCGGCTTCTTCAGCAAGGACGAAATCCTGCACGAGGCTTTCGCCAGCGGCCACACCACGCTGTGGGCCTGCGGCCTGTTCGGCGCCTTCCTGACCGCGGTCTATACCTTCCGCATGCTGTTCATCACCTTCTTCGGCGTGCCCCAGGGCGAGGCCCATCGTGGCCATGGTCTGTCGCATCACCTGCCCCTGGGGGTACTCGCGATTCTGGCGATCGTCGGCGGCTTCATCCATCTGCCGCTGGACCGTGTGCTGCCTGCCAGCCATGCCGGCGACGCCAGCCCGCTGATTGAATATCTGCCGCTGCTGGTGTCGCTGATCGGCATCGCCCTGGCCGCCGGTCTGTGGCTCGGCGACCGCTCCGCGGTCACGCGCCTGGCGAAAGCCATCGACCCGCTGCGCCGACTGGCGCTGAACGCCATGGGCTTCGACTGGCTCTACGACCGCCTGTTCGTGAAGCCTTACCTGTGGCTGGTGCACGTCAATCGCGATGATCTGTTCGACCAGGCGATCGGCGCCATCCCGGCCACGCTGACGCGTGCCCACCACGGCCTGGCGAAAACCCAGACCGGGCAGTTGCGCTGGTATGCCGCGTCCGTCGCGCTCGGTGCGGTACTGATCACCGGAGCGGTCTTCCTATGATCCTGCTCTGGCTGATCCTGATCCCGATCATCGGCGGCCTGCTGTGCTGGCAGGGCGAACGTCACGCCGGCCCCTGGCTGCCGCGCTGGTTCGCGGCCGGCTCGATGCTGCTGGTGCTGATTCTCAGCCTGTGGCTGTGGATCAGCGGCGACTACAGCCTCGCTGTACCCGGCGGCACACCGCAGTGGGCGCTGGAGTTCAAACGCGACTGGATTCCGCGCTTCGGCATCAGTTTCCACCTGGCGCTGGACGGCCTGTCGCTGATGCTGGTGGTGCTGACGGCACTGCTCGGCCTGATGGCGGTGATCTGCTCCTGGCGCGAGATCGACCAGCGCGTCGGCTTCTTCCACCTCAACCTGCTGTGGAACCTCGGCGCGGTCATCGGCGTATTCCTGACCCTGGACCTGTTCCTGTTCTTCTTCCTGTGGGAAGCGATGCTGGTGCCGATGTACTTCCTGATCGCGTTGTGGGGCCACAACGCGCCCGGCGGCCGCGGCCGGATCTACGCCGCCACCAAGTTCTTCCTGTTCACGCAGGCCTCCGGGCTGATCATGCTGGTGGCGATCCTCGGCCTGGTCTATGTGCATCAGCAGCAGACCGGCGTGCTCAGCTTCAACTACATGGACCTGCTCGGCACCTCGATGAGTCCGCTCACCGAGTTCTGGTTGATGCTGGGATTCTTCGTCGCCTTCGCCGTGAAGATGCCGACCGTGCCCTTGCACTCCTGGCTGCCGGAGGCGCACTCGCAGGCACCGACGGCGGGCTCCGTGGATCTGGCCGGCATCCTGCTCAAGACCGCGGCCTACGGCCTGCTGCGCTTCGCGATCCCGCTGTTTCCGAACGCCTCGCTGGACTTCGCGCCGGTGGCGATGTGGCTGGGCGTGATCGGCGTGATCTACGGCGGCGTACTGACCTTCGCCCAGAACGACATCAAGCGGCTGGTGGCCTATTCCTCGGTCGCGCACATGGGCTTCGTCATGATCGGCATTTACGCCGGCACCGAAATGGCGCTGCAGGGCGTGACCATCCAGTTGCTGGCGCACGGCATCTCGGCCGGCGGCCTGTTCATCCTCTGCGGTGAAATCTACGAGCGCATGCACACCCGTGACATGCGGCAGATGGGCGGCCTGTGGGCACGCTTCAAGACTTTGCCGCCGATCGCGCTGGTGTTCGCCGTGGCCTCGCTGGGCCTGCCCGGCTTCGGCAATTTCGTCGGTGAATTCCTGATTCTGGCCGGCACCTGGGCCTTGGCGCCGGCCGTCACCATCGTCGCCTCGACGGGCCTGGTGCTGGCAGCGGTGTACTGCCTAATCCTGGTGCAGCGTACCTTCCATGGTCCGATTCAGGGCGATGCCGCCAGCCTGCGCGATCTGAGCAGCCGCGAGCGCTACATGCTGCTGATCCTGATGGCGGTGCTGCTGTGGCTGGGGCTGTATCCACAGCCCTTCCTCGACACCTCCACGACCACGATGCAGGCGATCCACGAGATCTATCGAGGCGCCGCGGTCGCGGTGGCCGCGCCATGAGCTTCACCCAGGCCCAGCTGCTCGCCCTGCTGCCGATCCTCATCGTCGGCGCCACTGCGCTGGCGGTGATGACCGCCATCGCCGTGCGTCGCCACCATCGCGCCACCGCCACCATCGCCGTGGTCGGCCTCAATCTCGCGCTGATCGCCTGCCTGCTGGTGGCGCAACTCGAGCCGCAGCAGGTCACGCCGCTGTTGCGTGTCGACGGCTATGCCTGCTTCTACATGGCCTTGATCCTGATCACTACGCTGGCCACGGCGACGCTGTCTCACGCCTATCTCGAAAACGACCGGCGCAACCCGGAGGAGTACTACCTGCTGCTGGTGATCGCGGCGATGGGCGGCCTGGTCATGGTCTGCGCCGAACACCTGGCAACGCTGTTCATCGGCGTGGAACTGCTGTCGATTCCGCTGTACGGCATGATCGGCTTTCCGATCGGCGAACGCCGTTCGCTGGAGGCCAGCCTCAAATACCTGGTGCTGTCGGCGAGCGCATCGGCCTTCCTGCTGTTCGGGCTGGCGCTGATCTACGCGCAGACCGGCGCGCTCGGCTACGCCGAACTGGGCGCGGCCACCTCGCAGCTGTCGGCCAATTCCCCCTATCTGTTGGTCGGCGGCGCGATGCTGCTGGTGGGTCTGGGCTTCAAGCTGTCGCTGGTGCCGTTTCACCTGTGGACGCCCGATGTGTTCGAAGGCGCGCCGGCGCCGACCATGCTGTTTCTGGCCACGGCCAGCAAGGTCGCCGTGTTCGCCGCGCTGACGCGCTACTTCGCGGAGGCCGGCGACTACCATTTCGACCGGCTGCTGGACGTGCTCTCGGGCATCGCGATCCTGTCGATCCTGGTCGGCAGCCTGCTCGCGCTGGCGCAGAAGAATCTCAAGCGGCTGATGGCCTACAGCTCGATCACGCACTTCGGCTACTGCCTGGTGGCGCTGATCGCGGGCGGCGAACTGGCGGTCGAGGCGGTGGGGGTCTATCTGCTGACCTATGTGGTCACCGCGCTCGGTGCCTTCGGCGTGATCAGCCTGATGTCCAGCCCGCACCACGAGCGCGACGCGGATTCGATCCACGACTATCGCGGCCTGTTCTGGGACCGGCCCTACCTCACCTCGACGATGATCGTGGCGATGTTCTCGCTGGCCGGGGTGCCGCTGACGGCTGGCTTCATCGGCAAGTTCTACGTGCTCGCGGCGGGCATCGACGCGCGCCTGTGGTGGCTGGTCGGCACGGTCGTGTTGGGCTCCGCCATCGGCCTGTACTACTACCTGCGCGTAATCATCGCGATGTTCCTGACCGAGCGCGGCATCCATCGCACCACGGCGCCGCTGGACTGGGCGCAGCGCGCCGGCGGCATCGTCATCCTGTTGATCACGGTGCTGATGTTCTGGCTGGGCGTGTATCCACAGCCCTTGATCGAATTGATCCGCGCCGCTGGACTCCATTAGTCGGCATCGGTATTTGCCCCTTGCTGGTGCACTGGTTCACAATCGTTCAGATTCTTCGGGCCGGCTAGCGGCGATGCGGCCCGGCCATTGTTTTCACGCAGTCGTCAAGGCAGGGAGCTCACCGCGAGGTGTCGGAAATCTCGACCAATTGGATTGCATACGAACAGCCGCTCAACGAGCGATTGCGCAGTTTCCTGCGGCTGGAATTTCTGTTCAGTCGCCACCGCCACCATCGCGCAGACGAATCGGTCTGGGGCGTTCGTGCGACGCTGCAGTCCCTGCTCGACATCCTCACCTTGCTTGGCCGCAGCGATTTCAAGAGCGAGCTGCTCAAGGAACTGTTGGAACAGCACAATCTGCTGTCCAAACTCGCATCACGCAGCGACGTGGATCCCGAGCGACTGTCGAAGACGCTCAAAGAGATCGACGAAGCGGTCAATGGCCTGCAGACGATCGGCTCGCACTTTGTCAGCGGTGCGCTGCGCGACAACGAATTCCTGATCGCGGTGCTCAATCGCACGACCATTCCGGGCGGCACCTGCAGTTTCGATGTGCCCATCCTGCATCACTGGTTGAGTCAGCCGTACGAGGTGATCAAGCGCGATCTGGACGCCTGGTTCGCCGATCTGCGAGCCTTCGAGCGCTCGATCAACCTCTATCTCAAATTGCTGCGTGCCGGCACCGAGCCGACCCAGGAACGCGCGCCGGCGGGCATGTTCGTTTATTCGCCGCAGGGCACGTTCACGCTATTGCGTGTGCTGGTGCCGGCGCAGCTGCACGTCTACCCGGAGATCAGCGCCGGCCGTCACCGCTTCAGCATTCGCTTCATGTCCGGCCGCGACGTCAACATGCGGCCCTCCCAGGCCGCGACGGATATCACTTTCAAGCTGCATTGCTGCGTACTGTGAGCGAACCCATGAGGACTGCCCCCTGTCCGCAATGCGGCCAGCCTTCGGTGCTCGAACCCAGCAATCCATGGCGTCCATTTTGTAGCGAGCGCTGCAAGTTCGTGGACTTGGACGGTTGGTTCAGCGGTCGCTACACCATTCCGGGGCCGGAACAGATGCCCCCGGACGAGGACGAGCACTGAGTCCATATCGCCGCGACTCACGCCGGCCGCCGCTGGCACCACATCGATCATGGCCCTCGCATACGGGCGCCAAATGGCATGCGACGCCGGCCACACGGCGGCGACAATCGGACCGTACGCCGCTAAGCTGAGCCTCTGGACCGGTTCGCCGCGAAAGACTGCAATGACGCCTGTGTATGGCATGGTCCGGCATCGTTTGGCATCCTCGGGGGGAAACATGCGTGGCTGCTTATCTCATCGGGCGCCTGTGAACGGCGGCTTCTCCTCAAGGCGACCAGCCGTATACTTCACGTTCTTGTCGCTTGCACGCCGCCCCGCACATCTACCAAGTTCCCGCAGTGCGCGTTCACTGCGGGGCGCACCCCGCTGACGTAGCCGTATGCCTGCCCTATTGAGTGTTCGTGGTCGCCTGATTGCGCTCGTCGCCAGCCTGGTCATCTGTCTGGGTGGGGCCAATCTTCTGCTGGGCCATCTGATCAGCAATGAGGAGAGGGTCAAGGCGCAGTTGTGGGAACAGCATCAACGACTGGAAACGATTCATGCCGTCGTCGCGATGATGAGCACGCACCGCTTCAACCTCGGTCAGTACAACAGCGCCTCGCTGATCAACGATCAAGCGCAGATCGCGGCAGCACAGGCGGCGGTGGATCAATCGCTCAACAAGCTACAAGCACAGCTCTCGAAAATGGCTGCGTTCGACGCGGCCAGTACCGAGCAGATCCGCGAGCAGCTGGACGCACTGCCTGTGCACATCGGCGACGGAATGGAGGCATTCAAGGCTGGCCGCCAAGAAGAAGCCAATTTCCACATCGGAAAAGTCCGCAGCAGTCTCGATACGGTCGAGAACACCCTGCATCGGGCGACCTCTCGTGAACAGGCCGAAGCGGAGGCCGTGCGCCAACATGAGACGGAACACTCCACGAATGTGATGCGGCTGTCTCTGCTGATCGTCGCCATCAGCATCATGCTTGGCGCCATTCTCGGGTTCTGGCTGTTGCAGTCGATCATGCGGCCATTGCAGGCCACTGTGCGTGCGATGCGGCAGGTCAACGACGGCGAGACATCGGTCGACCTGCCGCCCATCACCCACGACGAGTTCGGCGAGATGGCGCAGGCGCTACGCCAGTTTCGCGACCAGACCGAAAGGCTGCGGCAGCTGGCCTACAACGACGCACTGACCGGGCTCGGCACCCGGGCGCGACTCGAAGAAGTGGTGGAGCGCGCCACCGGGCAAGCGACGTCCGATTCATCGCCCATCGCACTGATGTTCATCAGCCTCGACAATCTGCGCAACGTCAACGACAGCCTCGGACATCGCATCGGCGACCACTATCTGTGCGAAGCGGCGGTTCGGCTTCAACGGTTTGCCCCATTCGGCAGCACGCTGTGCCGCTTCGGCGGGGACAAATTCGTCATCGTACTTGACGAGATTCCGGGCCATGACCTTTCGGGTCAGATCGCGGCGATCTGCAATGTGGCGCGCAACATCCTCATCGGTCTCTCCGAACCCTTCCCGTTCCGCGACCATCTGCTGCCAATGACGGCCTCGATCGGCGTGGGCATGTATCCCTCCGACGGCGAATCCTTCGAAGGCTTGATCACCGCAGCCGAGACCGCGATGTACACGGCCCGGCGCACCGGCGGCAACAGCGTCCAGTTCGCCAAGGCCGATTTCAGGACCACGGCCCGCGACCGTCTGCAATTGATCTCGGATATCCGTCGAGCGATCGAAGCCGGCGAGTTCCAGGCGCATTTCCAGCCGATCGTAGACACCGACACCCATCGCGTGATCGCCGCCGAGGCGCTGCTGCGCTGGCAGCATCCGGCGCGGGGGCTGCTGCTGCCCGGTGAGTTCATCCAGATCGCGGAGGAATCGGGCCTGATCCGATCGCTGGGTGAACACTGCCTGCTACAGGCCTGCGAGCAGGCTGCGCTGTGGCGAAAGGCCGGCCACCCCATCCGGCTGTCGATCAATCTGTCGGCGCGCCAGATCGAGGACCGAACCATCCTGCCCGCTCTGCAAAGAATTTCCGCCGCCGCGCTGGTGCCGCCCGAATCAGTGGATTTCGAGATCACCGAAACCGCAATGCTCGAGCACATCGACCATGCTCACGCCACGCTGACCGAGATTCGCGCCATGGGCTACCGGATCAGCGTGGACGACTTCGGCACGGGTTATTCCTCGCTGGCCTACGTGCAGCGCTATCCGATCGACAAGATCAAGATCGACCGCTCTTTCGTTGCCAAGCTGGAGCACGCCCGTGAGGCCCGCGCGATTGTCTCCGCGACCATGGCGCTGGCCCAGCGCCTAGATCTGGAGTGTGTGGCCGAGGGCGTGGAAACGTCCCAGCAGATGCGCCTGCTCAGGGACATCTCCTGCACGCTGCAGCAGGGCTTCTATTTTTCGCCGGCGCTGGCGCCGGAAAATTTCCTGCCCTGGGTGCTCAGCTACGAGTCGCGGTCGGAATACTGAGCCAGCTGCGCACGAGCCTCTCGCGTCACCAGCGGGTGCGGATCATCCACGGCCAGAGCCCAGACATGCAGATCGGGAGCCAGGCGATCCAGTGCGCTGACGGCTCCGATGCGGGCGCGCGGCGAAGGATGCCTGACCATCAGATCCGCCAGCAGATCGCGTGTGTTGCCATCGCCCAGCATGCTGGCGATCCTGAAGAACGATGAGCGCTTGGAGTTTTCGCTCTCGGCCGGATAGCCCGAGATGACGCCGCGCTCCAGATCGAAAAAATACTGCTCGCGGGCACGGACTTCGGGCACGGACACCATCAGATTCAAGGTGATGCTCATCTCCTTGGGCGGGTGCTGCACATGAAGGTCGCGGCTGGCGCGGTACAGCATCGCCATGTCACGGCCGAAACGCATGCGCTGCAAGGGCCGGATACTGACGGACTCCCCGACATAGCCGACGACCGATTCGAAGTCATATTCGAACAGATCCGTTTCGTAGCCGGAACCGGAATAGTTGACGGTCAGAAAGCTGAAATTGTGGTCATGCGCCAGATCGTAGGAGAACTGCCCCTGAAACACACGACCGGCCACGATGTCAGCCGTGGACGGCCAGACATTCGCGCGCACATAGAAGTTCTTGCGCTGCCCCAGCAGTATGGCCTGACTGGAGGGCGCGGCCTCATCCGAAAACTGTCGGGCGATAAGCTCATTGAGACGGCGGACAATCAGCTCCCGGTCATTGGCCAGCGCACGCAGCATCGGCGCTGATTCCGCGATCGAATCCTCGTCATTGAGATCGACCTTGGCCTGCACATAGTCCAGATAGTCCTCGGTGTCTATCGTGTCGTGGCCCTCGCAAGGGATGATCAAAGCCATGCCTAAATCTTCTTGTCCGTGATCGCCTGCAATGCCTTGCGCGCGGCGCTTTGAACGTGGGGGTGGCGATCGTGTGTCGCTGCTTCCAGCGCCTGAATCGCCGCCAGACGGTACAAGCGCGCCAGATTCTGGATCGCCGCCCAGCGAACAGCGTGATGGGGATGCTTGGTCAGCTGCTCGACCGGATCGATCGACGAATGATGTGCAAAACGACCCAGCACCGTCGCGGCGACCCGCAACTGTGTGAAGCTCAGGTCCGCATCATTGGCCTGCCAGGCCTGTAGCCGGTCCCTGCTGAACAGCCATTCCAGGGTTCGTATCGGCGGCGTGACCAGCTTGAGCAACAGCGTGGGTTGCCGGAAGCGGAAATCATAGACGAACCGGTCCGATTCTATGGACAAGACCTCGCCGCACTGCAACCGCCGGGATTCGACCGGCTCCAGATGCAGGGACGGATCGAACACATCGTTCCGATACGAGTCCGGCAAGCGATAGACGTCGTAATCAACGGATTCGCCCGAGAGCAGGGCGTAGAACGCCAGTGTCGGCAAGGCGTGGATGTAACGCTGGGGTTCTTCGTGCAGGGCAACGGAGACGAGAAACCGCTCGCGGTGCAGCACCCACTCCCGCGAAAACCAGGACCCGACGAAATCGGGCCGGTCGCGCTGCTGGATCAGTTGGCGATTGATTTCATCGTGAAGAAATGACGAATCGACGAAGGTCTGAAACGCCGCTCGGCAGTCCCAAAAACTCTCCGGCGCCTCGGGCCGAAACACCGACTCGGCCGATTCCACCAGTGCTTCAAGCGCATGTTTCCCTTTGGTCATCCCTCTATTAGAGGGAAAAACCTTGAGGAGGTCTAGCCTGCCCGTCGTGCGAGAGCTGCCGCCTGACCGCTACCGCCAATGGAGGTGGCGCTGCGCCTCGCGATCAGCAATTTTTCCGTCGCTTGAAATTGTCGGCCGATGGACAGCGATACGGCTTAGGCCGCTCCCCTCGTTAGAGGGTCGCGGCCTGCCGAACACGATCACCGATTGCTGAGCAATCAGATGACCGACGATGCCAATCAGGTGTGATCGAACATCACGATCAGGAACGCCAGGTTGCTGGCCTGCGTGTCACCCGCTTCGGCCGCGCCGGCGCCCGCAACGTCATATTCCAGATCCGGGATTTCGAGTTCGATTTCGTTGTTGATGTCAAAGTTCATGGCTGTTTTGCTCCTGATGTTGAGTGATCGCCCCAAGGCGCCCAACAAATCTAACACTAGGCGATCTCGAATTACCAATTGTCGCCGATAAACGTTGCAAATTTGACGACAAACGTAACGTAAAATCATGGAGTTGTTTGTATAAATTTGTTTTTAAAGGAATTTATAAAAAACCACGATATTATCGATCCAAGCTTCTCATCAAATTCATCAAAAAGGTCGATTTTGGTGCGTCAAACAAAGAAATTTTACGAAAATTTCGGCGGAATGCGCCAACACGGGACACAGCGGTGGCATTCCCGACGCGAATGGCGCCAAGACTGTGCTGAACTCAGCGATTTACGCTCGACTCCGGCCTCCCCATGCGTTCTGTCGAGCACGACTGTCCTGCAGGCAGCCCAAGCAGCAGCCTCTGAGCCCCGGCCCGGCCTGGCCACACACGCGTGGCTGGCGCTGGTCGTCGCTGTGAAAATATGGCGCGACGGTTTAGCGTCCCGACTGGACGGATCAGAGGAGAACCAAAATGGAGGAATGGGTGGCCCGTGCGCTGAGGCGCTGGCCGAATGTGCCCGCCCTTTACGGGTGGCTGTCACTGGATCGCCGTGGACGCTGGCTCATCAAGGGGGAACACATCACACGCCCCCAGATCATCGACACGATCAACCCCAATTACGCCGCCGATGCGCGCGGCTGCTGGTACTTCCAGAACGGCCCGCAACGGGGCTACGTCAGTCTGGAATACGCGCCCCTGCACCTGCGCATCAACGGCGCTGGACAGCTGATGGCGCACACCGGCGTGTCGGTCGACAGCGTCGATGCGGTTTATCTGGACGAGAACGGAGCGCTGCTTTTGGAATCGAACCTGGGGCCAGGACTGCTTGACGATCAGGATCTGGTCTGGGCGCTGAGCCACTTGCTGGTGGACGGGCACGAAATTGACGAAGCCCAGCTCGCGAACGCCCTGGATCGTTCATCCGGCTCGGATACGTCGCTGAAGTTCAACTTCATGGGCCGCGAGGCACCGGTACGACGTTGCGATTTTGCGCACATTCCGGCACGGCTCGGCTTTGTTCGTGAGCCACAGCCGGAGCAGACGTAGCCGCTCAGTCCGACTTGTTGCGCAAGGCCTCGAACAGCGCAGCGCCCAGCGAGCCCGTTGGCTGCGCCTCGGCCTTGCGGCCACGCTTATTGTTGTGTGTTGCGGCCTTGGGGCGCGGCCGTGATTCGGAGCCGGCAGACTTGGTCACCGATCGAGCCGCGTCATCCCGGGACTTCATCGTCAGCGCGATGCGCTTGCGCTTCACGTCCACCTCGACCACTCGGACCTTGACCACGTCGCCGGCCTTGACGACCTGGTACGGGTCCTTGACGAAGCGGTCCGACAGCTGGGACACGTGCACCAGGCCGTCCTGATGCACGCCGACATCCACGAAGGCACCGAAGGCGGCGACATTGGTCACCGTGCCTTCAAGCACCATTCCGGGCTGCAGGTCCTTGAGTTCGTTCACCCCTTCCTTGAACTCGGCGGTCTTGAAACCAGGGCGCGGATCGCGGCCCGGCTTCTCGAGTTCGGCGATGATGTCGCGCACCGTCGGCAAACCAAAGCTATCGCCGACAAAGGCATTCGGGTCCAGGGCGCGCAGCGCTTCGGCATCGCCCATCAGGCTGCGCAGATCCCGCCCGCAGGCGGCGATGATGTTCTGCGCGAGCCCGTAGGCTTCGGGATGAACTGCGGAGGCGTCCAGCGGCTCGTCGCCATTCGGGATCCGCAGAAAACCGGCGCACTGGACATAGGTCTTGGGGCCAAGCCGCGCCACGCCGAGCAGTTGCTGGCGGGAGCGGAACGGCCCCTGCGTATTGCGATGCGCGACGATGGCCTCGGCCAGGGATTCACCCAAGCCTGACACGCGCGCGAGCAAGGGCGCGCTCGCCATGTTCAGATCGACGCCGACGGCATTGACGGCGTCCTCGACGATCGCATCCAGGGCACGCGCCAGCCGGAACTGATCGACGTCGTGCTGGTATTGGCCGACACCGATCGCCTTGGGCTCGATCTTGACCAGCTCCGCCAGCGGGTCCTGCAGCCGCCGCGCAATCGACACGGCCCCGCGCAGGGACACGTCCAGGTCCGGGAATTCCGCAGCCGCCAGGGCTGAGGCCGAATAGACCGAAGCACCCGCCTCGCTGACCGTGACCTTGATCGGCTTGGGGTCCGGCGCATTGATCAGCACCTCGGCCACCAGCTTGTCGGTTTCGCGACTGCCGGTGCCGTTGCCGATCGCGATCAGCTCGACCTTGTGTTTGTGAATCAGGCGCGCCAGTTCGGATTGAGAGCCCCGAACGTCGTTCTTGGGTGCGAACGGATAGATCGTCGCGGTGTCGAGCAGCTTGCCGGTACCATCCACCACCGCCAGCTTGACGCCAGTGCGAATGCCGGGGTCCAGCCCCATCGTGGCCCGCGAACCGGCCGGCGCCGCCAGCAGCAGATCCTTGAGGTTGCGCGCGAACACCTGAATCGCCTCCAGGTCGGCGCGTTCGCGCAACTGCATCATCAGGTCGATCGACAGGCTCATCGACAGCTTGACGCGCCAGGTCCAGCGCACCACCTCCATCAGCCAGATTTCGGCCGGCGCGCTGCCCTGACCGATCGAATAGGCATCGGCGATCATCCGTTCCACCGGCTTGAGCGGCGCGGGATCGTCCGCGTCGACCTCGATCGTCAGGCTCAGAACCTCCTCGTTGCGTCCGCGCATCATCGCCAAGGCTCGATGGCTGGGCACGCCCGACCAGCGCTCCACGTGGTCGAAATAATCCGAAAACTTCTGCCCGACCTCCTGCTTGCCGTCGACCACGCGTGCTCGCAGAAACGCGTGCTTTTGCAGATAGGTCCGCAGCGCACCCAGGAGTTCGGCGTTTTCGGAGAACTGTTCGACCAGAATGTCGCGCGCACCGTCGAGCGCGGCCTTGGCGTCCGGCACCTCGTCGCCGAGGTAGGCGGAGGCGGCTTCCTGCGGGTCCAGCGACCGATCCTGCAACAACGCCTCGGCCAGCGGCCCCAGCCCTTTCTCGCGCGCAATCTCGGCGCGGGTGCGCCGCTTGGGCTTGTACGGAAGGTACAGATCTTCGAGTTCGGCCTTGGTCGTCACCGCCGCGATTCGCGCTTCCAGATCGTCCGTGAGCTTGTCCTGGCCACGGATCGATTCGAGCACACTGGTGCGACGCGCTTCGAGTTCGCGCAGATAGCCCAAACGGTCTTCCAGATTGCGCAGTTGGGTGTCGTCCAGACCGCCGGTGACTTCCTTGCGGTAACGGGCGATGAACGGCACGGTCGCGCCTTCGTCGAGCAGCGCCACCGCCGCGTCCACTTGCTGCGGACGGGCGCCGATCTCCTCGGCGATCAAACGGGCGATTCGGCTGGCGGTGTCGGTCATGGGGTGAAGGATTCAGGCTTGGGGAAGCGCGACCTTAGCCAGCTGCGCGACGCCTGCCAATCTGGCGCCGTCTCATGAAATCTGCTTGCGATGCCGTAACGGCCTCGGGCCGAGACGCCTCAGTCGACATGTGCGGCGTTCCACTCGCGCAACACTTCAAGTGCATTGCTGATGTGCGGCTGCGGTTTCGGCTCCGTCAACGTCGACAGAATGTGACCATCGGGCGCGATCACGAAGGACGTGCGGCTGGCATATTCAGGCCGCTCGGACATGCGCGCCTCAAAAGTCCCGGCGATCTTGAGTCCGGGGTCCGCCGCCACCGGAAACGCGCTGCGGCAGGCCTCCACGGAGAATCGCTGCAGGGTTTCCAGATCGTCGCCCGACAGACCCACGACCTGCGCACCCAGTTCGTTGAACTGCGGCATCGCTTCGGCGAACAAGTGCGCTTCGACCGTGCAGCCGGCAGTGAACGCCTTGGGATAGAAATACAACACCACCGGGCCCTCGCCGAGCGCGTCGGCCAGGGAGAATTGGTAGGGTTTGCCGTCGAGCGCGGCATCCGCGGTGAAACCCGGCGCAAGCGCACCCGCTTCCAGTGCGGCCCAGGCGATGCCACAGCCGCCGACCAGCATGATTGTGAGCAGCCTGCGAATGATCTTCATGACAGCCTCGTCGGTATGGGGTGGCGCGCCTTATTGGCGGCGCGACCAATAATGCCTTGCCAACAAAAACGCCGGGTTGATCCCGGCGTTTTTGTTGGCTGCCGCCAATCGGCGGTTCAACTCGACGGCGTGCTGTAGTCGATCACCAGCGCAACACGGCGGTTGGCCATGCCATCGTCGCCCCAGGCGCCCTTCTCCACCTGGCGATTGCTGTCCTCTCCGTAGCTCACGGTTCGAACCTTGGCGTCGCTCAATCCGGCGCTGCCCACCAGATAGCTGCGCACGGCGTCGGCGCGCTTCTGGCCCAGCCGCTTGTTGTAGGCGGCCGATCCGGCGGGATCGGTGAAACCCTCAACGGTAATGATCGCGTCCGGATCGTGCTCACGGATCACGGCGGCGAAATCGTCCAGCACCGGCTTGTCTTCGGCTCGCAAGGTTGCATCGTCAAAACCGAAATGGGCGCTCATGTCGACGCTTACCCGTCCCTGCAGCTTTTCGATCTTCGCATCGTACTGCGCCAGCTTCTGCTGCAGCTCCGACTCCATGCTGTCGACGCGCGACTGCAGCGCATCGATGTCGCTGCGCATGCTGGCGTCGTTGCCGCGCAACTCGGCGAGCTGTGCCTCGAAGGCATCCTGCTTCACGTAGTGGCACCCCGAAAGGGTGGCGGCAGCCAGGCCCATCGACAGGCCCATGACGATTCGCTTGTACATCATCCGGTCAATCTCCTTGATCTCATTGTGAAAAACACCCATCGCGCCGACAATGACGCTAGCCCGCAGGACTGAAGCGCGCCTGAATTGCACTCTTGCACTGCGACGAGCCTCAACCAGCCGAGGACGCTGCCTCGCCGCGCTCACGCGTTCCGGCAATGATTGCCTTGCGGATCTCACGCAGCTTCGCCTTCACGCTGGCCGCGTGCTCGGGACCCATCCGTATCAGTGTTTTCTGCCCGACCGAGAGTGATTCAAGGTCGGGATCCTTGTATTGATACAACACTTTCGGCCGGACCAACTCGACCGAACCCGACACATCCGGCGTCGCCAGCAAATGATCGATGATGGCGATCACCCGATCATTGAAGTAGCGCGACGGATAGCCAAGATCCTTGTAGGCCTCCTGAAACAATGGGTAGTAGCGAAAGTACAGGGCCACCAGCGAGCCGGTGTCCACAGCTTCCAGAGTGTTCACGGCGCGATCGTAACGCGCATAGTTTTCGGAGCTCAGATAGATCGCATCGCCGCGCGTCTCCACCGTGAAATCTCCGTCGATCTTCTTGATTGCGCGAAAACGCATGCCGAGCGTGGAATCGCTCAGATTGTCGATGCTGACCACCAGCTTGCGAATGACGCCATCGGGGACCAGAAAGGCTTCCAGCGGCGCCGAACCCGTCAGCGCTTCCACCGAGCTGCGGAACGGTGCATCGCTGGTACCGAGATCCGGCAGGGGGCTGGCCGCCGGCTTGGATTCGCTTTCAGCGGGCGCTTGCGGCGGGCTCTGCGGCACCGGGTACTGGGGTGGCTGCGGCGGCTCGGGTGGAGGCCGGGTATCGACCGGCTCCGGCGCCATTGCCGCGTCTTCCCGGCCCTTGTACCAGTGATAGCCGAACGCGCCGACGAGGATAATGGCCGCCAGGACCGCCAATGTTCCGAGTGCGCCTTTGTTGTTCATGGTTCCAGCCTTCGCCTGCAATCAGGATGCGGCAAAGACCCTCCGGCCAATCCGGGCGCGTGTCAAGCTCCGTTCATGCACCGTGCGCTCCAATGGCCGCCCGGCTTGCGCAAATGCCGTGGCGAGCCGGTCTGGTGGTTGCTCTGGGGTCGCGGATTGCGCACCATCTCGGCCCGGCCGCGACATACGCGGGCGTATGCGCGAAAATAGCCGGCTGGCCGAAGCAGCCAGCAATACAGAGCAGAACCGGCACAGGCCGCGATCCGGCCAGCGCCGCAGGGCGAAGCGGACCGACGATGTCCACCCATTCGACTTAACAGCAAGAAGGCGACGATGAGCGACGACAGAATCAAGAAAGGCGGCCTGCAAGTGGCCCGAGTGCTTCATGAGCTGATCGAGCAGCGCGTGCTCCCCGGCACCGGTGTCGAGTCCGAAAAATTCTGGAGCGGCGTCGAGGCAATTCTCGGCGAATTTGCATCGCGCAACCGCGCCCTGCTGGTCAAGCGCGACGAACTGCAGGCCAGCATCGACGCCTGGCACCGCGAACGCGCGGGCCAAGCGCTCGACGCCGCGGCCTACAAGGCGTTCCTGGAAGACATCGGCTACCTGCTGCCGGAACCGGCGGACTTCAAGGTCAGCAGCCAGAACGTCGACGACGAAATCGCCGTGCAGGCCGGGCCGCAGCTGGTGGTGCCGGTGATGAACGCGCGCTATGCGCTCAACGCGGCCAATGCGCGCTGGGGCAGTCTCTACGACGCGCTGTACGGCACCGACGTGATTTCCGAGGACGACGGCGCCACACGTGCCGGCGGCTACAACCCGGTCCGCGGCGCCAAGGTCATCGCCTACGCCAAGGCCTTCCTCGACGAGGCCGCGCGCCTCGCTGAGGGCAGCCACGCGGACGCCGAGTCCTACGCCGTGGTCGACGGCAAACTGCAGCTCACGCTGGCCGGCGGCAAGACCAGCGGTCTGGCGGCGCCCGAAGCCTTCGTCGGCTATACCGGTGAGGCGTCCGCGCCGGACGCGGTGCTGATCCGCAACAACGGCCTGCATGTCGAGATCCAGATCGACCGTTCCAGCCCGATCGGCCAGACCGACGCGGCCGGCGTCAAGGACGTGCTGATGGAATCGGCGATCACCACGATTCAGGACTGCGAGGATTCCGTCGCCGCCGTGGACGCCGAAGACAAGGCCGTGGTCTACGGCAACTGGCTCGGCCTGATCAAGGGCGACTTGGCAGAAGAAGTCCGGAAGGGCGGCAAGGCGCTGACGCGCACGCTCAACCCCGACCGCGAATACACCACGCCGGATGGCGGCACACTGACGCTGCCGGGCCGTAGCCTGCTGTTCGTGCGCAATGTCGGCCATCTCATGACCACCGACGCGATCCTCGACGCCGACGGACAGGAAATCCCGGAAGGCATCCTCGACGGCATCGTCACCAGCCTGATCTCGGTGCACGATCTCAAGGGCAACGGCAAATACAGCAACAGCCGCCGCGGCAGCGTCTACATCGTCAAACCGAAGATGCACGGCCCCGAGGAAGTGCAGTTCACCTGCGACCTGTTCGCCGCCATCGAAGACCTCTACGGCCTGGATCGCAACACCCTCAAGGTCGGCATCATGGATGAGGAGCGTCGCACCACACTCAACCTCAAGGCCTGCATTCACGTGGCGCGCGAGCGCACGGTGTTCATCAACACCGGCTTCCTCGACCGCACCGGCGACGAGATCCACACCAGCATGGAAGCCGGCCCGGTGGTGCGCAAGGCGGACATGAAGCAGGAACCCTGGATCGCGGCCTACGAAGACCACAACGTCGATATCGGCCTGGAAACCGGCCTGCAAGGCAAGGCGCAGATCGGCAAGGGCATGTGGGCGATGCCGGATCTGATGGCGGCGATGATGGACGCCAAGATCGGTCATCCGAAGTCCGGTGCCACCACCGCCTGGGTACCGTCGCCGACGGCCGCCACGCTGCATGCGATCCACTACCACAAGGTCAACGTCGCCGAGCGCCAGCAGGAACTGGTCGCGCGACCACGCGCCGACTTGGGCAAGCTGCTGACGATCCCGTCGCTGAAGAACACGCCGACCGCCGAGGAGATTCAGCAGGAACTCGACAACAACGCGCAGGGCATCCTCGGCTACGTCGTGCGCTGGATCGACGCCGGCGTCGGCTGTTCCAAGGTGCCGGACATCCACGACGTGGGCCTGATGGAAGACCGCGCCACGCTGCGCATCTCCAGCCAGCACATCGCCAACTGGCTGCGTCACGGCGTCTGCAGCCAGGAACAGGTGATGGAAACGATGAAGCGCATGGCCGCCATCGTCGACCGCCAGAATGCGGCCGATCCGGGCTACCAGGCCATGGCCGAGAACTTCGACGACAGTGTTGCCTTCGCTGCCGCTTGCGATCTGGTGTTCAAGGGTGTGGAGCAGCCCAATGGCTATACCGAGCCGCTGCTGCATGCGCGACGGCGTGAAGCCAAGGCCAAGTTGCGCTGAATCGTCGCCTGTTGTTCGAAAGCCCCTCCCTGACGAGGGGCTTTTTTGTGAATGGCGGTCCGGTCCTCTCAGACAAGCGCCATCGTCATTTCGGGGCCCGCGTAGCGGGAACCCGGAATCCACGCCGGGCCACCGAGCGTCGCGTGGATTCCGGATCGAGCCGGCGGCTCGTCCGGAATGACGGGGGAGGCGGACGCAAGCGGTCCTGCGCGTCGAGCTTCAGGCTTGCTGCGCGCGAATGGTGTCGTGGACGAATCGGAGCTTGTCGACGGCCGGCGCTGGCAGCACGAACGGGTAGGCATCGCCCTGCCCCAGGCTACGGCTGAGGTTATTGAGCAGGAAGGTCAAAGGCGTCCACTTTTCGTACAAAGCGTCGAAATCGAGCTGTGACGCCCGCGTGTCCCCCAGCACCAGATCCAAGGCCGGCAAATCGGACGCTGCGGGCGTCATCTGCAGGCCGCAATTGGCGGCCGTATCGATGGTGTCGAGCATGTGCAGATAGTGTGCCCAGGTCTCGGCCCAGTCTTCCCAGGGATGCATGGTTGCGTAGGCGCTGATGAACCGTGCCGACCAGTCCGCCGGCGCGCCCTGTTCGTAGTGTCGCTGTGCGGCCTCCGCATAGTCTTCGCGCTCGTCGCCGAACAGCGCACGAAACGGCTTGAGTCGCTCACTGTCATCGATCAAACGGTCCCAGTAATAGTGACCGATCTCGTGACGAAAATGGCCCAGCAGCGTGCGATACGGCTCGTGCAGCTGCAGGCGGCGGCGCTCGCGTTCCGCATCGTCGGCCTCGGCGATGTTGATCGTGATCACGCCGCCGGCATGGCCGGTCATCACCGGCGCGCTGTCCTCGGCCTGCGGCGGCGGATCGGCCAGAAACTCGAATACCAGGCCATGCTCCGGGTCCTCGCTGGTATCGGCCACGGGCAGCCGCAGCTCCAGCAGACTGTAGATCAGGCGACGCTTGGCGGATTCCAGATTGACCCAGGCGTCGTGGTGGCCTTCGAGATCCAGATCCGGAATCGTGCGCGTGAGACGGCAGGACACGCATTGCGGATTCGGGTCGTCCACGGGCACGGCCCAGTTGCAGAAACCCTGCACCGCGTCGTGTTCGCACAAGCGGTACCGCCGCTTGGCGAGCGCGGGGGCCTCCGGTGCCCACAAGCCGCCGTCGAGCGGCCGGATCGAGGTGATCACGCCGACGTCCGGCAGAAACGCAAGCTTGGCGCCACAACTCAGGCATTGGTCGTTCTGGAAGAAAACGACGATTTCGCAATGTCCGCAACGAAAGAGATTCAATCCGATCTACCTGATTCCAGTGGGTCCGGCCACAGTGTGCTCCGGCACCGATGAATCCAGTCTGGCAGGGCCGCAAATCCGGGCAGGCGCCCGTCGGCATCGTCGATCGGCTCCTGCGCAGGATACCCGTGTTCGAGCACGACCACCGGCATGCCGGCCGCGCGCGCCGCGAGTATGTCGGTTCGCGAGTCACCGACCATCAGGCTGTCGCGTGCCTCGCAACCCGCTTCGCGCGCAAGCCACAGCAGGGGCGCGGCATCGGGCTTTCTCGTGGGCAGTGCGTCCCCGCCAAGCCAGGCCCGAAAGTGTGGCGCCAGGCCCAGAGCCGTCAGCAGCGGTTCGACATGGCGATGCGGCTTGTTGGTGCAGACCGCGAGCTTGGCGCCCTGTTGCGCCAGCGCATCGAGCGCTTCCACGGTTCCCGGATAGACGCGCGTTTGCACGCACAGGCAGTCGCCGTAGTGCCGCATGAAACGCTCGAACTCGCGCTCGGCCAGCACGGGAGCATCGGGCCGTCCGGCCCAGGCCAGTGCCGAGCTGAGCAGTTGCCGCGCGCCGTGACCGACCCAGGCACGGATGCGCGCCTCACCGGGCGACGGCAGGCCGAGTTCTCCCAGCGTGCGGCCCACGGCTTCGGCCAGATCCGGCGCGGAGTCGACCAGGGTGCCATCGAGATCGAATATGACCAGTGCAGGTTTTTTCATGCGGCTAGGGTCTCAACCACCGGGCCCGCAGTCCATGCAACCCGGCACCGGCTCCTCGCCCATCTGCATGTTGCGCAACAGACTGCGCAGCCCACTGCGCAAGCCTTCCTCGATCACCGGGTGGTAGAACGGCATGTCGAGCATCGTCGACACCTTCAGCTTCTGCTGCACGCTCCAGGCCAGTAGATGGGCCAGGTGCTCGGCATTGGGGGCGATCAGTTCGGCGCCCAGAAACCGGCCGCTGTGCGGGCAGCCGTAGAGCTTGGCGAAACCGCGATTACGATTGATCACGCGGCTGCGTCCCTGGTTTTCGAACGACAGGCTGGCTTCACGATATGGCCGGCCGGCCGCCTCGAGTACGGCGCTGCCAGCGCCGACGACCGCGATCTGCGGGTCGCTGAACAGGATCTGCAGAGCGGCGCGTCGCGGATAGCGTCGAACGTCGGGGTATCGCCCCGCATTGAGCCCCGCGAAACGTCCATCGTCGGCGGCCTCGTGCAGCAGCGGCAGTTCGCCGTCGGCGTCACCGGCGATGAAGATGTGATCGAGCGAGCAGCGCAAGGTTTGACGGTCGAATTCGGGCACGCCGTGCTTGTCGAGTTTCAGCCCTGTGTTTTCCAAGCCGAGCTGCGACACATTCGGCCGGCGCCCTGTGGCCGCCAGCAGATAATCGAAACGCTCCTGATGGCTCTGCCCGCCTTGGGTCCAGCGCAGCAGTACCTGGTCGCCGTCGCGTTGGGGCGTTTCCAGCTCCGATTCCGCGCTCCAGAGCATTTCGTCCTCGAACAGCCTGAGTGCGTAGTCGATCACCGCCTGATCCTTGAGCAGACCGACCGAGCGCCCCTTGTCGAACAGGCGCACCCGCACGCCAAGACGATGCAGCGCCTGACCGAGCTCCAGCCCGATGACGCCGGTACCGACCACCGCCACGGATTCGGGCAGACTCCGCCATTCGAAGACCTGCTCGTTGGCGACCAAGCGATCGCCCAGCACACGCCAGGGCTCGGGAATGGATGGCGATGATCCGGTGGCGATGATGATGCGCTCGGCTTCGAGCTCACGCCCGTCGTCGAGGCGCAGTCGATGGTCGTCAACGAAACGGGCGTGCGCACTGATGCGATGTCGCGCCGGAAACGCCTCGATATCTTCCAGCGTCAGGCGCACGAAGCGATCCCGTTCCTCGCGCACACGGCGCATCACCGCCGCCCCATCGATCCGCGGGGGCTCGGTGCGTACGCCGAACACGTTCGCTTCGCGCACCGCATGCGCGGCATCGGCTGCGGCGATCAGCAATTTCGACGGCATGCAGCCCGCGCGCGCGCAGGTGGTACCGCCGGGACCACCCTCGATCAGCAGTACGCTGTCCGTACGTTTGCGTGCCTGGCGATAGGCGGACAGACCGGCGGTGCCGGCCCCGATGATGGCGATTTGGGTCTTCACGACATTCGGACCTTATCAGTTGGGCTTGGCTGCACGCCGATCCGTTTCCACACGATCGAGGGAACGCTGAAGAGCTCGTCGACCGAGCGGTGATCGGTCAGCCCGCAGGCTTCTCTTTGCACCAGAAACTGCCACAAGCTGTCCGCTGCGACCTGAACGAGCGCCGCGTGTACTGCGCAGCCGCGCCGATCCCCGGCCCCGATTGCCTCGTAGGTCTCCAGGGCAAGCAGCGCCGTTTCCAGAACGCGACCGGCGCGTCCGAGTGCGGATGTACGATCGGCGGCCGTCAGACGCTGAATCATTGGGGTTTCCGGGCAATCGAGTTCGCGCGCCGTTCAGTCCCGGCTCAGAAACGCCGGCTAGGGTCACGGCTCATGAACTCGGAAAGCTTGACATGAGATCGACACGAAACAAGTGGATGGCCGCCCTGATCGCAGCTGCGCTGCTGGCGCCGCCGATCACCGCGATGGCACAGCCGGGGCACGGCGAACTGCCACCCGGCCTGCAGAAGAAGGTGCAGCGCGGAGAGCCGCTGCCGCCGGGCTGGAAGAAGAAGCTATATCCCGGCGCCTATCTCGACCGGGACCTGTATGCCTATGCGCAGGTGATCAGCCCGGTGGACCGCCACGGCCGCATGGTGGTGCGTATCGAAGACGAAACCTTGCGGCTCGTGGCCTCGACCCTGGAGATCGTCGACATCCTCACGCGCTGAGCGATTGACATCGCCGGTCCACTCAGGGTTTCAGGCGATCACCGAAGTACTCCCGAAGTTTGTCCACCTTGGGCAATGCCACGGCCGCGATATACGGCTGCCCCGGATGCTGGGACGCGTAGTTCTGATGGTAGGCCTCGGCCTCGAAGAAATCCTGCAGCGGTTCCAGCCGCGTCACGATCGGTGAGGAGAAAACGCTGGCGGCGTCCAGCTGCGCAATGTAGCGTTCCGCCACCGTCTTCTGAAGATCGTTCTGATAGAAGATCGCAGAACGGTACTGGGTGCCAACGTCGTTGCCCTGACGATTGAGCTGCGTGGGATCGTGCGCGATCGAGAAGAAGATGCGCAGCAACTCGCCGTACGAGGTTTTCGCGGGGTCATATTCGATCTGCACGACTTCCGCATGCTCGGTGGTTCCGCTGCAGACCGCCGTGTAATCGGCGGTCTCGGCGCTGCCGCCCGAATAGCCGTTGACGACCTTGTTCACGCCGTCCAGATCCTGATAGACGGCTTCCACGCACCAGAAGCAGCCACCGGCCAATATTGCGAGCTGTGGCCCCGAGGTTTCGGGCGCGGGATCGAACTCCGCCACCGGGAATTCGCTGGGCTTGATCTTGAGACTGCTGCCGAACAGGGCCATGACGACGCGCTCCAAAGACGTAGACCCACACTATTGGGGCCGCTGGCGACAACGGCAAGTCGATCAGGCCAGATCCTCGGCGAGCTTGCGAGCGTTGCGCAGCGAAAAGCCGTAGATGCTTTCCTGCGGATTGGCGCCAATCGACGTCGGGAAGATCGAGCCATCGATCACGCTGAGGCCAGCCAGGCTGTGGTGCCGGCCGTAGGGATCGACCACGGAGCCTCCGGCTTCGGCGCCCATCAAGGCGCCCCCCATGACGTGAGCGGAACCGTACTGGACGCCGCGCGCGCGCCCGGCCAGCCAGGTCCGCGCCTCGGCGGGGCTATGCAAGGGTTGGGCCGCGCTGTGCCAGGGAATCACGGACTCGGCGCCGGCCGCGAACTGCACATCAATCATCGTTTCCAGTCCGCGCAGGAAACCCTCTTGCACATAGTCGGTGACGGGATAGTCCAGAACCTCCTCGCCGTCTTCGCCAAGCTCCACCGAACCGCCCGGTGCGCGTTCGTCGAAACCGTCGCGAAGCAAGGCGATTTCCGAATGCAGATTGCGGAACTTCCGAACGTAGTCGCCGTGCTGTGTGCCCAGACTCTTGTCGAACAGCGCGATGGCGAACACCGGCTGCAGCGGCGTGGTTTCGAGCTTGAAGCCGATGCGATCATCCTCCGGCCACAGGAAATGATCACTGTAAGTGGACTGGGGCGCGCCGCGCCAACCATCGACCGTGTCCGGCATGATCGCGAGTACACCGCTCACCGGATGCAGGAAGGTGCGCTGGCCGGTCATGCCGGAAGGGTCCGGCACTTCCGAACGCATCAGCAGCCCCGGCGTGCGGATCGATCCCGCCGCCGCGACCACATGTCGCGCGCTGACTTCGACGCGCCGAGTGGTCTTGTCGGTGCCATTTTCGGCATAGGCCACACCGACGACACCGCTGGCGCGCTTGCCGTCGTGCACGATGCGCTCCACACGAACGCGGTAGACCAGAGTGGCGCCGTGTTCGAGCGCGGCCGGCACCGTGGTCACCAGCATCGACTGCTTGGCGTTGATCGGACAGCCGAGACCACACAGGCCGGTGTTGGCGCATCCGCGCACGTTTCGTTTCATCCGGCTATGGCTGTAGCCCAGCTTCTCGCAGCCACGCGCCAGCGCCGCATTGTTCTCGTTCGGCGGAAAGCTCTCCCAGGGCGTGATGGAAAGCCGCTGTTCGACCTCCTCGAAATACGGCGCCATTTGCTCGACGCTGATATCGGGCACGCCGTAGCGTTCGGACCAATGTGCCAGCGTCTGATGCGGCGTACGGAAACTGGAGGTCCAGTTGACCACCGTGGTGCCGCCGACGCTGCGCCCCTGGAACACCGAGATCGCCTTGTCCTTGGTGCGCTGCGCCCCGCCCTGTTGGTACAGCATCGGGAACGAAACCCCCTCGTTCTGCGAGAACGTGGCCGCGGTGTTGTAGTTGCCGGCTTCGAGCATCACGACCTTGAGCCCGGCGCGCGACAGGGTTTCGGCGGCAAAGCCGCCGCCAGCGCCGGTGCCGACAATGACCACGTCCGCGCTCAGCTTGAGGTCCTGGTCCAGCCGTGCCGCATCGATTGTCTGATTGGCTTTCATCGCGCTCACCCGTTGTCGCCGCGGTCGATAACCGGGCCGGGATAGCCGACGGCAGCCCAGCTGCGACGGTCGCCGTAGTAGCCGGTGCACACCAGGTCGTGCAAGGCGATGAACACCGTGCGCTTGAGCGCGTAGCCGCTGCCGCGCAGCGCCTGCAGGCGCGACTGCAAGGCCGCGCGCTCGACCGCCCCCCAGGATTGCCATTGCCCGATCAGCAACCAGCGCGTGGGCGCCGCGCTGAGCATGGCCAGCAACTGCAGCGTTTCGTCGCGAAGCGCCTGCGGCATGCCGTCGATCGCCTGATCGACATTCTCCACGATCCAGTTCAGGGTCTCGCCGCGCTGAACGGCGTCCTCCGGCAGCAGTGTTTCGAGCACGCTGTCGGCCACCCGCGCCAGCATCTGCTGCTGGGCCGCGTCCAGGCGTTTGCCGGCAAACAAGGGCTGCGCCGTACCGTCGGTCAGCCGCGTCGCGACCCAGCCACCGGCCGCCAGCAGGGCCATGCCCAGGCCACCGCCGATCAAGACATTGCGGCGACTGACACCCGCCTGCGTGCCCTGCCCAATCACTTCCGCGGCAGCACCGCGTCGTGGAATCGACTGCATCGGGTTCTCCTCCCGTTTCATTCAGATTTTTCTCGGCGTACCGGCACCCCGGCGACCGCTATTGAACGTTCGTTTTATAGACTAGCCTCGACCCGCACCGATTGCACCACCCGGAGCCGATGTTCAGCCGATACTCACCACGTCGCGAACAGGCTGGTACGCTCAAGCGCCCTGCCCAGCTCTCGAAAAGGATTTTCGACCATGCGCCCGACGCTCCGCCTGCCCGCCCTGATCGCGACCCTGCTGTTGCTCAATGCCTGCAACCTGTCAGCCGCCGAAGCGGGGAAAACCGTCTCATCGGATTCGGCCGCGGCAAGCGTCGCGCAAACCGATCCGCAATGTCAGGCCATCGACGATTTCTATTGGGAAATCGGGAATGGCGAGGGCGTGCTGGCCAGCGGCCGCATCGGGGACGACTACGCGGCCGACGAAACCATCGATATCGCCTCCGCTTCGAAATTCATCTGGGGTGCCTATGTCCTCGAAAACCTGAAGGCGGGCGAGAAGCCGAACGACGAACAGCTCTCGTATCTGGAGATGAAATCCGGCTACGCGGAATTCAATCCATTGTTCTGCCTGCTGTCGAAAAGCGTGGATTCCTGCCTGGATGCGCGCTCCAACAACAAGCGCAGCAGCAGCGCTATCGGCCGATTTTCGTATGGCGGCGGACACGATCAGCGCATGGCCGCAAGCATGGGCTTGGGTCGCAAGAACGCAGCTGAACTCACCAGCACCGTCATGGGGACCCTGGGCCTGAGCGGACTCGATATCGCCTACAAGCGCCCGCAGCCGGCCGGTGGCCTGGAAGCCAGCCCCGCGGCCTACGGCAAGTTCCTGAGCAAGATCGTGGCCGGTGATCTGCGCATACACGATTACCTGGGCTATCAGCCGGTCTGCGCCTTCGAGGGCGCCGGCTGCAACGCCCTGTCCAGCCCGGTCAAGGAACGCTGGCACTACAGCCTCAACCACTGGGTCGAGGATGACCCCGACACCGGCGATGGCGCCTTCAGCAGTCCCGGTCTGATGGGCTTCTATCCGTGGATTTCGGCGGACAGGAGCACCTATGGTCTGGTGGCACGCAAGAAACTGTCGAAATCCGCCTATTGGGACAGCGTGCAGTGCGGCCGCAAGATTCGCGCAGCCTGGATGGAATCGCACTGATTCTCGTGAATCACGCGCGGCGTGATGCCGACTGACCCTCGGGTACGGGGACCGCTCGCGAATGCGAGCGGTAGGTGAGGGGAACGTCCACGCCGCACGCGATTCAGTCTGCGGGGCGCCGCTGTCGGCATCGCCGTTAGATTCTTTGGTCTCAGCCGGGCCCAACCGAGGCATGCGCCCGGTATCATTCACGGCATTCCCGTCGCCGTGCCTGCCGATGATGCGTGGGCACCCAGGAGATCATGTCCACACAGCACTACGAAGTCCTCGTCATCGGTAGCGGCCCGGCCGGTGAAGGCGCCGCAATGATGGCCGCCAAGAACCACAAGCGCGTCGCCCTGGTGGAGCGCTACCATGACGTCGGCGGCGGCTGCACGCACTGGGGCACGATCCCCAGCAAGGCCCTGCGCCACGCCGTCAAGACCCTGCACGATGCGCGGCTGAACCCGTTCCTGGGACCGGCGATGGCGGACCTGCGCGTGACCTTTCCGCAATTGCTGTCCAGCGCTGGCCGTGTCGTGGCTACCCAGGTGGCCCACCGCCAGCGCTACTACCAGCGCAACAACGTACCGCTGCTGCGCGGCAGCGCGCGCTTCCTCGACGCCAACACGGTCGAGGTGACGGCCAAGTCGCTCAGCCAGCGTATCAGTGCGGATCACTTCATCATCGCCACCGGCTCGCGCCCTTACCATCCGCCGGAGCTGGATTTCGCGCATCCGCGCGTGGTCGACAGCGACACCGTGCTGCGCTACGACGAGAACCCGTTCTCGGTCACGATCTACGGCGCTGGTGTGATTGGCAGCGAGTACGCCTCGATCTTCGTCAACCTCGGGGCCAAGGTCACGCTGGTCAACACGCAGGACCGCCTGATGTCGTTCCTCGACGGCGAAATCACGGAGGCGCTGTCCTACCACCTGCGCCAGCAGGGCTGCATCATCCGCCACAACGAAACCATGCAGCGCGTGGAGCCACGCGAGAACGACGTGGTGCTGCATCTGAGTTCCGGACGGCGCATCAAGTCCGACCTGCTGCTGTGGGCCAACGGCCGCACCGGCAATTCCCAGGACATGGGACTGGAGGCGCTGGGTCTGAATCCCGATTCGCGCGGACAGCTCAAGGTCAACGGCCACTACCAGACCGAGCAGGCCCACATCTACGCCGTGGGCGATGTCGCGGGGCCGCCAGCGCTGGCAAGCGCCGCCTATGTGCAAGGCCGCTATGCCGTCTCGCACATTCTCGACCCGCAGCTGCCGCCGCACCGCTTCGAGCTGATGCCCAACGGCATCTATACGATTCCCGAGATCAGTTCGGTGGGTCGCACCGAGGCCGAACTGCAGCGTGATCAGGTTCCCTATGAGGTCGGCCAAGCCAACTTCCGACAGTTGGCACGTGCACAGATGACCGAGGAAACCACCGGCCTGCTCAAGATCCTGTTCCATGCCGAGACCCTGGAAGTGCTCGGCGTCCATTGCTTCGGCGACCGCGCCTCGGAAATCGTGCATATCGGCCAGACGGTGATGGCGCTGCCGTCGAACAGCCTCAAATATTTCATCGACACCACCTTCAACTACCCGACGATGGCCGAGGCCTACCGCGTGGCCGCGCACAACGGACTCAATCGTCTCGCCTGAATCAGGCGTCTTCGACCCAGCGGGGTCGTCAACCCTCTCTCCTGCGTGGCGTTAAAGTAGCCACATGGGATTGGATTCACCCGGAAACGGCGCTGGAGATTCGTGATGACGAAAATGACCGCAAGCCTGTTTGGCGCGATGCTCAGCGGCACGCTGGCACTGGCGCTGCCCGCCTGGGCCATGGACGACAAAGCCGACGACAAACCTGATCCGGTAAGCGTCGAGTACAAGGATTCGAAGGATTTCACCGACGCATCGGACCGCGGACTCTACGGCCGTGCCAGCGAGTCGGTGATGAAGGAATTGAGCACGCACTTCCAGAAGGAAGGCGCCAAGTATCTCAAGGACGGTCAAACGCTGGAGATCGAGATCACCGACATCGACCTGGCCGGTCGTTTCGAGCCTTCACGCAGTCCCGGCCTCGAAGACGTGCGGCTGATGCGCGACATCACCTGGCCGCGCATGCAGTTCAATTTCAGCGTGAAGCAGAATGACGAGGTGGTGGATTCCGGCGAAGCCAAGCTGGCGGACATGAGCTACCTCACAAGTTCCCGGCCGGTCGGCTCCAACGAATCGATGTACTACGACAAGCGCATGATCGACCGCTGGTTCCGAAAGCACTTCGAAACCGAAGCCGAAACCACGGCGTCGGCCCAATAAGGCCGCGAGCCCCTGACACCCGGCTCAATAGTGCGGCGGGCGCTCGTCGCCGGTGGCCGCACCGCCGCCGTCATCCTGGCGCCGCGCCCGTTCGGCCAGCGCCCGACACCAGGCTTCGAGCTTGTCGATGCGTGCATTCTGCGCCGTGATCACTTCGTTGAGCACCTGAACGGTGTCGTCGAGATAGCTCAGTCGCGTTTCAAGCTCGATCAGTCGTTCGTCGTTCATTCGGCGTGGGCACATCTCATGGGTGAGACAACAGCGCTGTATTGTCCCAGACCGCATGCCTCAGCGCGCAGGCTGTTCGTCCGAACGCTCATCGTCCCGGGACGGCAGCCACGCCGGATGCAGGCGATCGGCGAGATCACGCTTGAGTTCGTCCTCGATCTCGCGCAGCGCCGCATTGCCCTGCGCCGCGATCCACTGGCCCACGCCGGTGGCCACGCGCGCGCTGGTGGAATCCGCGGCCTGAGCCGGGGATATCGCCGCACTGCACAACGCCAGCAGGAATAGAGATTTGATCATGGTCTGTTTCATTTCGGCCCCTCCTTGTGTTCGATCCGGGCAAGACGTTTATTGCGAGCAACGTGCCAGTCCAAAATTTATTTCAACTTATTGATTTTTATAGAGAATATTTTTCTTCTCAATTCGCGGACAGCGTCCGCGGACGACCGGTCACAAGCCCCGTACACTCACGGACACTCGCATCCGCCGGTGCGGGATACAGGTTCACCAACAGGACAACGATGAGACGAGCTGTCGCGATCATGGGGCTGCTGCTGGGGCTGCTCAGCGCGTTTGTGGCGTGGCGCGCCTATCAGGATCTGCGCGATCTGAGTCGCAACGGCGTGGTTGAATCCGTGGAGGTGCTGGAACGCCGCGTGGACAAGGATGCGCTGGGAACCAAAACCCAGCGCTATCTGGTCGAAGTCGACGGCCGCCCGCGCTGGGTCGAAGCCGTCGGCCGCGACGAGGCGGTCGGCGAACGCGCCTGGCTGCGCCGCCTGCCGGGCCGCGACAGCATCGCCGAGCTGTACCCGGCCCAACCCTCGGCCTCCGCCTGGCGCAGCAGCCGCCATGCGCGACTGTTCTGGATGGCCGTCGCGGGCGTGCCGCTGTGCATACTCAGCGGCATCGCCGTGCTGATGGGCTACGGACTGCGCGGCGTGCGCGGCGCCCTGCACGGCTACGCGCAGGCGACAAGACTGGGATACGCTCCGTCGCGCCGCGTTGAACGCGAAACTCGGGACGACGAATCGTGACCGATCACCAAGACGGAACATTCAGTCGCCCGGAAGCTGCGCTCACGCAGACTGCGGCGACCTGTCTCTACCACGCGGAGCATCCGATGCGGTTTGTGCACGTTTTCGCAGGCCTGCTGTGCGCAGCGCTGTCCGCCCCGGCGGCGGCCCAGGGCGTTGCTGAACTGAGTTTCTCGGAGCCCGAGCATTTCACCGACCTCGTGGCCCCCACCGGCACCATCGGCGAAACCGATCCGGCGCTGATGGCCGAGTTGCGCGAACGGCTGATGACAGTGATGTCGGCGAGGCTGCGCGATGGCCAGAAACTGGCGGTAGCGATCACCAACGTCGATCTCGCCGGGCGCATGGAACTGCTCGGCATGAAGGACGGCCGCTGGCTGGCCACGCCGCAGCAACTGCGGATCTACCGCCCCGACACGCCACCGCGCATCAGTGTGCAATATGCACTGATCGAGAACGACACGGTGATCGCGCACGGCACCGAGGATCTGAGCGACCCGGACTGGGGAACCCAGGCGGCTGTATTGCCCGAAACCGGATCACTGGACCCGGTCACAGACCTGTTCGAACGCTGGCTGGTGAGTCTGCTCGGCCAGCCGTTATAGGGCGTCATCCTTGGGCTCGGCTGGTAACGTAGTCGGCCCCTCATCGGCAACACAGCCTATCGCGCAATGGCCCTACCCCAAATTGGCAGAATCGGTGTACTGACCTCCGGCGGCGACTGTGCCGGTCTCAATGCCGTGATCCGCGCCGTGACCGCTCGCGCGGTCAATCATTACGGTCTGCAGGTCTACGGCATTCTTGACGGCACTCTGGGCCTGATGGAGCGACCGCTGCGTTACGTCGAACTCACGCCCAGCACCTTTGATGGCCGCATCTTCCGTGAAGGCGGCACGGTGCTCGGCACCACCAACAAGGGGGATCCGTTCCGGTTTCCGATGGCCGACGGCAGCGTGCGCGACCGTTCGCAGGACTTCGGCGACGGCGTGCGCGAGCTGGAACTCGACGCGCTGGTGGTGATCGGTGGCGACGGCTCGATGAGCATCGTGTCGCGGCTGTGTCACGCGGTGGGCGTGGGCATGGTGGGCGTGCCCAAGACCATCGACAACGACGTGCACGGCACCGATTTCTCGATCGGCCACGCCACCGCGGTCGGCGTCGTCACCGACGCCATGGACCGTCTGCAACCGACCGCCGCGAGCCATCATCGCGTGATGATCGTGGAAGTCATGGGTCGCGACGCCGGCTATATCGCGATGCAGGGCGGCATCGCCGGCGGCGCCGACGTGGTGCTGGTCCCCGAGATCCCGTACTCGATGGACGGCGTGGCCACCGCGATCCGCAAGGTCCTTGACCGCGGTCGCACGCACGCCCTGGTGGTCGTCGCCGAAGGCGTGAAGCGTGACGACGGTTCGGCCGTCCATTCACCCGGCAGTACGCGCTACGGCGGCATCGGGCACTGGTTGGGCGAACGCATCGCCGAGACCACCCACACCGAAACCCGCGTCACGATCCTCGGCCATGTGCAGCGCGGTGGCTCACCCTCGCCGCAGGACCGCTTGCTGGCCTCGGCCTTCGGTGTGCACGCCGTCGACCTGGTGATGCGCGGCCAGCTCGACCGCATGGTCGCCTGGCGCAATCTCAGCGTGGTCGACGTACCGCTGTCCGAAGTCACCATCGGCGCGCGTCCGCTGGACCCGAACGGCACGCTGGCCACCACGGCGCACGGCCTCGGCATCTACATCGGCGATACCGAGCCCGCAGGCTGATGTCCGTCACCGCTCCCGCAACCGTTTCTCTGGACAAGCCGCTACGGGAACTGGCGGCCTTGCAGAGCTTCGTGCTCGACCACCCGCGGCTGTTCGTGCTCACGGGCGCCGGTTGCAGCACCGCCTCCGGCATTCCCGACTATCGCGACGCCGGCGGCGCCTGGAAGCGCAAGCCGCCGGTCACGATCCAGGCGTTTCGTGACGAGGCGCTGACGCGGGCACGCTACTGGGCGCGCAGCTTCGTCGGCTGGCCCTACTTCGGTCATGCACGGCCCAATGGCGCCCACCACGCACTGACCGCATTGCAGTCCCAAGGTCGGATCGCAGGCCTGCTGACCCAGAACGTGGACCGTCTGCACCAGAAGGCCGGCAGCCGCGACGTCATCGACCTGCACGGACGCCTCGACCGGGTGGTCTGCCTGTCCTGCGGGCTGCGCGAAGCGCGCGAGGCGTATCAACAAACACTGATCGTGCGCAACCCGGACTGGCTCGGCCTGAGCGCCGACTACGCGCCGGACGGCGATGCCGACCTCGACGAACTCGACTTCTCCGGCTTCGAGGTGCCGGGCTGCCCGCGCTGCGGCGGACTGATCAAGCCGGATGTGGTGTTCTTCGGCGAGAACGTGCCGAAAACGCGTGTCAGCGATGCCATGTCCGCGCTCACGGCGTCCGACGCCCTGCTGGTCGTGGGCTCGTCGCTGATGGTGTACTCGGGCTACCGCTTCGCCGTAGCGGCGGCCAGGAACGGCACACCGATCGCCGCGATCAATCTCGGCGTGACACGCGCCGATCCTCTGCTGACCATCAAGGCCGAAGCGCCCTGCGATCTCGCCCTGTCCATGCTCAGCGAGCTGATGCCGTCCTGAAGGCGGCAGCGACCGAATCCCGCACCGCCGGCCACGCCGGCGAACCCGGCACCACCAGCTCGAAATGCCCGGACTGCGGCACCGCCACAAGCTGCGCCTGAATGCCGGCCGCCGTGGCCACCTGTACATAGCGTGCGGCGAATGCCGGCGGCACGATGCTGTCGCGCGCGCCCTGCACCAGCCACTGTGGGGCCGAACGCGGCAGCAAACTCAGCGGAGAGGTTTCGGCGTAACGGCGGGGCACCGCATCCGGCGAACCGCCCAGCAGCGGCTCCACCGCGGAATTGCAGCTGCCGGGTTCGCCCACGCTGTAGGCCGCCATGTCGGTGATGCCGGCCAGCGAGACCACGCCGGCCAGGGGCAAGGGCTCCTCGCCACGAATCTCGCTGTCTTTTGGCAGCGCTTCGCGCGCCGCCAGCCACAGCGCCAACTGTCCGCCGGCCGAATGGCCCACCGCGACTACGCGTTGCAGGTCCAGAGGATAGTCCTGTGCCAGATCGCGCAGGGAATCGGATGCTGCCGCCACATCGGTGAAGGTACCGGGCCAGCCGCCACCCGGATCGCCCACACGGCGATATTCGGGCGTCCACACCGCATAGCCCTCGCCGACCAGCGCCGCCGCCAGATTCGTCGCATGCCGATAGCCGAAATCCGACAGCCAGCAGCCACCGTGAATCAGCAGCACCACCGGCAGCGGCGCATCGCCGTGCGTCGGCAGCCGCAATTCCCCGAACTGCAGATCGCGCGCCCCGTATGCGATCCGGCGCCCGGCCGCCGGCAGCGCCAGACTCGCCACGTCGGACCATTGCATTGTCGGCTGCATCATGTGCTCTACCTTGGGTTTCGGCGGGGCGGCGGTGCAGGCAAGACCAAGCGCCGCAAGGCCCGGCACCAGCAAATGAGTTCGCAGCATGCTTGGGTGGTCAGGAGAACCGACGAAAAGTATGCCGCAGCGCAGCCTCTGCCCGGGCGCCTTGTCTTGCCCACGATCAGGGCGATCATCGGAACTCGATCGGCACAACCAGCTCCAGCGGGCGCCCATTCGGCGGTGCCGGCATCGGCCCGGCACGCAGGATCAGCGCCAGGGCCTCGGCCGCAAGCGCCTCGTCAGCCTCGCTTTCGACCACGCGTACCGCGCTGACGGCACCGTCCGCGGCGATCCGGAAGCGCACCTGCGCCACCCCGTAATGCGCCGTGTAGGCCGGACGATACCGCGCCAGATGCGCGCGCAACTGCGCCAGATAGCGGTCACCGCCGCTGCCGCCGGGTGCACGCGACTGAGGTTTGACGGGTGCTGCGGGTGGCGACTGCGTGAGCGCGGGCGGCACGGCGGCAGTTGACGTCTCGACCTCGGGCGGCGGCGGCGGCTCTGGTTCAGGCACGGACTGCACCGGCGGCGCGGGCTTCGGCTCCGGCGGCATGATCACCTGCGACTCGGCCGGCGCCGGTTCGGCAAGCGGAATCGGCACCGTTGCGGATTCGCGCACGATCGGCTTCTCGGGTTCTGGCGTCGGCTCGCGCGGCGGCGGCTCCGGCGGCGTTTCGAGCGGCGCAGGCGCCACGGCGCCGAGCTGCAGCTCCACCCCGGCGCCTTCTCCGTCCGCCCCCTGCGGATGCGGGTCCGGCGCGGCGACCAGGAACAACACCAGCGACAGGTGCAGCATCAGCGCCCACAGCAGCGCGAAGCTGAGCCGCGGGCTCATTTCGATGGGGCGCGCGTGGTCATCAGCACCACGCGATCGATTCCGGTGGCACGCAGTGCGTCGAGCAGGCGCAGAACCTGGGCGGCGTCGGCCTCAGCGTCGGCCTTGATCGCCAGCGCGGCACCGGGATGCACGGCGCGCCAGCGCCGGCTGAAGTCCTGCAACTGCTCGACCTCCACCACCTCGGCGCCGAACGCGAGCTTTCCGTCTCGGCCGAACAACAACGCCGAAGCGCCCGCATCGGCACTGCCGGCCTCCGAGGATTTCGGTGGATCGACGCGAAACGCCGCCGGTGAGGACAGCGCACCCGCCAGCATGAAGAACACCAGCAGCAGGAACACCACATTGATCAGCGGCAGCAGGCGTTCATCATCCAGACCGGAACCGGCACGCCGCGTACTCGGCAGCACGATCTTCATGAGGCCGCCGGCCGCGCCAGCGAGGCGTTCACGCCCCACAGCTTGAGCCGATCCAGCCATTCCACCAGCGACTGCAAGGGCACGCCATCCTCCGGCACCACCACCACCGGCGCGGCGCGGCCGCGCAGGCGTTCGCCCAACTGCTCGGCGTTGACGATCTCGCCATCGAGCAGGGCGCCGTCACGAGCAATCGTCAGCGTATGTCCGACCGGTGCCGAGGCATCGCCGCCCTCGCCCGCCAGACTCAGCGGAAACGCGCGCCAGTCCAGATAGCTGGAGGCGAGCATGAAGAAGAACAGCAGGATGAAGACCACGTCGACCAGCGAGGTCAACGGAATCGCGTGCCGGCGACGGGACGGCAATACGATGCGTGCACGGACAGTCGAGCCGTTCATGCGCCGGGCTTGCGGGCCGCGTCGAGTTCCGCCTGAGGCCGCGCGAACAGGCGCGTCAGCGCGCTTTCCATGGCCTGATGCAGGCGCTCCACACGCCGCTCCAGCCAGTTCAGCACGGCGATGGTCGGGATCGCCACGATCAGCCCGGCGGCTGTCGTCAGCAGGGCTTCCCAGATGCCGCCAGACAGGATCGCCGGGTCGACCCGGTCACCGGCGGCCTGGAGTCGCTGGAACGCCTCGATCATGCCGAGCACGGTGCCGAGCAGGCCCACCAGCGGCGCCAGCTGGCCGATCACTTCCAGCGGCCGCAGCAGGGTCCGCGCCGAGGCCAGACGATCGGCCGCCTGCTGCGCGATCTGCTCGCGCAGCGCCTCGCTCGGTCCGTAGCGGCGCAGGCCGTCGACGGCTTCGATCATCAGCTGCGCCAGCGGAGAGGGATGCGTGCGCAGCGCGGCAATCTGCGCCTCGGCGCTGCCCGCGCGCCACGCGGCCAACAGCGGCTCGACGAAACGCTCGTCGCCGTAGCGATGTTCGAAAAATTCCCAGACCTTGACGATGGTCAGGGTCATCGCGGCAATCGACATCAGCACCAGCACCAGCATCGCCGGGCCGCCGAGCTTGAGCCATTCCAGGGCTTGGGACAGCATGCGGTGATCTCCCTTGATCTGCCTAGTTTGCCTAGCGGTCGGCTGCGGTCGCGCGCCCCTGACCGCCAGCCTGCGTATTGGGCGGCGCCTGCATCACCACGCGACCGGCACCGATGCCACGCGGGTCCGAGACCGCGCTCAGCGTGCGCGCTTTCCGGTCCCAGACCACGATCTGCATATTGCCGTAATACCGCGCGGACTCGCTGAGCTGATGACCCAGCTTGCGCAGACCGTCGATCTCGGCCTGCGAGAACGCGCCGGGTTCGTAGACCACCGTGTCCGGCAGGAACTGATGGTGATAGCGGCCCAGCTTGACGATGTCCTGCGGCGAATAGCCATAGATGTAGGCCAGGGAAGCCAGCAGACTCATGCTGATGATGCGGCTGCCGCCCGGCGTGCCGAGCACCGCCACGCCGTCCGGCCCCTCAATCATCACCGGGGTCATGCTCGACAGCATGCGCTTGTGCGGCGCGATCACATTGGCCTTGGTGCCGATCAGGCCATAGGCGTTCGGCGCCAGCGGCTTGGCCGAGAAATCGTCCATCTCGTTGTTCAGGAAATATCCGGTGCCCGGCGCCATGTAGCCCGAACCGAAGCCCAGGTTGATCGACAACGTGGCCGACACCCGATTGCCCTCGGCATCGATGATCGACAGGTGGCTGGTGGTATCGCCTTCGCGCAGGGTTTCGTTCGGCGGCTCCAGTTCGATACTGGGCGTGGCGCGAGCGAGTTCGATACCGTCCGCCAGCGCGTCGGTGTAGTCACGCGACAGCAGCTTTTCGACCGGAACCTCGACAAAGGCCGGATCACCCAGCCAGGCCGCACGGTCCCGGTACACCCGCCGCATCGCCTCGATCATCTCGTGCCGCGCCAGCACCGGATCGTTCGGCGGCCAGTGCTTGCGACCGAGAATCTGGAATACCTGCTGGAACGCGATACCGCCCGCCGAAGGCAGCGGCGGCACGGTGACGCGGTACGGCCCCGCCAGGAACACCATCGGCTTGCGCTCGACGATGCGATAGGCCTCCAGATCCTTCTGCTGCCAGATACCGCCATCGCGTCGCACGCCCGCGAGCATGCGCGCCCCGGTTTCGCCACCGTAGAACGCATCGCGCCCGCCCTGCGCGAAGCGGCGCAAGGTCGCCGCCAGATCGGGCTGCACCAAACGATCGCCGGCTTTCAGCGGGGTGCCGTTCGGCGCGAACACCGCCAGTGCCGCCGGGCTGAAGCGATCCACGTGGTCGATGATCGCGCCGGCCAGCTTCTCGTCGACCGGAAAGCCGTCCTGCGCCAGACGGATCGCCGGCGCCAGCAATTGCGCCAGCGGCAGCTCCCCGAACACGCGCGCGATGTGCACCAGCGCTGCCGGCTCGCCGGGAATGCCGGAGGCCAGCGGGCCATTGCGCGACAGCTCCGCCACCGGCTCGCCGTCGCGGTCCAGGTACATGTCACCGGTCGCGGAGATTGGCGCCACTTCGCGCCCGTCCACGACCAGATCCAAATCATCGAATTCGCGATGGATCATCCAGAAGCCACCGCCGCCCAGACCCGAACCGGTGGGTTCGACCACCGCCAGCGCCGCGCTCACCGCCACCGCGGCGTCGAAGGCATTGCCGCCCTGCGCCAGTATCTCCAGCCCGGCGTCGGTCGCCAGTGGGTGCGCGCTGGCCACGGCGTAGCCCGGCGGGCGTTTGGCTTCGGAAGTGGACGAGGCGGCAGGCGGCTCGGCCGCCAGCGCCAGAACCGGAAACAGCAGCGCGACCAGCAGGCCGCGAAAGGGATTGTTCAAGCCGTGTCCTTCTCGGCCGCCGTCAGGCGCCGGTATTTGGCCAGCAGTTGTTCTTGGGTTTCAGCGTGAGCGGGGTCCAGCGGAATGCAGGCGACGGGGCACACCGTCTGGCATTGCGGCTTGTCGAAATGTCCGACGCATTCGGTGCACAGGCCGGGATCGATCTCGTAGATCTCCTCGCCCTGGTAGATCGCCTGATTCGGACACACCGGCTCACAGACATCGCAGTTGATGCATTCGTCGGTAATCTTCAGTGACATGGCTAGTAGCCCACCCATTTGATAGCTACGGCTATCGCCACGAACGACTTTCTCCCTCTCCCTCCGGGAGAGGGCTGGGGTGAGGGCGCCCGCCACATGCAGACTCGGCGTATCGATGAGCGCCGAGCGCCCTCATCGCCACCCCTTCTCCCGGAGGGAGAAGGGAGCATTCGCATGTTCGCCTCACACGTCATATCCGCATTCTTCTCATGGGAAGACCACCAGCACGCTTCGCGAGCGCTCAGTGGCCCGCGCCGATGCGCGCCAGCAGCTTGGGCACCACCGATTCCGGCACCAGTTTCTCGACCGGCGCGCCCAGCGCCGCCAGCTCCCGCACCAGCGAGGACGACAGGTGCGCATATTCGGGCGAAGGCGCCAGCAACACCGTATCCAAGGCCGGGTAGAGATCGCGATTCATCACCGCCATCTGCTTTTCGTAATCCACGTCCCCCACCGTGCGCACGCCGCGTACCAGCACGGTGACGCCGTGCGTGCGTGCGAAATCCACGACCAGCCCGTCGAAACCCTGCACCGTGACGTTGGTGAGGCCGAAGTGTTCGACCACGCCTTCCACCAGCGCGATGCGTTCTTCCAGCGTGAAGCGTGGATTCTTGGACGGATTGAGTCCCACCGCGACGATCAGATTCGGGAACATCGCGGCCGCGCGACGAATGATGTCGGTATGTCCGTAGGTCACCGGATCGAAGGTGCCACTGTAGGCGGCGATGACGCTCATCGAATTATTGCCCCGTGTAGCAAACCAGTGCGTAGCTTACCTGACCGGCCCGCTTTTCCTTGAGCACTGTCCAGCCCGGCGGCCAGTCCGGCGCCGCCGCGCCGCGCCATTCGCAATAGACGCGATGCATGGACTTCAAATGCGCCGGCAGCGCCGCCAGCACCTGCGGCAGCAGTGCCGAGTCGTAGGGCGGATCGACGAACACCACGTCATAGCGCTCGGCGTCCTGTGCCAGAAAGCCCAACGCATCCCCGCCCACCAGCCGCGCGCGCGCCCCGGCGTCCAGCGTCTGCGTCGCCGTGCGCAAGCCCGCCAGCTGCGCCGCGCCGCGTTCCACGAAACTCACCCGGTCCGCCCCGCGTGACAGCGCCTCCAAACCCAGCGCGCCACTACCGGCGAACAGGTCCAGACAGTTCGCGCCGTTGATCAGCGGCGCCAGCCAGTCGAACAGCGTCTGCCGAACCCGGTCCGGCGTGGGCCGCACACCGGTTTCCGGATCGAATTCGACACGGCGCGAACGCCATTGTCCGCCGATGATGCGGAGCTGGCCTTGGGGTCGTTTCATGCGGCTTGGACGTCCGACTGTAGAAAGGCCGGCGAGACTACGCTCATACGCCGGCCGACTGAACCGTTCGGGCTCTCCGAATCAGGGATTCGGCGGGAATGTTCAATTGAGCGTTGAGCCCTTCAATCATCCGCAAGGTGAGCGGACGTGTTCTGTTGAGCACTTCGTAGACCCGATTCTTTCGACCGATCACGGGCACAAGGTCATCCACCGTCAGCCCCTGCTGCTCCATCCGGAACTTGATCGCCTCAACCGGATCCGGGAAGTCCATGGGGTAGTGCGCCCGCTCATAGGCCTCCACCAGCGTCACCAGAACATCCAGGCGATCGCCATCCGCCGTGCCAGGACCGGCAGTCATCAGGCCCTCGATCTCCTGCAGAGTTTCCTGGTAGTCGGCTTCGGATTTGATTGGCTTGATGTTCATGCTGATGACCTAGACGGTTTGCGCATCAATCGCGTCGTATTGTTTGTGCGTTCCGATGAATCGTATGTAGAGCACGCGGTACGGATAGTTGATCCAGGCCACGATCCGGTATTTGTTGCCGGCGATGTTGAACACCACACGACCGTCTTTGAGAATGCTTGCGCTCGCGAATTGTGCTTTGACATCGCTCGGCGTCGCCCAATCGGCTCGGAGCACCTCCCGGTACCACGCCATCGTCGGCGATTCCGAATCGGTGAATTCAGGGGCATTCACCCAGAACGCCTTCAAGGTCGAAACGGCGATCACTCGCATCGTCCCAATTTAGTCCCAATTTGGGACCAAGGCAACTCCGTGATCGGGGCTTGCCATCAGCTCCAAGGCACTGCCGCACACTCCTGTGAATCGACCGGCCGCACAATCCACACGTCCCCAAATTGCATCTTACGAAGGATCGTCGATGCGCATACTGCGACTGCTGTCGATCGTAGCTCTGGCGTTCCTGCTGAACCCGTCGGCAGCGCTCGCCATCGACATTCCGGAATTCAGCCCGAACGTCGTCGACCCGGACGGCTATCTCGCCTCCGTCGACAAGCAATTCGTCAACGAGGCGCTACAAGGGATACGCGAATCCAGCCACATCTGGGGCGCCGTGTTCATCATTTCGACGCTCGACGGCGAGCCCATCGAGAACGTCGCCGTCGAAGCCTTCGAACACTGGCAGCTGGGTCAGAAGGGCGCGGACAATGGCCTGTTGCTGGTTCTGGCCATGAACGACCACCAGTCACGCTTCGAAGTCGGTTACGGACTGGAAGGCGTCATACCGGACGTCGTAGCGCTGCGCGCGCTGGATGCCCACCTCGCGCCGAAATTGCGGGCAGGTGACACGGCAGGCGCCATCATGGACGCCTTCGAATTTTTGTCCCGCGTCGTCGCGCAAGACCCGGATGCGCTGCTCGAAGTGGATCAAGCGCAAACCGCAATCCCCACCACCTGGAAACGCGGGCTCATCGCCTGGGTCATCCTGCTGTTCGGCATCTGGTTCGGCTTCCCGATCCGCAATGCCTGGATGCGGCGGCAGCGCCGCAGACTGCTGAAACAGGACCCGTCCCTGTCCCTGGACGACCAGCACATCGTCAAAAGCAAAGGCACCACCCAAGCCTGGAAAGGCAGCTGGCTGGTGCAAGGCTTTCTTTCGATCAATCCGGGTGTCTTCGTGCTGCTCCTGTCCGCGGACTCCGTGGCCGGATTCCTGATCTGCGTATCCCTGATCCTGCTGATCCTGTTTCTGGTGGTCCACCTTTCCGCACGCCGATACGGTTCACCCGAACGCTACCGGCGCTTCCTGAGCAAAATCGCCCGGCAGCGCACACAGATGATCGAAAAGGGATTTCTCATCGAGAAGTCCCCCGGCGTCTACACCTACACGCCGGCCTACCACGCGAGCGTGGCGGCCTCATCGTCCTCGAGTGGTTCGGGGTTTTCGTCGTCCTCGGGCGGCGGGCGTTCGGGCGGGGGCGGAGCGAGTTCAAGCTGGTAGCGGCGACGGCGGAATCGGCGACCCTTTTGCCGTCGGCTTAGCCCCCATGTCGATGTCATGGAGCCTCGTACGATAAATTGGGCAAGGGACAACCAAGGTCCTTGCCGACGCTTTGCGTCGCCAACGCCGCGACCGAGTTCAGGCATCAGGTAACGAATGAGCTTGGAGTGACCGCACAAACTAGCGCCGCGGCCTGGCCATCATCGAGGACTCGGTGAGTCCGGCCTGACAAATGCATGGAAGTACTCCAAGCATCAAGCATCGCAAAGCGCCGCTTACTCAACCCGAGAAGAGACACTAGACATGGTTCTGACGGTATTTCGTTCACGCCTCAGGGAAGAGGCGAGCGCAGAGTATGCTGAGTTGGCATCCAGCATTGCTGCACTTGCCGAAACAATGCCGGGGTTCCGATCGCGCAGGGCCTATGTTGCTGAAGACGGTGAGAAATTGACCCTGGTCGAGTTCGAAGATGAAGCCTCGCAACGGGCCTGGGCACAAAATCTTGAGCACTTGGCGGCGAAGAATCTGGGTCGTGAGCGCTTCTATTCAGAGTACTCCGTCCAAGTCTGTTCGGTGGTTCGAGAATCCAGTTTCACAGCGCCCTGATCGTGGCCGCTATAGCGCGGCCCGACAAAGGCGTCGCGCCTGCTGATGGAACGTTTGATCGGGGGCACCGGGCAAACGCCCGGTGCCCAGGCCGCATCGCGAAGCTCAGAACGCGTACTGCCAACCCAGCGTCAGGCTGCTCTCGACCTTCAATTGCGGACCGTTGAGGTCTTGCCAGATCGGTACGAGGTATTCCAGTGCCAGTCGCTGACCCTGCAAGGCGCTCAGCGTTGCCAACAGGTTCAGCGAAAAGCCCAGGTCCAACCGTTCACCGCCCTGCCGCCTGGGGTCCGCTGTTTGTACGGGCGCGACGATTTTCGGGTCCTGTCCGTCGACGCGGCCCACCGACTGGGCGGCCAGGCGCACGGCCGAGCTGGCCTGCTCGGCCCAGGTCCAGCTCAACCAACCGCTGAGCTTGTGCTCGTCGCCCAATCGGTAATCCTCGTCGTTGTCCATGACGCGCAGGGTGGCGTCGTATTGGGCGCCCCAACCGAGCCGCGCCTGGTGGCCGGCATACGACAGGCCGGCGAGCAGATCGTAGCTGCCGGAGCCCAGCTGCATCGGATACGGCAGGCGCGGCGACGGCTGCATGCCGTTGGGGGCAAGGATCTGATCCGATTCGGTGATCGAGCCCGTGGGCAGGCTCAGGCCGGCGCTCAGATGGATGCGCTGTGTGGATTGGTCGAGCAGCGAGACCAGCGCGGCAACGCGCGTATCGCCGAAACCGCTGCTTCGGGTGGTGAAGCGGCCCAGTTCGGTGGTGCCCGAACCACCCTGATAGGTGACATGGCGCATCGACTTGTCGATGTATGAACCCATGAGCATCAAGGTGAGCCTGTCGTTGGCGCCGTACATGGCGCCGAGCATGTGCATGTCCATGTTCAGCGGCACCACGCGCAAGGTGGGGGGCTGCCCTTCCATGCCCGCGAAAGTGTTGGGTTCGGTGGTGACGATATCCTCAGGCGAAATGTCGTCGGTGCCGGTACGGTTGCCGTCCATGCTCATGTGCATGAAGCGGTAGGACAGCATCCATTCCCCGGCATGGTGAAAATGGTCGGCCATAACGCCGATCGGCGCATGGGAATCGACGCGGCTCCCGGCAACGGCGGGCGCGGACAATACACACAGCACGACTGCCGACACAGCCGTGCAAAAACGAATCGGTTTCATAGAAATCTGTTCCCTGGAACGAGGCCGCGACGGGCCTCGAAAATCTGCGCTTTGGCGCGATGACTGGCGGGGATCAGATGAAATGCGGCGGGCCTCGCGCCCGGGCAGCACGCGCTTCGAAGGGATGAAGCCGGGACAGAGGCGAGGCAAGCGCGAGGTGCAGCGCCTCGAATTTCGGAAGGGAGAAATGCTCCGGGATCAGCGCGGCACTGCTGCAATGCACCTTGCAGCAATCTTCGGTGAGCGCGGCCTTGGGGCGGAGTTCAGGCGGCGCACTGGCCAGAATGCGCGCGACCAAGATCGGGTTGGCCTGCGTACCCGAGGCCCCGCAGAACAGTCCATTGCCCGCCGCAGGCATGGCGCGGCAAAGCGCGCTGGCCAGCAGACAGACAACGAGCAGGCTGTGGGCAAGGTTCCGCATTGCGGCGGGCAAGGTGCGAACAGGAGTTCGCCGGCAGTGTAGACGGATCAGGGGAAATGCGGACGAGCACTTCTCCCGCTGAGCAGCAAAAGCTGGTTTCGTGCAAAGGCGCGGAGACGCCAAGAACCGCTCAAGAATCAAAAGCCTTTAGGTCGGTCAAAGGCTTTTCTTCGCGCCTTTGCGTCTTTGCGCGAATCCCGCCTTGCGCTTTGGGAAATCAGGTCTGCGTGCCACCCACCGTCATCGCGTCGATCTTGAGCGTGGGCTGGCCCACGCCGACCGGTACGCTCTGGCCATCCTTGCCGCAGACACCGATGCCGGGGTCCAGCGCGAGATCGTTGCCGACCATGCTGACGCGACCGAGCGCGTCCGGACCGTTGCCGATCAGGGTGACGCCCTTGACCGGGCGCGTGACCTTGCCGTTTTCGATCAAATAGGCCTCGCTGGCGGCGAACACGAAATTACCGGAGGTGATGTCGACCTGACCGCCGTTGAAGCCGACCGCGTAGATTCCCTTTTCGACACTGGCGATGATGTCCGCCGGATCGGATTCCCCGGCGGTGAGATAGGTGTTGGTCATGCGCGGCATCGGCAGGTGCGCGTAGGACTCCCGGCGACCGTTACCGGTGGCTGCCATACCCATCAGGCGGGCGTTGGTCTTGTCCTGGATGTAGCCGCGCAAAATACCTTTCTCGATCAATACATTGCGTTGCGTGGGCGTGCCTTCGTCATCCACGCTGAGAGAACCGCGCCGGCCGGGAATCGAGCCTTCGTCGACCACGGTGCAAAGTTCGGACGCGACCTTCTGGCCGATCTTGCCGCTGTAGGCGGAACTGCCCTTGCGGTTGAAATCCCCTTCCAGACCATGGCCGACCGCCTCGTGCAGCAGCACGCCGGGCCAGCCGGGGCCGAGCACCACGGTCTGCGTGCCCGCAGGAGCCGCCACCGCTTCGAGCTTGACCAGGGCGACGCGCACCGATTCGCGCGCATAGTCCTCGGGGCTGCCGGATTCCAGAAACACTTCGTAGCCGTGGCGACCGCCACCGCCGGACGAACCCTGCTCGCGCTTGCCGCCGGATTCCACGACGACACTGACGTTGAGCCGGCACAGCGGACGCACGTCCGCGGCCAGGGTGCCGTCGCTGGCGGCGATCAGGATGATTTCGTAGGTGCCGGACAGGGACGCGATGACCTGGGAGACGCGCGGGTCGGCGCTGCGCGCGGCGGCATCGCAGCGGCGCAGCAGCGACAGCTTGTCTTCCACCGGAAGACTGTCCAGCGGGCTCGCGCCGACGTACAGCGGTGCGACGCTGCGCGCGCTCCAGGCCTGCACGCCGCCCTGCTGGCCCTGGCGCACGATGGCGCGCGCATTGCTGGCGGCATCGATCAGGGCCGGGGCGACGATCTCGTCCGAATACGCGAAGCCGGTCTTTTCGCCGGACTGGGCTCGCAGACCCACGCCACGTTCCACATGGTGATTGCCGGTGCGGATGATGCCGTCTTCCAGCACCCAGGATTCGGCACGCGTGTCCTGGAAATAGAGGTCGGCCGCGTCGATACCGGGGCGCATCAGTGCGTCCAGTGTGCGCTCGAGGTCGGCGAGATCCAGCCCGCCCGGCGCCAGCAGCGCGGAGCGGGCCCGGTCCAGGGAATTCTCAGGTGCGGTCATAGACGATTCGGCGATGGGTCAGCACCGGGAAGGTGCGACGCAGATTGAAGAGTTGTTCGCGGCGCAGTGTGGCGGTGACGATACCCACCCCTTCGGCGCGCTCGGCGATGACGGTGCCCCAGGGGTCGATGATGCAGCTGTGACCGTAGGTCTTGCGCCCGCCCGGATGCTGGCCGTGCTGGTTCGGCGCGATGATGAAGCACTGGTTCTCGATGGCGCGGGCGCGCAGCAAGGGCTCCCAATGGGCTTCGCCGGTGCGCTGGGTGAAAGCCGAGGGCACCACGATGATTTCCGCCAGGTCCCGCGACAGGCGGCGATATAACTCGGGATAGCGCAGGTCGTAGCACACGGTCATGCCGACGCGGCCGGCCGGCGTGTCCTGCGTAACGAAGCGGATGTCGCCCTGCTCGATGGTGGCGGATTCGCGGTAGCGATCCACGCCGTCTTCGCGGGCGACCTCCACGTCGAACAGGTGCACCTTGTCATAGTGCGCCGCCAGCTTGCCTTCCGGGCTGTACATGAGGCTGGCCGCCCAGACCTTGTCCTTGCGTTCGGGGACGGCCATCGGCAACGTTCCTCCGACGATCCACAGGCCGAGGCGCCGCGCCTGCGTCGCCAGAAAACTCTGGATGGCGCCTTCGCCCTGCGGCTCCGCAACGGAAAGTTTGTCGGTTTCCTTGGCGCCCATGAACGCGAAGTTCTCGGGCAGGACGGCGAGGACCGCCTTGGCGCGTGCTGCGTCTTCGAGCAGACCTCGCGCCTGCGCAAGATTCTCCGCCACATCGGCTCCGGTGCGCATCTGCAGCGCGGCGACTACGGGATTGGCTGTGCTCATGGGTTATTCAGTCGGGTCCAGTTGTCTGTTTTGCAAGTGGCGTTTCGGGCCAGCGCCCTCATTCTCCGCCGTCGATGCGATTCACCTGCGGATTGTCCCAGCTCCCGGTGAGGCGATAGCTGAGCTGGCTGGCCTGATCCAGCGGCTTGTCGAGCAGTTCCTGCGCCAGCAGCGCGATCACGGCCGCCGCAGGGCCACCCAGCAAGGCCGCCCCCAGCGTAACCCCGCCGGACACATCGGGAAACAAGGTGACCCGCTGGTCATAGTCGCGGGCGGCCAGGCCGATATCGCCACGCATCTCGATCCGCACCGAGGGCGCTTCGATGTCGAGGTCCGAAGTATGCGCCACGCCGTCGCCGAGATCGAAATTGCCGTCGATGCGATCGAAGGCCAGCCCCTTGCCGACCACATCTCCGAAGTTGAGCGTGAGGCGGCGCGGTAGCGCGTAGAAGCTGAACAGGCCGAGCACGCGCCCGGCGCCGGGTTCGACGGTGCGCATGCGACCGCGCTCGGCCTGCAACGAAACCGTGCCGCTGGCCTGCGCCAGGCTCAGACCCTCGCCCGCCGAATCCCATGAGAGCTGCCCCTTGATGTTCGCCTGGCGGGCTTCGAGATTGGCCGCGTAGCCGAAAGCGGTCAGCGCGTCGGCGATCTGCGAGCTCTTGATGTCGAAACCCAGACCGGCCTGCGAGGTGTCGCCGGCACGGGTCCACTGGCCCTGCACCTGTGCCTGCAGAACCGGCGCATCGCTGCTGAACCGGTCGACCTTCTGGCCTTCCGGCAGGCGCGAGGTCTGCAAGACGACATGACCCAGGCCGATCCGGTTGAACGTGAGTGCGGCAACATCGACATCGAAGGTGGGGATCGTGGTGGGATCGAGCGGCTCGTGGTCGCGCGTGAAATCCGGCGTCGGTGCTTCTTCGGCGCGCGCCTCGTCATCACCTTCGGCGTCCTCATCGGGCGTGCTCGTCACCACCAGGTGATCGAAGCGCGCCGTCATCACACCTTGCTGATCGCTCGGATAGTTCAGGCTGCCGGCGGCCTGTTCGCTATCAAACTGCAACGCCCAGCCCTCGTCGTCGTGCAGGGCCCGTACCTGAGCGTCCCGCACCCGGAAACTACCGAAACGGATCGCAGCGACCGCCACGTCCAGTCGCGGATCGGGAATCGGCATGTCGCCATCGCCGGGTTCGTAGATCTGACCCCAGCCGCGAACATCGACGGAATCGACGCGCCCACCGACGAAGATTCCGGGTTCCGGCGTCTCCGGCGGCGCACCCCCAAACCAGATCTGCAAATAGTCCAGACGGTTCCTGGGCTGCGCCAGCGTGGCCGACAACAGATCGAAACCCGGATCCTCGCGCACGGCGCCAACACGGCCGCGAACGCTCAGCAACTCGGCAAGCTGGGCCTCGAAAAGCACGCCTTCGCTGTCGTCCGGGCTCAGCGAGATCGTCAGTGGACCGGACTGGCCGGCGGGGCGATACAAGGGCTCCGGCAACTCGATCGTGGTGCCTTCCAGATCGGAGCGCAGGACGAAAGGCTGGGTTTGCTCGACACCCAGGCGGGTGCCGCCGCGCCAGTGCGAGCGACCACGAATCCTCGAACGTATCCACGGCGGCACGCGCTCCAGCAACACCGACTCGGCGCCCAGATCGAATTCGACCGACAGATCGGTGACGCCCGGCTCGGTCGGCTCCAGCGCGGCACTCAGCTCGATGTCCATCCAACGGCCGTGCAGGTCCTGCGCGCTGACGCCCGCGTTGTCGAACCGAACCTGCCCCTGAATCTCGGTGACGTCCTCGGGCAGACCGGTGACGCGCATCCGGCCCTCGTTGATGTCGATGGTGCCGGCCACTTCGGCTTCGGCACCGGCATCCAGCGGTACCTGCAGGCCCAGATCGACCACGGTCGGACCGGCAGCATCGGTCTTGTCGAGCAGCGCCGACAGCCGCTCGCGCAGCGGCGTGCTGTCCAGCACCTGGTAGAAGCGTGCCGCATCACCGCTGATGCGTCCGTCGATCACCAGCCGGCGTTCGGAGAAATCCTCGATACGCGCGCTCAGCTCTTCGAGCTTGAGCCCGCGCAGGCTGCCGCGATCACTTTTCACACTCAGGCCATTGCCACGGAACGCGAGCGTGGCCTCCAGGCCGTCTGCCGTCGGCCAGTCCGGCAGAAACGCGAGCTGGCCGCCGGCCACCTGCAGGTCCAGTTGGAAGCCCTCGGGTACCCGCTTCTGGCCGATGTCCGAAAACGGCAGGTCCAGACGCAGTTCGCCGTCGACCACGCGACCGCCGCGAATCGCGCGATCCAGCCAGTCGCGCAGGCTGGCGTGCCACGCAATCGGCACCAGAGACTTCATCGGAACCACGTCATCGGTCTGCAGCGAGGTACGCAGTTTCAGCCGGGGTGTGGCGCGCTTTCCAGCGCTGGCGCCCGGCAACAGCAGCTCGCCTTCGCCGGCACCGGCCGCAGTCATCAACTGCCAGCTCAGCCCGTCCAGTCCGATGCGCCAGCCGCCATCGGCCGTTTGCGCCCAATCGAGGCGGCCGCTCAGGGAATCGACCGCGATCGGGTCCGCGAACAGGCTGGGCCAAGCAAACTCGGCCGGGGCCGGCTGCAATTGCAGCCGGCCACCACTGTCGTCTCCGCTGAGGGCGCCGGTGAGCCCGACAAAGCGGCGTTCACCGTCATCGACACCGGCGGCGGCCACCTCGGCGCGATAGCGATAGCGCGGCGCGCCATCCCCCAGCGACAGGTTCATGACCAAGGAACGCAGATCGCCACGCAAACCGGCCAAGCGATCAGCGCCACGATCCTTGTGCAGCACCGCGAACAGAGGCGCGAGGTCGTCGAGCCGTACGAAACCGAGATCGGCACGCCACTCGGTTTGCGTCCCATTGACACTGCGGCTGAGCCGCCCGCGCGTGACCGGCCAGGGGCCATTGGGTCCACGCAGACGCAGGGATTGCAGGTCCAGCCCCCAGGTTTCGGGTCCGCGTTGCCACTGGCCCTCAAGGTGGATATCCGACAGTTTGGCGCCGCTGCCGTCGGCGCTGCGAGTTTCCAGGGATTCGAGGTCGAGCGCGGCGCTCAACTGATCGAATCCACCCTGCTGATTGGTGGACCCGCTGAAGCTGAGCACCGGCGCGCCCACCGCCAGACCGGCGCCGTCCTTGATCCAAGGTCGCAGCACATCACCCAGCTGGAGGTCGCCGGCACTTGCCTCGGCGTCGAACTGCCATTGCGCCGGGCGATTCAAGGGGCCATCGAGATGAAGCTGGACTTGCAGATCGCGGCCGATGTCGGCCGGCATCTGCATCCGCAGCAGCAGATCGCTGGCGGTTTCGCCGATCTGCAGATCGGCTTCGCGCAGTTCGAAGCCGCGCGCGCTCTGGCCGAACCACTGCTCGTTGCTGACCTCGACCACGCAGCCCGCCAGGCGCACGCGCTTGAAGCGCGCAAGCTCGTCGAGCAGCTTCTGCACTTCGACGCCGCCGCTGCCCCGGCTTTCGAGACCGGACACGATCCAATGGCCGTCCGGCTGACGCTCCACAGCCAGTTGCAGGCCCGTAAGCGACAGATAGCGCGGTGTCACATCGCCATGCAGCAGACGCCACAGGCTGGTTCCGATCACCATCTCGCCAATGCGGACCGCCGGCTGTTCCGGGTCGGCGGCACTCATCACAACCAGGCGGTCGAGATCCAGCACCGGCGACAGCCCGCGCCAATACAGATTCATTTCGCCGATGCGAATGTCGTAACCGGTGATCTCGCCGATCTTGCGTTCCAGGTCGTCGCGATAGCCCGGCAGCAGCAACACCGCGCCGCGGAACAGACCGGTGACGACGGCGGCAAGCACGATCAGGCCGGCGACCGTGCTGATCGTCCAGGTCCAGAGCCGGCGGCGGCTTTGCTTCACGGAGCGCTACCGGTTCCCGAACGCGGTCCGCTTCGGCACATTACCGCGTCGTACGACATTCACAGGGGTACCACGTCAAAGTTGTCCTGCAGGTACAGGCTTTCTGCCTGCAGGCGGATCGGGCGTCCGAGGCTGGCTTCGAGCTCTGCCAGACCTACGGTCTGCTCTTCCATCAGCCGCGTCACGATCTTGGGCGCGGCGATCACCAGAAACGCCTTGGCCTCGAACTGCCGGGCCGAGCGCTGGATTTCGCGGAATACCTCATGGCACACCGTTTCCACGGTCTTGACGTAGCCGCGCCCTTCGCAGGCCGGGCACGGTTCGCACAGGATGTGTCCCAGCGACTCGCGCGTGCGCTTGCGCGTCATCTCGACCAGGCCCAGTGGCGACACCGGACACACCTGGTTGCGGGCTGGATCGCGCGCCAGCCCCTTCTCCAGCGCACGCATCACCTGCACGCGGTGATCCTCGTTCTTCATGTCGATGAAGTCGATGATGATGATGCCGCCGAGATTGCGCAGCCGCAGTTGCCGCGCGATCGCCTGGGCGGCTTCGAGGTTGGTCTTGAGGATGGTCTCGTCGAGATTGCGATGCCCGGTGAAGGCGCCGGTATTGACGTCGATCGTGGTCATCGCCTCGGTCTGGTCGACCACCAGATGACCGCCGGACTTGAGTTCCACACGCCGATCCAGCGCCCGATTGAGATCATCCTCGACACCGTACAGGTCAAAGATCGGGGCCGCACCGTCGTAGTGTTCGACCAGCGAAGCCGCGTCCGGCACGAACCGCTCCGCGAAGGCGCGGACACGCCCGCATTCCTCGAAGCTGTCGATGCGTACGCGGTCCACGTCGGTGCCGAGCAGATCGCGCAGGATGCGCATCGACAGCGGCAGATCGCCGTGAACCAGATCACCGGGCCTGGCGCTGCGCGCCTGTTCGCTGATCGAACGCCAGAGCTTGACCAGAAACTGCATGTCCTGCGCCAGCGCCTCGGCCGAGGCACCCTCGCCAACCGTCCGAACGATCACGCCGTAATCCGGCGCCAGTTCCGCGACCAGCTCGGTCATGACGCTTTTCAAGCGTTCGCGCTCGGTCTCGTCTTCGATCCGTGCGGACACGCCGACGTGCCTGTCGAACGGCAGCAACACCAAATAGCGGGACGGTACCGAGGGCAGCGTGGTCAGCCGCGCACCCTTGGTGCCCAGCGGGTCCTTGAGCACCTGCACCAGCACGTCCTGGCCTTCGTGCAGCAATTGATTCACCGGCGGTGGTGCGATCGATTCGCCGTTTTCGCCGCCGCCGGACTGCACCATGTCACCGACATGCAGAAACGCGGTGCGGGCCAGCCCGATTTCCACGAACGCGGCCTGCATGCCCGGCAGTACTCGATTGACGCGCCCCTTGTAGATGTTGCCGACCACGCCCTGGCGCGAGGCGCGCTGCACGTAGGCTTCCTGCACGACGCCGCCATCGACCAGCGCGACGCGGGTCTCCTGGGGCCCGATGTTGACGAGGATTTCAGTACTCACGGCGAATTCGGGGGCGTAGTCGGAGGCTGGGTGGAAAGGCTCAGGGAATCCAGCAGCGCGGCGGTCTCGAACAGCGGCAAACCCACCACACCACTGTAACTGCCCTTGATCGACCGTACCCAACGCGCGGCATAGCCCTGAATCGCGTAGGCGCCAGCCTTGCCGAGCGGTTCGCCGGTTTCGGCATAGGCCATCGCCGCTGCCTCGGAAATCGGACCGAACTCGACGGTGGTGACGGACAGCGCGGTGCGCAACTCGCCGCCGTGCACGATCGCGACGGCGCTGCACACCTGATGCTCGCGCGCCGACAGCCGCAGCAGCATCTGCGCGGCATGCTCGGGATTCGGCGGCTTGCCCAGTATCTCGCCGTCGACCGAGACGTCCGTGTCTGCCCCCAGCACCACCGATTCGGTACCTGCACGGATGGCGCCGGCGCGCGCCTTGGCGGCGGCGACGGACACCGCGTACTCGATCGGAGACTGGCCCGGGCGCGGCACTTCCGGAACATCCACGTCGAGAACGGCAAAGTCCACGCCGAGCTGGCGCAACAACGCCTGTCGGCGTGGCGACTTGGATGCGAGTAGGACTTTGGTCATGACGTCATCGGGCGGCGCACGGCGCGTCGCAGCGTTCATGACAGCGTAACAAGTTGCGAAGGCGCGTGCCGCGTGACGCCGACCTACCCTCGCCCGCTGGCGGGGGAAGGGGGACCGCTCGCGAATGCGAGCGGTGGGTCAGTGGAACGGCCATGCCGCAGGCGATTCATTCTGCGGGGTTCCGCTTGGCGGGGCATGGCCGTTAGAAGCGGGGCATGACTACGGCTCGCCCCAGATTTCCTCAAGGCGCTGATCGCGTCCGCAGTTCCAGCGGTAGAACTTGTAGCGAACCGCGTTTTTCTTGTAGTAATCCTGGTGATAGTCCTCCGCCTCGTAGAACGGTCCGGCCTGGCTGATCTCGGTTTCGATGCGTGCGAAACGACCACTGGCCTGCAGCGCCTTGAGACTGTCCTCGGCAATCTGCTTCTGCTCGGCGTCCTCATAGAAGATCGCGCTGCGGTACTGACGACCGTGATCGCAGAACTGCTGATCCTTGACCGTGGGGTCGATGGTCCGCCAGAAATGCTGCACGAGTTCCGGATAGCTGATTTCGTCGGGGTGATAGCTCACGCGCACCGCCTCGGCGTGCCCGGTTGCACCGGCGCTCACCTGCTTGTAACTCGGATTCCTGACGTCACCGCCAATGTAGCCGGACACTGCCTCGACCACGCCATCGAGCTTCTCGAAGTCCGACTCCGTGCACCAAAAGCAGCCGCCGGCAAAGATCGCCGTCGCCGTCGCCTCCCTGGCAATGCCCGGCACCGCCATCAGCGTCACCGCCAGGCTCGCCAGGGCAATGCCGGCGAAGCGGCGCACCCGGCCCGGGCGCAGGTTCATGAGCGCAGGTCCGGCAGCGTCTCGCCGTCCGGCACGAACTGCAAGGCCAGGCCGTTGTTGCAGTAACGCAGCCCGGTGGGTTTGGGGCCGTCTTCGAACAGATGACCCTGATGCCCACCGCAGCGCGCGCAGTGGTATTCGGTACGCGGCCACACCAGCTTGAAATCGCGCTTGGTGTCCACCGCATCCGGCAGCGTGTCGTAGAAGCTGGGCCAACCGGTACCGCTTTCGAACTTGAAGCGGGCGTCGAACAGCGGCAGGTAGCAGGCGGCGCAGATGAAGGTGCCGTCCCGCTTTTCCTTGTTCAGCGGGCTGGTGCCGGCGCGCTCGGTGGCTTCCTTGAAAAGTACCTCGTAACGCTCGGGCTCGAGCAGCTGTTTCCACTCGGCCTTGGGTTTGTCGATGGGCGTCATGTCGCCGGTCCTCGGGGTTGCGGGTTGGGATGTGTCGTCAGCGCGAGCCGGGGCAATACCGACGATAAAGCCCGCGCCGAGGACTCCCAGGAAATTTCTGCGGTCCATGATGCGTCCTCTTCGGGTTTCAAGTACATCTACGCATTAGAACCGGATACGGACGCAGTGTTGCGGTCCAAGCGTCCGTGTTTTGTGTCGGCACTACCAGTCGTGTCGATGACGAATCACTGCCGCCAGGCGGCGAACGCCAGACAGATCCAGCCGGCAATCATCGCCAGACCGCCGAATGGCGTGACCGCACCGAGCACGCGAATACCGGACAGCGCCAGCGCGTAAAGACTGCCTGAGAAGACCACGATTCCGGCAATGAACAGGCAGGCCGCCACGCTCAGCAAGGTCGACGGGCGCTGTGCAGCAAACAGCCCCACGACCAGCAGCGCGAACACATGATAGAACTGATATTCGACGCCGGTACGCCAGACTGCGAGCAGTTCCGGCTCCAGGCGCGTGCGCAGGGCATGGGCGCCGAAGGCGCCGACGATGACCGCCAGCGCACCGAGCGCGGCGGCCAGCGTCAATATCGTGCGTGGACTCATGCGACCACCTTGCTTTCGCTGGACACGACTTCGAAGCTGATCCCGGCGCGCTGCAGGCGAACGATCAGCGCATCCCCCATCGCAGCGGCCGTGGTGAGCTGACCCGCCCGGTCCGGCAACTCGTCGAAAGCCAGGCACAGGGCTGATTCGGCGAGCATCTTCGAAGTTTCGCCATAACCGGGATCGCCACCGCGCACGTCCACCGCCACGCGCGTCTTCGCCGCGTCCTTGGCTTCACCGAAGAAACGCACACGAAACCAGCCCTTGGCGCGCTGCTCGGGCGAAGGGCCGTCTCCGGATTTTCGCTTGGACAGCAACCAGTCGCGGCTCGGTCCGAACTGCGCGGCGACGAACACGGCGCCCGCCCCACCGATCAGCGCAGCGACGGAGTGCAGTTTCTTGACCTGCACGAAATGCGCGTAGCGAAAGTCCGGCCCGTAGCGGTCCAACGCGCGCGCCGATCGCTTGACGATCTGCGGGTCCACGGACGGAAACGGTACCACCCAGGTATCGAGTTCGTGATTGAACTGCACGCCGCCGCCAGCATCGCCGACACGACGTTTGGACTCGGGGTCGCGCTCACGCGCCACCCGCGCCTGCCGTACCTTGGAATAGTCGCGCATGCGCGAGAAGGCATGAATCGCAGAATGATAGGTGCCGCTGGAGAAGGTGCCGCCAGCGCGCACGTAGCCGCGCACCGTCAGCGGCACATCTGGCGGCAATTGCTGCACCGTGTAATAGGCGCCGAGGTCGTGCGGAATGCTGTCGAAACCGCAGCAATGCACGAGTCGCGCGCCGGACTTGAGCGCGGTGTCCTGGTGGCGCAACCACATGGTGTCGACGAATTCCGGTTCACCGGTGAGATCCACGTAGTCGGTGCCGGCTTCGGCGCAGGCGGCCACCAGGGTTTCGCCGTAAAGGATGTACGGACCGACCGTGGTGATGATCACACGCGCCGATTCGGCCAGTGCGCGCATGCCGCCGGCATCATTGATGTCGGCATCCAGCAGCGGCAGCTCGGCGCATTGCGGGTCGATGGCGGCCAAGGATTCGCGCACCGCGGCCAGCTTGGCCGGATTGCGCCCCGCCAGCGCCCAGCGCAGGTCCTTGCCGCCCTCGCGCGCCAGGTATTCGGCCGTGAGGCGGCCGGTGAATCCGGTGGCGCCGAACAGGATGATGTCGTAGTCGCGGTGGGTGTTCTTCATGTTTCGCGTTCCTTTCAAAGCAGTCCATCAAGGCGCGGCAGACGCAGGATGCAGTGCACCGCCTCGTCCACCGTCAGCCGGCTGGTATCGATCGAGGCCTGCGGACTCAGTGGCGCCTCGTACGGATCGTCGACGCCGGTGAAGCCCTTGATCTCGCCGCGCCGTGCGCGCCGATAGAGTCCCTTGGGATCGCGCGCTTCGCAGACCTGAGGCGGCGTCGACATGTGAATCTCGTAGAAACGGCCGACCCCCTGCACGCGTTCGCGCGCATCGTCGCGCGCGCCGCGATAGGGCGCAATCACCGCGCAGATGCAGATGCCGCCGTGACGTGTGACTTCGGTGGCGACATAGCCGATCCGGCGCACGTTCAGCTCGCGGTCGGCGCGGGTGAAGGTCAAGCCGGACGACAGCATTTCGCGCACCACGTCGCCGTCGAGTATCGTCGAACGGCGCCCGCATTCGCGTTCGAGATGCTTCTGCAGCGCAGCCGCGACAGTGGACTTGCCGGCACCCGGCAATCCGGTCAGGAACAGGGTGAAACCCGATGCAGGCATAAACGCGGAACCGTATCAGTAGGTAGTCGACCGATTATCGCAGTGCGCGGCACTGCGTGTCGGAAGCCCCGATCCGCTCAGTTGAGAAAACCGCGCTGACCGTTCTGCACGTCCGTCACCCGCCCATTCTCCAGCGTGACCTCGCGTTGCAGGTAACTGGAGCCGAAATCGTAAAGCCAGCGCTCGCGATAAACCTGCTGCACGGTCCAGTCACGCGGGCCGCCTGGATAGGCGTGGTGGTATCGATGCTCGCGTGACGGGGCTAGCAACTGCGTCGCCTCCTGCGCATCCGGCTCGCCGCAGCGCGCGAGCAGACGGTATTTGGACACGCCCTCGACGATGTCGGCGGGTTGGCAGTTGGCGCCGCGGCGCGTCGAGAAACCGTAGCCGTCGCTGTCGATGCGGCTCAGACGGCCGTTCGAGAAATGAAGAATCCGCAGCAATTGGTTGGCGCCGAAGTTGTAGGTCCACTCCTCGTCGTCGGCCACGATCCGACCCCGCACTTGATAGCTCCAGACGTCGCGATAGTCCGGCTCGCCGCAGACCGCCTCGACTTCGAGCGCACGCGCGCCGGTGGAGACGATGCGCGAGCCGCAACGCAGGCTGTCTGCGGCCATCGTCGGCACCGGCAGCAGCACGGCCAGACACAGGGCCGCCAGCCACAGGCAACACGCGTTCGGGCATGGAATGGCAACGGCGCCCCGGACGCCATCTTGCAAGCGAACTCGAACCGGTAGACTTTCGCGAAACTTAACCGCACTTTCGCGGTCACTGATGCATCCTGGAAGAAGCACGCACATGACTCCTTTTTTGCGCCGGCTGCGCACCCTGAGCCTCGCCATGCTGGTCCTGCCATGTGGACCGGCCCTGGCCGCACCGGTACTGCTCGATCATATCGAAGCCGAACTGGTCTCCGAGGTCAATGCGGCCCAGGCTGGAGCCGAGGGCGCTTCGGAGTTCTGGGTGGCGCTGCGGCTGCGGCCCGATGCCGAATGGCACACCTACTGGCGTAACCCCGGTGACTCCGGCCTGGCGACGCGTCTGCAATGGACCTTGCCGGAGGGCGTGTCCGCCGGCGAGATTCACTGGCCCTATCCGCACCGTGAAGCGCTCGGCGAGCTGACCAACTACGGTTACAGCGGCGAAACCCTGCACCTGGTCCCGATCCGGCTGCCGGCGGACTGGCCGGCCGGCAAGCCGGTGGAACTTCAGGCCCGTGCCAGCTGGCTGGTGTGCCGCGACATCTGCATCCCCGGCGATACCGAACTGTCGCTGGAAGTGCCAACCCATTCGGACGCCAATACACCCGATCCGATCTGGGCTTCGTTCTTCGCACAGACCCGCGCGCAGTTGCCGGTCGACGTGGACTGGCCCGCCCGGTTCACGGTGAGCGACCCGGACATCTCGATCGCCGTGGACGGCATCACCGTCGCCGCCGACACCGAGGTCGATTTCTTCCCGTTCGCCAACGACCTGGTCAATCACGCGGCAGCGCAACGCTTTGCCCGCGATGGCGACGATTCCCTACGCTGGAGCCAGACACTCAGCGATTATTTCGTCGAGGCGCCGCAACCGGTCGAAGGCGTGCTGGTGATCCACGATGGCGAACCGGCCCACGCTTATCGCATCCGCGTCATGCCGGGCAGCGTCGCGCCGGTCGCGGCTGCGATCAACGTCAGCAGTGAAGCAAGCGAGGCCGTACCCGACGGCACGGACGCCAGGCCGACCGATGCCAGCACCCTGGGCTTTTTCACCGGCCTGGTTTTCGCGTTTCTCGGCGGCCTGGTCCTGAACCTGATGCCCTGCGTATTCCCGGTGCTGTCGATCAAGGCGGTTTCGCTGCTCGAATCCGATGAGGGTCGTGGCGGACATCTACGCCACTCGCTGGCCTATACCGGGGGCGTCCTGATCTGCTTCGCGATACTGGCCGGCGTACTGCTCGGACTGCGTGGCGGCGGGGACGCCGTCGGCTGGGGCTTCCAGCTCCAGCAACCGCTGTTCGTCGCGGCCCTGGCCTACCTGTTCTTCGCAATGGCGCTGTCGTTGTCGGGCCTCGTCCACTTCGGGACGCGCTGGATGGGCGTGGGTCAGTCGCTGACCACGAGTAGCGGCCTGCGCGGATCGTTCTTTACCGGCGTGCTGGCGGTGGTCGTGGCCAGCCCCTGCTCGGCACCATTCATGGGCGTGGCACTGGGTTACGCTTTGACGCAGCCACCGGCGATGGCGCTGACCGTCTTCTTGGCACTGGGCCTGGGTCTGGCCTCGCCATTCCTGCTGATCGGGCTGGTGCCGGCATTCGCGCGCTTGCTGCCGCGCCCCGGCGCATGGATGGAGTCGTTCAAGCAGTTCATGGCCTTTCCGCTGTACCTGACGGTGGTCTGGCTGCTGTGGGTGCTCGGTGGATTGACCGATCGCAGCGGCATGGCGCTGGCCGCGATCGGCTTGGTGCTGGTCGCCTTCGTCGCCTGGCTGTGGCATCGGCCCGGACCGATGGCGCTGGTGTTCAAACTGGCCGCCGCCGCTGGCGCGATCGCGGTACTCGCGCATCCGCTGGTGCGCACGGTGTCGCCGCCGACCCAGGCCGGCGCCGAGCACGCCGAATGGCAGGCCTATAGCCCGGAGCGGCTCAGCGCCGCCCGCGATTCCGGCCAGACCGTGTTCGTGAACTTCACCGCAGACTGGTGCATCACCTGCAAGGTCAACGAACGCGTGGCGCTGTCCAGCAGTCGCGTCAAACGGGCCTTCGCCAGCGACGAGGTGGTCTACCTCAAGGGCGACTGGACACGGTCCGACCCTCAGATCACCGAGATGCTGGAACGCTACGGCCGCAGCGGCGTACCGCTGTACCTGCTGTTCCGCAACGGTGGCGAAGCCGAAGTGCTGCCGCAGTTGCTGACCCCCGATATCGTCATCGATTCCCTGCAAACCGGTGCGGCTTCGTCCTGAGGTCCGCACTCTTTTTTGGAGCCCGATCATGCACAGCATCAATCAGACGATCCGCTTTGCCCTGGCCGCCGTGGTATTGAGCGCGGCGGGCACAGCGCAGGCCGCCGCCGATGTCGGCGCGGCCGCCCCGGATTTCTCGCTGCCGGACAGCAATGGCGAGACCCGCAGCCTCTCCGATTTCGGTGGCCAGTATGTGGTACTGGAATGGACCAACGACGGTTGCCCGTTCGTGCGCAAACACTACGGCAGCGGCAACATGCAGTCCCTGCAGAAGGAATACACCGCCAAGGATGTCGCCTGGCTGTCGATCATTTCCTCCGCTCCCGGCGAGCAAGGCCATGTCAGCGGCGCCGAGGCCAATGCGCTGACCGCGGAACGTGACGCCGCACCGACCGCCGTGCTGCTCGATCCCAGCGGCGATGTCGGCCGCGAATACGGCGCCAAGACCACGCCGCACATGTACATCATCGATCCCAAGGGCACGCTGATCTACGCCGGCGGCATCGACAGCATCCCATCCGCCAATCCTCAGGACATCGAAAAAGCAACGCCCTACGTCAAGCTGGCGCTGGACGAGGCAATGGCCGGCAAGCCGGTCAGCCAGGCACAGACGCGGCCTTATGGCTGTTCGGTAAAATACTGAGTCGATCGGCCGAACCCAAATTGCAGTCAATAGCGGGTCGGTGCAGGTTCAGCTGGCGGGGATAGGCTTGGAGGAGAGTCTTCCCTGCATTGATAACGACAACCGGAGGCACAGGCATGCTCCGTTTACGGATTCCGCGTCATTACCTCGACGCACAAGGGCTGTCGCTGTTCGCGCCGGCCCGGCCGTCCGCCCGCGCCCCGCAACGGCGAGGCGCTCCCGATCTAGGGGTCAATCTGCTGATCGCACCGACAGACGCCGCCAGTGATGATGGGCGCCTAGTGCGGCATGTCTCGGCGATGGTGACGCGCGGTGCTCAGGCCGTGACGCCGCGCTCAATCCACATCGACGCGCGCAGGCTGTCGCCGTCTCCGGGTGCCGGGTTCGAGATTCCGGCCGAGCCGCTGGCGGCGGAAATGCTCGGGCAGCCGGTCACGCGCTATGGCACCGAAATGCCGTTCGCACCGGGGCTTTATCACATGGACATCGCCATCGACGACGAAGTGGAAGCGCAGTTCGTGGCCGAGATTCGCTGAGGGTTCCAGAGCGCACCAACAAAAAGCGCCGGCTGACGCCGGCGCTTTTTTCCATCCGTCCAGGCTCTGCAGTTTCAGACTGATTGAAGCCGCAACAATCTGACGCGCTTGCGCTGCATACGCAGGGATTCTTCCAGATGCGCCAGACGACGGCGGACTTCGCTGTTCTCCCAGGTATCCGCGATCTGCTTGCGCGCCGCCTCGAAGCGATCGGTCTGCAGCGCGCGCCATTCGCCCATGATCGCACCGAAGGCTTCCACCTCGTGCTGCAACAGGGTCTGCAGGGCCTGCAGACGGGTCGGATGGTGGTTGCAGCCTTCCAGTCCCAGCCGGGCTTCGGCGAACTGTCGTTCCAGCATGGCGCGCTGCACCAGGAATTCCGGCACGCGCTTGAGGTTCCACGCCAGCCCCAGGGTCGAACAGCCGTAGATCAGCCATTTCGTCGGGTCGAACTGCCACCAGCGGATGCCGTTGCGGTAGTCCCACTGAAACAGGTGGTGATAGTTGTGATAACCCTCGCCGAAGGTCACCAGCGAGATCAGGTCGTTGTCACGCGCCGAATTTTCGATGGTGTACGGCCGGCGGCCCCACCAGTGCGCGGCGGAGTTGATGAAGAACGTGAAGTGATGGTTCAGCACGATGCGCAGCAGGCCGCCCAACAGCAGGAAGCCCCAGGCATCGCCGAAGGCGGCGCCGACCAGCAGCGGCATGCCGATGTTCATGAACAGGGCCAGACCAAGGTAATGCTTGTGCTGGAATGCGAGCAAAGGATCCTTTTCGAGATCCCGCACATTCGACAGGTCCAGCTCGGCGCTGGGATAGTCACGCAGCATCCAGCCCATGTGCGCGAACCAGAAGCCGCGCCGGATCGAATACGGATCAAGGTCGACGTGGTCCACGTTCTTGTGGTGCACGCGGTGCAGCGATGCCCAGATCAGGGTGCTGTTCTGCAGCGACATGGCGCCGAACAGCATCAGCGGCAGGCGCACCAGCCAGTGGGCTTCGTAGGCGCGATGTGACCACAGTCGGTGATAACCGGCGGTGATCGACATGCCGGTGGCGCCCATGAAAAAGGCGGCGCCAATCCAGGCGGCCAGGCTGAAATCATGCGTCAGCGCGTACCACGGCAGTAGCGTCAGCACGAGGCCATGGGTCAGGCCGAACATTATGATGGCGGGCCAGTTCAGAGGGCTGTTGGCGAAGCCCCGTACCACATCAGTCATCAGGATTCTCGATAGAGACAGTGCGCGATGGCTGCGCGTTGGTCATGCCGGGCGGCGCGACCCCGGCCCAATTTGGGCCGATATTCGGAAGAGTAGCCGAGTCTGCGTCCCCGCAAAAGCTTCCGCATGTGACAAATGCGACAAATGCGACGAGCGGTGCGCAGCAGCAGAGTAGAGCTCGCCTTAGAATGCGCGCCATCGATTTGGTTCCCTGCGCCGGCTCGAGCCCGGCGCGACATCTCAATTCGGAGTCCTACATGCGAATTCTTCACACCATGCTGCGCGTGGGCGATCTCGATCGCTCGATCGCGTTCTACCAGGATGTACTCGGCATGCAATTGCGCAGCCGCAAGGATTTTCCGGGTGGCGAGTTCACCCTGGCGTTCCTGGGCTTCGAGTCGGACCCGAACGGCGCCGAAATCGAACTGACGCACAACTGGGGTCAGCGCGACTATCAGCTTGGCGACGCCTACGGCCACATCGCCGTCTCGGTCGACGATGCGGCCATGGCCTGCGAACGGGTTCGTGCGCGCGGCGGCAAGGTCACGCGCGAAGCGGGTCCGATGAAGCACGGCAGCACCGTGATCGCCTTCGTCGAGGACCCGGACGGCTACAAGATCGAGTTCATCCAGGGCGCGTAGTCCCGTTCACAGGGCCACGATGGTACGCGACACGTCGCTGACCAGGCCCTGCTCCAGAAGCTGGTTGATCGCCAGTTCGACCGCGCCGTAGGTTCCCGACAACAGGCTGGTGTCGCCAAGCGACTGCTCACGCACGCCCGGCAGTGCCGGCAGTTCGCCCTGCGTGCGGCAGATCGCCAGTGCGCGCAGCTCCGGGGCGTCGATCGGAAAGGTGCGAACGCCATGGACATGGTGCAGTCGCATCAGCACCTGCTCGACCATGCGGCACTGCCGCGCGGTGCCGCGGAACGCCACGAGAATGCGCGGCAGCGAGTGACTGGTATCGGCGACCAGCGCCTTGATCGACAGGCCGCGATGCGCGAACACCGCGGCGATCGAGTGGACCACGCCGGGCCGTTCGGCGACCTCGCACAGATACACCACATCCTGCAGCGACACGGCCTCGGTCATTTGAGCCACTCCTTGAGCTGCCGCTGAATGGTCCGCGCCGCACCGAACAGATCCGAGCGCTCCTGCGGGTTCAGCTCCAGATCGGTGACCTGGGACCAGCCACGCAGGTCGCAGACCACGGGCACGCCGAGCACCCCCACCGGACCGTCCCAGTCGTTCTCCGCCAAGCGGACCTGCGCCGGGATCACGCTCTGCCCGCCGCCGAGCAGTTGCTCGCACAGCTCGGCGGTCACCGCCGCCGTGGAAATCGCGGTCTTGGCGGTGGAGATATGCGTGACCAGCGGCAACAGCACGGCGCGCAGGTCCGGCGCCATGGCTTCGGCGTAACGGAAGGCGGCCTCGACCTCGCCGGCGCCGACCAGCTCCTTCAGGTGCATCTTCTCGCGCATCAGCGCAGCCGCGAAATCGCCGGGAGCGCGGCCGCCGATCAGGCGCTCCCGCACCACGCCGACTTCGGCTTCGTCGTAACCATAGATCCACAACTTGCTGAGGATCGGCACCAGCGCGTCGCCGTGCTCGCCGAGCATGTAGGACGAGATGCGTTGACGTCGCACACCCAGATCGGCGGCGATCTCCCGGCGCAGACGCATGCTGTCCTGATAGGCGCCCATGCCGATCACGCGCGCCGCGCCGAGATGCCGCGCAAACACTTCGACCCCGAGCTCCACCGGGTTGGTCACCATCACGACGAGTTCCTGACCGTGACCGCGCTGCGCCAGTACGCTGGCGTAGCTTTCCATGACCTCGGCGTTGATCCGCGCCAGTTCCAGACGGCTGACCATCTGACGCCCGGAGGTTGGCGCAGTGGCGCCGGCCGTGAACAGGATCAGGTCGGCGGCGACTTCCTCGGGCGCCAGTGCCACATCGATCTCCGGCGTGATTTCGGCATAGGCGTCGTACAAATCGGCGCGCAGCCCGAACAGGGCCTGGGCCGAGGCGCCGCCACGCCGGCCGACCAGTTGCAGGCGCTGGCGCGGCGACAGCAGCTTGCGCGCCACGATCTGGACCGCCAGGGCACGGCCGACGTCGCCATTGGCGCCGATGATTGCGATATCCATTCAGATCCTTGCGAAACCGCTGCGGCGTGAACCGGCAGAACGAGCAAGAACGGGGCCACTGCGCCGCCCACGACGTCCACCAGCATCAAGCATTTGGGGAACATCGCCGATTGATCGCGGTTTCATGCAATGTTTGGCAAAGATCACCTTTTTAATTCCAATAAAATACTGTAGGTGCCTGATTTTACTGGAATCCTGTATGGCCCGCCGCTTGCAGTATCGCTGACACAGTCCCTCGCGGACCTTACCGCAAACACGGGAGTACACCACCATGAGCCGCATTTCGAATCTTGCTGCCGCCGCGCTGCTGCTGGCGACCGCCTCCGCGCCCACGCTCGCCGCCAGCCGGGTTTCCACGGCCGAAATCTGTGATTACCGGCTCGACTACGCGGTTTCGCTTCAAGGCGATATGTTGCGCCTCACGCGCGAAGGCGAGGACATCGAAATTCATGGTGATCGCCTCAGCATCGACGGCGAAACCATCACCCTGGATCATGCGCAACGTAAGGCGCTGGTTCGCTATCGCGAATCGGCGACGCGGCTGGTGCCCCAGGTGTCGGAACTCGTGCATGAATCGGTGTGGCTGGGCATCGAAGCCGTGGAGCTGACGACGCGCATGCTGGCGGGCGACGATCCCGACGAGGTGACGCTCGATTCCGAACGGTATGCCGCGTTGCGTACCGCGCTCGATGCTCATTTCGGTCATGACCACCTGGCGCCGGGAACCCTCGACGGCGAGGATGACACGCAGTTGCAAGCCAGCATCGAGGAAATCGTCGCAGCGCTCGGGCGCTCTCTCGGCCACGGTGTGGCTGATCGGGTGGTGGCGGCGCTGTTCGACACGAACGGCGTGGAGGCCCGCGCGGCACGTGTCGAATCGGAAGTCGAAACCCGCATTGAGTCGCGCGCCGAGCGCCTTGAACAAGGTGCCGATGCGCTGTGCGGCGAGGTGGAGGCGCTGGACCGACTGGAACAGCGGATCGGCCACTTCGACGCTCTGCACCCGAATGGGTTTTCGATCTGAGGGCCCTGGCACTGCGTACCCATTGCCGACGTCGACGGATACACTCGGCGCTGTGCAAAAAAGTCTGGAGGACGCATGCCCATAGCTTCCACAGAGGAGCCGATAGCCGCGCCGTCACTGGCCTTGCTGCTGCTGGAGCTGCGGGTGTTCATGGAGTTGCCGCGCTTCGTCGCCACCAGCCTGTCCGTGGAGAATCTGCCACGTGGCAAGGGGCAGCCGATCATGATCGTTCCCGGCTTTGGCGCCAGCGACCTGAACACGGCACCGCTGCGCTTGGCACTGCGGCGTCTGGGCTATGCCGTGTTCGGTTGGAATCAGGGCGTCAACGTGGGCATGCGCCCCCGCGTGAAGCAGGCGCTCGCGGCCGAGCTGCGCGAGCTGCGTGACCGCTACGAGGACAAGATCACTCTGATCGGCTGGAGCCTGGGTGGCGTCTTCGCGCGCGAAATGGCCCGCCATCAGCCGGAATGCGTGCGTCGCGTGATCACCCTGGGCAGTCCCATCAACGGCGATCCGGAAGCGAACAATCTCAACACCTTGTTCCGTCTGGCCAATCTCGGCAAGCCGCTCAAGACCGATCTTGAAGGCTTTCGCCGACGCATCGTCGCGCCACCGGTGCCGTGCGTGGCCATCCACACCAAGACGGACGGCCTCGTCGCCTGGCAGTGCTCACTCGAGGAGCCGGCCGAGAACACGCGCAACATCGAAGTCCACGGCAGCCACATGGGACTGGTCTATAACGCACAGGCCCTGGCCGCCATCGCCGGCGTGCTTGCGGAAGCCTCCTCGGACTCAGCCGAATAGTCCGTGACGCCATTGAGGCCAGTCGCTCGTACCGCCCTCCTGCACGTCCTTGAGCGCCGCGCAGAGTCCGGACACGCACGCGTCCTGCGCTGAAAAACGGATGCATCGCGCGGAATCCCCGATTTCATCGATGGCGACGATGCGCGCGGCCGTGCCGCAACCGAATGCCCCGCCAAGTTCGCCGCGCTGCTGCGCGATCGCCAGATCGTCAAGACTGATTTCACATTCGACTGCATCGAGTCTCGCCCGGCGCGCCATCTGCAACAGGCTGTCGCGCGTGATGCCGGCCAGAATGCAACCGTCCAGGGGCGGCGTCAGCAGACGCGAACCGATGCGCACGAACAGATTCATGCTGCCGGCTTCGCCGAGCCGGGTGTGCGTCGCCGCGTCCAGCCATACGACGTCGTCATAACCGTTCGCCTGCGCCCGCGTCAGGCCGGCCAGTCCGGCGGCATAGTTGGCGCCGGTCTTGGCCGCGCCCAGCCCGCCGACGGCGGCGCGGATCAGATGCGGCTCGGCCCAGAGCCTGAGCCGCTTCATTACCGGATCCGAACAGGCACTGACGACTACGCTGTAGCGGTGCCGCTGCGCGCGCCGCAGGCCCAGGAACTCCTCGTCGGCGTGAATCGTGGGCCGAAGGTACAGCGAGCCCCGGCCGTACGGCGGCAACAGCTTGCGATGCGCGTCCACCGCCATGGCGCAGCTTTCGACAAAAAGAGCTTCATCGACCGTCGGCAGTCCGAGCCGCGCGGCGCTGGCCGCGAAGCGGTGCGCGTGCGCCTGCGGGCGGAACAGATGCACGCCCCCATCGGCGCCACGGTAGGCCTTGAGCCCTTCGAACACCGACAGCCCGTACTGCACGCCTGCGCTGGCGACCGGTACGCGCAAGGCCTCGCGCGGCAGCAGGCCTGGCGCGGACCATTGCGCGCCATCGTGTTCGGCAAGCACCAGATGCGCGCCCAGGTAACGACCGAAGCCCAAGTTCTCCGGCTGCGGAAGTTCGCTCGCCTCGCCTGGGTTTCCGTCATTCGTCGGCGCCCCCGGCTCGGTTCCGTAAGCACTCATGATTCAGCCTCCCAACACACGGTTTCGACGACTTCGGTATTGCCGGCACCCGGCGCCACCATCGGCAATACCATTTCCTCGACTGCGACCGGTGCCCGTATCAGCTGCGGGCCGGGTGCACGCAGGGCAGCGATCAGGGCTTTGCGGGCGTGGGCGGCATTGGCGGCGACGCCGAGATCACAGGCGGCGACCCCGAAGCCTTGGGCAATCGCACAGAAATCGGCGGGTCGCGCGTAGTGCGCACCGGCGTGGCGGGATTCGTAGAACAGGCGCTGCTGCTGGTGCACCAAGCCCAGCGCCGCGTTGTCGAGCACCACGACCTTCACGTCCAGGCCAAGTTCGGCGAGCGTGCCCAGTTCCTGGATGTTCATCAGCAGACTGCCATCGCCGGTGAAGCAGATCACCGGCGCGTCCGGTCTCGCCAACGCGGCGCCGATCGCGGCCGGCAGGCCGAAACCCATGGTTCCGAGCCCACCCGAGCTGAGCCAGCGATCCGCACGCGTGAACGGGTAGCTCTGCGCGACCCACATCTGGTGCTGGCCGACGTCGGTGGTGATCGCGGCCTGCGACCCGACGACATCGGCCACCGCACGGATCAGGCCGTACGGACGCCGCACATCGTCGAGCCCCGGCAGCGGCAAGGGATAGGCGCGCCGCAGTTCGCCGACGCGCGCCAGCCATTCCGGGCGCAGCGCCGGCGTCACCGCTTCGGCCAGTGCACGCAGGGCGACGCCGGCATCGGCGTGAATCGCCAGTTCCGGGCGTCGCAGCTTGCCGAGTTCACGCGGGTCGGCGTCGATATGAATCACCCGCGCCCTGGCACAGAAGCGGTCGAGCCGACCGGTCGCTCGATCATCGAAGCGGGCGCCGATCGCGATCAGCAGATCGCATTCGTCGAGCACCAGATTGGTATAGCGCGCGCCGTGCATGCCGAGCATGCCCAAAGCCAGCGGATGATCCGGCGGCAGGCTGCCGAGCGCCATCAGTGTGGTGGTGGTCGGCAGCCCCGCCCGCTCGGCCAGGGCCTGCGCGGCGGCCTGGGCCCGCGCCTGGGTAACGCCGCCGCCGAGGTACAACACCGGACGCTGCGCCGCCGCGATCATTCGCGCGGCATGCTCGATGGCGAGGCCGTCGATGCCTGCCACCGGCTGCGGGGCAGCGGCATCCGGCCAGTCCGCAAGCTCGATCGATTCGGCCTGCACGTCCTTGGGGACGTCGAGCACCACCGGCCCCGGGCGTCCGCTTTCCGCGAGACGAAACGCCTCGACCAGCAGATCGGGCAGATCGGCAGCGTTGCGAACCTCGAAACAGGCCTTGGTGATCGACTCGACGATGCGTCCGGTCGGCATTTCCTGAAACGCGTCGGTTCCGATCAGGGCGCGCGGCACCTGGCCGGTGATGCACACCAGCGGAATCGAATCGGCCTTGGCATCGGCCAGCGCGGTGACCAGGTTGGTCATGCCCGGGCCGGAGGTGGCGAAGCACACGCCGGCCCGGCCGGAGATGCGGGCCAGGCCCTGGGCGATGAAGGCCGCCCCTTGCTCGTGCCGCGCCAGGATGTGGCGCAGGCCCGAGTCAGCCAGCGCGCGATACAACGGCAGTACGGTGCCACCGGGAATGCCGACGACGACGCCAGTGCCGCGCCGTTCGAGAAAGCCGATGATCAGTTGTGCGCCTGTGAGTCTCATTGCCGGTTCCTTGCGAAGAAACCGCCGGACGTTCAACCGGCACGGGCGACAACAAAAAACCCCCGCCGGCATGTGCGCCGGCGGGGGTTTTGATGAGCGTGCTCGTCCCCTAGGGCGCGTCGATAACGACGACCGCTACGAGTACGAGGACGAGCTGCTGCATCGGATTCATGGATAAGGTTTTGCCTGGGTGCTGCGAGATTCTGGCGAAATCCGACCGTGGTCAGGTTTCGATCGCAGCGGATTCTAAGGGGGCCGCTAGATTCGGACAAGTCACCCACCGGCCCCGTCCATGCACGATTCAGTCATCGGGCGGTAGCATCACGCAATGCGGCGACACTATGCCGCCCGGGCCACAGGGACTTTCGGCAGTGCAAAAACTTCTCAAGACCTTTCTCAGTGGTCTGATCGCCGTGCTGCCGATCATGATCACGATCGCCGTGGTGTTCTGGCTGGTCGGCACGATCGAATCCATGCTCGGCGAAATCCTGCGACTGATTCTGCCCACCGGCGCCTACTGGCGCGGCATGGGTCTGTTCGTGGGCCTGTTGCTGGTGCTCGCCGTCGGATTCCTGATGCGGGCATTCTTTTTCCGTGAATTCGTCAAATGGTTCGAACACTGGTTCGAGCGCATTCCGCTGATCAAGACGGTCTATGGCGCCGTACGCGATCTGACCGGTCTGTTCTCCAAGACCGGTGAACAGCAGTTCGACAAGGTCGTGATGGTGCAATGGCCGGGCCTGCCGATGAAGCTGCTGGGCTTCGTCACGATCGAGGATTTTTCTGCGCTGCAGTTTCCGCACAGCGAGGAAGACGAAGTGGCGGTCTACATGCCGATGAGCTACCAGATCGGCGGCTACACGGCGTTCATTCCACGGCGCTGCCTGACGCGCGTCGACATGAGCTTCGAAGACGCAATGCGCTTCGTGGTCACCGCCGGCATGTCGCGATCGCCGGATTCCAGATCGAAGGCTGCACCACCCGACGAACGCGTCTGAAACGGCGCCAATTTGGCGGAGCCGGTTCTGGCCTTGGCGCGCGACTTCCAGCATGCTGTCTGCATGAACGACGATATCGGTCGCATCTTCTGCATCGGACGCAACTACGCCGCGCACATTGAGGAACTCGGCAATTCGCCGGACTCCGGCTGCGTGGTGTTCATGAAGCCGGTCTCGGCGCTGGTCGCGCCTGGCGAGCCGATTCGCCTGCCGCGCGGGCGCGGCGAAACCCATCACGAGGCCGAATTGGTGGTGTCGGTCACCGGCGGTGGCTTCGACGTTCCGGTGGAGTCGGCTTACGAGTGGATCGCAGGCATCACGCTGGGCCTGGACCTTACGCTGCGCGACCTGCAAAGGGAGCTGAAGACGAGCGGCCAGCCTTGGGAACTGGCCAAGTCATTCGACGGCTCGGCCCCACTCGGCAACTTTCGCCCGTACAACAATCAGGACCTGCAGAACCTGCAGTTCGAATGCAGGGTCAATCGCGAAGTGCGCCAGCGCGGCGATACCTCGCTGATGCTGTATCCGGTATTCCGACTGATCAACATCCTGTCGCAGTCCTGGGCACTGCAGCCCGGCGATGTGATCTTCACCGGCACCCCGGCCGGCGTCGGTCCACTCAACCCGGGCGATACCGTCGAGCTTTCCAGCCCGCAGCTGGGCCCGTACCGCTGGACCTGCGAATAGGCCGTTATGCGGCAGCTTTCGAGCTGACCGGCGCCGGGACGGCGTCGGCGACACGCGACTCGATCAGTGGTGTCCGCACCCGCCCGAGACATTCGACGTACGGATCGGCCCAGACCTCGGCCGGCGTGATGTAGTTCTTCATCGACCAGGTGAATTGATAACCGGCCCGGGCGAAGCAGTACTCCACCAGTTCCGAGCAGATGTACGCGCGATTCCCCTCATGGCGGGTCCAGCCGAACCAGGCGCGCAACACGATCTTGAAGGCTTCGCTCAGGTCGTAGGGACGTGTCAGTTCATCAACCCCGTGATTGACCAATGACGAGGCACTGCGTTCGTCCACCCAGTGATGGCGCGCCAGGACGATGCGGCCGTCATAGGGCTTGCCGTTGCCGTAGTCGTAAAGGTATTTGCGCAGCGGTGCGAACCGCACGCCCATGTCTTCCACGGCTTCCAGCAGCAAGACCCGATCAAGATGCGGTACCCGCACCACCAGACCGACGTGGCTCCACGGCGAACCGGTGCCGCGACGGATAATTCGCGACATCCAGTGATTGCCGGAGGCGAACATCAGGTCTCCGGTGCGTAGCTGGGGTCGCAAATTGTCATAGTCGACCGGCTGTTGTCGATCGATCCATTGGCTGTCGACGATTTCGGCCATGGTTCCCCCCGTGCTGGCCGCCAGCCCCGGCTGGCGGGCGCCCGTAGCGGGCGCCCGCACAGTGTATCAAGCCACTCAGTGCAGGCTGTGACCGAATACCCGACGGCGACGCAGTGCCAGCAGGGCCGCCAAGCCGGCCAGCGTGGCCAGGCCGAAGGCACCGCCATCACCACCACCGTCGTTGTCGTTGTCCACCGGCGGAGGCGCCGGTGCGGCGGCGACGGTCAGCGTTGTGGTCGCGGTGCTGCTGGCGCCTTCCTCGTCGGTCACGCTCAGGCTGAAACCATAGGTTCCGGCCGAGGCCGCCACGAACGTCGGCATGGCCGCCGAGGCGTCCGACAGCGTCACCTCCGGACCATCTGTCTGAGTCCAGGCATAGACGAAGGGCTCGTCGTCGGGATCGCTCGAGCCGCTGCCATCCAGCGTGACGGTGTCGCCGGCTTCGAAGTCCTCACCGACCACCGCAGCGACGGCCACCGGCGCGGCGTTGACGTTGAGGATCGTGACCACGACCTCGTCCGCGTGCTCGCTGGTGCCGTCGCTCACCGTCAGAACAAACGTGAGCGGCGTGTCGGCCGTGACCGCCGGCGCGACAAAACTGGCGTCCTCGGAATCGGCGTCGATCAGCTCGACGCTCGGTCCGCCGGTCTGCGTCCAAGCGTAGCTCAGCTCGTCACCGTCCGGATCGGTGCCATCGCCATCCAGCGTGATCGTCGCCTGCGTTGCCTTGTTGACAAGCCCAGCCCTGCCCGCCGCCGCTTCGCTTGCGCGTTCCGGCGCCGAGAAGTCTTCGGGTGCGATCGCAGTGGGCGGCGACTCGATGTTGAGCACCGTCACCGTCATTTCTCCCGTTCCGGACAGGCCACTAAGATCGGTGGCCGTGAGCAGGAACGTCAGCGGCGTATCTAGATCGACCTTCGGCGACATGAAACTCGCCGTTGTCGAACCCGCATCGTCCAGTTCAACCGTTGGGCCTCCAGTCTGCGACCAGGCGTAGCTCAGCCCCGCCGTTCCATCCGGGTCTGTGGCCGTTCCCGAGATCGAGATCATCGCTTGCGAACTGGCGCCGTCGCTACGCTCCGGTGCTGAGAAACTCTCGACAACGACCGTCGGGGGCGTCTCCACGTTGGTCACCGTGACCGTCACCGAATCCGAGGATTGCAGGCTCCCATCGTTCACCGTCAGCGCGAACTTGAACTGGGCGTCGTCGTCGAGCACTGGTGCCACGAAGCTGGCCGTGGCCTGATCCGCTCCGCTCAGGGACACGTTCGGACCAGCGGTCTGAACCCACTTGAACGTGATCGGCTGACCCTCGTCCAGGTCATTGACCGATCCCGCAAGCGAGATCGTCGCCTGCTCAGTGCTGCCATCCGCTCGCTCCGGCGCGGAGAAATCCGCAGGGGCTACCGCATACGGCGCGCGGTTCACACAGACACCGTCGTCCGGCAACACTTCGAGGAACGGTGCGGCGGACTCGCCGGTCACGCCGACGTTGTCGACCAGCCAGCCGAAGGCGCCGACTCCGGCATCGGTTAGCTGGCGGAAACGCAACCTAACACTGGTCCCTACCAAGGCAGTACCGAAATCGATCTCGACATGCTCGGCTGTTTCAACGTCATTGATCTCGCCGACGAAGGCCGGCCGGCTGGGACTGCGCAGGGTTCCGCTGTAGCCGTCGCCCTGTGTAACGGCGGCGCCGGCGTCGAAAACATCGGTCCAAGCACCGCCGTTGACGCTGACTTCGATCACGCCACCGTCGTAGCCCCGCACCGTGGTGCCACTCTGGTTGAGCTCGAAGGCATAGTAGTGATCGAACCCGAAGCCGAAGCTCCCGTTCCCAACCATGATCGGCGGCGTGACCAGTGAGGCGTCGCTGGTAGTCCCATTGTCGGGGATGTAGTACATCGAGCTGTCGAAGCTGTCGACGAAGTCATCCGTCAGCGTCCAGTCGCTGCCACCACCGGTGAAGATTGTGCTCCAATCGCGCTCACTCGCCGTCGGCTGTTCGAAATCGTCCAGCGTACGGGTCCGGGTCAAGTCGATATCGACCTGCATCTGGAAGCTGAGGCTGTCCGGAAGGATCGTGACACCGTCATCCGGATTCGGGTCGGCCAAGGTCAACGTGATGGTCTTGAATTCGCCGCTATCAGACGTCATCAGCTTGAGCGGCACCGAACTCGAGGTGGTCTCGTCCAACTCCGCCGGTGGGAAGCTGATCTGGTCGCCGTCGTAGAACGAAATGCCGGGGGCCGACACTGTCGCCGTGACGCCCTCGCTCAGATCGACATTGCCGTCGGTGCTCAGCGTCACCCAGAGCGTGCCGGCTTCATCCTGATCCAGCAGATCGTCGGTATCACAGTAGCCATAGACGCCGTCCTCCTCGCTCATGTCCAGGCTGGTGCCCTCAATCGCCAGCGTGTTGCCGAGCGCAATGAAACTCTCGACCACACCACTATTGGTGTCGTCGCCGCGATCGGGCGCCACCGCGCCGATACCCAGACCACGCCTGGCGAAGGCGATTGCGAGCGTTTCGAAGTCCGCCTCGGACGTGGCCGCCGCCACGGCCAGAATGCCGTCGCGCGCTTCCAGGAATGTCGGTGCGTTCGGGGTCATCTTGAGTCCGCCGATCACGTAGTCCTTCATCAGCTCCTGCGCGTCGACGTAGCTGTAGCGTCCAGAGTTGAGCAGGCCTGCGTAGCCTTCCCACAGCACGTTCGTCCAGATTTCCCCGCTGTTGTGGACCTCGGCATTACTGGCACCGTCGGCCCCGAACGCCAAGGGCGCGGTATCAGGCAATGGCACACCATCTTCGATGTGCTTGAACGTCAGCGGGTTGTAGCTGAAGTCAGTCGAATACGGGGCGCGACGGATGCCGAAGTACGGATCGTCCACCACATAGCTCGCCATGCCGTAGACGCCTGCGTAACCGAGATTGGACGGCACCGCCAGATCGGAGTCGCGCACCGTCAGCATCATCGCGCTGAAGTCGCTCCAGCCCTCGCCCATTCCGCGGCCCTGGGCGTTGCTCAGGCCGGAGGCATTGCCCACAAGTCGGTTGCTGACGTAGTGGAACCACTCATGTCCGACGATCTGGAAATCAATCGTGCCGTCGATCATGGGGCTCAGCTCGCGCACCATCAGCGCGGTTACCGGACCATCAACGAGCGCCGAGCGAATCGCGGTCCCGGCCGTCAGCGTTGTCAGCATCGCCGGTATGCGGATCGTCCGGGCCGGACCGCCGCCCATCGCGATGGGCGGCTCATCGATATTGTCCACGATCAGGGCCGCCACGGCGCCAGCGGCTTGGGCGTTCTGCACTTTCTCAGTGAACGCACACAGGCCTCGGTCAATCACCGCGATCTTGCCTTTCAACTGGGCTGCGTTGACGGCCGCCTCGCAGCCGTCGGTTTCGGTGCCCAGCGCTCCGGTATCGGGATCCTCGCCGATGGTACCGTCGTCGAAAACGACAAGCTGATTCTGGACCGCGAAATCCACCGGCCCAAAATTGGCAACCTGGAACGGAAACTCGCCGAGCGCGGGCGTCAGCACCTCAAACGTGCCTTTGAGCAGACCGCTCCACAGGAACATCTGCATGCGCGGATTGCCGCCGTCCGCCGGTGTCGACATGTTCGCGTTGTCGGTTCCGGAATAGTCTTGGCCTTCCGCAAGGATCGGATCGCCTTCGACTCCGCCTCGGCCGTAGTTATCGAACTGCGCATTGCCGGCAAGCTCGTCGAAGCCGTTGCCGTACCACCAGTCGTGCAGCCAGTTGTTCAGATAGAACAGATTGACGACGGCTCCCTGCTGCGCTTCGAGATCCTCCGGATCGCCGTCGGCCACGATCGCGTAGTCGAACGTGCCTTCTTCGGTCAGTGCCGCGCGAAGGTCGTTCGAATCGGCAGTGAAGCCATCCGGCGAGGAGCGGTCGATATAGGCATCCACGTTGTTACCGCTGGTTTCGACCGCGGAAGGCGACAGCCAGGGGTCACCACCTGCGATCGGCCCCGATTGCAGCGTCACCAGCGCCGCGGTGGCCGACACGCGCTCAAGCTGCGCATTCGGGTCCGGTGTTTCGAGCGGTGCGCGTTCGTTACCCAAGGGGCCGTCAAACGGGCGGAACTGCCCATCGGTGTCCGCGAACACGCGGTAGGAGAACGCTGCGTCCTCCATGAGATTCTTGCGGAACAGTACGGCCCCATCCACCGCGCTGATCACGTAGCCATAGGCATCCTGGTTGTGGCCATCACCGACTTCGCCGAACATTTCCAGATACCACGCCGGAACCAAGTCGTCGTCGAGCGCGTAGTAGACCTTGCGAACGCGTACCGGACGGGTGAACCGGTAATCCCCGCCGTTGGCCAACTGCGGCGTGAAGTATTCGTAACCATTGGCTGTCCCTGCCGATACCGGGGCGCCCGCAAGCTGCAGACTGCCATCGCTGAGATCGCCGAGAGCCGGCGCGACAACATCAGCCGCCGTCATCGAAAACGCGGCCGGGGCGACCTTCGGTCTCGAGGCGAAATAGCCTGCGACCGCCACCGGGCTATAGTCGCCGCGCATCGCCACGGCGAGATTGCGTGCAAATACTTCAACACCGTTGTAGCGCTGCGCGAAGCGCGCGATGACGGCGCCATGCCCCATATCCTGCGCATCGCTCAATACCGCCGCGTCCAGCATGCTGCGACCCACGGACAAGTCTGCAGCGACGTGACCCAGCGCATCGCGTGCCGCATATTCGGCGCGGGCCGCGACTTCGACTAGACCAATTCCAGCTGGAACTTGACTCTCCTGCGGATTGACCCACAAAAAGCTGGCGCGCACATCGCGCGGCTCGAAACTGGACTGATAGCCGCGGCGCGTGCGCTGCTGGACACGCTCGTGACGCGCTTGCGCGCGCACCGAATCGAACGCACCCAGTCGTGGGGCGGCGTCAAGCCAAGCGTCGTAGTTGGGCTTGACCGTAGCCGCAGACGCAGCACCCGCCGAAAACAGGACACAGGCCCCGGCTGTCAGGAATTTACGCATTCGACGCTCACTCTCGAGATTGTCATCGTTGCCCGCATGGGCGTTTCTCGACCGGCAACATCGGCGCACGCCCTACGTGGAGCGACGCGATTTCGGTTGCTGATCCCCCAGCTCGAGTGTCGGTCCCCGGGCGGGAACCTTCCCCCTTATCAATACAATGCCGTGTAAGCACGCAATCCGTATGCCCGACGTCGCGCGCATTTGTAAGCAAATATCTCAAGGACACCGGTGCGCTGATGAAGCAAGCCAGGGCGGGAAGCGCGGCGAACCCTACCGCATAACGTGAATCACGCGCGGCGTGATGCCGACCGACCCTCGTCCGCTTGCGGGAGAGCAACCGTCTTCGCGAAATCCTCGAAGTCCGCCAAGTGAGTGCTGGCAATAGCGAAAACGGTGTCCCAATCGATCGCGTCGTACGCGTGAACCGCAATATTGCGAATGCCAACCGCCTTGCGCATGCGCAAGGCGAGTTCCGCATCGAGCACTTCGGCTTCTTCCAGGCGCTCGCAGGCCTGCCCCATGGTGTCGGGCGGCGGGAGCTGCCGCGAAACCAACAGGTGCGCCGCCAAATCCACGCAAATCTGTGCCGCGCGACTCAGGTTGAGCGCGAGGATGTCCTGCAGATCCACATCGGCCGCCAGCACCGCAGCATTGCTTGGACACCTGCTGCGCACACGCAGCAGACAACGCCGCAGCGAATCCAGCTTGCGGTCGACGACTACCCGATCCGCGCCCGGCGCCTCTCTGCAAGCAAGCGATCGACGTAGGGCATGAAATCGGCGGTCTCGATCAAATGCCGGCTCGGCAAAGCCGCGTGGTCGGCATCGCTGCCAAACAATCGCTGTCCACTGCGCAGCACCTGCCCCAGCAGCGGCTCCCCAACCGATCGAAGGTCGATCAAATCGACAGGACGCCCCGTCGCCAGCGCCATTTCGGACATCAACATCTGCTTCCTTGCAGCGTCCAAGGGCGCCGAACCGAGTACCGCGATATCGACATCACTCGTCGCCCCCAAGCGCCCGGCCGCCGCCGAACCGAACTGGATCGCCAGCCGCAGATCCGCACCGGCGGACAGAACCGCCGAAATCGCCGCCGAATCGAGCGGCGCAGTGGAGGTGGGTATGTGGGCTTGTGCCATGGCGCCATGCCAGCAGGCCGACTGGTTTCCTCAATGTTCATGGAACTCGGGTGACTGACTGGGTCGCCCATCCCCAGCTTTCCGGCCATAGTCCAAACGAAGTTCGGGATTCTCAGTATGGGTTGCGGCCAAGCCGCCACGCCGCAAATTTAGTCCCTATTTCATCAAGCAGCTTCCAGGATACGCATTTCCACATGCAAGCCTGCGGTTGCCGCCATATTCACCAGCGTATCCAGTCCAAACAGCTCGATCTTTCCGCGCACCAGATCCGACACGCGTGGCTGCGCCACGCCAAACAGTTTGGCCGCCTGAGACTGGCTAAGTCCGGCCCGTGCGATGTGCTCCTTGAGCGCGATCATCAGTGCGGAGCGGAGTTTCATGTTCTCTGCCTGCGCGGGCGTATCCTCAATCGCATCCCAAACACTGGCGAAACGTTCATTACTCATCGGCCCAACTCCTTCAATAAGTCCCGGTACCGCGCAGACGCCAAATCGACGTCGCCCCTGCTGGTTCTCTGCGTCTTCTTCTGAAAGCAATGCAACACGTAGACAGCGGCCCCGAACTTCGCCACATAGATCACCCGAAAGGCTCCGGCAGCATCCCGGATGCGAATCTCCTGCACACCGCGCCCCACCGCCGGCATCGGCTTCCAGTCGTCCGGATCGCCGCCACATTGCACTTGGTCAAGCTGATGCCCCGCTTCGCGTCGCGCCGAAAGGGAAAAGCTGCGCAAGTCCTCAAGGGACGTGCCCCGGAACTCGACGGGCCTACGAACGACCATCGTTGCGACTATATAAAATTATGTATAAATCGGCAAGGTGGCCGCGCACGGATAAAACCATAAATAAATCTGTCCCCTTTTTCCGTTCTTCTGTGCATGCTATACATACTCGATGCATTTCGAATGGGACGATGACAAGGCACAGGCTAGTCTCGCCAAACACGGCGTCTCGTTCGACGAAGCGCAGACCTGCTTCTACGATCCGGAGCAGGTCGCTTTCTATGACCTAGAGCACAGCGAGGACGAGGACCGGGAACTTCTGATCGGGCATTCCGACCAAGGGCGCTTGCTGATTGTCAGCTACACCTTGCGAGAACCTGCCATCCGCCTGATCTCTGCTCGCAAAGCCACCCGCCGGGAGGCGAAGACGTATGCGCAAGGAATATGACCTCAAAGCCCTGAAAGTGAAGCGCCGTGGCGTACTGACGGCCCTCAAGAAGCAGGGCTCCGAACAAGCCAAGGTGCGCGTCACCATCGCTCTGGACCGCGACGTCGTCGAGCACTACAAGCAGGCAGCCGCCAAGCGCGGGGCGCTACCGTACCAGACGCAGATCAATCAGACCCTTCGTCAGGCAATCGATCAACCGACCGCGCAGGCGCTGAAGTCGGAGCTGCTGAAGGACAAGGCGTTTATCCGCGCCTTGGCACATGAAGTCGCGCACGGCTGACTTCACGCGGTGGGTCCATTCCACGATCTGCCGTGGAGATAGCCAGACACCGGGCGCCCTGGGCACTGGAAAATAAATCTGTCCCCTTTTAGTCCGACTATGCCAATCACGCCGAAGCAATCACTGACATCACCGACTACATCGTCGGCTTCTACAACAGCGTCCGGCTCCATTCCACGCTCGGCTATCGAGCTCCCACCCACTACGAAACGGCAAC
>Ga0115011_10000077_pt1 | contig 95183 bp, 96 predicted proteins | sample TroAtlMetagenome_2_FD_88705 | JGI IMG/M metagenome (GOLD analysis project Ga0115011, IMG submission 88705) | Marine eukaryotic phytoplankton communities from Atlantic Ocean - Tropical Atlantic ANT8 Metagenome | ecosystem: Environmental > Aquatic > Marine > Oceanic | place: Tropical Atlantic... | reverse complement strand
CTTCTCGCCACAGCTGAAGGTAGGCCCATAGACAAACCGTGCCACATCACCTGCCCGCCATCTAACGGAAATATCGGCAGTAGATTGAAAATCGACCAAAAAATATTGATCTGAATGAGCATCGATAGAGTGTACACCCAAAGGTAATGACTGCCTGTAGTGAGGAAGTTAGTAGCCCAGAACCATGATAACAGAGCCAGTATCAAGCCTGCTGCTGGGCCAGCCAGGCTGACAAGCACGCCCTGTTTGTGAGATGGAGGGGCACCAAATGATGTTAGGCCACCGAAGCCGTGGATTACAAGTCGTATTGGCCCCAGCCCAAAAAACTGGGCCGCAATTGCGTGACCTAATTCATGGATCATAATCGACACAAAAAACACCACTCCGAGCATTATGGACACGGCAATTCCAACGCGCCCCCCGCCGAAAGATCCGCTCATTAATACGATAAAACCCAAAATAAAAAGGGCCGAAGGTCGAACCTCTAACGGAAATCCAAAAAGGTTACTATTTAGAGATTTCACTGCCTCTCCTCTGTGGACATTTCTGGTTCAACTGACGACCAGTCAAACGACATATAGTCAGCTGCGACACCTGAAATCAACAACAGAAGCGCCAATACTATAGAAACAAAAGCAAATATGTTTGATAGTCTCACCGCCATATCAGCGCGTCTTCTTGAGCGACCTAACTCTTCTTTCATTCGCTCTATTTCATCTACCATTCGGGCAGCCTGTCTCTCTAGGTCCTCGAGATCTACTGCCTTATGCATTCGCAGAACGCGACCCATAATACTATCGTCATCAACTGAGACGGCTGTATCGCTCAGAATAGCCCCAAATTTAACTGAAACTAATTCTTGAAGCTTTGGCGCTCCTGAAAGTGCACCGCTCAACTGGGACAGGAAATCGTCCACCTCGTCAGCATTTGCCTCCTCAATCTGTGTAAGAATATCAAACACCTTGACATGACTTGGTGATGCTGGGAGGTCCACCATCGCTGCTTTAGCATCACGTGAAGCGTCCCTGTAAGAAAATGTTTTACCTTCAAGGACAGGTGGGCCTTCATCCACGAGACATCACCACGCTAAACTTAACACCTAAAAGATCTGTCGCTATATCCACGCATAGCCCCGTAAGCGAAGGGCTCCCAACATCTCTGAGAGCGATCGCTATTCTCCCCACCGATGCCTTAGGCCTAAATCTGAGGGTGTCAAAAGGAGCTCTTCTGTTACAGCCAGCGCACTCTACATCTCTTTCCTGAGCACCCCCCTGCCACGCGGAGAATGCTTTATTAAATTCCCTCACCATTGGTTCGGAACATTGAGGGCACGATACGCTAAATCCCCCAGTCTTGTTTCCCCACACCACAGGAGCTGATGGTCTATCGAGGGAAATATGAGTGACTCCACCTTCCACTAAACGCTCTCCAGTCCCTATGACATCCCCTAAAACATCCGCTAGCTTATCCCTATGAAGCCTGTCCTTGAACTGCTGTATGGCAATGGCACCTGGTATAAATTCTGGATCCGACGGTACAAGATACAGATTTAATTTCTGACTCATTACATCCTGACCCTGACGGTTACTGGGCCGTTAATTCTCATCTGGCATGCCAGCCTCTTACGGGGTTCAGAAGCTGCGCCAGCAACCACCTCAGCCGTTGTAGCTCTCGCAAGATTCGAAAGGCCATCTTCAACCTCAACCCTGCATGTCCCGCAAGAACCGTTACCTCCGCAGAAGTGGTTTATCTGCATCCCCTCTCGCAACATACCACCAAGAAGCGACTCTCCATCACCTACAACAACCTCTCCACAGCCCACCACGCTCACTGTGTGCGGACCTTTCACCTTCGCGCCAACACCTTGTCCAGTTCGAACCCTAACAAGTCTCCTGGCGAGCTTTTTTATGGCGCCAACTGCGAAGGCACCTCTATGTTTTTCACCATTTTTAGAAGACTTATTCATAGCTAATTGTTGTCATAAAGATACGCGTGATGCAACATGGTTCTATAGTGGTCGAATTATTATCCACGAACATCTCTAACAATAATCTCTCATGCTTTCTTTAAATAAAAACCAAACAAACCCAAAGAGAGAGGCCGATGGGCTTGTTGGTCTGATTGCACTGTCGATACTCCTTAACGCTGGGGCACTGTTTATAATGAGTGAGATAGTGAAGGGTTCAAACCTTTCAGATAGGTCTGAGCCAATCTCCTTCCGATTCGATACCGAGCACCATGTTGTAGAGGAGCCAGTATTAGAGGAAGAGCCTGTTGATATTCAAGGCCAATTAGTCGACCTGCCAGAGCCAATAGACCAAGATATTCCCGAAGAGGCGGACTATTTAGCAGAACATAACAGGACAGTGCCAGAGGAGAGCCGCACCGAGGAATATCGCATAAACCCAGAAGTACTGGCCGAAGAATTTTCGAGAGAGGACCGACTAGAGTTGGAAGAATTAGTGGATGTAGGGGCCATGGAACATTCAACTGGGGCCACAGTGGGAAACAACACTTTCGAGCCAGATAGAGATGGTAGGCTAGCTGCGCTACCATCACCATTTCTAATCACAAACCTCGATGGAATCCAGCAACCCAGCCTTTCATCACACTCAGAGGATAGGCTTAGCGGAGCACCCAACAACGATCTCTTGGACGAGGCTATAGGAGACGCTGTAAACCTTAATACCAAGGAATTTTTGTACGCTAACTACATAAATCAAATTCGGAGATTGGTTGTTTTCTATTGGCGCCAACAATTAGACAATCTCCCTAGGTCAGCGAGAGTAACTCGTCCTTCCTATGAAACCGTCGTACATATAGCCATTGACCAGGGTGGGCTATTAGACCTCGTCGAGGTTACCGACGGCTCGGGTAACAACCTATTAGACAACGCAGTCACAGTCGCCTTTCAAATAGCAGCGCCATACCCTGAGCCACCCGAGGGGCTACTTGATCCAGATGGTAGGGCTAGACTTGATAACCTTAGTTTTACCGTTGAGGTGGGACAAGCCTCTTCGAACTATTCAGGGATTGATCCTAGAGGAAATGTTCAATTCCCAGGAATACTCAAGTAGCGCAACGAACAACCTCATCGGGATCTTCATCGTCATATATTGCCGTAAACTTATCGAATGGTGGATAGAAATTAATTTCGAAATTTGGGGATAGACACACCATGCCGCCCTCTTCGACCTCTTCCCATCTGTCTTCGTCACCGATACGTTCAGAAGCTATCAACAAGTGTGTCACCGACGAACCTTTTCTGCTCAAATCCATACAGACCTTGTTAGCCTCGGTGCAAATATCAAAGTCAGCACAGCTCTTCTTTTGTGTCGCAAAATAGAGGCTTTTGCCAGCTCGCTGGGAAAAGAAATGATCTCCATTTGTAAGAATATAATTAATGATAGGCGGCCTTATTCCGAGGCTCGCCACGTGCTCATAAAGCGAGGTCATTGCCCCTTGTATGACTTCGACGACCTTTCCCTCATCGATATCTTCATGTCCAGCCCTATCAACCCCAGCAGCATCTAATCGGCACAACAGGTAGTGGAAGAGGTGTTCAGAGTCGGTCTGACCAAGTATTAGAGGTCTAAAATTTGGTTTTACCTGCTCAATAATCCAATCTTTGTATTGAGGGAACTTCCACAGAGTGCCATTGTGCGCAAACACCCACCGACCAAACCTGAAAGGATGGGAATTAAGATGGTCAGTCTGCCCGTGAGTAGCCCTCCTCACATGAACAACCATACTTTGTGACTGAAGGCGTGAACTCGCTAACCTGAACCGCTCGCTGTCATGAGCACCCGCGTCAGATTTTAGAATATAGGCGTCCCTGCCAACGAAGTAACCTATCCCCCACCCATCAGGATGTAGAGCCGCCTGCTTAACAATTGAGTTCTCAGCCTCCACCAAAGAACGGTGAGCACGAGAATGAACCCTGCTCCTAAATCCAAAAAGCCTACACATGCCTCTCTTATACATCATTTTTCATGTTAGATCAGCGTAGATCCAGATAGTAAACGTTAGTTATACAAATTCATCACCATTCCAGTGCAGATCAGATCTATGAATAACAACCTCAAATATCGTAGGGCTAACTAGTGTTAAATATCGGTATGGGAGAGCTTATGGTGATCGCTGTCCTGGGTCTTGTGGTCATTGGCCCAGAAAGGCTCCCAGAGGTCATGCGCTTCCTAGGTAGAAATTACGCCAAATTAAAACACGCTACGTCTGACCTAAGAAAAGCCTTTCAGTTTGAGGTCGACAAGGCTCAAAATGAGCATCGTGTTGAAGTAATAAAAGCGCGTCGAGAGTTATTGAGACTTAAAGAAGAGGCCGATTCAATAAAGGATAGTATCAAGTCAAGTGTGGAGAGGCCCCAAAACATACCGCTACCGAAAGATCGACAAACGAACGATTCACAGGAGTTGTCAACAGATAATGAGGCTCCTATGGAGCCCGCTCAGACAGAGAGCCCCGAGCAGGATATCGACAACGAGGGGTCTAAGTGAGCCAAGATAACGATCACACCATGCCTGTAATCGATCACCTGAAGGAACTCAGGGGGAGGATTGTAAACAGCCTAATCGCGTTGGTAATCGGGGTGGTTGTTGCCCTGATGTTTGCTGAGGAACTGCATTCCTTTTTGGTCGCACCCATGCGGGAGGCGCTTTCCTCCAGAGAGCACGGGGCGGGCTCACTCACAATAATCGGCCCTCTAGAAGGTGTGTATACCTACATGAGGATCGGCCTATATGGTGGGCTGATCTTCGCTTCCCCTGTGGTCTTTTATCAAATATGGGCATTTGTCGCTCCAGGCCTTCATAAAAAGGAGAGGAGCCTTGTTCTACCCTTGGTCTTTGCCAGCTGCCTATTGATGTTTTTAGGGGGAGCGTTTGGGTACAAGGTAATCTTTAAGTTTGGGTTCCCTTTTTTCCTATCTATCTTAGGTGAAGGTACTCAAGCCAACATATCCATAGCTTCATACCTATCATCCAGTACGAAACTACTTGTTGGCCTAGGTGTCTGCTTCCAGCTTCCGATAGTAGTATTTTTTATGTCGAGGATGGGCTTTGTGGACTCGAGAGACATGGTTTCAAAATTCAGATATGCCATAGTTTTGATTTTCGTTATCTCAGCCTTAATGACGCCCCCTGACCCAATGACGCAGTCATTGATGGCAATCCCTCTAACTGTACTTTACAGCCTCAGTATAGGCGTTGCCCATATCTTCTCAACCAAGGAAAGAGCTGACCCGAGTGTTAGTGGGCCAGAATAAAGACTTCTCTAGACTACTACCCTTTCCTTGTAGACACCGAAGACGTCCCGCATACTGTCGGCTATCTCTCCAATAGTCACACCTTCTCGGGCCGCTGAAAGTATTGGTGGCATTAGATTGTCATCACCAGATGCTGCCTGTCTTATTGCGTCAAGGGCGTTGCTAACTGAGCGTTCGTTCCTACCTGCTCGCATTTGCTGTAAACTAGCCACCTGTGCAGCCTCTCGACCAGCGTCTACCTTCAACAGGTCTGGCTCGACATCGTCACCCACGTCTAAAAATGAATTTACTCCCACAACAACCTGGTCACCACTCTCAATGTCCCTTTGGGTGGAGTATGCTGCTGACTGTATGGCCCTCTGCGGGATACCCTGCTCTATGGCTGATACCATTCCTCCTACGGAATCAATCTCAGCTATAAGCCTCTCTGCTTCTGCTTCTAGTTCGTCCGTGAGCTGCTCTATTACATAGCTACCGCCCATAGGATCTACAAAATCAGCTACACCTGTCTCGTGTGCTATCACCTGCTGAGTCCTTAGAGCCAATGTTGCGGAAGCCTCGGTTGGTAGCGATAGAGCCTCGTCACGACCATTTGTGTGCAAAGACTGTGTACCACCCATCACAGCAGCCATAGCCTGAACTGCGACTCGAACAACATTGTTGTCTATCTGCTGGGCGGCTAATGTTGAACCTGCAACCTGGGTATGAAACCTGAGCTGCATAGACCGACGCTTCAATGCATGAAAACGGGTCTTCATAATCTTTGCCCACATGCGCCTTGCTGCTCTAAACTTAGCGATTTCCTCCAAAAAATTATTGTGTGCATTAAAAAAGAACGACAACCTAGGCGCAAATGTATCCACCTCTAAGCCCGCGGTGAGAGCCGCCTCAACATAGGCAATCCCGTCTGCTAAGGTAAACGCGATTTCTTGGGCGGCCGTACTCCCAGCCTCTCTTATATGATAGCCAGATATGGAGATTGTGTTCCATCGAGGAGCATTCTCAGAACACCATGAGAATATGTCAGTGATCACTCGCATACTCGGCCTTGGCGGATAAATGTAAGTGCCTCTTGCTATGTATTCTTTTAGGACATCATTCTGAATTGTCCCGCGTATCTGCCCTGGAGCTACACCTTGGCGTTCGGCCTCTACCACGTAAAAAGCCAGCATACTTGATGCAGTCGAATTGATTGTCATCGAAGTGGAGACTTTGTCTAGTGGGATACCGTTCATTAATACTGACATGTCTTCGACTGAGTCGATGGCTACACCAACCTTACCAACCTCTCCTTCTGCCATAAAGTGATCGCTGTCATAGCCCATCTGAGTAGGCAGATCGAAGGCAACTGATAAGCCAGTCTGCCCTTTGTCGAGAAGCATCTTGTAGCGTTTGTTTGATGCGGAGGCAGAGCCAAAACCAGCGTACTGACGCATAGTCCAGAGTCGGCTACGGTACATAGTTGGGTGTATTCCTCTTGTGAACGGATGTTCTCCAGGAAGCTCAGTAGGGCGAGTAGCTCCATCAAAGTAGAGGTCGTCTATTGTCTCGCCCCCACTCCTGGTAAAGCTATCCTTTCTAAGTGGTCCCCTACCAAGCGCCTCAGCCAAGGTCGAGTCACGCCACTGCTTTGCCTCTTCATCAGTCATCACTACCCTCCACCTTTATCAGAGCAGAGCCCGCAGCCAATGGCTCACCCTCCTCAACCATTACCTCAACCACCACGCCGTCGATAGAGGATTTAAGCTCGTTCTCCATCTTCATGGCCTCTATGACGATTAAAGGCTGACCCTTCAACACGGCCTGACCTACATCTACTAAAATCCTAACGACACGACCTGGCATTGAGGTCGTTACTAACCCCAGACCAGAACCACCAGATTGTTTCAAGGCCTTTCTTTTAGGATCTTCGACCACTACTGTATGGCTATTCCCAAATAGGTCGATCTCCCAGGAAGCATCACCCCTGAAGACGCCAGCCTCAAATGATCTACCGCCCATTAGAACATTCCTTGAATACTCTCCTAATTTACTGACATCCACGGTTACAGGTGGGCCATCGTTTACCCTCACCTCAAATCCGCCCTCTCCCTTTGTGACATCAACCATGTGTACAGAGTCATCTACAACTACTTCGTATCTCATTGCATATTTCTCCCGACGGCACTGAGGCGACCATGTCGCTTCCAGCCTGACTCCGCCTCATGCCCACCAGTACCCTTTGCAGGTTTGTGGTCATGCTCAAATTGTTCTATAGCAGCTATAATGACTGCTTCCGCGGCGCTGTTTCGTGTCGAAAAGGACGACAGAAGCTCCTTGGTTATGAAAGATGTATTGTACTTACCCGTCTTGAACTCAGGGTGTTTAAGTACATATTTATAAAAACCTATAGGGGTTTTGATCCCCGTTATTCTGTACTCACCCAGAGCTCGACTTGACCGCTCTATGCACTCTTTTCGATCACGACCCCACACGATCAATTTGGCTACCATAGGATCATAGAAAATAGGGACATCGGCACCAGCGTATACGCCACTATCAACACGAACCCAAGGTCCCCCTGGCTCTTGATAGACCAATATTCTACCAGGAGCTGGTAGAAACCCAGAGGAAGGATCTTCAGCATAGACTCTGAATTCCATTGCGTGACCGTTTACGGAGATATCATCTTGCTTAAATGGTAGAGGAGCCCCACAGGCTACCTCTATTTGAGCCCTACATAGATCGATGCCTGTTATCATTTCAGAGATTGGATGTTCAACTTGAAGCCTTGTATTCATCTCCAAGAAATAAAACTCACCATCAGCGCCCAACAAAAACTCCACAGTGCCAGCGCCAACATAGTCAACTGCCTTAGCTGCCCTTACTGCGACCGCACACATCTGGGCGCGGGTGTCTTCAGGCAGTATCGGACACGGTGCCTCTTCGATAACCTTCTGGTGACGCCTCTGAACAGAACAGTCTCTATCGTAAAGGTGCACAACCGTGCCATGGGTATCTCCCAACACCTGGACTTCGACATGTTTTGGGTTGACTATAGCCTTCTCAAGATAAACCGTATCGTCTCCAAAAGACTTCAACGCCTCAGACTTGGCAGCCGTGAAAGCCCCATGGAGGTCGCTCTCGAGTTCGACCATCCGCATTCCTTTCCCACCACCACCAGCAGACGCCTTTAACATGATAGGAAACCCTATCTCTCGTGCAACCCTCAACAGTTCATCTGGGTCACTGTTAGACACGGTGGAGCCAGGCACAACAGGAACACCAGCTGCCGTCATAACCGCTCTAGCACCAGTCTTGGAGCCCATTGAGTTTATGGCTTCTGGAGATGGACCAATCCAAACTAGGCCAGCATCTTTTACCGCCTGAGCGAACTTCGCGTTCTCAGACAAAAAGCCGTAACCAGGGTGAACAGCGTCACATTCGTACTCTTTGGCAACAGCAATTATCTTAGCCACATTCAAATAAGAATCACTGGGATCCGCTAAACCAATATGGACCGAAAATGTGGCTCGCCTAACATGCAACGAGTCACGATCTGGGTCAGAATAAAGGGCAACACTCTCCAGGCCAAGCTCGGAACACGCACGTATAACCCTAACCGCGATCTCCCCACGATTAGCTATCAACATTCTCTTAATTGGTATATTCATACCCTTTGTTTATCATGATTAGCCGAGTAACGAGGCTAATCTATACTAAGATTATGTCTGAAATGATGGCTAAGCCTAAATCTAAGGGGCGGGCTATGCGTGCGCTTTAGCCGACTCACCCCGCTCAGATGCCTTTTTAGCTCTCTCTGCCTCAGCCTCTGTAGCCAATTTCGCCTGCAGTTCGGCTTTTTTTGCTTTGAGGTTGTCCTCGCCCAATACTCTGTTTAGAACATCTTCCATTTTGGAGACCAAGACGAATTCAAGCTCTTCTTTTATCTCTTCTGGAACATCTATTAGGTCTTTACCACACTGTTCTGGTAGCAAAATAGTCTTTATTCCAGCCCTATGAGCAGCGAGAACCTTCTCCTTGACTCCACCAACAGCTAAAACAGCTCCGCGAAGTGTAGCTTCCCCTGTCATAGCTATAGTTGGGTCTATCTTTATGCCTGTCAATAACGACACCACGGCTGTCATCATCGTTATTCCAGCAGATGGACCATCCTTTGGTATACCGCCCGATGGGACGTGTATGTGAATGTCGGAGTTCTCAAACACCCTGTCATCAATTCCTAACTCACTAGCCTGTGCACGGATATACGAACGCGCGACAGCTACCGACTCTTTCATTACGTCGCCCAGAGACCCAGAAAGCTGAAGGTTCCCCTTCCCTTTCATCTTGGACGCCTCAATAAAGAGAATATCTCCACCAACGGAAGTCCAGGCCAACCCTGTTGCAATTCCTGGTGACGCCTCACGCTGAGCAACTTCGCTGATAAAGTTGACTGGTCCACGGATCTCCTCAACCTGTTCCGGCGTTATCTCAACAGCTTCAACGGCACCAGAAGCCACCTGCCTAGCAGTCCACCTAGCGCAAGCTGCCAGCTCTCTTTTTAAGCTACGAACACCCGCCTCTCTGGTATACGAGGTTATCAAATGTCTCATCCCATCCTCAGTGATGGTCATGTGCTCTTTCTTCAGCCCATGGTTTTTGAGAGCCTCTGGCATCAGATAATTCTGAGCGATTTTAAGCTTCTCCTCTGGCGTATAACCAGACAAGGTTATCACCTCCATCCTGTCTAAAAGAGGACCTGGTATTGTGTCAGCCCTGTTGGCAGTTGCGACGAACAACACCTTAGACAGATCGAAAGAAACATCTAGATAATGATCACTAAAGGTGTCATTTTGCTCAGGATCTAAGACCTCGAGTAGAGCTGACGATGGATCGCCTCGGTGGTCAGACCCCAACTTATCAATCTCATCCAAGATGAAGACTGGATTGTTGGCGTTAGCCTTACGGAGGCTCTTAATAATCTTACCTGGTAGTGAGCCTATATATGTTCTGCGATGTCCACGAATTTCAGACTCGTCCCTTACGCCACCCAGTGACATCCTTACCATCTTACGCTCGAGTGCATTTGCAATGGATTTAGCGAGAGAGGTTTTTCCAACACCAGGCGGGCCAACCAAACAGAGTATGGGACCTTTCAGGTCTTTTTTGAGCTGAAGCACAGCGAGATATTCAATAATACGCTTCTTGACTTTCTCGAGCCCAAAATGGTCTTCGTCCAAGACTACCTGTGCGGCATCGACATCCAATTTATCTTTTGTACTCCGGTCCCAAGGTATCTCAACAAGCCACTCTAGGTAAGTCCTAGAGACCGTGTATTCTGCTGAACCAGGACTCATGCGAGCCATTCTTTTAAGCTCACGGTAGGCTACCTCTTCTGCCTCCTTAGACATGTGAGCAGCCTTTATTTTCTCTTTAATGTCATCGAACTCGTCTTGTCGCTCATCAACCTCTCCAAGCTCTTTCTGTATAGCCTTGAGTTGTTCTCGCAGGTAATACTCCCGCTGAGCCTTATCCATCTCCCCCTTTACCTCGGTCTGTATCTTGTTTGACAACTCCAGAACCTGAAGCTCTTTCTGAAGAAGCGTAATGACCTTTTCAATCCGCTCCTTAGAATTTAACGTCTCGAGAAGATCCTGTTTCTCGTCGATTCCAATACCAAGGTTTGTGGCCACGATATCTGCTAACATTCCTGGATTATCAATAGATCTAACCAGGAAGCTCGCTTCAGATGGAATGTGGGGAGATATATCGACGATACGAGTCGCCAACTCCCTAAGCTCTGTGAGTAATTCCGTATACTCAGGGCCATCATCATTTGCCTGAGGGTGGACTGTCATCTTGGCCTTTAAGAAGGGATCTGTCTCCTTCCACTCGTTAACCTCGACTCTCGCCAGCCCCTGAATGATGACGTTTAGTTTATTTCCAGGCATTATCACCGATTTTAGTATCTTGACTACTGTACCTGTAGTATGAAGATCGGTTGGGGAAGGATCTTCATTTCTAGCATCCTTCTGGGCGACGATGCCAAGGAGCTTATCGCCGGCCATCGCAGTCTCTATAGCCTTCAGCGACTTCTCCCTGCCGACGTTTATCGGGAATGCTAACACTGGGAAAATGACCGTGTTTCTTATGGCAAGTACTGGGAGCTCTAGCTCCGCTGGTAGTTGGTGCTCGTCTGGCCCTAGATCTGGGTTGTCGCTAGACATTTCAACTCCAAAATTTTGAGGGGGAATTCAATGGGGATAAAAGATATCTACTCTGTTTCTTATACTACAATTCTCACTCTTTGGTGGGCCCCATGGTTGAATAATTATCTTTACTCGTCAACACCCCAGTCACGAAGTACATCCGCCTGATGTTCTCCCAGATCTGGTGGAGGAAGATCGGCGCAGGATATGGAGTCTGAAATGTTCACAGGAGAGGCTATACTGCGCACGGTATCTCTTCCATTGGAGTGTTTGTGCTCAACTATCCTCGCTGACACCAAAGCCTCGGGAACCGTACGCACCTCACCGTTAGGAATTCCGAGTTTAGATAGAGCTTCACACCAGTACTCTGTGGAGCATCCGACAATTAGTTGATTCATCAATAATTGTAACGAAGAACGATTTTCAACCCTAGCTGCATTTGTTGAAAAATTTTGTTCCTTATCCCACTCTACCCCCACCCCTTCACAGAACTTGCTAAAGAGCCTGTCATTGCCAATGGCGATGTTAACAAAACCATCCGAAGTCTTAAATGTGCCAAAAGGATGAATCGAAGGGTGGGAATTACCTAGAGCCTTTGGAGCGACACCACCGTTTAGGTAGGCAGAGGCATGATAAGTCAACAAGCTAAGCTGGCCATCCAGCATAGAGATATCAACGAAGCCGCCGCTTCCCTCCCTTTCGCGGCGGTATAGGGCAGCTAGAATACCCTGGACTGCGTTCATCCCTGATACTAAGTCTGCTATCGATGCCCCACACTTGAGAGGTTGTGTTCCATCACCCGTTATAGACGGAATACCAGATAGCCCTTGAATCATAACATCGTAACCAGGGCCGTCATTCTCCGAACCAAACCCCGCGATTGAGCAATAGATAAGTCGAGGATTAATTGCCTGCATATCCTCCTTACCTAAACCTAGGCGATCCATTACTCCTGGCCTAAAGTTCTCGACTAGGCAGTCTGCTTTTTCAGCCAACCTTATGAGAATTTCCTTGTCACGCGGCTTCTTTAGGTCTAGGCAAATCGACCGTTTGCCACGATTTACAGACATAAAATATGTTGAGACGCCATCTACAAACGGGGGACCAAACGCACGAGTATCGTCACCGCTCTCTGGCCTCTCGACCTTTACTACGTCTGCCCCCATATCCGCCAAAGTCATGGTCGCATATGGACCAGACAACACCCTAGATAGGTCCAGTATTTTGATTCCCGCTAATGGAGCTGCCATTGAGTCACCTCGAACTGTTCTATTTGAGTAAGCGATCCTTAACTCGCCGTACACACTGGTGTCTGACTATCGATTACTTTCTCGCCCCCTATCAAACGGCTCTTCAATTCGGCCCGGCGCTCCCAGAGCCCGCTCATATTCATTTAACACAAAACCTGGCCAATCATGCTGTGCAACCCAACCCACCTGAGGCTGAATTGAATTAGGCACTTCCGAACCTCCTATGAGATCCCACGTCACAAGTGGACCCTCAACAGCTACTGGCTCTCCTATGAGTGCCACCAATCTGGCAACTGCAAGATCAGCCTTGGAACGTGACAACCCATCTTCATGTACTGGCAGATGTTTTTCAAATTCCATCTCCAGAAGGTCTCTGTGCAAGACTATCCACCTAAAACCCTCCTCCTCCATGACTGAACGCTGATAATCGTTGTATGCAGGAACCCTGGGCTCCATCTCAGGATTTCTAGTCGCACGCAATAAAGACTGAATAAAGCTATTCCTCATACGATCTCTAAAATTGGATGGCCAGAGGACCTCAGCATTCTCCCCCATCCCCCCATACAGAGGTTGATTATGGAGTGTCTGCCAAACAATCGCGGGTTGTGTCACGCCGAAGGGAAGGTGTATAACAGCATCTACATCCTCAGATTCATCTGCGAGCCAAGTCATCGATGTAGGAGGCGTGAGGTCCTTGGTTACAAACGGAAAAATGGCAAATCTGCTCTGCTCAAAAGTTGTGAGACAGACCCAAGAAAATAAAATTATAGCGAAAAGGCGATTAGTAAGCCCCCACCTCCTCTCCAGCTGCATCACTAGATAACCAAACGCTAAGCTCGCAACGGCGAAGCCTATGACTATCATTCTATAAGGAAACCAGAGACGGTCGAAGAAAGGTATATTCTTGTATGCGAACATGTAGTGAGGCATCACTATTTGTCCATCTAAGAAAGGCATAGGCGACATAGGCCCTAGCGAAAAAGCAAGAATAACGAAAAAAATCGGGAGCCACATTCCCCTACCTGGTCCCAAAAAGATCCAAGCTATTATCGGGAGGGCCCAGGCAATATAGGTAAACATCGGGGGGCCAAGTTGAGAGAAGCCACCATACCCGTGTAGAGTCTGTGAAACGTTGTTTGCTAACCTCATTGGCTCATCAGAATTTAGGGATTGACTGTCGTGTAGGCCAGGCACTAACCCCAATGATGCAGCGTCTGCCATCATCAACACACCTGGCGCTACGACAGCGATACACACTGCAGCCGCTACCAAGTAATGTTTGAGGAGGGCTCTCCTATCAGAACTCGCCTTAAGTCCAATTATCGACAGCCACCCCAAAGCTGGGAGGATAAAAAATCCCATAAACCAATAGGTCCATGCTTGGAGGCCCGCCGACAAACCTGCCACTAACGGCCAGCGAATAGACCTCTCCCTGCTGGTCATTATAAATGCGCCCAACATTAAAGGTAAAAACGGCAAAAAGGCCTGGGTGAATCTACCACAAGTGATTTCGAACATCGTAAATGGGTTCACTTCCCAGGCTACGGCACAGAAAAGAGCGGCGTTTCTAGACTCAAAAACACGGGAGGCAAACCATCTAAAACTAACGGCATTTAATACCATCATAAGGACGACCCACCACTTCACCCACGAAAAACCTGGCATAATCATCTGCAGCGGTATCGACGCCCAGGCGTCTACAAGATTGTTTCCAGTGTGCGCGAATATGTCCTTACCTAAAGGATAAAAGAACAGATCAGTCCAAGATGGGTCCGTTAGGGTCAGAAGAGTCTGCTTAGCGTACCAATAGAACCAAACTGTTCCGTACATGTCTACGCCATCGCCGATCACATACCACGGATCACCCAATGCCCCTGACACCCCAACGAGAGCGATCGCAAAAAAAACTAGAAACTCGACTCTACTGCGAGATATCGAAGAGGTTTTGGATGGTTCGGTCAAGGTTCAGCCTACAGCGACGGTTTTGTGTTTCAACAACCCATTTCGCTGTTATGTGAGGTAATATTATTGAGAGGATAAGACGGGAGCCGTACAATTGACAACTCAGGTGTTCAAGACGATTCATATCACAGGAATAGGCGTATACTCCGCAGTAGTCGTTCTATTCGCTTTCTATGTAGCAATCTGTAGGTTCCGTGAAGGGAGTAATACGCTTATAGCCTTGAGGCGTTTTAGGAGTTTTGGCATCGTAATTGGGCTCTCGATGGGGGCAATATTTTTCGGTGGTGTGGGGCTTCAATATGCACCTGATGGCGTGTTTATTTTTCAGGTGCCAGAGTTCTCAGGCCTAATGAGCTTAAAGTACCTGGTGTTTTTAGTCCTCTGGATCTCAAGTTTTCACCTTGAAATATGGACACTCCAGGGAATTCGTTCAATAGACCCTGATCTGAACTTGCTCCCATCTGAGATCGGACAAGATTATGTCGCTGCGTCGAACAGAGTCTCGAATCAATTAATCTGCAACACGGGTCTTTTGTTCGCTCTTATATATATAAGTACACAATAAGCGACTGGGTTGAGGCCTATTGCCGTAACTTCCAAGGCAGGTAGACAGCTAAGACTATCACAACACATGCGAAGATTGATATCGCCGCGTCATTTACTGTAAACGCCGTCACCTCACCAGCCACCCATGCTGGCATCTCCATTAAAACCTGTTGTCCCATAGTAAACTCCAAAAAATATCTGTGAGTTAATATCGTGTCTCATTACAATGTGCCTGTAATCACCTTAGAGCCATACTTTTTTAGATAGTTATCGAATTTGGAGAGTTCACTGCATGACAGGTCCAGTAGAGCACAAGGGCAGCGCACCCATATTCATCATTTCAGACGGAACAGGAGACACAGCGAAGCATGTTCTCGAAGCCTGTATCGTCCAATTTAATGACCCTAACGTAAGCATAAGCGTCTTCTCTTCAGTCAAAGAACAAGAGCAACTGAGGACCATAATGGAGCTAGCAAAGGAAAAAAAGGCGATGCTAGTAGCTACTCTGGTGTGCTCAGAACAGAGAACCGAGGCTGAGCGATTAGCCTCAAAGTACAGAATCCCAATGGTTGATGTTGTTGGCAACATGTTGGGTACAATGTCGACCTTTTTGCGAAAACGACCAAAGGGAATGCCAGGCCTCCTTCACATGACTACAGAGGCCTATTTCAAACGGATTGATGCTGTCGAATTCACAGTGAAAGCCGATGATGGGAAAGAGCCAAGGATGCTTAATGAAGCTGATATAGTCCTTGTCGGGATCAGCCGTACATCTAAGACCCCATTGTCTGTGTTTCTTGCCCATAAGGGGTTCAAAGTGGGTAATGTCCCAATAGTTTTGGACAGAGAAGTCCCAAGCCAGCTCTGGGATGTAGACCCTAATAGAATATTTGGCCTTACAATTAAGCCCTCATCTTTACAGAATATAAGGAAAGAGCGTCTTCAAACGATGCGGATGAGCGATAAAACAAATTACGGTCAGCTAGACTACATCATGGCCGAGCTTGACTTCGCAAACGACCTCTTCGCACGAAATCGAGAGTGGCCTGTTATCGATGTTACTAACAATGCCGTGGAAGAGACTGCCGCAATCATTGTTAAAGTACTTACAGACCGCGGCATCGCCCTTCCAGGTGGAGAGGTCGGCCAGTTATGACCGAGCGGCTAAGGGTCGTAGCCTGTCTAGCTGTCAAGGGTTCACGTATCTTCATGGCGCAGCGCCTAGGTGGTGGGATGGACGCCTACCGCTGGGAACTCCCAGGGGGCAAGGTAAAGGCAGGCGAGTCAGACGAAGAGGCCCTAAAGCGGGAGCTGCTAGAAGAATTAGGAGTGACGGCTATTATCGGAACTTTTGTTGGAGAGGCCTCCCATGGAGATATTGACCTCTTTGTATATAATGGATCATGGCAAGGTAGAGAAAGTGGCCTCCAAGGGCAAGAGACTGGATGGTACACAATTGAACAAATTGCGAAAATGGACACACCACAATCAGACGCAGTTGTTATCAATGGTCTAGAATCACTAACTGAGGATTTTAGATGATTGGCGGAAAGCTAGATAAATACGACATCATCGAAAAGCTCGGTGAGGGAGGTATGGCGACCGTATACAAGGCGGTTCACACACCCCTCAAGCGCGTTGTCGCTATAAAAGTCCTACACCCGCACCTTTCATCATCCACAAGAAACAGGAATAGATTCGCCAGAGAAGCACAGACTATTGAGCAATTAGAACACGACAATATACTGCGAATATTCGACTATTCAGGCTCGACAGCCTCTGACTGTTACATAGTTACAGAATTCGTTGAGGGGCACACCCTCCAAGAGCTACTCGAAGAGGAGGGTCTTCTGTCATCAGAACTGGTCTCTCTAATATGCCTTCAGCTAAGTCGAGGGCTCGCATATGCTCACGAGGAGAACGTGATTCACAGGGACATTAAGCCTGAGAACGTCATGGTGAGAAATGACGGGACCGTAAAATTGATGGATTTTGGAATAGCAAAGGTCCTTGAGGAGATAAGCGTAACACTCACAGGTTCGTTGATTGGTAGCCCCGCCTACATGAGCCCAGAGTCAGTTCAGGAAGGTAAGCCAGACCAAAGATCAGATCTGTTTTCTCTTGGTTCTTTGATGTTCTACATGCTCTCTGGTCAAGTTCCATTCTCAGGAAAAAATCCATCCGTCATTATAAGAAAAGTGATTGAGGGCGATCGCCCAAGCCTATCAGAGCTGGTCCCAGGAGCGGACCACCGCCTAATTACATTGATCGAACACCTCCTACATCCAGACGTCAACGAAAGGGTTCAGACGGCTAGCGAGGTTGAGCGTGCATTACTCGAGATCATCAACTCCAATTTGGGGGATGCTGATGCCGAAACTTGGAGCTTATATAATTGGCTTTCAGATAGGTCCAGCTACAATGAAGCGTTGAATATACACCTTGAGACTTACCTTCTGGAACAAGGCAAGGAGAGACTAGAGAAAGGCCGCCCCTTACAAGCACAGAGGCTCTTCAACAGACTCTTGAGTCTAGCTCCAGACAACCCAGAGGTTATAGACCTTATGGTCGGCCTAACCGATATCGGCGAAAACAGGAGGCGCAGGACGCTGTCTTTGTATGCTGGTGCCGGGCTCCTGCTACTCGTAAGTGCCGTCTCTTATTACGTGCTTCAACCAAAAGAGTCGTCTCAAAACATTCTTGAAGAGCCCTTACTTGAAAATGTGATGCCAGGGCCAACAGCCACCCAAGTAACAACAATAACAGATGGTACGTCAGCGCCTAATCAAGGAGAAAATAAAGAGGTTCCCAATTCTATACTGAGTGATCCTAATCTCGGAGAGCCAGAGGACCTAACCCCTGTGATCACAACAGAGATAGAGGCTCCAGAAGTTCCTGACGCAGTAAATAGCTCCTCAACACCTCTCCCTAACTTGGAAACAGAAAGAGTTGAGGTAAGTCGAGAAAACCTTGAAATAGTCGAGACCCAACTCGAAGAAGAGGCAGATCAAAACGAACAGCAGTCAGAAGCTGTTACAGGAACTTTGTTGATCGGACTAGACCCTGAAAACAGAGGTGTTTGGGCAGATGTTTATGTAGACGGTAACAGTATAGGCGCTCGAATCAGAGCTGGTGGATCACCGAGAGCCATAGAGGTACTACCTGGAGAGCACGTGGTTCAAATATCTAACGACTATGCAAACACGCACAGGGAGCAGATCGTTATAGAGGCTGGCGGAACCGTTGAAATTCTAAACATCACGCTCTCAAGGCGACCCGTAACTGTAAGGTTTCCATCCGATTTGAATATGAGTTGTGAGGTATTCAACGGCCCGAATATTATCGGTAGCCTCCAATCAATAGGTTATGCCACTCGATTATATGATGAGGATCTACTAAGTGAAATTAGGATTGTATGTCCAAATGGGGTTACTCTGGGCCCATATGATATTCGTCAGCCATTGCCTGGCGAGGCAGTAAATTTTCCCCCGTAGCTAACGACGACTACCTGTAATGACACACACGTCAGACAATTTCAGACACAACGTTCGGGCATTACTAAAAAATGCTCGCAATTACAAGGTGTTACAATCTTGGATCGCTTGTTGCATTATAATGTTGGCAGCGGCCTGTACCTTAGGCCCCGTGGAGTTAGTCGACTTGGATAATTCAGCACCATCTTTAGTACAATTCACTGGTTTCAGTAGTTGCCCACCTCCAGAGTGTACGACAAACAGCTATGGAGAGACATGTCACTACTGTAGAGGTGGTGAGGCTAGCTTAGATCTGACTGCTGAAGATGATTTATACGCTTTCGTTCATGTAATGGACGACCAGACATCACCTATTGAATTTGCATCAACAGACGAGGAATTAGTCTTTTGGGTGTTGTCGAACGATGGCGACTACCTAGGTGGGGCCACTGTTAGTATTTCAGCCGATAGGGCAATTTGTAAAATAGACCTCCCGATTAACGATATCCCCAGTTCCACAAACAATGGGGACGAGTTGGTTTTTGAGGTCACAGACTTGGCGGGCAATCGAGCGCTAGCCTACTGGACTGTGGAGGGATTATGAAACGCATAAACTTAATACTTTTCACTTTGCTGCCCTTGCAATTCAGCGTGTCGTGTAGCGAATTCCTTTACTCAGAGAATGACCCTGGTAAAGAGATTAGTGACAGCGGGTACCTCCCAGATGGTGGAGATGGGTTAGCTTTTAGACTCGACGTCCTAGCATCCCAATCCATAGATGATCTACTCCTCGACGAGACATTTCTGGTATCAGCTGGACAGGGCGAGAACATGACACTTACTCTGTCACCAACAGCGACTGTTTCAGGTCAACTTACTGGCTTTGATGTGAGCCCCAATGCAGATATTACACTACCAGGAGAGGTTGGCGGAATCTCAGGTATAGTTAGGGCTTGGGTGCCTAATACCGTAATGGACTATTCTGCTAGGATAGAACAGGACGGTTTTTATGACCTGCCAATCGTTCCCAATGACAACTATATATTCTCATGGACACCAGCTCACGACGTAGCCCTACCATTCTACGTCGATGCGGGTGTGCCCATAGCTAGAGATGTGGAGAGAAACGTTAATCTGTCATGGGATGAATCTATACCAATCTACGGTCAGGTCTACAGCGATGAAGCAAATCCTCTAAATGGTATAAGAATCCAAATTTATGACAGAGAAACTGGAGCGATTGGTCCGTCTACTGAGACATCTGAAATAGGCACTTACAATCTACGGCTCTATCCTGGGGATTACGATGTTGAGCTGTCTGGCCAAGGCGATGAAGGCGTCCCAACCCTAACGCAACAAATATCGGTATTTGAATCAGATGTGGCAGTTGACTCTGCAAACAATCTTTTCGCCGATACTCAAACCATAAAGGCGGACGGTAGGGTTGTCGACCCAACGGGTGTCCCTGCGAGCGGTGTCTTAGTTAGGTTCACCGCCCTTTCTGTGATTGGCTCTAACAGCGTTAGCCTAGTGTCGGAATCTACTACGGGCTCGAACGGCAGGTTTTCAATACCTGTGCTCAAGGGCAGCTATCAAGTTGAATTTATACCCCCCCATGAAAAGGGCTTTAGCCCAGAGATGATAACTGAGGTCCTTCTAGAAGATAACGTCACTGAGCTCCCAACTGTCAATTTAGCTACTAGGGGAACCATAAACGGCCAGGTCCTTGACGCGCTCGGTGAACCAGCCGAAGGGGTGATCCTTAGAGCAGAGGAAATGGGCTTCAACAACGTTGTCTATCAGGCGGTAACCGCTGAAGACGGATCCTTCAGCCTAGAGCTGTCCGACACGAAGATGTTCTGGACTCTGATGCCATTTGAATCTTCACAAGGCGCTATTACCTTTGGCCAAGGCTTCCCCTCCGATTGGGATGACATGATAGTTCAATTACGCACAGGCCAGCCAATTAATGGCTGCGTCGTCCATGAAGATGGAGAGGCTGCTTTCGCTCCGATCGAGTTACGAAGTACGGACGGCCATTTTTATGGCTCTACCTTTACTGACCAAGAAGGATGCTTCGACCTCCGAATAGATCTAGAGACACAATCTCCAGACTCTAGACAATAAGCATACCAACACGTTCAAGGGCCACAACATCTTCTGAATGCGCTAACGCGAGCTTAGTGGCGTTCTCTATATTCACAGAACACACCACAAACACATCTCCACTAGCCAAGGTAACTTTCCAAGCAAAAGTCTCCGTCCCGCTGTTTACATTCCGGTCAACCTCAATACTGGAAGCGGAGGACCCCACTCCTGGAATCCCTCTAGACCTACGAATCCTCGCAACTGTAGCCGATGATAACCCGCAAAGCTCAGCTAACTCACTATCTGACTTTACTCCCAATTGATCTGCCCAAGGCAGAAGTCGCCTTTCACTAACTATTCTGGATCCACGGCCAGTATTTGCACCTCCAGATTTACCTTCTGGCCAACCAGACTTCTCCTCTCGTGGCCCTGGCCGAGCCCCTACCCTGGATATGCCATTTCTCTTTAGCGCAGTGTTAATAGCGCCAGCGCTAACACCGAACATCTCGCCAAGTTCACGCAAGGAATAACTATCCTTATTCGCAACTAATGCTGGCCACCAGGCATTTGATTCTAACTTTTTCATAACCACACTACTAACGTAATTGAAGCTAAGACTACTCTAACGCCTACGGGGACATGAGTAAACTCAAGGCGACCTCAAAATTACCTTTGGTTTGAAGGTGCATTATCCTTGACCAGCATTCCGGTCAAAGCTACGGTGGAAACGATGTCGTACCTCAGATTAATCCGCTGCTCAATTGTTTTGGGTGGCCTAATGTGCACCCCTGGCGCTTTGGCAACAGAGACCCCTATGGATGCTAACGTACAAGCTGATTCAACAGTCGATGAAGGAATAAGGCTCTACTTAGACGGTAACCTACGTGAAGCCAAAACATATCTCCAAGAGGTAATATCGTCAGGGATATCACCAGATAGGGAGATAGAAGCTTTAATCTATCTTGCCGAGATAGAATACTACCTGGGAGAGCGAGATGCTGCATGGCTCACATGCCAACGCATTGTGCAGGCCAACGAAAATTATCGTCCTGACCCACTCGTTCACCCACCCGAGATGTTGGTTTTCTTCGAGAACGCGAGGCTATCGACCGTAGAAGAGCCAAACACGACTACCAGCCGCCTCGAAAATGATCAGACCAACAGGAGGTTATCGGCATTAACATTTGTACCTGGAATGCCCCAGTACCTACGTGGAGACAGAGCTCTGGGAATCACAGCAGGGGTCAGCTTCACCAGCTTAACCGTAGCATCGATAATCTTATGGGCCACACTGAATACATTCGATACAGATAGTGATAGGCAAGGCATACAGGTGCAAAACGATAATGACTTTTCAGTCGCACAAAAACTGTTGACAGCCACCGAGATTACGCGTTGGAGTGCCGCTGGAATCTGGGTGGCCTCCCTAACGCACGAACTCACAATAAGACCAACTGTTAGCGCCTGGGATAACGAGCGCCGAGCAACGCTATCCATAAACGGTTCGTGGTAACATTATAGCCCACCTACCCTCTATTTTGTTGAGAGAGACTGAGTTTGAGCTATAGGACTTCGTACTTACAACCTCACAAAGAGCTACATTAGATGTATCTAAGATACCAAGATCCAAACAACAACGCGATTAGAGACTTTGCGATACGGAAGCCTATCTTATCTATTGGTAGGTCCCAGGGTAACGACATTGTTTTTGCTGACCCTAGTATTTCAAAAACGCACGCCAATATCTTTAGAAAACCCAAGTGCCTCACAATAGCCCTCCTTGATCGCTCCGATGAGCTTTATGTGAACGGCCAGAGAGTTAGAAAAGCAGACATCAAACCTGGTGACGTGATCCTTGTGGGCCTATATGAGATCACAGTGCACGAAGGAGAGCCTAAAGCTCAAGCCACATCAGCGGACATCCCCTCCGAGTTGAAAATCGATGCATTAGAGCGACTAGTCTGCTTCTCTACAACCTTGATGGAAGAGTCTAAGCCAAAGGACTTATTCGTAGCATTGTTGAAAGAAGTCGTCGCGCTCACTAAGGCCAAAAAGGGTTTTATAATCGTCGTTAATGGAGCATCACCCGCAATAGCTGCATCTCATAATATCGAATCTAAGGCCGCTGGCCTTGAACAGATCTCTGATTCGATAATTGAAAAGGTGATTCAAACTAGAGAGCCTCTGATCATATCAGACGCCCTGAAAGACAAGAGGTTTAGTTCGGCTAAGAGCGTAGTGGACATGCGTCTATCATCAGTAATGTGCGTACCTCTTATTCACAGGTCAAGCCTCCTTGGAGTTATCTATGTAGGTAATGACAAAATTAGCGCCCTATTTGACGAAGGCACCCTAGCTCTACTCCAGGTGTTTGCCTCCCAGGCCTCATTGCTGGTGCACACAGCCCTCCTATTAAATGAGCTGAAACTAGATAACAAAAATCTAAGGGATCAACTAAAGAACGCCGCGCAAGGAAACATTATAGGTGCTTCAACTCCAATGAAGTCCGTGTTTAAGGTTCTAAGGCGTATAGCTCCTACTGACCTGACAGTTCTAGTTACAGGTGAGACTGGAACAGGCAAAGAGTTGGTAGCCCACGAGCTACATCGGCTATCGCAACGCTCCTCATCCCCTTTCATATCGATAAATTGCGGGGCGATTCCAGACAACCTTTTAGAGTCGGAACTGTTCGGGCACAAGAAAGGCTCGTTTACGGGCGCTACGAGCGATAAGGTCGGTAAGTTTGAGGCCGCAAATGGCGGGACCTTATTCCTTGACGAGATCGCAGAAATGCCTCACCAGCTCCAGGTAAAATTACTTAGGGTGATAGAGGACAGAGTGGTTGAACGAGTAGGAGACCTCAAGGGGAAGCAGGTCGATATCAGAATAGTAGCGGCGACCAACAAAGACCTTAATGTTGAGGTTGAAGAAGGCCGGTTCCGACAAGACCTAATGTATAGACTAAACGTAGTTTCTATCGAATTGCCGCCGTTGCGAGACCGCGGTGATGACGTGCTTCAGATAGCACAATATTTTATGGCCAAATATTCAACGAAGTATTCATCAAAAGTTCGTGGGTTCTCAAAGCAATGCATAACTGCAATGAACGGTTACTTCTGGCCAGGAAATATTCGTCAGCTAGAGAACCGAGTGAAAAAAGCCGTAATAATGTCAGACGCTGCCCTCCTCACACCTAAAGACATGGATCTGTCGAACAGCGACAAGCGACACATTCAGCCGCTCGCTGTGGCTGAGGAGGAATTCAAACTTGATTATATCCGCAAAGTCCTGGATATGAATAATTGGAACAAGGCGCAGACTGCTAGAGATCTGGATGTTGACCCTCGTACCATTTTTAGATACATCGAGCGATTTGAGGAGTAGTAAGTGCTAACAATCGGGCTTACAGGCGGCATAAGTACAGGTAAAAGTTCTGTCTCCGCCTTGTTAGATATAGACGAAGATATCGTGGTCGTAGATGCGGACAAGATTTCGAGAGCTGTATGTTCCTATGGCTCTGTAGGCCTATCAGCTGTTATTGAAAGATTTGGGACGGATTTCCTGACGCCAGACGGAACCCTAGACAGGGCTAAAATGAGAGCGCTGATAATGCGCGATAGCGCGGCGAGGCGAGATTTGGAGGGAATCCTTCACCCCTTAATCAGAGAGACCATAGCGCAGCTAGAAGAAGAGGCTCGCCAAGGTAAGGCCCACGTATTTGTAGTGGAGGCGGCTCTCATGATCGAGGCTGGAACTCACAAAGATTATGACAGCGTGGTTGTTGTGACGTGTAAAGCTGAGACTCAGTTAGAGCGACTCATGGTTCGTGAAGGGATTGATGCTGAATCCGCTCGTAGATGGATATCGACACAATTACCTCTAAACGAAAAGGTGAAATACGCAGATTATACTATCCATAACGATGGGGATATGGACGATCTGAAAAGTTCTGTCACACTACTCCTCAATGAGATCTTGCCCAACCGATGACATAGCACTCCTCAGATTGGCGCCATACGATGTGTTTTCTGGGGCCAGTGATACAGCAGCTTCAAAATGGGGTATGGCGGCACTAGGTTCACCTAACCTTCCAAAGTAAACTCCTAGCGCATTATGGAGGCCGCCATCCAAAGGGTCCGTTGTGAACGCCAACCGGCAAACAGACTCTGCCTCTGGAGCTAATTGCCCAGAGACAAGCAAACATGCGGTGCTATTTGCCCATTTAGACTCTACGTCATCTCCTAGCGCTTTAAGCAAATAGGGAATCGCCAAGACATCCTCACCGAGCTGGATGTGAGCACGAGCAATCACCTCTGAGGCTTCACGCTGTTTACGAGGGTCCTCGAACTTTAGGTCCATTAGTATCGACGGAACCAACTCTGGCTGGACATCAACGATAGTCCGACTGTAATTTAATGCGATTAATGAGTCTCTGGGAGATTGAGCATAGGCATAATTCCATAGAGTTGCGTCATTTCGCCATGAATCAATGTCTCCCCTTGTTAAGGTTATCGAGGCGACGCTTAAAATGAACAAACCAAGTATTCTCACCTCAACCTTCAACCTATAAGTCACACCTAAAAGACAACACAGAGCCCCAAAGGTTGGGAACAAAAGAAGCCCATCACCGACTCTAGGTTGGTTGCCTGTTATGCCTGATGCAAGAAGCAGTGAAGGAACTAGTATGACTAAGCCGAGCCTAGCCAACACTGGTGTCGCTGACCAACGCAATACTAAAAAGGCAATGACAGCTATAATCCCCAACCAGCCAGCCAATGTAGCGATTGGTTCAATATCTGGAATTGACCCCCCAATTGTAGAGAGGCATGGAGCGACAGTATAAGCGAACTGCAACCAAAAAACAGCACCTGCCTCAATCATATCGCGATGACTAAAAGCGACCTCTCCTAGCCCACCACCAAGCATCACAGCCGCCCTCGCGACCAAATAGACACCCACTCCTAAAAACGAAGCCCGGGCCCCTGTTCTTTTCCCAAGTGCTAAAAACATCACAGGAAGAACAATAGCGACTTCCTTTGAAAACAGGGCTAGAAGTGTCCAGAATAAGATCCAGCGCGATCGCTCGCTATTTATGGCGAGAAGTCCCAGAGCTAAAGCTAGCAGGTCAGTTCGGCTAGTTATGTTTACGGCTGGCTCTACCAACGTCGGGTAACAAATCAAAAACACCGCGGCGGCAATAGCCATAAGGTTAGATGCGCCAGACGATACCAAAAATCGATACACTCCGACGGCCAAAACCCAGACCCAGAATAGGTTGACAATATGGCCCACAGAGGGACTATCGGAGACGCTCCTGTCGACGTAATAAGAGAGCGTTACCAGAGGCCTCCAAAAGGGTGACGCCCTGACGTCTGTGTTGTGAAATAGGTCGTGGGTTAACGCATTCCATATCGTTGCCCAGTCTCCAATTGAACCGTTAGACTGAATGATGGATAGGTCGTCATAGGCAAACCCGTAAGAGACTGCCGTTCCGAACAACAGGCCTACTACTATCGCCAAAAACGCTGGTGGCGCTATCGCTCTAAGATCTGTCACCATATAGACCCTGCCAATGTATAGCTAGAACCTATCTCTAATAATGAACGATTGAAAAGATATCGTGTTTCTCAAGCGGGGCTCTACCGTTTAGGAAGTCCAGCTCGATAACAAAGCAGCACCCAACTATATCGCCACCCAACCTCTCAACTAATTTTGCAGTAGCGTCTGCGGTGCCTCCTGTAGCCAATAAATCATCCACGATTAATACTTTCTGACCAGCCTTTATTGAGTCAGTATGAAGCTCTAACCTGTTGGTTCCGTACTCCAATTCATACTCGTAACCGATAGTCTCATATGGCAATTTACCTGGCTTCCTCGCTGGAACAAATGCAGCGCCTAGCTCCATTGCTAAAGGTACTCCGAAGATAAAACCACGGGATTCCATACCAACAACAACGTCTATTTTCTCCCCTACTCGCTCAACAAATGCAGATGTTATTTCTCGCATCAAACACGGATTCGACAGGACAGGGGTTATATCCTTGAAAACGATACCAGCTTTAGGAAAATCAGGTATGTCGCGTATAGTTTCTTTGATTCGGTTCTCAAGTGACATAAAAACACTCCATTCTTTGAATAAATATCTAATCTCTCATAGCCACAAAAAGTGAGTTAGGCATGGTTCATGGACATTGAAAAAAACAACGTTGAAGAAAATCTCACACTCTCTCAAGAATTAAAGGGCTATTTGGACTCTTTAGATGGAAACGACTCCAATTTGGGAGAGATGCTGGAGGCCATATCTCATAGGGGTTTCGGCCTACTATTGCTTCTATTGGCATTGCCAGCAGCGCTTCCTATACCAGCACCTGGATATGCCACTCCCTTTGGCATCATCATTATAATTTTAGCGGTGCAGATGCTAATCGGGAAGAGAACGCCCACCCTCCCAAAAAGAATTAAAAGAAAAAAAATGTCTCACAAGACAATCTCGTTCTCTGTAAAACACAGCGGAAGAATTTTGCGGATAGCGGAGTGGTTAGTGAGGCCACGGTTAACTAACCTCGCTAGCAATAGAGGAATGTTATCGCTCATATCAATTATTATAATATTGATGGCGCTGTTTATGGTTGTTCCCCTCCCCCTGACAAATACAGCGCCAAGCTTCGTCATATTCATTTTGGCGGCAGGAATGCTAGAAGAGGACGGTTTGGTTCTTTTAGGTGGCGTGTTGATTGCGCCGATAGCAGCTGGGATTGGCTGCCTAGCAGCCTGGTTTGCTATTACAAAGGGTATGGATGCAGTTGAACCTGCCGTCCGAGCAACCATAGATTCAGTTAAGGCGATGATAGGGCTATAACTTAGGCCACTATCCTTCCAACCAGCCTTCAATCTTAGGTAGTAGACCTCTCAATGTGGCGTTGGTACCCACTGGGGTTACCGATGCATAGCCTCTCTCAACCAACACACCATCCGTGGCCTCAGAGCCAGAAAACTTATCGTGTAAGCCACCTAGCCAATAATAACGCTTGCCCCTAGGATCCAACCTCTCTTCCACAAGAGGGTGGTAATGGTGACGCCCTAACTCCGCTGATGAGACGCCTTTTAGCTCCCCCTTTGGGATATTGGGCACATTGAGATTTATTAGGGTTAGTGGAGGCAGTCCGTCCTCATGTATCTTTTTAGCTAAACTACAAGCGACAGGCGAAGCTGTATCCCAATGCAAGGTTTTATCTTCTGACTCCGAATCCAAGTGGAGTGATACGGCCAGGCTTGGGAACCCAAGAAGGCAAGCCTCTCTCGCAGCGGCCACTGTCCCTGAGTAGTGAATGTCATCCCCTAAGTTAGCGCCCTTGTTTATCCCAGACACAACTAAGTCTGGTGGTTCAGGCATAAAATGGTGGATGGCCATGTAAACACTATCAACTGGTGTCCCAGCAATAGCAATATGACGACTATCCCGAACGACAGCTCTAATAGGCTTGTGCATGGTTAGAGCGTGTGATTTTGCCGACTGTTCGCCACTTGGAGCAATCACCCACACATCAGCGAACTCTAAAAGAGCAGCCTCCATCGCCTTAATGCCAGGTGCGTCAATTCCATCATCGTTAGAAAGTAAGATCCTCACAATTTTATCCTTTTGCAAAACGCAAGACTGCTCGAATGAAAATAAGAAATATCCCGTTGCGACGATACTCGCCTTCCCCAAATCACAATTGGGGATTACACTCATAACTGGAGGGTTCGACGCCCCAAAATCCAGATGAACGGATTGCACTTCACTTCGAACACATATAGGCCACGTGACCGATTCAATACGCCCCAGATATGCTGACCTGTTCGCGAGAATGCGCTCTCAAAACCCAGATGAAAGAGACGCCGCTTACGATGCTGTTCTGTTTGAGAGAAGAGGCGCTATACCCGATCTAATAGCATGCTACACCTTGGCAAAGAAAGAGTACTTACTTAGATTCTACGCCATACAATTACTGGGGTTCACAAGAGCAAAAGAGGCCGTGCCCACCCTCTTGGTCGCCCTAAATGACCCAGAAGCGATGGTCAGAGCCGAGTCATGTCGAGGGTTGGGCGATATCGGCTTAAAGGATTGTCTAACTGATCTAAAGCAACGCCTAGATGACATGGACATGGGTGTTCGAGTAGCTGCAGCCGAGGCAATAGCAGCAATAAAGTAATCTTGATTATAATCGGCGTATTTCCTAGCCCCGCCTAGCTAAACTGTCATTAGCCTCTGCCACTTAGGCTTTCCAAATACCGAGCCCCCCGTGATTACCTGCACTCTAGGGTGTGGCTCCACAATACCTTCGCCATGAGTATGCCCACACAACACTAATACCTTACCCGAATAGGAACTTTCTACAGCTCGCAGGATCGCATCTCCTACCGCTTTACATGTATAGAAAGGAAGCCAGTCATCTGGAGCGATTGTTCCGCTTGTCCAGCAGGCACTAGCAAATGGCGGCACATGCGTAAGCAATATAACTTGCTCAACTGACTCACTCAGCCCATCAAAGCAACGCTCAATATGTTCACCCGCCAATCGGCCTCTTAGTCTTAGATATTCGTTTCGGGCTCCACGGCTGAGATCCCTCAAGTCACCAATGTCAGTAAAGTCTCTTAGGCTCACGTTAGAACTATCAGACAGGCCGATCTGAGCATCACCCCAGCCTCCATGACCAAACAGCACAGTACTCCCTGTCAAGGTCACGACACCAGCCTCTGGAAGCCAATTCAGCATGTCACCTTGGGAGTTAAGCCGTCTAGATCTAGTGTCCACAGAGTGAAAAGTAGCGCCGTAATAATCATGATTTCCGAGGACGAACCAAATCGGCACGCCAAGACCACGTTGGAGATAAGAAAGCGCACCTTCTAGGTCCTCGGCCTCTCCTGTCCCTCCTCCTACTAAGATTCCGTCCGCTCCGAGCGCTACACCTTGCTTAACAAACCTCTCGAGAGAGATATCATCGACCTGATCTAAGTGAATGTCAGTACACCATGCCAACTTCATTCGCTTACTCTACCCTTTCTGTTGGTTCAACCAATGATTTATGCGACTACATTGACCCATAACCAATAATGGAGTTGCGCACATTGTCACAAACTTATTGAAAGGTACTTTCAAGTCTGTGGCGACAAACTAAATGGTGAGATATGCTAGGGCCGAACATGAAAATGAGAGTTAAAAGCCATTGTCTCCTCCAACAAAACAAGCCCCATTAAAGACGCATGTTGCTGATTTCTGGCGTGATCGAGAGATCATACACATACGATTCCACCCCACTCCAACCCACGGCATTGAAGAAGCTCGTATAGTAGTAGATACTCATAACGACTTAGCCAAAGGCGTTAAAACCGCTGTCCTTGCCGATATGAAGAATATAGCAGTGGGCGCTGACAAAAATGCGCGAAGATATTACGTAGGACCCGAGAGTAGCGAATACAAACTCGGTATGGCGATGCTTATAACATCTCCGCTTCAGAGGATGTTCGGCAACATCTTTCTAAAGTTAGATAAGCCCCCATACCCAACTAAAATTTTCACAAATGAAGGTGAAGCTTTAGACTGGCTATCTGCACTTTCTCCCAGAGACGAGTAGGAATTCCAATAGTGCCAAGTGAAGATGAACAATTACAGGAATTAGCAGATTCAATCTTTAAAATGGCTGAGCTGGATTTCGACGGCAAGCCAAAGATATACGGTGATACAGCATTAGATGCCATAGCTCTTGGACTAATCACCTTGAGCGATGAATTGAAGTCAACAGTTGTGGCAAAGGCGGAGGCCGAACAGGCCAATGTAGCAAAAGCCGACTTTATAGCGAAAATGAGCCATGAGCTTCGTACGCCACTGACAAATATAATCTGTTCTACCGAACTTTTAAGTGAGTCTGCTTTAACAGACAGGCAAGAGCAACTAGTAACCAACATAGCCAATTCGGGCAGTCTATTACTGAGACTAATAAACGATATACTCGACTACTCTACATCTAATCAGAGTTCCATAGCCTTCATCCCCACCGCTTTCAATCTAAACGAGCTTGTAAAAGGCAGTGTGGACATGAATCAGGACAAAGCAATAGCGAAAGGGTTAGAGTTGGCTTTCGAATACATTGGGTCGACCGATGAAATAGTATATTGCGACAGGGATCGCCTGGGCCAGATCCTTATGAACCTTATATCTAATTCCATTAAGTTCACGGAATCAGGAGTAATAACGGTAACTGTAACGACTATCTCCGATGACGGTAATCTAGATATATCTATTGCCGTGAAAGATACAGGGATAGGAATGACGCCCGAAACAGTCGGCCAGGTCTTTGTTCCCTTCTTCTCACTAGACTCAACGCTCAGGAGGCAGCATGGTGGCGCTGGCTTGGGTATGACTATCACTAAATCTCTAGTCGATGAGATGGGAGGTTCAATAAATATAGAGAGCGAATTTGGAAAAGGCAGCGAAATAAATGCCATCCTGAACCTGCCGCTTAGGTCAGAATCAAAAATTAAAGGTCAACATGATTGCAGCCCAACTCTTGCGGGAAAAAGGGTCCTGATTGTGGATGACACATTACAGGTCGCTGAGATCACCACAAAAATGCTCAATGCACTACAGGTTCACGCTGAGACAGTTGTCTCAGGTAGGGCTGCCTTGTCGATAAGCAACCTATCGAAATATGATGCTATTTTGATGGACTGCCATATGCCAAATATGGATGGCTTAGAGACTGCTACTCGGCTAATTCAAAACAATCCAAATCTGGACCTTAGAATAATAGCATTCAGCGCCAACACCTCAGATGAATTTCAACAACTGTGTCACGAGGCTGGAATGCTCCACCAGTTAGTAAAGCCATTTTCACTGAGTGACCTTTCGAGGGTAATTCAAGACCACGCAAGGTAGTGGCTCAATTGTGCAACCGCGCTGTCGAGCTCCACTCAATCAATTGCCTGAACAGAAAAAGGCCCTTGCTACAGCATCTGCAACAAGGACCTTTTCTAAGTATCGGGGAGACAGGATTTGAACCTGCGACCACCTGACCCCCAGTCAGGTGCGCTACCAGACTGCGCTACTCCCCGAAATAAATATAAATAACGGTACCATCAAGCTCTATAAAGCTGCCTTTACCTCATCCTTCAATGCGGATATCTCTCCTCTCAAATGTCGGATTCTAGATGCAGCAGACACCAACTTGTCCACATCGATCTCAACTGACTCCACCCCCCTAGATATTGGTTCCGCACCTTTGAGGACCTTTCTCGCCCCTGCGATCGTGAAACCCTCTGAGTGCAATAGCTTTTGTATTCTCAGGAATCGCCCAATATCTTTTTTTCTGTACAGCCTTTGCCCAGAACTCGAGCGGTGAGGACGCATCTTGAACTCGCTTTCCCAATAGCGAAGTACGTGAGGCTCTACTCCGACCAACTCAGAGACCTCACCAATCCTGAAGTACAATTTATCTGGTATTGACTCTTCGCCCCCCACTCGGCCCTCCTTAGTCATTTTCGTGGTTGATCGCGTGACGCAGTATCGGTGACGCTTGGAACTTAAGGACTCGCCTCTCGCCTATTGTTATTGTTTCACTGGTCTGAGGATTGCGACCAAGGCGTGCCTCTCTGTTAACAACTGTGAACTTACCGAACCCAGAAAGCTTTACCTCCTCACCGTGCTCAAGTGAACTCTTGATGATCTCCAAGACGGTCTCAATCAAAGCGGAAGAGTCCTTTTTTGAGAAACCTATCTGCTCATAAACTTTTCTGACTAAATCTGCTTTTGTCAAAGTACTGGAAGAGGGGATATCTGAAGGCATTTTCTTAACCTAATATGTTAGTTTGATGTGTCGGACTCGTCGGCATCACCTACGATGTCTAACACGAAAAAAGTTAATGTGTCTGTTCGGGATTCGTCTTCAAAACCAGCTGAGGTCAACTCTAATCGGTACAACCCCTCATAGGCACTGTCTGGCTCAAGCGTAAACTCCTGCTCGCCCCTCTCTGGAGACTGAACGAGAAGGTCAACGCTATCAACCATATGAGCCCATGACTCGTGTATAGTCACCTCGACTGTGTGTAGCGTGCCCACTGGGCCACTGTCTGGACTCACTGAAGCGAGGCCTATCTCCACTGAGCCTGTAGTAGAGAGCAGCGGTAATTCTGCTAACTCTCCTACCTCATCGCCTACGAGCACGGTCAATTCCTCACCTGAGGCGTTGAATTGTTCGTAAATAACGTCGTCTCCCCCTGTACAGGAAAGACCGAGCAGCGCCAAGCCAGCCATTGTAAGCCCGCGAATCATAATGCCGAGACCTAGATTAGGCTAATGCTGCTTTAGCTTGACCTACGATCACTGCGAATGCAGCTGGATCAGTCAGGGCCAAATCGGCGAGGACCTTACGATTAATATCAATTTCAGCCAGTTTCAATCCGTGAATGAACTGACCGTAACGGAGGTCATGAGCATTGAGCGCAGCATTTATGCGAACGATCCAGAGGCGTCTGAAAAGTCTCTTTCGCTCTTTACGCCCTCTGTACGCGTACGACTGCGCTTTCATTACCGCCTGGTGAGCCTGACGGAGAGTATTTTTTCTGGTCCCATGAAAACCTTTGGCGCGTGCCATCAGTTTACGTTTACGGGTTGTCCTGTTTTGTGCACCTTTTATTCGTGCCATGATTGACTCCTTTGTTTGACCGTTTTCCTACTCGAAGTGAGCGGTGACGGTGGGTCGTTTGTTATTCTTGTGAATGATCTCTTTATGCCACGCAAATATAATACGTCAGAGATTGATTCTGCTAAATATACGGTATTAGTAACTTAATCAGATGTTTTTCGCTAGCACAGAGGGTCTTAGAACCCCTGGCCTTCCTTTTCCAAGATGTACTTTTCTTAGAAAGAATATGGCGGCGTTTTGCCCTGTAAAAACGGATTTTACCGCTACCAGTGACCTTGAATCGCTTTGCAGCACCACGTTTTGTCTTCATTTTTGGCATGTCATTCTCGTTTGTTTCTTACTTCTTAGCTTTTGGTGCTAGAATCATCATCATCTGTCGGCCGTCCATCCGTGGGGGTTGTTCAATATCACCCACATCTGCAACTTCATCAGCGAGACTCTTACACTTCGCCACGCCGATATCCCGATGGACCACCTCTCGTCCACGAAAACGTAGCGAAACTTTAACTTTATCTCCAGATTCTAAGAATCTTCGAGTCGCTCGAGCCTTAACTTGAAAGTCATGAATGTCTGTCTTGGGCCTTATTTTGACCTCTTTCACATTGACGACTGCCTGGCGTTTCTTAGCAGCTGCCTCTTTCTTCTTCCGATCGTACTTTAGTCGCCCATAATCAGCTAGACGACAAACAGGCGGTCGACTGTTCGGCGCTACTTCTATCAGGTCCAGACCTCTCTCTCTGGCTAACGCTAAAGCATCTTGAGTAAGAAACTCACCTAGTTTTGCGCCATCTTCGGCAATTACCAGTACTCTAGGTACTCGTATTCTTTCGTTTACGCGAGGTTCATCTGTACGGCTGGGGGCCTCTTGCTGGCCATTTCTCGGTCGAGCCAAGTTTACTCCTGATTGTGATACTTATTACGGCTGACAAAACATCTAGCCTCAAATACGCCCCTAACCCATGTACGTAATGGGTGTCAATGAGCTAAGAGACAGCATATACCTAAAGATTGCACACAATAAATAAAAACGGTCGGATTTCAAGGTTGAAATCCGACCGTAAATGGGTAGGCGTGGGCAGGTTTGAACTGCCGACCCTCGCCGTGTCAGGACGATGCTCTCCCACTGAGCTACACGCCTATAAGGCGAAAGCTATCTATCGCGTGAATTCACTTCGTCAACCCTTTTTACAGTGCAAACTAAGTGTTTCCCATATGGATTCCACAACTTTGGGATAGCTCTCTTCTGGTAAATATATCTTGCAGACCTGTTTTTGAACGGACGTCACTTCTGCCCCCTTGACCCCACACGGATCAATAAGCTCAAACGGCTCCGAATCTGAAAGAAGGTATAGAGCTAAGCCATGCATTGATACACCTTTTGAGAAATTGAGTCCTATCGCGGCTATCTTAGCTAATGAACTGTCGGGATTACGTACATATACACCTGGGGAGCCACAGACACACTCAGCCTTTACCCCTTCGCCCCTAAGCCAATTTATCAAACCCTGTTCTATTGATTTTACAACATCCCTTATTCTGATTCCCAACACCCTTGTGTCAATGAACATGTAGACCATTAATTGGGAGGGGCCGTGGTAAGTGGCTAGTCCTCCACGGTTAGTGGTACACAAAGAAATCCCGTAATTATTCAACACAGATTGCTCTGGAGCATCTGCCTCCCTTCGTCCAAGCGTTATCGTCGGGGAATGGGTCAATGCGGCAAAAAATGGTCCCCTCTTTCCTTGTGCTACATCAGCCCTCGCGCTCAACTGGCGCTTGTATACCTCCTCGTAATCAAGGTGCTCACCCCACCACTCACAAGTATAGGTGCTCAACGGAGTACTACCACTCGGCCCTCTTGCAGCAACCGAGTACCCATACCTATGGCTCTTAAGCGTGCCGCATCACTGCTAGAGACGACTATGTTGTCATCCTTTATATCTTCTGCGATGACGATTAATGGGTTGTCGCCCACCAATGTGAATACATCACCATTTACCACATCCGTAATCCAACGCACCGGTGAGCGCACCGCTGAAGATGCTGGGCTCATATGTTCTACGCTGTAGACAGGGCTGTTGTTTGGACCAAGAATCACAGGGCTAAAGGAAGGCTTAAGATCCGTCCCTCTAGTGTCTATAATTATTCCCGTTGACGCCCCACCAACATCAGGCCTATCTCCAGTAGCTTGAGCACGGAATGTTGATACCGGTGAAAACCACTCAAAAAGGTTCAATTCCCCTACCAGTTCTATACTACCGTTTGTGTGGTAAGTCGCCTCAACAACATTCCAATTACCTACTGCGTCTAGTAAACCGTTCTCCAATTCTTCAGAGAACGGTTGGCCTAAGGAGATCAGGTCGCCAGCTGTTGTTTCACCGTCAAACGGCACAGCCTCAGCCAAAAGACCGATTTGAAGAGCGACTATGCCTCTTGCATCCTGTTCAGTGGCTCTCTCCGAACTCCTAATATTGGTATTTGGAGAGGCTGTTACTGTGACCCGAGCCACACCGTTTATCCAGTCAACCTCACCTGATGAATATTCACTCACCAATGGGGTGCTCAATATGATTGCTAGAAAAATATGACTCACCTAAACCTCACTGCATCCGCCCTATGAAGAATAACTGACACACCATCGCTCAGGTGGTCATCTGGAACTACTCTATACTTCTCGGACAACTTTATCGTCACCAATTTCCTTCCTGGATATTCAACCAACATCGTAACTGGACACTTACCAGGTGACGCCTCAAAAAGCCCCTGCAGCGCAATTACAGACGACTCATTTAACTCACTTGACTCCAGAGATATCTGAACCTCCTTTGTGCCACGTTCCCTAAGGTCACTTAGCAATTGAACGTTTTCTGCTAAAATCTTTGGCTCATCTCCTTTCGCATCAATCTTGCCCTTGAGCATCATAGGTCGGCCCGACTTAAGGATCTTCACAGAATTGGAGAACGGCTCGGCAAAAAAGATACATTCGACCTCACCTGTCTCATCTTCTAAGCCCACGAAGGCCATCTTATCGCCCCGCTTATTTCTAATCACTTTTACACTTGCAGCCATACCCGCAACGCTGACATCTTTTTCAGCAGGGTAAGCTGAGAGTTGGGATACCCTGCAAGTTGAGTATCTCTCAACCTCATCAACAAAACCCTCAACCGGATGTCCTGACAGAAAAAACCCAACGGACTCCCTCTCAAACGTGAGGAGCTTACGAACGGGCCATTCGAGTACGTCTGGCAACCTCACCTTTGGCGGGCTGATCGAAGTCGTAGCCCCAAAAAGACTGGTCTGGCCTGCGTTTTTGTCTGCCTGCCGACGCTGCCCAGACTTCATAAGACCCTCGAGGCCCTCCAGCATGGCCGACCTGCGTTCGCCAGACCAGTCAAAGGCACCACACTTGATTAGATTCTGGAAGACCCTTTTGTTGACCTTTCCGTAGTTTATTCGCTCAAAACAATCCATTAGAGACTTGAAGCTCCCGCCAGCTGCATCTCTAGCCTCAACTATCGCATCAACAGCTGCCCCACCTACGTTTTTGACCGCGGCGAGGCCAAATCTTATCACATCCCTATTGTCTGGAGGAACATCAAAGAACCGGTATGAGTTGTTCACGCAAGGAGGCAGCACCTCTACTCCAGACTTCTTGCAATCTCCTATATAAGCGACCACCTTATCCGTATTGCTGGACTCGATTGTCATTAAGGCTGCCATGTATTCAGTACGATAGTTGGCCTTGAGCCAAGCTGTCTGATAGCTAACGTAACCATACGCGGCTGAGTGGCTCTTGTTGAAGCCATATGCTGCGAACATAGCCAAGAGATCAAAGATCTCCTCAGCCTTGGTCAAGTCAACGTCGTTTTTCTCAGCACCATCGAGGAACCTCAACTTCTGTTTAGCCATCTCTTCGTGGTCTTTCTTACCCATGGCCCGCCTTAATAGGTCGGCCTCCCCTAGAGAATATGAAGCAAGCACCTGGGCTATTCTCATTACTTGCTCTTGATATACAACCACTCCGTAGGTGTTTTTAAGTATTGGCTCCAAAACTGGCAGCATGTAGGAGACTTCCTGGCGACCGTGTTTTCGGTCTATGAAGTCATCAACCATCCCAGCCGAAAGAGGTCCTGGTCGAAACAGAGCGACTAACGCTACTAGGTCCTCTAAAGTCGTAGGCTTCAACTTTGATAAAAGGTCTCGCATACCAGAGGACTCAACCTGAAACACCCCAAGCCCATCACCCCGTTGTAACAATTCAAATGTCTTAGGGTCTGAGTCATCGACCTGGGACATATCAATTACTTCACCAGTATTTCGTTCGATCAAAGCGACAGCGTCTCTAATCTGGTCAAGCGTTTTTAGACCTAAGAAATCAAACTTTATCAACCCAATAGACTCGGCTGACTTCATATCGTATTGGACAACTGGGCCACCCTCTGGTCCATCCCTATACAGTGGCGCTAATTCGACCAACGGCCTGTCTCCGATAACAACGCCTGCCGCGTGAATCCCAGTCTGCCTAGTCAACCCCTCTACCCGCTGGGCCATCTGTAATACTCGCCTAACACCTGGGTCACACGCGACAAGACGGCTCATCTCGTCCTCTTTTAGTGCCTTATCTAGTGTTATCCCCAATTCATCGGGGACAAGCTTGGCTATACGGTCAGCTGCCATAAAGTTCATGTCACAGACCCTGGCAACGTCTCGAATCGCCAATTTGGCCTGTAACTTCCCATATGTAATTATTTGGGACACAAACTCTTTTCCATATTTGTCGCGAGTGTGTTGAATCACCTCTTCTCGACGATCCTGGGCAAAATCGATATCGATGTCAGGCATGGAAATTCTTTCGGGGTTCAAAAAACGCTCAAATAGGAGGTCGAACCGTATGGGGTCAATGTCAGTTATTCTAAGTGCCCAGGCCACTATTGATCCTGCAGCAGAGCCTCGCCCAGGCCCGACTGGGATGTCCCGATCCTTAGCCCAGTTAATAAACTCAGCTACTATAAGAAAATAAGCGGGGAAACCCATGGAGTTAATTATCCCCAACTCCTCCACCATTCTCTCTCTGTAAGAGTCGTGCATAGACTCATCCACGAGCTTTAGTCGGTGCTCAAGACCTATCCCAGTATACCAAGCGAGATAACCATCTAAATTCCCACTACCTGTCTCCATCTCTGGTATTTCACTATCGGGAGATGGTAAGCCAAACACCGCCGCTGGAGGAAATGCTTTGTAGAAGAAGGCGAAATTGGCCTGAGTGTCGCCACCCTCATCTGGTGGAGAGCTCGCTGGGAAGTAATATTTATCGTATATGAACTTGTAATTGCACCTATTTGCTATCTCTACAGTACGATCACAGGCTGGACCATCATCTGGAAATAAAGACCTCATCTCCTCTTCGCTTTTGAGATAAAGCTGATCGGTTACGGGCCTCTGTCTAAGCGGGTCATTTAAGGATTGTCCCTGGCCGATACACTGTAACAATTCCAATGTGGGGGCATCCTGACAGGAAAGATAGTGAACGGAATTTGTAACAACTGGAAGTAGACCAAGTTCTGCCCCTAAATCCTTACAGCCTCTATTCACCTCAAGGTCACCCTCAAACCCAGCATTCATGATCTCGATAAATAGGTTTTCTGGGCCAAAGATATCCTTTAGGTTCTCTAAATTTTCTCGAGCTCTATCTACCTCTCCCCGCTGAAGGTAAGGTCGGACAGGGCCCCTAACACCCGATGTTAGTGCGATTAGCCCCTCAGACCGTAACGCCAAAGCCTCCAATGAGACCGTGGGTTTATACTGCATGCCATCATAAATGGCGTTGGTGATTAGAGAACATAGGTTGTGATAACCAACCTCATTCTCAATCAATAATATTATATGGTCACCCTCTCTCGCCCCAAGACTATCTTTCGTACGGCCCTTAGGCTGCAGCCAGATACCACAACCAAACACTGGCTTTACGCCTGTGCCCTTACATGCCTTATCGAGGGTAATAGCGCCGAACATGTTGCAGTGGTCTGTTATTGCCACATGACTCTGCCCTAGAGCCGCCACCGCTGGCGCTAACTTTTTTATGGGTATCGCCCCGTCCAACAGGGAAAACTGGGTGTGAACATGGAGGTGAGCAAAAGCCATTATCTGTCTATTTCCAGTCGGATCGTGGTTGAGGGCGTTTCCGTTTTGGCGAATAAGCGCTATCTTTCAAGTATCCCGACTGCTACAGTGAATCCAACGCTACGACTCCGATCAACACAGAAAGTTCATATTCGTGACAGCACATAAATCAACAGCCGACGATAGTAGAACTAGACAGAGTTTAAAGCACCTGACTGGGTCTAATTTAGCGCTCGTCATACTGCTGATAGTCACCATTACCTCCTTCTATGGAACCGCCGTAACCACGGCCTGGGCTAGGATCGCAGCGCTTGAGACTATAGAGGCTTATGGCTTTGCTGTTCACGAACAGCTAATGTATAATTTTTCTAGTACGGGAGGTTTTTTTCAGACCATACACCTGGGATACGATGATTCATGGGCTTGGTCTGGACATAGGTCAATAACGTTCCCAATTAATTCCATTATTTATGGAACTAGGCCGTCGCCTTTTTGGTTGTCTCAAATCCAAGCATTCTGGATGACGCTAGGGGCTATACCTGCCGCTTGGTTCGGTTACTCATTTATAAGATCTAAATACGCAGCGGTTTTTGGTGCGCTCGTATACCTTACAAGCCCAGCATTAATGGCGTTGACTTTACAGGACTATCAAGACCTAGTTTACGCCACCCCAGCACTAATGTTCACTATCGCGGCCATGCGTTCGGGGAGGCTGACTTTGGTAGTCTTGGGCGTAGCAATAGGAGCTATGCCTCGAGAAGAGACGCTAATAATATCTCTCGCTGTCTCGGCGTTTATCTGGCCTGGTACTTGGAGGCAGTTGAGACGGAATGTGGTGACCTCAGCGGTAACACTCTTAGCTATATATCTAACACTTCAATTCACCTCACCTATACAAAACACATCACATGACATGCCCCTGGTAAACGCCGTAAGCGGCTTCCTGTCTTGGCCCCCAAACATATTCACGCCCGGCTTTCCGTATCTAGGCTCTTTTTACTCATTACTATGGGCCCCCCTGGGAATCTTCGCTATTTTTGCACCAAGGACTGCCTTACTGGGAGTAGCCTTAGTGTTCATGCACACAACAGTCCCATGGGGTCACGGGGTTGACAGATCATGGGGCGGGCACGTTCACCACATGGCCCCAGCACTACCATTCTTTATGGCAGCAACTATCCAAGGTTTCCTATTGGTCTTTTCCAAAATACGGTCGGAAAACTGGATAATGGATCGCATTAAACTTGAGCGTTCAAATGGTTTTAATTACTTGAGATTCGGCTCATTAGCTGTTCTTTGTATTACGTCGACTTTATGGACAGGCAATTGGTACAAAAATTGGAGTAATGAGTACAACCTAATACCGTCACTAACAATACAGAACCCTACCTATGTTCACCCAGTCTGGTCCCTAACGGGTCAACTGGAGGATAGTGACGTACCAATTATTGACTCTAGGCTTAGTCTGTCTGTTTCGGCTCGCAGAGCATCATACACTTGGGACGATAGCTTGTTTGAAAAAGCGCCAGGCTTAGGGTTAGGCGCTGGTACTCATCTTATCGCAGACAGAAGAGAGGAGCAGCTCATCGAATGGGGTATGGCAATGGCTGGCGCCGAGGTGCTAGGTGAGTCTGGGCCCTATCTTCTAATCGGATGGGACGAAGAGGCGGTCGACAGAGCTATCCCTATCTCCCCACCTTCACAGACTCATGGCCTACGCGCTTGGCCTGGCATGCCAAACGGTAGAGAGGCAATAGCGGGTGTTGCTCCAAGAGAAGAGGCGCCTGCACCACCAGTGGCGCCCTTTGAAACGACAGAACATTCTGGGCCTGGCTATGCACCTGAGCAAGGCGCCCGAAGAGACTAGTCCAGTGAGTCAAGCTCCTCAAACGGGTTCGCCAAGACCCTCTTGCATACCTTTGCAAACTTTGCTGCGTGGGCTCCATCAATTAGGCGATGATCAAAAGTAGCGTGTATGCCCATCACTCTACCGCTTACCACCTGACCATCTTCAACCACTGGGGCATCCTTCACCGCGCCAGGTGCAATAAATATAGGCACCCTACTATAGGGAACCAGCGGTACATAGGCTTTATCCAAACCAAGCGAGCCGATGCTCGTCACTATAGCTCCCCCGAACGGATCTCGCGGCATGCCTGCCCATGAGAGGTTTAGGTTTAACGTATACATCAAAAAGCTTACTGTATTTAGAAACCAGTTCATCAATAGGAACGGTATGAGCCCAACCGTATCCTTGGACTTCTTCATAGCCTTATCTTCACCTGATCTTATGGCCCTTACCTGCTCTCCTAGCTGCTCGATTTGCTCCATAAGTGAAGCTTTATCAGCACCACGCACAACCGCGCTGGATAGGTCGATCTCACCCGTCTTTGGGTCATCAGCTAAAACCAAAACTCCTATGTCGACAGATTTTCTGAGATAAATCCGATTAAAACGCAAGACTCCGTTGGCCTCGGGAACAGCGGCCATGGCCTTCGCCACCGCTGCCGTCACTACATGTGTAATCGTAAGCTTTTTCCCAAACCGTTCCCGAAACGCTTCTATATACCGTTCTATTTCCTCCATACGAATATCCATGCTGCCATAAATGCTAGGGTCGTAGGTGGTCTTCCATGTGCCAAGTGCCACCTTTCTAAAAGGCGAGACCTTGCGCAATTTCGTTAACTCAGTATTCGGCATTTAATGCCCCTCCAAATTCAGTGATAATGTCTCGTATTTGGTCGTTCGTTGCGAATAATTCATCTACAGTTTCATGGGACAAAATCGCATCCACTAACGAGTCCACTAACTGTGCTCCAAGAGCCTTATCGGCGAGGGTTTGAGCGCAATACAGTACTAAATCAGAGTCCTCGCTGGGGCTTATTACTATCAAGTCTCTGGCCTGAAGTGTCCCTAATACAAATTCTACTGTCGCGGACAGCAGAGCAGATGGTCTTGCCACATTTACCTCGATAGCTCATGAAGATTTATAAACCTGTTACCCTGTATTGGGATCCGACCAAGCCGTACAGTTTCCTCGCTTAATTCCTTAGCTCCGACCTCGGTTATCAGGATGCGACCTCTATGCGCAGATAGATTCATCAACCATCGAGACAGGTAGAATGGCCCCGCCAATTCCCAGCCCTTAGTCGGCATCTTTGTCGATGCCAATATCCTGGCTACACCAGGAGCGATACCCACGGACAAGCGATAACCAGCGGAGATTGAAACCTCTCTCAAAGATATAGCCGCAGTAACGGCCGATTGGATAGTAGGTCCCAGCCCATCCTTTACAGACCACACTACCAACATACCCCCTCCACTTTTCTCCCATACCTCGCCCCCAGAGGCGCTGATTATTCCAGCCCACTCTCTTCGGAGCGACGAGAGAGTGGCCTTAGGAGCCTGTTCATTCCTAGGAGGAGTCCCCGCCTCCACCGACACAACCACTACCGAAGATGGCGGCATCGAGCGCGGAGAGGCGCTGTTCCTTTTCACAACTCTTTGGGTTGCCGCTGCATCTACGACATTCTTCAACCATGCCGCTACGTCAGTATTAGATACTCTGAACCCCTCTCTAACCATAATTGTGTTCAACCCATCCAACATCTCTGCCGCTGTCTGGTACCGGTCGTCAGGCCTACGTGCTAGCGCTTTCAACAAAAATCGCTCCAGCCCGTCTGACACTTCAGTCCTGTAACCCTTTGGGGATGGAACCTCTGCTCTTCGAACTCGGGCCAAGGTCTCTTCTCGTGTCTTGGCCTTAAAGAGCCTACGTCCAGTGACAAGCTCAAAAAGCACTATTGCCAATGAAAAAAGATCAGATCTACCGTCTAGTGGGCGCCCGCCAACCTGTTCGGGGCTCATGTAGGCATACTTCCCTCTTACGACGGACTGTTGGCTTTTCGTCTGAAAACCAGCCCTCGAAATACCGAAATCTGTGAGCTTCACTTCTCCTGCGAAACTCACCAAGATATTCTGAGGGGAGATGTCACAGTGAACGATATTTAAACATTCTCCGTTTTCACTCAGCCTGTTGTGAGCAAAATCAAGTGCTTTCAAGACCTCACCTATTATGAGGCATGCCAGCGGGATCGGAAAAGGACCAAGCCTTTTACCTCTGGAAGCTAGCCTAGACAGATCCAGACCATGCATGTACTCCATCGCTATATAGTAGGCTCCATCGACCTCTCCCAACTCAAACACCTGTACAATATTTGCATGCAACAGAGAGACAGCTATTCTTGCTTCATCAATAAACAACCTGACAAACTCATCGTCCTTACCTAAGTGGTCCAGGATTCTCTTCACCACCAAGGTCTTCTCAAAACCAGCCATACCCTGAATTCGCGCTCGCCAAACTTCCGCCATTCCACCCGTGGCAATCTTCTCCAGCATGGTATATTTGCCGAACTGTTGGACCGACGACACTATATAGGCTCCTGTTCAAGTAGGTATTTAGTCTATAACAAAACTGCGTGGAGCATGGTTATGTCTACATTTAAAGAGTTAGTTACGATTGTTACTAAGCTACGGGGTGAGGGTGGTTGCCCTTGGGATATTAAACAAACTCTTGAGAGTATGCGACCATATATTATTGAAGAGGCGCACGAGGTAACAGATTCAATATCTAAAGACGATATTAATGGACTAAAAGGAGAGCTGGGCGATCTTCTTTTCCAGATCGTTCTTTTAGCCCAGATTGCAGCTGATAACGGAGATTTTGATATCAACGATGTATGTAGCGAAGCGTGTAGTAAGATGGTGCGGCGACACCCTCACGTATTCGTAGAGGGTCACAAAGAGGATAACGCGGGCTCGATCGAAGCCTGGGAGGCAAGAAAAGCTAAAGAGCGAGGCAAGGGCCGCTCAATGATGGATGGTGTACCTAAGTCACTGCCAGCGCTATTAGAGGCTCACAGGGTTGGAGAGAAAGCATCTAGGTTTGGGTTTGACTGGCCAGATATAGCTGGCGTACATGAAAAACTGGATGAAGAGTTACACGAGCTGCAACATGCGATCGACAACGAAAGCCATGACAGAGTAGCAGAGGAATATGGAGACGTACTGCTCGCGACGGCCAATATGGGTCGTTTCCTAAAGGTTGATCCAGAATTTGCCTTAAAGGCAGCAAATTATCGGTTTGAAAATAGATTTCGGGTAATGGAGGGCCTCGCAGACAAGGAAAACTTGTTACTCTCAGAGATGGATGTCCCCGCGCTTAACGCCCTATGGGCGAGGGCAAAGAGCATTATATCGGAGCAAACGTGAATCTAATCCTCCTGTTCACTGTAGTCCCTGCCCTTGAGATTTACCTGCTAATACGAGTGGGAGCAATCATTGGGGGCTTCGAAACCTTTATGGTTATACTTTTCACGGGTATCGTCGGGGCAAACCTTGCAAAAAGCCAAGGCTTTGCTGTATTGCGACAATTAGAAGAGGAGGCAAAAACGGGCCTAACGACTGGAGCTACAGTTGTAGAGGGCGTGATGGTCCTCATAGGTGGAATACTACTTATAACGCCTGGTCTATTGACGGACCTATTCGGAGTCCTCTTAATGTTCCCAATTACACGTCGGTTTATGGCGCCAAGGCTAATCAAGGCGTTTAAAGAGCGTTCAGGTAGTAATTCATTTGTTTTTACGGCAGGTCCTACAGACCACACAACCAACGTGTTTGAGAGCTCAGCCGAAACCGACGCGAGTGAAGGTGAGAGCCACTTTAAACATCCAGTACAGTGAAAGTACTAGCCGTCACTCTCTGATTCGTCAGACTCTTCATTACCCAAAGACAGGAAGAAGTCATTGTGATGAGCATGCTCATTGCTAGGATCCAATTCCCTAGCTTTACTAAACTCAAGTCGAGCCTCATTTAATAATTCTCTAAAACGCTCTTCTGGCCCAAAAACCACCTCATCAGATGTAGCCCTTCTACGCAATATCTCTCCCAAGATGTCATGGGCGTGGGCCACAAGTTCGTGAGCCTCGAGAGTGGCAAGCCATTGTCCCCCCTTAGTTAGCCAGTCGATACCCTGGCGAGCATAAACCTCCGCGCCTTCGAGAGAGCCTGCTTCCATCTCGATATGAGCCAACTCCAGGTGTGGCTCTGGTAGTCTAGGCTCACTCTTCACAATCTCCAAAAGAAGCTCTTTACAGTCATCTACCTGCCCTTTGTTTCGGGCCGTTATCGCTGACATGAACTTCTTAGCTAAAGCATCGAGGTGGTCCTCAGTTGGGTACTCTAGCTCATCATCTTGGCTACTCATATCAAAGACCTCATTCGCTTTATGGCTTCGTTATTGGATATTGCCGCCTGCTATCCTCTGATGTTTTGATTGTCCAGCACAGCCTAAATGGGGCTTGGCCATCCAACCAGTGACAGCCTCAGGTTTGCGCCAGTGTCCGAAGGAACTATATAGAGCTCTCCTCTACACCTCTCCGCCAGTTCCCTAGCTATATGTAAGCCTAGACCTGTCCCGCTACCAAGCCCCTTCGTTGTGTAAAAAGGCTCGAATATTCGCTCGTGCATCTCAACTGGGATGCCTGTACCTGTATCCTTTACGTCAACGAGCATCATCCGGTCCTCACGAGAGACAATTACTTCTACTCTCCCTTCAGTTGGAGTCGCGTCTATGGCGTTCTGGATCAAATTAATTAAAATCTGAAAAAGCAAGGTCGGTTCACCAGCAGCGGCACACAGCCCATCTCTCTCAATTATCACAAGAGACACTCCTCGATCCCTTGCTCGATGGCTAAGCATGTCAATCGCCCTACGTGACTGACCAACCAAATCCACTGGAGTTAGTATTCCAGTGTCTTCGCGTGCATATGCCCCAACGGCCTCTACGATGTCTTCCAGCGCCTTTGTCTGTTTGATTAAGGACTCTAGGTGTAAGCCCGTGTCTCCCTTTGAAGCTAGAGCAAGCTGAGCGAGTGATCTTATAGCGAACAGTGGCTGCTTTAATTCATGAGTCAAAGATGCCGCCATCAGCCCCAACTCTGCCAACGTACCCATTCGTACGATATTCTCACGACTATCATCTAGCGTCATGTCGCCTAGCAGCTCTCGCTCAATATCTGCAGAATTATCCGTACTCTTCACGACTCTCCCCTAACCGAATGTCTTTAATCTAATAGTCCATAATGTTTTGCCGAAGCGCAACATCAACCGAACAAACATCTGAAGTGTTGCCACTTATATCTTCTAAATATACTTCTATTGACCAAACACCTGAGGCCTGAACAAGGCCCAATTCACCTCTCCCATCCCACGACATTTCAGGAGATAGCGACGTGACTGCTTGCCGTTCAGTTCTGACCAAATCACCCTCTTCGGAATAAACCTCCATTACGACATAGGTGCCCAGAATCGCACTACCGACCTGAATCGTTACAGAATCCTGCTGGCTAACTAGACCGCTCTCATCTCCATCTGGATAAAACATTGTCGAAGAGGACGAGCAGGCGTTCAGTGACAGTCCTTCGTCGATTAGTAGGCCAAAATTGGCCTCCCACGCGCTGCCTGATGAGTCTCCACTGTAATCACCATCTAGGAAATTACCGTTGTCGTCTCTGACCAAACCCAACACCCTCAGATTAAACGAGTCTGCTGTGCCATTCAGCGCACTATCGGGAGTTATCGTGACCGTATATTCGGATGCATCCCAGGCTATTGATCCTGAAACAACGTCGCCATTTGACTCAGTTAAAATGAAACTACTTTCTGATATTGTTGTAGGAAGTATCGATTCGTTCATCTGAACCACAACCTCGTCTATTGATTCGAGGTGACTACCTACTGGTGTCTGCCATAAGACCCTTGGCTGGCGATCATCACCGCTAACGGCGATCTCACTACCTCCAAATGAGGCGTGATTTAAGGTTCCGATTGATATAGTAGCATCACCACCAATATCACTGCTTTCCACACTGTACTGGAAAGAGCCAAAACCGTTGTTGTCGAGCTGTAGCACAAGGCCCTCTCCTGACTCAACGAGTACGGCACGGCCAGGATCTACCTCTCCGAGATCAGCTCTAACGATCAATGGTTGGTTGGATGCTACATCCCCAGCGCAGTCAAAGCCTTCAACGGATATGACTGATGTACCGTTGGTTGTAGAGCCAGCCACCAATGATGAGGATGTCACAGAGGTAACCAATTCGCCAACAGGCGAGCCGTCGTCAAGGCCGATAGCCACCTCACCATACACCATGGACCCACATGCGTCGGTATCAGCAGTCACTAGGGTTGCCAACCCGTAGCCTTCAAACTTAAGCTGGACAGTCTGGTTTGAAGCTGTAGTACGCTTACTGTATGTATCTCCAATAAGGAGATGGTAAGAATAGATTGGATTAGCTCCCGAAACGCTACTCGAAAAGTCTGCTGTTGTCGCAGCGATTCCATTGTTTAGGCACAGAATCTCTGATGAGGACCCAGAGCCACCGAATATCAACACTGGCTCAGGTGGAGAAGGGCAGCTGGGATCCAAAATATCCATCTGGTTGGAGCCACCAGATATACCACCACCATCGGCTAAGATACTCACGCCAAGCCCTGTGTTAAGCCAAAATACTTCGGCCTTACCTACACCATCAGTAAAATCATCAATGTCAACATCACTAAAAATGCCATTAGAATCAAACAGGGTTACCGTCTCCGAATGAAGTAGCACAGGGTTGCCATAAGAATCGACAACAGTAACAGCAACACCTGTGGTCTCGCCTACCCACCCCCATGTTTCTCCAGTATTTACAGAGATACTGTCTGCCGCGCCATGAACCACCTCTATGCTACCACTTCCCAGAGATGTCCCAGACTGGCTAACCTCCACATCAACGGGGTAACCAGCGAGCTCCAGACTAACGTTAGTCACAAGATCACCACCCAGGCTCAAGGTCCCTGTGGTCGGAGACATTCCTCCTAATCCGTCGGAAAATTGAAGCGCAGGATCGCTCTGGACTAAATAAGGATTACCCCATAGGTCATAAGCTTGAACTGTCATAAGCGTCGTATCACCAGCGGTAATACTGTTGTCTGAGAAACTAATATCTACATAAGATAGGTCGCTATTTACGACCTCCACAATGTCAGATGAGCCAGAGACACCAAGGTCTATATTCTTTATAGTAAAGACCATAGAACTGTTAGCAACGAACTCCCTACATACAAATATATCCACACCAGAGCTATCAGAAGAATCCCAATTACATGACACCTGGCTTAGATTGGTGCCGCCAAAGCTAAATGGGTTCAACACGTGGTCAACTTCTATTATGTTTCCATGTATATCCAGAACCGACACGCTCATTTCAAATGCATCTCCTGCCACAATTGCGGTAGCAGATGTCACATTTATAGTTGAAGGCGCACCAGGAAGTACTGAGAATGAACCCTTATCAATAGACACCCCTAGCTCATCCTCGAAAGTGATTGTAACCTCAGTTGTGGCTACCTCCATCATCACGTCGCAATTCCAACGGACTGGCTCTATCTCAGCGCGACAATCGAAAGCACCCAAACTATTTTTGTCATCTACAACGGATAGAAGCTCTCCTAAGTTCTCCGATCTGTTTCCGTATGAATCAACAGGATACAGATCAAACTCCATCCACTCACCTGCCATCACGCTTCCATCATCAAGGCTACGGCCTACATCTTCAATCAAAAAACTGACAGGTTCGCTTGGTAAGACAACAAAACCCTTGCTCTCGCCGACCACATCTCCAGACGCTACAATCGTATTTTCTATGCAGTCATCACCAGTAGCAGCAGATACAGCTAGGAGTACATCCTGCTGACCCACAACGGGCATGTGTGACATGTAATTACCACAGCTTTCATTTAGCCATAAATCGGCTGGTCTGTTTTCGACCACATTACCAAAACGGTCAAAGAGAGTAATCGAAACAAGAAATTGTTCTCCAGCTATCGTTTCGAATGGGTCTGATGGCAGTTCAAGAATAACTTGCTCTATAGCGCCTGTACCAAAGACAAGGGTCCCGTCATCGCCACTCACAACACTCTCACCATCCACATTCACGCTGAGCTCTAACTCATCGGGTAACGTTGAGGTTAGTACGACATACCCACGCCCATCTGCACCAAGGGAGCCAGACACCCCAACAGCACCATCCAGCTGTTCAAAACCTGTCAGACCCCCATCTTGGAATACCACCCCTGCAGCATCGTTAGACGATGTTACGACAAACTCCACTGGGAGTGAAGACTCCACGAGCTGATCAGCAGCGTCCACCACCGAAAGATACACAACAGCGTAGCTGTTGACCTCATAAACAACATGTTCTGTATAGATATCTAGATGGTCAGCACGACTATCGGTAACTACAAAGGGAACAGAGTTTATTGATACATCTCCATCTGGGCTGACAAGGGATAATTCATAATCGCCTGCCTCCAACCCCTCCCCTACTACGGCATTGATCTGACCATAGTCAGTTAGAGTCACTCCTGTTAGTTCATACTGAAACACATCATTCTGCAACATTGCCCTGTACTGAGCGTCAAATCTGTTTCCTGTATTTAGACCGTCGTTGACCAAAACATATGGGTAGAGGTTCTCACCTAGAATGGATATCTCTGTTATCTCGCCGTTATAAGCCCAATTCGGGCTAACTGTTTCCAACACAGGAGCTGGCAACTCAGGCCCGCAAGAGGCGACAAAGAACACTGAGGTGAACAATATACGTGCGCGCACCTTTTCCTCCATACCCATCATAATATTAGCCGAAATCCAGCTAGGGCCGCCACTCCGCCGATTAGGCCACCATAGCCTACGCTACCGCCGCCATCCCTAAGCCCAACCCACCGAGCTTCACCGAACAGCTGCCCACCATAAAGTCGCCTTCCTACACCTGCAGTACCCATGGTACCAAGCTGACTGACACCCCATGCCGATATTGGAACCTCGCCCTCGAATGCCAACCTCTGTAAGTATGGTGCCGATGTTATGCCGACCCCTAACCAAGTTGACACAAGGTCATTTTCTCGAAAAAGCATCATCTGTGCTGACAGAGCGTGTACCTCCATGGCCACATCTAAGTCTCGCTCCCTCACTGAGTCATATAGCTGTGAGGTGACAACCCAATTTAGATAGGAAGCTCTCGCAAGGACCGCCCCACCTAAAAGCTCTAACCTCCTGTCGTAGTCCAAGGACAAGGTTCGTCCCGCTGAAGCGTCGACACCATACATCCAGCCGATTCCAGCGGCGAGGGTGTGAGTCTGGGGTCTAGGAATTACGCGCACACCAAATGTAGTAGAGAAACCCTCCGCTGCCGCGGTTATGTCGACCTCTCCTAGCAACATATTGATATCTGGCTCGAAACGTGCGACATACTCGCCAGACTCACTCTGCCCTAAGACTTCTATCTCACCAGAGCTAGCGCTTAACTCAAGCTCTTTTCCGTGTAATAGGTTTCCTGCCCTATCTAATAGCCTGATCTCTATTTGAGCCGACTGGCTCGAGCCTCCATAAAGGACTGAAGGAGTGGCGCTCACACCGATAGTCCTGATGCTTCCGTCTCGTATGAACAATTCAGTCTCTGCCATAAGATCTGGAGCTGACGAATCTAACCAGGTATCCGAAGATCTAGGAATGATCCGCTCGCTGAATATATCCCCACCAGAGGCTCGCAAAATATAGGGCGCAGTCACCCCATCAAAGGTACTAGCGGCCCAACCCCTAGCATCTGTAACGACCTCCCTCGTCTGATCACCTATCGACAAGATAATACTGGCTCCAGCCAAGACTGATGTCGACGATGACAGCGCTCTTACAACGACCTCTTGCCCAACATCCGTAGCCTGTGCCCCCAGCTTTAGATCAACAACAGGACCTTGAACCTCTGGCATTATCCAGCCGGCCAATATCAAGTCATCCTGAAAACTCACATCTCCGACAAAGTCACCACGAAGTACCTCTGAGCGGCTGTCCACCTCAATCTCGCCATGGTTAGTATCAAGATAAAGACCTGTTGCTTCTATACGGTCCCCATACGCGTCCAGCATAGAGGCCTCAATCTCTGCAACAGGAAAGTCTGTTGACAATTCAGTTGGATATACCCGTAGGCGAATTCTATTGGGCTCTCCCCTAACGACGGGTATCCTGTGAGTTGCATGAACCGACTCTAGTTGACAGTCAACTCGAAAATCAAAGCCGCCTTCGTAAGCGGATTCGGGTAAAGATGCTCTCCATATACCTCTTGAGAGCTCCCTTAAAGGAAGCTCGTAGCCATTACCGCCCAAACATCGCGGGATAGCCCTTCCCGAGTACGGGCTCCCTCTACCTGATACAGCTGCTATATGTAGCTCAGGTGGAGCATCGCCAACTCGCAGCTCACCAGTGGCCAAAATTGCCAGGGCTGGGATTGGCTGGCCACCAGTTGGAATCGTCGTCTCTTGGCTGTTACCCAGTGGGTCCATCAAAGAGGCTGTCGCAGACAACTCTCCCGGCCTTACCCTAATATTTACCGAGGCGGTCCCGCCATCATCTGCGACGACTGGTCCGTACGTCCTGCCCCCAATGACGACTGTCATAGTGGTGCCTGGCTCAGTACTGACGGTCACTGGGACTGATGCGGCCAGCCTAACTGGTGTCCAGACCACCTCCCGACATTGAGCATCCTCGCTGGCTATCCCTACAAGCGCCAACCTGGGGTGACGATTGGTCTCAGAGCTCCACACCAATTGCCCCTCACTACCAGACCACAGGCCCTCGCTACTCCCAAAACTTCGGGCTAAACCACAGTCACCGCTAAGGTTCATCTCGAGCCCATTTCCCCTTGATGTACCAGCATCGAGTACTGAGTCAAATCTTTCAGAATATGCCTCTTCCACGAGAACCAATGAAGATACGACCTCTTCGTTACTAGTCGTGACTGATAAACTGATATTACCAGCGTCCATTGGTCTAAACGAAGTAATCCATACACCTCTCCCCCCATCGTAATCAAATGCGACTGGACCTACCCCCTCAAGGTTTACCCCAACTACTTCATAGTCGGCAGGATTTTGGCTTTCGTGCTCCTGGCCACCCCATAGAATGAACTCTAGTTCGGCCTCTTCGCCTGCGACTATTGTGCCACCAGGTGATGCGACCATCAGTTCCGAGGCATCAGCGCACTGCATCGTAATGACTAGCGCACTTATCGCGAACCTAACACCCAATGTAATACGCCTCCTGTCTCTATGAATCTAACCGAATTACCTAATAGTGGATCTCGAAATTCCCAACTGGTGCCAGACTGTCTCGCTCAACATCACCTTCACTCATAGTAGTCTGGCCAAATAGGTCCTCACTGTAAAATGTGAGGTTATTCTCACCCTCATCTAGTGGTATTCCTGTGATCTCAAAGGAGCCATCTGAACCTGCACGAGACTGCACCCTTACACCAACTCTATCGACCCAAACAAGGGCGCCAGGCTCAGTTATTCCCCTAACCCTAAAAGAAGAGGACGTACTTGGCTCATCTGGCCACTCCACCTCCAAAAGCAGGTTAGCAGGGACCATATCCACAACGGGCTCTTCGTTATCGCCAAGCACGAGTAGGCGTTCTCCCGCCTCTATGCTCTCTACCTCGCCAAACCCTAACAGAGTAACTTCTCCCCTGGTTGCCTCCAACCCAAGCCTACCGCCTTCATCGACAGCGACACCAAAGTCCGCCTCTACAGCCGTTATCTCTCTCCCCCCTGCTGAGACAGATAGCTTCTCACCTCCTGGGCGAACCCTTGCTCTTATTCGTCCGTTTTCAAGCGCGACCCGAAGACCATCAGCATCGCTCCCGAGCACCTCCATCCGGGACTCGCTCTCTAACTCTATTCGTGTCCCCTCACCCATACTCAGGCCTACTCGGCCCCCTTCACCAGTAGTTATCCAATCAGATGCTTCGAGCTTTTCACCGGCGATCGGCGCACGCTGATCAGCACCACTATTTATGCTAACGTCGCCGTCCACGTGATCGACGATTAATTCTACCGACACCTCATCATTAAACATCGCCACATAGACACCCGCTCCTACGGCCATCACAATCAAAGCCACTAACAGGAGCTGGATTAAATCTCTCATTAGGCGACACCCTGAAATCCAAAATTAAGCTCGTAGACTATATTCTGCTCATCACTTTTCTCGAGAAGTGACCCACCGTGCTCCTGCATTGCATATCTTGCAACCCAAAAACCCATTCCCGTAGCCAACCAATCATCCCCCCTAGGGCGCTGCTCCCCAAGCATCCTGACAGTGATCACAACATTTTCACCCACATCCTCAGACTTCAGATCTATTGTCCCGCCTGGCAACAATTCGGTCCGAAGAGATAGGAACAACTGAGTGAGCGCTTGAGCCATAAGAGGCCTATCTAGCTCAATCTCAAAATCTTCCGAAACACCGTTTATTGCATCGACCTGCCCCTCTGCTAGGTTCGATTTGATCAGAGAAAGGACCTCAGTAAGGAAACCCTTCATATTGGTTTTTTCACGTAGCGATCGTTCTCCAGAAGAAAACCTTGCAAGCAGGCGCAGGACATCACGACACCTCAAAGCTTCGACTTCAATTTTCTTTAGATATTCACCTCGCTTTTCAGCGCTCTTAATTGCTCCCAGCTGCGACAAACCCAATATTCCTGCTATAGGGTTGTTCAATTCGTGAGCCAATCCAGCGCCCATTTGAGCTACGGCGGCCATTCTTGACGACTCAATTAAACGCTTGTGCGCCTCCTCTAATGCTGCAGTTCTTTCGACAACCTTGGCCTGAAGGTCAACATTGAAGGCCTCGATTTCCCTATTCTTTGTGGCGATCTTTTCGCGGTCTGATGCTAATCGGCTAGACATAAAGTTGAAGGCTCTTGTTAGTTCAGCGACCTCTCCACTACCTGTAGCACCAAGCCGTAATCCATAGTCGCCCTCTGCTACACTCAGTGCTGCATCTTTTAGACCAACTATCGGTTTAGATAATTGACGCGACCCTACAACTCCTAGGGCAGAAGCCATTATTATTGCTAAGCCAAACATGAACCAGGTTCGCTCTCGAATAGAATCACCTGCCTTAGTTGCTACTGCTTTTGGTACAGCTACAACGACACTCCACGGTAATTCACCAACTGACGAAAAGGCTCCAATAACCTCTGTCCCATCACTTAAACGATAGTCTAGCTCACCCTCTAGCCCAGACTCAAAAAAGGTGGTGAGCTCTGGCTGCACCAAAACTCCTGGCTCTCCAGCCAAGACCTTTTCATCAAATAGTAGAACCACCGCTCTACCACCCCCCGCTCTTTCCAGAAACTCTCGCTCTAGCTCCCTCAATGACAATTCAACTGCAACGATCAATCCCGTATCGCCACCAGCGAGTATAGAAACAGGCACGACATAACTTGTACCGCCTTCTGGAAGGTAAGCGTCCCCTACCGCAACATGTCCATCCGATGAATCAAAAAGCGGTACCCTTGATAGGAATGCCGCCTCTCTTTCAACACCTACAACTTCGTGCCCTTGCAGACCTGCGGTTATATCCCTTACCCCATCGGCAAAAACTGGGCCCGAGACAACAGCCCCCGACTGTTCCGCCACGAGGGCGATATTTACGGGGGTAAATTGTCTAAAAAGTAGACGTAAAAAACCCTGACGTTGGTCCCCTGACAGTTCGTCTATTGGGAAACTCTGAGCAGCTATAGCTAGCCCCTTTAAATTCAAGTCTAACCATGTCAGGGTGTAAAGGGCGAGTGAGTCTGCCCTACTAGAGTGGAGGTCCCTTGTCTGCTCAAAAGAGTGCCTATTAGCTATGTTTGTGGCAGCAACAGCACTTAGAAGGAGTGGCACAACTGCCGTGGCTCCTATCAAGAGTGTCAACCTTGCCCTTAGCTTCACTCCTTATCTCGCGGAAAAACAACGGAGAATGTAGTTAGACCAGGCACCGAATCTAGAGAAACAGTCGCGCCAAACTTAGTCAATAGCCTATAGACTATATTGAGGCCCAGCCCTGTGCCTTTTCCTGGCTCTTTAGTAGTAAAAAACGGATCAAAAACAGACCTATGATTTTCGGGGGGAACACCCACGCCATTGTCCACAACCTTAATTAGGGTCCCAGACTCACTCTCCTCGCAATGAACAGCTACGACGGCCCCTCCGTCTGGGTATGCATCAAGCGCAGCTTCACATCCATTTCTAATGAGATTTACAAATATCTGCTGGAGTTCGTTGGGTTGAGCATTACAACTGGCAGACTCAGGAATGTCTATGTTTATCTCAACCCCTTGAGATGCTTCTCCCCTGCCGATGAGCTGAACCGCAGAGTTCACACATTTCAACAGACTAACGTTGGAGAAATACTCTCTCTTAGACACTCTCGAATAATTAGAAAGACCTAAGACTATCTCTCTTATGGATTTTGCATAAGTGACGATCTCTTCGCCATATTCTCTGATTGTCGAGAGGTCGTCCTCTTCGCCTATCGCCTCTGCCAGCCCCAACACACCAAACAAGGGGGAGGATATTTCGTGGGCTATTCCTGCAGCTAACGTACCGATTCCCGCCAATTTTTCCGACTGTATTAGTCCCGCCTGAAGTCGCTTCGTTTCCATCAGTGTGACCTGAAGCTCAGAGTTCCTGAGTTCCAAATCCTTCATCAAGGCTACATTCTCTTCAGCTATTCGTTGCTTATCGGCGGCTCGCTCTATCTTTTTCCTGATCTCAAATACATTGTTCAGTGGCTTCAGTACGTAGTCGAAAGCGTCTAACTCTAAAGCCGATATAGCTGATTCTAGGCTAGCATAGGCCGTGATAAGGATAGCCTCTGCTAATGGATTGATCCTTTTCGCCTCGGCCATCAGTTCAAGGCCGTTTACGTCGGGAAGGTTCTTATCTGTAAGTAGAATATCTACCCCACGATCCCGCATGACCTCTAAAGCAGACGACCCATTAGTGCATGAAGTTACCTCCCAAGGACCATCCTCAAATACAGCCATTAGAATTTGAAGAATGACTGGTTCGTCATCGACAATTACTAAGTGCCTCTTTCGCTCAATATCAGTCAATGTCGTCCCTCTACTAACATCTGCTTGAACCGTAAGAGAAGAGATGAGGCCTCAGGACTAGGTTGGAATTCCTCCAACATCTCTTCAGCTCTCTCTACCCCAAAAACCTCCCCATAATCATCTATGTATCTCTCGAAGCGCCCCCTGTTTGTAGCGCCTGTTAACTCTGGATGAAATTGAGTCGCGTATACGGGACGACCCTTTATTGTGAGGGCTTGGTAAGGGGCTGAGTCATTATATGCCAATGATACAGCATTACTAGGTAACCGAGAGGCTCTATCCTTATGACCCTGCTGGGCGATAAAGTTTCCTGGCAAACCTGAGAACAGAGGGTCCTCCGCTCCAGCTGTAGTGAGCCTTATCCTCTTTGACCCCACCTCCGCTCCATCAACATCGTGTATAACTTCACCGCCCAGTGCCACTACGATGCACTGAAAACCGAAACAGGAGGCAAAAATTGGAGTATTGCTCTCAACTGCTCCCCCGAGAAAATCTATCGCCCGAACAATAGCGGGTTCTGGGTTCACGACAGAATACTCACCAGCCCCACCAACTAGTAGCGCGGCAGCACCGTCCAAAATATCATTATTCAGATCTGCGGTGAGCATATCAACAGTCGATATCTTTTCAACATTAACCTGTAGACGCTCCGCAAACGCTTGGCGCTCTTCCTCCCTGACTGAGTCACCTGGGTTTCGTGCCTGTAGCAAAACATATCTGTGGGGGTCGTTCGACATCATGTAAATACATAGCCCAACCACCACATCTGTACAAAGGCAAACATACAAAGCTGGCCGATCGGACAAAAAAACTACGTTTATGGCACATAAGCTGTTTGACACACATCACCGCGAGGGTAAACTTCAACCAAAGAGAACTCTCAACAGTAGGTCCCTATGCGCAAATTTTCCAGACTGCCCTCAAGCATAATACTCTGCACCGTAATCACAATAGGATGCGGTGGCCGCACTAACGCACCAGAGACTTCTACCACAAGTGGTACGGTACAGTCACAGTCCGACTCGGATGGACCCATAAGTGAAAGGCCTACAGAGGGCGGCTTGGTTTTGGTCGAGATAGACCTTAACCGTGATGGCGTTGCGGACGTATTTAATTACTACCGAGAAAGGGCCGAAGCTGACCGCCTATTAGTACGAAGGGAGGTCGACCTGAACCACGACGGTAGAATAGACGTTCATTCACTGTTCAACGAAATGGGAGCAATTGAACGAGAAGAGATGGACGGTGACTTTGACGGTAGAGTCGACTGGGTCGACCATTACCAGAGCGGTGTCAGGACCTTGAGCGAGGTCGACACTAACCAAGACGGCGCCTTCGACATGTCACGATACTATGTGGAGGGAGAGATCGCACGCAAGGAGAGAGATACGGACGCAGATGGGCGCGTTGACTATTGGGAGCTTTACCGCGGAGGAGAGGTTGTCAATACGGGCAGGGACACTGATGGTGATGGAGAGATGGACGAACGATTAGAGTAGGCCTTCAAGCTCGTCTCGATAATTTCGCTTCATATCCATAATTGTCCGCCTCAATGAGTAGCTGGGGTTCCAACCGAGGGACTTAATCTCGGAATTGCATCCAACTATTCTAGGCACGTCGCCCTTGCGAAACCTGTCATCACAACGCTCTGGCTTAGCATTTGGTGCGCATAAACTGAACAGGTCGGCGAGTGAACTCCATTGGCCAGAGCAGATATTATATGTTTTGCCCGCCGTATACGCTCCCGCTTCGACCACCTTTACTATCGCTTCTGCGGCGTCTCTTACATCTAGATAGTCGCGCTCAAGTTTTAAATCCCCAACCTTCACATTTTTGGGCTTTTCATTTTTATGGTCAAGAGCAGATTCACAGGCGCTCTTACACCATCCAGCTAGCGCAAAACTCGGGTCCTGCCCAGGACCCAGAAGGTTAAAAACACGCAATACGGTTAGCCTAGACTGAGCATGTTCAGCCATAGCCCGCTCCGCTTCTATTTTTGATAAAGCGTACACACCATTACCCAACAGAGGGTGATCTTCCCTGATAGGTAGCTCTTGTGGTTCACCATAGACATGACAGCTAGAAGTTAAGATGACGTGGGCTCCACCGGAAGCCAAGGCTATGTTTCTAGCTCCTATAGCGTTTACCTCCTTCATCCGAAGAGTCTCGGTTTCTCCAGATGGTCTCTTTGTGATCGCGGCTAAATGAACTATCGTCTCTGGTTCAAACTCCGAGACAACATTTTGGACAGACGACTGGTCCAGTACGTTCATAACTTCACTACTGGGCGCATAAACGGTGTGACTCTTAGAGTCTAACGACCGCAAGAAGTATTGACCTAGGAAGCCTCCACCACCTGTCACAAGCACCTTCACTGAAAGGTTACTCCAAACCGTTTCTCGGCCTCAGCTCGCCTTACGTCTGCTCCCATCATTCTCTCAACCAAATCAGAGAACGTCAGTTCGGGACGCCACCCTAACTGTTCTCTTGCCCGCTCAGAATCTCCAGTAAGGCAGACTAGCTCATTCTTTCTGTAAAACTTAGAATCTGTTTCAACATGTTCACGCCAATCTAAATTGACATATGAAAAAGCGGCATTTAGGAAGTCTTCGACGGAGTGGTTTTCCCCTGTCGCGACGACGAAATCACTGGGTTCGTCGGCAGACAACATCGCCTGCATTGCTCTAGTGTAGTCTCCAGCAAATCCCCAATCTCTCCGTGGAGACAGGTCTCCTAAAACAAGCTTGTCTTGTAAGCCAACCGAAATCCTAGCAGCTCCAGCTGTGATCTTACGAGTCACAAACTCCAGTCCTCTACGCTCAGACTCATGGTTAAACAAGGTCCCACATGTGACAAAAAGGCCGTATGCCTTACGATAATTTACGGCCATATGGTGAGCATATACTTTAGAGCAAGCGTATGGTGAGAGCGGATTAAATGGGGTGGTTTCATTCTGGGGTGTAGATGACACTTGCCCAAACATCTCTGAAGATGAAGCTTGATAAAACCTCCCTTCAGGAACCTCCCTTCTGAAAGCCTCGAGCATACGAACAGCCCCAAGCCCTGTCACCTCTCCAGTTAGTTCTGGCTGCTTCCATGAGGCAGGGACGAAGGACTGTGCGGCTAGGTTATATACCTCGTCGGGTTTTACCTGGCGGAACACATCGAGTAAAGAGCTTAGGTCCAAGAGATCAACACAGGCCAATTCAAGGTTATGGATATGAGATATCCTCCAGTGGTTTACACTAGATAGCCTCCTGTGAAGCCCAACGACTCTATAGCCTCGAGCTAACAATTGCTCAGCTAAGAAAGAGCCGTCTTGACCCGATATACCCGAGATTATCGCGGTACGCCTTGTTTTCACTTCGTCACCTAAACATCGTATTGCTTCTAGTCGACGCTAAAATCTTCGTCGTGAGCAGGTGATATCTCGTCTGGCCCCGAAAACCACTCAATATGGTACTCACCAGACGGAGGTGAAACCATTGTTACCTTAGCAGCTAGGCATGCCTCACAGTCTGTACCTTCTCCAACTTCCCAGTTCTCGACCACCCTAAATTCCCAGCCATCAGCGTATATCTCTGGTTGAAACTGATCTCCACAGTTACCCATAACCCCCATTCTGCGGACTACGACGTCGTCACCATCTGACTCTATACGCAATTCAGGCTCCTCATTAGAGAAATCCCAATCGGAACACGCTTCAGTAGTATAGACAAGGTCTATTTGATTGGCGCACCCAAAAATTGCTGTGAGAAGTAATATCATTTAGCCCTCTTATACTATTCAATTCCCTAAATTCCACCTAACAAACTACGTAACCGAACTCTAAGGTTACAACAAACTGAGCATCTCTCTGTTTTCCAAGTCTGATGTCACATCTTTTATACGCTGTGCATCCTCCTGGCGACAGACCAGTATCGCATCATCTGTCTCTACTACCACAAGCCCCTCTACCCCGATCATGGATACGTGCTTACCAGGAGCAAACACAATGTTGCCTTTAGCATCTATCGAAGAGGCGCTTGCAACCCTGCCAACCCCGAACACCTGCTCTGGTAGCTCTTCTCCTAAGGCGACCCAACCTCCAAGGTCAGACCAATCGAAAGAGGCTGGAACCGTAAACACTCTGGTTGACCGCTCCATAATTCCATAATCGATGGAGATTTTTTCCAATTTCCCATAGAGCTCACCCACCTTACCTGGCTCTTTTCTAATCTCCTCCAGTACCGCCCAACTAGCAGGAAGAAATTCACGAAATGAGTCGCGAATCGCATCTATGGAAAAGACAAACATACCAGCATTCCAGAGATGCTCTCCCCCCTCAAGATACTCCTTTGCAGTATCAATATCAGGCTTCTCAACAAATCGTGCCACACCGCTAAAGCTAGAAGAGCCCCACTCGCCCCTCTCGCCACCAACCTGTAAATAGCCAAACCCTGTCTCAGGCCTAGTAGGAGGTACGCCAATAGTAATGAGTCCATTGGTGCTCTGGGCGGCTGCGGCACAATCCAATACTTGCCGCTGAAAAGAACTTTTGTCGTGGATTAAGTGATCTGCTGGCAGCACAACCATTACTGCATTGTCGCCAACAGAACGACGGCCTATCTCAACTGCACCCCAACCTATGCATGGGGCAGTGTTTCTACCCATAGGCTCAACTAATATATTTTCAACAGGAAGCTCAGGTAGCTCACTCCTAATGGCCTGTTCCATCTCACTAGCGGTGACTACTATGACTCGCTCCTTAGGAACAACTCCTTCAACCCTATCGACCGTCTGGCGAATAAGGCTAGAATCACCAACTATACTAAGGCACTGCTTTGGTTTGGACCGCCTAGACATAGGCCAAAATCTGGTACCTCTACCTCCCGCAATTATTAGAATGTAGAGCTCCTCGAAAAGTTCATCTGCGCTTGAGTAATGTCGTGTCATGTTCCGATTATATTCCAAAGATATGAGGGCGCACTGTTTTTAGCGCTTCATATGCAACAATGGCTACAGAATTAGCCAGGTTGAGGCTCCTTATTGGCCCTGGCATAGGTATAATGAACCTGTTGTACATTTCCATTATCTCAGTGGGCACACCTTTACTCTCCGCCCCAAAAAGAAGCACATCGCCATCACTAAAACCTGCAGATGTGTAAGGGGCCTCGCCAGTGGTCGTAAAGAGGTGAACGTTTCTTCCTTTTGCCCACTCTACAAAGGCACCCTTATTCTCATGCTCAACGAGGTCGAGTTCTGACCAATAGTCAAGCCCAGCACGCCTCGCTGCCTTATTATCGATATCAAAACCAAGCGGATGAACCAAATGTAGCGTGGCACCGATACCGTGACATAATCGTCCAATATTACCTGTGTTACCAGGTATTTCAGGGTGCATCAGTACTATATTTAGCTTCTCAACGCTCACTCCCCAGGCTCTTCAGCGGAACCCTCTTCCTTTTCGGGAGTAACTTCTGACTCTTCGGCTACCTCTGGAGCGGTATATTTGCCCACGATGACCTTCGCAGGCTCGATTAGGAATCCCCCCACTTGATATCCCGCAGCAAACACCTGAAGAACTCGGTTATCTAACTCTACCTTCTCTACTGGCATTAGTGTCAATGCCTCGTGATGGTCGGGGTTGAATATTGAGCCGTATCCAGGAACTTCTCGCAGACCTAATTCATTGAAACCCGTCATGAAGCTAGTCTCAACTAAACGGAGCCCCTCCAATATGGCGCTGTCTACGCTATCCTTTTCGAGCGATTCTATGCTGCGCCGCAGGTTCTGAAGTGGTTCGAAAAGTCGCTTTACAGCCATCCCTTTCGCCCTCTCTGTCTCCTCTTTCCTCTCCTCGGCTGCTCTCTTTTTTATCCAATCCAAGTCCTGTTTCGCCTGTTTGAAAGCGCTTGAAACCTTCCTTAGACGCCCCTCAGTCTCCTCCTGAAGTGCGACCATGGCCGCCAATGCGCTCTCCCCCTCAGATAAAGTGGCGCCTGAATCGCCCTCCACATCTTGTAGGTTACTAGAGGCTAGCAAGTCGTCTGGCTGAATCTTGAGGTTTGACTCTTCAGAATTTTGTGACTCTGTGTTTGTCTCTTCGACATTATTGGTTCCCACTTTTATCTCCATTTCATAAAAACCACACTGGATATTCTCGTAGCCCTTTGCTAATCACTAATGCGTAAAGGTCAACAGTCAAAAAGGGAGTTTTGTGGGCCGCACTCAGCAAAAACTGCTCGCTGGTATGGGAATACTCCTGGTTGCTGGGGTAATTCTACTAAAAGGAGAGCCTCAAACTGTTAATAACGATGTAAGCCCTGTTATCACTCTCGACGTAAACCACATCGAAGAAATGGTAATTGATTCCTTAGAGGGAAGTCTACACGCAAAACGCACAGGTGACGGTATCTGGACAATCGAGCAGCCGTTTGAAGCCCTAGGCTCGACGGAACGATTCGAACTCATAGTCACTGGGCTTAATGAGCTTCAAGCTATGGAACCATTAGAATCCACTGACTACGAGCAATTCGGTCTATCAAACACGGTATCTAAAGTTGAGATAACTTTAGATAATCAAGAGGTCACAACTATCTATTTTGGACACGCCACTCCTGTTGGAGAAAACCGTTATGTACGCGTCGATGATGGCCCAGTGCTTGTTGCGCAAGGGCCTATCAATAATTACATTGGGCGCTCATTCGCAACCTACCCAGCTGATGTCGCCGATTGATCGGAAAAGCAACAGCAACCAGCAGGTGACACAACGGGCACCCAGACACAGGCAGTTATGAATTGGCGTTTTCCAGATAAAAGTCTCGCTGTTCTAGCTAAACTGAACAGAGGCTCCTTAAATAGGAGCTTTATCCCAGACATTGACATCGATTGGGATGGCAACACTACTGACGAAGAATACCTCTCTCTTTACCGACATTGGAGTCTTTTCTACGATTCGAAATACGAGGGATATTTCGATGATGAGAAGCGAGTACTGTTTGCTAAATACCAGCAGGCAAACCTGATGTTGTTTTCCGCATTAACAGAGCGATATGCTATCCCCCTGCTTAGCCAGCTTCTGGACCTCGATGATGCACCAGAATTTAGAGACTACGTAATCTTTTTTATAAAGGAAGAGAGCTACCATTACACTATGTTTCTGCGAGCTCACGACAACATAACTGCAACTATGCCTGGAATGAAGGAACTACCTCGTGGGCCTATGAAGCGGTCTCTGAGATGGTTTTTCCGCTTTGTTGTGATGATACCTTGGAAACGACTAAAGATACAGACTCTCTTCCTCTTCTTTAGTTTCATCGAAAAAGTCACAATCGACGCCCACCTAGAGAGCAAGGACGCTATCCCTCGAGAAGATTCGTTCATTAGGCAGATCTGGGAGCTTCACGCTATAGACGAAAGGCGCCACCTAGCATTCGACAAACTCATAATGGACAAGGCAGCGATGCCTTGGGGCCTAAGGTGGATGCCTCGAACAATAGTCCTACCTTGGGCACTAATCTGCTCTATGTGTGTGAATAGGAACGAATTGTGGTCAGCGAGACAGCTGGGTGTACCAGCGTATATCTGGAACCTCCGGGGTCTCATGAAGCGAGCAAAAGCGCCGTTTAAGCTTCGCCTTTTCGTTCTCATGCGTTCGCTGATATCTGGCCGACTCGACTGAACTATCTCTAGGCTAGTCGGGTGTAGGCAGCTTAAATTTATTGTACTTAGCTCTAGCCTCAAAAAACTCCTCGTAGTCGGGGTTCATCGTTCCCATCATACGATCCCAAAAGCAGAGGAATAGACCAAAGTTGGTACTGCCATTCTTGTGGTGCAGATAGTGGAAAGAGGCGCTGCTTCCAAACTTGGTAAACACAGACGTTGTATAGCCTCTAGGAAAAAACTCATACCCAGAGTGACCGATAACATTCAGGGAGAAAGTTATGATCAAGAAAATACCCAAAGTTAGGGGATGAAGAGGCACTAAGACCAATATTACAGGCCGAAAGGCTAGCTCCACAAAACCCTCGGCTGGGTGAACTGAAAATGCGCTAAATGGTGATACATTAACAACACCATGATGTACGTTGTGTCGAGTAAGCCTTCTAAAGGGCTCCTTGTGCATTAAATAGTGGCTCCAAAAGAAATAGGCGTCATGTAAGAAAAGTAGCACAGGAATAATTAGCCACCCATACCACCAAGGGTATGCGTCCCATTCAAAGTAAAGAGCCAAGTGACCGTGATCATAGAGCCAATATATCAGTAGGCCATAAAACAAAAAGTTGAGCTTGTTTGCTAGACCCCACTTTATCTCGTGGGCCATATCCTTAGCCGTAGGCTTCTCAGGATTGATCTTAAATTTTGAGAAACGTTCCTCAAAAAGCCGATATACCACGGCATAATAGCCTGATGTCATCACAAGATATCTTAGGCTGGCTAACAAAAATATTAGCCCCGACACCAACAGGTACTCTTGCCAGACAGGCATCTCTAGCTATCCTTTGCTGGTGGTAAGGAGTCCTTCCACCATTTCATAGATATCGCCTAGTGTTCGAAGCTCATAGAATGCGCTTGGATCTACCTCCACCTCAATCCTGTCAGTTAAAGTGACAGAAAGGTCTACGGCGTCTAAACTATCTAGTTCTAGGGTATCCCTAATCAGAGCCTCCTCTAGTAAAAGCTCTGGTGCGATCTCAAACTCATCAACCAATATGGAATTTATCTCTGCTCTTATGCTTTCCATTGATTTACTCCTTGGCCCCAAGAATCAGCGAGACGTTCATCCCACCCATCGCAAAGTTGTTGCTCATAGCGGCGTCGGTTTCTAACATTGTCACGCTGTTTAGGTAATGCATATCTGGCATAATAGGGTCAAGATCTAATAGATTTTTAGTTGGGAGGTATGTTCCTTTATTCAGCATATTTAGTGTAGCTATCGCTTCTATAGTTCCACAAGGGGCAAAACAATGACCCATATTGCCCTTAATGGACGAGATCGCGACATTTGAACCAAAGACATCAAAGACTGCCTCTGCCTCATTCTGATCTCCGAGTTTAGTAGATGTAGCGTGGGCATTAACGTAGCCTATATCTTCAGGGCTTAGCCCAGCCTTTGCTATGGCGACTCGCATGTTGTCAGCCATGGACCTCTTAGTTGAGTGTGCTACTTCACCGCCATCACAAGATTGAGCCCAGCCAAGCAAGATACCTTTTGCCTCTGCATCACGGCCTTTTTGAGAGCTCTCAGATTCAAGTATAGTTATCGCCGCCCCCTCCGCAACGACAACACCATCCCTAGATCGATCGAAGGGCCTCGAGGCCAACTCTGGGCTGTTGTTATTTTGTGAGCTAGCGGCCTGGGCTGTATCAAAGGCTATGGCAGTAGCAACATGACATTCATCTGCCCCACCACATATCGCAATATCACACAGTCCAGCCTCAATGAACTGGGCGCCGAGCAAGATGGCCTGGGCGCCAGTACTACAGGCACTAGATGGCGATAGCACAGAACCCTTGAACCCCAAATAGCTCGCTAGATTAAGGGCCACAGAGTGGTTCATCGTCTTAAACATAGTTGTTGATAATTGGCCTCGCGCTGACCCTGTCCTATGAAACCTTTCAAAACTCGACTCGAAGCTTGCAGAGCTACCAGTCGTCGACCCAACTATAACCATTACACGCCTTTTATTGAGGTCATCTCTAGAGAGTCCAGCGTCGTCTAGGGCCTCGTCACATGCTTTGCATAGCATCTCAGACATCTTAGACATGGTGCGCCTAGTCTTTCTGGGTATGAATCGGTTGTCGAAATTTGAGACCATTCCTGCCACATGGCTGTCTAATCCGTCTAAGGATAACCACTCCTCAACCTGAACTATCCCAGAGCGTCCATGCTCCAAGGCGCTTAGGGTGCTTGGCACATCCAACCCTAAACATGATACGACGCCGTGACCTGTAAAATGAATCCTCATGAGTGACAGAATAATCGTATGAAAGCTTTGCTGCATAGATAAATACGATTATTACAGGGCGATGAAACTTAGCGCTATTCTTCGAAAGACGGTTAGGAGATTAATCGCTTTTTACCCTCCGTTCTTCTTCAGTGGGATTGGAGTAAAAAGGCTAACAGTCAAACCTCTATCATACAAAACCACATTAAAGAAACGGTGGTGGAATCAAAACGCTGTGGGTACCCATTTTGGAGGCTCACTGTTTTCCATGACTGATCCATTCATAATGTTGATATTGATTTCGGAACTAGGGTCCGACTATGTCGTCTGGGACAAGAGCTCATCCATTGAGTTCTTAATCGCGAGTAAACGGCCTGTATCAGCCTCACACTCAGTTAGTGCGGAGAGGCTTGAGGAGATCCGCCAAAACTGCACAGATAACCCATATCTTCCAGAATTCACAATAGATATCACTGACGAAAACGGAGAGATAGTCGCAAGAGTTCGGAAGACTATCTACATAAGGAAAAAGCGACGAATCTCAACGAACCTCTGATGGTGCTGCATATAGATTCTTTCGAACTAGGTTCGCTATTTCATGTACCTCAAGGCTCTTGTAATCCTCATACAAGAGAGGCCTGCCTACAGAGACCACGATGTTCTGATTTCGACTAGCAACAAGCTCCCTGATGTTCGCTAGTCTTCCGAAAATCCGACCAAATAACCGGATTAGATAATAAATCAGCCTATTCTTACCTGAGACGTGAATTGGGACAATGGGGACTTTCAATTCGAGGGCTAACCCTACAAATGACATATTCCATGGGTGGTCGCTCACTCGAAACCAGCCTTCTGGACTTCTTAGTCTAAGAGAAGCCACCTCTCCCGCTGGACAAACGCCAAGAACTCCCCCAGCATTTATTAATGTCTTCGCAGTTTCGAAGGCTTCTCGATTATAGGCACTCCGACCTTCGCCACGAGCCGCCATGTTATCAACTGAGATAAGGTAAGGCAGCAGAGCGGGGATAAAGGTTCCTATCATTCTGTTACCAAGACACTTTACCGCTGTCGGCATGTTGGTCGTGATCCAATAGCCCGTAGCGAATAGGTCTAAAATACCTCTAGGGTGGTTCGCAACCATCACACAGCCAGCAGACAAATCCGCATCTGCCAGACGATCTAGCCCAGCCGAACCCACCTCCATCTCGAAAATATCTTTGGAGATCTCGAAGACACCCCTCTCTTCGTTAGCATCCCCAAGAGAAACGAGCATAGCGTCCATCTTGGCGACCCCCATGAGCGAGCGAATCAAAGAACTTACAAGGCCTAGCTTTACACTGCCCCCACCCTTATTTGCCTGAGACATTTAATACCTCTGCGATTCCATGAATCTGAACCTTACCGCTTTTAGCCGTCATATCAAAAACCTCGTTATTTTCTGAGCCTCCGATCCTAAACATTGTTGTTGAGGGCAAAAACACTGGCCGTTGAAAGACAACTGATAGCTTCACAGCCCCGCTCTGACATACAGATGATTTTGAGGCTACTTTACCCAAGAGGAACATCCCATGGGCTATTTGAGACCGAAAGCCAAACATCTTTGCTAACGTCGCAAACATATGGATTGGATTATAGTCCTTAGATAGAGATGCGTAACGCCTCCCGAGGTTGCCAGAGAGACGCCACGACTCCGACTTCGGCATTTCCAATGCAGGGCGTGCTGGTCTATCGCGCTTAAGCCCATCACCAGGAACTGCCCTAGATACTATGGTAGAAATGCTCTCCCAAACCAACTCACCCGCAACCAAAACCTGCGTATTGATATCCATCTCTACGCCAATGCCAATCTGACGAGACCCATCTATCCAGCATCGAATATCTAACTCTTCCTCCGCCATAATCTCTCGATGCTGTGTAATAGTGTTGGAGGCATGGACTAAACCCATAGCAGGCAGCGGAAAGTTTTTGTGTGTTCCTAGTGCCAAATGCAAAGGACCAGCCAGTACGTGCGGGTATGTAACGGGCAAGACTCTCGTCTCTGGAAACCCACAAAGACTTTGATAGTTCGATAACGAGGCTGACGGCTTCAAGGATATATTCGCCTCGAACCTACTCAACCCATTCTCTGTAAAACACCCTTTTTTTCGAGCAAATATAGCCTTGATAAGGCACCACCAAACACTAGGAGGCCTCTTGAATTCCATGTGATACACTTAACACCCTAACTTTTAGCTGAGGATAGAGGGCTATTCCCTGTTTCCCTCCCTCCGGAGGAGTATCATGGAGAGTAGTAACAAGGGAATTCTAACTTCTAATGCCGCCCTATACTGCGCTGTTTATAGAAAGTATAGATGCGTTATTTGAAGCCTGAATTAGGTTAGCCTCTATGGCATGCCTTCCATACGTGTACCTGTTTCCAATCAAAGCACTTAAGCGCAGGTCACCATTTTTCACTTTGTCCCCAAGCACAGTCAGGAATGCAGACTCTAGAGACTCAATTGACCCGCACCTCATAGAGACTACTATGTCTACACCCTGTTCTGCTAATTCGATTAGTGACAGGGCCTCTTGCGCATCAGATAAACCCTCGACATACAACAGGTCCACATTTCCGCCGCTCAAGGAAGAGATTCCATCTGAGACAGTTTTTGTAACGGCCCCGAGGGACTGTTGGACTATCCAGCAGCCATGCTCTCTGAGCTCATATTCGATCCCGTGCTCAATGGTGACCACTGACGAGGCCTTAGAGCTACAGTAGTCCCTAATCAAAGCGACACCGACCTGTTTAGCTTTGTGACCACCAATAAGATTAATCGACCCTCCTCGCCTCGCAAGCCCACCGCCTGCTGGTAATCCAACAGAGCTCAAACTAGGGGCCAGCGCTGGGATTATGCTCAACTCTATCGCTGGGCCATCATGCCCCCGAACCAAGTTTACACGCACACTACCAGCCTTATCCAGGCGACATACAAACTCATTTTGCGTCACGAGATTGGTCTGTTTGTCGAGCACGCCCGACTCTCTCGCTAACATCTTCTCAACTCTAACGGCGTCTTCATTAGTCATTGCCGTAAAACGAGAAGCTATCAACTCCGAGCCTATCCGGTATAGAGGCTTGTTGCTGATGCTAAGGCAAACACTGCTCGCAGAACAGGCTCTAGCCTCTTCTACCAACTCAATAATTCCGAGTCGATCGAACCTCATTAAACAGACCTCCGTTAGCATACCTTACGGCACGCAATCGAAGCTACTGAAGCCGTTTTCTGGCTTTATTCTAACGCCCCTTTCTGCCTCTCTTTTTACGGTTAGCACGGGCTGCCTAACGACGTTCTGCCCTCTCGATAGGGTCTATTGTCTCCTTAGGCTCTGGAGGCGGCATCATCCCTGCCATTGCGGACATGTCCATTCCGCTCGCCTTCATCCTTTTCCTCATCTTTCTCATCTTGTTGAGGCTGCCAAACATCCCTGTCGCCTGACCCATCTGACGCATCATCTGTCGAGCCCCCAAGAACCGCTTATACATGTCGGCTACCTGTTTTGGCTGCTGACCACACCCCCTCGCGATCCTTTGAATACGAGACTGACTTACCAAAAGGTCAGGGTTGGCTCGCTCCTGCTTAGTCATAGATGAAATACAAACCTTAACCTTTTCAAGCTCACTATCATCCAGAGCACCCTCGGGGATCTGAGACTTCATGTCTGAGAAACCAGGAAGCTTATCCATGATGCTTGTGAGCGAGCCCATACTCTGTATGGTTTCCAGCTGTTTTAGGAAGTCGTTAAAGGTGAAATCCCCCGACATGAGCTTTTCAGCATCCTTAGCCGCCTGCTCCTCATCCACATGTTGCTGGAAATCTTGGACTAGGCCGACCACATCTCCCATTCCTAAGATTCTAGAAGCGACCCCTTCAGGTCGAAATTCCTCCAAGGCATCCAGCCCTTCACCCATTCCGACGAAAGCTACCGACTTACCTGTTACTTCACGGATAGATAGCGCCGCACCACCACGGGCATCACCGTCAAATTTGGTGAGAACGAAGGCAGAAAAATCCAATACCTTATCGAAAGCTGCCGCTGTGCGAACAGCATCCTGTCCGATCATAGAGTCACAGACAAATAGGATGTTGTCGGGACGAACCTTCCTCTTTATATCTATAAGCTCATTCATCAGGTCGTTGTCGATTGCCAACCTACCCGCGGTGTCGATGATTACGACGTCTCTCCCTACACTCTTGGCTTGGGCCACCGCTAGCTTTGATAGCTCTACTGGCTTCATGCCTTTAATTGAGAATACAGGGAGGCCCAGTTTGCCACCTAGGGTCGTCAACTGATCTATCGCTGCTGGCCGATATATGTCTGCCGCCACCAACATAGGCTTATGACCCTTGTCAGCCAACATCTTCGCCAATTTACCTGCTGTGGTAGTCTTTCCAGCACCCTGGAGGCCAACCATCATTATTACCGCAGGCTCACCAGTCAGATCTAGTTTTGGAGCGACTCCACCCATTAGGTCGACAAGCTCATCATGACAGATCTTTACGAAGTGGTCCCCTGCCGAGACCTCACCAGCCTCCTTATTTTTTAGAGCGACTACCTCACCAAGACTGCGCTCCTTAACTCTCGAAAGAAAACCTTTTACAACGTTTAGGTCTACATCAGCTTCTAAAAGGGAGACGCGTACATCCTTTAGCGCCTCTGAGATGTTCGCCTCCGATAGACGGGCCTTTCCCTGCACCTTTAAGCGTGCGTTTCTAAAGCCATCTGTAAGAGTATCGAGCATCAGTCTTCTCCTGTTTGCGAGAGTATGGGTACAAATCACCCATGACATTCACATCCTTTACCTGTGTTTGATAATTCAATTATGCCGCATGGGCACCCATTGAAATAATCATTCAGGACCCAAAAGTGCCGTTTTGGCCAACTCGAGACCTGGCTCCAACTCAAGAGCCTTCTCCCAAGCGCTCTTAGCCTCTTGTATATTATTCATACCTCGGTATGAGTTACCAAGACCCAAATAGCTGTAAGCCCCTCCGCCGTACTCCACGGCCTTCTCATAAGCCTTCAACGCCTCAGAATACTCACCCGTGAGTTGAAGGCAATCCCCCCTCCCATGCCAACCCCAAGGCTCGTGTGGTGAAAGTTCGATTACAATACCAAAAAGGTGCAATGCTTCCCCTAATTGGCCTGAATCGTATGCAGCCCTAGCTTTAGAAATAGCAGTTTCATAACTGTTGGTTTTGTTCTTTTGGTCAGTAGGCGTTGACTGATTCTCATGCCTAGGCCTGGAGACTACCTTACCCATAATTGAAAACAGAGCTGTGACGCCCTTATCTAATGCCCTTGCTATTCTAGGTCTCTCTTGTCTTACACCCATCTAACCGCTCACCAGATCCACATGAGTATATCATACACCCGTAGAGCCAAAACCGCCTCCACCTCTTATGGTTTCGTCCAGGGAGTTCACTAGCGATATGTCGACCTGTACTACTGGAGCTATGACCAATTGGGCTATGCGCTCACCTCTATCGAACCCTACAGGTTGATTACCTAGATTAACCAGCAATACTTTCAACTCACCCCGATAATCAGAGTCTATGGTTCCTGGAGCATTTACTACAGTGACCCCGTGTTTAAAAGCCAAACCACTGCGTGGGCGCACCTGTCCCTCATAGCCCAGAGGAATAGCCATAGATAACCCTGTGGGTACTATGACTCTTTCTCCTGCGGCCATAGAGAACGACTCAGCTGCAGGTAGGTCAAGTCCCGCAGATCCAGGTGTCGCATAAAAAGGAAGCTGCAGCCCCTCCCCATTAGGGAGGACCTGCAGCTTCAAAATTGGCTGAGTCTTAGTCAACTACGCCTCGAGAGCCTCTTTGCGAGAAAGACGGATCTTGCCGTTGTTTACCTCAAGAACCCTTACTAGGCACTCGTCACCTTCTTGAACGATGTCGGTAACTCGCTCTACACGCTCAGGTGCGAGGTGGCTAATGTGCACAAGCCCATCGGTGCCAGGGAAGATCTCAACAAACGCGCCGAAATCCATAATGCGCTTTACAACGCCCATGTATAGTCGACCAACCTCTGGTACCTGAGTCAACTCGCGGATCATTCCGACAGCCTTATCAGCCTCTTCTTGACTAGATGCGGCGATCTTGACAGTACCGTCGTCCTCGATGTTCAACACTGTGTTGGTTGACTCTTGGATCGTGCGAATCATTTTTCCGCCAGGCCCGATAACTGTACCGATTTTGTCCTGAGAGATCTTGATTACAGTGATTCTAGGTGCGAAAGCAGACAGCTCCTCGCGTGGTGTCGCGATTGTCTTTGCCATCTCATCGAGGATATGAATACGACCCTCGCGAGCTTGCTGAAGAGCAGCAGCCATTATCTCACTGGTTACGCTAGAGATCTTTACGTCCATCTGGAACGCCGTAATCCCCTTCTTGGTACCAGTCACCTTGAAGTCCATATCACCTAAGTGATCCTCATCACCCAAGATGTCAGAGAGAACACCGTAATCATCGCCCTCTTTGATTAGACCCATAGCAATACCAGCTACAGGCGCTGAGAGTGGAACTCCCGCATCCATGAGCGCCAAGGTAGCTCCGCATACTGTAGCCATCGAAGATGAGCCATTAGACTCTAAAACCTCTGATGTTGTACGAAGAACATATGGGAAATCTTCGAAGTTAGGCAATACAGGCTCTAAAGCGCGATGTGCCAAGGCTCCGTGACCTACCTCACGACGCTTTGGCCCACGAAGTGGACGAGCCTCGCCAGTACTGAATGGAGGGAATGAGTATTGAAGCATCCAGTTACGAGTAGCAGATGTAGCACCTGGCCAATCGATACGCTGGTTATCGCGCTCGGTACCCAACGCTGCCAATACTAACGCTTGAGTCTCACCTCTTGTGAAAACAGCAGAACCGTGAGCTCTTGGTGAGACTGTGGTCTCACACCAGATGTCACGAATCTCGTCTGTTGCACGGCCATCAAGCCTAATGCGGTCTTTTACAACCTGTGTACGCATTACCTGACGCTCTAACTTAGCAAAAGCCGCCTTCACATCATCTGTCTTAGCAGCAAGGTCATCACCTTCAAGTCCAGCAGTGATAGACTCAATAGCAGCATTGCGGGCCTCCTTAAGGGCTGCCTTACGCTCATGCTTTCCACCCGCACCTAGAGCCTTTAGTATCGCTGGTGCAGCAGGAGCAACTCCGTCAACGACGTCTGCTGGTAGTTCAGGGGCAGCCTCAAGCTCTCGCTTCTCCGCTCCTGCCAATTTTTGAAGCTCATTCAGGCCCGCGATGATCTTTTTGATCGCAGCATGACCAAAATCAAGAGCTTTGAGCATTTCGGCCTCAGAGACCTCTTTAGCTCCACCCTCTACCATAGTGATAGCTCCCATTGTACCAGCCACAACAATGTTCATATCCGCGTTGCAACGGGTCTCGAAGGATGGGTTCAACTCTAACTCATCACCGGTCATACATACACGAACGCCAGCTGCAGCCTCGGCGAAAGGTGCGTCTGAGAGGTGGAATGCCGCTGACGCGCCGCAAAGAGCAAGAACATCACTTTCACAGTCTTTATCATATGAAAGAAGATTACAGATCGCTTGAGCTTCACATCGGAAGTGCTTTGGGAAAAGTGGTCGAATAGGGCGATCGATTAGTCGAGAAACAAGAGTGGTTCTCTCATTAGGTCGTCCATCGCGCTTAAGGAAGTCACCAGGGATTTTACCAACAGCGCCATCGCGCTCAAGGTAGTCAACTGTAAGTGGTAAGAAGTCAAACCGGCTTGGGGTTGTACCTACTACTGCTGTACATAGAACGCGAGTATCGCCGCTTGCAACGACGATTGCCGCGCCTGCCTGCTTTGCGTACTTACCAGTTGAAAAAGTTATTGAAGTGCCATCGAGATCGACGGTCACACTGTGTTCGTTTACACCGTGCATTATTTGTCCTGTATATTATTGATGCACGAATTCATTACAACCCATTACGGGCCTTAAAAGTCGTGCTTCGGTTTGTTTTGTAATTTTGGTGGTCGTCTACTTGAATGACTGGACGCACCCATGGTCCCATGAACCTTCTCGGAATGAGCATGAGGGATAATTCCCACGCTCGGTCCGCGGAGACTCACGAAAGAACCTCTCTCTAACAGAGAGAAGTAGGTCAGTGATTCCAGTCGGCTAAATAGCCACCGATGGCAGATTATTCTGCCCTTTTAAAGAACGACGCTGCATTGCGCAGCAAAGGCCCGTTACCACAAAGGATAACAGGCCTCCTAATATTGTCTCTAGTGACGCAAACCTAATGAATCAATGAGGTTCGAGTAACGAGCCTCATCCTTTCGTTTGAGATACTTGAGCAGACGACGACGTTGTCCAACCATCTGCAGAAGACCACGCCTAGAGTGGTGGTCATGCTTATGAGCTGCGAAGTGTCCGGTTAATTGTTTCAATCTAGCAGTGATAAGCGCGATCTGAACCTCTGGAGAACCAGTGTCCCCTTCTGCCCTACCGTACTCCTTCACGATTGACTCAACTTCTGTTTTATGAAGTGCCATTATTATATTTCCTTGTATTGTATCGGTAACCACAGCGAGGTCGATGGCATCGGCCAGGCCGTAGAGACCGTCGTTATTAGAGCTTTTACGCCCTAAGTGGGCACGCTATACCCCGAAATAAACAGTTGTCAACGGCGATGTCGTCGCTTTTTTGATTCTGGTGCGCCAACAGCCCTCAAAACCTTGCCTCCAGAGCCAACTCTCTCCGCTACTGAAAGGACCTCATGATTGGAAACAGCGATATATCTACCACCCTCCTCTACCGATGACGGAGGCGCTGGGACCAAGTCACCCCGCAAAACTCGTGCTCGCTCTACAGGTGAAACTGGCGCTAATGGCATGTGACTTAGTGCCTCAGCGAGCGTCTGACTTCTAACAAATAATTGCTTGCAAACCTCTTCACGCGGAAGCCATTTCACCCGCTCCCCCGATTTAGAAAAGGCTTTAGTCCAGTCGGTCATACCGGCAGCTATCACACCTAATCCAGGCATATCAATCGCTTGGTCTATCTCAAAAGGACCAGACTGGAGGCGCCTTAACTGAACCAAGTGCCCATGTGTGCCAAACTTGACGGCTATATCTTCTGCCAAAACTCTAGCGTAGGTACCGCGTGAACACCTGATCTCAACCCTAAGCTTGTCTTTACTAGCCTCTATGAGGCGTATAGAGAAGATCTCTATCTCTCTGGCTTTGACCTCTACCTTCTCGCCATTTCTAGCGTACTTGTAGAGTGCCTTTCCCGCCACCTTCACAGCCGAGTAAGCAGGCGGTGTCTGCATCTGTTTCCCGATGAACCCCGACAACACGTCTTCTATGTTCTCCAATTCTGTCACTTCCGAACGCTCGAGTTCTTCACCCTCTGGATCTCCTGTAGTAGTGGACCAACCTAACTGAATAGTGGCGTCATACACCTTTAGACGTTCATCCAAAAATTGTATAAACCTTGTAGCTTTACCCAAGGCTAGCACCAACACCCCTGTCGCAAACGGGTCCAACGTTCCCGTATGACCAACCTTTTTAATGCCAGTTACCGCCCTTACCAGCGCTACTACATCATGTGATGTCATGCCAGGCGCCTTATCCACAACTAAAAATGCAGCTGTCATTGGCTCTCATCCTCCGACGATATGTCTAGGTTGTTTAGTAAGTTTGTGATCCTTACAGCCTCCTCCAATTCACCATCCAAATAAAATTCAAGGCGTGGAGTAAATCTGAGCTGAAGTCGTTCGGCAAGCCTGCCTCGCAGCCATTTAGCCTTACCGTTTAGGAATTCATCCGTCTTAGCCAGGTCCACATTACCACCTCCTAGTGGGAGGTAATACACCCGGGCTAGGCGAAGATCTTTCGCTAACCATACTCGGGTAAGCGAAACCATAGGCAGCTCAGTGTCGTGCACTTCCTGCCTTAATATTGATGCCAATTCGCTCTGTACTGTCGTGGCTACTCTCGTAGGCCTATTGTGAGAGGGTTTTCTCTTTGACATAGGAACTCCTGTTCAGCGTCCTGATAACAGACCTTCAGATCAAATGCCTTTCTAAAAACTAGTTCAACCGCTCATCCGACCAGAACCCGAAATTGGCTATGGCCTTAATTTGTCGGTCGATGTCACTATCTACACCCTCAATAGAAAATTCTTTCAGCGCAGCCACAGCCTTTACTACCGCAGCCTGCCTAGTAGTTCCCGACACAACCAATACACCTAGCAATCCGCTAGCAAAATGGCCCTCCATAATATTGGTCTCGAATTTGGCGATACTCGGAACTTTTATTGACTTTACTACACCGTGACCAACTGCATGAATTCTGATGGCCATTGAGCAACCTTTCGGCTGAAGATCATCCGCAGACCAACCTATGCTCTCACCGAAAGCCAGACGTAACTGAAGCTCAGCGAGGTTCAGTCCTTGGTGATGATCTGAGAGCAGATCGCCTACTTGCAAGCGACTCCTAAACCCAATGCAGACAACCCCTTCATTCTCATCGACCATAAAACCGACGCTACCTATCCCTCGGTAGCCAAGCGCACGACCAAAGGCTAGGGCCGACGCACATATAACATCATTCACCTCTGTAGTGACGGGCGCTGGCACAAGGTCGACTGAAAGCCCCCACTCATCCCTTAGCGCTCTATCACGTAGACTGAGGACCATATCACCTGTCTCTTCCCACACACATGAAGCAACGACATGTCGGCCCTTGGGTATATGCCTCTCCCCCCATACAGCGGCAACTCCAGTTAGGCTTCTGCTAGCAACTTCCGCAGACAATTGCTGATGGTCTTCAACCAATCTAGGAGGCCTTCCAGCAGAGTCCTTCACCCAGAGAGGGAAACCCAATACGTCGCCACATGTTGATATTTCAGAAACAGATGCGATGGGTCCAAATGCCTCTGAAACAGGGATGCCAGCCGCCCTAGACATCTCCCTAACAGTCCACCGATTCGACAATGCAAAGACAAGCTCTAATTGCGGGCCAATAAACTTAACATTTGAACGCATCACCCTCTGGGCAAATTCAACGTCCTCTGCGAGACTAGAGTAACCAGGATGAATCCCATCACATCCAGCGTCGTTTGCGATCTCGATTAGAGCATCTCTAAGATCCGTAGTCGATGTGCTTAATTGGACGGCAAAGGTTGCTTGACTAGAATACGATACGGGGTTTGGGGGGTTTGGAACAATTACAACTGTCTCTAAACCCAAGTGAGAAAGTGATCTTACGAGGTATTCGGTAAGGGGTCCCTGTTCCGCTATGAGAACTCTTCGAATCACCAATATTTCTGTTTCAACCATAGAGCAATCATAGCACTGTTACCCCAACAAATGTGTTACTTCGACTGAGAAGTGAAGAAATGAAGATATGAGGTCACTATCAAATGAATCTTGCGAGTGAAAAACCACGCATCGCCCTGTTGGGAATGGGTAAATTAGGCCAGAGCCTCAACCTAATGTTAAATAAGGTTGGCTATTCAACAAAAGAGTGGAAGCGGGGCGAAGATATACCGTCTGACTGCCAAATATATTGGGTGACAACAAACGACGCCAATATAGGCAATGTAGCCAATCTTATAGCAAAGGGGCCCTTGGTAATACACTCTTCAGGTAGCCTAGGCTTAGAGTGTCTCGCCCCACACCATAACGTGGGTTCACTTCATCCATTGCAAAGCTTTCCAGGACCATCCATTGCGCTGCCTAATCTAAAGGGCGTATACGCATCTATTGATGGAAGTCCCTCAATCAAATCTACGCTATCTGACATAGCGAAAGAGCTTGGGATGACCCCCGTCGAGGTGTCTGGAGACCGAGCTACGTACCACGCCGCGGCTGTCATCGCTGGAAACTTCGCCACCACCCTACTTTATGAAGCCACAAACGTCTTGAAGCAGGCTGGAGTCTCAGGTGACTTGGCCCCGAAAATGTTGGCGCCATTGATGATAGCGTCCATAAATCAGGCCACCAGCGGCAAAATTGCAGATGCGCTCACAGGGCCAATCCCTCGACGTGACAAGAGGACATTATCAAAACACATCGACACATTGTCGTCACAAAATATAGATACGAGGCTGTACAGGCTCCTAGCACAACGTTCAGTCGACATGCTTTTAGCAGAGGGGAAGCTATCGATTGAAGAAAGTGTCTCTATTATCCGTACAATAGATAGGTAGGCCCCTTGTCGCAGCGGCAAGTCGTGTCTATAATCCTAACGTAGAGAGAAACTCGTCATTAACCCAAACATTCGAATGGAGGATACGCCGATGCTCGATGCTTATATCATCGAGAAACTTCGCCGCCAAGAGCGTGAAAGGCAAGATGAAAACGCACCGCGTCTTCACATTGAGCCTCCCGCGCCCATCGATTACGGTGACGATTTCGGCGACAAAGGGCGTTCGAATAACGATGATTCTAGAGCGCCAGACCGCGGTGTAGTAGAGATAGACTTCAACCTATAGCAGGTTCTTGGTTGCGAAGGGTTTTGCATCATGCTAAACGGCTTCCGCTCTTGATTGCGATTATCGTGATCTTTTATTTTACTTTCGCATCTCCTAACCCAGCTGCTAAACAAAAGGGAGGCCATCATGGCTCGACGCTGCCAACTTACGGGTAAGCGCCCCAACTCGGCGAACAAAGTTTCACACTCAAATATTAAGACGAAGAAGAAACAGAATCCTAACCTACAGACAAAAAGAATCTGGTGGGAAGAGGGCGAGCGTTTTGTGCGCATTAAACTGTCCACTCGTGCGATGAGAACTCTCCGCAAGAAGAGCCTCTCAGAGTTTGCGGCCGAAGCTGGCTTGGACCTCTCAAGACTGTAAATATCTTCAATAGGAAGACAAAGAGGCCCGCGGTTGTGTATCGCGGGCCTTTTTGCGTTTTGCCCATCACCACGTCCCGCTCCATGTTAAGTCAAAGTTGTGGAAGACGAACTACGATCGGTTATTTCAGCCAATGCGGCCTTTTACGAGGCGTTCCAGGCACTTGATTTTGATATTATGTGTAGTGTCTGGCACCACACGCCACATGTATACTGTATCCATCCTGGATGGGATATTCTGCGAGGTTGGGAGTCAGTTCGAGAAAGCTGGCGAGCGATCATGGGAAGCGCTGCGTACATGAAAATCGAGATCAGTGATCCTGTTGGTGTAGTAAAGGACAAAACGGCCTGGGTCACCTGTATTGAAAACATCTACACGATAGCCGAGGGAATCACCACACACGCAACAGTAGCCTCTACAAATATTTTCGAATCTACTGCATCGGGGTGGAAACTGGTGGCACACCATGGGTCTCCAACTGGTGCAGTACTATCAATGAATGATGAGGTCGAAAACTAGATGGATCACGAAGGCTCCAGGACCCCAGACCAAATACTGCTGGAATTTCTAAAAAAGATAGGTTTTACAGGTGATGAGGAGCTCAATGAAACCCACAAGAGGGTCACTGAATTCCTACAGAGCTATCAGCCTAAAGAAAATGGTCCCAATTTGAGCCTAGTCCCTACAGCATCTACGGATCCCATAATTGTTAAAGGATTAAAGTTTCATTCACTATGTGCTCACCACCTCCTACCGTTCTTCGGTGAGGCCACTATAGCTATTCTGCCTGATGGAGCCATCCCTGGTCTTGGAGACTTCCCTCGAACACTAAGTCACTTTTCCAACCAACCACAGATACAAGAGCGCCTATCAGGGCAAATCGCAGATCACATCTATAGTCAACTTGGAGCACAAGCGGTCGTAGTCAGCCTAAGTGCCAAGCAGATGTGTATGGAGATGCGAGGGTCTAAGGCCACTGGCGAGATACTCACAGTAGCATCTAGGGGCTCGAAGGACGCCATAGCTAGGCTAGAGGTTCTAATGAACAACTCGACAAACACTGATTAGATAAACCGCCGCATAGGGCCATATAACTAGAGGGCTAGTCAGCTAGCCCTCATAGTGATTCAGGGTAAAATGACTACCCTTCGCTAGCTTCAGCCTCTTCACTCTCAGCAGCTTCAGCCTCTTCACTCTCAGCACGACGCTCGAGCTCATCTGCCCAACCGCTTGGGTCCCTTTCTGCCCATATGCGATCAGTCTCTGCTTTAAAGTCAAAGATCTCGTATTCAATACCAGCGGCTTCTAGGTGTGGAGCGATTACATCAGATGGTCCGAGTAGAGTCACTATTTCATGACCAACACAGTTTTCCATCTCGGCCTGTAAAGACGCTAAATCCACGCCAGCAAGTCGGGCTGAGAAATCAGTAAAGTAGTCCCAGCCATACCCACTATCGGCGACTGAAGATAACCTACCCATCATTTGGGCTGTCGTTTGTTGACCGATAACATACTGTCTGGCTCTAGAAACCTGCATCAGCGGTATTAGTGTCTGGTCAAACTCACCAGTTTGGATCTGCCTAGGAAGGTCGAGGAACGTCGACACAGCCAAGGCTGCCGCATCATTCTGTACAAGAGAATTAAACCTCAATGTCGCGGTTGTCTCACCTCGTACGCTCACGCCAGAACCAGCGCCGTAAGTGACACCCGACTGCTCACGCAGAGCATTCCAAGCCATCTCGCTCAGCACAGAGCCTAAAACAGCATGGGTTTGCACATTCTCCTCAGAACGGGGCTCGACCATACAAGCAAGGCTAACATTAGTCTGGGAGACTAGGTCCTTGTTAAATATTAGGACTTGTCGGCCTGGAAGCTCGGAAGGTGGTTGTAGCTCTGTGATCTGATGAGTTGTTGGCGCTTCAACGGCCCAATCCCCGAAGTAGGTCTCTACAAGCCCCATAGTTGCCTCACCCTCAAATCGACCTACCACATACAGTGTAGCGTTGTCTGGGCGGTAAACTGCCTTCAACCAATCTTCAACGTCGTCTTTACCAAGCTCTCCAAGAGCTTCTATGTACTGCTCGTCAAGAGCCTGAGACAACGGATGACCGGGGAACATTCTATGGTCAGTTATGACCGCCTCCCAATATTCCGGGTACCTTCTGTTACGGTTTACGGAATTCTGAAGCCCCTCTAAAAAGTCACCTTTAGCGCTGACTCGAACATCAAGACCATCAAGACGAGCTCGAAGTAGATATAGCTGACTCTCCATATTAGCAGAAGAGCCTTCTATTCCAAGCCCGACAGAGGTTTGTCCGAAACCACTTAGCCAGGTACCCGCTAGTCGCAGAGGCGCGTTACCATCTCCAGATGGGTAGAAATCCGTATACTGCATTGTAAATGTCTCTAAACCCATCTGAGGCTCGTGAAGGTCGCCACCTTCGAAGGTCATGTATGCTCTAGCGACAGGCGCTGTACCGTACGGTAGCATGATGATACGCATACCGTTTTCAAGCGTATAGTCCTCTAGATTTTCTAGATCAGGCACCATCGTGAGGCTAGCCAAGAGCTCCTGGTCTACCGATTCAAGGTCAATAATGGTGTTATTAGTCCCTTCAAATGGGCGCCCCACGTAGCTCGCATCAGAAGAATCAATAGTTATGTCATCTTCGCCGTACGGCTCCAAAACTACCGCAACATATCGATCACGGTTTAGGTAGCGTTCGGCTAATTGCGCTGCTTGACCCTCATCAACCCCCCTCAACCACTCGAAGTTTGTCCCGAAGTACTGCCCATTTCCAGTGAAATGGGTAAACAAGGCAGACTCTGTCGCTCTAGCAGAGAAAAGTGAGGCCACCTCCTCGACTGAACGGAAGATTCCAGCCATCTGTTGGTTTTTTGCATCAGCGAAAACATACCTTTGCCAATATCGGTTGTTGATATTCCACATCTGATAGAGACCGTCCACCGCCTTTTCAATGACATCCTCGGCGTCTGCAGAACCTGACATCTCGATAAAGCAAGTTACCGTTGACGCGTGCTCCTCAGCATTTAGACCGCAGCCCACATTATTGAGGCTGTCTAGTGAGTCAGTCATCGGATCAAAATCAGGGTTCAGATAGGTCGCCACAGCGGTAGTCAACATGTTCGCAGTTATAGACATCAACGGCGCTTCAGGTCGATACCCGCCAGGTAAAGCCCAGGCGATAATCGCCGTACGCTTCTCGACACCTGCTGTGTGATAGCTGATCTCGCGATCGACAGGCTCGGGAGGCTCGACCATTTCTGGACTAACCCTAGACTGACAATAGGATTGGTCCACAAGAGGGGCGTCTTCAGGGGCATCTCCTCTAAGCAACTCTGTCGGGAAAGACTCCTGTAGCATTGGGCCAATTTGATCGGCGGTAAAGTCACCTACAATCATTAGCGTAGCGTTTTCTGGCCTGTAGTTTTCATCAACAAACTGTCGCACATCCTCGAGAGTTATAGTGTCAAGGGTGTCGTGTGTTCCAATAGTCAACCTGTGGTACGGATGAGTTTCTGGGTAGAGCTTTCCATAGACATAGTGAAAGCCCATCCCCGCGGTGTTCTCAGTTCTCATACGAAGTTCGTTACGAACAACCTCCGTCTCGATGCTAACGTCTTGTTCAACAACACCATTAACAACTTCAGCACCCATAAGGCGCCGCCCCTCAAGCCTCAAAACATCCGCCAAACTACTACTAGGAGTAATAGTCATATAAGTGGTGACGTCTGCTGAGGTGAATGCGTTGAGCTGAGTACCCATTTCGTCGAGCATATCCCAGACTTTCGGCTGGCCCTCTTCTTCAAAGGACCTAAACCAGAGGTGCTCGACTAGGTGAGCAATGCCCTCTTTACCAATTGGGTCTGCATCGGATCCTTTATCAATAACCTCGGTGATTGATACTATCGGCTGTGTATGATCCTCCTGGAGAAGCACCCTCAATCCCGACGCGAAGCAATAATCATAAGTGTTCAAGCTGTAGTCATCTAACTGGAGCCCCATATCTGGGCGCTCTGGTCCACTTACTTTTGCGCAACCAACTAGGGTAAGTGCTATGGTGGCTAGCGATATGGTTAGGTTCTTTTTGGTCATTTATACTTCTCCGATAAAAAGAAAATCTCTCCAAGGCGGTTAACACGAATTTGTGCGTAAATTTGGTCAAAGTGTCATAAACATTGACGTCAGCCAAATAACATGGCAATTTGCGGCACTACCCTACAATTATTACAGGCTATTTAAATGCGTGTTCTCGTAACTTACCCCCCGCTTTCGTCTACAAAGGGGAGCCCGATGCTTACGCAAAATAGGCAGTTTCAGTGGTTTTCTGACCCAAGCTACCTCTACCCCTGCGTACCTGCATCTACAGCAACCCTTCTCAAGGAGAAAGGTCACGAAGTAGCGTGGTGTGACTCACACGCCGAGAAAAAGGATTGGGGTCAGTTCCAGCGTTTGCTCGAGGATTTCAAGCCCGAGCTGATCATAATGGAGACCAAAACACCCGTAGTCAGGCAGTACTGGCCACTAGTGGACCGGATCAAAAAAATAGTTCCTGGCGCCAAATGCGTCTTGATGGGAGACCATATAACTGGAAACCCACACGAGACTATGGAGCGCAGCTCTACAGACTGTGCATTTGTTGGTGGTGACTGGGATTTCTTGGCGGAAGCTCTCTGTAATTACTACGAAAACGGAGATGAGCTGCCTGGTGGGATGCTCATTCGAAATGACGATGGGACCTGGCGTGACACTGGACCCTATAAGGATCTAGGCGATCTTAACGAACTACCGTTTATAGACCGAGACCTAACAAACGCTCACCTATATTTCGAGAAATGGAAAAAGAGGCTGCCTTTCTTGTGGACTATGGCGGGCAGAGACTGCCCTTACGGGAAATGCACCTTCTGCTCATGGACGGTAACCTACCCTAAGTTCCGTACCCAATCGCCAGTGCGACTCACGGATGAAATTGAGTACTTGGTAAAGAACTACGGAGCCAAGAACATTTTTGATGACACTGGAGCACTGCCGACAGGAAACTGGCTCATTCGTTTCTGTGACGAGATGATCCACCGGAAATTGAACGAAGAGGTAATCTTTGACTGTAATTTCCGATTTGACTACTTCACAGAGAGAAACGTGAAGCTCATGAAAAAGGCTGGGTTCCGAAAGCTTATTTTGGGTATCGAATCTGCCAGTGAAAGAACGATCGATATATTGGATAAAAAATTAACTCGAGAGCAGATCATTGAGGGGTGCAAGATGGCGACATCTGCTGGACTACAGCCGCACCTTACCCTTATGGTAGGATATCCTTGGGAGACCAAAGAGGACGCTTACGAGACCTTAGCTCTAGCGAAATACTTAATGCACAACGGCCTAGCTCACCATCTTCAAGCTACAGTGGTAATGCCTTATCCTGGTACCCCACTGTTTGATCTCTGCCAAAAGAATGGGTGGATACGCTTCAAACCGACCGACTATGAGCGTTACGACATGACTGAACCAGCTTGTGTCCTTACAGACATGGAGCCAGAGGAGATGGTGCAGATGGCAGGGCAGTTTTATAAGCTCTTCGTCCATCCTCGATTCCTAGCAAATCAGCTAAAGGACATAAAAGGTCCAGAAGACATGGACTACATGTTCCGTGGAGCTAAAGCTATATGGGGACACCTCAAGGACTTCGCGGGCATACGCGACTCATTCGAGCACTCCGCGCATCATTGATAAAAGGCGAACAGAGCCTATGTTAGACAATACAGGTGTTACAGACCCTAAAGCTTCACTACGGTTCGCTGTCTTATCATCAGGATCGCGAGGTAACTGCACTTGGATCGGAAATGATGAGCACGGGCTAATTATTGATTGTGGACCATCCACAAAGAAGATTTTCGAATTGTTGGATTCTGTTGGTCTTGATGGGGCCCCAATAAACGCAGTCCTTATCACTCATGAACATACAGATCACATCGGTTCGTGTAGAGTCTTAGAGAAAAGACTTCGGAAACTCTACGGCGAAGATGTTCCCTTCTTTATGACGGAAGGAACCTGGGCTAACGCTAATCAGAAGTGCCTTCCAGAGAGGATACAGATTGTTGAAACAGGGGTTGATTTCAGTATCGGACCCTTCAAGATTCACCCGATCACTGTCCCTCATGACGTCAGCGATCCCGTAGCATACAAAGTATCTTTCGGAGAGCTGTCTATGGCTATAGTGACGGACCTAGGTAGGCCAACTGGGATCCTCAAAACCCATCTCTCTGACCTAGATGCTTTGGTCCTGGAGAGCAACTATGACGCGACACTCTTAGAAAATGGGTCCTACCCATTCAAAGTTCAACAGAGGATCCGCTCAAACCACGGGCACCTGTCTAACCGTCAGTCAGCAGACCTTCTTAGAAGTATTGTCTCGCCAAAACTGAAGTACGTTGTACTTGCGCACCTTTCGGACGAAAATAATGAGCCAGACATAGCAATGCATAGAGCCAAAGATGCGCTGGGCAACAGTAAGGCCTCATTATCAGTAGCGAAACAGCTCTCAGCACATCCAGTGATTGAGCTTAGACCCAACGCCTAGCAGGGGATAGATTATTTTGTCTCTGTTTGCTAAGGCTGGGCATTTTGGTCATTTCAGCTGGCAGGTAATTTGCCGTTTCGTCACTCTACGATGGAGTGTCGATACGACACTGCAACACCTTAGCCAGACGCTTTTCAGGTGTTTCCTGCCAGTGATAGCAGTCGTTTTGCCATTTGGAATGGTAATAGCCCTCCAAGGCCTAGAAGTGTTTCACCTGTTCGGTGCTGAGAGGCTCCTAGCGTCCTTAGCTTCTGTAGCTATTATTCGAGAGTTATCTCCCGTGTTGGCCTCTGTTCTGGTGGCGGCCCAAGGAGGGAGCGCAAATACCGCTGAATTGGGCTCGATGGCCACCGAAGAGGAATTAGCAGCGACAAAGGTAATGGGCCTAGACCCAATAAAGCTACATGTAGTACCTCGAGTAATAGCGATGACGGTGGCCTGCCCCATTTTAAACGTTGCAGGAACAACAGCAGGTATAGGAGGAGCATTCTTCACTGCTGTCTATGTGAAGGGTGAAAACGCCGGCATATTCATTGACCAACTTTGGGAGTACACCACGCCGTTCGACATTACCGCAGCCTTTATAAAAACTGCGGTGTTTGGTTTGATAATCGGTCTAGTGAGTACATACCTAGGATACTACGCCAAAGGGGGCGCTGCTGGCGTCGGGAAGGCGGTTAACTCCACTGTAGTAAATTCAATACTGTTGTTTATAGCAGCTAACTATCTACTGACCTCAGCCATGTTCGGTGCGATGTCATGAGAGTGGCTGGCCCAGTTGTAAGAGCGCTCGCCGCCACAGGTAGGTTCGGTCTGTTTTCGTCAAGATTCATCAGGGTGATGTTTCAGCACCGACCACCATTCAGAAGGGCTCTGGATGAGGCCTACAGGATTGGTGTACAGAGCCTACCAGTGCTTCTCACTATCGCTGCATTTGTGGGAACTAATCTCACAATGCAGGGCTACCACGCGTTCAAACCAATGGGCGGAGAAAAGATGGTTGGGATGTTCGTAGGATTAGCGGGCGTTCGTGAACTTGCGCCGATCATTGCCGCCGCCATGATAGCCGCCAAAGTAGGCACGGAAATGGCTTCAAGGATCGCGGTCATGAGGATCCGTGAGGAGATCGACGCATTGTCCGTTATGGCAGTCAATCCTCACTGGTACCTTGTTACCCCAAGACTAATGGCCACGATTCTAGTACTGCCAGCACTAACTGTACTTTCAATATATGGCATGCTTGTCGCCAGTTACGGAGTGGCAGTCTACCAATTAGGTCTGAATGGTCAGGAATTTTTGGATTTTCTACAGCGGGGCGCCACAGTGACAGACCTCGCATATGGAGCGATGAAATCCTTAGTCTTCGGCACAATTATATGCCTAGTCTCGTGCTACTGTGGCTTCTACAGTAAGCCAGGCCCTAGAGGGGTTGGCAGCGCTACAAATTCCGCCGTGGTTACATCCGCTGTAGTCTGCGTCATGGTAAACTACATTATCTCAGAATTGGTGTATGGAAGATGATTTCTCTTAAGAACGTATCAATTTCCTTCGGGGATCTCCAAGTGCTGAAAAATGTCTCCGCACAATTCCCTACTGGCGAGACAACAGCCATACTTGGTAGATCTGGCGCAGGCAAATCTGTGATACTCAAGCTCCTAGTCGGTCTACTAAAGGCGGATTCAGGTGAAGTAGACGTGCTTGGTACAGAGCTGGGTCGTGCTTCACAAAAAGAGCTTTACTCTCTACGACGTCGTCTCGGCATGCTCTTTCAACACTCCGCTCTGTTTGACTCTCTGACAGTCGAGGAAAACATAGCTTTTCCTCTGGAGCAACAGAAAACACCTCCCCCCAGAACCGAAATAGACAGAAGGGTCGCAGAATCACTCAATAGTGTCGGCTTGAGTGGTTTTCAGGCTAGGAATGTGTCGGGGCTATCTGGGGGGCAGAGGAAACGAGTTGGCCTCGCTCGCGCCATAATTACTAAACCAGAAATCCTGTTGTTTGACGAACCTAATTCAGGGCTCGACCCCCTTACTTCTGAGGCTATAGACGCTCTAATTTGCCAAATGAAACAGGACTTGGGGATCACTTTTATTGTGATAACCCACGATATAGTTGGGGCACTAAAGGTGGCTGACCACCTCTGCATGCTTGACGAAGGTAAGATCGTTGAGCACGCACCAGTAAAACAGTTTCTGATATCTGAACACCCTGTTGTTAGAGGTTTCCTAAACAGAAATGTATCGATTGACGACGAAGGTGGTATAAGAGCACCAACTGTCGATGAGATCAGAGGGTGACCATGGTATTGCGAGGATGTAAATGAGCAGACTGAAGCGAGACACACTGCTTGGTGTAGTTCTGTTGGGCACAGCCGGGCTAACAGCATGGATGGCTTTACAGGTAGGAGCACTTAGCGGTGTTGGTCCGCATCACACACTCTCTGCAAGTTTTGATGACTCTAGTGGGCTTAAGTTAGGCGGCAGTGTAGTCATCTCAGGAGTTGAGGTTGGTAGGGTTACAGCGATCGACCTAGTTGATAACCGAGCGCAGATCACAATGGCCGTATCAAACGAAGTCGAGCTATTTAGAGATGCCGAGGCCATAATTAGGGCGCGCTCCGTTCTTGGAGAGAAGTACCTCGAACTAAAAGTGGGAAGCGAAAATACAGGTCTTCTTCAGGATGGAGATACTATATCTGACACATCAGGTCAGATGGAGATAGATCAGTTCGTCACCAAACTTGGCTCTCTGCTATCTACAGTTGATATAGGTGAAATAGGAGATTTAGTCGGCTCAATATCCGAATCAGTAGCCCAAGACCCTGAACAGATCAGCAGAATAATTACTTCAACGGAAGAGTTGATTCTCCAGACCAGCACTCTCATTGACAACATCGGCGGTCTGGTTGACGAAGCCGACCAGATGATTTCGCAGGTGGGCAGAGTTGTTACCAACACTGATCGTACTATCTCTACAGCCTCAGAGCTTATCTCAACGCTTCAGGAGGCATCGGCCAGCCTCCCCCAGGCTGGCGAAGCCATCCCGAGAATAATCGAGCAGATAGAGGCCTCTATCGCACAGCTAGATACCACTATGGGGCTGTTTGGAGAGAGTGCTGACGATCTAGAGGCAGTTCTGGAAAACCTGTCTGAGATTGATATGCTCGCAATACAGAGACTGTTCACAGAGACAGGAATAAGAGTACGCTTCTTTCACACGGAGATAGACGAGTAAGGTAGATTCACTTTCTTTCTGGGTCTGGACTCTTTACTATTCAGCAAACTGAACTAGGTCACCGTACAGTGTGCCCTGGACCTCTGCTTCCCAGTCAGTCGATACATCTCCGAAGCTAACAGCCCCATTGTCCATGTAAGAGAGGAGTATCCACTGAAAGCCTGAATTCGGAGGCGCGTACAGCAAAACACCCCAGCTCTCCATCCAGTCGAATTCGAAGCTGGTGTTGGCTTCGACCAGACTCTCTGGGATAGCAGCATAGGCCAAGATAGCTGACGAGTCCTCAAAGACCTCCGCCACTCCGAACAAGCCAGAGCCTTCACCGTCAGGACCAGCCACTCCAGCAATATCGGGAAGGTCAATCTCGTCCTCTTCATACTCCAGGTAGCAAGAGCCCTCTCCCTCCTCAAAGATATTATCTGAGTACATAGAGCCATAGGTGGTCTCAAAACTAGCCTCAATCGAGCCTACTTGAACAAAACAGGGCGGCCCGCCCAGCTCACCATCAGCCTCAGGATACCCCTCCTCAAGCTCCTTGGTTATCCAGTTCCTGCGCTTGTTGAGGAAACGGCGCATCTCATCAACCGACTCCTCGAAATATATATTTCCCATCTCCTCTTCAATTGGCTGCGCCATCTCAACAAATGACTCCATCCTCGCCAACAAAACATCCTCATCCCATACGTTGTCTAGGTGGCTTATTAGCGCCTCGAAATAGCGGTCTCTCCCCTCCTCTATCTGGTAGAGGCGGTTTGATATGGAGCTAGATGTAGTAACGCTACGAGCAGCTTTTTCACCAAATGGATCTTTTCCCCGCAAGACAGCATCTACACCCCACGGGATAAACTTGAACATGTTGTCAGACTCATCTCGATACATCCAATAATTGTTGGTGTTTCCAGTATAGGAGTCCCAATGACCAATTAGAGCCTCCATCGCCCAAAATTGAAAGAAGTGGTCGAGATCAAAATATTGACCCAAGTCGGCTATAAGCTCACTATCAGGGCTCTCATCAAGAATTCGAGCTATCTCCGCAAAGTCTTCACCTATTTCGTCAGCTGCGTCATTCTTAGCGTCAAAGGTGCCCATCCACTCTTCTCTGAAATCAGACAGTGTGCCCTCCAAGAGCGCTCCATCAGAATTACCAAAGTGATAATCCAGCATCGGTGGTTTTATGCTTTCGACGTGATTGTACACCCCCAGACTTACGCCGTTCACTGTCACGTGAGCCAGGTTGCACCTAGATGCTGCCAGCCCAGCGTCAGCGAAAATTGAGTAAGCCATACAGGCGTTAATCCTACTCACGTCCTGGTTCTGATTGTTGAAAGTCAACCTTGTCTGGTTCGCATATGTCTGGCCAGACACAATACGATCCATGCTGATTTTTAACGATGGCCGAAAACTGTTTAGTGATCCGATAAATCCCTTTTTACGGATTCCTACCTGCCCTAACTCCTCACCATCGATAGTTATTGTACCCTCGAACCAATCATATGGAGATTCAAACGGCTCTGCTAAACAGTCTCCTCTAAGGACATCACCAAACGTACGCCCCTGTTCTCGAAGTACATCCCAATCGGCCTCATCAACCTCTATTTCCACCTGAAGAAGCCTATCCGTAGCAAAAAGAGCGTCCGACGGATCTTCTACTGGAAGCGTCCCTGTATCCACTACCTCTGACTTTCCACCGCAAGCGACGAGTATCACAAATGAAGCGTTTCTAACTGTGGCTAATAACGTCGATAACGCCGTACTGGACACTCTATCGACTCTCTTGCATAAACCCAAGCTCATAATACGTCCCTTATTGCGAGATTCTCAACCAAATATAACCTAAAAACTCAACCGCCCGAATAGAGATCTACCTTAACCAAGCATCAGGGCGGTGAAAGACTTCGGATATAGCACGCCACGCTAACGATAATGCCTCTGTCACTGTAGGGGCCTCAAGACTAACGTGACGGCGTCCTTGACAGGATACGCCAGGTACGAGAGCCATCCTTGCTGCCATAGCGTCGTCTTTTACCTCGATATCTATCTTAGTGGGGGTTCCCAGCAGCAAGGGGCTGAAATCACCGTTCTTATGCCTCTTTACTGCGAGTGATGCGGCATCTCGCAACAGAGGAACTGTTCGCTGAGGACCCCAACAAGCGGCAAGCTGGACACCTAATGTCTGCTTCACAACCGCCACCTCTACATCTCCAAGGTCTGCTTTAGCTTCGCGGGCCAAATCGTCAGCACCACAGACTAGGCAAACTGGAACACCAGCCTCACCTAACAGGGCTGCGTTTATCAGAGTCTCTCCAGCCTCCTGTCCATTAATGCTCAGTTTATGCACGACCGCCCCAGCCCATGTGTGTGACAGTAGACCATTTTTTGTACCTGCACGGGAATGGAAGCCGACAAAAATGCCGAGGTCCATATCATTGGTCAATCCAGCGACCTGGCATAATGGCTTTTGCGTCCAGAGAGCTGGACCTCTCACTACTCTAGCGGCAGGATGAAGATCTTCCACGAGCACATTACGCATGTTTGCGTGCCCCTCACTAATCGTCACCTCCTCTACTCCCTCACTTACAGCCCCCTCGATTACAGCGTTTATATCAGAAGTTAACATTCTACAGCCAGCTCTAAACCGTTCACCTCCACTCTCTTGAAGTTGGTCTCGGTGGGTAACGCCAGTAGCGCCCTCCATATCGGCTACAATAAACATCTTCATATCGTTCACTCCCTCTACTTATAAAGTTACGGCTAGATGTTTACCTATTGGTATACCTGCCTCACCTGATACTCAAGAATTCTAGCTTCTGCAGCACAGCACCACAATCTACTCGACAGTATGGATTAGCCTCTTTCGTCAGCCTTAACACACGTAGCCATATGATAAAACTAACTAGACGGTTTGAATCTACGATCTGCAAGCCAATCACTGCCCTCAATTGTACCGACCGTTGCGCACAACGCTGAGAAGTGCGTTTTGCCATCAATACCCAAAATATCGTGCACCACACTATCGTGCCAAGCTCCGATAGAACAGACACCGAGCCCTAATGCTGTCGCCGCTATGGCCAGGTTCTGAGATATATGGCCAACATCCCACCACACGTACCTATAGGCTCGCTCGTAGTATTTTGCTAGGCACCGATCAAGAACAGCAGTCCAGACGAAATTTACTGACGCTTCCCTGCACATACTCTGGCCCAATATCGCGTGGCAACCCAGTTCAGCTACATCTCCAAGACGTATAGCTTCCAGCGTCCAGCCCTTAACATCAAGATGATAAACACCAGGCTTTACGCCCTCTACGTTGTTGATAAAAAGGTATGTCTCTATCGGGTAAAGGGCACCTGCCGAGGGCACAGCGCGTAGCTGATAATCACCCATATCCGCTGTTATACCCTGAGTGCTCCAAAGCAGTACATTCAAGGCATTTAGCGTCATTGGCTCTTTAAGGAAATTCCGTTTTGACCGGCGATCGGCAATTGTTTGCCAGACAGAGGGGCTGTCTATTGGAAAATCAGGAGTTCCTAGCTCTACCCTCTCTAGAGCTTCGGGGTATGTAAGGTAGGTCTCTGGACGATTTTCACGATCGTAGGTTCGATCTGCCCAAGCCGTCTCCATTTCTTCTGGACTGTATGACGTAGCCACAAGAAACTCGTCGCAGATGCGACGCCAATCGGGGTGCATTATTTATCTTCCTATTGTGGTACTGCAGGACCGCAGCAACGTATACCAATTCAGCCCCAGTCAAAGTCAAGAGGGAAGATACTCCGCTCAGCCACCGTGTGTTCTGGCTCAGTGAAGAAACAGGACCCTCTACCCACACCATCATCCTCATCAGATGTTGGCGGATTATTCGGGTTATCTATCGGCTGTCCGTCCACCCCAGTCTCATACAATGCATAAGCGTCCTCAACCCACTCATAAACATTTCCAGCCATATTCAGGACACCCTCGTACGAGGCCCCGGCATGATAACTATCCACTGATTCGACATAGCCAGTACCAGTGGACGGCAAGTTGACGAGATCTGACGTTGGGTCTTCATCCCCCCACGGATGGAGCCTCCGTTCAGGACCTGGTCCATTCGCTGCTCTCTCCCACTGCGCCTCTGTGCAGAGACTAGCACCTATCCACTCGCAGTATGCCTCTGCCTGAAAGTACGTCTTTGCATTAACTGCCCTAACACCACACTCTGTATTGACTTTACCAACATCGTTGAAACACTCAGACGGATAGTGGTTAACCCAGGTCTCAATCGCGGATTCTCTTTCCCAGTCAGCTCCGTTAGGTGTACATTCGCCCGCATCAACACACGCTTCGTAGCGATCTAGGCTTACCTCATACGTATCTATACAGAATGCATCTAAACTGACAAGGTGTGATGGCCGCTCATCCCCGCTAGGCCAGTAGGCGTCCTCATGGGGACCGTGATCACTGCCCATTGTAAAGTCTCCTGCCGGTATCACTGTTTGATCACAAAAGTCCTGTTCACAATTATCATGGGAAGGGCACGCCCAAGCCAGAGCCTCGCCTGTCTCCTCCGCTGACTTCTGACCACATCCAACCATGAGCATAGCTAAGCCAGCTAAAGAAGAGCTCAATACCAGCATATTCTTACTGGTAAATACAGTAATTCTCGTCACATTTACTCCTTTTTGGCTCACGGATCTACGCGTAACTCATTGATTATACATCACTTCCTAAACACTTCGATGAAAATCAAAGAATTATCTAAGAGCTTCCGCTACTGGCCTGACTCAGGCTGGTAAAATATGAATTGTGCAGTCAAGAATATTTGCACAACATATTCCATTTAGCCAACCTCCATCATGATTGACTCAAGATCGGCCCAAAAAATCGCCTAAACGAACACTTATGGATCTAGTTGGACCAGTCATTCGCTGCGCTGGTGTTAGGGAGTTCAAGAAGACCTTACCGTACCACACCTCATGAACACGCCTATCTAGAATCGCTACTGCCCCCTTGTCAGACTTGGAGCGAATCAACCTGCCAAACCCCTGCCGAAGCCTGAGGACCGCCTCAGGAAGCGCCCAGGCTCTAAATGGATCTCTTCCCGACGCTTCTATCAACTCATATCGAGCCTGTGCAACAGGATGGCTCGGAACCCTAAAGGGCAACCGTGGGATTATTACTAGGCGAAGAGCGTCACCTTTTACACTTATCCCTTCCCAAAAACTGTCAGTGCCTACCAGAACCGAGTCACCGTGTCGCTGAAAATTTCTAAGCAGCTTTTCTCGCGACATAGAACCTTGAACGAGTATGGGCATTTCATGTCCGTGCTCAGCTGTCAATTCGGAACCTAATCGTTTGACTAAAGCGTGGGAGGTACAGAGCACAAACACGCCGCCCTTTGACGCAGCAACCAAGTCTATGACGCATTCCGCCACGCTACTCTCCCAGTTTGGGCTTTGGGGGCGCGGAAGATCTCTAGGTAACATTAGAGCTGCCTGATGTTGGTAATCAAATGGAGAATCATAGACCGAAGTCGACACCTCGGTGGCCCCTGTCCTAGATATAAAATGGTCAAAATTACCAGCAACTGAGAGCGTTGCGGATGTAGCTACTATGCCGTCAATACTGTGCCACAGTAACTCTTCGAGCATTTTGGCTACTTCAATCGGAGCGGTAGACAAACGTGCAGAACTACCGTGCCCTTTGGTAGACTCTACCCACCTACAGACTCCGTCTTCTCCTGGCACACTGGAGAGTAATTTTTGCTGCCCCTTTAGTCGGTTGATCGCTCGACTTATGTCTAGGACAGCCTGGGTCCCCTTTGGCGACAGCTCCACACCGTCTATCGCGGCCTCAAGAGCACCCAACCGGGCAGTACATCGACCAATTTGACCCGCCAATTCTTCAACCAAAGGGGCGATCTGGT
>Ga0115011_10000076_pt1 | contig 95344 bp, 83 predicted proteins | sample TroAtlMetagenome_2_FD_88705 | JGI IMG/M metagenome (GOLD analysis project Ga0115011, IMG submission 88705) | Marine eukaryotic phytoplankton communities from Atlantic Ocean - Tropical Atlantic ANT8 Metagenome | ecosystem: Environmental > Aquatic > Marine > Oceanic | place: Tropical Atlantic... | reverse complement strand
GGCTGGATCAGGCTTTCGCCCATTGTCCAATATTCCCCACTGCTGCCTCCCGTAGGAGTCTGGACCGTGTCTCAGTTCCAGTGTGACTGATCATCCTCTCAGACCAGTTACGGATCGTTGCCTAGGTGAGCCATTACCTCACCTACTAGCTAATCCGACCTAGGCTCATCTGATAGCGCGAGGTCCGAAGATCCCCCACTTTCTCCCGTAGGACGTATGCGGTATTAGCGTTCCTTTCGAAACGTTGTCCCCCACTACCAGGCAGATTCCTAGGCATTACTCACCCGTCCGCCGCTCTCAAGAAGAAGCAAGCTCCTTCTCTACCGCTCGACTTGCATGTGTTAGGCCTGCCGCCAGCGTTCAATCTGAGCCATGATCAAACTCTTCAGTTAAATACTGATTGGGTTTTGAGAAAACCCTAAACTTGGCTCAGCTTTACAAAAAACTCATGAATTCACAGAGTTACTTGCTAGGCTGATAATCTTTCTGATCATCGAGCACATTCAGCAAGCACCCACACGAATTACTTGATTCAAATTGTTAAAGAGCGATTCGGTCAGCGTTTCCGCTCAACCAAGGCCGCGCATTCTACGCTAACCTTCTGTTCTGTCAAGCATTTTTTTGAAGTTTTTTAGAAACTTCAAAACCTGCCTGAGCAACCCAAAACAACCTTTCCGTTCCGGGTCAGGGAGGCGCATTCTACAGGATCAAACCCTGCTGTCAACACCTTCCAAACAACCTGATGAGAAGCTCTCATCTCACTCGATCCGGGCTCTTTCGAAGCACCGTTTCGAGGTGGCGCATTCTACGCCGTTTCGCTGGACTGTCAAGCCTTATTTTCAAGCTAACTTATTGATTAATAAGCGCTTTCGAATGAGCGTCCTGCCCTGCGAGAGCGCGAATTATAGAGACCTCAGCGGGCGCGTCAAGCCTTTATTTTCAATCCACGCAAAAAAGCCCGGTCCTCAATGAAGGACCGGGCTTTTCGCCCCATACGGGGCAAGCGATCAGACCGACAGATAACGACTGATATGGTCCTTATCGATCTGCTCGCCCACCGCCTCATGCACGATCTTGCCCTTGTCTATCACCAACATGCGATCCGCGACCGTCAGGGCAAAGCTCAGCACCTGCTCTGAGACCACGATGCTGATCTTGCGCAACTGCTTGATCTCGTTGAGCGTGGTTGCCAGCTGCTTGATGATAGAAGGCTGAATCCCCTCGGTTGGCTCATCCAGCAGGAGTATCTTGGGGTCGGCTGCCAGCGCTCGTCCGATCGCCAGCTGCTGCTGCTGTCCGCCCGACAGGTTTCCCGCCTTGCGGTGGCGCATTTCCAGCAGCACCGGGAACAGCTCATAGATGTCATCCGGCACCTTGCGCCGACCGGTCACTTCCAAGCCGGCCATGATGTTTTCCTCTACGGTCAGTGTCGGGAACACCATACGACCCTGAGGTACATAGGCCACGCCACTGGCGACCCGCTGGTAGGACTGCAGCTTCGACAGCTCCTTGCTGTTGAAGTTGATCTCCCCGCCACTGCAGGGAATCATGCCGATCAGCGATTTGAACAGCGTGGTCTTGCCCATGCCGTTGCGCCCCATGATGGCGACCGTCTCATTCTCACCCACGTCCAGGTCGATACCGTGGATGACCTCACTCATGCCATAACTGACCCGCAGATCACGTACGCTCAGCATGCTCATGCTCCTTTGCCGTTAGTGGCCGAGGTAAACCTCGATAACCTTTTCGTTTGCCTGAACCTCGTCCATCTTGCCTTCGGCGAGTAATTTGCCTTGATGCAGCACGGTTACGCGGTGGGCGATGTCCTTGACGAAGTCCATGTCGTGCTCGATCACAATCACCGAGCGGTTCTGGCTGATGCGCCCGAGCAGCTCGGCGGTGGCTTCACGCTCGGACACACTCATGCCGGCCACCGGCTCATCCAGCATCAGCAGCTCCGGGTCCTGGATCAGCAGCATGCCGATTTCCAGCCACTGCTTCTGGCCGTGACTGAGCAGACCGGCACTGGTATCGAGCCGATCACTCAAGAAGATGTCTTCCGCTACCGCCAACACCCGCGCATTGACCTCGTCTGTCACCTTGAAGAACAAACTACCGAACACGTTGCGCCCTTTCGGGTACGACAGCTCCAGGTTCTCGCGCACCGTGAGGTTTTCGTAGATGGACGGGGTCTGAAACTTGCGCCCGACCCCGGCCTTGACGATGTCGTGCTCGACCAGCCTGGTCAGCTCGGTGTCCTTGAACTTGATCGAACCGGCCGAGGCCTTGGTCTTGCCGCAGATCAAATCCAGCAGTGTGGTTTTGCCGGCGCCGTTCGGCCCGATCACCACCCGCACCTCGTTGCGTTCGACGTACAGATTCAGGCCATCGACCGCCTTGAATCCATCGAACGAAACCGTCAGGTCTTCGATAGCCAGCAGAATGGGAGAAGTCATCAGCGCGCCTCCTGAGCAACGGCCTTATCGCCCTGCGACTCGGCATTCGACTTGCGCGAGAACAGTTTGGCAACCTGTGGGCGGACGTAATCTTCGTAGATGCCGGCCAGCCCCTGCGGAAACAGCAGCACGACCCCGATGAACAGCGCGCCCATAAAGACGATCCACAGCTGCGGGAAGCTTTCCGACAGCAGTGTCTTGGCCAGGTTGACCAGCAGCGCGCCGTAGACCGCACCGATCAGCGACAGACGCCCACCGACCGCGCAGAAGATCACCATTTCAATCGAGGCCACGGTGCCGACAAAGGACGGCGACATAAAGCCGACCTGCAGCGCGAACATCGCGCCACCCAGCGCCGAGAACACGCCGGCCAGGGCAAACACGAAGATCTTGATATTGGCGACGTCGTAGCCGGAGAAACGCACCCGGTCTTCCTGGTCGCGCATGGCGATCAGCAATTTTCCGTAGCGACTGTTGAGTACAAACTGCCCCACCAACAGGCAGGCAATCAGCAAGATGCAACAGAGGAAATACAGCAGGTACTTGGCGCTGTCCGGACGGATGTCCCACCCCAGCAAGGTGCGCAGGTCGGTAATGCCATTAATGCCGCCGGTATAACCCTGTTGACCGATGATCAGAATGGTCGCGATCGAGGCGATGGCCTGGGTGATGATCGCAAAGTACACACCGCCTACCCGGCGCTTGAACATCGCCGCGCCGATCAGGAAGGCAAACAGCGCCGGCACCGTCATGATCAACAGGATGGTCAGGGTCAGACTATGGAAGGGAATCCAGCCCAGCGGCAGCTCGGTGATCTGGTTCCAGTCCATGAAGTCCGGAATACCCGGGGTACTTTGAATCGCGGTGTTCTCGGGGCTGGATGCCTCCAGCTTGAGAAACATCGCCATGCAATAGCCACCGATCCCGAAAAACACCCCCTGCCCCAGACTGAGAATCCCGCCGTAGCCCCAGCAGAGCACCAGGCCGACCGCAACAAAGGCATAGGTCAGGTACTTGCCGACCAGGTTCAGGCGGAAGATGTCCAGCGTCAGCGGCAGGATCACCATCAGCAGGACGGCCAGCGCCAGCAACTGCAGCAAGCGTTGCCGCCCCCCAAATGCTGCTATCCATTTATCCATTTCAATAACCTCCAGCCAGTACGCCGCTCAGCGGCGCACCTTGCTTGCAAAGAGCCCCTGGGGACGGAACATCAGAATGGCTACCACCGTCAGCAAGGTGATCACCTTGGCCATGGAACCACTTAAGAAGAACTCGAGAATCGACTGCGACTGGGCAATACCGAAGGCCGACACCACGGTGCCGAACAGGCTGGCAGCACCACCGAACACCACCACCAGGAAGGTGTCGACGATATAGAGCGAGCCAGTAGTCGGGCCGGTCGAGGCGATAGTCGTGAAGGCGGCACCTGCGACGCCGGCAATGCCGCAACCCAGCGCAAAGGTAAAACGGTCAACCCGCTGGGTATTGATCCCCGCCGCGTTGGCCATCAACCGGTTCTGCGTGGTGGCGCGTACCTTGATGCCCCAGCGCGAGCGGTACAGCAGAATCACCACCAGCACGGTCATCAGCGCGGTAATGCCCATGACGAACAGGCCGTTAAGCGGGATATCGATGATGTCGGTCGGCGCCCAGGAGCCCATCAGCCAATCCGGCATGACCACACTCACCTCGCGCGGACCAAAGGTGGACCGGTAGATCTGCTGCATGATCAGCCCCAGCCCCCAGGTGGCCAGCAGGGTATCCAGCGGGCGCGCGTACAAGCGCCTGATCAACAGCATCTCGACCAGATAGCCAAGTATGAAGGTACCGAGAAATGCCAGCGCAACCGCCAGCGGAAAATAGAACTGCTGCATCCAGGGCCAGGTTTCCGTGGCCAGTTTGGATACCATCCAGGTGATGTAGGCGCCCAGCGTAAGAAACTCACCATGGGCCATATTGATGACGCCCATCTGCCCGAAGATGATCGCCAGCCCGAGGGCCATCAGCAGAAAGACGCAGAACAGACTCAGGCCACTGAATCCCTGCATCACGAAAATGGCCACGAGCTCCTGACTTGAATATCCGCCCATAATTGCTCTCCAAGGGTCTGTTGACGTTTCGTTCGCCCGCCTGTTGCAGCCTGTAAAGCCGACAATCAAGGAGCGAGGAGCGTAGTTTGGTCATTCCAAATAAGCGACGAGTGACGCCGAGTGTCGGCTTTACAGTCGCAACCCGAAGGGCCGGGGCCATTTTTCGATCACGCTGCGTTGTCGGTCGCTTGTGTGGAGCGACCACACTTCGCGTCCTCCGCCTTGCCTGACCGAAAAATGGCCTCCGGCAGGCGCGTGAACGAAACGTCAACAGACCCTCGACTCGGGTGCGGCCACCTGGACCGCACCCTGTTGCATCACTTCAAACGGACGTCTTACTGGTAGCCTTCCGGGAAGGGGTTCGGTTCGATCAAGTCGGACTCGTACACCACGGTGGCCTGGCCGTCAGCACCCCATTGACCCACCCGCAACTTGCTCCACAGGTGGTGGTTCGGGTGAATGCGCACGTAGCCTTCCGGCGCAGTAGTCAGCTCGATTTCGGCAGAGGCTTCAGCCACGGCGTCGACATCGAAGCTGCCGGCTTTCTCGACAGCAGCCTTCCACAGCCACGGGCCAAGATAGGCAGCCTGTGTTACGTCACCGATGACGCTGTCTTCACCCCAGCGGGCCTTGAACGCTTCAACAAAGGCCTGGTTGTTTTCGTTGTCCAGCGACTGGAAGTACTTCATCGCGGAGTAGAAACCTTCCATGTTCTCGCCACCGATACCCAGCACTTCGTCCTCGGTCACGGAGATGGTCATGATGGTCTGACGATCCGCAGTGATGCCGGCAGCGTTCAGCTGTTTCCACCAGGCCACGTTGGAGCCGCCAACAATGCTGGAGTAAACGACGTCAGGCTTTTTCAGACGGATCTTGTTGATCAGCGAACCGAAGTTGGTGTTGCCCAGCGGGTAGTACTCTTCACCGACAACCTCGCCGCCCAGCACGTCTTCAATGTGCTTGCGCGCGATCTTGTTGGAGGTGCGGGGCCAGATGTAGTCGGAGCCGACCAGATAGAAGGTTTTGGCGTCCTTCTCTTCGGCAATCCAGTCCAGGCCGGCAATGATCTGCTGGGTGGCTTCCTGACCGGTGTAGATGACGTTCTTGGACTGCTCCAGCCCTTCGTAGAAGGTCGGGTAGTAGAGCATGCCGTTTTCTTTCTCGAAGACCGGCAGCACCGCTTTACGCGAGGCGGAGGTCCAGCAGCCGAATACCGCCGCTACGCTGTCCTGCACCAGCAGCTTGCGCGCCTTCTCAGCAAACGTCGGCCAGTCGCTGGCGCCATCTTCCTGAATGATTTCAATCTGACGACCCAGCACACCGCCCATGGCGTTGATCTGCTCGATGGCGAGCATCTCCGCTTCCACCGAGCCGGTCTCACTGATCGCCATGGTGCCGGTAATGGAGTGGAGAATACCGACCTTGACGGTGTCGTCGGTCACGGCCAGTCCGGTGGTATTGACCTCAGCCGTCGGCATATCTGCCGCACCCGCCATGCTGGCCAGGCCCAGACCTGTGCCCAGCGCCAGACCGATCAGGCCACGCTTCCAGGCTGGCTTGCTGCGTTTTGAGTCTTGCATAGGGTGAATCTCCTTGATGTGAGTAGAACCGGCTGGCAGACCTCTCTCCCCGGCCTGCCTTGCCTGTCACCAAGGCCTACAGCAACCACTGTGCCAGCGCGCCAGAGTGCGCACTGTCAAACCGCCATGACGGCCAAAAATCCTTTGCAGATCAATCAACTGCATAGCTGTATCAAAATCTTCCGAGCGCTCCGTTGCCGCCAATGTCAAGCAACGGCCGGGGGAAATGACAATCTGCATCTGACATTGTCATGACAATGTCCAACATCACTTAGTGACATTGTTAAACCCGCCCGTCTCAGCGCCTGACAATGCGCTGAACAATTCGCTTAAGGCCCTGATATATAAGGAATAATAAAAACAAAACAAAGCTGGCACGGCTTCTGCTCAGGGAACAGTACGGTCCATCCACGGGCCCGACTCATCACCCAAGCAGAGGATTCGCTGTCATGGCAGAAACACTGATCAAGATCGACCTGAGCAAAAGCCCCCAGGAACACGACAACATCCACAATCGCTGGCACCCGGACGTGCCCATGGTGGCGACGGTCAAGCCCGGCTCGGACTTTATTGTCGAGTGCATGGACTGGACCGGCGGCCAGATCGGCAATAACGACAGCGCTGAAGACGTACGCGACGTCGACCTCAGCAAGGTGCACTACCTCAGCGGGCCAATTGCGGTCGAAGGCGCCGAGCCGGGCGACCTGCTGGTCGTTGATATCCTCGACATTGGCGCCTTTGCCGATCAGATGTGGGGCTTCAATGGGGTCTTCGCCAAGGAAAACGGCGGCGGCTTTCTGACCGAACACTACCCGGAAGCGCGCAAGACCATCTGGGACTTCAACGGCATCTATACCAAGTCGCGCCATATTCCGGGCGTGGAATTCATCGGCCTGATGCACCCCGGCCTGATCGGCTGCCTGCCGTCGCAGGAGCTGCTGGACGAGTGGAACACCCGTGAGCAGGCGCTGATCGACACCGACCCCAATCGCGTGCCCGGCCTGGCCAACCCACCCTACGCACCGACCGCCCACGTCGGCCGCGCCAGCGGCGATGCCGCGACCAAGGTCGCCGCCGAAGGCGCGCGTACCGTGCCGCCGCGTGAACACGGCGGCAACTGCGACATCAAGGACCTGACCAAGGGCTCGCGCGTGTTCTTCCCGGTGTACGTCAAGGGCGGCGGGCTGTCGATGGGCGACCTGCACTTCTCCCAGGGCGACGGCGAAATCACCTTCTGCGGCGCCATCGAAATGGCCGGCTGGATTCACATTCGCGTCAACATCATCAAGGACGGCTGCAAGAAGTACGGCGTGAAGAACCCGATCTTCCAGCCCAGCGACATGGCGCCCAGCTACAAGAAGCATTTGATCTTTGAAGGCATCTCGGTCGACGAAAGCGGCAAGCAGCACTACCTCGATGCGCATGTGGCCTACCGTCAGGCCTGCCTGAACGCCATCGAGTACCTGAAGAAGTTCGGCTACAGCGGCGCCCAGGCGTACTCGCTGCTCGGCACTGCGCCGGTACAGGGCCACATCAGCGGCATTGTCGACGTGCCGAACGTCTGCGCCACCATCTGGATTCCGACCGAGATCTTCGACTTCGACATCATGCCGAACGCCGAAGGACCGACCATCGCGGTCGACAGCCCGGAGGTCCCGACTGCCCTCTGGAAAGGCTGATAGCAACGCAGTGGCCCGCACCAGCTTGGGCGGGCCGCATCCTCTATTTCGCACTTTTCGGGAGCAAAAAATGCCTCTGTACGATTTTGAATGTGACACCTGCGGGCCTTTTGAAGCCCTGCTACCCAGCAATGAACGCAACCTGCCGCGGGCCTGCCCGATGTGCGAGCGGCCCATGCAGCGGCGCCTTAGCGCCCCGCGCCTGCAGACACTCAGCGCCCATCAGCGCAAGGCCCATGAGACCAACGAGCGAAGCGCCCACGCGCCCAAGGTGAACCACGGGCACAGTTGTTGCAGCTCCGGAAGTTGCCAGCACACCAAACGCAAGGAGGGAGAACCTCCTGCCCTCAAACAACAGTCTGGTCCACGACGACCCTGGATGATCAGCCACTAATACCGCCTCGGTATCCAGTACAGCGGTGACAGGTCGCGTGGATTTTCGCCAACGCGGAGGACCTGCTCATCTTGAATGTCACTCAGGAACGGACGGCCCAACAGATGATGAAGCGCGAACTGATCGTCATTCTGGAGATGGCCAAACTGCTGGAGAAGCCACTTGATGCCCCGCGCACCATTCAGGGCATCCTGCGCCTGCTGGCCCAGCTGTATGGTCTGAACTGCGGACGGGTGAGCCTGCCCGACCCCGGCTCCAAGACGCTGCAGGTGAAGTATGCCTACGGCCTGGCACCAGAGGACCTCAAGGCCGGGCGCTTCAATCTGGACATCAACCAGGGTGTGACCGGCTACGTCATGCGCACCGGCTCGATTGGTCTGGTCCCCGACGTCAATAACGAGCCGCTATTCGTGCGCCGTATTACCGAGCTGTCGCATCACAGCGGCGGACGCATGGCCTTTATCGCCGTGCCCATTCTCGAATCAGGCACCCCCATCGGCGTGCTCTCGGTGCAGCGCGAAGGCATGCACGAACGCCCCTTCGACGAAGATATCAGCCTGCTGCGCGTGGCCGCCGCAATGATCGGCCAGGTGCTGCGCATCCATCAGTTTGTCGTCGACCAGACCGAGCACCTGGTCAAGGAAAACCAGAGCCTGCGCCACAGCATCGCGGTCGAAGGCATGCTCAAGCAAAGCCTCGCCCACGGCATTCTTGGCAGCAGCCCGGCGCTGATGGACGCGGTGCGCTCAACCATTCAGGTGGCCCATAGCGACGCGCCGGTCATGCTGCTGGGTGAGTCAGGTACCGGCAAGGAAAAATTCGCGCGCATGATCCACCAGCAGAGCGATCGGCGCGAGAAACCGTTCATCTGCATCAATTGTGCGGCCATCCCGGCAGACCTGCTGGAGTCCGAACTGTTCGGCCACACCAAAGGCGCCTTTACCGGCGCCTCGCAGAACAAGCAGGGCAAGATCGTGCAGGCCGACGGCGGCACGCTGTTTCTCGACGAGATCGGCGACATGCCGCTGTCACTGCAGGCCAAGCTGCTGCGCGTGCTGCAGGAAAAGAAAGTCGACCCGATCGGCAGTCACGACTCCGTCGCCGTGGACTTTCGGGTGATCACCGCCACCCACGTCAACCTGCAGGCCTCGGTCAATCAGGGCGCCTTCCGCCTCGACCTGTTCTATCGCCTGCATGTGGTGCCGGTGCATCTGCCGCCGCTGCGCGAACGCCAGGAAGACATTCGCCAGCTGGCCCTGCACTTTCTCAACGAACTCAATCACCACTACGAACGCAATTGGAGCCTCGCCCCGGAGGCGTTCTCCGTTATGGAGAACTTCGCCTGGCCGGGCAATATCCGCCAGCTGCAGAACGTACTGGAACGGGCCGCACTGACCAGTGATCAGGAGCTGCTGGAGGCGGACAAGCTGCGCCAGGCGCTGGCCTCCGAAAGCGCCATCACCATTCCGGCCAACCGCCAGAGCAATCCGCCGCCCAGCGACGATGCGACCATCGAGCCCCCGCGCCAATATGGCCGGGCCTACAACTGGGTGCAGGAAGACGAGGCCGACCGCATCCGCGCCATGCTCTCGCAAACCAACAACAACCAGTCCGAAGCCGCCCGGCGCCTGAACATCAGCCTGCGGCAACTGCGCTATCGGGTCGACAAACTCGGCATCGGGCGCAACTGACTGCAACTCAACCGCAACGAAGGAGTTACCCATGCGTCACGGAGATATTTCCAGCAGTCCCGATACCGTCGGTGTCGCCGTCGTCAACTACAAGATGCCGCGCCTGCACACCCGCGACGAGGTACTCGACAACGCGCGCAAGATTGCCGACATGATCATCGGCATGAAACAGGGCCTGCCCGGCATGGATCTGGTGGTGTTTCCGGAATACAGCACCATGGGCATCATGTACGACGGCGACGAGATGATGGCCACCGCCACCACCGTACCCGGCGACGAAACCCGCATTTTCGGCGAAGCCTGCAAACAGGCGAAAACCTGGGGCATCTTCTCGCTGACCGGCGAGCAACATGAAGAGCACCCGAACAAGGCGCCCTACAACACGCTGATTCTGATCAACGACCAGGGCGAGATCGTGCAGAAGTACCGCAAGTGCATTCCCTGGTGCCCGATCGAGGGCTGGTATCCGGGTGATCGCACCTATGTGTCCGACGGCCCCAAAGGCATGAAGATCAGCCTGATCATCTGCGACGACGGCAACTACCCGGAAATCTGGCGCGACTGCGCGATGAAAGGCGCCGAGCTGATCGTGCGTTGTCAGGGCTACATGTATCCGGCCAAGGACCAGCAGGTGATGATGGCCAAGACCATGGCCTGGGCCAACAACTGCTACGTGGCCGTGGCCAACGCTACCGGCTTTGATGGGGTTTACAGCTACTTTGGCCACTCTGCGATCATCGGCTTTGACGGCCGCACCCTCGGCGAATGTGGCGAGGAAGACATGGGCGTGCAATACGCGCAGCTGTCGGTCTCGCAGATCCGCGATGCGCGGGCCAATGATCAGTCGCAGAACCACCTGTTCAAGCTGCTGCACCGCGGCTACACCGGCATGTACAACTCCGGCGATGGTGACCGCGGCGTGGCTGATTGCCCCTTCGACTTCTATCGCACTTGGGTGCTGGATGCCGAGAAAGCCCGCGACAATGTAGAGGCGATGACGCGCACCACCATCGGCGTGGCTGACTGCCCGGTGGGCGAGCTACCGCATCCGGGCAAGGAACGGGAGGCTGGCGCCTGAGCGCCCGCCCATGCCGTTCATCAACGAGCTACTGGCCGACAACCAGCAGCAGAACCTGCGGGCGGCGCCGCGTACTGCGGTCTCGCGCTTCGAGTTTGAGCCGGACGCTATCGCCCAGCGCCTGCAACAGCGCATTCTTGGTCAACCCGCAGCGCTGGCTGAGATTGCCGGCAGCCTGGCGGTCGTCAAGGCGGAGCTGGGCGACCCCCGTCGCCCGCTCGGCGTATTCCTGCTGCTCGGCCCGACCGGCGTCGGCAAGACCGAAACCGTGCGCTTGATCGCCGAAGCCATCCATGGGCGTGCCGACGCGCTATGCCGCATCGACATGAACACTCTGGCTCAGGAGCACTACGCAGCGTCGCTGACCGGCGCCCCGCCGGGTTATGTAGGCAGCAAGGAAGGCACGACGCTGTTCGACCGCGAGACCATCGAAGGCCGCTTTGGGCACCCCGGCGTGGTGTTGTTCGACGAACTGGAAAAGGCCAGTGACCCGGTCATTCGTGCCTTGATGAACATCCTCGACAACGGCCAGCTGCGACTCAGCGCCGGCAACGCCACCCTGGACTTTCGCAACAGCCTGATCTTCCTGACCAGCAACCTCGGTGCCCAGGCGGCGCAGCGGCTGGAGCAGGGATGGGGCCGCCTGCTGCCAGCCTCCTGGCGCCAGCAGTTGCAGCAACGCAGGCAGGTCCGCGCGCTGCACAACCGATTTGATCCTGAATTCATCAACCGCCTGGACCACCGTATCAGCTACCGGTCACTGGGTGCAGGTCAGTTGGATCAGTTAGTCGACCTGGCTCTAGAACAACTCAACCAGCGCCTGGTACGCCATCAAGTACAACTGCTGCTCAGCCCCGCGCTTCGGCACTATCTGGCTAGCGAAGGCTACGACCGCCGCTTTGGTGCCCGCACCATGGCCCGCACCTTCCGTCATCAGTTGGAACCGGTCCTGGCCCGCACTCTGCTGGAGCGCAAGCCTGCGCCCGGCGCGTTGCTGCGTGCGGATCTGCTGCAAGGCAAGATAGTGATCGATCTGGATTGAACCCGCTGAACGGACACAAAAAAACCCGCCGAAGCGGGTTTTTTCATTCAACGCAATGCCGTTCAGATGCAGTCTTCGACCGACTTGAGCGGGTAATGCGCCGGGTACGGCAGGGTCGCTACGCCAGAATCGATGGCAGCCTGGGCAACAGCAGCCGGCACCTTCTCGATCAGACGAACGTCCATCGGCTTGGGAATGATGTACTCACGACCAAACTCCAGCTTGATACCGCCGTAAGCCTGGGAGATGTACTCCGGTACCGGCTCTTTGGCCAGTTCACGGATCGCGTGTACAGCAGCAATCTTCATTTCTTCGTTGATGGCAGTTGCACGAACGTCCAGTGCGCCACGGAAGATGAAGGGGAAGCCCAGTACGTTATTGACCTGGTTCGGGTAGTCGGAACGACCGGTCGCCATGATCACGTCAGGACGCGAAGCGTGAGCCGCCGCGGGGTCGATTTCCGGATCAGGGTTCGAGCAGGCAAACACGATCGGGTTTTCGGCCATCAGCTTCAGATCAGCCGGCGGCAGCAGGTTCGGACCGGACAGACCAACGAACACATCGGCGCCTTTCAGGGCGTCAGTCAGAGTGCGCTTGTCAGTCTCGGTGGCGAAAATCGCCTTGTATTCGTTCAGGTCATCGCGACCGGCGTGGATCACGCCTTTACGGTCGAGCATGAAGATGTTTTCAGCCTTGGCACCCATGCTGACCAGCAGCTTCATGCAGGCGATAGCGGCAGCGCCAGCGCCCAGGCAGACGATCTTGGCGTCTTCGATGACCTTATCGGCCAGCTCCAGCGCGTTGATCATGGCGGCTGCGGTCACAATCGCAGTACCGTGCTGATCATCGTGGAATACCGGGATGTCGCACTGCTCGATCAGCGCGCGCTCGATTTCAAAGCACTCGGGCGCCTTGATGTCTTCCAGGTTGATGCCACCAAAGGTGCAGGAGATACGCTTAACGGTATCGATGAAGGCCTGCGGGCTCTCGGCTTCAACTTCGATGTCGAAAACGTCAACGCCAGCGAAACGCTTGAACAGAACACCCTTGCCTTCCATAACCGGCTTGCTCGCCAGCGGGCCGAGGTTCCCCAGACCGAGAATGGCAGTGCCATCAGAGATAACGGCAACCAGGTTGCCCTTACCGGTGTATTTGTAGGCGTTTTCCAGATCCTTGGCGATTTCACGCACCGGTTCTGCTACACCCGGGCTGTAGGCCAGAGCCAGGTCACGCGCGGTCGCGGTCGGCTTGGTCAGTTCAACGCTCAGTTTGCCGGGGCGCGGGTTGGCGTGATAGTCGAGTGCATCAGTTCTCAAATCAGACATGGTCAATAACTTCCGGTCAGGTTGCTCATGCGGACGACGGAGAGTACATAAAAGCACTTCCACCCGCAAGGTCATTCACGAGATCAATGTCAAGGACAAAACCTTACAACTTTGAGCCATATTGACGGCACTACGGAGGACTGATGGTGCGCCACTGGGCAGGGTGGCGCAGGCTGATCATGTAGCGCCGAAACCCGTCGCGCACGGGCTGCCGCCCCCGCCGATCGATAACCCAGCCACGCACCTCGACTTGCTGGCCAACCAGCTCGGCACCGGGCTCAGCGTCAAAGTAACCCAGGTCTCGGCGCTCCAGTCTCAGGGTCAGCGGCCCGTCCAGATCAATCCACAGGGCATGGCGGGAAGGCGTCACCGCCGCCACTCGTCCGCGCAACAGCTGGAATCCAGCGCTATCAAGATCGTCCAGCGAGAGAATCTGCGGGTTCTGCCACAGCCCGCGCTGCGCCTGCCGCGCTTGCTGCTCGGCGGCCTGGTGGCAGTCGGCGAGCAGATCGTTCGGCGGAATCACCAGCGCATAACCCAGCCCTTCGCTGAGCAGCAGCGCCTCAATGTTGCGCCCCTGCTCGTCAAACAGATAGCCCAGCGTGCGGCCGTAATGATCACGGGCATCCGCACCCAGCATCAGCTGCAGTGGCTGATGCTCGACCAGCGCTTGCAGAGCCCGACGCGCGGCCTGGGCGTAGGGCTCGGACGGTGCGCCGTCGCGGCCTATTTCCGGCGTGTTGATACCGATCAGGCGCAGGCGCCGCCCATCGCTGAGGCGCAGAGTGTCTCCGTCGGTGACACTGCGACTGCGCACCGGCTGCGCCGTCTCCGGCATACTGCAGACGGCAGGCAGCGCCGCGGGGGCTTCGCTCTGAGCCGGCCCGCAACCCAGCAGCGCACAGGCAACAAAAAAGGCGCCCCAGAGGGACGCCTTTTTGTGTTTCGCCAGAGCCATAAGGCTCAAAGAAACCGATTACTTGCTGCTGACTGCGCCGAAACGCGCCTTGAAGCGCTCGATACGTCCGCCAGTGTCCAGAACCTTCTGCTTACCGGTGTAGAACGGGTGGCAGGAGGAGCAAACGTCCAGGTGGATCGGGGCGCACAGGGTGGAACGGGTAGTGATTACCGCGCCGCAGCTGCAGGTCGCTTCGATTGTTTCGTAGTTCGGATGCACATCAGCTTTCATGGGAAAGTCCTCGGTTGGTTTGTGCCGCCACCGGATCAACCTGATCGGGCACCGCACGCAATAGCTGTCTACCGGACCGTACCTGGATGCCACAAGGGGCGCAAACAGACTGACCGGAAAATAGGCCGGCGATAATAACAGAATCCAGCAACGACGCAAGCACCGCAGCTTTCCACCTGTCGGTGGTACCATCCCACTCCCATAAGGAGTGATTTGTGTGACCGGACCCATCCTGCAAGTAGCCCTGCCCTCTCCCCTGCGCCGCCTGTTCGACTACCGCGCGCCGCGGGGCGTGGCCGCGGCTGACCTGCAGACCGGCCAGCGCGTGCGGGTGCCTTTTGGCAAACGCGCGCTGGTCGGCCTGATCGCCGGCATCAGCGATCACTCCGAGGTCCCGGAAAACCGCCTCAAGCCTGCCGAAGCCCTGCTCGATCACGCCCCGCTGCTGCCCGACAGCCTCTGGCGCCTGTGCCAATGGACCGCGCGTTACTATCAGCACGGGCTGGGCGACACCCTGAGCGTGGCGCTGCCGGTGCTACTGCGCCAGGGCGAACCGGCGCTGGCACGCCAGGATCAACTCTGGCAGTTGCTGCCCGGCGCCTACCCGGAACACCCGGTGATTGCTCGCGCACCGAAACAGAAGCAGGCGGTGCAAGTCCTGGCGCAACATCCGCACGGCCTGTCCCACGCGCTGATCAGCCAATGGGGGCTGAGCCGCGACACCCTGAGCACCCTGGAAACCAAGGGGCTGGTGCAACGCATTGAGCAATCGCCACACCATATTGCTGAACCGCTGCCTTTATTAAGGGAAGCGCACCTGACCGCCAATGACGAACAGCGGGCAGCGCTGGATGCCATTCTGGGCGCAGAGGGCTTTCACACCTGGCTGCTCGAAGGCGTCACCGGCAGCGGCAAGACCGAGGTGTACCTGCAGGCGATAGAACGCTGTCTGCTGAGCGGCCATCAGGCGCTGGTGCTGATCCCCGAGATCGGTCTGACGCCGCAGACGCTGAACCGCTTCCAGCAGCGCTTCAGTGCGCCCGTGGTGATTTTGCACTCGGGCCTCAACGACCGCGAGCGGCTGGACGCCTGGATAGCCGCCCGCGACGGCGAGGCCGCCATCATCATTGGCACCCGCTCGGCCATCTTCACGCCGCTGGCCCGTCCCGGCCTGATCATCGTCGACGAAGAGCACGACCTGTCCTATAAACAGCAGGACGGTCTGCGCTACAACGCCCGCGACCTGGCCGTCTATCGCGGCCATCTGGAACAGACGCCGGTGATTCTCGGCTCCGCCACACCCTCGCTGGAAAGCCTGCACAACGTAGAGCAGGGCCGCTACCGACACCTGCGCCTGACACTGCGCGCCGGCAATGCCAAAGCGCCGTCCTTTCAATGCCTGGATATCCGCAGTCGCCCGCTGGAGGGCGGCCTGTCGCGTCCGCTGACCGAGCTGATCGGCCAGCACCTCGGACGCGGCAACCAGGTACTGGTATTTATCAACCGCCGTGGCTTTGCACCCACCCTGATGTGTCACGACTGTGGCTGGATCGCCGAATGCCGCCGCTGCGACGCGCGCATGACGGTACACCAGTCGCCGCCCCACCTGCATTGTCACCACTGCAACAGTCAGCGGCCGCTGGAGCGCTGTTGCCCCGAATGCCAGAGCGAAGACCTGCGCCCACTGGGCGCCGGCACCGAGCGTACTGAAGAGTTTCTCAAGGAGCGTTTTGCCGACACCACGGTGCTGCGCATTGATCGCGAAAGCATGAGCCGCAAGCGCGCCATGCAGGACATGATGACCATCATCCACAGCGCCCAGCCGTGCATTCTGGTCGGCACCCAGATGCTCGCCAAGGGACATCATTTTCCCAACGTGACCCTGGTCGCCATTCTGGATGCCGACGGCGGGCTGTTCTCCGCCGACTTCCGTGGCCCCGAGCGCATGGCACAAATGATCACCCAGGTCGCCGGGCGAGCCGGACGCGCGGAGAAGCCCGGCCAGGTGATCATTCAGACGCACATGGCCGAGCACCCGCTGCTGATCGAACTGACCGAACGCGGCTACCCGGCCATCGCCGCGCGCGAGCTGGCCGAGCGCGCCGCCGCGCAACTGCCGCCCTACCGTTTTATGGCGCTGCTGCGCGCCGAGGCCAACCACGTGCGTGCCACGGAGGACTTTCTCGAAGCCGCGCTGGCGCAGGCCGAGGCGTTGGTCGCGCAGCATCAGTTGGCGGATATCGAGCTGCTCGGCCCGGTGCCCTCACCAATGGAACGCCGCGCCGGCCGCCACCGCGCCCAACTACTGATGCAAGCCGCCCAGCGCTCGGTGCTGCACCAGCTGGTGCACATGCTGCTGCCGGCGTTGGAACAACACCCGCTGGCGCGCAAGGTGCGCTGGTCGATTGATATTGATCCGCTGGATATGTTTTAGCAGTGCAGTGATGGCTTCCGCGCTCCGCCAGACCGGACGCAGAGCGTGGGAGCGATCAGGGGTGTTGCAATGCGTGAAGACTGCACGGACCCAGTCCCCGTTTACGCGGGCGAGTAGCGCAGGATTGGCAGGAAAAAGGACGGCAGCCTGTTTGAGGCTCGAAGAGCCGAGTTCTGCCGGCCCCTGCCAAGCCGAGCAACGCAGCGAACCCGCAGGGCCGCGTAGCCGGGTGCCGGGGGGATCGCCAAGGGGGGCTGGGCAAGCAGCCCCCCCCCTTGGCTCGCCGTAAAAGGCGAAAAGCAAACTCGACAAAAGCACCTTGCAGAGAACGATCACCCTTGTGCAGCCACCGCAGAGCTACATAAAGCCCGCACCAGCCGCAACGACAAACCCCAACCGACCACAGGGTTTGGCAAGCCGCCCGATAAAACGGATAATGTCGGGTTTTCACTGGGCACCTGCCGGATACACCACTCCATGAAGAACCTGATCAGCCAACTGCTTGCCGACGCTGTAGACCGCCTCAAGGCCGACGGCGTGCTGCCGACCGACCTTTCGCCCTCGATTCAGGTCGAAAATGCCCGCGACAAGGCCCACGGCGACTTCGCCAGCAACCTGGCGATGATGCTGGCCAAGCCGGCCGGCATGAAGCCGCGCGATCTGGCCGAGAAGCTGATTGCCGCCCTGCCCGCCCATCAGGCCGTCGCCTCGGTCAACATCGCCGGCCCCGGCTTTATCAACTTCTTCCAGGATGCCGGCTGGCTGGCTGCCCAGCTGGAGGCTGCACTGGCCGATCCGCAACTGGGCGTGCGTTCCGACATCGCCACCCAGCGTGTGGTGGTCGATTACTCCTCGCCAAACCTCGCCAAGGAAATGCACGTCGGCCACCTGCGCTCCTCCATCATTGGCGACGCCGTGGCGCGGGTGCTTGAAGCCCTCGGCCACACCGTCATCCGCCAAAATCACGTGGGCGACTGGGGCACCCAGTTCGGCATGCTGCTGGCCTATATGGAAGAGCACAGCGTCGACGCCGAAGCCGAGCTGGGCGATCTGGAGAATTTCTACCGCCAGGCCAAGAAACGTTTCGACGAGAGCGAAGACTTCGCCAACCGCGCCCGTCAGCGCGTGGTTGACCTGCAAGCCGGCGAGCCGAGCTGCCTGGCCCTGTGGGAGCGCTTCAACAGCATCTCCCTCGGCCACTGCCAGGCCGTCTACGATCGTCTCGGCGTCAGCCTGAGCCCCGCCGATGTGCGCGGCGAGAGCGCCTACAACGCCGACCTGCCGGGTATCGTTGCCAACCTGCGCAGCGCCGGCCTGCTGACCGAAAGCGAAGGCGCGCAGTGCGTGTTCCTGGAGCAGTTCAAGAACGCCGAAGGCAACCCGCTGCCGGTCATCGTGCAGAAGGCTGGCGGCGGCTACCTGTACGCCACCACCGACCTGGCTGCCATGCGCTATCGCCATGCCCAGTTGCATGCCGACCGCGTGCTCTACTTTGTCGACCAGCGTCAGGCTTTGCACTTCCAGCAGGTCTTTGCGGTCGCCCGCAAGGCCGGCTTCGTACCCGCCGACATGCAACTGGAACATATGGGCTTCGGCACCATGAACGGAGCCGACGGCAAGCCGTTCAAGACCCGTGACGGCGGCACCGTCAAGCTGGCCGACCTGCTGGACGAAGCCGAACAGCGCGCGCTGCGCCTAGTCGAGGAGAAAAACCCCGAGCTGCCCGCCGACGAACTGCGCGGCATTGGCGCAGCAGTGGGTATCGGCGCAGTCAAATACGCCGACCTGTCCAAGCACCGCAGCAGCGATTACAGCTTCAACTTTGACCTGATGTTGAGCTTCGAGGGCAACACTGCGCCCTACATGATGTACGCCTACACCCGCGTCGCCAGCGTATTCCGCAAGCTGGAGCGCAGCATGGCGCAGCTTGACGACCTGGCACCGCTGGCGCTGGTCGAGCCGGCCGAAAGCGAACTGGGCGCGCACCTGGCACAGTTCAACGCCACGCTGAATTACGTTGCCCGCGAGGGCACCCCGCACGTACTCTGCACCTATCTGTACGAGCTGGCCGGTCGTTTCTCCAGCTTTTATGAGCAGTGCCCGATCCTGGCTGCCGACAGCAAGGCCCAGCGCGACAGCCGTCTGCGCCTGGCAGCACTGACCGGCCGTACCCTCAAGCAGGGCCTGAACCTGCTGGGCATCACCACTCTGGAGCGTATGTAAGGGCATGGCAAAAGGACGCAAAGCCCCACGCCGCGGTGCCAGCCGCGCGCAATCTGCGCCAAAGCGCAAAGGCATTCCCGGCTGGCTCTGGCTGGTCAGCGGCCTGATCATCGGCCTGTTCGTTGCATTTTTGCTGCAACTGGAGCCGGGCCGCGACAGCGTCCGACGCAGCCCCGAGCCGCCCAAACCGGCCAACACGCCAGCGCAGCCCCCGGCCGATCCGAAGCCGCGTTATGACTTTTACACCCTGCTGCCCGAATCCGAAGTGGTGGTGCCCCAGCAGGCCGTACCCGAGACACCGACCACGACAACGGAAGAGAGCAAGCCGGCACCCAGCGTGAACTATTACCTGCAGGCCGGTTCCTTCCGTCAGCGCGCCGATGCCGATCAGGTGCGCGCGCAAATTCTGTTGCTGGGCATGGACGTCAAGCTGGAGAACGCCACCATCAACGGCAACCAGTGGTATCGCGTTCAGGTCGGCCCATTTGACAGCCGCAGCAGTCTCGATCAGGCGCAGCGCACTCTCTCCGGTAACGGGTTCAACAACCTGCTGCCACAACAACGCTGACCGCCGCACGGCATGCCCTGGCACCCGGGGCATGCTGCCTTTGCTCCCCGCCCGCTCTGCGCCTTGAATTTCTGATCAGCGCCCCCAGATCAGAAACTCGGCAGCGATCCTGCCGCCTTTTTTCCACAGCCAACCAGGAGTTGCGCGTGACTACAATCGTATCCGTACGCCGGCACGGCAAGGTCGTGATCGGTGGCGACGGCCAGGTTTCCCTCGGCAACACCGTGATGAAGGGCAATGCCCGCAAGGTACGCCGCCTCTACAAGGATCAGGTGATTGCCGGGTTCGCCGGCGGCACCGCCGACGCCTTTACCCTGTTTGAACGTTTTGAAGCCCAATTGGAAAAACACCAGGGCAATCTCGTCCGCGCCGCCGTCGAGCTGGCCAAGGACTGGCGCACCGACCGCGCCCTGCGCAAGCTGGAAGCCCTGCTTGCCGTCGCCAACAAGGATGCCTCGCTGATCATCACCGGCAACGGTGATGTGATCGAACCCGAAGAGGGCCTGATCGCCATTGGTTCCGGTGGTCCTTACGCGCAATCCGCCGCGCGTGCCCTGCTGATGCACACCGAGCTGTCCGCTCGCGAGATCGTCGACACCAGCCTGAACATCGCCGGCGACATCTGCATCTATACCAACCGCAACCTGACCATCGAGGAGCTGGACGCCAATACCTGAGGCGTTCAGAGAGACCCATGTCCATGACACCCCGTGAGATCGTGCACGAGCTGGACCGCCACATTATCGGTCAGCAGGATGCCAAGCGCGCCGTCGCCATCGCCCTGCGCAACCGCTGGCGCCGCCAGCAGCTGCCCGAGGCGCTGCGCAATGAAGTGACCCCCAAGAACATCCTGATGATCGGCCCGACCGGTGTCGGCAAGACCGAAATCGCCCGCCGCCTGGCCAAGCTGGCGCAGGCACCGTTCATCAAGGTCGAAGCCACCAAGTTCACCGAAGTCGGCTATGTCGGCCGCGACGTCGAATCCATCATCCGCGACCTGGTCGATGCCGCGATCAAGCTGCTGCGCGAGCAGGAAATGTCCAAGGTTCGCTACCGCGCCGAAGATGCGGCCGAAGAGCGCATCCTCGACGCCCTGCTGCCCGGCGCCCGCCCGGCTACCGGCGACCAGCCCGAGCGCACCGACAGCAGCACCCGACAGCTGTTCCGCAAGCGCCTGCGCGAAGGCGAGCTGGATGACAAGGATATCGACATCGAGGTCTCCGACGCGCCGGCCGGCATCGAGATCATGACCCCACCGGGCATGGAGGAGATGACCAGCCAGCTGCGCGACATGTTCTCCAACCTGGGCAAGGGCAAGAAGAAAACCCGCACCCTCAAGGTCCGCGATGCGCTCAAGCTGGTGCGCGATGAAGAGGCTGCGCGCCTGGTTAATGAAGACGACCTGAAGACCCGCGCGATCAGCGCCGTCGAGCAGAACGGCATCGTCTTCCTTGATGAAATCGACAAGGTCAGCAAACGGGCCGACAGCGGCGGCGGTGCCGACGTGTCCCGTGAAGGCGTACAGCGTGACCTGCTGCCGCTGATCGAGGGCTGCACGGTCAACACCAAGTTCGGCATGGTCAAGACCGACCATATCCTGTTCATTGCCTCCGGCGCCTTCCACCTGACCAAACCGTCAGACCTGATACCCGAGCTGCAGGGCCGCCTGCCGATTCGCGTCGAACTGCAATCACTGACCCCGAGCGACTTCGAGCGCATCCTGACCGAACCGGATGCCTCGCTGACCGAACAGTACCGTGCGCTGATGGCCACCGAAGAGCTGAATATCGAGTTTGCTCCCGACGCCATCAGCCGGCTGGCCGAGATCGCCTGGCAGGTCAACGAGAAGACCGAAAACATCGGTGCCCGTCGTCTGCACACCGTGCTCGAACGCCTGCTGGAAGAAATCTCCTTCAGCGCTGGCGACCTCGCTGCCAAGCACGAAACGCAGCCGCTGCTGATTGATGCCGAGTATGTCAACAGCCACCTGGGCGAGCTGGCGGTCAACGAAGACCTGTCACGCTATATTCTTTAACCCAAGCCGCAAGCTTCAAGCGGCAAGCGAACAGCAGATCGTGCGCGCCATGCGATCTGCTAGAAGCTTGAAGCTTGAAGCTCAGGACTCTGCCATGCCCGCACCTATCCCGACCCGCATCAAGTTGCACAAGGCCTCGCGCACGCTGGAGTTGGGTTATGCCGACGGCAGCACCTATCAGTTGCCGGCCGAATACCTGCGCGTGTTGTCTCCCTCGGCCGAGGTGCGCGGGCATGGCAAGCCGGTGTTGCAAACCGGCAAGCTGAACGTTGCCCTGAGCGGCGTGGAAACCGCCGGGCGCTACGCGATCAAGCTGGTTTTCGACGACGGCCACGACAGTGGCCTGTACACCTGGGACTACCTCTACCAACTGGCAACCGAACAAACGCAACGCTGGGACACCTATCTGGAGCAGTTGCACCAGGCCGGTGCATCACGAGACCCGGATGTCAGCACTATTCGCTTCACACCCTGATTTTCCAAGCCCCTACACCGCTTTGCCATAAACATCTGATTTAGTGACCGTTGGCTAAAAAGGCGTTAACAGCGCCGAAACTGCGTGCTAACTTGTCTCAAGAATGCGACACCGGGAAGCTGGTTCGAATCTTGCTGGAATGCATTCATAGCGGCTTCCCTGCCTCAGATTGGAGCGTTGAAAATGGGTAACAAATCCAATAACGAAGACTTGGGCCACAAGGCCAGTGAACACATTCTCGGCCCCAACCCGGTCGTCGGCGTGCCTGCGCGCGACCTCATCAGCACCGCCCGCATGGTGATGCGCCAAACCATCAAGCAACCGGTCCACAGCATGCGTCACCTGGGCCGCCTCGGCATGGCGGTCACCGACGTGATGCTCGGCCGCTCCGAACTGGGCCCCAGCGCTGACGACAAGCGCTTCGTCGACCCGACCTGGAGCCAGAACCCGCTTTACCGCCGCTACATGCAGACCTACCTGGCCTGGCGCAAGGAACTGAACAGCTGGATCACCAACTCGGACCTGCCGGCACAGGACGTCAGCCGCGCCCAGTTTGTCATCGCGCTGATGACCGAGGCCATGTCCCCCACCAACACCGCCCTCAACCCGGCCGCGCTCAAGCGCTTTTTCGAAACCGGCGGCAAGAGCCTGATGGACGGACTCACCCACCTGGCCAAGGACATTGCCCACAACGGCGGCATGCCCAGCCAGGTCAACATGAATGCCTTTGAAGTCGGCGGCAACTTCGCCACCACCAAGGGCTCGGTGATCTTCCGCAACGAGGTGCTGGAGCTGATCCAGTACAAGCCGCTGACCGAAGAAGTGTTCGAGCGCCCGGTGCTGGTCGTGCCGCCGCAGATCAACAAGTTTTACGTGTTTGACCTGTCGCCCGAGAAGAGTCTGGCGCGCTATCTGGTCAACAGCCACATGCAGACCTTTGTGGTCAGCTGGCGCAACCCGACCAAGAGCCACCGCGAGTGGGGCCTGAGCACCTACATCGAAGCGCTCAAGGAAGCCATCGATGTCGTTCTCGAGGTCACCGGCAGCAAGGATCTGAGCATGCTCGGGGCCTGCTCCGGCGGCATCACCACGGTCTCGCTGCTGGGCCACTACGCTGCGCTGAAAGAGAAGAAAGTGCACTCCTTCACCCTGCTGGTCAGCGTGCTGGATACCGAGCTGAAGACCCAGGTGGCACTATTTGCCGACGAGCGCTCGATCGAGGCTGCGCGGCGTATGTCGTACCAGAGCGGTGTGCTGGAAGGCCGTGACATGGCGCGTATCTTCGCCTGGATGCGGCCCAATGACCTGATCTGGAACTACTGGGTCAACAATTATCTGCTCGGCAACGAGCCGCCGGTCTTCGACATCCTGTTCTGGAACAACGACACCACCCGCCTGCCAGCGGCCCTGCACGGCGAATTCCTGGAACTGTTCAAGAACAACCCGCTGACCCGTCCCGGCGCGCTGGAAGTCTGCGGCACGCCGATCGACCTCAAGCAGGTCAAGGCCGACTACTTTGTCATCGCCGGCCTGAACGACCACATCACCCCCTGGGAGGCCTGCTACAGCTCGGCCCAGTTGCTCGGCGGCAAGTGCGAGTTCGTGCTGTCCTCCAGCGGTCACATCCAGAGTATTCTGAACCCGCCGGGCAACCCCAAGGCGCGTTTTTTCACCAGCGGCGAGATGACCGGCGACGCCAAGCACTGGCTGGAAACCGCCACCAAGCAATCCGACTCCTGGTGGCAATACTGGCGTGACTGGCTGCATGCCCGCGGCGGCAAGCGCAAGGCGGCACCGACCGTGCTGGGCAATGACAACCATCCAGCGCTGGAACCGGCGCCGGGTACCTACGTTCACGAGCGCTGATCCGCGCCCAATAGAGAGCCGCCCATGCCGCAGTCCTTTGTCTTTCGCACCATCGAGCTGGACGGCCAGTACCTGCGTACGGCCGTGCGCCCGGGCAACAGCGCCCTGCCGCCGTTGCTGGTCTTCAACGGTATCGGCGCCAACCTGGAGCTGGTGTTTCCCTTTGTCGAGGCACTGGACCCGGACCTGGAAGTCATTGCCTTCGACGTGCCCGGCGTAGGCGGCTCGTCCACCCCGGCCACACCGTTTCGCTTTCCAGGCCTGGCCAAGCTGGCGGCGCGCATGCTGGACTATCTCGACTACTCCCAGGTCAACGTCATCGGCGTGTCCTGGGGCGGCGCGCTGGCGCAGCAGTTTGCCTACAGCCACCCGGAGCGCTGCAAGAAGCTGATTCTGGCAGCCACCTCGGCCGGTGCCGTCATGGTGCCCGGACGGCCCTCGGTGCTGCTGAAGATGGCCAGCCCCAGACGTTATATTCAGCCCTCGCACGGCGTGAACATCGCGCCGGACATCTACGGCGGCGCTTTCCGCCGCGACCCGCATCTGGCCGAAAAACACGCGGCCAAGGTGCGCTCCTCCGGCAAGCTCGGCTACTACTGGCAGCTGTTTGCCGGTCTGGGCTGGACCAGCGTGCACTGGCTGCACAAGATCCGTCAGCCGACACTGATTCTGGCCGGCGATGACGATCCGATCATCCCGCTGGTCAATATGAAGCTGCTGGCATGGCGTATTCCCAATTCAGAACTGCACGTCATCGACGACGGTCACCTGTTTCTGGTGACCCGCGCGCAAAGCGTCGCGCCGTTGATCATGGGCTTTCTGGCCGAAGAAAGGCAGCCGGCAGTCATCCGCCACACCGCCACCATGAGGGCACCTCGCGCGTGATCCGGTCGGTGCCAACTGGCCGAGCGAGACCTCGGCCACAACACCCGGCTGCCAGCCCTTGCCGACCGGCTCGCTTGCGTTAGACTGCCAGCGTTTCTTTCTCTTCGGCTCAGGACAGCTGAATGCCCGACACCCCCCAAGGACGACTGCACACGACCGCTATCCCGGGGGATATTTCCGCCACCTTGCTTGCTCTGTTGCGCAGCCTGCTGACGCAACCCTGTCACCACGCCGGCTACCTGCGCCGGGCCTTGGGCCAGCTGGTGCTCGCGCTGCAAGGCAAGAGCGACCTCGGCGCGCTGGACGACGACCCACGCTTTGCCCACCCCGGCTGGCAGCAGCCAGCGGCGCAGCGCCTTCTGCAAGTCTGGCAGGCGTGGCAGCAACCACTGACGGACTGGCTCACGGGCCTGAACCTGGCAGAGCATGAGCGCGCCCAATTGCGCTGGCTACTAGATCAGTTGGCCGCTGCCGCGGCCCCCAGCAACAGCCTGCTGAACCCGGCCATTCTGGCCGAAGCGCGCGCCAGCAATGGACAGAGCCTGTGCCGAGGGGCCCACCACCTGTGGCAGGACATGCTCAGCGGGCGCCCCTTCGCGCAGCCCAACCTCGATACGCAGTACCGTCTCGGCACAGACCTGGCCTGCACGCCTGGGCAGGTCATTGCGCGCCACGCCGAGTTCGAGCTGATTTGCTACACCCCGCAACAAGCGCAGGTGCATGAGCGCCCGCTGCTGCTGGTGCCGCCGCCGATCAACCGCTTTTACCTGCTTGACCTCAGCCCCGGCAACAGCCTGGTCGAACACGCGCTGGAGCAAGGGCTGCAGGTCTACCTGATCAGCTGGCGCAATCCCAACCCCAGCCATTGCAACTGGGGGCTGGGTCGCTACGTCAGCGCCTGCCAACGCGCCCTGAATGAAACCCGGCTGCACAGCGGCAGTGCTCAGGCAACCCTGACCGGCATCTGTAGCGGCGGCCTGATTGCCGCCCTGCTCTGTGCCTGGCAACAGGCCGCCGGCTACGCCCAGCAACTCAGCGCCCTGAGCCTGCTGGTCACCCCGCTCGACACCCGACTGGACACCGACCTGGTGCGCCTGAACGGCCCGGCGGCGCGACAGCGCCTGCGCCGCCAGGCCTGGCAACAAGGCTACCTGGACGAACGCACCAGCGGCGCGGCCTTCGGCTGGATGCGCCCGGAACAACTGGTGTGGACACCCGCCGTTACCCGCTACGGACTTGGCCGTGAGCTACCCTGCAACCCGGTGGTCTACTGGGGGCACGACCATACCCGACTGCCCGCACAACTGGTCGACGACCTGCTGGATTTGTTCGACCGCGACCCGCTGGGACTGCCGGGCAGCCTGCAACTCAACGGCGAGGCCATCGACCTGCAAGCCATCGGCCTGCCCAGCTGGCATCTGGCCGCCCGCCGCGACCATATCGTGCCCTGGCAGAACGCCTATCCCGGCTCCCGGATGGGGGGCGAAAAGCACTTCACCCTGTGTCACAGTGGGCACATCCAAGGCCTGCTTTGTCCGCCGGGACACCCGCGTGCGCACTATCACAGCGGCTCAGCCAGCAGCAGCAATGCCGACAGTTGGCTGGCCTCGGCTGAGGTAAAGCAGGGCAGCTGGTGGCCGCGCTGGAGCGACTGGCTCAAGCAGTACAGCGGCCCGCTGGTTGAGGCCCGACAGCCAACCGACGGCGGTCACGGCCCGGCCCCCGGCCGCTACGTTCAACAGCATTGAGGAGCATGATGAAAACCCGCGATCGAATCCTGCTGTGCACGCTCGAGCTGTTCAACGAGCACGGCGAGTCCAACGTCACCACCCTGGATATCGCCAACGAGCTGGATATCAGCCCCGGCAACCTCTACTACCACTTCAAGGGCAAGGAGGCGTTGCTCGACGCCTTGGTCGACGACTTTTTGCTCAGCACCCGCGGCTTGCTGCTGACAGATGACAGCGTCGATGAGGTAGCACCGGAGGATCTATGGCTATTGCTGCATCTGCTGTTCGAGGCCATCGCCACCCACCGCTTTCTGTTTCAGGACCTGTCCAATCTGATGAGCCGCTATCCACCGCTGCGCCAGCAGATGCAGCCCTGGGTCAACGCGCTGCGCCTGCGCCTGGAGCAGGTGCTGCAGGCCCTACACGGCAGCGGTCACCTGCACGCCGATACCGCCGAGCGCACTCGCCTGCTGGACGCCCTGTGCCAAACCTGCCTGTTCTGGCTGGACTACCAGCGGGTCTGCCACCCCCACGATCTTGACCCGGCCAGTGGCGTGCAGCAGATGCTTGGTCTACTGCAGCCGTGGCTGGACACCGAGGGCCAGGAGTGGGTTCAGGGATTGATAGCGCGCTACGGCTGAGCATTCAGCGGCAAACGCCGACTGGTGCCCACGCCCGGTGAGGGGGTCAATAAAAAACCCCGCGCTGCCGAAGCAGGGCGGGGTTCTGGTGCTGCAAGGTAACTCAGGACTCGGCGGGCTTATCTGCTGCCGGTGCACTGGCCGGAGCCGGTGCCGAAGCCGCGGGTGTCGACGCCGGAGCCTTCACCGCCGGTGTTGCCTTGGGCTTGGCCGGTGCTTTCGGCTTAGCCGCCGCGCGCGGTTTGGCCGCAGGCTTGGGCTTGGCTGCCGTCGACGCCTTGGCCGCTGCCGGCTTACTGGCAGTGGTCTTGGCGGCGGGCTTGGCGGCCGGCTTGGCGGCCGGTTTCGCAGCAGGCTTAGCCGCCGGTTTGCTGGCCGGTTTGGCCGCCGCCGCACTGGCTGCAGGCTTGGCTGCGGCCGGCTTACGCGTGGCGCGCGGCTTGGCAGCCGGTTTACTGGCTGCCGGGCTCGCCTTGGCAGCTACCTTGGGTGCAGCGGTCTTGCCGCTGGCCAGGCCTTCAATCAGCTTGGTCAGCTCGTCAACCTTGGCGTTCAACGCCTTGACTTCAGCCTGCGAGGGAACTCCAAGGCGGGAGACAGCACTGTTGAGACGCTTGTCGAACGCATCTTCCAGCTCGTTCCACTTGCCGGTCAGCTTGCCCTTGGCCTTGTCGGCCTCGGTCTTCGCTTTTTCCAGCGGGTTCTTGCCGGACTTGGCCTTACCTTTAAGGGTGTCGACCTGCTTGTCGATCTCGGCCTTGGCTTTCTTCTCGGCCGCCTCACCATCCTTGATCAGGTTTTCGAAGAGCTTGACGCCCTCCTTCCCGACCTTGGCGTAGGCGCCCAGACCTGCCAGCCAGATCTGACGCGAATAGTTTTCGATATCAGCGACCCAACCCGGATCCTTGTCCTTCTTCTTACCCGCCATGGAGCAACTCCTCTGTGACCTTACTTGCTTTGCAGTGACTTGAGTGCAGCACTCAGATCATCCAGCTTAGCAGACAGCTGATCAATATCCTTCTTGCTCGGAATACCCATGCGACCAAGGGTAGAAGCAACGCGCTCGTCGAATACTTCTTCTACCTTGCTGAAACGGCCGCCGGTTTTCTCGTGCACTTTTTCCTTGAAGGATTCGATGCGGCTGTTGGCAGCTTCAACCTGGCTGGCAACCAGCTCTTTACCCTGCTTCTCGACTTCTTCGCCTTCGCTGACCAGCGACTTGAAGTAATCAGCGCCTTCCTTGCCGGCTTTGGCATAGGCACCCAGGCCTGCCAGCCAGATTTGATGGGCGTATTTCTTCACGTCGGTAGCAAAACCAGCTGCGTTGTCTTCGATTTTCTTCGCGGTGTTCTTAGCCATGTTCGTCACTCCGGTATCAGTAGATTGAGGTACTGCAATGGACCGGTTGTCGATCCTTGCATCTAAAGCTACGCGGCAAAATTAGAAAACACATACTAACTGGCAAAAAACCGCAAAACCGACTCAGGCCAGGTACTTGTCCAGCGCTTTCTGTACTTCGCTCTTAACCATGCCCGCCATGGGCGTGAGCATCATGCCCAGCTTGACCTGCACCCGCACATCGGCGTCAGTCACGGTGATGCAGCCATCCGCGCCGCTACGTTTGAAGTGCAGTTGGTCGCCTTCCCAGCTGCACTTGGCGTCCAGCTTCTGCGCCAGCTTGTCGGCCAACTTCTGAGCGCGCTCCTTGGCCTGTTCCTTACCAAGAGCGTGTTCACGGGTGATATCTACGGTGGCCATCGGCTCATCCTCAGGGTGGTGTCAAAGCACGCCAGCATGCCGCAATCGGCGCAACACGTCACCACCTGCAACCCGGCTGAGCAGACTGTGGCATTTGTGCAGCGCTTATGCCGGCAAAAAATGGTTAGAATGGGCTCGAATTTGCCAGCGCAGAGCCAAGCCATGAGCGATCAGCACGAGCACGAAAAAACCACCCACTTCGGCTACCAGACCGTCGCCGAGTCCGAGAAGGCCCAACGCGTCGCGGAAGTCTTCCACTCGGTCGCAGCCAAGTACGACATCATGAATGACCTGATGTCAGGCGGTATTCACCGCATCTGGAAACGCTTCACCATCGAGCTGTCCGGTGTGCGCACCGGCAACCGGGTGCTGGACATCGCCGGCGGTACCGGTGACCTGACCCGCCGCTTCGCCAAGCGCGTGGGCCCGACGGGCGAGGTGGTACTGGCCGACATCAACGCCTCCATGCTCAAGGTTGGCCGTGACCGCCTGCTGGACTTGGGTGTGGCCGGCAACGTGCGTTTTGTCCAGGCCGACGCCGAGGCGCTGCCCTTCCCCGACAACTACTTCGACTGCATCACCATCGCCTTTGGCCTGCGCAACGTGACCCACAAGGATGCCGCCATCGCCTCGATGCTGCGCGTGCTCAAGCCGGGCGGCCGTCTGCTGGTGCTGGAGTTCTCCAAGCCCAAGAGCGACCTGCTGTCCAAGGTCTACGACCAGTACAGCTTCAAGTTCCTGCCGCTGATGGGCAAGCTGGTAGCCGACGACGCTGACAGCTACCGCTATCTGGCCGAGTCCATCCGCATGCACCCAGACCAGGAGACCCTCAAGGCGATGATGGAAGAAGTCGGCTTTGCCCGGGTGACCTACCACAACATGACCGGCGGTATCGTTGCCCTGCACCGGGGCATCAAACCCTGATGCTCTCTGGCGCACTGCTCAGAACCGCCGAGCGCAGCATCGCTGCGGCGCTGGCTCGCGACTCGGTCACCGCCCGGCGTATCGACGCGCTGGCTGGCAAGCGCATTCTGATCAACAGTCACTCTCCCGACTGGCAGCTATGGCTGACGCCCGCGCCCGGCACCATCCACCTGGATACAACCAGCGACGCACCAGCCGACGTTGAACTGCACGCCCCCGCCGGCCTGCTCGCCCGGCTGCTGGTCAGCAGCGACCGCAAGGCCGTATTGCAGGACCCGGAGGTCGAGCTGCTGGGCGACAGCCAGGTACTGATCGCGCTGCAAAATGCGCTAGCCGACCTGCAGCTCGATGGCGAGGCCGAGCTGGCGCGCTGGCTCGGCCCGGTCGCCGGTCACGCCATCGGCAGTGCTCTGCGCCGCAGCCACCAGTGGGGCCGCAACAGCCGCGCCAGCCTGCGCCAGACGCTGGCCGAATACCTGACCGAAGAGAGCCGACAACTGGTCGGCCAGGCTGAAGCCCGCGCCCGCGCCGAACAACTGCATGACCTGCGCCTGCAACTCGACCGCCTGGAAGCGCGCGTCGCCCTGCTCTCTCCCACCGATCCGGACTCGCCCGACGCATGAGACTGACCGCCTTTGTGCGCCTGCTGCGCATTCTGCATATCTTCACCCGCTACCGCCTGGACCAGATTCTGCTGGACCTGCCGCTGCCGCTGCTGGGTCGTCTGCTGCTGCAGCTTGGCCCCTGGCGCCTGCGCCCGGCCCCGCGTGATCTGAGCCGCGGTGCGCGCCTGCGCAAGGCCTGCGAGGACCTGGGCCCGGTGTTCATCAAGTTTGGTCAGATTCTCTCCACCCGCCGCGACCTGATGCCCGATGACATCGCCCTGGAGCTGGCGCGCCTGCAGGACAAGGTGCCGCCCTTCCCCGGCCCGCAGGCCCGCGCGCGCATCGAGGAACAGCTCGGCGAGCGCATCGAGGATGTATTTGCCAGTTTCAGTGACGAGCCGCTGGCCTCCGCCTCGGTCGCCCAGGTGCATGCCGCCCGCCTGAAGGACGGCAGCGAGGTGGTGGTCAAGGTAGTGCGCCCCGGCATCGGCGAAACCATCGACCAGGACATCCAGTGGCTGTTCGTCGCCGCCCGCCTGCTGGAGCGCGTCTCGACTGAAGGCCGTCGCCTGCGCCCGGTCGAGGTGGTCGAGGACTACGAGAGCACCATTTTCGACGAGCTGGACCTGTACCGCGAAGCCGCCAACGCCTCCCAGCTGCGGCGCAACTTTGAAGACTCGGAGCTGCTCTACATTCCCAAAATCTACTGGGACTGGTGTCGTCACAAGGTCCTGGTGATGGAGCGCATCGAGGGCATCCCGGTCACCGACCTGCCGGCTCTGGCCGACCAGCGCACCGATATGAAGAAACTCGCCGAACGCGGCGTGGAGATCTTCTTTACCCAGGTGTTCCGCGACAGCTTCTTCCACGCCGACATGCACCCGGGCAATATCTTCATCTCGCGCAAGCACCCCTGGGAGCCGCAGTACATCGCCATCGACTTTGGCATCGTCGGCAGCCTGACTCCGGAAGACCAAAGCTACCTGGCCCGTAATCTGATGGCCTTCTTCAAGCGCGACTACCGCCGCGTGGCGCAGCTGCACATCGACTCGGGCTGGGTGCCGGCCGATACCCGCGTGAACGAATTTGAAGCGGCGATTCGCAGCGTCTGCGAGCCGATCTTCGAGCGCCCGCTGAAAGACATCTCCTTCGGCCAGTTGCTGCTGCGCCTGTTCCAGACCGCCCGCCGCTTCAACATGGAAGTCCAGCCGCAGCTGGTGCTGCTGCAAAAGACCCTGCTGAACATCGAAGGGCTGGGCCGCCAGCTGTACCCGGATCTGGACCTGTGGAGCACCGGCCAGCCCTATCTTGAACGCTGGATGCGCGAGCGCATGCTGCCGCAGAATCAGGTCAAGCACTGGCAGCAGCATCTGGAGCGCGTGCCGGCGCTGATCGACAGCGCCCATCGCGCCCTCGACAACTTGGCCGATGCACCGCTGCGCGAGCAGGCACAGCAACGCCCGCGCTGGCCACTGCAGCTGGCCGGTATCGCGCTGGTGGTGTTTGGCGCCAGCGCGCTGGGTGGCGACGACCCGCAGCTGTGGCTGCACGCCGCGCCCACCCAGTGGGCGCTGATCGCCCTGGGCGGCTGGCTGATTCTGCGCCGCCGATAGTCAGCCGGGCGCATAACTGGCACACTTGCACCACTGAACGAATGACGACCCGCCATGACTGATTCAACCGCCGCCAATGACTGGCTCGACAGCATCCACTGGGATGCCGACGGCCTGGTTCCCGCCATCGCCCAGGATGTACACACCCAGCGCATTCTGATGATGGCCTGGATGAACCGCGAAGCCCTGCAACTGACCGTACAGGAAGGCCGCGGCATCTACTGGTCGCGCTCGCGCCAGCGCCTGTGGCGCAAGGGCGAGGAGTCGGGCAACGTGCAACAGCTGCACGAGCTGCGGCTGGACTGCGACGCCGACGTCGTCATCCTGCAGGTCGAACAGATCGGCGGCATTGCCTGCCACACCGGCCGGCAGAGCTGCTTCTACCGGGTTCTGAAAGATGGCCAATGGCAGACCGTCGACGCCGTCATCAAGGACCCCAAAGAGTTATACGAGCACCCAAAACATGTCTGACACCCTGAGCCAACTGGCCGCCGTGCTGGAGCAACGCAAGCAGGCGTCTGCCGACACCTCCTACGTTGCCAGCCTGCACGCCAAGGGCCTGAACAAGATTCTCGAAAAGGTTGGTGAAGAGTGCACAGAGACACTACTAGCCGCCAAGGACTGTCAGCACAGCGAGGACAAATCGGACCTGATCTACGAGACCGCTGACCTGTGGTTCCACTCACTGGTCATGCTCAGCCATCTCGGCCTGGGCCCCGACGACATCCTGAACGAACTGGCACGCCGCTTCGACCTGTCCGGTCTTGAAGAAAAGGCGTCCCGCAGCAAATAAACTGGGCAATAGGCCCCGGAGGCAAAAATGGGTTTTGGTGGCATTAGTCTGTGGCAACTGCTGATCGTACTGGTCATCGTGGTACTGCTGTTCGGCACCAAGCGGTTGAAGAACATCGGCGGTGATCTGGGCGGCGCAATCAAGGGCTTTCGCAAGGCTATGAACGACGAGGAAAAGCCCTCGGTCGAGAACAAGCCCGGCGAGACGCTGGACGCCAAGGCCGAAGAGCACAAGCAGGACTCCCAGTCCAAGCCGTAATCTGCCAGGTCCCGCCTCATGTTCGACATCGGCTTTATGGAAATGCTGGTGGTGGCGATCATCGCCCTGCTGGTTCTCGGCCCGGAGCGTTTGCCCGGCGCCATCCGCACCGTCAGCCTGACCATTGGCCGCATCAAACGCGGCTTCTCCGACGTGCGCTCGCAAGTTGAGCGCGAACTGGGCGCTGACGAGATCCGCCAGCAGTTGAACAACGAGCGCATCCTCGCCGAGTTGGAGAAGCAGGGCCTGCACAAGGGCAGCCCGAGCAACCAGACCAACGCCGTGCGGCAGACCGGTAACCAGAGCGTCACACAAGCGACTCAAACTGGCGCAACCGCAGAGCAACCCCGCGCCGAGTCAGCCAATGAGCAGCAAGACACCCGCCATGAGCAACCCTGATCTGCCGCCCGTCAAGAGTGGCGGCGATATGCCGCTGGTCGCCCACCTGACCGAGCTGCGTTCGCGCCTGCTGCGCATTGTGCTGATCTGGCTGGTGATCTTTGCCGGCCTGTTCTACTTCGCCAACGACATCTACGCTTTCATCTCCGAGCCGCTGCGCGCGCTGCTGCCCGAAGGCACCAGCATGATCGCCACCGATGTCGCCTCACCATTCCTGACCCCCTTCAAGCTGACGCTGATCAGCGCGCTGTTTATCGCCATGCCCTTTGTGCTGCATCAGGTCTGGGGCTTCATTGCGCCCGGATTGTACAAGCACGAGAAGCGCCTGGCGGTGCCGCTGCTGGCGTCCAGCATCCTGCTGTTTTACGGCGGTATGGCCTTTGCCTACTTTGTGGTCTTTCCGCTGGTGTTCGGCTTTTTCACCAGCGCGGCGCCGGATGGCGTGGCGGTTATGACCGATATCAACAGCTATCTGGATTTTGTCCTGACGCTGTTCATGGCCTTTGGCCTGTCCTTCGAGATTCCCGTGGCCACCGTGCTGCTGGTAGCGGTGGGCATCGTCGATGTCCAGAGCCTGACCAAGGCGCGCCCCTATGTGGTGGTGGGCTGCTTCACTATCGGCATGGTGCTGACACCGCCGGATATCATTTCCCAGACGCTGCTCGCGCTGCCCATGTGGCTGCTGTATGAAGTCGGTATCGTCTTCAGCCGTCTGGTCCGCCCGCGTACACCGGAAGAACCGCAGGACAGCCCGCAGGCATGAACCTGCTGCTGCTCGAAGACAGCGACTTCACCGATCCGCAGCATGTACGCCTGACTGGCCGCAGGCTGGCGCACATGCAGGACATACAACAGGTCAGCGCCGGCGACACCCTGCGCGTTGGCCGCATCAACGGCCTGATGGGTCGTGGCAGCGTGCTGGAGCTGGACTCGCGCAGCGCTCTGCTGCACATCGAGCTGAGCGAAGCGCCCCCGGCCAAACTGCCCCTCACCCTGCTGCTGGCCATGCCCAGACCCAAGATGTTTCGCCGCATCCTGCAGCACTGCGCCACCCTGGGCGTACCCGAGATCATCCTGCTCAACAGCGTCCGGGTAGAAAAGAGCTTCTGGCAGACGCCCTTTCTGCAGCCCGAGGTGATCCGCGAGAACCTGCTGCTGGGCCTGGAGCAGGCCCGCGACACCGTGCTGCCGACCGTGCGGATCGAAAAGCGCTTCAAGCCCTTTGTCGAAGACCAGCTACCCGCCATCATCAACGACCAACTGGCACTGGTTGCCCACCCCGGCGACTACCCCGCCTGCCCCCGCGGTATCGACCAGCCACTGACCCTGGCCATCGGCCCGGAGGGTGGCTGGATTCCCTACGAGGTCGACAAGCTGATTGAGGCCGGCATGCAGCCGGTGCAGCTCGGCGAGCGTATCCTGCGCGTGGAAACCGCCGTCACGGCGCTGCTGGCGCGCCTGTTCTGACACCACGACGCCAGCCGTCTATGCTTGCCTCAGGCATTGTTGAGGGGGCTGTCATGCGCGTAATCAAGACCACTCTGATCGGCGGCGCGATATTTCTCGTGCCGGTAATCGTGATTCTCTTTGTACTGGGCAAGGCCATCTCGGTGATGCGGCATGTCACCCGGCCGATCAGCGAGATGCTGCCATTCGACAACATTGCCGGCCTGGCGGTCGCCAACCTGCTGGCGCTGCTGGGTGTGGCGCTGGTCTGTTTCTGCGCTGGCATGCTGGCGCGCGGCCCCCGCGCCCGACGCCTGTATCAGCAGCTCGACGACGGCCTGCTGATGCTGCCGGGCTATGGGTTGATCAAGTCCCTGTCCGACCAGTTCAAGGAGGAGCGGCCGACCACCTCGCCACTGCAACCGGTGCTGGTGCGCTTCGACGACTTCGAACAACTGTGCTTCGAAGTCGAGCGGATGGCCGACGGCCGAGTAGTGACCTTCATTCCGGGTTCGCCGGACCCCTGGTCGGGCAGCCTGGTCTACCTTGCCGCCGAGCGCGTGCAACCCTGCGAACTGACCGTCATGCAGGCTGTCAGCCACCTTCGACGGGGCGGTCGGGGCGCTTGCGGGCTCCCCATTCCAACCTCGCTCGCAGGCTGAACTGCCGACCGGCGCATGGGTCTGAGCAAACATGCACACACACTCAGACCTCCCCGACCTGCTGGCCGGCCCACTGGTCCGCCGCGTAGACCCCGAGCGCATTCTGCTCTGGCTGGTCGCCAGCCGCCCACTGCAATTGAGCGCTACCCTGCAGCCCCATGAGCAGGCATCCCGGCAGCTCAGGCCGGACAACACCCGCATCATTCCCATCGGCCGGCACGCCTACGTCCACCTGCTGACACTCAGCCCCGACAGTCCCTTGCCGCAGGATCAGATCATTCACTACGACCTGCACTGGCAGGGCGAGCAAGGCAGTGGGCTGCAGCAAAGCGCCCCGCATCTGTGCCACGGCGACGAGCTGCCCTCGCTGATGATTGCCAGCGACAACCGCCGCCTGCTGCACGGCTCCTGCCGCAAGCCGCACTTTGCCGGCGAGGATGCACTGGTACGCACCGACAGCTGGCTCGCCGAACGCCGTAACCAGCCAGAGCAGCGCCCTGCCTGGCTGCTGATGACCGGTGATCAGGTGTATGTGGACGACGTCAGTGGCCCGCTGCTGGTCGCTGTGCACCAGGTGATTGCCCGACTCGGGCTATTCGACGAAGCCCTGGAAGGCGCCACCGTCGCCGACAGTCAGGCCCTCTATCAGTCCGACGACACCTACTACCGCCGCGAGCAATTGCTGCCCGATGTGCCCTCGAATATGGCCGTGCGTGACCGCTTCTTTGGCGGCGTGCGCAAGCCGGTGTTTACCTCGGCCAACGCCCACAACCACCTGATCAGCCTGGCCGAGATGCTGGCCATGTACCTGCTGGTGTGGTCGCCGGTTCCCTGGCGCCTGATTCAGCCGGCGATGCCGGACGGGCTCAGTGACGAAGAGCGCCAGCGTTACCAGAGCGAACAGCAGCAGATTGACGCCTTTGTCGACGGCCTGCCGCAGGTCGCCCGCCTGCTCGCCCATCAGCCCAGTCTGATGATCTTTGACGACCACGACGTCACCGACGACTGGAACCTCACCGCCGACTGGGAGCGCACCGCCTACGGCCACCCCTTCTCCCGGCAGATCATCGGCAACGCGGTGCTGGCGTACCTGCTGTGTCAGGGCTGGGGCAACGACCCGGAGGCCGTGGCAGAACCGCTGAATGCGCTGACCCAACTGCTGGAGAATGCAAAGCGCAGCGGCAGTCTGGATGTCAGCGAGCAGGACGCCTGCATCGACGCCGTGCTGCGCTTTCACGGCTGGGAGTACCAGATTGCCGGCACGCCCAGCCTGGTCGTGCTGGATACCCGCACCCGCCGCTGGCGCAGCGAGCGCAGTCCGTTCCGCCCCTCCGGCCTGATGGACTGGGAGGCGCTAACCGAGCTGCAGCAGCGCCTGCTGGACCAGACCGCAGTGGTCATCGTCTCGCCCGCACCGATGTTCGGCGTCAAACTCATTGAAGGTATCCAGAAGCTGTTCTCCCTCGCCGGCCACCCGCTGGTAGTCGACGCCGAAAACTGGATGGCCCACCGCGGCGCTGCCAAGGTGCTGCTGAACATCTTTCGCCATGGCCGCACCCCCGGCAACTACGTCATCCTCTCGGGCGACGTGCACTACTCCTTCGTCTACGACATCGCCATCCGCCACCGCGAGCACGGCCCCCAGCTTTGGCAGATCACCAGCAGCGGCCTGAAAAATGCCTTCCCGCCTCGCCTGCTGGACTGGTTTGACCGGCTTAATCGCTGGCTCTACGCCCCGGCCTCGCCGCTGAACTGGTTGACCAAACGCCGGCGTATGCGCGTCAGCCCGCGCGACCCCGATCGCGCCAGCGCCGGCGAGCGCCTGTGGAACGGCAGCGGCATCGGTCTGGTCGAGCTGGATGAACAGGGCCGCCCAGAAAACGTGAGGCAGCTGGACTCGCGCGGCTTCGATGTCGACTTCCCGCCCCGCGACACCTCTGATCCGGCAAGGTGACATCAAGCACTCACAGCCCAGCCGTACTTGCTATGATCGACAGCGTTACCCGAGGAGACCCGCCGATGCGCCCCTACCCGCTTATCCTTGCTGGCCTGCTGACCGGCTGCGCCAGCGTCAGCAACGACACACGGCTCGATGACGCGCTGAACGAACAGTTCGGCTCCGAGCTGCCCCGCTACCAGAGCGCCCAGTACGACCTCAACGGGGACGGCGTCAACGAAGCCCTGATCTACGCCCAAGGCCCCGACTGGTGTGGTAGCGCCGGCTGCACGCTGTTTGTGCTGCAAGGCAGCGAGCACGCCTACACCCTGCGTTCCAAAACCACCATCGTGCAGCTTCCCCTGCGGGTGTCCGCGCACAGCACTGATGGCTGGCGAGATCTGATAGTACATGCCAGAGGCGCAGGCGACGTCGTCTTGCGCGCCACCGACAGCGGCTACCCGCTGAACCCGTCCATGCAGCGCCCGGCCACGGCAGCAGAGCTGCAAAGCAGCGAGATACTGCTCAAGTACCCAGAGGATCCGTAACGCCGTTGGCATGCATCAAAGCGGTTAGCTTTGCTCGCAGAGCGACATACGGGAAGAAGGATTTTCGCCCAGAGAAGCCCTCCGGACGTTTGAATCGCCCCGGATTCCCTAGAAACTTTCCAGGCTCAGGCAATTTACCACTGCACCAAACGGCCATGGTGCAGCCAACACACAACCTATGAACCAGGATCAATCATCAGCCCACAGCTCAGGCCCGCAGCAGTCGTGGCCGATGCCTGGTACCACGGAGACCTGTGCGCCGGGAATAGTCTGCGCGCTGGCTACAAAGCTGGCAGGCGGGACCTGGCGGTCCTGTTCGCCAAAGAACAGCCGACGCCTGACCTGCGGGCGCCACTGCTCGATATCAGCCGGGTTAAGTGATGCAAACAGCGGTGTGTACTGGTGCAGCTGCGCCCAGAGAGCCACGTCGGTCGGCGCTGCCAAGGTCACCACCTCGACGACCACAGGAACCCGCTCGGCCAGCAGCAGCGCCAGCACGCCGCCGCCGGAGTGGCCCACCAGCGTCAGCGAGTCGATCTGCGGATGACGCTGCAACCAGCTCTGCAGCCCCTGCGCCATAGCCGCTACCACCCGATCGGAGTAGCGCCCATAGGTCCACAGCATGGCGTTGCAGGCAGGCTGAGCTGACGTCTGAAAATAGCAGGGGCGCCCCAGGTACAGGGACGGACCCGGCAGTGAGGCCATCCACGTCAGGGCGGGCAGGTTGCGAGGCGATGGGTCATCGGCAATGACCCGACCGCCAGCGCGCCAGGGGCGCCCGTCGCCCTCAATGTAGATCCGCGCGTGTCGGCCTGCAGTCGCTCGCTCAAATCCCTGCAGCATGAAGTCGGCTGCGGGCAGGCTGACCGGTTGCAGGCCGGCAAGCCGGGCCTGCGATGCCAGCCGCTCGACGGGCGCCGTTACGCAGCCAGCCAGTATGGCCAGCAGCAAAAGAAGTCCGGCCGCGCGCCACAGGGCGAACAGCCAGTTAATCAGGGGCCGGAGCCCCTGTTGACGCGCTGTCAGGTCAGAAGCGCTGGCGGAAACGCACTTCAAACGAGTACTCGTCATAGTCGTCATAGCCAACCAGCGTGTTGCCCTGCAGCGACAGGCTGCGTGCGTCACTCAGGGTTTTGGTCAGCCCCAGGCCAACGCGCCCGTAGTTTGAGCTTTGCGACGGCGTTTGACTGACAAACACGCTACCCGGCGCGGTCACGAAGGACATCGGCACGGCCGTGCCATCGTTCTCAAACTCGTGTTCCCAAGCCAGGCGCAGGTCGCCTTGCAGACTGTCGGAAAACGCATAAACCGTGCTGAAACCCAGCTCGGACACCAGCGAATCGATATCGGTACTGCCAACCCGCAGGGCAGCTGGGCCGCCTTTCTCGGTAAAGCCGTCTACCGACACGTCGGTGTAATGCAGATAGGCGAAGGGCTCAAGCGTCACATCGGTGAGCGCGTAGGCCTTGGTGAGGCCGAGCGAGGCGCTCCAGATGTCACCGCGGGTTTTGCCCTTGACCAGGCCAAAGCCGGTATCACGGTCCGTCTCGAAGTGCGCGCGGCTGAAGCCCAGGTTCCCTTCCAGAAAAACATCACCGCCCAGTGCCTGGGAGGCATAGGCCGTGATGCCGTAGGTGTCAGCCTCGGAGCCACCAGAAGCGCCACTGTAGTTGGCATCAGAAGCGGAATAGGACAGCGCCACGCCCACCTGAGTGTCGTCACTGAGGTAGCGGTCTACACCGGCCAGGAAGGTGTAGGTTTTGCTGTCAAAGCCGGCCGCTGTGGCCGAGCTGTCGTAGTCGCCACGGGTGTAGATGCCACGAATGAAGTAGCCCACCTCGCCCTGGTCAGCCGACGCTGCGCCGCCACGTGCCTGCTGCAGGCTGTTGATCAGGTCGGACGACAGCGCAACATTGCCGTTGCTGTAGTCCATGACATCGATATCACGGCTGGCGTAGCCGGTGCGGCGCATGTCGGCCAGGCGACTGGTCAAGGTCCGGCGCACGTTGCGGGTGTTGGAAATGGCCGTGTGCAGCATCTGATTGACCTGATACTGACTCAGCTTGCGATACTGTTCCGGGGCGGTAATCTGCTGGCCCAGGGACTGCAGCTGCTGGTTGCTGGTACTGGCGATGGCACCACAGATCTGGGCGGCAACGCCACTGGCGGAGGCGCAGTCAATACCCACTACCGGCACCTGACCTACTGCGATATCGGCAACCAGCTTGGCCAGTTCGCCACTGAGTGCAGCCAGCGCGGCCGCATCGGTGTACACGCTGCGCAGTCCGTCGATGTCCATCGCGGTACCACCGCTGGCCAGCGCCAGCTCGGTGTAATCGGCTTCGGTGGTGCCGTAGGCCGAGGTCAGCAGGTAGCCCTGTACCTTGGTAATGACGCCATTGGCGCCCTTGACGTAGGCATAGCCGGTATCCGGGTCGCTACCCACAATGGCAATCGCCGGATTGCCGTTCTTGTCGGTAAAACGCTGGCTGACCACCGCGTGTACCACGGTGTTGTACTGAGCCAGCTGACCCTGAATGTAGCTCTTCTCCAGCGCCGTCATACCGGTAGGCAGATGGCTGGTATCCAGCTGGTAAAAGTCGTCATCACGGTCTTCGTCAGTGATCAGCATGATCGACGAGCCGGCAGTGGGGCGAAACTCGAAATAGCGGTAGATATAGTCGATCGCGCGGTAGCCATCTTCGGTGCCACCGCTGGTCTCCAGCTCCGGTGTAACGCCATCAAATGCCTCGGCGGAGCCCCACAGCGGGCTGCTGTCACTATCGAGATTAAGGTGACGATACAGCGCGTAGCCTGCTTCGCGCCCGGCCTCACCAGCCGATACTGCCTGACCTGAGCTGCCACCAAAGCCCATCAGGGCATACTGGTTGAGGGTGACGTTCTGATCGTTGAGCAGGCTGTCGAGATTTTTGACGTAGGTGCCGATAAAGGCATTGTGCTCGCCGGCCATGGAGCCGGACTCATCGATGGCGACGACCATGTCGAGCGAGGAAGCGGCGTGCAGGGTGCCGCCGCTGATGGCTGCGCCAATCAGCGCAGCGAGCAATGTGGGTTTGCAAAGGGTCATAGGGCAGTGCTCCTTGCCTGCTGTTCCGGCCCCTGCCGGGTACCGGGTTCCTGTATTCCCGGAACACCTGCAACAACACATGGCAAACAAGGGTACTGCCAGTGACATCATGTCGGTCGTGCTTCCTGGGGCTGGTGAGTTTGCCGCTGGCCGCCGGGTAACGACGCATCGAAGCGTCTAGCGCGGAGCATGCACGTGCTTGAAACTCACCGCGCGCATACTGATCCTCCGGCACGGAAAATGCCCGTACTATTTTCAGAACAAGTGCGACCTGGCTCGCAAATTCACAATTCAGGTGTGCGGAATTCGCCGGTGATGCCCGCTGCAGAGCGCAATCCGGCCATCAACCAGCTGCCTGCGGTTGACCCCACAACCCTGCCCCTCCACATAATGGGGCTCATTTACCCACGCTGGAGCCAACCCATGTTCATCGCCATGAACCGTTTCAAGATCAAGCCCGGTCACGAGCAGGACTTTATCGACATCTGGAAGAACCGCGACAGCCTGCTGGCCAGCGTGCCGGGCTTCAAGAACTTCAACCTGCTGCAGGGCCCGAGCACCGAGGAGTACACCCTGTTTGCATCCCATGCGACCTGGGAATCGCGTAGCGCCTTTGAGGACTGGACGCACTCCGAGGCCTTCCGCGCCGCCCACGCCAATGCCGGTAGTCGCCGCGAGATCTACCTGGGTCCGCCGCAGCTGGAGTGTTTTGAGGTCGCGCTGTAGGCCATTGATTGAAGGAGTGCAAGGATGCAATACAAACTCGGCCTTGCTGGCCTGCTCTGCCTGTCCCTCAGCGCCTGCGGCGACGCACCACAAGAGCCGCTCGACAATCGCGCCAATGGTCTGGCGTTGCCGACCGGCCCGCATGAGATCATCACCGTCAGCGGCAAGATGACGTTCTGGATGCACGAAGGCGACGCCGGCTGCTACGGCAGCCTGCTCACCGGCGGGCAGGAGGTTCAGCTGTGGGTTGATGCCGACACCTGCGGCGATACCGAGTACGCCGACAACGCACCGGCCAGCGTTGACATCACCTGGCGCGAAGACAACCAGTGGGGGCCAGGCAACACCTATACGATCACGCGCTTTAACTGAGCTGCAGCCCCCGCCCCGCACGGAGAAAAGGTCCTATCGACCTGCGGTTGCTGTTTGACTGTTAGCGCACACGGTCCAGACTCTGCACCGTCAGATCCAGCGCCTTGTACATATCCAGCCGCGCAGAGTGTCCGACGTCCGGGTTGTTCAGGTCGTTGGCGCTCGGACGGCAGAATCGGCGCGGTCAGATCGTCGCCTTCGGTGGGCTCAAAATCGTATTCCTCACCGATGGTCATCGCGCTGCGGCGCAGCAGCATACGCAGCTGGTCCGGCTCCAGCTCAGGGTTGATCGACAGCATGGCGGCCAGCAAGCCGGTTACCAGTGGCGTGGCGTAGGAGGTGCCGCAATGCACCTCGCCTTCCTCGTCGGCCTTGGCGGTTGAGGCTCGGACGCAGGCCGCAGCGGTAATATCCACACGCATGTCGATATTCGAGGCCTTGCGCTTGACGGCGTAGGCCGCGTCATCAACCGGCACGTCTTTCTCACTGCGCTGATGGCCACCCACCACAAACAGCTGATCGGTGACGAAGGAGGACGGTAGCCGGTATTCATCACGACCAGAGAACGAGGAACCGTTGCCGGCAGAGTTGACCACCACGACGTTCGGATGCTCTTCGCGCAGCCAGAGGAAGAACTCCTCCAGCAGCTCTTCATAGCCACTCATGGCAATGCCCGAGCGCACCAGCGAGTCGATCGGGTCGCCGTTGACGTCGATCGCGCCAACGCGGTGAGTCCCCCAACTCCAGTTCAGCACGCGAACGCCGTCTTCCACCATATTCACCGAGGCGGCGATATTGGCAGTGATGCCGGCGTCGGAATCGCGCCCGACGATCACGTCAAAGCCGGGGCCGACATCATCCAGCCCGCGCAAGAAACCGCTATTGCCGCCCTTGTCCCAGGCCGCCGCAAGTATGCCGCTGACGGAGCTGCCATGGCCGTCTGGCTGATCGGCATCAGGTGCGTACAGGCACAGGCGCCGGCTGTCGGCGCGGCAGTCAGCACCGGTGTAATCGCTGAAATCCGGCGCATCAAAATCCACATCACGCTCGATAATGCCGATACTTATCGGGTGCGTCTCGACGCCGCTCTCCTGCTGCAGTCGGCGTTGATAAAAATTCACCGCATCAAGGAAACGGTTGGAGGCCCACTCTTCATTATCGGCCGGCGGTGCGCTGGCGGTATCCGCTTCCATGCTGTCTTCCGCGCCAGACTCCTCGATCACCACGGCGTCCACGCTCACCTCGCCGCCCAGGCGCAATACCGTTGCATCGCGCTCGTCCAGGTTCTTCGCGGCCAGCCGTAACTGGTAGGTGTTGAGCGGCGGAATCATGCCCACCACCCTGGCACCGTACTTCTCTGCCAGCCGCTCGGCCTGTTCCAGCCCGTCGTACTCTTCTTCAATGACCACGCTGACCAGATCGACATAGGAGGTGAGTCCATCCATGTTCTCGGCCACTTCATCTTCCGTCGCCGCCACCACATGGCTGGTGCCGAGCGACAGCCAGACCGGATTGCTCTGCCGCCCCTGTTGCTCCAGCACCAGCGGCCCACTGCGCTTGCCATCAGTATCGAGCTGCAGTTGCAGCGTTTCGCCGCTGCTGCCGAGATGCTGCTGGGCCAGCCGCTCACCGTTCAGCCGCGCCTGCCATTCACCGGACTGCAGGCCTTTTACCCGCAAACAGAAGGTCTGCGTTTGCGTCTGCAGCAAATCACCGCAGCGCTGCAGCTGTTGGATGCGAATCGGCTCCGCCGCCGCAACGGTAACGGGCAGCGCCAAAAACAGTAGCGCAGACCACAGGCCGCGCTTGTGGGGGACAGTACAGGTCATTCCTTGCTCCGCCAGCACCGGCGACGGCGGGTCGCCGATGCTTGTCATGCCTATTGGTATTCTTCCGACTCGCAAATCGCAGAATGTTTCAATGCCTGGACAAGTTGGCGCTACGCGGCGATGTATCTCAGCCCCCGACAACGCAGAGCGCCGCCCTTGTAGGCCGATCTCCATGTAGATGCCCGGGAACTCGCAAGCTTCGCGCTGCAGCCCCTCAAACAGTGCACGCGCTATCCGCCGCAAGCAGAAGCCCCCTTGCCCATAACCCCCATGAATAACACTCCAAAGTGGGTTTGCCGCGCCCGGTGCGTCCTGCATACACTCATGCACTGAGCGATGACCAAACCAGCAGGGATACCTTCATGAGCTTCGATACCCCTCTTTATCTTTGCGGCCCGCTGCGCGAGCCCAAACAGATGTTGGCCGATCAGCAGTACAGTGGCCACACCTCCATCCACGATGACAGCATGGCCGAGAAGCTGGGCTTTCGCGCCGGCCCGATCGAGGGTCCGACCCACTTCAGCCAGTTCGCGCCGCTGCTGGTAGAGATCTGGGGTCAGCAATGGTTTGAGCGCGGCTGCTTCTCCTCCCACTTTCAGAACATGGTGGTCGAGGGCGAGCAGGTCCGTGCCTTTGTCGAGCGTCCGGCACCAGGCCAGACTCGCGTGCGCTGCTGGGCCGAGAAAGCCGATGGCACCCCGGTGCTGGAAGCCAGCGCCAGCCTGGGCGCAGCGCCGGGCGAGAGCCTGCTGTACGAGCGTATGGCCAAGCTGAGGGCACCGGAAAAACTGGTGATCCTGTCTGACCTGCACGTGGGCATGAAAGGCGCGGTAGACGAGAAAGTGCGCATGGACCCTGATCAACACATGGGCGACCTTTACCCCTTCTCGCTGAATCAGAAGCTGGCCGGCATTACCGAGAACAGCAGCTGGTACTCCGACCCGGCCAGCTCGCCCTGGGGCCGCGCCATCATTCCAACCGAGATGGTTAGCGTACTGGCCGAATACACTAGCAAAGCGGCCGAATTCCCGGTCAAGCAGCCGGTCATCGGCCTGTTCGCCGACCAGGAAATACGCATGATCGACGGCCCCCTGCTGGTGGGTGAGGACTACCTGATTCGCCGTGAAGTGGTTGCCCTGTCCGAGAGCAAGCGCACCGAGTCCTACTGGGTGCTGTCGCGCATCTACGACGCCAGCGGCGAGGTGCTCAAGGCGGAGATGCTACTGAATCACGCGACCCTCAAGCACTCCTATGCCAACTACGAGGCAGAGGCCGCCGCCCTCTGAGGCGAATCGTCGCCGGGTATTGCGCGCGTACCAAAGGCGGTGGGACTATCAAAATTTCACCGCCCGGAGAACTGCCGCATGACCACTATTGCTACTTGCCGAATGCTGGCCACCGTAGGCGCACTGATGCTCGTCAGCCTGCCGGCCCACGCCTTGCGCTGCGGCACCGATATTGTCGATGAAGACGACCTGATGTTCGAGGTTGAGCAGGCCTGCGGCGCGCCGTTATCGCGCCAGGTCATAGGCTACGTGGACAGCATGGTCTACGGCGACCGCATTCGGGTCATGAACATTGAAGAGTGGATCTACAAGATCAACCGCGATCACTACAGTCTGGAGTTCGAGGGCAACCGCTTGCAGCGCATCACCCGCATTCGCTGAGCGGTGAACTCAATAACAACTCCACAAGAGACACGCGCAATAACAGGCGAGGATGTACCCAGATGGGCAAGACACTGGTAATCGGCAGCACCGGCCAGATTGGCCGCCAATTACTCCCCCTGCTGCAACAGGCCGGGCTGGAGGTTGCAGCCCTGGCACGCAACCCGGCCAAGCTGGCGGGTATCGACGGTATCGAGATCATTGAGGGCGACCTGGAAGGCAACTTTGAGCACGCCTTTGCCGGCTGCGACCGGGTGGCGTTTACCGCCGGCTCGGGCGCCAGCACCGGCCCGGACAAGACCCTGCTGATCGACCTGTGGGCGGCGCGCAAGGCGGTAGACTACGCCCTCAAGCACCACGTAAAGCACTTTGTCATGGTCAGCGCCCGCGGCGCCGACAACCCGGATCGCGGCAACTCGCCGATCAAGCCCTATCTGGTCGCCAAGTGCTTCGCCGATGAGTACCTGCAACGCTCCTGCGTGCCCTACACCATTCTGCGGCCCGGTCGGCTGACCGATGATGCCGCTACTGGCTGCATCACCACGCGCCGTCCCGAAGACCTGGAGCAGCAGCACATCACCCGGGCCGATACCGCACGCATCGTTGCCCATGTGCTCAAGAGCGGACAAAGCAAGAACGCGGTGTATGAGTTGTATCAGGGCAGCACGCCCTTCGCCGACCTGATTGCCTGAGTCATCTTGCGAACTGCCGCACGCGACCGTGCGGCAGCGCTCTGGCATACTTCATCTCCAGCCGGCAGGCATCCTGCGGCAAAGCCGTTCAGCCGCCAGCGTGCGGTTCAAACGCGCCTTGCGCCGCCCGTGCCCTGCCCGACCGGCGCTGGCATCTCAGGGAGGATTCGTATGCAGTGTTTCAACCATCCACACACTGCTGCCGTCGGGCTGTGCAAGTGCTGCAGCCGCGGTCTGTGTCGCGAATGCGTGAGTGATCTGGACCACGGCCTGGCCTGTCGCGACCGCCATGAAGCGCAGGTCGAGGCGATGAACATGATCATCGAGAAGAACGCCCGCATCTACGCGGCGGCGCCAAAGAACATCCTTATTGGGCCCGCCTTCTTCCTGCTGCTCGGCCTGCTGTTTGCCGGCTTCGGCTACGCCAGGGCAGGCGGCATCACCGACCTGCCATTCCTGATGGGTATCGCCTTCATCATCTTTTCTGTCGTGTCTTACCTGCGCAGCCGAGCGCTGTTTCGTGAGCAGGCATGAGCTGCCAGCGCGTTTTGATTCTCGGTGGTTACGGCAACTTCGGTAAGCGCATCACCGCCAGCCTGGCAGGCACCGCCGGCATCACGCTGATCATCGCCGGTCGACGCAGCGCGCCTGCAAAGGCGCTGCAAAGCCAGCTGCTGGCAACCGCCAGCGCCCAGCTGGAAACGACGGAACTGGACCTGCACGCCGCCGACTTCGAGGCACGGCTCGCCGCCCTCAAGCCCGACCTGGTGATTCATACCGGCGGGCCTTTTCAGGGGCAGGATTATTGCGTGCCGCGCGCCTGCATCGCCGTCGGCTGCCACTACATCGATCTGGCCGACGACCGCCGCTTTGTCTGTGACATCACCCAGCTGGACGCCGAAGCGCAAGCGGCCGGTGTACTGGTGGTCAGTGGCGCCAGCTCGGTGCCGGGGCTGTCGTCCTGCGTCATCGCCCATTACGCCGATCAGTTCAGCCGGCTCGACGACATCGATTTCGCCATCGCCCCCGGCAATCAGGCCGAGCGCGGGGAGGCGACGGTGCGCGGTATTCTTTCCTATACCGGCCACCCGATCCGCGTCTGGCAGGATGGCCGCTGGCAGCAGGTGTATGGCTGGATGTCGCTGCGCCGCCTGCCGTTTGATACCACCATCGGCCGGCGCCCCTTGGCCAACGTCGACATTCCTGACCTGGAGCTGCTACCCGCCGCCTATCCAACGGTGCGCAGCGTACGCTTCCAGGCCGGGCTGGAACTGGGGCTGCTGCACTACGGCATGTGGCTGATGGCGGGCATGGCGCGTATCGGCCTGATCCGCAACTGGTCACGCTGGAGCAAACCCATCGTGCGCGCCAGCGAATGGTTCATCCGCTGGGGTACCGACACCGGCGGCATGCAGATCAACCTGCGCGGGCTGGACCACCAGCAGCAGCCACTGCACCTGAAATGGGTACTCGGTGCCACTGACGGTATCGGCCCGTATATTCCTACGCTGTCGGCGCTCATCCTGGCCCGCCGTCTGATCAGCGGCGAGCTGGGCGAGCGCGGCGCCAAGGCCTGCATGAACCTGTTCCCACTGTCCGCCTTTGAACAGGAAGCCCAAGGGCTGACCATTTATCACCAGCTGGAAACCCAGCGTGGATAACTACCTGCTGCTCAAGCTACTGCACATTCTCGGCGCGGTGGTGCTGGCGGGGACCGGCAGCGGTATCGCCTTCTTCATGTTCATGGCCCACCGCAGCGGCAACGTGCAGGCGGTGGCCGTCACCGCGCGCCACGTGGTGCTGGCGGACTGGTTGTTTACCGCGCCCGCTGTCGTGCTGCAATTCATCACCGGTCTGCTGCTGACTCATCGGCTGGGCTTCAGCCTGACCTCGCCCTGGTTTCTCAGCGTCATGGGCTTGTTCGTGTTCATCGGGCTGTGCTGGTTGCCGGTGGTGGCGATTCAATACCGCCTGCGCAAACTGGCCAATGAGGCGCTGGACACCGGCGTGCTGTCAGCCACCTTTCATCAGCAGATGCGCTGGTGGACCGCGCTGGGCATACCCGCCTTTGCTGCCATCCTGGTGCTGTTCTGGCTGATGGTATTCAAACCCTTGCCGCTGGTGTGAGTGCATGAACCGACTTGAACAGCTGCTTGCGCGTCTCAGCCTGGCTTTGCTCTGGCTGCTGACTGCAATCGTCTCGTTGACCGCCGGCAAGCCGATTGGTGTTGAGGTGCTGCTGGGCGCAGGTGTCGCGCAGCCCATGGTTGATCCGCTGATCTGGGCCGGGAGCCTGCTCGATCTGGCTATCGGCCTGTGGTTGCTGAGCGGACGGGCGCTGCGGCTGTGCTGTGCGCTTCAGGTGGCGGTCATTGTCGGCTACTCAATACTGCTCAGTCTGCTGGCCCCAGCGTTCTGGTTGCACCCCTTCGGCCCCTTGAGCAAGAACCTGCCGATCCTGGTACTGATCTGGCTGCTCATGCGCAGCCATGACAAGCCCCCAAGCCTGACCTAAGGTGATATCAAACCCACCAGCCGGAGCCAAGCCATGTTGTCCAGTAAACCCCTAGTAGGCCGTTGCCTGTGTGGCGCGGTCAGCGTCAGTGCAACCCTGTCACATCGCGACGTGGGCGCCTGTCACTGCGCCACCTGTCGACGCTGGGGCGGCGGCCCCCTGCTGGCGGTGGAGTGCGAGGATCAGGTGACCTTTAGCGGCGAGGCGCAGATCCGCGTGTATGCGTCATCCGACTGGGCCGAGCGCGGCTTCTGCAAGCAATGCGGCACGCACCTGTTCTATCGTCTGCGCGAGCAACCCTTCTATGCGATTCCGATCGGCCTGTTTGATGAGCAGGCGGGTTGGCAGCTCAACCGCGAGGTCTTCATCGACCAGAAGCCCGCCTACTACTGCTTTGCCCAAACCACCCTGCAGCTGACCGGCGAGGAGCTGTTTGCCCTGCACGGCGCCAGCTGACCATAAGCCGTCCTTATGGGCCGACAATCTCCCCCATTGGAAGCATTGACGGCTCAGGCGCCTGCGCCGAGTCTGTCCACTGCGCTTCCCAACAACAGCAACAAAAGGATCATGCGATGTTCAGTCACATCATGCTCGGCGCCGATGACCTGGAAAAATCCAAGGCGTTCTACGATGCCACCCTGGGCGTTACCGGCTGCAAGCCCGGCTTCAGCGACCCCAAGGGCCGCATCTTCTACATGACGCCCACCGGCGTGTTTGCCATCACCAAACCGATCAACGGCGAGCCCGCCAGCTGCGGCAACGGCAGCACCATCGGCTTTGCCATGGACAGCCCGGAACAGGCCGATGCCTGGCACGCAGCCGGTCTGGCCAACGGCGGTACCGACTGCGAAGACCCGCCGGGCGTACGTGAAGGCAACGGCATGAAGCTGTATCTGGCTTACCTGCGCGACCCGTCCGGCAACAAGCTGTGCGCGATGTATCGCATGCCCTGAGGCCATGATACGGCTGTCCGACGCCCGCAATCAGGGCGTCGGCTTGCACACACTCCTGCACGAAAAACCAGTCTGTTACCGACCCGGCGCGGTGCGTACTATCGTCCGATCAACTGAGGCGCCGCACATGAACCACTGGGTCTACCTGATTAGTGCCATCGTATCCGAGGTGATTGCCACCTCCGCGCTGAAAGCCAGCACCGGCTTCAGCAAACCGCTGCCATCGGTGGTTGTGGTGGTTGGCTATCTGGTGTCGTTCTACTTTCTGTCACTGACACTGAAGACCATTCCCGTGGGTATCGCCTATGCCATCTGGTCCGGGGTGGGCGTGGTCCTCATCTCGATCGTGGCCTGGCTCCTGTACGGCCAGAAGCTCGACCTGCCTGCGCTAATCGGCATGGGGCTGATCATCAGCGGCGTCATGGTCATCAACCTGTTTTCCAGCACCGCCGGGCACTGAAGCCTCCCGCTCAGCCCGCCAGCAACTGCTCCGCCTCTTCGCCAAAGGCCGCACCCGGGCGCACATCGATATCCCGCGGCCCCACCGGTTCGGCACATTCAGAGCACACCATCACCGGTTTCATGCGCTGACCGCAGCCCTTGTGATAATGCTCGATGGGCGCGCCACGCTCATCGGCCATCCAGGTATCACCCCAGCTGACCAGCGACAGAATCACCGGGTGCAGCGCCAGTCCCTTGTCGGTCAATCGATACTCTTCGCGCAGCGGACGCTGCTGGTAAGGCACCTTGACCAGCACCTCATGCTCGACCAGCTTTTTCAGGCGATCAGCCAGCAGGTGGCGCGTAAGACCAATACGCCGCTCGAAGGCGTCGAAGCGGCGTACGCCGAGAAAGCAGTCGCGCAGAATCAGCAGCGTCCAGCGGTCACCCACCACCGCCAGCGTGCGAGACATCGAGCAGGGCTGCTCACCCAGTTCTTCCCAGCGCATGTATTAACCCTCCAGTTGATGTGCTCAGGGTAGCTTGACAAGTTCCAAAATGAAACCCACCATCTAGTCAGTTCCAAAAAAGAACCATAGATAACAAGGACCATGCCATGACAGCAACTGCACCCGTAGCGGTGGTGATCGGCGCCGGTGATGCCACCGGTGGCGCCATCGCTCGCCGTTTTGCCCGAGAAGGCTTCACCCTGTGCGTCACCCGCCGCAATGCCGACAGCCTGAGCGAGCTGGTCAACCAGATCGAAGCCGACGGCGGCAAGGCCCACGCCTTCGGCTGCGATGCGCGCAGCGAAGAGGAGATGGTGGGTCTGTTTGAGCACATCGAGCGGGAGATCGGCCCGGTTGAAGTGGCGATCTTCAACATCGGCGCCAACGTGCGCTTCGGTATTACCGAGACCACCGCCCGGGTCTATCGCAAGGTCTGGGAAATGGCGGGCTTCGCCGGCTTTCTGACCGGCCGGGAGGCCGCCAGGGTGATGCTGCCGCGCGGCAAGGGCACCATCATCTTTACCGGCGCCACGGCGTCGCTGCGTGGCGGTTCGGGCTTCTCCGCCTTTGCCGGCGCCAAGTTCGCGCTGCGCGCGCTGGCCCAGAGCATGGCCCGCGAACTGGGCCCGCAGGGGATTCATGTTGCCCATCCGATCATCGACGGCGCCATCGATACCGCCTTCATCCGCGACAACTTTCCCGAGCGCTATGCGCTCAAGGATCAGGCTGGCATTCTCAACCCCGAGCATATTGCCGACCAGTACTGGGCCATTCATGCGCAGCCACGTGACAGCTGGACCCACGAACTGGACCTGCGGCCCTGGATGGAAACGTTTTAATTCTCTGGAGAGAGACACATGAGCAAGACCATCGAGTTCTATTTTGACGTCGGCAGCCCGGCGAGTTATCTAGCCTGGACCCAGCTGCCGGCCATCGCCGAGCGCACCGGCGCGACCCTGGTCTACAAACCCATGCTGCTGGGCGGCGTGTTCATGGCCACCGGCAACAGCTCGCCGGCGACCGTACCGGCCAAGGGTGCGTATTCACGCATCGACATGCAGCGCTATGCCAACCGCTATGGCGTCACCCTGAACCAGAACCCCTTCTTCCCGATCAACACCCTGCAACTGATGCGCGCTGTCACGGCGTATCACGGCAGCCCCGAGTTCGACCGCCTGCTGGCCGCGATCTTCAAGGCCATGTGGATCAGCGAACTGAACATGGGCGAGCCCGAAGTCGTCGGCAAGGTGCTGGTCGAGGCCGGCTTTGACCCGGTAGAGGTGATGGCCAAGGCCAGCGACCCTGTCGTCAAGGCGCAGCTCAAGAGCGCAACAGAAGAGGCTATCGGCCGCGGCGTCTTCGGCGCACCGACCTGCTTTGTCGATGGCGAGATGTTCTTTGGCCAGGACCGACTGGACTGGATCGAAGCAGCCGCGCGCAGCTGATCCGATTGACCAGCGGCACCCTCGCCGGTGCCGTTGGTCGGCTGCCGTCAAAACCCGCTTTGCAGCCAATTGACGGCCATCTCGGCGCGGCATACATTCGCCAACGATGAGCAGCGTTCCGGCGTCCTGCCCCTGCTCAGGGATTCCCTGTCCCTATCTTCCCGGATCTATCCACATGCTGTCCCTTGCCCTCAAGTGCGTCTTGGGTGCGCTGGCGGTGCTGCTGATTGCGCTGCTGGCGAAAACAAAGAGCTTTTACATTGCCGGCCTGGTGCCGCTGTTTCCGACCTTTGCGATCATTGCCCACTACATAGTCGGCAGCGAGCGACTGGCCAGCGACCTGCGTAGCACTGCCATTTTCGGCCTGTGGTCGCTGCTGCCCTATGCGGCGTACCTGTTTTCGATTGTGCTGCTGAGCGAGCGCTTTACGCTGGTGGTGACGCTGACCGTCGGTGCCCTGGCGTGGATGGTGGCGGCCGGCTTGCTGCTGACCGTCTGGACGCGAACCTACCCGGCTGTCTGAGCGGCGCGGGTCAGCACCGCAGCAATCGGTGGACATGCCTTCGGCGTTGTCCGACGACAGCGGTTCAGACCTCAAGCAGAAAGGTGACTGGCCCGTCGTTGACCAGATGCACCTGCATATCGGCGCCAAAACGACCGGTTGCGACCTGCGGGTGCTGCGCACGCGCCTGAGTTACCAGATAGTTGAACAGCGCCTCGGCTCGATCCGGCGGCGCGGCGGTGGAGAAGCCGGGGCGACGACCCTTGCGGGTGTCGGCGGCCAGGGTGAACTGGGACACCAGCAGCAACCCGCCCTGCACGTCGGTCAGCGAATCATTCATGCGACCGTCGACATCGGTGAATACCCGGTATTCGAGCAACCGCTTGAGCAGTTTATCGGCGCTGGACTCGTCGTCCTGCGGCTCGATGCCGACCAGCACCAGCAGCCCCCGATCAATCGAGCCGACACTCTCGCCCTCAACCTCGACCCGGGCCTGACTGACCCGTTGCAGCAATCCCTTCATGTCACTCGGCCTGCGGTGTCAGGTCGAGCAGGCGCCGCGCCATATCACCGGTCGCACGCACCAGTGCGTCGGCGATGCCCGGCTCGGAGGCGGCGTGGCCGGCATCGCGGATGATGTTCAGCTCGCTACCGGGCCAGCGCTGATGCAGCGCGTAGGCGTTATCCAGCGGGCAGACCATGTCGTAGCGACCGTGCACGATGATGCCGGGAATATGCGCAATGCGGTCCATGTTGTTGAGCAACTGATCCGGTTCAAGGAAGGTTTTGTGGGCGAAGTAATGGCACTCGATCCGCGCAATGGCGTAGGCGCGACGAGCATCGCTGAAGCGCTCGATCACCTGCGGGCTGGGCCGCAGCGTCGCGCAGCGCCCTTCCCAGATCGACCAGGCCTTGGCGGCGTGCATGCGACAGATTTCATCATCACCGGTCAGGCGACGGTAATAGGCGGCCACCATGTCGGCACGCTCCTCCTCCGGGATCAGATCCAGATAGTCTTCCCAGTAGTCGGGGAAGATATGGCTGGCACCCTCCTGGTAGAACCAGCGGATGTCCTGTTCGCGGCACAGGAAGATCCCCCGCAGCACCATCCCCATCACCCGGTCCGGGTGTGCCTGGGCATAGGCCAGCGCCAGCGTAGAACCCCAGGAGCCACCGAACAGCACCCACTTGTCGATCCCCAGATGCTCGCGCAGCGCTTCCATATCGGCCACCAGGTCGGCGGTGGTGTTGTTTTCCAGGCTGCCATGCGGCGTGGAGCGGCCACAGCCGCGCTGGTCGAAGGTAATGATGCGGTAGACCGAGGGGTCGAAGAAGCGACGGCTGAGGGCATCACATCCAGCGCCGGGGCCACCGTGAATGAAGACCACCGGCAGCCCATCGGACTGACCGCTTTCATCGGCATAGAGAACATGGGGGGACGTCACCGCCAGCTCGTGGCGGGCGAAGGGTTTGATCTCCGGGTACAACAGCTGCATGATGGGGCTCCCTGGCCTGAGCAGGCGCCGGCGCCGCTCACCTCACGTTGGAAAGCACCACATTACTGACCCACGAGGCTGCTGTCACCTATGCGTTTGCTGCTTGCCCTGACCCTGCTGCTCGGCCTCGCCGGCTGCGGCCCGTCCAGCCCGGATGCCCGCCTGAATCAAGCCATTGCGGACTTCCAAAACGCCATTGAAGAGCGCGACCGCAGCGCCGTTCTGGCACTGCTGCACCCTGAATTCACGGCCCAGGACGAGTACGACAGCGAGTGGGCCGAGCGCACCCTGCAGTTGATGTTTCTGCGCAATCAGCGCATCGGCGTGCTGGTTACCAGCCAGCAGACCGACATTGACCCCGGCTACCCTGAACGCGCAGACAGCAGCGCCCGCGTCACCCTGACCGGCGCCGAGCGCTTTATCCCCAATAGCGCAGGCCAGTACGACCTGACCCTGGTGTGGCTGGACGACGACGGCGAGTGGCTGCTGCGCAGCCTCGACTGGCAGCCGGTACGCTGAGATGCACGCGCCCGATTACGCTGCGCTGGCGCGCATCGCTCTGGGGCACATCACCAAGGTCTATCCCCATAGCGGCCCGCAGCGGCTCACCAGCGCCAGCGACTGGCGCCCCCCCGAACAGGCTCACCCGCTGTTTTGCGGCAGCTACGACTGGCACTCCTGCGTGCACAGCCACTGGCTGCTGATACGCGTGCTCACTAGCGCGCCGCAGCTGGCGGAGGCAGAGGCTATCCGCCGGCGACTGCAGCAGTTCAACGACGCCGACGTCGCGGCCGAGATAGCGACCTTCGAGCGCCAGGGCGCAGGCTTCGAACGCCCCTACGGCTGGGCCTGGTTACTCAAGCTGCAGGCGGAGCTGCTGAGCAGCAACGAGCCGGCGGCAAGGCAGGCGGCGCAGACCCTCCAGCCGCTGGCGGATCGACTGCGCCAGCGGCTGACGGATTACCTGCCGCGCCTGCCTTACCCCATTCGCAGCGGCCAGCACAACAACACCGCCTTCGCCCTGCTGCTGGTCTTGGACTACGCCAGCACGACGCAGGACCAGCCGCTGACGGAGCTGCTGCGCCAACGCAGTCTGGAGTGGTTTGCCAATGACGTGGCCTGCCCGGCCTGGGGCGAACCCGGCGGTGAAGACTTCCTGTCGCCCAGCCTGCAGCAGGCGGTACTGATGCAGCGGATAATGACGCCCGAGGCCTTCGGCGCCTGGCTGGCGGCTTTCTTCCCGCACCTGGCAAACGGGCAGCCCGCCGCGCTGCGCCAGCCCGTCAGCGTGCATGAGCGCAGCGACGGCAAGCTGGCGCATCTGGACGGCCTGAACCTCAGTCGCGCCTGGTGCTGGTTTCTGCTGGCGCAGAGCGCGCCGTACCTGCAGGCCACCGCCGAGGCACACCTGCAGGCCGCGCTGAATCACCTGCAGGACGACTACATGGGCAGCCACTGGCTGGCCAGCTTCGCCCTGCTGGCGCTGGAAGCTCAGCGCAGCTTGGTTTCACGCAACCGGAGCATGTAGTCCGGCGGCGCAAAGCTGTCGGCACGGGCTTGGGCCCAGTACTTCTTGAACAGATGCAGCTCGGCGCGACCATCCAGCAGCACACCCGGTTCAAGAAACTCGAACAGCTCGCTGTAGGGGCGCACCTCATAGCGCGATACACGCCGAATAACGTGCTCCGGGCCTAGCTCGCTGGGATGCTTGAGCCCGGCCGCCTCCAGCATGTGCGCCAGCGCCAGCACGGTGTTGCGGTGGAAGTGATAGACCCGCTCGCTCTTGTCCGCCACATCCAGCCGCGCGCTGCGGCTTGGGTCCTGGGTGGCAACCCCGCTGGGGCATTTATCGCTGTGGCAGCTCAGGCTCTGGATGCAGCCAAGCGCAAACATGTAACCACGCGCCGCGTTGCACCAGTCGGCGCCGACCGCCAGGGTACGGGCGATGTTGAAGGCGGTGGTGATCTTGCCGGCCGCGCCGATATGAATCTTCTCGCGCAGGTTGGCGCCCACCAGCGTGTTGTGCACCAGCAGCAGGCCGTCGGTCATCGGTGTGCCGAGACGGTTGATAAACTCCAGCGGCGCCGCACCGGTACCGCCCTCTCCCCCGTCGACGACGATGAAGTCCGGGTGCTGGCCGGTCTCCAGCATCGCCTTGACGATACCGAACCACTCCCACGGATGACCAATCGCCAGCTTGAACCCCACCGGCTTGCCGCCGGACAGCGCACGCAATTGGCCAATGAAGTCCATCAACTCCAGCGGCGTCGAGAATGCCGAATGGCTGGCCGGCGACACCACATCCTCCCCGACCGGCACCCCGCGTGCCTCCGCGATCTCCGCCGACACCTTGGCGCCGGGCAGGATGCCGCCATGACCGGGCTTGGCGCCCTGCGACAGCTTGATCTCGATCATCTTGACCTGCGGCAGGCGGGCGTTGCGCTCGAACAGCGCAGCATCAAAACCGCCATCCGCGGTGCGACAACCGAAGTAACCCGAACCAATCTCCCAGACCAGGTCGCCGCCGGGACGCAGGTGATAGCGTGAAATCGAGCCTTCGCCGGTATCGTGATAGAAACCACCCTTCTTCGCCCCGGTGTTGAGCGCCAGAATGGCGTTGGCCGACAGCGAGCCGAAACTCATCGCGGAAATATTGAATACGCTGACATCGTAGGGCTGGCTGGTATCCGGGTGGCTGCCCACCCGTACGCGGAAATTGCTGTCGGCAATATGCACCGGCGCCAGCGAATGATTGAGCCACTCGTAGCCTTCCTCGTTCATACGGTTGAGCGAGCCAAAGGGCTTCTTGTCGAGCACATTCTTGGCGCGCTGGTAGACCACGCTGCGCTGCTCGCGGGAAAACGGCAGCTCGTCGGTGTCGGACTGGATGAAATACTGGCGCAGCTCCGGGCCGATGGACTCCAGCATGTAACGAAAGTGCGCCAGTACCGGATAGTTGCGGCTGATGGTGCGGCGTCGCTGGCACACATCCCATAGCCCCAGCAGAGCCAGCGCCAGCAGCGGCGCAGCCAACAGCCACCAGAGAGGAGAAAGCAGCGTCAATGCCAGGCCCGCCAGGGCACCCAGCACACACATGGACCAGGTTAGAAAACGCAGGGGAATTGCGGTCAGGCGCATACGGCCGTCCTTATAGTCAGTACATCAGGCCTGACGATAGATACCATATCCCTCCGACAGCTGCACGGCCGGCACGCTAGTGACTGAGGCATGGTGCGGCGAACAACTCACCGCGCCAGGCGCCACGTAGCGTGCCAGCCATGACCAACAGCCAGAGCAGAACCAGCGCGACTACCAGTAACTCACCAAACCGGCTGAAGAACGCAAGCCCCAGGACCTCGGCCAATGCCAACGTCGCCAACGCGTAGACCCCCAGTGGAAAGGTGAACGCCCACCAGCCCAGATTGAAGGGAATACCGTCACGCAGGTAGCGGCCCAGTATCAGCAACGCCAGCAGCAACCACCACAGCCCCAGCCCCCAGAGCAGCAGACCACCGATCACCCCTACCCCCTGTGCCACGCTGCCAACCTCGGCCAAGCCCTGCGCTGAAAAAACGCCGCTCGCATCCTGCCCCAGCAGCAGCAACCCCAGAGCGCCAGTGCCAAGCGGCCCCAGCGCCAGCCAGCTGGAAGCCGCCATATCGCGCGGCGGCAATTTATGCACCGCCATGCGCAGCAGCAGAATAACCAGAATGCTCAGCGCCACCGGTACCGAGCAGGCCCAGAGTACGTAGCTGGTAATCAGCACCACGTAGGCGTCTGCCGGTGGCAGCAAGGGAATCATCAGCCCACCGCTGGCCGCCGCCACCTCGGCGGCGACCACCGGCAACAGCCAGACAGCTGTCATGCGGTCGATACTGTGTTCCTGGCGGGTAAACATCAGATAGGGGATGACCACACCACAGGCCAGCGCCATAGCCACGTCGAGCCACCAGATCGGCAACATCAATGCCCGTACGCCGTCTCCCCAGAGCGCCACCCCGTAGCTGGGAAGACCGTTGAGCAGGGTCGCCAGCGCCATGGGAATGGTGCCGATGAACATGGACACCGTGGCGTGACCGAAGATGCGCCGCGCCTGATCGAAGTAGCACAGCCAGCGCAGCGCATAGAGCACAGAAAACAATGCAAACAGCAACAGACTGGCCAGCCATACCCCCTGACCGAGCCCAGGCGCGCCCAACGTCGGCAGGACCAAAGCCAGGATACCGGTGCCCATCACTACGGCAAACCAGTTAGGCGTAAATTGGCGGATGACCTCGCGCGGGCTATCCAGGTGCTGCAGCGGACGCAGCTGCATGGGGCTGGGATACAGACGTGGCATGATGCTCTCCGGTCGAAATATCAAACCATTCTAAGCACCTTTTAAATCGATATAAGCGGATATTTCAGGTTTTGGTGATCGGTTTTACCGAACAAAGCACGACTGCGACTGGCACTCTTTGTGCTTCACTGAAGTGAGCTGCCAGATAAGAGAAAACACCATGTCGTCCTCCGATCTTTCCTGCCAGGCGCCAGACCTACGGCTGATCAGCCTGCAGAGCACCTGCCTGATTGCCTGCTGGCTAGCCGAGCATGGGCTGCCGGTCGCGCCTGTGCTGCAGGACAGCGGCCTGAGCCTGGACGACCTGCAGACGCCTTCGCTGCTGATTACGCCGGAGCAGGAACAACAGGTGTTCGCCAACACCGTCAGGCTGACCGCCGACCCGCTGATCGGTCTCAAGCTTGGCCAACGCATGCGCGTCTCTGCGTATGGCCAGCTGGGCTACGCGATGCTCTCGGCCCCCACGCTGTTTGATGCGCTGCAGGTCATGCTGGCATTTCCGGTTCTGCTCGGCAGTTACTTCCGACTGCAGCTGGAGACCCTGCCGGATGGCCAGCTCGCCCTACGCGCGGACCACTATCACGCATCGCCCGCCCTGCGGCTGTTCAATGTCGAGCTGTGCCTCTCCTCAATCAAGGCCATGCTGGACGACGCCCTTGGCGCCCAGCTGCAGCTCGGCGCCGTGCACCTGAGCACGAGCACGCCCGCCCACGGCGATCAATACCCTCATTACGTCGGTGCCTGCCCGCTGCTGGCCGGTCAGGACGCCGAGCGGCTGGTGTTTGCGCCCGGAACGCTGGACGCCATATTGCCGCTGGCCGAACCGGTTACGCACTTCGAGGCCAGGCGTCACTGCCAGACAGTGCAGGACAGTTTCCGTCCGGAACCCTCGGCACTGGTCAGTCAGCTCAGTGCCCAGCTCGAGCAACAACTCGAAGCGCCGCCGTCACTTGAGCAACTGGCGACCCAGCTGCACTGCACCAGCCGGACCCTGCGTCGCCACCTGCAGCGCGACGGCTACGGCTACCAACAGTTGCTGGATCAACTGCGCTTCCGACGTGCCAAACAGTTGCTGGACCACCAACAGCTGCCCATCTACGCCATTGCCGAACAGCTCGGTTTCAGTGAGACCGCCAGCTTCCGCCATGCCTTCCAGCGCTGGTCGGGCACCACACCACGGGCCTGGCGGCAAAGCCAGCCGCACGCGCACAACCCTCTCTGACGCCGGCGAAACGGATTTCACCGGCCACACGACTGTCCGTTTCGATCCCTTTTCTGTCCCTCTGCAGCATTTCCCGCGGCCTCGGTGCGCGCCATGATCGATGGCAACCGAGTCAGCAGCTACAGGATTTGCCATGCAGACGTTCTACAGCGACGACCATCGACTGCACCACGCCAAGGCCGAACTCAACGAAGGCCAGCTCATGCCCTGCTTCGAGATGCCCTCGCGCGCCGATATGGTGCTGGAGCAGGTGAAACGAACCGGATTGGGGCCGATCAGCGAACCGCAGGACTTTGGGCTGGCACCGCTCAAGCGCGTGCACAGCCCGGAGTTTGTCGACTTTATCCAGAGTGCCTGGCAACGCTGGAGCGCCCTGGGCCGCAGTCACGACATGCTGCCGCTGGCCTGGCCGTTGCGACGGCTGCCGTCACGCTGCCCGGAAGACATCGACGGCCAGCTCGGCTACTACAGCTTTGATGTCGGCGCGCCGCTGACCGCAGGCAGCTGGCAGGCGATCTACAGCAGTGCGCAGGTCGCGCTGACGGCGCAGGCCCACCTGTGCGCTGGCGCGCACGCGGCCTTCGCGCTATGCCGGCCGCCCGGACACCACGCCGGGATCGACTACATGGGCGGCTACTGTTATCTGAACAACGCGGCCATTGCTGCGCAGGCCATGCTCGATCAGGGCGCCGGCAAGGTCGCCATCCTCGATGTCGACTTCCACCACGGCAACGGCACCCAGGACATTTTCTATCAACGCCCGGATGTGCTCTTTACCTCGATCCACGGTGACCCGCGCAACGAGTATCCCTGCTTTGCCGGCTACGCCGACGAGCGCGGTGAAGGCACCGGCCTTGGCTACAACCACAATTACCCGCTGCCCGCCGGCAGCGACTGGGGTGTCTGGTCGCAGGCGCTGCGCGATGCGCTGCGGCAGATTGCCGGGTTCGGCGCCGATTATCTGATCGTCTCGCTCGGCGTGGATACCTATCTGGCCGATCCCATTTCCAGCTTCAAGCTCGACAGCCCCGACTATCTGAAGATGGGCGAACTGATCGCCGGGCTCGGGCTGCCCACGCTCTTTGTCATGGAGGGCGGCTACGCCGTGGAAGAAATCGGCATCAACGCCGTCAACGTCCTCAGCGCATTCGATGCAACCGTCACCACTCAAGGAGAAGCCCAATGAAACTGGCAAGCACGCTGGGGCTGATCGCCCCCTTGGCCGCACTGTCGTTCAGTGCACTGGCCGCCGACCAGGTGAAGATCTACAACTGGTTCGACTACACCCCACAAACCACGCTGGACGGCTTTCAGGCCGAAACCGGCATCACTCCGACGCTGGATACCTTCGATTCCAACGAGGTATTGGAAGCCAAATTGCTGTCCGGCCGGTCCGGCTATGACGTGGTGGTGCCGAGCGACAGCTTTCTCGCCAAACAACGTCAGGCCGGCGCCTTTCAGCCGCTGGACAAAAGCCTGCTGCCGAACCTTGGCAACCTCAACCCGGACCTGATGAAGGTGCTGGAGGGCAGTGACCCGGGTAACCAGTACGCCGTGCCCTACATGTGGGGCACCAACGGCATCGGCTACAACCCGGAGAAAGTCCGCGCGGTGCTGGGTGACGATGCGCCGGTCGATTCCTGGGCACTGGTCTTCGACCCGGCGAACATGGAAAAACTGGCCGAGTGCGGCGTCGCCTTCCTCGACTCGCCGTCGGAAATCCTGCCGGGCGCGCTGCACTATCTGGGCCTGGACCCGAACAGCACCAACAGCGAGGACTACGACGCCGCCGTCGCCATGATGAGCAAGATCCAGCCCTACGTGCGCTACTTCAACTCCTCGCGCTTTCTCAACGACATCGCCAACGGTGAAATCTGCGTTGCGGTCGCCTGGTCCGGCAGCATCCTGCAGGCGAACTCCCGCGCGCAGGAAGCCAACAACGGCGTGCACCTTGAGTACCGTATTCCGAAAGAAGGGGCACAGGTCTGGTTTGACCTGATGGCGATTCCGAAGGACGCATCCAACCCGGCGGCGGCGCACGCCTTTATCAACTACCTGCTCAAGCCTGAAGTGGTTGCTGAGATCAGCAACGTGGTGGGCTACGCCAACCCCAACGCCGCCGCGACCGAGCTGGTCAATGAAAGCCTGCGCAACAACCCCGGTGCCTATCCGCCGGCCGAGGTACAGGCCCGCCTGTTTACCCTCAAGCCGCTGCCGCTGGCCGCCGAGCGTGTGCGTACGCGTGCCTGGAACCGGATCAAGACCGGGCAGTAATCCCCGTCTGATTTGAGCCAATAAAAAACCCGCAGCGATGCGGGTTTTTTGTCTTCCGCAAAATGTCAGGGACACACCATCGCAGCCGCTGCTCGCGACAGCTCAAGGGTGCGACACTAACGTGAGATATAGGGCTAATGGCGACTGGATCAGCGTTGCGCCATCGGCAAGTCTCCATTTCGCCTTCACGGCGAGCCAAGGGGGGCTGCTTGCCCAGCCCCCCTTGGCGATCCCCCCGGGCACCCGGCTACGCGGCCCTGCGGGTTCGCTGCGTTGCTCGGCTTGGCAGGGGCCGGCAGAACTCGGCTCTGCGAGCCTCAAACAGGCTGCCGTCCTTTTCCCTGCCAATCCTGTGCTACTCGCCCGCGTAAACGGGGAGTGGGTCCGTGCAGTCTTCACATCCTGCAACACCCTGATCGTTCCGACGCCTGCGTGCGGTGAGTCTGACAGGGCCTTATCTTGACGCCAAAGACACCCGATCAGACAACAAAAAACCCGCATCACTGCGGGTTTTTCATCCCAGCAGGGATCACACACCCATCGGCTTGACCCCAATCCAGGCACCATGCAGGTAGAACGCGAAGGCCGCCCAGGCGACCAGGCCGACCACCACAACCACCGCGTCCATCACCGGCTTGCCTTTGCCGTAGCTGACGCCGGCAGCACGATCGCGCTTGCGCGAAACCACAAACAGCGCGGTGGCCCAGGCGAGGAAGCCGCCGAACAGCAGCAGGTCCGCCAGCGAGCCGTTGGCAATCAGGTGCGCCAGCGCCCAGAACTTCACACCCAGCAACATCGGATGGCCGACTCGCGCCTTGATGCAGGAACCGGGGATGTAGGTCGCGACGATGAGGATAAACGCGGGGATGGTCAGCAGCGCGGCCAGGTGACGCGTCCAGACCGGCGAGATCCACAGCCAGGTGGGGCTCATGCGCGCCTGCCCGTAACCGTAGATGATCAATACAAAGCCGACAATCGACACCAGCGCATAGATGCCCTTCCAGGCCAGCGGCCCTTTGGCGGCGATGAACGAGGCGCGCTTGTCAGCGGCGAACAGGCGTGCGGAATGCATGCCCAGAAACAGTATCAGGCCCAATATCAGCAGCAGCATCACGGTACTCCGTTGTTATGGTTATGGTGCGCCGCTCTGCATTGGAGCGGCGTTGCCATCTTACTCCAGCCGCGCTTTCAGAGAACCGCCCTCTTCCCCCTCCAGCACCAGTGCGCCGGTTTCATCAAGGCGGAAACGGCTGGCCTGCTCCAGGCTCTGTACGAAGCGCGTCTCCTGCTGGTTCAACGAGGGAGCACAGGCCTTGCGGGTGGTCGCGAGCTGGCTGACCGTCAGGTTGCGCCCTTGCACCTCGTAGGCACCAACGTAGTTGTTGCAGCTGGCGCGGCCAGACACGCGACCGTCATTGCCGAAGTTGAGCGTCACCCGCGAGCGGTCGATGATGCCGCCGCCGTTAATGTCCTCAACCACCCACTCTCCGGCCTGCAGGATCAGTGCACCCGCCGGCTCACACTCGGGAAAGGTGTCACCCTTGATGGTCAGCATGCCCTTGTCACCCTTGTTCCAGAAACTGGTGGTACTGTCTTGCGGGTCCTCGTAACGGGCGCCTGAGGCACTGACCACCTGTTTGAGAATGTACTGTCCATGCACAGCTTCGATCAGCGCTTCCTCGTTATGCAGGGTGACGCGCACCGGAGTCCCCCCGCACTGCAGAATCATCACCCCGCTGCTGGGCAGTGCCTCGGCACTGGGGGGCGGTGGGGCCTGGTCGTTACCGGACATACCGGCACAGCCGACCAGCAGAGTACTCAGCAGTGCCGTTGCCATCAGGCCTTGGCGTTGGGTCATCGTCTATCTCCTTGATGAGGGTGAACACCGACCAAGCATAGCCTCAGGCGCCGCTCGCGGCACCCTGCAATCCGTCAGGCAGGTGGACCAGGCCCTCAAGGTAGAGCACGGCGTAACCGCTGATCTGCACCCGCTGAGGCCCCACTTCGCAGTACAAATGGCCGCCGCGCGCCGATGCCTGATAGGCGTGCAGCGTGCGCCGTCCCAGCCGCTCGGCCCAGAGTGGCGCCAGACCGGCGTGAATGGAACCGGTCACCATATCCTCCAACCCGCCATTGGCTGGCCAGAAATAACGCGAGACAAAATCCACCTCACGTCCGGGCGCCGTCGCCACCACATCTCTGGGTGCCAGACGCGCCAGCACCTGCGGATCAGCCTGTACCGCGCGCACCGCGTCCTCATCAGGGTAGAGCGCAAACCAGGCCTGATCGCTGACCAGCACCTGCGCAGGTGGCAATGACAGTCCGGCCAGCAGCTCCGGCGGCACCTGGGCGACCGCGACCGGCGGCAGCAACGGCGCAGACATGTTGATCAGGCCACCCTCGCCGCGCGTCAGTTGCAGTTCACCCACGGCGGCGGCGCTAAAGGTCAGCGTCTGACAGGCCGGGTCGCGGCTGAACAGCACATGCGCACTGGCCAGAGTTGCATGGCCACAAAAATCGATTTCCGCCAGCGGCGAGAACCAGCGAATCGCGAAATGGCCAGGCTGCTGCTCGACCAGAAAGGCGGTTTCCGACACGTTGTTTTCGGCTGCAATAGCCTGCAGTACGGCGTCATCCAGCCAATGCGGCAATGGCATCACCGCCGCGTAGTTGCCACCGAACAGACGGTCGGTAAAGGCATCAACCTGATAGAGAGGTAGTTTCATTGCGCAGCTCCAGCAGTAAAACTTCCAGCCTACTCCAATCAGTCGGCAGCGCAGCAACACAGCCGCGACTGCAGACAGGAGTACAGTTGGCCACGGATGTCAGAAACCCCGCCCTTCGTTACGCAGAAAAGCCGACTCCTCGGCGGTGGTCGGGCGCAGCAGCACTTCGTTGCGATGCGGATAACGGCCAAAGCGCTTGAGGATCTCCAGGTGCTGGCGCTCTGCACGCAGGTTGTCCTCCAGCCCCGGCGCGCTGAACAGCATCATGGCCTGCTCGTGAATGACCATGGACTCGCTGTGCATGAACGGCATGTACATGAAGGCGCGCATCTTCAACGGCAACGCCTGATCGGCACCGCCGGCCACAGCCTCCTGCGCCAGCACCAGCGCCATGCCATCGCTGGCGAACGAGCGCGCGGTGCCGCGCCAGATGTTGCGTGAAAACTGGTCCAGCACAATGATCTCGGCCAGCCGGCCCAGCGCCGTCCCACGCCAGTTCATCAGTTCGCCACGCTCGGCACGCGCGTGCAGCGGCCCAAAGCGCTCGCGAATAAAACGGTCCAGGCCCGGATCAGCGCGCCACCACTGCACCGGCTGCAACTCACCAAACCAGAATGTGATTACTTCATCGACGGGCGTCACTCAGCTCCCCCACTCGTGTTGCGGTCTTACCTGTTGCCTATACTCGATCAGAACAGTGCTGCACGGATCGGTTCCGGGCATTTGGCGCCCAACCAGGCCGCCCGGTGAGGACCAGCGTCAGCCGGGATCGCTCAGGTGACCGCGGCAAACCGCAGCCAGCTTGTTACCGTCGGGGTCGCGAATGTAGGCGCTGTAGAAGTCCGGGTTGTATTGTGGCCGCAACGCAGGCTCGCCCTCGCTGGACCCTCCGCTGGCGAGGGCAGCGGCATGAAAAGCGCGCACGGATTTCCAGTCGGGGGCTGCAAAAGCGACCATTACGCCGTTGCCGACCGAAGCCGCTCCGCCATCAAAGGGTTCGCACAACCAGAGCGCCAGTTCGGCAGCGCCCTTGTCCTGGTAATACCCCCAGCCGGCCCAACCGTCCCAGTCACCCTCACCCGGTGTCTGTACCCGGGCTATCCCTAGCGTGGCCATGACCGCGTCGTAGAAAACGGTCGCCCGCAGCAGATCGTTGGTACCAAGGGTGATGTAGGTAAACATGCGGCCTCCAGAGTGAGTGTCAGCGAGCCGCCAGCATACTCCAGGGGGCCGCCCTGTTCACTTTTTAGACATCAATCTAAATCTTGGTTATTATGCGCGACTGCTGAGTCATCAGCCCATCACATTGCTCGCTCAGGATAATCCTCTGATCGGCGCTTTTATGCATTAACTCCAGCAGTTAATCGCGTTTTTACTGCAGACATTCTGCAGACCATGGTCCGTCTACTGACGCGCCAGAATACTTTCGACAATAAATATGTGAATAGCCTCTATGTCAAAATCCAATATCATCGCCATTGCTTCATCCCCGGCGTCCGAGTTTGATGCCGATGCGGTGCGTCACCAGCGCTTCAAGGTCTACACCGCCAAGCAGCTGGACCAGATTCCGCAGTTGCAGCAGCTCAGTGCCGAGCAGCGCTTCGAGATGCAGGTCGTTGCCAGCGTGCTGCCCTTTCGGGTCAACCAGTACGTCATCGACGAGCTGATCGATTGGCACCAGGTGCCGGCCGACCCGATCTTCCAGCTCACCTTTCCGCAGCGCGGCATGCTCAAGCCTGAGCACTACGACCGTGTCGCCGAGGCCGTGCGCAGTGAGCTGCCCGCCGCTGAGTTCAAAGCGCTGATCAGCGACGTTCGCGCCGAACTGAACCCGCACCCGGCCGGCCAGCTGGAACACAATATTCCGATGCTGGACGGCGAAGTCGTCGAAGGGCTGCAGCACAAGTACCGCGAAACGGTGCTGTTCTTCCCCAGCTCCGGTCAGGTCTGCCACAGCTACTGCACCTTCTGCTTTCGCTGGGCGCAGTTTGTCGGCGACAAGGACCTGAAAATCGCCGCGCGTGAATCCAATCAGTTACAGGATTACCTGCGCGCCCATCCGGAAGTCACCGACGTGCTGGTCACCGGCGGCGACCCGCTGGTGATGAAGACCCGCAACCTGCGGGCCTACCTGGAGCCGCTGCTGAGCGCAGAGTTTGACCATATTCGCACCATCCGTATCGGCTCCAAGGCGCTGACCTTCTGGCCCCAGCGCGTGGTGACCGATGACGACGCCGAAGACCTGCTCGCCCTGTTCCGCGAGATTCAGGCCGCCGGCAAGCACCTGGCGCTGATGGCCCACTACAACCACTGGCAGGAGCTGGAGCCGGCCATCGCCCGTGAAGCCATTCGTCGCATCCGCGACACCGGCGCACAGATCCGCGCCCAGGGCCCGCTGCTGGCTCACATCAACGACGACGCAAAGGTCTGGGCACGCCTGTGGCAGACACAGGTCGAGCTGGGCATCATCCCCTACTACATGTTTGTCGAGCGCGACACCGGTGCCCGCCACTACTTCGAGGTGCCGCTGGTCAAGGCCTGGGAGATCTACCGCGATGCCATGCAGCAGGTCTCGGGTATCGCCCGCACCGCGCGCGGCCCCTCCATGAGCTCGCACCCGGGCAAGGTGGAAATCCAGGGCGTCACCGAAATCAACGGCGAAAAGATCATTGCCCTGCGCATGATTCAGGGCCGCGACCCGGACTGGGTACAGCGCCCCTTCTTTGCCAAGTACAACGAAGACGCCACCTGGCTCAATCACCTTGAGCCTGCCTTTGGCGAGGAACGCTTCTTCTTCGACGATTAAGGCCGCGCGCCCGGTGGCTCAGCACGCCACCGGGCTCTGTTGTGTGCACACCTCTGCCGGGGTCCGTGCAGGAAGCCCGCCTGGTCGCCGCCGCCGACAGCGACCGTCTCGACACCTGGCACAAGTACCGCAAGGGTCAGTGCGACAGCTGCCGCGCCCGGCCTGAAACGCAAACGCCGCCCCTAAGGGCGGCGTCAGTTTGCCGGAAACCTGCTACCGATCAGTACGGACAGTTGCCGCGGTAGTCAGAGATCTGCGAGTCGGACGTGTGGTTCGGGCCACAGAGGAACTGCTTGTAACGCGCATCCTCGTCCAGGTGCAGCTTCATCCAGGACACACCGAAGCGGCTGAGTACGTCGTTGTAGATGCTGCCACCGTTCCCGCAGTAGTGGCTGCCGTTGTTGATCTCGACAAAGGCCTTGTCGATGTTGGACGGCAGCGCGTTGTAGAACGGCGAGGCGTGCTGGTACACCGGCGCGATCACATCTGACTCGCAGGCAAAGATCAGCGTCGGTGCCTGAGCACGGCTGGCGTAGTAGCTGCTGGTATCCCAGGGTGCCAGCGGAATGGCCGCCTTGATGCGCCCTTCACGGCCAACCCGCAGAGTACCGCCGCCGCCCATCGACCAGCCAATCACGCCCAGGCGGTCAGTATCGATCATGCCGCGGACCGGGCTGCCGACGCTGGTATTTTGGTCAACCAGATAGTCCAGCGCGTTGTTGATCTGGGTAGCACGGCTGCCCGGCTGATCAAAGCCGCTGTTGGTGTCGATGGTCATCACCACAAACCCGTAGGACGCCAGCTTGGGGCCCCACCACTCAATGGAGGACTCGGCCGAGACGAAGCCGGGAATCACCACAATCGCCGCCATGGTGCCGGTAGTGCCTGTCGGGTAGTGGATGGTGCCGCCGCCAAAGCCGCTGACAAAGCTGGAAACGCGCTCGTCATCAACATTGTACTGACCGCGATCGGCTTCCAGGAAGTTGACACTCGGGTCCGGGCCGCGCTGGTAGGGTGAGCTGCCACCGTTACCCGGATCCGGGTCAGTGGGCGGTGGGTTGTTGGCCAAGGCCGACATCGAGAACAGCAGCGCGCTGGCGCCACAGGCGGCAAGAATGCCTTTTTTGTTGAATGGCATGGGCTAGAGCCTCCATGAATCGTGCGTGGTTATTGTTGTAGGTACATCACGATCCGGCTTCTGCCGATCGGACCTCGGGTTGCCTGAGCGCTACTCTAGCGCCGCCCCCGACCAACACCAGCACCCATTCAGGTGACACGTCATCTATCCCACCCTTTCGGGCGATGGCTGCTCACGCAGCCAATGGCTAGCCTTCCTCCTGCGTCAAATGCGATCCGCTGTCCGCCGAGCAGACCTCAGGTTGCCGCCTGTTTACTCGGACTGGCCGCTGAGCGCGCCTAGTCGTCGCTCAGCGTTGCCCTGACCAGCTCGATCTCATCGAAAAGACCGGCCATGACCCGCACCACCGCCGGGTCAAAGTGCTTGCCGGACTGCTCCAGAATAAACGCCTGAGCGCGCTCGACCGTCCAGGCCGACTTGTAAGGTCGCTCACTTCGCAGGGCGTCATACACATCGCACAGCGCCACGATACGTGCCGAGAGAGGTATCTGCTCGCCCTGCAGACCCGCCGGATATCCGCTGCCGTCCCATTTTTCGTGATGGTTCAGGGCAATCTCGGCGGCCAGCTCCAGCAGGGATGAACGACCGCTGTCAGACAGGATCTGCTTGCCGATTCGGGCGTGCTCCTGCATGGTGCGATACTCATCCTCGGTGAGCTTGCCCGGCTTGAGCAAAATCTGATCCGCAATACCGATCTTGCCGACATCGTGCATGGGGGCAGCCAGACGCAGTAGTTCCACCCATGTGGCCGACGCCCCCAGCCCCTGGGCGATCAGCGCCGCCGTTTCACCGATGCGCATGATGTGCTTACCGGTCTCGTTGTCCTTGTAATCCGCCGCGCGCGCCAGCGCGCGGATGACCGAACGATAGCTGTCACGCAACCGCAGGGTGCGCTCCTGCACGCGCTCATCCAGCACGTTGCGCTCGCGCAGCAACATGCGGTGGGTATGGCCAAACTCCAGGCAATTGCGCACCCGCAGCAGCAGCTCGGGCAAGTCCACCGGCTTGGTCACGTAGTCGTTGCCACCCAGGTCCAGGCCACGGCGACGGCTGGCGGCATCACCCAGCGCCGTCACCAGAATCACCTGCTGCGCCGTGCGATCACGCTCTCGCAACGCCTCGAGAATAGTAAAGCCGTCCGGTTCCGGCATATCCAGGTCCAGCAGCAGCAGATCCCAGGAATTGTCCTGCAGCCAGCGCAGGCCCTCGGCAGAATCGCTGAAACCTTTCACCTGCCCCAACCCCATGGTCCGCAGGCTCGACTCCAGCAGCCGCATGTTTGCCTGCACGTCGTCGATAATCACCACCCGCGCACCGTGCAGCGTGGAATTCAACATCCTTCACTCCTCCAGCAAGGCACGCACCAGCGCACCCAGCTCGTCGTCGTCCAAGGGTTTACGTACCAGCCCCTGACAGGCGCCAACCAGCTCCTGTACCAGCGGCGACTCAAGCGAGCCGGCCAGCAGCAGCACCGGCAGCGCCCTGCCGGCCATCTGCTGTCGCAGGCGCTGCAAGGTCGGCGCACTGGATGCATCCAGCGCCGCATCATCCAGCAGCACCAGTGCGGCCGGTCGATCGGTTGTCTGCTCCAGCAGGCTGCCGGTACTGGTGACCGGCACCAGCTGCGCATCCTCCGCCAGCACCGCACGCACCTGGTCAGCCAGCAGGTCATCATCCGTCAGGCAGTACACCAGTGGCCTGGCATCGCGCTCGGTCGCCTGCGCCTCGCCCAGCGGCAGCTCGACCCAGAAGCGCGTTCCCACTCCCAGCTCACTCTCCAGACTGATCTCTCCCCCCATGGCCCGGGTGTATTCACGGCAGATCGACAGCCCGATACCGGTACCCTGGATCGAGGTATTCTCACGTCCCAGCCGCTGAAATGGTTCGAACAGCCGCGCCTGATCCTCCGCGCGTATGCCCATGCCACCATCCTCCACGATCAGCCGCAGGCGATCGCCGCGCTCCTCGCAGTACAGCCGTACCCAGCCTTCGGGCCTGTTGTACTTCTTGGCGTTGGACAGCAAATTCAACAGCACCTGGCGCAAGCGGCGCGGATCAGCCAGCATGGTCAGACTCGCGTCCGGTAGCTGCACGTCGAAACTCAACCCCTGCTCCTTGATCTGCAGGCGCACCATCTCGGCGCTCTCGCTCATGATCTGGCGTACGCTGGTCGGCATCAGCTCAACCCGGCGGGCGTCAACCTGGATGGCCGACCAGTCGAGGATGTCACTCAGCAGATTATTCAGATGGCGACTGGCGATCAGTATCTCGTTGACGTATTCAGAGGATTGCTGCCGCTCTTGATCGTCCAGCTCCATCAGCTGCGCGAACCCCAGAATCGCATTCAGCGGCGTACGCAGTTCGTGACTCATGCTGGAGATAAAGCGCGCCTTGGCCAGGTTGGCCGCCTCGGCTTCACGGGTAGCCGAGCGCAGATCGCTTTCAATATGCTTGAGGTCATCGATATCAACGTGCGTTCCGGCCAGCAGCGTGACCTCGCCGCTAGCCGGGTCTTGCTCCAGTACACGGCCACGGCTCAGCAGCCAGTGATATACGCCGCGCGCATCGGCAAATCGAAACTCGGCCGAGTAGGGAGACGCATGACGCAACGTTGCCTGCTCGGCCTGCAACACGCGCTCCCGGTCATCCGGATGCACACGAGCCCGAAACACCCCTAACCCGACCCTGCCGGAGGGCAGACCAAAACGCTGACAAAAGCGTCCGCGTAGCTCTATTTCCTCATCGGCAACATGCCATTCCCAGATGCTTTCGGTGGTGCTGTCGAGGACCAGCTCGATACGCTGTTGCGCCGCCCGGTTGAGCTTCTGGCTGTGCTCAAGCTGCAGGCCGATCTCGTGGGTATGCCGAGCCATGCCATCGAGCTCGGTGATCTCGGAGTGCACCGGTTCCGGGCGCCAGCGCTGGGCACCGATGTCCGTCATCATCCGGGAGATGCCCTCGATCGGCGCCAATAGCCGACCGGTCAGTCCGCGCGCGCGTACCCACAGGAAGGCAAAAAACACCACGTAAAAGGCAACCAGACCGGCAATCAGCAACATGCCGATACGTCGGTAGTGCGACGCCATCTCATTGGTTCTGGCAAACAGCGACTGCTCATCAACCACCGTCAGCAGGCGCCACCCGGTCTGCTCGACGCCGGTCCAGCCGATCAGCAGGGCCTGGCCGTTAAGCATCTGCTGCTGCACGCCGCTATCACGCTGGCGCAGTACCTTGGCCAGTCCCTGGGTTTCGACTCGGCGGGCAAGGTTGAAGTCGTCCGGCTTGAATATCTCCTTGCGGATGGCCTCCTGATAGGAGTGTGTGGTCAGCTCGCGCAGGCCGAAATCGCGCTCGGCCGGGGCGGGCATGGCCATGATGTTCAAATCACGGCTGACCAGCATCGCATAGCCATCCCAAGGCACCGGCAGCCGGCTGATCTCGGACAGGATGCCGTCGACCGTGACGTCGATACCCACCACCCCTTCAAGGAAGTCCCCGCGGTACACCGGCGCGATGGCCGACATCATCCAGCCCTGACCGGCCGGGTCCAGATAAACGTCGGTCCAGACCACACCACGGCTGGGGTTATGCTCAGCGTCGGCCAGATAATAGAAATTGTAGTTCGGTATCACCATGTCGTGCGGGTACTGCTCGTGGGTGGCGAACCAGGGGTAGATATGGTTGTAGCTGTCCCAGCTGTTGAAGTAGACACTGGCGATCAGCGGGTTGTTGCGCTGCAGCTCGCGCATCACCGAGTCCAGCGTGGCCATGCGCCGTATCTTGCTCATGTCCTGATTGGCCGGGGGCGTCGCGCCGGAGTAAAAGAAGGCACTGCCGCCGTCATCCTGCGGGCTGTAGGTCACCCCGCTGTCAGTCTGCGCGGTCTCGACCTCAGGCGCATTCAGGCTCCCTGCCAGCGCCTCGCTGACCAGGTTGCGGTAACCGTCGGTCAGTGCTGCTACCTGCTCCAGCCGCGCATTGATCACGCGCGACTCGAGCTGCGCCGAGCTGCTCAATTCCGCCAGCGCCGTTTGCCGCAAATAGGCGGTCTGCTCGTCACGAATCGAGGCGTTGCTGAATAGGTAGATAGCGATGAGCGCAGCCTCAACCAGCACCAGAGGCACCAGCGCGCTGCGTATAAAGGCGCGCCAGATCCACTGCTGCAGTCGAACGCGGGCTTTTCCAGCCATATTTTTGTCCCCAGACAAACCGTGCAACATCAAAATGACATCATCCTAAAATTGCCCGCCCACCCTAGCAAGCTAGCCATTGGTCGGCCATTACGCCAACCGCCAGAGCCTACCGGCTGACGAGCGCCCACAAAAAACCCCCGCCGGACAACGCCCGGCGGGGGTTTTACACAACGTGCGCGGCCTTAGCCCTTGCTGGCACGCTTGCGGTCGTTCTCGTGCAGCAGCTTCTTGCGCAGACGAATCGACTTGGGCGTTACTTCCACCAGCTCGTCGTCATCGATGAACTCCAGCGCCTGCTCCAGGGTGAACTTGACCGGCGGTACCAGCTGGATGGTTTCATCCTTGCCGGAAGCACGCATGTTGTCGAGTTTCTTGCCCTTGGTCGGGTTGATCACCAGGTCGTTGTCGCGGCTGTGGATACCCGCCAGCTGACCTTCGTAGATATCCTGCCCCGGCTCCAGGAACAGCTTGCCGCGATCCTGCAGGGTTTCCAGCGAGTAGGTCAGCGCCTTGCCGGTTGCCATGGAGACCAGCACGCCGTTCTGGCGGTGGCCTACTTCACCCTGTTTGACCGGGCCGTAGTGGCTGAAGGTGCTGGTGATGATGCCGGTACCCGAGGTCATGGTCAGGAAGCTGTTACGGAAGCCGATCAGGCCACGGGCCGGCACAACGTACTCCAGACGCAGGCGACCCTTGCCATCCGGAACCATGTTGCCCAGGTCGCCCTTACGCAGACCCATCTGCTCCATGATCGGACCCTGGTGCTGCTCTTCGATATCGATGGTGACGTTCTCGTAGGGCTCCTGCTTCTCGCCGTCGATTTCCTTGATCACCACTTCAGGGCGGGAAATACCCAGCTCGAAGCCTTCGCGACGCATGGTTTCGATCAGTACCGACAGGTGCAGCTCGCCGCGACCGGAGACCTTGAACTTGTCAGCGCTGTCGCCCTCTTCAACGCGCAGAGCCACGTTGTGCAGCAGTTCTTTTTCCAGACGCTCTTTGATGTTGCGGCTGGTGACGAACTTGCCTTCTTTACCGGCGAACGGCGAGTCATTGACCTGGAAGGTCATGCTTACGGTCGGCTCGTCGACCGTCAGTGCCGGCATGGCTTCAACGTTCTGCTGGTCGCACAGGGTGTCGGAGATAAACAGCGGATCAAAGCCGCTGATGCAGACGATGTCGCCAGCCTGCGCTTCTTCCACTTCAACGCGCTGCAGACCGTGGTGACCCATGATCTTCAGGATACGGCCGTTGCGCTTCTTGCCTTGTGCGTCGATAGAGGTGACCGGGGTGTTGGTCTTGACCTTGCCGCGACGGATGCGGCCGATACCGATCACACCCAGGAAGCTGTTGTAGTCCAGTGCCGAGATCTGCATCTGGAACGGACCTTCAAGGTCAACGTCCGGGGACGGCACGCGGTCAACGATGGTCTGGAACAGCGGGGTCAGATCCTCGGCCATCTCGTCCGGGTCCATACCTGCAATACCGTTGATTGCGGAGGCGTAGACGAACGGGAAGTCCAGCTGCTCGTCGGTCGCACCCAGGCTGTCGAACAGGTCGAACACCTGATCGATAACCCAGTCCGGGCGCGCGCCCGGACGGTCAATCTTGTTGACCACCACGATCGGACGCAGACCAGCCTGGAAGGCTTTCTGGGTAACAAAGCGGGTTTGCGGCATCGGACCGTCTACCGCGTCAACCAGCAGCAGTACCGAGTCGACCATGGACATGACACGCTCAACCTCGCCACCGAAGTCGGCGTGGCCGGGGGTGTCGACGATGTTGATGTTGTAGCCGTTCCATTTGATGGCGGTGTTCTTCGCCAGAATGGTAATGCCGCGCTCCTTCTCCTGGTCGTTGGAATCCATGATCCGCTCGGAATCCAGCTCCTTACGATCCAGGGTACCGGACTGACGCAGCAGGGCATCAACCAGGGTAGTTTTACCGTGGTCAACGTGGGCGATGATGGCGATATTGCGGAGATTCTCGATCACTATGAGTGTCCTGAAAGGCGCGGCGCGAGCCGGCATACTGAAAAAAAGAGGGAGGCATTATACAGAGACGGGGGTTACAGTGTGTGTTTTTTGTTCAAGCAGGCACGCGAGCTTCAAGCTGCAAGCCACAAGCTGCAAGTAAAACCGACTCGTTACTGACCGCGCGGGTTCTTGTAGCCGCGGCGCCAGCATGAGCCTGAAAACCCCGGACAGCCCCGCCGCGCGGCACATCCTGTGTAGCTTGTGGCTTGTGGCTTGTGGCTTGTGGCTTGTGGCTTGTGGCTTGTGGCTTGTAGCTTGTAGCTTGTAGCTTGTAGCTCAAGCGGCAGCGCGGGGCGCTAGCGCTTCACCCTCAACACCCGCACATTCCCATACCCCTCATCAAGCAGATACTGCGCGTGCAATTGGCTCATAACGCCTTTCTCACAGTAAAGCAGGTAGGCGCGTGATGGGTCCAGGTCGGCGAAGCGGCTGTTGAGGGTGTAGAAAGGCACCGGTTTCACCTCAATGCCGTCCAGCTGCAGCGGGCGGGCTTCCTGCTCGTCGGGGTGGCGGATATCCAGCACGATCTGGCCGGTCAGCGCCTGCTCGACGATCTCCACCGGCGAGCCCTCCTCCATCATTTCGCCCAGCTCGCTGCACTCAGAATACGCAGCACTCTCTACCGCCCGCGACAGCACCTCAAAGTTGAAGCTGGCCTCAGCGGCTTCAACCCGGGGCACCGTGGTGCGGATGGCCGGCCCAACCGAAATCACACCGCAGTACTCCGGCATGCTGCTGGAGAATTCCAGTGTGCCGATGCGCCGCGCCACATCGATGATGTCCAGCTTGCTGGTGGTGATCAGCGGACGGATAACAAAGCGCTCGGCCACCTGATCGATCACGCTGAGGTTGGGCAGGGTCTGGCTGGCCACCTGCGCAATCGCCTCGCCGGTCACCAGTGCATCAATGCCCAGACGATAGGCCACCCGATCCGCAGCGCGCAGCATCATGCGCTTGAGCACCACGCCCATCTGACTGTTTTCGACGTTCTGCAGAATCTCCGCCACCACGCCTTCAAAAGGCACACTGACAAAGCGCAGACGATGGCTGGCGGCGTAGCGCTCCCACAGATAGTGCGCAACCTGACGCACCCCCAGCTCATGAGCGCGACCACCCAGGTTGAAGAATACAAAGTGCGGCAGCAAACCACGCTGCAGCATCTGGTAGCTCGCCACGGTGGAGTCAAAGCCGCCCGAGAGCAGGCTGAGCACCGGCTCCATGGTCCCCAGCGGGAAACCACCCATGCCCTCGTGGCGCGCCTGAATCAGATAGATCTTCTGGTCGCGAATCTCGATGTGCACCTCAACCTCGGGCGCTTTCAACGAGACGCCCGCTGCACCGCAGCGGCGATTCAGCGCGCTGCCGACCTTGATGCCGACATCCTGCGAGGAGAAGGGGTGGGTGCCCACCCGCTTGCAGCGCACGGCAAAGGTCTTGCCCTGCACCTGATCACCCAGGTTGGCCACGCACAGCTCCACCAGCTCGTCCAACGTGCCCAGCGGGTACTCCTGCACGGCAAAGAAGTGGGCGATACCGGGCGTGTTGCGCAGACGCTCGATACACTGCTGCTGCAGTGCCGGATCACTCCCCAGATTGACCTCCAGACTGTCCCAGTTGCCATTGACCCGCGCCTGCGGGTCTATGGCAGCAAGTAGCTTTTTCAGATTGCCCTTGAGCTGGGCAATAAAGCGCTTGCGAACCTGGCGGCTCTTGATGGTGATTTCGGGGAAGAATTTGATGATCAGTTTCATGGGGGCTGGCATATCGTGCGCAAAGCGCTGCATTATACCCGCAGCCGGCGCGCGGCGCTTGAGTAACTAAAACGGGCACAATGGCACCAAACTGGTGCATCCGTAACACTCATCGCACCAACACAGTGCTCTCAATTGGTGCGCGGCTGTAGAATCTGCAGCGAAAGGCCTTGATTGCGGGGGCTGCACGCCATGCTCCGAAATGGCACACCTTTTGCTCACTTGTAATGCAACCGAGCAGCGGCCCGCCCGCTGGACGTTATATAGAGGCGCCAGACCGGCTGTCTGGCAAACGATTCCTTTTGGAGGAAACCATGTCGAAAGCGATGCAACTGATCAACGAGCATGACGTGAAGTGGGTAGACCTGCGCTTCACCGACACCAAGGGCAAACAACAACACGTCACCATGCCGGCCCGCGACGTCAACGAAGACTTCTTCGAAGACGGCAAGATGTTCGACGGCTCCTCCATTGCCGGCTGGAAAGGCATCGAAGCGTCTGACATGATCCTCATGCCCGATGACAGCACTGCCGTTCTGGACCCCTTCACTGAAGAGCCGACGCTGATCATCGTCTGCGACATCATCGAGCCTTCCACCATGCAGGGCTACGAGCGCGACCCGCGCGGCATCGCCAAGCGCGCAGAAGAGTACCTGAAGTCCACCGGTATCGGTGACACCGTATTCGTTGGTCCGGAGCCGGAATTCTTCGTCTTCGACGAAGTGAAATTCAAGTCCGACATCTCCGGTTCCATGTTCAAGATCTTCTCCGAGCAGGCTTCCTGGAACACTGACGGCGACTTCGAGACTGGCAACAAGGGCCACCGTCCGGGCGTCAAAGGTGGTTACTTCCCGGTGCCGCCGGTCGATCACGACCACGAAATCCGTACTGCCATGTGTAACGCCATGGAAGAAATGGGCCTGACCATCGAAGTTCACCACCACGAAGTGGCGACTGCTGGCCAGAACGAAATCGGCGTGCTGTTCAACACCCTGGTGAAGAAAGCCGACGAAGTACAAACCCTGAAGTACTGCGTACACAACGTTGCTGACGCGTTCGGCAAGACTGCTACCTTCATGCCGAAGCCGCTGTACGGCGACAACGGTTCCGGTATGCACGTTCACATGTCCATCGCCAAAGACGGCAACAACACCTTTGCTGGCGAAGGTTACTCCGGCCTGTCCGACACCGCGCTGTACTTCATCGGCGGTATCATCAAGCACGGTAAGGCACTGAACGCGTTCACCAACCCGTCCACCAACTCCTACAAGCGTCTGGTTCCGGGCTTCGAAGCACCGGTCATGCTGGCCTACTCCGCCCGCAACCGCTCTGCTTCCATCCGTATCCCGTACGTTTCCAGCCCGAAAGCACGCCGCATCGAAGCTCGCTTCCCTGACCCGGCTGCCAACCCCTACCTGTGCTTCGCCGCACTGCTGATGGCGGGTCTGGACGGTATCCAGAACAAGATCCACCCTGGCGATGCAGCCGACAAGAACCTGTACGATCTGCCGCCGGAAGAGTCCGCACAGATCCCGCAGGTGTGCGGCAGCCTGAAGGAAGCGCTGGAGTCCCTGGACGCCGGCCGCGAGTTCCTGACCAAGGGCGACGTGTTCACCAACGAATTCATCGACGCTTACATCGAACTGAAGAGCGCCGAAGAGATCAAGGTTCGCACCTTCGTTCACCCGCTGGAATACGACCTGTACTACAGCGTCTGATCCTGCTGCGGTTGCAACACGCGAAAAGGGCGCCCATTCGGGCGCCCTTTTTTTACGCCTGTCGCCAGCCATTCAACGACAGTTGCCAGTATCGGCATACGGTGCCAGCATGAAGATTCGTCTCAAGGAGAGCACCATCATGTCGCGCACCCTACTCACCGCCCTGTGCAGCGCTTTGCTCTGCGCCAGCCCCGTCTGGGCCGATGTGTATACCTGGACCGATGCCAACGGCAACACCGTCTACTCGGACAAGCCCAACCCCAACGCCAAACGCATCGAAGTCAGCGCGCCCAACAGCATGGAAGCGCCCAAGCCGATTCCCGCGTACGAGAGCAGCAGTTCCAATGCCGGCAGCTCCAGCAGCAACAGCGGCTCCGCAGTCAGCGGTAGCTATCGCCGCCTGGAGATCACCAGCCCGGCCAACGATACTCCTGTGCGCGCCAACGATGGCAACGTCACCCTGGTCGTCGCGTTTGACCCACCCCTGCGCACCGGCCACCTGCTGCGTGCACGCATTGATGGCAACCTGGGTGAGCAGGCCCTGCCCGGCGCCGGGCAAGCTCAGGCCAACCTGACAGTCACCAACCTGGACCGCGGCTCGCACCAGGTCGAGGCCGTGGTCACCAACAGTGAAGGCAAGGAGATCAGCGCCAGCACCGGCATTACCCTGCACGTGCAGCGCACCTCGCTCAACCAGCCGGGTCGCATCGGCGGCGCCAACCAGGCCCCCACTGCGCCGGCAGCGCCGGCCGCACCAAACGTGCCTCGCCCGCCCGCGACCGGCGGCTGACCAAGGCAGCTTGGGCTGCCTTGGCGCACCAATACAGTGCATACTCCCTCCTCAACGCACCGCCTTGCGCACCACACTCAGGCGCGCAAGACGGCTTAGCGGGCGCCCCGCCCCCTCACACGACGTCACTGTGCTGCATTGCAGCGCAGCCTCCGCCCCAGACAGTACGGGCGCTGCACCCGTTGCGTCAGTCATAAGTGGCAGGCCGTCACAGAAACGGGCAGAACCAGCTACCGTTGCATCACGGCGCGCCCCGAATTGGATCGCTTCTTGCATTTCACTTTGCAAACCACGGATACCGCCATGCTGCCTGATCGATTTTTACGCCAGATTCTCGATAACCTGACCACCGCCGTGCTGCTGCTCGATGGCGAGCTGCGCCTGAGCTTCATGAACCCGGCAGCGGAGATGCTGCTGGCGGTCAGTGGCCAACGGGTGCACCAGCAGCCGGTCGCTGACCTGTTCAACGATACCGCCGCCGCGCTGGAGTCGCTGCACAACGCGGTAGAGCACGGGCACCCCTTCACCAAGCGGGAGGCTCAGCTGACACTGAACAACGGTCAGAGCCTGATGGTCGATTACTCGGTCACCCCGATCATCGCGGCCAACCGCAACTGGCTGCTGATCGAGCTCTATCCGCGTGATCGCCTGCTACGCATTACCAAGGAAGAGGCCCAGCTGTCCAAGCAGGAAGTGACCAAGGTGCTGGTGCGCGGCCTGGCGCACGAGATCAAGAATCCGCTGGGCGGCATTCGCGGCGCAGCGCAGCTGCTGTCGCGTGAGCTGCCCGATGAGGCCCTGAAGGACTACACCGACGTCATCATCGAAGAAGCCGACCGCCTGCGTAACCTGGTCGACAGCATGCTCGGCCCCTATCGCCCGCCGGCACTGCGCCCGATCAACGTGCACGAAATTACCGAGCGCGTGTGCAGCCTGATTGAAGCCGAGACCCAGGGCGCACTGCGCATCAAGCGTGACTACGACCCCAGCATTCCGGATGTACAGGCCGATCGCGAGCAACTGATCCAAGCGCTGCTCAACATCGTGCGCAACGCCATGCAGGCGCTGGCTTCTGCCGGCCCGCTGGAACAGGGAGAGATCACCCTGCGTACCCGCACACTGCGTCAGTTCACCATCGGCCAGACCCGCTATCGCCTGGTCTGCCGTGTTGAAGTCATCGATAACGGGCCCGGCATTCCGTCGGACATCGTCGAAAGCATCTTTTACCCCATGGTCAGTGGTCGTGCCGACGGCACCGGCCTCGGCCTGTCCATCACCCAGAACATCATCAGCCAGCACCACGGCCTGATCGAGTGCGACAGCGAGCCCGGACAGACCATCTTCACCCTGTTTCTGCCATTGGAACTGGACGGGGCCGACTGACCATGACGCGCAAGCAGACACACTATCTTGACCCTATCGCGCCCGTGCAACGGCGCCTCTTTGACAATCTGCCTACAACTTCAGGCGCGCCCGCCTGCCGGTAGCACCGGAACTGGAGACCCGATTTATGACCCGCTCACAGAATCGTGCCGAAAACGTCTGGATCGTCGACGACGACCGCTCCATCCGCTGGGTACTGGAAAAAGCCCTGCAACAGGAAGGCATGGAGCCCGTCGCCTTTGACAGCGCAGACGCCGCCCTGGCCCGTCTGCAGCGCCAGCATCCGGACGTGCTGATCAGCGACATCCGCATGCCCGGCACCAGCGGCCTGGATCTGCTGGCCACCGTGCGCGAGCGCTATCCGCAGTTGCCGGTGATCATCATGACCGCCCACTCGGACCTCGATAGTGCCGTTGCCTCCTATCAGGGCGGCGCCTTCGAATACCTGCCCAAACCGTTCGACGTGGACGAGGCCGTTGCCCTGGTCCGCCGTGCGCTGGCGCATACCCACGAACAGGAATCGCAAAACGAAGAAACCCTGCAGACCCGCACCCCCGAGATCATCGGTGAAGCGCCGGCCATGCAGGAGGTCTTCCGCGCGATCGGCCGTCTGTCGCACTCCAACATCACCGTCCTGATCAACGGCGAGTCCGGTACTGGTAAAGAGCTGGTCGCCCACGCCCTGCATCGCCACAGCCCGCGCGCGCGCAACCCCTTCATCGCCCTGAACATGGCGGCGATTCCGAAAGACCTGATGGAATCCGAGCTGTTCGGTCACGAGAAAGGCGCCTTCACCGGTGCCGCCGTGCAGCGCCGCGGCCGCTTTGAGCAAGCCGATGGCGGCACTCTGTTCCTAGACGAGATCGGCGACATGCCGGCAGAGACACAAACCCGCCTGCTACGCGTCCTGGCGGACGGCGAGTTCTACCGAGTAGGCGGCCACACGCCGATCAAGGTCGACGTACGCATCATCGCCGCCACCCACCAGAACCTCGAAGGTCTGGTGCAGGCCGGCAAGTTTCGGGAAGACCTGTTCCACCGCCTGAACGTCATCCGCATTCACATCCCCAAGCTGTCGGAACGCCGCGAAGATATTCCCGCACTGGCCCAGCACTTCCTCGCGCGCGCCGCCCAGGAGCTGGCCGTCGAGCCCAAGGTACTCAAGCCGCAGACCCAGGATTACCTGCGCAACCTGCCCTGGCCGGGTAACGTGCGTCAGCTGGAAAACACCTGCCGCTGGATCACCGTCATGGCCTCCAGCCGGGAAGTACTGATTGAAGACCTGCCCCCGGAAATGCTCAGTCAGCACCAGGACAGTGCGCCAGACGGGCACTGGGAGCACGGATTGCGCACTTGGGCTGACCAGGAGCTGGCCCGCGGCGTGACCAACCTGCTGGATATTGCAGTACCGGCCTTCGAGCGCATCATGATCGAAACCGCGCTCAAACACACCGCCGGCAGACGCCGCGATGCCGCGCAGTTGCTGGGCTGGGGCCGCAACACCCTGACCCGCAAGATCAAGGAACTGGACATGAATGTGGACGGTACCGACGACGACGAAAGCGAATAAAGTACGCCCGCAGCAAAACTGGCACGCTTGATGCTAAATGACTAATGGGTGTATTTGGGGTGACCTCGGTTCAGGCAGGCTGGGGTCGCCTTTTTTTATGCCTGCACGTTTTCCACTGCCCCGCCGCGCTCTGATACTGGTTGCGACGCCCATCACCCCTTACGTAGACTCGGCACATCACCATCTTGTGAGGTCACGGATGTACCTGCCCCCGTTTGCCCGCCGCATCGGCCTGACACTCGCCCTGCTGCTCACTGGCCACGCCAGCGCTCAAACAACCGACGACGACCTGCTGCTCATGCCCGCAACCAGCACTGCTGCTAACGATGCGCAGGCGCGCGGCGTGCTGCGTGCGCGCCAGCAGGCGACCCTGTCCAGCGAGCTGGCCGGGCGTGTGCTGGAGCTCCCGTTCGCCGAGGGCCAATCATTCGACAAGGGCGCGGTACTGGCACGCTTTGATTGCGCGGCCTACGAAGCCCAGATGCGTGCCGCCGATGCCGCCGCCCGCGCAGCCCAGCAGCAACTGGCACAGACCGAACGCCTGGCTGCCCTCAACTCGGTCGGCGAATTTGATGTTGCCATCGCGCAGTCCCGCCGCGCAGAGGCCCAGGCCCAGGCCCAGGTCTACCGAGTGCAAGTCAGCCGCTGCACGCTTAACGCCCCCTTCGCCGGTCAGGTCGTCAGCCGCGAGGTACAACCCTTTGAAAGCGTTGCCAGCGGCACCCCGCTGCTGAGTATCGTCGACAACAGCGCGCTGGAGATTCACCTGCTGGTGCCCTCGCGCTGGCTCAGCAAGCTGCAGCCGGGTACTCCCTTCAGCTTTATCCCGGATGAAACCGGTCAGCCGCTGCAAGCCAGCATCAGCCGCCTTGGCGCCCGCATTGACGAGGGCAGCCAGACCCTACTGCTGATTGCCGAGTTGCCCGCCGACAGCGCTGGTCTGCTAGCGGGCATGAGCGGCACCGCCCGCTTTGCGGAACAACCGTGAACGCCCCGCAGCCCCGCCCCCTGGAGCAGTTCTTTGCCCAGTTTCTGGAGCTGCAGCAGCGCATGCGCGCAGCAACCGATCTGGACAGCCTTGGCTATGCCATCGTCAATGAAGCGCAAGCGTTGTTCGGCTACCGCCATGCTGCTCTGGTGATCGCCGGCAAGGTGCGCAATCTCACCGGTATCAGCGTCATCGATGCCAACGCCCCCTTTGTTGCCTTTGTCGAGCGAGCGGCACGCCACCAGCCCGCCGAGGGCGGCCCACGTCGCATCGACCCGGCGGAGCTGGACGAGCAGACCCAGGCGGACTGGCAGACGCTGTCGGCCGGGGCCGTGGTCTGGCTGCCGTTCAACGACCCGCAGGGCGAACCCTTCGGCGGCCTCTGGATCGCCCGCGAGCAAGCCTGGAGCGACGCCGAACTCACTCTGCTGGGCCAGTTGGCCGATTGTCAGGCGCATGCCTGGTGGGCGCTGCAACCCAAGCGGCCGTGGCGCCTGCGCTGGCCCCGCCGCAGACTAATGATGATCGGCGCTGCCGTGCTGGCGGTGCTGTTTCTACTGCCGGTGCGCCAATCGGTGCTGGCACCTGCCGAGGTCGTGCCACTAGATGGCCAGGTGGTCGCCGCCCCCCTGGACGGCGTGATCGCCCGGTTCGTCGTGCAGCCCAACCAGCCGGTGCGCAGCGGCGATGTATTGCTACGCTTCGAGGACACCAGCCTGCGCGCCCAGGCCGATGTCGCCGAGCGCAGCCTGCAGGTCGCCGAGGCGGAGCTGCGCGCCAGCAGCCAGCGCGCCTTCAGCGACACCGATGCCAGCGCCCGCATCGACCTGCTGGCCGCCCGGGTAGAGCAGAAACGCGCCGAGCGAGACCACGCCCGCGAACTATTGTCTCGCAGCGAGGTGCGCGCCGAGCGCGACGGCATCGCCGTGTTTGCCGACGCCCAGCGCTGGACCGGCCGCCCGGTGCAGACGGGCGAGCGGCTGATGGAGATTGCCGACCCGAACCACGCGCAGCTGCGCATTGACCTGGCGGTGGGCGATGTCCTGGCCTTTGAACCCGACGCCGAGGTGGCGCTGTTTCTCGACAGCGATCCACTGACCCGCCACGCAGCCAGCCTGAGCCGCCAGGCCTATGAGGCGCAACCACGCCCAGGCGGCGAACTGGCATACCGGTTTGACGCCACCTTTACCCAGGCACCGCCGCGTATCGGCCTGCGTGGCACGGCAAAGCTCTACGGGCCGCGCGGGCCGCTGGCACTCTATCTGCTGCGCCGCCCGCTGGCGGCGCTGCGTCAGACAGTCGGCCTGTAAATGCAGTTGCCCGCGCTGCGCCCGGACCTGCAGCTGTCAGCGGCCGAACCCGCTCATGACGGCTCGCCACAATGGACGCTGGCCGACCCCTTGCGCGGGCGTTATTTCAAACTGGGCCAGGCGGCCATGCGTCTGCTGCGCAGCTGGCACCTGGGCAATCCCGAGCAGGTTTTGCAAGGCGCCAACCGCGAAGCAGGCGCACCGCTGGGCGCGCAGGACCTCGAAGGCATGCTGCGCTTTCTGCGCGGACACGACCTGATCAGCGCCAGCGATGCCGAGCAGCGCGGCAGCTACGCTGGCAAGGCCGCCATGCAGCGCCAGTCCCCTTGGAAGCAGGTGCTGCACAACTACCTTTTCTTCCGCATCCCGCTGTGGCGCCCTGACCCCTTTCTTGCCCGCGCCTGGCCGGTGCTTGAGCGCATTGGCCCGCGGCTGCTGCGCTGGGGGCTGCCGCTGACGCTGCTGTTCGGCGTGTTTCTCGTGCTGCGCGACTGGCCGCGCTTTATCGCCAGCTTTCCCTACCTGTTCAGCCTTGGTGGGCTGCTGGCGTTTGGCGCGGCGCTGATTTTCTCCAAGTTTTGCCATGAGTTCGGCCACGCCTTCATGGCCAAGCGGGCGGGTTGCCGCGTGCAGAGCATGGGGCTGGCGTTCATGGTGCTGTTTCCGCTGTTCTACACCGATGTCAGCGATGCCTGGCGCGTCACCGACCGCCGCTCGCGGCTGCTGATCGGCGCAGGCGGCATACTCGCTGAGCTGCTGCTGGCCAGCATCGCTCTGCTGGCCTGGTCGCTGCTGCCCGACGGCCCGGCGCGCACTGCCGCCTTCATGCTGGCAACCGCCACCTGGCTGACCACGCTCGCGGTCAACCTGAACCCCCTGATGCGCTTTGACGGCTACTTTCTGATTGCCGATTACTGGGGGATCGACAACCTGCAGGGCCGCGCCTTTGCGCTGTGCCGCTGGCGCCTGCGGGAAGCCCTGTTCGGCTTTGGCGAGGCACCGCCAGAGCCCCTGCCCGAGCGGCTGCGACGACGCATGCTGATCTGGGGCTATGCCTCATGGCTGTGGCGCGCCGTACTGTTCTTCGGTATTGCCTTGATGGTCTACCACCTGTTTTTCAAGGTGCTGGGCATTTTTCTTATGGTGGTCGAGCTGAGCTGGTTTATCGGCCTGCCGATCTGGCGTGAAGTACAGGAGTGGTGGCGCCGCAAGGACAAGGCGCAGGCGAGCCGGCAACGCCGCAACCTGTTAGTGCTGGCGCTGCTGGTCGGTCTGCTGCTGATTCCCTGGCGCAGCAGCATCAGCGTGCCGGTGATGCTCGAAGCCGACCAGGTATCAGCTCTGCATGCGCCGGTTGCCGCCAGACTGCAACAGCAGCTGGTCAGCGAAGGCGAGCACGTCAGCGCCGGCCAACCCCTGCTGCAACTGGTCTCCCCGGACCTGGAGGCGCGCCTGCTGATTGTCAGACAGGAGATCGACATCCTGCAGCTGCAGCTCAAACGCCTGTCTGCCCGCAGCGAAACGATCGCCGACTCCGGCATTCTGGAACAGCAACTGGCCACCGCCGTAGCTGAGCACCGCGGCCTCAAGGCGCAGCAGCAGCGCCTGCAGGTACTGGCACCGCACGCCGGCCAGGTACGCGACCTGCTGCCTGAACTGAGCGAAGGCCAGTGGTTGGCGCCGCAGCAGGTGCTCGCCCGGGTCGTCAGCGCCCACGCCCGGCTACGTGGATACCTGCCCGAAGACGAGCTGAGCAGGGTGAGCGTTGGCGCCGAAGGCCGTTTTGTCAGCGAAGACCCCACCCGCGCCAGCCTGCCAGTGCGGCTGACAGCAATTGACGCAACCGGCAGCGAGTACCTGACGCTGGAAGCCCTGGCCTCCGATCACCAGGGCTCGATAGCCGCTCGTCGAGACGAGCACGGCCTGCAACCGGTGCACGGACAGTACGCAGTGCAGCTACTACCGCTGCAGAAGCTCCCCGCGCCAGCCCAGCCACAGCGCGGCACTGTGCAGCTCAGTGGCGAGCGCAGCTCCCTGCTCGCCAGCCTGTGGCGTCGAGTTGCGGCCCTTGGCGTGCGCGAGAGCGGCTTCTGATTTTTTGTGGCATAGCGCACAGAAAGTAGCTATAACTGGCCCATGACTTCGAGCCTCGGCAGGCCCCTTGCCTGCCAGACAGGGATGACGACACGTGGCTGTTTTTCTATCAGACCCGAACACCGCTCATGACCGCCTACCGGCGCTCATGAGCGGCTCTGTCGTGCCCGCTGCTCAGACTGCGAGCCCCGCACCATGCAGGGCTCATCTGCACTCAACCGATCATCTTTTCTCGTCTCTGCACACAGTGACGGGGCCAAGCTAAGGACTCACTTTCATGTGGTGGAAAGCACGTAATAACAAGAAAACGGCCGACACACCCAACACCAGCGCCCAGCCCGCCACACCAGCCCTGATTCAGGCGCTGGAGCCGCGCATGATGTTCGATGGCGCCGTTGCCGCCACGGTGGTCGACGCGGCCGCTGACCACAACACCGACAGCCAGCCCGACAGCAACGACGTCGCCGCACCGAGCGCTGCGGGCGAACAACGCCAGGAAGTGGTCTTTATCGACAGCAATGTGCAGAACTACCAGCAACTGGTGGATGGCATTGTCGACGGCGTTGAAGTGGTGGTACTCGATGGCAGCCAGGATGGGCTGCAGCAGATCGCCGACTATTTGGATGGTCGCAGCGGCATCGACAGCATTCATATCCTAAGTCACGGCGACAGCGGCAAAGTCCAGCTCGGCAGCACCTGGCTGGATGCCGCGGGCATCTCCACCCACCAAGCGCTGCTGAACGAGATCGGCGCGGCCTTGAGCGAGAGCGGCGATATTTTGCTGTACGGCTGCAAGGTGGGCGCTGAGAGCAGCTTTCTTGAGCAGTTGGCAACGGCCACGGGCGCCGACGTTGCCGGCTCCAGCGACAACACCGGCAACGCCGGACTGGATGGCAACTGGACACTGGAGGCCAGCACCGGCGTCATCGAAGCCTCGCAGCTCGACGCCGCGCAGACCTTCGCGGCATACAACGCTCTGCTTGCTGCGCCCAGCTCCGAGAACTTTGATGGTGTGGCACTGAGCGGAGGCTACAGCTTCGGAGTTCAAGGCCAGGCACGCCTGCTGAACGGTTGGACCTTCTCGGTGCAAACCAACAGCGGCACAGTGGACTCGAACTCTTACGTAGACATCACCAATCAAACGGGTGATACCTCCCTGGCAAACGACGGCTCAGATGCTGCTGCACTACTGAATGGGGGCTTCAACACCGGCACCGCTGCGGTATTGAAGTCAACCAGCGGCGACGCCTTCTCCTTCCAGTCAATACGCGTAGAGAACGGGTTCTCAGGCGGTAACGACTATCGACTGGTAGGTTATCTGGACGGGATAGCGGTATCAGGCGCAACGATCAACTTTAGCGCCGGAAACTACGGCTCAGGCGGCGCACTGGTGTCGGCATCCGGCGCAGCCTGGCAGCAGGTCGATGAAGTACGCATCGTGCGCCAGACCGGCGTAGCCGATGTCTCGATCTACATTGACGATATTGTCGTAGCGCCTGCAGTTGCCCCTAACGCTGCTCCCACAGCCAGCGCCACCGGCAACAACCCGACCTTTGTCGAACAAACCTCGGCAGCCGACCTGTTCAGCGGCGTCACCGCCAACACCAATGACAGCGGCCAGACCTTCAGCGGTGCGGTGTTTACGGTTAGCAACGTCACCAACGGCGCCAGTGAGAGCCTCACCATCAGCGGCACCAGCATCAACCTGAGCAACAGCAACAGTGGCGCACTCAGCGGCGGCGGCAATTACAGCGTCTCGGTCGCCGGCAGCACGGCGACCGTGACGCTCAGCGGCCTGGCCCGTTCCGACGCCCAAATGGCGACCCTGATCGATGGCATGACCTATGCCAACAGTAGCGATGACCCTGGCAGTGCCCCACGTACCGTGACCCTGACCAGCGTCACCGACAGCGGCAGCAGCAACAACACCAGCAGCCTCAGCCTGAGTTCCAGTGTCAGCGTGGTCCCCGTCAATGACGCACCGACCCTGTCTGCCACCGGCACCGCGCCGAACTACACCGAGAACACCAGCGCAGTCGACCTGTTCAGCGGCGTGAACATCGGCACCATTGAAAGCGGCCAAAGCATCACCGGTCTGACGCTGACCGTCAGCAACCTCAGCGACGGCGCCAGCGAGTTGCTGAGCATCGCTGGCAGCGAGATCAGCCTGACCGACGGCACCAGCGGTACCACTGCCGGCATCAGCTACAGTGTCAGCGTCTCCGCTGGGGTCGCTACCCTGACCCTGAATACATCCGGCATCAGCACCGCTGTCGCCAACAGCGTGGTCGATGGGCTTGCCTACCGCAACAGCAGTGACACGCCCACCGCCGGCAACCGCACCGTTACCCTGACCAGCATCAGCGACAATGGCGGCCTCGCCAACGGCGGCAGTGATACCGCAAGCCTGTCGATCAGCAGCACCGTCGCCGTAGTACCGACCAACGACACACCCGCCATCGCCGGCCTGAACGGCGATAGCCTTGCCTGGCCGGGTGTTGGCAACACCGTGACCCTTGACGTCGGCAGCAACGCAGCGCTTTCTGACGCCGAACTCAGCGCGCTAGACAACTGGGCCGGTGCCACCCTGGTCTTGCAGCGCCAGAGCGGTGCAGTCAGCAGCGACATATTCGGCTTTGATACCGCCGGCAGCGCTTTATTTACCGTTAGCGGCAACGCCCTGCAGAGCGGCGGCCAGACCTTTGCCACCTTCAGCCAAAGTGGCGGCGCGCTGACTATTACGTTCAACAGCACCGAGACAAACGCCACCAATGTGCTGGTCAATGACGTCGTCCGCCACCTGACCTATCGCAACGATACGCCGGCCGGTGACGCGACTATCCGCGTCACCCTGACCGATGACGGCGCTGCGGTCGCCACCGCCGACATTAGCGTTACCTCCGACACCATTTACGTCAACAACACCACCGACACCGCAGTCATCGACCCCAGCAACGGCGTCAGCCTCAGCGAGGCCATCGCCATCGCGGCAGCGGACACCACAGGCACGCAAACCCTGGTATTCGACAGCAGCTTTGCCGGCCAGAACATCAGTATCAACGCCGCCACCTTGACCGAAAGCCTGACCTTCGACCTTGGACAGGCCTCCGGCGCAAGCTTCAGCGGTGGGGCAATCACGCTCAATAGCGGCGCAACCCTGACCATTCAGAACGACGCCGGCGATACCGTCACCTTCAACAATGCCATCGACGGCAACGGCAATCTGACCAAGACCGGTGCAGGTACCCTCACCCTTGCTGGCGGTAACAGCTATTCCGGCACCACCGCACTCTCAGGCGGCGCACTGCAGATTGCGACCGACAGCAACCTGGGTGCTGGCAGCGTAACCTTGTCGGATGCGACGACTCTGGAAGTCAGCGGTAGCACCACTATCGACAACGCGCTCGTCCTGGTCGGCACTGCCAACGTGATGCTGAGCAACCCTACGACGTTTAGCGGCGATATCAGCGGCAGCGGCAACCTGGTGAAACAGGGCAGCGGCAATCTGACCCTGTCAGGCGCCAACAGCTACAGCGGCACCACAACCGTATCCGCCGGCTTTCTGCTCATTGCCGGTGACAGCAACCTGGGCTCCGGCACCCTAACCATCGAAAACAGCGCAGGACTAAACATCACCGGCTCTGGCACCATCGATAATGCCATCGTCTTAAGCGGCACCTTCGGCATCATCAACACCACTACCGGAGTCAACGCCACCCTCAGCGGCATCATCTCCGGCACCGGTCGGCTGACAAAAGGCAGTACAGGCGAGCTGACTCTCAGCGGCAGCAACACCTACTCTGGTGGCACCTATGTTTCAAACAGCACGCTGGGTATCACCGGCAACAACAGCCTTGGTAGCGGTCAACTTACGCTGACGAACAGCGCTGTTCTGAATATCAGCGGCGGCAGCCTGATTACCAACAACATCGTCATCAACAGCCCGCCCACCACCATCAATACCTCCGTTGACGTCACTATCAGCGGTGTCATCTCCGGCTCAAGCACGCTCACCAAGAGCGGCACCGGCACCTTGACGCTGACCGGCAACAACACCTATAGCAACAACACCATCATCCAGGCTGGCGCCCTGAGCATCACCAACGGCGACAATATCAGCAGCGGCTTTATCGCCATTCAGAACGCGGGCCGTCTGATTGTCAGCAGCTCTACCACCCTCAGCAACAACGTCATGCTACTGAGCGCAAACAGCAGCGTCAGCGTTGGCAGCGGCGACAGCCTGACGCTCAGCGGCGTGGTCTCGGGCACCGGCTCACTAATCAAGGCCGACAGCGGCACCCTGATTCTGAGCGGCAGCAATACATACAGCGGCGCCACCGTCATCAACGGCGGCACCCTAAGCATTGCTGGAGATGGCAACCTTGGCACCGGCAACCTCCAGCTGCAAGACGGAACATTACGCGTTACCGGCGCCGGCACCATCGACAACGCCATCGTGCTGGGCAATGGACTGTTCGTTAATACAATTGAAACCACCAACGACACCACCCTAAGCGGGGTCATCTCCGGCAGCGGCGATGTGATCAAGACGGGTAGCGGAGCGCTGACCCTGAGCGCCAGCAACAGCGCGACCGGGACGCTCACTGCCAGCGCCGGTACCGTGCTGATCGATGGTAGCTACGACGGTCAGGTCTCCGCGCAAAGTACAGGTACTGTGGGCGGCAACGGCACCCTGAATGGACTGGTCGCGATCTTCAGCGGTGGCACCCTCGCCGCCGGCTCCAGCCCCGGCAGCCTGACCATCAACGGCAACCTGCAGCTGGAAACAGGCAGCACGCTGGCCGTCGATATCAGCGGCACCACCGCCGGCACCGAATACGATCAGTTGACCGTCAACGGGACCGTCACCATTAACAACGCGTTGCTGACGGTCAATCTGGGCAGCTACTCACCACCGTTTTCCAGCAGCTTTACCATCATCAGCAATGATGGTGCCGACGCAATCAGCGGCACCTTCAGCGGTCTGGCAGAGGGCAGTACCGTCGGCGGCACCACGCTGTCGCTGAGCTATGCAGGCGCCGATGGCAACGACTTCACCTTGAACGCACCCGCCAGCGCTGCGCCGGTGATCAGCAATCTCAGCGGTGATTCGGTCAGCTATGTGGAAGGCAGCGGCGCCGTGCGCCTGGACGCAGGCAGCAACGCCACGGTCACCGACAGCGACTCCCCGGACTTTGACGGCGGCACCCTGACCGTCGCGATCACCGGCAACCGCGTCAGCAGCGAAGACATTCTCGGGATCGTCAACGAAGGCACCGGCGCCGGTCAGATCGGCGTCAGCGGCAGCAACATCACCTACGCCGGAACTATTATCGGCACCTTCGTGGGCGGCACAGGCACCAGCGACCTGGTCATCACCCTGAACGCCAACGCCAATGCGGCGGCAACACAGGCACTGGTCAGCGCCCTGACCTACAGCAACGGCAATAACAGCGAGCCTGCCACCGCCACGCGAACTGTCAGCGTTACCCTGACCGATGGCGACGGCGCCACCAGCAGCCAGCAAGACATCAGCGTCAGCGTGGTCGCCGTGAACGATGCCCCCACCTTGACTGCCACGGGCAGCAACCCGAGCTATACCGAAAATAACGCCGCAGTCCTGCTGTTCAGCGGTGCCAGCATCAACACCGTTGAGGCCGCACAGAGCATCAGCAGCCTGAACATGACCATCAGCAACCTGGCCAATGGCGCTAGCGAGCTGCTGACCATTGATGGCAGCGAAATCAGCCTGACCGATGGCAACACCGGCACCACTGCTGGCAATGGCCTGACCTACAGTGTCAGCCTCAGCGGCAGCCCCGCCACCCTCACGCTGTCCAGCGTTGCAGGCGTCAGCGCCGCGAATGCAGAAACCATCGTCAACGGGATCGGCTACCGCAACGCCAGCGACGCGCCAAGTGGCGCCAATCGAACAGTGACGCTCACGGCCATCAGTGACAACGGTGGCACAGCCAACAGTGGTATTGACAGCAGCCTGCTCGCTGTCACCTCCACCGTCACCCTCATCGCCAGCAATGACGCGCCCGTAATCACGGCGCCGACCAGCATCAACGTGACCGAAGACATAGCAGGCGCACTCACCGGCATCAGCTTCAGCGATGCCGATGCGGGCAGCGCCAGTGTTACAGCCACTTTTGGCGTTGCCAGCGGCAGCCTGAGCGCGGTCAGCGGCAATGGTGTCACTGTAGGGGGTAACGCCAGCAGCCTGACATTGAGCGGCAGCATTGCCGATATCAACGCCTTTATCTCCGCTGGCCAGCTCAGCTTTACCACGGCAGCCAATGCCACCGCCGATGTAGCCCTGAGCATCAGCATCGACGACGGCGGCAACACCGGTGGCCCAGCCGAAAGCGATAGCGCCAGTCTCACGCTCAGTGTGACGGCGGTCAATGACGCCCCGGTCAACTCCGTGCCAGGCACACAGAGTGTCGATCAGGACGGTTCATTGGCTTTCAGCGCCGCTAACGGCAATCTGATCAGCGTCAGTGATGTGGACAGTGGCAACGACAACATCGTCGTGAGAATAGATGTCACAAATGGCACTTTTACCGTGCCCGGCTTTGGCCCATTTCCTGCTGCACAATTTAGTTTCTCGCAGACCGATATCAATGCCCTACTTGCGGGCCTGGTGTATACCCCCACTCCCGGCTATAACGGCCCCGCCACCCTGACCATCACCACCACCGACACTGGTTTTAGCGGTTCTGGCGGGGCGCAAACCGACATCGATACCATCACTATCAACGTAGAGCCGCTCAACCCCATCATCACCAGCACGGGCAGCAGCTCGGCTGATGATACCTACAAGGTGGGTGACACCCTGACCTTGACGGTGACCTTTGACCAGACCGTCACCGTCGATACCCTGGGCGGTACCCCGACACTATTGCTGGAAACGGGCAGCACCGACCGCGCCGCCACCTATGTTTCCGGGAGTGGCAGCAACACCCTGACGTTCAGCTACACCGTGCAGGCGGGCGATCTAACCGCCGACCTGAATTACCAATCCAGCAGTGCCCTGTCGTTGAACGGCGCTACGATCAAAAGCGCTGCCAGCGACGATGCCGTGCTGACGCTGCCCGCCACCGGCAGCGCCGATTCCATCGCCAGCCAACATGCGCTGGTCATTGACGGCGTTAGCCCCACGGCCAACATAGTGGTGGCCGATACCGCCCTGGCGGCCGGCGAGACCAGCACCGTGACCATCACCTTCAGTGAAGCGGTGGTGGGCGTAGACCTGGCCGATTTCACCGTGGCGAACGGCACACTCAGCAATCTGGCGACCAGCGACAATGTTATCTATACCGCGACCCTGACGCCCGCTGCTGACACCCAGGACACCACCAACCTGATCACACTGGATAACAGCGGCTATCTGGATACCGCCGGTAATACGGGCGCGGCACCGGCGAACTCCAACAATTTCGCCATCGATACCCTGCGTCCTACCGCCAGCATCACCGTCGCCGATGCCTCACTAGCGGCCGGCGAAACCAGCACTGTCACCATCACGTTCAACGAGGCCGTGAGTGGGCTGACCACAGCAGACTTCAGCGTGGAGAACGGCGCACTCAGCAACCTGACCAGCGGCGACGGCGGCATCACCTGGACCGCCACCCTCACGCCCAGCGGTAACATCGAGGACGCCAGCAACCTGGTAACCCTCGACAATACCGGTGTGCAGGACGCCGCAGGCAATACCGGCACCGGCACCACCGCTTCCAACACCTACACCATCGACACACTGCGCCCGACAGCGAGCATCACCGTCGCCGATACCGCCCTGGCGGCCGGCGAAACCAGCACCGTCACCATCACTTTCAATGAGGCCGTGAGTGGGCTGACCACAGCAGACCTCAGCGTGGAAAACGGTGCACTCAACAACCTGACCAGCAGCGATGGGGGCATTACCTGGACCGCCACCCTCACGCCGACCGCTGATGTAGAAGACACCAGCAATCTGGTGACACTCGACAATACCGGTGTACAGGATGCAGCTGGCAACAACGGCACTGGCACTACCGACTCCAACAACTACGCCATCGATACCCTGCGCCCCACCGCCAGCATCGTGGTGGCAGATACCGCGCTGGCAGCAGGCGAAACCAGCACCGTCACCATCACTTTCAATGAGGCTGTGAGTGGACTGACCACAGCAGACTTCAGCGTGGAGAACGGCGCACTCAGCAACCTGACCAGCGGCGATGGGGGCATTACCTGGACCGCCACCCTCACGCCGACCGCTGATGTGGAAGACACTAGCAATCTGGTGACTCTAGATAACACTGGCGTCGTAGATGCCGCCGGCAATGCCGGGGTCGGCACCACCGACTCCAACAACTACGCCATCGATACCCTGCGCCCCACCGCCAGCATCGTGGTGGCAGATACCGCGCTGGCAGCAGGCGAAACCAGCGTCGTCACCAT
>Ga0115011_10000075_pt1 | contig 95718 bp, 93 predicted proteins | sample TroAtlMetagenome_2_FD_88705 | JGI IMG/M metagenome (GOLD analysis project Ga0115011, IMG submission 88705) | Marine eukaryotic phytoplankton communities from Atlantic Ocean - Tropical Atlantic ANT8 Metagenome | ecosystem: Environmental > Aquatic > Marine > Oceanic | place: Tropical Atlantic... | reverse complement strand
GGCCGATAGCCGTCAGTTGCGACGGCCAAGTGTTGGCCAGAACTAGGTGTCCAGAGGCGTCTATGAAGGTGGAAGCTATTCAGTCAGCTTTTCCCTAGTAAGGTTGAGGCGGGCTTCTCGTATTCTAAGCCGCGCTCACGGAGGGCTTGCAGATACGGCTTGCGGGCAACCCCTCCGTCTCGCGTGAAAGTCGACATCGCTCTGATGAGGGTCTCGTCGCTCCACTTCCTGTAGGTTTCAAGCAAAACCTTTTCCGTATCCATGCCAATCCTTAGCTGGTTTCTCTATATCAGGTTATACCAATCCGGGCCGACCATCACTTCCGGATATGCATTTACTTCCCGACACGTGAATCAGTTAGCAGCGCCCAACGTTGGGTTTTGGGGATTAGATGTCAGAGAGCAATTGAGGGGAGAAGAAACAACTTCTTTAGAATTTCCTTCATATATTGCTGCTACTGAAAGACTTCCGGTTGCCGCCCCCTGAATGTGATTGCTCCACCATTCCATCATCGGTCGTCGGCGCTCAACATACTCAGCACGATTATAGGCACTCCGGACCTCATCCTTGTCTACGTGCGCCAGTGCAACCTCTATCAGCTCTGGCTCAAACCCATTCTCGTTCAGAGTGGTGCTTGCGATAGAACGCATGCCATGGCTCACCAGACGGTTGGCGAAGCCCATTCGTTTAAGGGCCATATTTGCCGTCTGGCTGTTGCAGTGAGTACGAGGGTTCCTGTCTGCAGGAAATACAAACTCACGATGCCCGCTATATGGCCGCACAGCCTGTAAAACCGCTAATGCCTGCTCGGTAAGAGGCACAATGTGCGCGCGACGCTTTTTCATGCGCTCAGCGGGGATGGTCCAGGTTTTATTATCAAAATTGATATCAGCCCAACAAGTCGTAGCTGCTTCCACCGGGCGGGTCATGGTGTGCAATTGCCACTCAATGAGCGCCCTTGTGGTGCGTTTTATGCTGGCATTGGCGATAGCCACCATTAGTTCAGGCAGTTCGTTCGGGTTTAAAGCTGGCATATGCTGTTTTTTCGGCTTTTTGAAAACTGCTCGAATCCCGCTGAGAGGGTTGGCTTGCACAAGACCTGAGTTAACGGCATAGGTCAGGATTTCATTGAGACGTTGTGACAAGCGTTTCACCGTTTCAAGGCTGCCTTTGGTCTCGAGTGGGCGTAATAGATCAATTACTTTGGGTGCAGTGATGCTTGATATTTGCAGGTCGCCAAGATCTTGAAATACGTGCAACGTCAACGAGCGCCAAATGTCCTCCGCATGAGCCTGAGTAACACCCTCTTTTTTTAGCTCGAACCAAGACTCTGCTACTTTCCTCAGGGTGTGTTCGCTGGCGGCCCTCAGCTGCTGTCTGGCATTGTCGCGGTGCTCCTTCGGATCGAGTCCTAGGGCTATCAACTGCCTGGCATCGACAGTCAGTTTCCTTGCTTGGGCAAGGCCAGTCTCAGGGTATGCGCCCAAGCCCATGTTGATGCGCTTTTTGGTGAGCGGGTGGTAGTAGTTAAAGTTCCATAGCTTAGAGCCATTGCTTCTCACTCGCATTTGTAGGCCGTCACCATCGCCCAGGACGTAGTCTGACTCTCTGGGCGAGGCATTCTTAATCTTGGTCTCGGTGAGGCGGACGGCTTTAGAGCTCATACTTGGTATTCCATCGGAGGGGTTGGTATTCCAAAAAATACCAGAGGAGGTCATGGAATACCATGTGGAATACCAGGAAGCGTGGCTTCCCATGGACGTCAATGGACGTCTATGTATCGTAAGTTGTTGATTTTAAGTTATTTAAGGCACAAAAAAGGACGTCCGTGGACGCCCTTAGATGTATATTTGGTGGAGCCGGGGGGATTTGAACCCCCGTCCGCCAGTCCGCCGCTATTGGGTCTACATGCTTAGCCAGCTCTACTGAGTTAACTCCTCACCGCCCGAGTGGCAGGGTGTTTGGAGCGAGTCGTGTAATGTTTAGCCGCGTCGTCCACGACATACTAGGCGGCGATCCTGTTCTATCTGACAATCACTTCGAGTTTACAGGCATCCTCTAATGATCGCTGGAGCCGAAGCTACCAGAAGTGCTTTCTAGGCTGCTTACGCAGCTAGTTGAGCACCATAATTGTCGTCATTGGCAATTATATAGGTTTGCAACAGTGGATTTACGAGTTCTGTTACCAACTCGGCATGCCCCTCCAGTTTTGTAACCGTCGTCGAATCCAAATCGGCCCCAAATCTTTCAGGTGTATTACTGAGAGGCGATTGTACGCGAAAGGTTCCGCCTTACAAGGGCGGGCTGAAACGCGGGCAAAAAAATACCCTGACGAGCAGGGTATAGGATCTTGCTTGCTTTAAACCATAAACCGGACTGGTGGAGCGGACCAGCCCTGTTAATTACTCTGACGCGGCCGGTTTCAAGTAGTTCAAAAAATAATTCAATTATTTTTCAGCGCTGGTTGTCGCGCACTACGCGTTGCTTCTCGCGATCCCAGTCGCGCTCTTTCAGCGTCTGGCGTTTGTCGAAATCTTTCTTGCCGCGTACCAGCGCGATCTCGCATTTCACCAGATGCCCTTTCCAGTAAAGCGCGAGCGGAACACAGGCGAAGCCCTTTTGTTGGACGCCGGTGATCAGCTTGTCTATTTCGCGGGCATGCAGCAGCAATTTTCGCGTGCGAGTGGGGTCGGCCACCACGTGGGTGCTGGCGGTAGTCAGCGGGCTGATATGCGCGCCGAGCAGGAAAGCCTCGTTGTTTTTCAGTAACACGTAGCTGTCGACCAGTTGGACCTTGCCTTCGCGCAGGCTTTTCACTTCCCAGCCGGTCAGCGTCAGGCCAGCCTCGAAGCGGTCCTCGATGAAGTAGTCGTGTTTGGCCTTCTTGTTCAGCGCGATGGTGCCGCTGGCGGCCTTGTTGCTCTTTTGCTTGCTCATAGGCGGCGCATTATACCTATATTTATCGGTAAATCAGGTGGCGTTTTGCTGTATCACTGACCTGTTGAGCGCGACAAAGTGCCCGATTTCGGTTGTGAGCGCAGGGTGTTGGCTACGCTGGCTTGTGGCGACTGATCAAAATCTGGACAATGCCGTTCATTTTTCAGGGCTGACCGGGAACGGGTATGACCAACGAGAAGGTATCGATTCACGGGATCTGGGCAAGTCGCTGGGTTTTTATTCTGGCAGCAACTGGCTCCGCCGTGGGGCTGGGCAATATTTGGAAATTCCCCTATATGGCCGGCGCCTATGGCGGCGGTGCTTTTGTGCTGGTGTATCTGTGTTGCATCGCGTTGATTGGTCTGCCGGTGATGCTCGCAGAAACGCTGTTGGGGCGGCGAGGGCGGCAGAGCCCGGTCAATACCCTGCGCAGCCTGGCCCGGCAGTCCGGCGCGTCCGAGCGTTGGTCTTGGGCGGCGATGATGGGCATGCTTGCGGCGTTGCTGATTCTCTCCTTTTATAGCGTGGTCGCCGGCTGGGCACTGGATTACATTCTGGCAATGGCGCGGGGCGATTTTAACGGTATTGATGGCGCCGGTGCGGGAGCGCGTTTCGACGCGCTGACGGCGGATCCTTTGCGGCTGACGCTCTGGCATACGCTGTTTATGCTGCTGACTGCGTTCATAATCGGGCGCGGTGTGGTGGCCGGGCTGGAGCGCAGCCTGCGTATTCTCATGCCCTTGTTATTTGTGCTGCTGGTGGTTTTGCTGGGTTACAGCCTGACCACGGGGCACTTCATGGAGGGCGTGCGCTTCCTGTTCCATTTTGACCTGGCCAAGGTACCCGAAGGTATTCTGGCGGCAATGGGGCATGCGTTTTTTACCCTCAGCGTAGGGGTGGGCTCGATCATGGTGTTCGGCGCCTATATGCCGCGCAAGGCATCGCTGGGCTCGACCATCATCACCGTTGGGCTGTTGGATACAGTGGTCGCGCTGACGGCAGGCATGGCGTTGTTTCCGGTGGTGTTCGCAGCTGGTCTGGAGCCGAGTGCCGGCCCCGGTTTGATGTTCGTTACCCTGCCTATTGCCTTCGGCACCATCAGTATGGGCGTGTTGTTTGGCGTGGTGTTTTTTGTGCTGGTAGCTATTGCTGCCTGGAGTTCGGCAATTTCCATGCTGGAGCCGGCGGTAGCCTACTGGGTGGAGCGCAGTGGTAAAAGTCGCCCCGCTGTGACGGCCTTGATGGCGGTGTTCTGTTGGGTGGTGGGGCTGGGAACGGTGTTTTCGTTCAACCTGCTGGCAGATGCGCGGTTTTTCGTTACCAATACCGATGGTTGGCATTTCTTTCTGTGGACGTCAGAAGGCGGCAAGACGTTCTTTGAAAGCATTGATTACCTGACCAGTCGGATCTTCCTGCCGCTGGGTGGCCTGCTGTTCGTGATCTTTGCCGGGTGGGTATTGGACCGGGAGGTTTTTCGCGGTGAGCTGACACTCAAGCACCCGCGGCTGTTCCCGGTAGTGTATTGGCTGTTACGCTATCTTGCCCCTGCAGGTATTCTGATCATATTCATTACGGAACTGAGTAAGTGATAACCGCATGACGCACATTCAACGTTCGGCCCTGCTGCCGTATCCGGCAAGCCGTTTATATGACCTGGTCAATCGGGTGGAGCACTACCCGGAGTTTTTGCCCTGGTGTTCCAAGGCAGAGATCCTTGGCGAAAGCGACATAGAGATGTGCGCGGAGTTGACGGTATCCAAGGCGGGTTTCTCACAAGCCTTTACCACGCGCAACACGCTGATACCCAACGAGCGCATTGCCTTGCACCTGGTGGATGGCCCGTTCAGCGATCTGCAGGGCGTGTGGGAGTTCAAGGCGCTGGGTGAGGCTGCGTGCAAAATCACCCTGGATCTGAAGTTTGATTACTCCGGGCCGCTGGTCAAGGCTACCCTGGGGCCGCTGTTCAACCAGGCCGCCAATACGCTGGTGGATGCCTTTTGCCAGCGTGCCAAGGAGTTGTACGGTGGCTGAGAAAACCATGGTGGTAGAGGTGGCTTACGCGTTGCCGCACAAGCAGAAGATAATCAGCCTGAATGTACCGGAAGGTACCAGCATGAGCGAGGCCGTGAGGCTGTCGCGGATGGACGAGTATTTCCCCGAGCTGGAGCTGTCTGCTTGCCCTCTGGGTATTTTTGGCAAGGCGGTGCCAAAGCCGTCGGAGCGACTGTTGCAAGCGGGTGAGCGGGTGGAGATTTACCGGCCGCTGATTGCCGACCCTAAAGAAGTGCGCAAGCAGCGTGCCGCGAAGGCAAAGGCTGCCAAGGAAGAAGAGAGCGCTGAGTAAATCGAGCGGAGCTGAAAATGAAAAGGGCGCCCGGTGGGCGCCCTTTTTTTGTCTTGCGGGATCAGGCGGAGGCTTACTCGCCGGTGCCCAGCGGTGCGCCCAGGTCAACCGGATAGCTCTCGGTGCCGTCGCTGCGGTTGCTTTCCTGCGACCCCATGATTTCTTCGTCGGTGCTGGTGCCGGGCATGAAATCACCAGACAGCCCCACCAGGCGGTTATCCTCGAAGTTCAAACTGATGCGTTCCTGCACGCGGTCCTGACGGCCCGACTTCATGCTGTAAAGGTAGTCCCAGCGGTCGGGGTGGAAGGTGTCCTGCAGCAGTGGCGTACCCATGATGAAGCGTACCTGGCGCTGCGTCATGCCGGGGCGCAGTTGGTCTACCATTTCCTGTGTGACGACGTTGCCTTGCTGAACATCGATTTTGTACACCCCGGGGATAAAACCGCAGCCGCTAAGGGTGATAGAGAGAGTGCATAACAACAGCAGTAGTTTTTGATTAATGCTTTTTGGCGTCACGTGGTAACATCCACTATCTTGAAATGGCTGAATGGCCTTGAATCATACCCGACTGATCCCGCCCTGCGAAGCGCTGAACGAGAAAGTAACCATGGTAGAAAATCAAGAACTCCGCAAAGCCGGCCTGAAGGTAACCTTGCCTCGGGTTAAGATTCTGCAAATGCTCGATGGTTCACAAGAGCGCCACATGAGTGCTGAAGATGTTTACAAAGCGCTGATGGAGGCCGGTGAAGATGTTGGCCTGGCGACTGTGTACCGCGTACTGACTCAGTTTGAGTCGGCCGGTTTGGTGGTGCGCCACAACTTTGATGGCGGCCACGCCGTGTTCGAACTGGCCGATGGCGAGCATCATGACCACATGGTGTGTGTCGATACCGGTGAGGTGATCGAGTTTTTTGATCCCGAAATCGAGCGTCGCCAACGTGAGATCGTCGAGAAGCATGGCTTCGAGATGGTTGACCACAACCTGGTGCTGTATGTGAAAAAGGCTGGCGGCAAATAAGCGCTGGCAACACCTGCTGTGCCCTGCAAAGCCAGACCCTCGGGTCTGGCTTTGTGCGTTTCGGGGTTTTATCAGCTAACGGCCGAGAGCAGCTTGCGGGCGTGGGCGAGCGATTCATCGGTAAGGTCTATGCCGCCAAGCATGCGCGCCACCTCCTTTACTCTCGCCTGCTCATCGAGTTGATCGATACAGGTGCGGGTTTCATGCTTGCTCTGCTGTTTGCGTACAAACAGGTGTTGGTGACCCTGCGCCGCTACCTGCGGCAGGTGCGTCACGGTGAGTACTTGCCCGCGAGCGCCCAGCTGACGCAGCAGTTGCCCGACGATTTCGGCGGTCGGGCCGCCGATGCCCACGTCTACTTCATCAAATACCAGCGTTGGCACACGTGAGGTTTGGGCGGTAATCACCTGGATGCCCAGGCTGATACGCGACAGCTCGCCGCCGGAAGCAACCTTGGCCAGCGGCTTGGCAGGTTGCCCTGGGTTAGCGCTGACCAAAAACTCGACGGTTTCCAGCCCGGTTACCGGGTAGTCGTCGCCAGCGAGTGCGCTTAGTTGCAGTTCCACCCGCCCGCCGGGCATTCCCAGTTGTTGTATCTCTTTACTGACCGCCTTGCTGAGGCGCACGGCCTCTTTCTGGCGTATACCCGACAGCTTCTTGGCTAACTGGTGGTAGTGCGCGCGGTAAGCTTCAAGCTCTTCGTGCAGCTGCTCGGCATCGGCGCTGCGTTGTTGTTGTGCTTCCAGCTCGTCGATCAGTTGCTGCTGCAGTGTGGGCAATTCCTGCGGCGTGATGCGGTGTTTGCGGGCCAGCTCGAAGATCGCACTGAGGCGTTCTTCCACATACTGCTGGCGCTCCGGATCGGCTTCAAAGTGATCCAGGTAGCGGGTCAGCTCGCCCACAGCCTCTTCTATCTGTATTTGCGCGCTGGCGAGCAGGTCGTTAGCCTCGCGCAGTTGCGGATTATGGTGTTTGAAGCTTTCCAGGCGATGCAGGCTGGCGCTCAAGGCTTCCAGCACGCTGCCGGCGTCGTTCTCGCTGCAGACGTTGATAACCTGCTGGCAGGAATGCAGTATCTGGTCGGCGCTGGCCAGCTCGCGCTGCTCGTTTTCGAGTGCTTCAAGCTCGTCATCCTGCAGGCTGAGATTTTCCAGTTCATCCAGTTGGTAGGCCAGCAGTTGCTGACGCGCGGCTTGCTCATCCCCTTGTTGGCTGACCTGCTTGAGCGTTTTCTCGGTTTGTTTGCAGCGTTGGGCCGCTAGCTGAACCTGGCGCGCGAGCTCGCTGGCACCGGCAAATTCGTCCAGCAGCCGGCGATGGGTATCGGTCTTCAGCAGTGACTGGTGCTCATGCTGGCTGTGTATGTCGATCAGCATCTCGCCCAGTGCGCGCAGGTCCTGCTGCGGGCAGGGGGTGCCGTTGATGTAGCCGCGTGAACGGCCTTCGGCAGTAATAACGCGGCGCAGGATGACTTGGTTGTCGTCCTGTTGCAGGTCGCGGGTGCTCAGCCAGTCACGCGCTTCGGCGATATCGCTGACATCAAAGGTGGCGAGAATGTCGGCCTTGTCGGTGCCTGGGCGCACCGCGCCGCTGTCGGCTCGGTCGCCCAGGGTCAGTGCGAGAGCGTCCAGCATGATGGACTTGCCGGCGCCGGTTTCCCCGGAAATGACGCTCATGCCGCCGCGCAGCTCCAACTCCAGATGATCGACGATGGCGTAATTGTTGACCGCAAGGTGTACCAGCATGGCTCGCGCTCCCTGGTTAAGTATTCTGGTTGTTTATACAGTAGTTTTGGTTGGGTCGACAAGAGCCGGCATTAAAACCGTCTGACTTGCCCAATCCCCCTTGAAGCCCTGAATTGCGACCCCATATAGGTTGCCAGTAAGGCTTTGTATAGACCCGGGCCGGGCGGTGCGCACTTTTACCTGTTCTCGCCGTACGCCCCCTTTTTTTGCATGACAGGAGAAACAGATGGCTGATGAACAGAGACCCGATCTGCAGGATCAGGATGACCTGGTAGACGAGACCCTGGATACGCCTGAAGGTGATCTTGCGGCACGCGTGGCCAGCCTGGAAGAGCAGTTGGCAACCGCGCAGGATCAGGCATTGCGTGCAGCGGCCGATGTGCAGAATGCGCGCCGCCGGGCAGAGCAGGAGGTCGAGAAGGCGCACAAGTTTGCACTGGAGCGCTTTGCCAATGACCTGCTGCCGATTCTCGACAGTCTTGAGCGCGGCATGGAGTTGTCCGATGCGGACGACCCGGCCATCAAGCCGATGCGCGACGGGATTGACCTCACGCTGAAGATGTTTGCTGACACCCTGGCGCGTTTTCAGGTTGTGCCTGTCGTGCCGGAAGGCGAGCCCTTCAATCCGGAGTTCCACCAGGCGATGGCGATGGAAGAAAGCGCCAATGTTGAGCCCAACACGGTGCTCAAGGTATTCCAGAAGGGTTACACCCTCAGCGGTCGCCTGCTACGTCCTGCGATGGTCGTAGTCAGCAAGGCGCCCTCAGCGCCCGCGCCATCGATTGATGAGCAGGCTTGAAAAACTTTTTGATGACCCCATTTAGGGTTCATACACAGACTAAACCTCGCCGCTGACTGTGCGCGGCAGCAAGACTCGGAGAAGCAAATATGGGCAAGATTATCGGTATCGACCTGGGGACCACCAACTCCTGTGTCTCCATTCTGGAAAACGGCACCGCCAAGGTGATCGAGAACGCCGAGGGCGCGCGCACTACGCCGTCTATCGTGGCTTACACCAACGACGGCGAAACCCTGGTAGGCCAGTCTGCCAAACGCCAAGCGGTGACCAACCCGCACAACACGCTGTATGCGGTGAAGCGCCTGATCGGTCGCCGTTTTGAAGAAGACGTTGTGCAGAAAGACATCAAGCTGGTGCCGTACAAGATCGTCAAGGCCGACAACGGCGACGCCTGGGTTCAGGTGAACGACGAGAAAATGGCGCCACCGCAAGTCTCAGCCGAAGTGCTGAAGAAGATGAAGAAGACCGCCGAAGACTATCTTGGCGAGCCGGTGACTGAAGCCGTTATCACTGTGCCAGCCTACTTCAACGACAGTCAGCGCCAGGCCACCAAAGATGCCGGTCGTATCGCCGGTCTGGAAGTCAAGCGCATCATCAACGAGCCGACCGCAGCCGCTCTGGCTTACGGTATGGACAAGGCGCGTGGTGACTCCACCATCGTGGTCTATGACCTTGGCGGCGGTACCTTCGACGTCTCGGTGATTGAAATTGCCGAAGTGGATGGCGAGCACCAGTTCGAAGTGCTGGCGACCAACGGCGACACCTTCCTGGGTGGCGAAGACTTCGACATGCGCCTGATCGACTATCTGGCGGACGAGTTCAAGAAAGAAAACAGCGTTGATCTGCACAACGATCCGCTAGCGCTGCAGCGTCTGAAAGAAGCGGCTGAAAAGGCCAAGATCGAGCTGTCTTCCAGCCAGCAGACCGACGTTAACCTGCCGTACATCACTGCCGATGCGACGGGTCCCAAGCACTTGAACGTCAAGGTTACCCGCGCCAAGCTGGAATCGCTGGTAGAAGACCTGATCAAGCGCAGCATCGAGCCTTGCCGTGTGGCTATGCAGGATGCCGGTCTGGACGTTTCCGAGATCAACGAAGTGATCCTGGTGGGTGGTCAGACCCGTATGCCGCTGGTGCAGAAGACTGTCTCCGAGTTCTTCAACAAGGAGCCACGCAAGGACGTTAACCCGGATGAAGCCGTTGCCATCGGTGCCTCTATCCAGGGTGCGGTACTGGCGGGTGATGTGAAGGACGTTCTGCTGCTGGACGTTACCCCGCTGTCGCTGGGTATCGAAACCATGGGCGGCGTGATGACCGCGCTGATCGAGAAGAACACCACCATCCCGACCAAGAAGTCGCAGGTGTTCTCTACCGCTGACGATAACCAGACTGCCGTGACCATTCACGTGCTGCAGGGTGAGCGCAAGCAGGCGGGTCAGAACAAGTCACTGGGTCGCTTCGATCTGGCCGACATTCCGCCAGCGCAGCGCGGCGTACCGCAGATCGAAGTCAGCTTCGATATCGATGCCAACGGTATCCTCAATGTGTCGGCCAAAGACAAGGCGACCGGCAAGGAACAGTCCATCGTGATCAAGGCCTCTTCCGGTCTGTCGGATGAAGAGATCGATCAGATGGTGCGCGACGCCGAGGCCAACGCTGAGGAAGACCGCAAGTTCGAAGAGCTGGTAACCACCCGTAACCAGGCCGATCAGCTGGTTCACGCCACGCGCAAGACGCTGACCGAAGCGGGTGACAAGGCTACCGACGAAGAGAAAGCCGCCATTGAAACCGCGCTGAGCGATCTGGAAGCGGCGATCAAGAGCGACGACAAGGAGGTCATCGAGGCCAAGATCAACGCCTTGTCCGAAGCCTCTGGTCCGCTGGTGCAGAAGATGTACGCTGAGCAGGCGCAGGCTGGTCAGCCAGATGCGCAGGGTGCTGACGCCGACGCTGGCAATGATGCCGACGACGTTGTTGACGCCGAGTTCGAAGAGGTCAAGGACAACAAGTAAGTCCTTGATGAACCGCGGTTTTGTGCGCTATCCGCAGTGATGCGGTTGGCGCCCAGGCCGACTCTGCCAGACAACGCGGGAGCTTCTCCCGCGTTGCCGTTTGTGCCGAGCGAATGTGAAGGAAGCCGAATAAATGTCCAAGCGTGATTATTATGAAGTGCTGGGTGTCGAGAAGGGCGCCAGCGAAGCCGAGCTGAAAAAGGCTTATCGCCGCTTGGCGATGAAGTTCCATCCGGACCGTAATCCGGATGATGAGAAGGCGGATGAGAAGTTCAGGGAAGCGACTGAGGCCTATGAAATTCTGACCGACGCCAACAAGCGTGCCGCCTATGATCAATACGGCCATGCCGGCGTTGATCCGAATATGGGTGCCGGCGGTGCCGGTGGATTTGGCGGCGCCAACTTCTCCGATATCTTCGGCGATGTGTTTGGCGATATCTTTGGTGGCGGCGGTGGTGGGCGTGGTCGTTCCAGCGTGCAACGCGGTAGTGACTTGCGCTACACGCTTGAGCTGGACCTGGAAGAGGCCGTGCGCGGCACCTCGGTGACTATCCGCGTGCCGACTCTCGTTGGCTGTGAAACCTGTGATGGTAGCGGCGCCAAGAAAGGCACTACGCCAACCACTTGTTCTACCTGTGGTGGTCATGGTCAGGTGCGCATGCAGCAGGGTTTCTTCTCTGTGCAGCAAACCTGTCCGCGTTGCCACGGTACCGGCAAGATGATTACCGATCCGTGCAAGGACTGTCACGGTGAAGGGCGCATCGAAAAAGAGAAGAATCTCTCGGTCAAGGTACCGGCAGGCGTCGATACCGGTGATCGTATCCGTCTTGCCGGTGAGGGTGAGGCGGGCGTCAATGGTGGTCCGGCAGGTGATCTCTACGTGGTGGTGTCGGTGCGCGAGCACAAAATATTCCAGCGCGATGGCAAGAACCTGTATTGCGAGGTGCCGATCAGTTTTGTGGATGCAGCGCTGGGCGGCGAGCTCGAAGTGCCCACGCTGGATGGCCGCGTCAAGCTGAAGATCCCTGAGGGCGCACAAACCGGTAAGCTGTTCCGTCTGCGCGGCAAGGGCGTAACGCCGGTGCGCGGTGGTTCTGCCGGTGACTTGCTGTGCCGGGTGGCGGTGGAGACGCCGGTCAATCTGACCAAGCGTCAGCGCGAACTGCTGCAGGAATTACGTGAAACGCTCGAAGAAGAAGGTTCCAGCCAGTCGCCGCGCGCCAAGAGCTGGTTTGACGGCGTGAAGAACTTCTTTGAAGACATGAAATTCTGAAGCGGGAGCGCAAGATGAGACGGATTGCGGTAATTGGTGCTGCCGGACGCATGGGCAAGACGCTGATCGAAGCCATACATCAGACCGAAGGTGCCGCGCTGACGGCGGCCATCGAGCGTCCCGACAGCTCTCTGGTTGGCGCCGACGCTGGCGAGCTGGCGGGTGTCGGGCGTCTGGGTGTGACGATCAGCGGTAGTCTGCAGCAGGTGCTGGATGACTTCGATGTGTTGATCGACTTTACCCATCCGACCACGACCTTGCTTAATCTAGAGGCCTGTCTGGCTGCCGGCAAGGCGATGGTTATCGGTACCACTGGGTTCAGCGAGGCGGAAAAGGCGCAGTTGGCCGACGCTGGCAAGCAGATCCCCCTCGTATTTGCCCCCAACTTCAGCGTTGGCGTGAATCTGTGCCTCAAGTTGCTGGATATGGCAGCGCGGGTGATGGGTGACGATGCTGATATCGAGGTGATCGAGGCGCATCATCGGCACAAGGTAGACGCGCCCTCAGGTACGGCGTTGCGCATGGGTGAGGTGGTTGCCAAGGCGCTGGATCGTGATCTGGCCAAAGTGGCCGTGTATGGCCGTGAAGGTCAGACCGGTGCTCGCGACCCTCAGACCATCGGTTTCGCCACTGTGCGTGCCGGAGATGTGGTGGGTGATCATACGGTGCTGTTTGCTACCGAAGGCGAGCGGGTAGAGATTACCCATAAGGCATCCAGCCGCATGACCTTCGCTAAAGGTGCAGTGCGCTCCGCATTGTGGTTGGCGGAACGCGAGGCGGGTTTGTTTGATATGCAGGACGTGCTCGACCTGAAGAATTGAGATAGCAGAAACGAAAAAGCGCTTGGCACCCAAGGTGTCACGCGCTTTTTTATTGCCTGCTATTTAGCCTGCGTTGTTTTGCGCCAGGTTCGCCTGTTCGCTGGACAGGGTGTCGAGGGTCTCGATGTTCTTGCGCAGGTAGAACGCGGCAATGGTCGGCACCCAGTCGGTGTGGTGGTTGATCAACCGCGGCTCAATGAAGCCGTACTGCTTGTCCAACTGGTTGAAGGTGTCCTGGTGGTTCGGCAGCAGAGTCTTGAGCTCGGCAGAGCCTTCCTTGATGCGTGCATCAAGGGTATTGAAGATGCCTTCCTGAGTTTGAATGAAGTAGACGCCTACCGAGCTGAACATGTTGTTCTCGTAGAGCAGCAGAATGCGGCTGGTCTCGATGCTCTGGTTGTGCAGCGCCAGTAGTGGCGCTGCGCTGCCTTCGGTCTCGGCGTTGTAAAGTTCGGCCGCTGCATTCTCGAGCTTGCCGTGCGCCATCATGATGCGGTTTACCGTCGCCAGGCCGTAATAGGCCTGCTCACCTTCTGGAAGTTGCTCGAGCTCGCGGACCAGGCCAACAAAATCGTTGTACAGCGGTCGCAGGTCTCCGGGGTCGCCCATCTGTCGCAGCAGGCTGTCCATGTTGCCCAGGGCGTCGCGGTAGATCTCGCGGTTACCGGGTTCGCGCACGCGCTCAAACAGGTTGTTGTCGATCAGCAGATAAGTGCCGGCAAGGAAGCCCTGGCTGCGAAACTCATGCAGTTGCTGCAGGCGCTGAATATCGGCGTGGGCCAGTGGTGCAAGGAACAGTAACGCCAGCACAAGGATGCGTTTCAAGTGCAATACCATGGTGGAAGATCCCCGAGTCCATTTTTGTTTTTGTTGTGTAGCCCAGGTTGCTGCGGTGCCTACCTGAAAAGACGATCTACGCCGTCTATGTCGGGCGTTGGCCCGGCTACGAATGTTCCAAGCCGTGTTTTAACACAGAAGCAGATGAGAATGAAGTCACGTTCTGAGGCATTCCGCCGCATCATCCTTTTCTGCTGGGGTGGTCTGGGAGGTGGATATTTTGGGGTCGAGTCGTTAAACTAATGCGCTAATCTGTCTATTCAGCGCGTATCTGACAAAGCCTTTGCGAGCGGGATGTTGTGTTCCACACTACATTCCCGCTTTTGTGCAGCCCGCGTTTGGTGAAACGTGTCAGTTCTTTCGGAGGTTTTCTTGTCCAAGCCAGCCATTCTCGCACTCGCCGACGGTAGCATCTTCCGCGGTGAGTCCATCGGCGCCGACGGCTCCAGCGTCGGCGAGGTCGTGTTCAATACGGCCATGACCGGTTACCAGGAGATCCTTACTGATCCCTCCTATGCACGTCAAATCGTTACCCTCACTTATCCCCATATCGGCAACACCGGCGTCACGCCGCAAGATGTCGAGTCTGACAAGGTTCAGGCCGCCGGTCTGGTCATTCGTGATCTGCCGCTACTGGCCAGTAACTGGCGCAGCAAGCAGTCGCTGGATGAGTATCTGAAGGATAACGGCATTGTTGCCATCGCCGGCATCGACACTCGCCGCCTGACGCGCATTTTGCGTGAAAAGGGTTCGCAGAACGGCTGTCTGCTGGCCGGTGATGATATTTCCGATGAACAGGCGCTAGAGTTGGCGCGTGGCTTCCCCGGCTTGAAAGGGATGGATCTGGCCAAGGAAGTATCGGTCAAGGAGTCTTACCAGTGGCGCTCCAGCGTCTGGGCGCTGGAGACCGACAGCCATGCCGAGCGCAGCGATGCCGAATTGCCTTGCCACGTGGTGGCCTATGACTACGGGGTCAAGTTCAACATTCTGCGCATGCTGGTCGAGCGTGGCTGCCGCCTGACCGTCGTGCCGGCACAGACCCCCGCTGCAGACGTTCTGGCGCTCAATCCCGACGGCGTGTTTCTGTCCAATGGCCCCGGCGATCCGGAGCCCTGTGACTACGCCATCGCAGCGATCAAGACGATTCTGGAGACCGATATTCCGGTATTTGGTATTTGCCTGGGCCACCAGTTGCTGGCACTGGCCTCCGGCGCCAAGACAGTGAAAATGGGGCACGGTCACCACGGTGCCAACCACCCAGTGCAGGATCTGGACAGCGGGGTGGTCATGATCACCAGCCAGAACCATGGGTTTGCGGTCGATGAAGCCACGCTGCCGGCCAATCTGCGTCTTACCCACAAATCGCTGTTTGACGGCACATTGCAGGGCATTGAGCGCACCGACAAGGCGGCGTTCAGCTTCCAGGGTCACCCTGAAGCGAGCCCGGGGCCGAACGACGTGGCCCCGCTGTTCGACCGTTTCATCGATGCCATGAGCAAGCGCGCCTGAGCCCCGGAACATCCAAGGATTTGTTGAAAAGACTATGCCAAAACGTACTGATATCAAAAGCATCCTGATCCTCGGCGCTGGCCCTATCGTGATTGGCCAGGCTTGTGAGTTCGACTACTCCGGTGCCCAGGCCTGCAAGGCGCTGCAGGAAGAAGGTTTTCGCGTCATTCTGGTGAACTCCAACCCGGCGACCATCATGACCGACCCGGCCATGGCCGACGCCACCTACATCGAGCCGATCAAATGGCAGACAGTGGCCAAGATCATCGAGAAGGAGCGCCCGGATGCGCTGCTGCCCACCATGGGCGGTCAGACCGCATTGAACTGCGCGCTGGATCTGGAAAAACACGGTGTGCTGGAAAAGTTCGGTGTCGAGATGATCGGCGCCAATGCCGATACCATCGACAAGGCTGAAGATCGCTCGCGTTTCGACAAGGCGATGAAGTCCATTGGTCTAGAGTGCCCGCGTTCCGGTATCGCTCACACCATGGCTGAGGCCTACGGTGTGCTCGATCAGGTTGGCTTTCCGTGCATTATCCGCCCGTCGTTCACCATGGGCGGCACCGGTGGCGGTATTGCGTATAACCGTGAAGAGTTCGAAGAGATCTGTAATCGTGGCCTGGACCTGTCGCCGACCAACGAGCTGCTGATCGATGAATCGTTGATCGGTTGGAAAGAGTACGAGATGGAAGTGGTCCGCGACAAAAAGGACAACTGCATCATCGTCTGCTCGATCGAGAACTTCGACCCGATGGGCGTGCACACTGGTGACTCCATCACCGTTGCGCCGGCGCAGACGCTGACCGACAAGGAATACCAGATCATGCGGAACGCCTCGTTGGCGGTACTGCGTGAAATTGGTGTCGAGACCGGTGGTTCCAACGTGCAGTTCGGCATCTGCCCCGACACCGGCCGTATGGTGGTGATCGAGATGAACCCGCGGGTGTCCCGTTCCTCGGCCCTGGCCTCCAAGGCAACCGGCTTCCCGATTGCCAAGATTGCGGCCAAGCTGGCGGTGGGCTACACCCTGGATGAGCTGCAGAACGACATTACCGGTGGCCGTACTCCTGCCTCGTTCGAGCCGTCGATCGATTACGTGGTCACCAAGATTCCGCGTTTTGCCTTTGAAAAATTCCCCAACGCCGATGCGCGCCTGACCACGCAGATGAAGTCGGTGGGTGAGGTCATGGCCATTGGTCGTACTTTCCAGGAGTCGGTGCAAAAAGCACTGCGCGGTCTGGAAGTGGGCGCCTGTGGTTTCGACCCCAAGGTCGACCTGGCAGCCGCGGACGCGCAGACCGACCTGATCCGTGAGCTGACCGTGCCGGGCGCCGACCGCATCTGGTACGTAGCCGATGCCTTCCGCTCCGGCATGAGCATGCAGCAGATCTTTGATCTGACCAAGATTGATACCTGGTTCCTGGTGCAGATCGAAGATCTGATCAAGGAAGAGGAAAAGATCAAGACGCTGGGCCTGGCCGACGTTGATTACAGCCTGATGTTCCGCCTCAAGCGCAAGGGTTTCTCCGACACCCGTCTGGCCCAGCTGCTGGCGGTGAGCGAGAAAAGCCTGCGCCGCCACCGCCACAAGCTGAACATCTTCCCGGTCTACAAGCGCGTCGACACCTGTGCGGCGGAGTTCGCGACCGATACCGCCTATATGTATTCCACCTACGAGGAAGAGTGCGAGGCCAATCCGTCCGGGCGCGACAAGATCATGATTCTCGGTGGCGGCCCCAACCGTATCGGTCAGGGTATCGAGTTCGACTACTGCTGCGTGCACGCTGCCCTCGCCATGCGCGAAGACGGCTATGAAACCATCATGGTCAACTGCAACCCGGAAACCGTCTCCACCGATTACGACACCTCCGATCGCCTGTATTTCGAACCGGTGACCCTGGAGGACGTGCTGGAAATCGTCCGTGTCGAGCAGCCCAAGGGCGTGATCGTTCAGTACGGCGGGCAGACGCCGCTGAAATTGGCGCGCGCGCTGGAAGAGGCCGGTGTGCCGATTATCGGTACCAGCCCGGAGGCAATTGACCGCGCCGAAGATCGTGAGCGCTTCCAGCAAATGGTTGAGCGCCTGAATCTGCTGCAGCCGCCGAATGCAACGGTGCGCAGTGAGGAAGAAGCCATTCGCGCGGCCAACAAGATCGGCTATCCGCTGGTGGTGCGTCCCTCCTATGTGTTGGGTGGCCGCGCCATGGAGATCGTCTATCAGGAAGACGAGCTCAAGCGCTACCTGCGTGACGCGGTAAAGGTCTCCAACGACAGCCCGGTGCTGCTGGATCACTTCCTCAATTGCGCGATTGAGGTGGATATCGACGCGGTATCCGACGGCAAGCAGGTTGTCATCGGTGCGATCATGCAGCACATCGAGCAAGCTGGCGTTCACTCCGGTGACTCGGCCTGCTCGCTGCCGCCGTATTCGCTGCCGGCCCACGTGCAGGATGAGATGCGCGATCAGGTCAAGCGCATGGCGCTGGAGCTGGGCGTAGTGGGTCTGATGAACGTGCAGTTGGCGCTGCAGGGCGACCGCATCTATGTGATCGAGGTTAACCCGCGCGCCTCGCGTACCGTGCCCTTTGTGTCCAAGTGCATTGGCCAGTCGCTGGCCAAGATTGCGGCCCGCGTGATGGCGGGCAAGACCCTGGAAGAAGTTGGCTTCACCGATGAGGTGGTGCCGAGCTATTACAGCGTCAAGGAGGCGGTGTTCCCGTTTGCCAAGTTCCCGGGCGTTGACCCCATCCTTGGGCCGGAAATGAAGTCGACCGGCGAAGTCATGGGTGTGGGCGACAGCTTCGGCGAAGCCTTTGCCAAGGCGCAGCTGGGTTCGGGCGAGATGCTGCCGACCAGCGGCAACGTCTTTATCAGTGTGCGCGAAGATGACAAGCCGTTTGTGGTTGACGTGGCGCGTGACCTGATCGAGCTTGGTTTTCAGATTGTTGCCACCAGTGGCACCGCCAAGGTGGTTGAGGCTGCCGGTCTTGCCGTGCGCCGCGTAAACAAGGTGACCGAGGGACGCCCGCACATTGTCGATATGATCAAGAACGATGAAGTCGCGCTGGTAATCAATACCACTGAAGGTCGTCAGTCTATCGCCGACTCCTACTCCATCCGCCGTAACGCGCTGCAGCACAAGGTGTATTCCACTACCACATTGGCCGGTGGCGCTGCGGTCTGTACAGCACTGAAATTCGGTCCGGAGCGTGCGGTGCGCCGTCTCCAGGACTTGCATAAAGGAATTTGATTGATGAAATACCCGATGACCAAACAGGGCGCCGAAGCCCTCGAAGTCGAACTCAAGCACCTCAAGACCGAGCTGCGCCCACAGATCACTCAAGCCATCGCCGAGGCGCGTGAGTTGGGTGATCTGAAGGAAAATGCGGAATACCATGCAGCGCGCGAGCAGCAGGGCATGGTTGAGGCGCGTATTCGCGATATCGAAGGCCGTCTTTCCAACGCTCAGGTGATTGATGTAACCACCATTGCCCCCACCGGCAAGGTGATTTTCGGCACCACGGTGACCATTGCCAACGTCGATACCGATGAAGAGGTTATCTACCAGATCGTTGGTGACGACGAGGCTGACATCAAGCAACGCAAGATTTCCGTCAGCTCGCCTATCGCCCGCGCACTTATCGGCAAGGAAGAAGGCGAAATTGTGGCGGTGAAAACACCGGGCGGCGTGGTCGAGTACGAAATCGTCGAGGTGACCCACAAGTGATAGCGACGGCCGGCCGCCGCGGTCGGGTGGTCTGGCAGTTGGCGCTTACGCTCTGGGTGGGCGGCGTCTGGTCCGCTCACTTCGTACTGCTGCCAGCACTCAAGCATATCGGGCTGGCGCCGCTGTTGGTCGAGGACGTGAGTAACCTGCTGCGCCCGATAATGCTCGGCTTCGCGGCGGTTTGCGCCGTGCTGCAGTTGTTGGTGCTGCTGGGCTACGAGGGTCGCCGGTTCTGGCGTGACATGCGCGGGCAATTGCTGCTGGTGGTATTGCTTGCGACGGGCTGTTACGTGCTGGTTGGCCAGTTGTCGCAGGGCTTGTTTCTATCGCTGTTCTGCTATCTGGTGGTAGCGTTTGCAGGTTTGGGGTTGATACTGCAGCCCCGGCCGGACGAGGGGCGTTAGCCTTCAGCTAGCGCCCCTTGCGGTCAAAGCGCTCAGAAATCCTTGTAGCGCTTGAGATTGGACAGATTGTCGTTGGGCTTCTTGGCTCGGCGCAAGAGTATCGCCATCTTGCCAATCACCTGAACCAGCTCGGCGCCGCTCTGCTTGCAAGCATCGGCAATGAGCGCCTGCTTGGCCTCGCGGTCACTGACCGTGACACGGATCTTGATCAGTTCATGGTCGTTCAACGCCCGATCCAGTTCTGTCAGTACGCCTTCGCTGACTCCCTGTTCACTGATGATGACGATCGGCTTGAGATGGTGGCCGATGCGTTTAAGATCTTTTTTCTGTGCGGAACTGAGCGTCATAATGGTCCGTATGATGATTTAATGAGTGTAAAGACACTAGTTTAACCGGCGGCGCGTCCCGCTGCACGAGGTATTCCGTGGCACAATCAAAGACCAGTAAGCGCTGGCTGAAAGAACACTTCGACGATCCCTTCGTCAAAAAGGCCCAGAAAGACGGCTACCGTTCCCGTGCGAGCTACAAGCTGCTGGCCATTCAGGAGCGCGACCGCATACTGAGGCCGGGTATGACCGTGCTCGATCTCGGGTCGGCGCCCGGTGGCTGGTCACAGGTTGCTGGCCGTCTGATCGGCGAAAAAGGACGCATCATTGCCTCCGATATTTTGCCGATGGACAGCATCCCAGACGTGAACTTCATCCAGGGCGACTTTACCGAAGACGCGGTCTTCGAGCAGATTCTTGCCGCGATCGGAGATGCCCCTGTCGACCTTGTAATTTCCGATATGGCCCCCAACATGAGTGGTACGCCGGAAGTCGATCAGCCGCGTGCCATGTACCTGTGTGAGCTTGCGCTGGATATGGCGGGGCGGGTTTTGCAGCCCGGTGGTGATTTTTTGATCAAGGTGTTTCATGGTGAAGGCTTTGACGACTACTTCCGCCTGATGCGCGGACAGTTCGACAAGCTGGTTACCCGCAAGCCGGACGCCTCACGTGGCCGCTCGCGGGAAACCTACCTGCTGGCGCGAGGCTTCAAGGGCTGATTCAGTTCTTGGTGTGAGGCTCGGCGCGGGTCTGAACTGTCCTGGCTGACGGCGGTCTGTTCAGGGTCAAGCGACACAGGGCGTTACACAGCGCTGACTGCCGACACCGGCTAAACTGGTGTAAGGTAGTCAACTGGAAAAAGACTCAGCGAAGCTTCCGCCAATGGTGGCGATGGGGCAAGAGGGTAATGATTTGAACGATATGGCGAAGAACCTCATCCTGTGGTTGATCATCGCGGCAGTGCTGGTCACGGTGATGAACAACTTCAGCAAAACCAGCGAGCCGGACGCGCTGAACTATACCCAGTTCCTGGAGCTGGTGAAGGATCGCCAGGTCGAGCGAGTCACTGTCGATGGTTACATCATCACCGGTAAGGAGCGTGGCGGCGAGTCCTTCAAGACGGTCCGTCCAGCGATTCAGGACAACGGCCTGATTGGCGACTTGCTGGAAAACGACGTGATTATCGAGGGCAAGCAACCAGAGCAGCAAAGCATCTGGACCCAGCTGCTGATCGCCAGTTTCCCGATTCTGATCATTATCGCCATCTTCATGTTCTTCATGCGTCAGATGCAGGGCGGCGGCGGTGGTCGCGGCGGCCCCATGAGCTTTGGCAAGAGCAAGGCCCGCATGCTGTCGGAAGATCAGGTTAAAACCACCTTTGCGGACGTGGCGGGCTGTGATGAAGCCAAGGAAGATGTCAGCGAATTGGTCGAGTTCTTGCGCGATCCGGGCAAGTTCCAGCGCTTGGGTGGTCATATCCCCCGCGGCGTTCTGATGGTCGGCCAGCCGGGTACGGGTAAGACCTTGTTGGCCAAGGCGGTTGCCGGAGAGGCCAAGGTGCCGTTCTTTACCATTTCGGGTTCCGATTTTGTTGAAATGTTTGTTGGTGTGGGTGCCTCCCGCGTACGCGACATGTTCGAGCAGGCCAAGAAGCACGCCCCTTGCATCATCTTTATTGACGAGATCGACGCTGTCGGCCGTCACCGTGGTTCCGGAATGGGTGGTGGTCATGACGAGCGCGAGCAGACGCTGAACCAGTTGCTGGTCGAGATGGATGGTTTTGAACCCAACGACGGCATCATTGTCGTCGCAGCAACCAACCGCCCAGATGTACTGGATCCGGCGTTGCTGCGCCCCGGCCGCTTTGACCGCCAGGTGGTGGTTGGTCTGCCTGATATTCGTGGTCGCGAGCAGATTCTCAAGGTGCATATGCGCAAGGTGCCTATGGGCGATGATGTTGTGCCTGCGCTGATCGCTCGTGGTACGCCCGGTTTCTCGGGTGCTGATCTAGCCAATCTGGTGAACGAGGCATCGCTGTTTGCTGCGCGCAACAACAAGCGCCTGGTCGAAATGCATGAATTTGAGATGGCGAAAGACAAGATCATGATGGGCGCAGAGCGCAAGTCCATGGTCATGTCTGACAAGGAAAAGTTGAATACGGCTTACCATGAGTCCGGTCATGCCATCGTGGGTCGCCTGGTGCCAGAGCACGATCCGGTTTACAAGGTAACCATTATCCCGCGCGGTCGCGCTCTGGGGGTCACCATGTTCCTGCCGGAAGAGGACCGCTACAGCCTCTCCAAGCGTGCGCTGATCAGCCAGATCTGCTCGCTGTTTGGTGGTCGTATCGCGGAGGAAATGACTCTGGGCTTTGATGGTGTCACCACGGGCGCCTCCAACGACATCATGCGCGCTACCCAGTTGGCCAAGAATATGGTGACCAAGTGGGGTCTGTCCGAGAAGCTTGGTCCGTTGCTGTACGGCGAAGATGAAGATCAAGGTTATCTGGGGCGTTCCGGTGGCGGCGGAGCATCTGGTGTGTCGGGTGAAACCGCAAAGCTGATTGACGAAGAGGTGCGCAGCATCATTGATGAGTGTTACGCCACCGCACGTCGCTTGCTTGAAGAGAATCGCGACAAGCTCGACATGATGGCTGAAGCGCTGATGAAGTACGAAACCATCGATACGCAACAGATCGACGACATCATGGCTGGTCGTCCGCCCCGCGAGCCGAAGAACTGGCAGGGCGACGACAAGTCCGGCCCCGGCGCGGTGATTACGCCGGACGATGCTGCCGACAGCAAATCCGATCAGCCGCCGAAAGACAGTGGCGTGATTGGTGGGCCTGCCGGGGAGCACTGATTCTTCAATGAATGCCCCGCTAAAAAGCTCTCGTCTGCCTTGCGGCAGTCGGGAGCTTGATCTTTCCCGTGCCCATGTTATGGGTATTCTCAATGTCACCCCTGATTCCTTCTCCGACGGCGGGCGCTTCAATAGTCTTGATACTGCGCTACGTCATGTAGAGGGGATGTTGCAAGCGGGTGCAACTTTGATCGATGTGGGTGGTGAGTCAACGCGGCCAGGGGCGCTAGCCGTTTCCGGTGAGGAGGAGTTGCAGCGCGTGGTGCCGGTGGTGGAGGCGATTGCTGCGCGATTTGACGTCGTGATCTCGGTCGATACCAGTACGCCTGCAGTGATGACGCAAAGCGCGGCGGTAGGTGCTGGCATGATTAACGACGTGCGCTCCCTGGAGCGGGAGGGTGCGCTGCAGGCGGCTGCCGCGACGGGGCTTCCGGTGTGTCTCATGCATCGCCAAGGCGAGCCCGACAATATGCAGGATGCACCGACCTATGCGAGTGTTTTGGATGAGGTCAACGCTTACCTGACTGCTCGCGTGGCGGCTTGTGAGGCGATTGGTATTGCCCGTGATCGGTTGTTACTTGATCCTGGGTTTGGCTTTGGCAAGTCGCTTGCGCACAACCTCCAGTTGTTTGCGCGCATGAGTGAGCTGCGCCCGGATGACTTGCCGCTACTGGTCGGTGTGTCGCGCAAGAGTATGATCGGTCAGGTGCTGGATCTGCCGGTAGATCAGCGCTTATACGGTAGTTTAGCTCTGGCGGCGCTGGCCGTTAACGCTGGGGCCTGCATTATTCGAGCGCATGATGTGGCAGAAACGGTGGATGTGGTGCGCATGGTTAATGCGGTAGCGCAAGCGCGTTGAACCCGGCAGGTAGCACAAAACAAAACAGTTAATAGGCAGGTAGGCAATGGATAAACGCTACTTTGGCACGGATGGCATTCGTGGTCGTGTCGGCAGTGCTCCAATTACCCCAGAGTTCATGTTGAAGCTTGGCTGGGCTGTGGGTATGGCGTTCAAGCACCACGGTACCTGCCGTGTGCTGATCGGTAAGGATACTCGTATCTCTGGTTACATGTTCGAATCCGCTTTGGAAGCCGGATTGTCAGCCGCGGGGGCGCACGTGCAGCTGCTCGGGCCCATGCCGACACCGGCCATTGCCTACCTCACCCGTACCTTTATGGCTGATGCGGGTATCGTGATCAGTGCTTCGCACAACCCGTTTTACGATAACGGTATCAAGTTCTTTTCTGCCTCAGGGAGCAAGCTGCCAGACAGTCTGGAGTTGGAAATTGAGCGCCTGGTCGAGGCGCCGATGAGCGTGGTTGATTCCGCGGCGCTGGGTAAGGTAACGCGGGTTGAAGACGCGCCCGGTCGCTATATTGAGTTTTGCAAAAGCAGTGTGCCGACGAGCACCAGCTTTAAGGGGCAGTCGTTGGTGCTCGATTGTGCGCATGGCGCCACCTACAAGGTGGCACCCAGCGTATTTCGCGAGTTGGGCGCGCAAGTCAGCGTTATCGGTGTTGAGCCGGATGGGTTGAATATCAATGCAGGTGTGGGTTCCACTGATACCAAAGCGCTGCGTGACGCGGTGCTGCAGCGTGGCGCAGGCCTTGGCATCGCGTTTGATGGTGACGGCGATCGCGTGCTCATGGTGGATCACGAAGGCCATGAGGTCGATGGTGATGAGCTGCTCTACATTATGGCGGTGGATCTGCATCAGCGCGGTTTGCTCAAAGGGGGTGTGGTTGGAACGCTGATGACCAACCTAGGGCTGGAGCTGGCGCTCAAGGAGTTGGATATACCCTTTGTGCGGGCCAAGGTTGGCGACCGCTATGTGATGGCTGAATTGCGTGAGCGTGATTGGCTGTTGGGGGGAGAGTCATCGGGTCACCTGGTTTGTCTTAATCACACCTCGACCGGCGACGGTATCATTGCCGCGCTCCAGGTCCTCAAGGCGTTGCAGCGCTCAGGTCAGAGTCTATCCGAAGCGCGCCAAGGCATGCGCAAGTGTCCACAAAAGCTCATTAACGTGCGCTATACGCCAGGTGCGGTCTCGCCTGTGGATGATCCTGACGTGCTGGCGGCGGTCGCGGCGACGGAGGCGCGTATGGGTGCGGCTGGGCGTGTGCTGTTACGCTTGTCGGGTACCGAGCCGTTGGTGCGGGTGATGGTTGAAGGACAGGACGCTGCGCAGGTTGAGCAGGAAGCGACGCATCTTGCTGAAGTCGTTGCTAAGACCTTCGCGGAATAAAAAAGGCGGTTGTGTAGCCGTTGCAACTTGGTTAAGATTGGCGCCCGCTTGGGTAGAGAGGTGAGGCATGCGTCGTCCGCTAGTCGCCGGAAACTGGAAAATGCATGGTTCGCGGCAGTCGGTAGAAACGCTGCTGGAGCAACTTGCCTCGCAAGACTGGCCGGACCAGGTCGAGCTGATGGTTGCGCCGCCTGCGCTCTTTATTGGTCAGTGCAATGAGCGTCTGCAGTCGACGCCGATTCGCGTAGCAGGGCAGACCTGTGCTACTCAAGCTGAGCCGGGTGCCTTGACCGGCGAAATATCGCCAGCGCAGCTGCGCGATGCTGGGTGTGAATTTGTACTCGTGGGTCACTCCGAGCGCCGAGCGTTGTTCGGCGAGACCGACGAGGTGGTTTGTAAGAAGTTTGCCGCAGCTTTGGCTTGCGGTTTGCGTCCGGTGCTTTGTGTGGGTGAGACCCAGGCGGAACGCGATGCCGGGCGGACGACTACGGTCGTTGCTCGCCAGTTGCAGGCGGTGCTCGACACCTTTGGTGTGGGCGGTCTGGCAATGGGTGTTGTGGCTTACGAGCCAGTATGGGCTATTGGTACCGGGCTCACTGCTACGCCTGAGCAGGCGCAGGAAGTGCACGCCATGATTCGCGCTAGACTGGCCATGCTGGATGATGAGCAGGCGCGCAAGGTACAGATTGTATACGGCGGAAGTGTGAAGGCGGATAACGCCGAGGCGCTGTTTGCCATGCCGGATATCGATGGGGGGCTGGTAGGTGGTGCCTCTCTCAATGCAGATGAATTTGGCGCGATAGCACGTGCCGCGGGACGAGTGTAATGATTGAGACCGTAATTGTGGTGCTGCACCTGCTGGTAGCTATCGGCCTGGTTGGCCTGGTGCTTATGCAGCAGGGTAAGGGTGCCGAGACCGGTGCGTCCTTTGGTTCTGGTGCTTCTGGCACCGTGTTTGGTAGCCAGGGTTCCGGTACCTTCCTGAGTCGCGTAACCGCGATTTTGGCGACAACTTTCTTTCTGACCTCGCTGGGCCTGGCTTACTATGCCAGCCACAAGGCGAGCGCGGTGCAAGAGGCAGGTCTGCCTGATCCTGCGCTGCAGATCGAGCAGGTTGCTCCGGCGCCTGTGCTGAGCGAAGACGTTCCGGTCATTGAAGAAGATGTTACACCTGTGCCTGCTGGTGAAGATGTTCCGCCCACGGCGGAGTGAGGTAGGCGTAGTTCCTCGGTAAACAGTTTTGCGGAAGTGGTGGAATTGGTAGACACGCTATCTTGAGGGGGTAGTGCCTTAGGGTGTATGGGTTCGAGTCCCATCTTCCGCACCAATCAATAAGGGCCTGTATCAGCAGGCCCTGTTCTTTTCAGGGGTGATTGCGCCGGTTGTCTTGTTTGGCTTCCGGGCGTATAATTCACGCCCTAGATTCGACGCGGGGTGGAGCAGTCTGGTAGCTCGTCGGGCTCATAACCCGAAGGTCGTAGGTTCAAATCCTGCCCCCGCAACCAGTCAAAGGCCCCTTTTTAGGGGCTTTTTGTTAGGGCACTTGCCGCGAGGTGGGTGCCAGTTCTGGACTTGATTGCGATCAAGTGGCCAGAGGCACGATGGGCTATAGGCCCATTTTTTATTCATGGATCAAAAGGGCGGTGAACGTGTCCGGCAAAGTATCTGAGTTGGAGAGCCTGCTGGTCCCGATTGTCGAGGCATTGGGCTTTAACTGCTGGGGCATCGAATACCTGTCCCAGGGGCGACATACCCTGTTGCGGGTGTACATTGATCACCCGGACGGTATCAGTGTCGAGGCCTGCGCTGCGGTGAGTCGGCAGGCCAGTGCGGTACTGGACGTGGAGGATCCGATTTCCGGTGATTACACCCTGGAAGTCTCCTCGCCCGGTATGGACCGCCCGCTGTTTCGGCTTGAACAGTACGCTGACCACGTTGGCGAACAAGCCAAGATAAGACTGCGCGTGCCCTATGAGGGGCGGCGCAATTTTCAGGGTGTGATTCGTGGAATTGAAGGTGATGACGTCATCCTGCAGGTAGAGGATCACGAGTACCTGTTGCCGATCGACTCGATCGACAAGTGCAATATCATTCCGCGTTTTTGAGCATATTTCGGGCTCCTGTAGCCCCAATGGATGGCGTTAGGCGAGGCATACGATGAGCAAAGAAGTGTTGCTGGTTGTGGAATCCGTTTCCAACGAGAAGGGCGTTCCGCCCGATGTGATCTTTGAAGCGCTGGAATTGGCATTGGCAACCGCCACCAAAAAGCGCTACGAAGATGAAGTGGATGTTCGCGTGGCGATCAATCGCCATACCGGCGACTACGAGACTTTCCGTCGCTGGACTGTCGTGGCCGACGAGAACTTTGAAGAGCCCGATATGCAACTGACCCTGGACCAGGCCCAGGAGCGCGACCCTGCCCTCGCTATCGACGATATGATCGAAGAGAAGATCGAGTCGGTTGAGTTCGGGCGTATTGCCGCGCAGATAGCCAAGCAGGTTATCGTGCAGAAGGTTCGCGAAGCCGAGCGTGCGCAAGTCGTTGACGCTTACCGCGACCGCTTGGGCGACATTATCAGCGGTACGGTCAAGAAAGTGACCCGTGACAGCGTGATTGTCGACCTGGGCAACAATGCCGAGGCGGTGTTGCCACGCGAAGAGATGATTCCGCGCGAGACTTTCCGCACCGGCACGCGTATTCGTGCTCTGCTTAAAGACATTCGCACCGAGAATCGCGGCCCGCAACTGGTGCTGTCGCGCAGCTGCCCGGAAATGATCATTGAGCTTTTCCGCATCGAAGTGCCGGAAATCTCCGAAGAACTGATCGAAGTCATGGGCGCAGCTCGTGATCCGGGCTCGCGCGCCAAGATTGCTGTGCGCTCCAAGGACAAGCGTATCGACCCGCAGGGTGCCTGTATCGGTATGCGCGGCTCGCGCGTGCAGGCGGTATCCGGTGAGCTGTGTGGCGAGCGTGTCGATATCGTGCTGTGGGACGACAACCTGGCGCAATTCGTGATCAACGCCATGGCGCCGGCGGAAGTGGCTTCCATCATTCTGGATGAAGACACCCACGCGATTGACCTGGCGGTAGCCGAAGACAACTTGGCGCAGGCGATTGGCCGTAACGGTCAGAACGTACGTCTGGCCAGCCAACTGACCGGCTGGACCTTGAACGTCATGACCGAAGACGACATCCGTGCCAAGCAGGAAGCCGAGACGGGTGACATCCTGCGTAACTTTGTCGACGAGCTGGATGTCGAGGAAGAAGTGGCACAGCTGCTGGTAGAAGAAGGTTTCACCACGCTCGAAGAAATCGCCTACGTGCCGATGGAAGAAATGCTCGACATCGACGGCTTTGACGAGGATATCGTCAATGAGCTGCGCGCACGGGCCAAGGATCGTCTGCTGACCAAGGCGATCGCCAATGAGGAAAAACTGGAACAAGCACAGCCTGCTGACGACCTGTTGAACATGGATGGAATGGACCGCGCACTGGCTTTCCAGCTGGCAAGCAAGGGCATCCTGACAATGGAAGACCTGGCTGAACAATCCGTCGACGACCTGCTCGAGATCGAAGGTATCGACGAAGCCCGCGCTGGCACCCTGATCATGGCTGCCCGTGCCCCCTGGTTTGAATAACCGGTCGGATTAGGCAACATCACCCTGCGGTAACGCATGGACCCGACTGAGGAGAGAAGTGAATGGCGGAAGTGACGGTCAAAGAATTGGCTCAGGTAGTAGGTACACCCGTGGAGCGCCTGTTACAGCAGATGCGCGAAGCCGGGCTGTCTCAGACTACCCCGGAGCAGGCAGTGAGTGACGATGAAAAGCAGACTCTGTTGACGTTCCTCAAGAGCGCCCACGGTGACTCCGGCTCCGAGCCGCGCAAGATCACACTCAAGCGCAAGACGGTCAGCACCCTGAAGGTAGCGGGTAGCAAGACAGTCAATGTTGAAGTGCGCAAGAAGCGCACTTACGTCAAGCGTGAGCCGGCCGATCTGGAAGCTGAACGCCAGCGCGAGCTGGAAGAGCTGCGCGCCGCTGAGGAAGCACGCCAGAAGGCGGCTGAAGCGGAAGCACAGCGCGCCGCGGAAGAGGCTGCGAAGAAGGCTGCCGAGCAAAGCGCCAAGGCCGCGGAGCCCGTGGCCGCTGAAGAGCCTGCGCCGGCACCTGTTGCCGCAGAGCCCGCAGCGCCGATTGCGCCGGTGGTTGAGCCGGTTCCTTCACCGGCTGAGCAGCACAAGAAGAAAGAAGAGAGCCGTCGCAAGGCTCGCGAAGACGAAGAAGAACGTGGCCGCAAGCGCGCTGGCGGACACGGCAAGGATAAGGGGCGTCACGCGCCGCGTATCAACGACGAAGATGATGCCTCTCGTCGCCGCGGCGGCGGTGGCAAACTCAAGGCGAACAAGAAACGCAACCAGCACGGCTTCGAGAAGCCGACAGGACCGCTTGTGCGAGAAGTTGTAATTGGCGAGACCATCACCGTGGCCGAACTGGCCCAGAAGATGTCGGTGAAGGCTGCCGAGGTCATCAAGTACATGTTCAAGAACGGCAACATGGTGACCATCAATCAGGTGCTTGATCAGGATACGGCTACCATCCTCGCCGAGGATATGGGTCACAAGGTCAAGCAGATGAAGGAAAGCGCGCTGGAGGACAGTCTGGTCGAGTCCATGGCGCATGAAGGCGAAGAAATGAGCCGGGCACCCGTGGTTACCGTGATGGGTCACGTTGACCATGGTAAGACATCGCTGCTCGATTATATTCGCCGCGCCAAGGTGGCATCCGGTGAGGCTGGTGGTATTACCCAGCACATCGGCGCCTACCACGTGGAAACCGATCGCGGCATGGTGACCTTCCTGGACACCCCCGGTCACGCGGCGTTTACAGCCATGCGTGCCCGTGGTGCCAAGGCCACCGATATCGTGATTCTGGTTGTTGCGGCTGACGATGGTGTTATGCCGCAGACTGAAGAGGCCGTGGCGCATGCCAAGGCGGCAGGTGTGCCGGTCGTGGTGGCGGTGAACAAGATCGACAAGGAAGACGCTGATCCAGATCGCATCAAGAACGACCTGGCAGCCCGTGATGTCATCCCTGAAGAGTGGGGTGGCGACACCATGTTCGTACACGTATCGGCCAAGGTCGGTACCGGTGTTGAAGAGCTGCTCGAAGCTGTGTTGCTGCAAGCCGAGGTCCTGGAGTTGAAAGCTCAGCCTTCTGCACCGGGTCGTGGTGTGGTGGTTGAATCGCGCCTCGACAAGGGGCGTGGCCCGGTTGCTACCGTACTGGTACAAAACGGCACTCTGCGTCAGGGCGATATCGTCCTCGCCGGCGTCAACTATGGTCGCGTACGCGCCATGCTTGATGAGAACGGCAAGACCATCAAGGAAGCCGGTCCGTCGATTCCGGTCGAAATTCTAGGTCTGGACGGTACCCCGGATGCGGGTGACGAGCTGACCGTGGTGGCCGACGAGAAGAAAGCGCGTGAAATCGCTTTGTTCCGTCAGGGCAAGTTCCGCGAGATCAAGCTGGCGCGTCAGCAGTCGGCCAAGCTGGAAAACATGTTCGAGAACATGGGCCAGGACGAGAAGAAGACCCTCAACGTGGTCCTCAAGGCCGACGTGCGCGGTTCGCTGGAAGCGCTGCAGGCGTCGCTCACCGAACTGGGCAACGACGAAGTGCAGGTCAAGATCGTCTCCGGCGGCGTGGGTGGCATCACCGAAACCGACGCCAACCTGGCGCTGGCTTCGAACGCAGTGGTCTTTGGCTTCAACGTGCGTGCCGATGCGGCTGCGCGCAAGATCATCGAGAACGAAGGTCTGGATCTGCGCTATTACAGCGTGATCTACGAGATCATCGATGACGTCAAGAAAGCCCTGGGCGGTATGCTGGGCAGCGACGTACGTGAGCAGATCCTGGGTGTGGCCGAAGTGCGTGACGTGTTCCGTTCACCCAAGTTCGGCGCTATCGCCGGCTGTATGGTGATCGAGGGTACCGTGTACCGTAACCGTCCGATCCGGGTACTGCGTGAAGACGTCGTGATCTACGAAGGCGAGCTGGAATCGCTGCGTCGCTTCAAGGACGATGTTGCCGAAGTCCGCAACGGTATGGAATGTGGTATCGGCGTGAAGAACTACAATGACGTACGCAGCGGCGACCGCATCGAAGTGTTCGAGCGTGTACAGGTTCAGCGTAGTCTGTAACCCGTCAGCGCTGGCCAAGTCTGGCCAGCGCCTGAATTTCGCACCAAACTCCGGCCTGTTCAGCAGTCCGGAGTTTGTTGCTTGAGGTAGGTAATATGGCAAAAGAATACAGTCGTACCCAGCGGGTCGCCGATCAGATGCAGCGTGAACTGGCGCTGCTGATTCAGCGTGAAGTGCGTGATCCGCGTCTGGGCATGGTAACGGTGACAGCAGTAGAGGTCAGCCGTGACCTGTCCCATGCCAAGGTGTTCGTCACTCTGATGAACAAGGACAGCGCGGAAGACATTGCGTTGAACCTGGAGATTCTCAAGGATTCGGCAGGTTACCTGCGCATGTTGCTGGGCCGCTCGATGAAGCTGCGCAGCGTGCCTTCACTGCACTTTCACTACGATGAAAGCGTGCGCCGCGGCGCGCACCTGTCTTCCCTGATCGAGCGGGCCGTGGCGGAAGATAGCCAGCACTCCGACGATAAAGAGGACTGAAGCGTGGCGGGTGCCAAGAAACAACGCCGCGCGATTGACGGCATTCTGATCTTCGACAAGCCACTTGGTATGAGCTCCAACCAGGCACTACAGAAGGTGCGCTGGTTGTTCAACGCCAACAAGGGCGGTCACACCGGCAGCCTGGATCCTCTGGCTAGTGGCGTGTTGCCGCTGTGTCTGGGTGAGGCCACCAAGTTCTCGCAGTACCTGCTGGATGCCGACAAGGCCTACATCACCGAGGCGCGGTTGGGCATGACCACCACCACGGGTGATGCCGAGGGTGATGTACTGGAAATCAAACCGGTCGATATCAGTCTTGAACAGGTGCAGGCCCGTTTGCCGCAGTTTACCGGCGACATCGAGCAGGTGCCGCCCATGTATTCGGCACTGAAGCACGAGGGACAGCCGCTCTACAAGCTGGCTCGGGCGGGTGAGACCGTTGAGCGCAAGGCGCGTGCAGTGACCATCTCGCAGCTGACTATCCTCGGCCTGGAAGGTGACCGTTTGCAGCTGGAAGTACACTGCAGTAAAGGCACCTACATACGCACCCTGGTCGAAGACCTGGGCGCTGCGCTGGGCTGTGGCGCGCACGTTGCTTCGTTGCGCCGCAGCATTGCCGGCCCCTTTGACCTGAGCCAGTCGGTCACGCTCGAGGCGCTGGAAGCGCTGCATGCCGAAGGTGGGCCGGAGGCGCTGGATCACCTGTTGCTGCCGATGGATAGCGGGCTGGAAGATTGGCCCGTGCTGGAGCTGACCGAGCAGACCGCCTATTACCTGAATCACGGCCAGGCGGTGCGGGTGCCGGGCAGCCCGGCCTTCGGCAAGGTGCGCCTGAAGGATGCCGAAGGGCGCTTTCTCGGCATCGGTGAGATGACTGAAGATGCCAGGGTGGCGCCCAAGCGTTTATTGCGCTTCAATGCATGATATTTTTCAGCATCTGCCCTAGCGGATGCGTTGCAGAATCAAGGTTGCAGCCCTCCTGGCGGGGCCTGCGATCCATAAGTTGACCCGATAGCGGGTCACCACGAGGGTGGCTGTCAACAGGCGCGGTCATACCTCGATTTAAAACACGGGACACTGGTCCCGGCCTGTTACCTCAGAGGAAATACAAGATGTCACTGAGTGTTGAAGAAAAAGCTGCAATCGTTGGCGAGTACAAGCGCGCCGAAGGCGATACCGGTTCTCCTGAAGTTCAGGTAGCTCTGTTGACTGCAAATATCAACAAGCTGCAGGGCCACTTCAAGGACAACAAGAAGGATCACCATTCACGTCGCGGTCTGATTCGCATGGTTAACCAGCGTCGCAAGCTGCTGGACTATCTGAAGTCGAAAGACCTGTCTCGTTACAGCGCTTTGATCAGCAGTCTGGGTCTGCGTCGCTAAGACCAGCCCCGTTTGGACATGGTCGGGTCCGAATCCCGACCATGCCCAGAGTTTCCCCCAAAGGCAAAAAAGAGAGAGAAGACACCGTGAAACCGGTCATCAAGCAATTCAAACTAGGCAACAGCACTGTCACTATGGAAACGGGCCGTATTGCCCGCCAGGCGACAGGTGCCGTTCTGGTCAGCATCGATAACGCTGTCAGCGTTCTGGTCACGGTCGTGGCCGCCAAGCAGCCCGAAGCGGGGCGTGATTTCTTCCCTCTGTCTGTGCATTACATCGAGAAGACCTACGCAGCCGGTCGTATTCCCGGTGGCTTCTTCAAGCGCGAAGGTCGTCCTTCCGAGAAAGAGACCCTGACCTCGCGTCTGATCGACCGTCCGATCCGTCCGCTGTTTGCCGATGGCTTCATGAATGAAGTTCAGGTCGTTTGTACCGTTGTGTCTACTGACAAGACTACCGATCCCGATATGGCTGCCATGCTGGGTACTTCCGCCGCTCTGGCCATTTCCGGTGCGCCCTTCAATGGCCCCATCGGCTGTGCCCGCGTCGCCTTTGATGACGAGAAGGGTTATGTACTCAACCCCAACTACGAGCAACTGAAAGGCTCGCGTCTGGACATGGTGGTCGCCGGTACCGAAGACGCCGTACTGATGGTTGAATCCGAAGCGCAGGAACTGACCGAAGACCAGATGCTGGGCGCCGTACTTTTCGCCCACATGGAATTCCAGCCTGCTATCCAGGCGATCAAGGAGCTGGCTGCCGAAGCCGGCAAGCCTCGCTGGGACTGGCAGCCAGAGCCGGAAAACACCGCGCTGCTGGACGCCATCAAGAGCCAGTTTGGTGCCGGTATTGCCGAAGGCTACACCACCACCGACAAGCAGGCGCGTTACAACCGCCTGGGCGAGCTGCGTGACGCTGCCATCGCGGCGCTGGCCGGTGAAGAGGAAGGCAAGTTCTCCGCCGGTGAGGTGAAGGACGGCTTCAAGGAAATCGAATACCGCACTGTGCGCCAGAGCATCGTCGATGGTAATCCGCGTATCGACGGTCGTGACACCAAGACCGTGCGCCCGCTGAACATCGAAGTGGGCGTGCTGGACCGCACTCACGGTTCTGCGCTGTTCACGCGTGGTGAAACCCAGGCGCTGGTGGTCACCACTCTGGGTACCGCGCGCGACTCTCAGTTGCTTGATCAGCTGGAAGGCGAGCGTAAAGAGCCCTTCATGTTCCACTACAACTTCCCTCCCTATTCGGTAGGCGAGTGTGGTCGCATGGGCGGTACTGGTCGTCGTGAGATCGGCCACGGTCGTCTGGCGCGTCGCGGTATTCAGGCGGTTATGCCTGATATGGAGCAATTCCCTTATTCCATCCGTGTGGTCTCTGAAATCACCGAGTCCAACGGCTCCAGCTCCATGGCGTCCGTGTGTGGTGCTTCTTTGGCGCTGATGGATGCGGGTGTGCCGATGAAGGCCCCGGTAGCCGGTATCGCCATGGGTCTGGTCAAGGAAGGCGACAAGTTTGCGGTTCTGACCGACATCCTGGGTGACGAAGATCACCTCGGCGACATGGACTTCAAGGTAGCCGGTACCGAGAAGGGTGTTACGGCGCTGCAGATGGATATCAAGATCAACGGTATCACCGAAGAAATCATGGAAATCGCCCTGCATCAGGCCCACGATGCGCGTCTGAGCATCCTCAAGCAGATGAACGAAGTGCTGCCGGCCTCGCGCAAGGAAATCTCTTCCAACGCGCCGACCATGATCAGCATGAAGATCGATTCCGACAAGATCCGCGATGTGATTGGTAAGGGTGGCGCGACCATTCGCAGCATCTGCGACGAGACCGGCGCTTCCATCGACATTACCGACGACGGCACCGTCAAGATCTTCGCTGCCAGCAAGGAAGCCGCAGACGCCGCCAAGGCGCGCGTTGACGGCATCACTGCTGAAGCCGAGATTGGCAAGGTCTACACCGGTAAGGTTGAGCGCATCGTCGACTTCGGCGCTTTCGTCAACATCCTGCCCGGCAAGGATGGTCTGGTGCACATTTCTCAGATCGCCAACGAGCGCATCGAGAAAGTGACCGACGTGCTGCAGGAAGGCCAGGAAGTCAAAGTCCTGGTATTGGACGTGGATAATCGCGGTCGCATCAAGCTGTCGATGAAAGACGTTGAGTCTGCCGAGGCTAGCGGCGTATAAACGCAGCGGTTCGGTAACAGCAAAAACCTGGCTTTCGCCGGGTTTTTGCTTTCTGGGCAAGAGCAAGGTCTGTCGATGGCAGGCCTTGCTTGCTGCAGGGTGTTGCGTTTAGCTGCCCTTCATCCCCTTGGCGATGCGATCGCCGATATCCTGGTCAATCTTGCGCCAGTACTCCAGCGCACGCGACAGTACCGGCTCCTGCACACCATCGCTCAGATGGCCCACAACGTTGTTCACCAGACGCTCGCGTGCCGCATCGTCGAACACCTCGCGCACCATGGTCCCCGCTTGACCGAAGTCGTCATCCTCGGCGTGGAGGGTGTAGGCCTTGCGTACCATATCGCCACTGGTGCTCCAGACATCGACGGGCGGGTTCAGCGATGGATCGGCTGCCGGACCGCCCTTGGAATTGGGGGCGTAAACCGGGTCGGTGACGTTGTCCATGCGCATCGCACCGTCCTTGCTGTAACTGTGCACTGGCGACTGCGGACGATTCACTGGAATCTGTTTGTAGTTCACCCCAAGGCGAGCGCGGTGTGCATCGGCGTAGGAGAATACGCGACCAAGCAACATCTTGTCGGGGCTGACGCCAATGCCCGGCACCAGGTTGTTGGGCTCGAAAGCGGCCTGTTCGATTTCGGTGTGGTAGTCGGTGGGGTTGCGATCCAGCGTGAGCTTGCCGACCGGGATCAGCGGGTAGTCGCCATGCGGCCAGACCTTGGTCAGGTCGAAGGGGTTGAAGCGATAGTTCTCAGCGTCGGCGAACGGCATGATCTGCACGTGCAACGTCCAGCTGGGGTGCTCGCCCTTTTTCAGCGCTTCATAGAGGTCGCGGGTATGGTAGTCGGCGTCTTCCCCGGCCAGCTTGTCGGCTTCTGCCTGGGTCAGGCATTCAATGCCCTGATCGGTCTTGAAGTGGTACTTGACCCAAAACTTCTCGCCCTGGGCGTTAACCCACATGTAGGTGTGGCTGCTGTAGCCGTTCATGTGACGCCAGGTTTTGGGTATACCGCGGTCGCCCATCAACCAGGTCACCTGATGCGCCGATTCCGGAGAAAGCGTCCAGAAATCCCATTGCATGTCGTGATCGCGCAGGTTGGTATCGGCGCGGCGTTTTTGCGAACGAATAAAGTGCTGGAACTTCATCGGATCGCGTACAAAGAATACGGGAGTATTGTTACCCACCATGTCGTAGTTGCCCTCGGTGGTGTAGAACTTTACCGCAAAGCCACGTGGGTCACGCCAGGTATCGGGGCTGCCGCGCTCACCCGCGACGGTGGAAAAACGCATTAGCACATCGGTTTTGGTCCCTGGCTGGAAGACGGCTGCCTTGGTGTACGCGCTGATATCGTGGGTTACCTGAAAGTGACCAAAACCTCCGCCGCCCTTGGCGTGAGGTTGGCGTTCGGGGATACGTTCGCGGTTGAACTGAGCCATCTGCTCGATCAGGTAATGGTCGTGCAGCAGAATCGGCCCGTTCGGGCCAACGGTGAGGGAGTGCTCATCACTGGATACCGGTATTCCGGCGTCGGTGGTGGTCGGTTTTACCTTGTTATCGGTCATCATCAGGTCTCCATTGTCGTTGTGGCGGCGTGCGGGCCGCAGGCAGGGTTTGCTCGTGGCCTCTGCAGCGACCGGCAAGCATCAGTTGCGCGGAGGTGCGCGAGAACGTGCAGGTACTTCCTTATTGGATGAGTCTGGTAAGGATAGTTCAGTGCTCATGTGTTGGTTAGGCTGCTCTGATTGAGTTTCCCTATCAGAGCGATTGATAATCTGCACCCATCAACGTGGCGGGCTGATCACAGGTATGTGGTTTTAGCGGCCAGGCTATTGGATTAACATGCAAGCGGTCCGCCGGTTCGGCGCGCGCATTTCCTGCGAGCAGGCTGAATTGAAAGTACAGAGCATGGAGCAACTACGCAGCGTGTTGGGTGAGCCTCACCCGCTCACGGCGAGCAAGATTTACGATCACCTGAACCCGAGCATGTGTGAGTTTATTGCGCAGTCGCCGCTATTGATGATGTCGAGCGTCGACGACAATGGCTTTCCCACGGTTTCACCCAAGGGCGACGACCCTGGCTTCGTGATGGTCGACGATGATCTGCAGCTGCTGATCCCTGAGCGCAAGGGCAACAAGATGGCGCTCTCCTTTGCGAATATCCTTGCCGGTTCGCGTTTGGGCTTGCTCTTTCTGGTGCCGGGTGTGAGCGAGGTGCTGCGGGTGCAGGGCGAGGCGGAGATCCTGATTGATCCAGCGTTGAATGCGCGACTGTCGTCAAAAGGGCGCGAAGCGCTACTGGTTACGCGCTTGCGCGTAAGCGAGGCCTATTTCCATTGTGGCAAGGCGTTACTGCGCAGCCGGTTGTGGGCCGAGGATCTGCAGCATTCTGGTCTGAGAATTTCATTTGGTGAACAGATTGCCGGCAATACAAGTTTGCGCGATAGCGAGGTACCGGCGTTTGATGCGGCCGTTCAGCAGCGCTACGACGTCGACGTATAGGGCGTTCGTTAAACCAATAAGCAGAGACGGTTCAAACCGTTCAGCCAGCAAGATGCCCGTGCAAGGCCTGACCGATCAATAAGGTCAGTATAAGGAAGAATAAGTTGACGATGAATTTGACACTGTTGGGCCAACTGGTCGCCTTTGTGTATATACCGCTTTGTGTGTTGCTGCCAGCGGTAGTGGGCTATTGGCTAGCGAGGGGTAAGTTTCGACGCCCAGGCCTTTTGGCGGCGAGCTGTTTGCTGCTGGGGCTGGTTTTCCCGCTGAACATTGTGTTGCTGCTGTTGGCCTGGTTCAAGGCGCCAGACCCGACTGTTTCAGCACGCTGACGCCAGCCCAGCCCTGCCTATAGAGGCAGGGCTGGAGGAGTGTCAGGCCGGTTTTTCCTCGTCCGTGACGGACTCTTCTTTCTCACTTTTCGCGACGCCGGCGGCGCTGGAAGTGGTGCTGCTCTGGCTGCTGCCTTGCAGGTTGTTCACGCGCTCCTTGCTGTCATCGGCCTGAGCAATCGGGCTGGAGGCCAGAAAGGATGCAACTATCAATGCAGAAAGATTTCTCATGGTGCTCTCCTAAGGTGTAAAGCAACCCCCTGGTAACACTGGACACAGGCTTGAAATATTATGAAACTGTTTCCTTTGCATATGATTCGCATGGAGCGGGTTTCGCTTCTCAAGCCGCGTTTAATGAGGGGCTGATGTCCACTATAGGCAGCGTCAAAGTGTCGCAGTAGCACTCTGTTTTGCTACACAGAGTTTCACTATTGGAAACAAAGTGCCTGAGCCGCCATCAACTGCTGGTGTGTTCGCGGCCGGCGACGGCGTGTTGCTCTTGCTGTGAGCTATCAACGTTGCTGGTTTGGCTGCTCACGCGTTCGAGCATCTGGTTGTAACGATCACTGCCATCTTCTGCCTGTGCGAGGGGGGTGGCAGCGACAAAGGACGCGATGATCAAAGCGGATAAGTTTCTCATGATGTTCTCCTGTTGGGTGAAAGGCGGATCAGAGCAGCTGGTCTCAATCTACTGTTTCCAATAAGCCTTGACTGGGTGCGGAGTGAGTTTCTCTCGCAGGCTTATTTAATCGGCCTTTGGTTGTTATTTTATTTGTTCAATTCAGGTTTCTGTAGGCTAGTATTTCCCTACTCATCGTTTCTTGATGGGAAACAAAAGGAGGTGTAATGCAGGACTTGAATGATCTGATCTGCTTCGCCCGGGTGGTTAGGTTTGGTGGCTTCGCCGCCGCAGAGCGGGCCACCGGTGAACGTAAATCCAAGCTCAGCAAGCGTGTTACCCGGTTGGAGCAGTATTTCGGCACGCGTTTGATTGAGCGCTCTACCCGCAGTTTCCGGGTGACCGATATGGGCCGCGAGGTGTATCGCCAGTGCGAAGCAATCGTCGACCGCCTGGAGGCGACAGAAGCGTTGGCAATGACCGCCAAGGACGAGGTGCGCGGTACGGTGCGAGTGAGCTGTTCTTCCGGGATGATGGAGTATCTCGGTCGCGATGCCCTGGTAGACTTCATGCGACGTTATCCCCAGGTGCGGTTGCAATTGCTACTGTCCAGCCAGCGGGTCGACTTGATCAACGAACGCATAGATGTCGCCTTTCGGGTCGCCACACGTTTTGATACCGACCAGTCACTGGCCATGCGCTCACTCGGAGTAAGCGCGCGCATTCTGGTTGCCAGTCCGGAGCTGTTGGCCGCGCAGGGCGGCGAGCCGCTGCAGCTCGAGCAGTTGGCGGCGTTTCCGACCCTGTCGGTGGGCGAGTTGCTGGAGCGTGACCGCTGGGAGTTTGCCAACGACAGTGGTGAAACCGGCGCCCACGCGCACGTGCCGCATTTCAGCTGTGGCGACATGCAGTTGTTGTGTGAGTCGGCAGTTGCCGGCATGGGCGTGGTGCTGCTGCCGGAGCACGTCTGTGGGCCGGAATTGAAGCGTGGCAGGCTGGTGCACATTTTGCCGGAATGGCACGCGGTGGAGGGCAATATCCATATGGTATTCACCACGCCCAAAGGTATGCTGCCGCCAGTGCGGGCCTTTATCGACCACTGCGTCGAGGTGTTTGCCGAGCGGCGCTGACGCCTATTAAAGCGCTGGCTGGCAGCAGCTAAGGTTGGCGCAAGTGAGCTGGCACGCCAGCGTAACGAAACCACTAAGCTGAACGGGAGCACACGCATGCAAGCAACACTACCCTGGTTGCGCTGTACATTGCGCTATATGGGCGTTTATCTGCTTGTGGCATTGGTCATTGGCGCCGTTCAGGTGTTTTTCGACCTGAATCTGGGTAGTGGCGCCACAGCCGCTACCTTTGCGGCGGCGACTATTTATGCCGCTACCTGGGTAGTCCGCGAGCGGCAACAGGCGCTCAGTGGCGGCGAGGCCTTGGTGTTGTCGCTCTGCGCCATGCTAGCGACCCTGACCTTCGCAGGTTTGGTGGTTGGCGGTTTACTGCTGGCGTTCATGGAGCAGGTGCGTGAATTCATGGCGCTACTCGATCCCGACACACTGCACTATGTTGCGCAGTTGCTTGCGGCTTACCTGATATTGCTGTTGCTACTGCAATGGGCGCTGTATTACGGATTTGCGCGTCTGCAGTACCGTGCTTTGCGCAAGCAGCAGGCCGCCATATCCAAAGGAGAAAATGCATGAACTGGCTGCACGAAGTGGAGTTACACACCGAGCTGGTGCAGCTGCGACCCTTGCGGGCAGCGGACAAGCCGGCGCTGCTTGACGCCGCATCCGACGGACGGCTCTGGGAGCTGTGGTACACCCAGGTTCCCGGTGTCGACACCCTGGATGCCTACGTCGATTATGCACTCAGCGAGCAGGCGGCGGGCCGGGCCCTGGCGTTTGCCGTGATAGAGAAATCCAGCGGCGATGTAATAGGCACAACACGCTATTGCAACGCCGACACGGCCAACCGCCGTCTGGAGATCGGCTACACCTGGTACGCCAGCCGGGTGCAGCGCAGCGCCATCAACACCCAGTGCAAACTGGCTTTGTTGCAGCATGCCTTTGAACAATTGGGCGCAATCGCCGTCGAGTTACGCACCCATTGGCACAACCAGGCCTCGCGCGCCGCTATTGCCCGGCTGGGCGCCAAGCAGGACGGCGTACTGCGCAACCATCGGCTGGAGCCGGACGGCGCGCGCCGCGATACCGTGGTGTTCTCCATCCTTGATAGTGAGTGGCCCTCAGTGCGCAAGTCGTTGCAGTTCAAGCTGGATCGCCGCGCCGCTGATTAATCGGCCGCTACCGCGTCCTGCTGCTTGACCACCTTGTGCTGGTCTTCGCTGCTGCCGAGTTTCCAGTAGCTTGAAATATACAGATCGCCACGCTCCACCTGGCGCTCCTCACGGAAGTAGCGGCGCAGCACGCGCATGCCACTGAATTCGCAGGCGGCCCAGACACTGGGTCGGCCTTCCAGCCAGGGCAGTGTCTGTAAACGTTCAACCAGCAGGTCAGACTGTTCACCCGGATGCGGGTTGACCAGCCAGATCAGTTCGACATTGGCCGGTACCTTGAGCGGCTGAATATCGGCCTCACTGATAACCTCCAGTACCGCGTAACCGCGCGCCTGATCGGGCAGTTGCTCCAGGTTGACGCTGATGGCCGGCAGGGCTGTCATGTCGCCGGCAATCAGATACCAGTCGGCTTCCGGGTTCAGCGGCTTCTTGGGGCCTGGGCCGCCAATCAGGATGCTGTCGCCCGGCTGCGCGTGCTGCGCCCAGGTCGCAGCGGGGCCACCGTCGTGGTGCAGGACAAAGTCGACGTCCATTTCCAGCTCACGCTGATGGCGAACGGTGTAAGTGCGTACGATGCCTTTGTCTTCGCCTTGCGGCGGGAACATCAGTTTGATGTAAGCGCCGTCCTGTTCGGCGGGAAAGGTGCTCATACCGTTGCCGCCCAGGGTCACGCGCAGCATGTTGGGGGTGACAGCGGCGCTGCGGATTACTTGCAGCAGACGGGGTTCGGGTCGTTTCATGCGGATACCTCCAGCACAGTCAGTGGTCGGACGCGGGCGCGTCCAGATTGTCTGTCATGCGCCCGGCCAGGCGTATGAACAGGGCCACCTCATCGGCATTCATCTCACGGGTCATGCGTGCCAGAGTCTGCTGCTCCAGCTGTTTTATACGCTGCATCATCGCCATGCCGGCGGCACTGGGTTCGAGCAGTTGGCTGCGGCGGTCGGCGGGGTTGTCGCGTTTCGAGATCAAGCCGCTGGTCAATAGTTCATTCAGTACGCGGGTGATTTGCGCCTTGTCGCGGCGCAGGCGCTGGGCTATTCGCTGTGCGTTGCAGTCAGGCAAATGGCTCACTGCCTTCAGTACGCGTACGTGGGTCACCGGCAATGGCACCTCGGCCTCGCGAATGGCGCTGGCCATGGCCGAACGGTAAGCATGGGTAACCCGTTGCAGGGCTTCATTGAGGGCGGTGGCTGGTATGATTGGAGCGGCGCTTTATGTTGACAGTGTCAACCTTATGCTTAATGGTTGACACTGTCAATCAAGTTGCCGCGCCAGAGGTTATCATCAGGCGGGTTGATAGCCGCCTACCTCGGGTGCGAAGCCCACACCAAAGCGATTCCAGGCATTGATGGCGGCGATGGCCAAAGTCAGGTCGCTGAGTTCACGGTCGCTGAAGCAGGCGCGTACCTGCTCGAATAGCGCCTCGGTCACCCGATTATCCGTGAGCTGGGTCAAGGCCTCGGTCCAGCTCAGTGCTGCGCGCTCGCGAGCATCGAAGAAGGGTGTCTCGCGCCAGGCATTGAGCGCGTAAATGCGTTGTTCGGTCTCGCCGACGGCGCGAGCGTCCTTGGTGTGCATGTCCAGGCAATAAGCGCAATGGTTGAGCTGCGAGGCGCGGATCTTGACCAGTTCAAGCAGCCGCTTGGGCAGTTTGTCGTCGCCCACCGCGTCCTTGTTCAAATAGCCCTCCAAGCCCAGCATGGCGCGGGCGACGCCGGGTGCCGCGGTAAAATAATCGACTCGCATGGTGTTGCTCCTTCAGTTGAATGAGAGCCCAAACTAGCCGCGCTGGCGCCGGCGGTATTGTAGATTTTCGACATGCGCCGCACGGCGCTTTGCTATGCTGCTGGCATGACTTCGACCCTGGCTCAGTTCCCGCAGCAGGCTGCCTGGCAACGCAATCTGGCGCCCTTTGGTTACCGGCAGATATTGCCGGTGCGGGCGCTGGTGCCCTATGTGCAGCATTACTGGGAACTGGCGCTGCCCGCCGCGCAGCAGTCGCCGCACAGCGAGCTGTTGCACCCCGATGGCGGCAGCTCGCTGCTGTTTCAGTTGGCGGGGGCGCTGAATATCAACGGGGTCCGCGCGCACCAGGGCGTGCTGTTCAGTCCGACCGCGGCGCACTCCGCGCAGCTCTCCCTGGCGGCGGGAGTGCAGGTGTTCGCTGTGCGCTTTCGTCCCGGTATGGGAGCCGCGTTCTGGCGCTGCGCGACCAGTGAGTTCGCCGGTGAGGTGTTGGGGCTGGACGGCGCGCATTACCTGCGCTTTGACTTGCCAGCCGTGACTGAACAGCTGCAGGCGGCGCCGGATCTGCCCAGTCGCGTCGCCTTGCTGGAAGCCGCGTTGTGCGGTGCCCTGGCCGGGAGCGCCGGTATAGCCAGTGCGTTACCGCAAACGCTTGCCCTTTTAAGCGCGTCGCGCGGGCAACAGCCACTCACTCAGATAGTGGCGCAGAGCGGTTTGGGGCAACGTCAGCTGGAGCGATTGTGCAATCGTTATCTGGGCCTCACGGCCAAGCAGTTCAGTCGCTTGCACCGGGTGGCCTACAGCCGCGAGTTACTCAAGCAAGTGCAGCCCGAACCGCTGGCTGATGTGGCCTATGGGGCGGGCTACAGCGATCAGGCGCACTTCAGTCACGACTTCAAGTCAGTCGTGGGGCTCACGCCCGGACAGTATCTGCGCCGGGTGCGGGCGCGCTATCACCCTGCAGAGCAGGCCGATGCCGCGATTATTCATCGGGCTTGAGTTGCCCCGAATGCAGGCAGAGGCCTTGGCTGCATTGGCCGTGCCCGGTGGCGGCTTGCGCTGGCAAAGCACCGCGCAACTGCACCTGACCCTGCGTTTTCTCGGCGAGCTGAGCGCTGCGCAAACCAACGGAGTGCAACAGGCATTGGCGGCCTTGCGCTGGGACGGCCTCCGATTGCAGATAAATGGGGTGGGTTATTTCGGCTCGCCCACTTGGCCCAGCATTCTCTGGGCTGGCCTTGCCGATACCGCTGCGCTGCAAAGGTTGCGCGACAGACTTGATGCCCGGCTGGCCACTGAGTTGGCGCCCGACCCGCAGCGGTTTGTACCGCACGTCACGCTGGCACGCTGCGGCAGCGGAGCCGGTAGCCCGGCCGAATTCCTGGCCCGCCACCGTCAGCTGCAGTTGCCCGCCTGGGAGGTCACGGAGCTGTGTCTGTTCACCAGTGAGGCAAGCGAAACCGGCTCGCGCTATCGAGTACTCGCTCGCTATCCATGCGTCTTGCCTTGGGGAGATACCGATTGTGCTACCGCTGATCAAACGCCTGGAGCCGGGCGCTGAATACTACTTTGAAGAAGGTTGTTTTATCACCGAGCTGTCCAACAGCGAGCAGGACCCAGCTGTCTCGGTGGCCCGTGCGCGGGTGCCGGTGGGCGGAACCACCCGCTGGCATGCGCTCAGAGGGGTGGTGGAGCGTTATCTGATCGAGACCGGGCAGGGCGAAGTGGAACTCGGGGAGCTGCTACCGCAAAAGGTATCGCCGGGCGACATGGTGTTGATCCCTGCCGGTTGTGCCCAGCGCATTCGCAACATCGGCTCGGAGCCGCTGGTGTTTCTGGCGATCTGCTCACCGCGTTTCCAGCCGGACTGCTATCAGGACCTGGAGGCCGAGGCTGGCTGATCGACCGAGGCGATTTCGGCTGCGGTAAGGGCGCGATACTGGCCCGGTAGCAATGCCTGATCTAGCACTATGTCGCCCATACTCTCGCGGTGCAGCGCCGCCACTTGATTCCCCACCGCGTGAAACATCCGCTTGATCTGGTGATAGCGCCCTTCATAGATGGTTAATCGGGCCTCGCAGGGGCCCAGTTGCTGCAGTTGAGCAGGTGAGGTGGTGAGCTGTTCGGTGGTCATGTAGATACCTACGGCAAAGCGCTCGGCGGTCTCGGCGCTGATCGGCCGCAGGGTGGTGACGTAGTAGGTCTTGGGTAGTTTGATGCCCGGCTCAGTCAGGCGCCGTGACCACAAACCATCGTTGGTCAGGATCAGCAGGCCGGAGCTACCTCGATCCAGTCGGCCGCCGATGTGCAGTTGCTCGCCCAGGGCCGCCGGCAGCAGCTCCATCACCGTGGGGTGCTGCGGGTCGCGGGTGGCGCTGAGATAGCCTATCGGCTTGTGCAGCATCAGAAAGTGAGCCTCGCGGGCCTGCAGCAGCTCGCCGTCCAGGCTGATGGCCACAAACTGGTCGACCTCATGCCGCGGGTCATGGGTGACCCGGCCGGCAACCTGCACGCGGCCGCTGGCAATCAGCAGGCGCGCGGCTTGCCGACTGTGTGCGGTGCGGTTGCTGATGAAGCGATCGAGTTTCATTGCCGGCGATTATACCCGCGGTGCCAAGGCGGCGGGTCAGTCGTCGCCTCGCCGCCATTCCGGCGGTCGCCACAGATGCTGCAGGCGCTGACGCAGTGGACCTGGTTTGCGTATGTCCCGCGCCAGGTCACGGTACTCGTGCAGCCAGTGCATCCACAGGCGGTTATTGTGCTGCGGCGGGCGGGTAATGCCGTACTCGATGGGCTGGTCCGCCCGTTCGCAGGTAAAGGTGCCAAACAGCCGGTCGAAGACAATGAACACACCGCCGTAGTTGGTATCCACGTAATCGGGGTTGCGCGCGTGATGCACGCGGTGGTGATTGGGTGTGTTGAACACGAACTCGATGGCCGGGTGCAAGCGTCCGACGAGAGTGGTGTGGATAAAAAACTGATAGACCAGCGAGAGGGCGTAGCACACGCCGATCCATACCGGATTGAAACCGATCAGCGCCAGCGGGACGTAAAACAGCCAGCCGCCATTGAAGATGTTGGTCGCATTCTGCCGCATGGCAGTCGAGAAGTTCATCCGCTCCGATGAGTGGTGAGTGACGTGTGCAGCCCATAGCCAGCGCACCCGGTGCGATGAGCGGTGCATCCAGTAAAAGCAGAAGTCGGTCAGCAGCCAGAGCAGCGCCGCCGTGAACAGATTCAGCGGGATATCCAGCAGCCGATGGTGATAGGCAAAGGCATACACCGGGAAGGCGATCAGCCCGGCAAACAGCAGCTCGGTGGTCTGATAGCCGGCACCCAGGGCGAAGTTGCGCAGCGCCTCGCGCCCCTCTACCAGGGCGGGATCGTGGCGGATCTTCAGGTATTCCCAGGCAAATACGCCGATAAACACCGGGGTAGCCAGCATGAACACCAATTGGCGCTCATCCAGGGCCAGCCAGCCCAGCCCGCTATCGGCCAGTACCTGTTGCAACATGTCAAACAAGCTCATCGCGGCGCCTCGCAAGCATCGATGTATTTTTATCCACTCAGCATGCGCTGCTGAAAAGCGGCTATATTGACTTGATACGCCGTAGTTTTGACTTTAAGTGCCAATCAGGGAGGTGCAATGGCGACGCCGCTACGGGTAACCGGCGCCTGGGTACAACTGCTGACCGATTGGCTCGACAGCCAACAGCTGCCAGCCCCAGGGCTGCGGCTGTTGCTCGACAGCCGTGCGCCTGCCGATCTGGTGCCCATGCCGCTGTGGCAATCCATGCTGGAACAAGCGGTAGCCTTGGCGCCAGCGCGGTCGCTGGCCGCGCTGCAGGTAGGCGCGCAGATACAGCCGCGGCATGTCGGTGTGCTGGGTTATCTGCTGCTGGCGTGCCACGATCTGGCGCAGGGGATGGCCGCGTACCAGCGCTATGAGCGCTTGTTTTACGGTGAGGACCTGGTGCAGGTCGGCCTGAACGCAGATGAGGTGAGTCTGTGCTGGCCCGCCGAGGCGTCGACCGGTGAACTGGCAGATACCGTTGCCATTGCGGCGTTACTGAGCCTATTGCAGCGGCTGCTGGCGGCGTCATTGCGGCCCTGTCGGGTGAGTTTCGCCTTTGCCGCGCCGGCCGAGGCGCACGCCTATGAGGCGTTCTTCGGTTGTCCGGTCAGGTTTTCTGCCGGCACTACGCAAGTGGATTTCCCGATTGAGGTATTGGCGCTGCGTTTACCGCGCAGCGATCCCGGTGTGCAGCAGATGCTGGACCGCCAGGCGCAGGCGCTGCTGTTGGCGCTACCAGCCTCGGATGCCTTCGCCCGCGCCTTGCAGCAATGCATGCTGCGGCTGCTGCCGGAGGGAACGCTGAGCCTGAACCGGGTGGCCGCGGAGCTGCACCTGTCAGTGCGCAGCCTGCAACGCCGGCTGGAGGCGCGCGGGGACACCTGGAGCGGCCTGGTAGATGGCTTGCGCCAGCAATTGGCGCAGCAGTACCTGGCCGATCCGGCGCTGCTGCTCAGCGACATCGCGCTGCTACTGGGATTCTCCGAGCAAAGCGCATTCAATCGTGCCTTCCGGCGCTGGAACGGCGATACGCCAGCGCGTGCGCGTCGGCGTCTGTTGCTGCACAGCTGATTCGGTTTACAGTGTCGGCATAACCAACAAGGAATCACCATGTACAGTCTCGCGTCGTTCGTCACCCTGCTGGTCGCTTTGCTGCATGCCTACTTTCTGCTGCTGGAAATGTTCTTCTGGGACAAGCCGCTGGGGCTCAAGGCGTTCGGGCAAACGCCCGAGAGCGCCGCCGCGACCAAGGTCATGGCGATCAATCAGGGGCTGTACAACGGCTTTCTTGCCGCCGGCCTGATCTGGGGCGTGGCGTTGGGTCCGGCTGGTGATGGTATCAAGCTGTTCTGTCTTGGTTGCGTGCTGCTTGCCGGGATCGTCGGTGCGCTTACCGCCAGCCGCAAGATTCTCTACGTGCAGGCCGCGCCCGCCGCGCTGGCCTTGTTGCTGTTATGCCTGGCTTGAACCTGGCGCGCCAGTCTGCACTAGACTGGACGCAGGATAGGCCGCCGCGACGTCGCGCTTGAATGCAAACATACCTTCGCCCCCTGTTGCGCACCCTGCTGCTGATACTGCTGTTGGGCGCGCTGCTGATCGAACTGCTGCTCTGGCAGATCGGCGTCTCTGCGCGCAGCCAAAGCTCGCAGGAGCTGCTGCTGCGCGGCGCAGAGGTGCGCAGCGCACTTGAAACCCGCCTGCGCGACGGCATTTATCTCAGCCGCGGTCTGGTGTCCTTTCTGCAAAGTCAGCGTGGCTTGCAAGAGCCCGAGAAGGTTGAAGCCTGGCTGGCCAGCATGAACCAGGAAGTCGACTACCTGATCAATATCGGCATAGCGCCGGACAACCGCATCGCCTTGATTTTCCCGCGCGAGGGCAACGAGGCGGCGCTGGGACTGTATTACCCCGATGTACCTAAACAGTGGGCCACGGTGCAGCAGATCATGCGTAGCCAGCAACCGGCGCTGGCTGGGCCGCTGCCACTGGTACAGGGCGGCATGGGCCTGATTTATCGTACGCCGGTTTATATGGACGGCGCGTACTGGGGGCTGGTCAGTACGGTAATGGATGCGCCTGCGCTACTGGGCATGGTGGATAGCGAGCCGCGCTGGCAAGATCTTAATCTGCAGCTGCAGCGCCTTGAGGGTGAGCAGTACACCCGCTTCTGGGGCGCTGACCTGCAACCAGGGCGTATGCAGCAGGCCATGCTCATTCCGCTGCCCGGGGTGACCTGGCGGTTGGTGCTGCAGCAGCGCGGTGAAGACGCGCAGTTGCTGCTCTACCGTCTGGGCCTATATGCGGCGTTATTGCTGCTGTTGTTGGCGGTTGGCTATCTGCGCGCCAGCAAGCTGCGCCAGCAGCGCGAGCATGAGGCGCTGCGCGCCGAGACAGAGCGGATAAAGAACGAATTCATCTCCACGATCAATCACGAGCTGCGCACGCCGCTGACCAGTATTCTCGGCACGCTGGGGCTGTTGCAAGGTGGCGCGGTTGGCACCTTGCCGACAGAGGCCCAGCGCATGGTGGCGCTGGCCAGGCGCAACGCCGACCATCTGCTCAAGCTGATCAGCGATCTGCTGGATATCGACAAGATTATCGCCGGCCGGCTGCAGTTGGAACTGCAGGATATGCCGCTGGACGAACTGCTGCGCAGCGCGCTGCAGGAATTGGATGGCATGCTGGCTCAGCGGGAACTGCGGCTGGAGTACCACAACCCGTTCGAGCAAGCCCGGGTGCGGGTAGACGCCACCCGCTTCAAACAGGTGCTGGACAATCTGCTATCCAATGCCATCAAGTTTTCCCCCGCAGGCGGGCTGGTTACTGTGCAGGTGAGCCGGGTGAAGGCTGGCACGCACTGGCGCATCGAAGTGAGCGATCAGGGAGAAGGTATTCCCCCGGCCTTTCAGCATAAGGTGTTTGAGCGTTTCGCCCAGGCCGACAGTTCCTCGCAGCGTAAAACCGGTGGCACCGGCCTGGGCCTGCCGATCACGCGCGGGCTGGTAGAGCAGATGGGCGGTGAGGTGGGCTTTACTACCTCGGCGGCCGGCACCTGTTTTTACTTGCTGTTTCCGGCGGCAGGCGCTGAACTCTAAGCCATGGCACGCCTACACAAGGAGCGTATATGAGTAAGCTGACTGCATCTGAAATCAAGGCCTTTATCCCCTCGCGAGACTATGCCAGCAGCAAGGCCTTCTATCGTGACATGGGCTTCACCCTGGCCTCCGACATGGGCGATGTGGCCTATTTTCATTTGGGCGATTGCAGCTTCTTGCTGCAGGACTTTTATCAGGCGGCGCTGGCCGACAACTTCATGATGCACCTGCTGGTGGAGGATGCCGCTGCCTGGCATGCGGCGCTGAGCAAGGCCGATCTGGTGGGCAAATACGGGGTGCGCCTGAGCGCGCTGGAAGAGCAGCCCTGGGGGATGCTCGACTTCACCATCACCGACCCCTCCGGCGTGCTCTGGCGCATCGGCCAGAATACCTGAGCGGCTTGAAGATGGACTTGCGATCTTATCTGCTCAGCAAACCCGAAGCCGAAGAAGACTTCCCCTTTGGCCCTGAGCCGGCGGTTTTCAAGGTACAGGGCAAGCTGTTTGCGCTGGTTATGCAGCGTGAGGGCGCACTGTGCGTCAATCTCAAGTGTGATCCGCAGCAGGCGATCGGCTTGCGGGACCTGTTTCCCGCCGTAACGCCCGGCTACCACATGAACAAGCGTCACTGGAACACAGTTCGGAATGACGGCTCGATTCCGGTGGGCGAGCTGCAGCGCATGATTGATCATTCCTACGCGCTGGTGGTCAAGGGGCTGAGCAGGCCGCAGCGGTTGGGGCTGGAGGCACGGCATGGCAAGGCTTTGATATATGCCGGGCAGGGCGGCGAACATGACGGTTGACGAGGTCAAGGCCTACTGCGCCGCGCTGCCCGGGGCCAGCAGCGAGTTGCATGACACGCCGACCAATGTGCTGGTGTACCGGCTGGCGGAAAAACGCTTTGCCTACTTCAAGACCAGCCAACCGCAGCAGTGGCGTTTCAGCGTCAGGGTGATGCCCGAGCGCTATCTTGAACTGACCGACCAGCCCGGCATTCAGCCTGCGCGCTATCTGCAGCGGTTCCACTGGGTCACCCTGGTCAGTGTAGAGCAGATGCCCGCTGAGCAGTTGCGGGCGCTGATCGACTGGTCTTACCAGAAAGCCCTGCAGGCGTTGCCCCAAGGCCAGCGTGAAGCGCTGCTGCGTGGCTGAAGCACAAAACCGGGAAGGAGTAGCGGTGAATATTGGAATCTATCTTTACGAGCAGGCCGAAGTGCTGGATTTTGCCGGCCCCTTTGAGGTGTTCTCCACCGCCGCGCGGCTGAGTGAGCCGAGCGGTTGTTTCCAGGTGTCGCTGATTGCCGGCGTGGCGGCGCCGGTGACCGCACGCGGCGGCCTGCGCGTGATACCCGATCACGACCTGCGCAGCCATCCGCCGCTGCAGGCGCTGATTGTACCGGGTGGTGTGCACACAGCCGAGCTGCAGCATACCGAGATGCTGCAATGGTTGCGTGACCAGGCCGCGCAGGTACAGATCATGGCCTCGGTCTGCACCGGCGCCTTTTTGCTGGCCCAGGCCGGTCTGCTGGATGGCGAACAAGTGACCACGCACTGGGAAGACATCGCCGATCTGCGCGCCGCTTATCCGCAGCTCGAGGTGCTCGAACGCCAGCGTTGGGTCGATCGGGGCAAGCGGGTCACCTCGGCCGGCATCTCCGCCGGCATCGACATGAGCCTGCATCTGGTGGAACGTCTGCATTCGCGTGACCTGGCCGAGCGCACAGCGCGGCAGATGGAATTTGACTGGACTGGTAATGCGCCTGCGTGAGGGCACGGCCGCCGATGCGAAGGCCTGTGCCGCACTCTTCACCGCTGCCGTGCATGGCCTTGCTGGCCAGCATTATGATTCTGCGCAGCGCCATGCCTGGGCTCCGCTGACGCCCGACATCACGTTCTGGCAGCAGCGGTTGGCCGGCCTGCAGGTGTTGTTGGCCGAGGACGCAAGCGGGCTGCTGGGGTTTATCGGCTACGCGCAGGATGGGCACATCGACATGCTTTTCTGTGCCCCGCGGGTAGCGCGGCGCGCGGTGGCCAGTGCACTTTATCGTGAAGCCGAGACGCGCCTACGGCAGCGCGGGGTGGAGCGCCTGTGTACCGAAGCCAGCTTGCTGGCGCAGCCGTTTTTCCTGCGTCAGGGCTTTACCAGCGACGCGCGTGAAGAGGTCGAGCGCGCGGGAGTGCGGTTACCGCGCTACCGCATGAGCAAGATGCTCGACTGAGCGGCAAGGGGCGATTGCCGTCTGCGCGGGAGGCGGCTATCTTGGCCACTCCCGGTCCCAGGAAAACAACAAGATGACCACACACCTGATTCTGCTACCCCTGTTGCTGCAAATAGCACTGACCCTGGCGCTGTATGTCGCGCTCGCCCGTGCCAAGACCAAGGCGCTGGCGGCGGGCGCGGTCGACGAGACGCGCCGCGCACTGCACGATGATGCCTGGCCCGACAATGTCTTGCAGATAAACAACTGCATTCGCAACCAGTTTGAAGTCCCCATACTTTTTTACGTTCTGGTGCTGGCCCTGTTGCAACTGGGGGCGGCGGGGTGGCTGGCGCAGGTGCTGGCCTGGCTGTTCGTACTCAGCCGTGTTGGCCATGCGCTGGTGCACACTGGCAGCAATCAGGTACCGCTGCGCCGCCGACTGTTCAGCATGGGCTGCTTACTGCTCATGCTGATGACGGCGCTGCTGGCCTGGGTTGTGGTAGCGGCCTGATGAGCGGGTTTGTGGCGCTGTTGCGCGGCCGCGGACGGGTCTATCTGCTGGAGGCGATCGTCTGTTTCAGCGGTCCGGTACTGCTGCTGGGTCTGGGGCTGGTGGCCTTGCCACTGGCCTTTGCCGACAGCACTGAGCCGCTGCTGCGCTGGCAACTCACAGGCATGCTGCTGGGCGGCTTCATCGGTCTATGGGGCGTTATCCAACTGGTGCTCAAGGTGGCCTACCCGAGGCGGGAGGTCGCTAGCCCCAGGGCTATCGTATTCGCCCTGTTGATCGGTATTGGCGCCGTGCTGGCGTTCTATCAGGGAATGCGGTTGTCGCCGGCGGCGACCATGTTGCTGGTGGTCATGCCACTGCTCGGCGCCGCGCACTTTCTGTTTCTCGGGCGGGACTACCTGACGCGCCGCGGGAGTTGACAGGCTGCGGCCGATCCGTTGCACTGCTGCCTCTGTCTTGTCCTGTTGGAGTGGGCCGTCCCATGTCTGTTTCTACCGATGAAGTGCATCTGGTTTCCATTAACGCTGGCGCGCCCAAGTCGCTGCTGGTCGGTCGCCGAGAGGCACGTACAGGCCATTTCAAGCAGCCGCTCAACGGCCGGGTGGCGATTGATGCCCAGGGGATCAGTGAGGACTTTATCGGCGACCTCAAGCACCACGGTGGCGCTGATCAGGCGATTTATCTCTATAGCCAGCAAGATATCGACTGGTGGTCGGCGCAGCTGCAACGCGAGCTGGGCCCCGGCTTCTTCGGCGAAAATCTGACGGTATCGCACTGGTGGCCGACCCTGCGTATCGGCGACCGCCTGCAGGCCGGCGAGCTGCTGCTGGAAATTACCGCACCGCGCATTCCCTGTTCCACCCTGGCGGCCCGGGTCGGCGACAAGCTGTTCGCCAAGCGCTTCGTCAAGGCTGAACGCTGTGGTGCCTATGCCCGCGTGTTGCAACCCGGTAGCCTGCAGGCCGGCGATGCCTTGACCGTGCTCAAGGCCGACGTGATCTACCCCACCATCAAGGAGGTATTTCGCTACTGCCACTCCAAGGGGCATAACCTGGATTTTCTGCAGCGCCTGCTGAGCGCCCCGCTAGCCGAGAAAATGCGCACCGAGATGGAGGAGCGCAAGGCGAGCGCTCTGCAGGCCAGCGGTCAGTTACCGGGCATCTGAGCGCGTCAGGCCGGTAATGTGGCCAGTAACAAGGCCCGGTAGGCGCGCTCGCGCAGCCCCGTTGCCTGTTCCAGCCGCATGCGTTTCAGCGCTGCCTGCTGGCGCGGCGTGGCGCTGCGCCGCCAACCTCGCCACAGCAGGGAAAGCATCGCCCTGTGGTTACCCTTGAGTGTTTTCAGCTCGCCAAGACCCTGCGCCAGGTCCTCTTCTTCGGCGCTCAGGCCGCTGCCCAGCGGAAAGGCGGGCAGCAACTGCTGCTGCGCTTCGGTCAGCAGGTAGGCCAATTGCTCTGGCGTGTTGCGCTGATAGGACGCCGGTAAGCGGTAGTCAGTTGGCAATTTCCCGGCCCGCTGCGCCTGGCCCATCAGTTCCTCTTGAAAGCGCGCATCACATACCGAGAGCATGGCGTCGATCACCTCGGCGTCGCTCTTGTCGCGCAGGTCGGCTACGCCGTATTCAGTTACTACCATATCGCGCAGATGCCGTGGGATAGTGGCGTGCGGGTACTGCCAACAGATGTTGGAGCTGACCCGGCCCTTGTGGGTGCGGGTGGCGGGTAAGGTGATGATGGCGCGGGCATCGTCCAGGGCAAAGGCCTGGGCGATAAAGTCGTACTGGCCACCTACGCCGCTGATCACCTGCGCATCGCTCAGGCCGTCGGAGGTCACCGCGCCGGTCAGGCTGACCATCAGCGCGCTGTTGATGAAGCGCGCCTGCTGACGGGCTGCACGCTTGGAATGCTCATCGCCATACAGACTGTTGGTAAATGAGACCGGCATCATGGCGATCCTGTCGCGGGTTTCAGGCGGCAGGCGCTGCAGCGTTTCGTAGAGTATCGGGCTGCCGATAAAGAAGCCGGCGTGGATCAGCCTGCCGTCGACGGCACGCTTGATGACACCGGCTTCGATCAGCGCCAGGAAGCCCTCTACCAGCATTTCAGTGACGCCGTACAGGCCGGTCTGAAAAGGCTCGCAGTGTCGCTCGAGCAAAGACTCAGGCGTTTCCAGACGTTGCAGCAGTTGCTGAAAGTCGAGCGGTTGCTGCTGGCGCAGCCGCAAGGCGTGCGCTATGGCATCGCCAATGGAGCCGATGCCGATTTGCAGGGTGCCGCCATCAGGTACCAGGCTCGCCACCCGCAGGGCAATGGCGTGGTGCTTGAGCGCCGCCGGGCTGTGCGGCGGTGTGAACAACGGAAAGTCGTATTGCGGGCTGTGCAGTAGCAGGTCAAAATCGCTCGCGGGGCGATCCGCTGCCCCGCCCATATAGGGCAGCGCGTGGTTGACCTGGCCTACGCTGAGTAGCTGCAGCTCACCGCGTTGGCGTCGGTCCAGCAGGTCGGCACTGATATCGGGGTTGCAGCTTAGACTGTAGCGCGCGGGCTGGCCGTCGGCCGCTGGCTCGCCCGGTGCAACCAGTTGCAGGATCAGGTTCACCTGCCAGCGCAGCAGGGTGTCCAGCGCATGGGTGTAGTTGAGGCTGGTGTAATCCTGCTGCATGCGCGGCACACCGAGCCAGCCGCCGGGGCGCAGGAAAAACTCGCGCACCTGGATATTGGCCGGCAGCTCGCCGCTGCGCATTGCCTTGGCGTAGTCCAGTGCCGGGTACTCGGCAAACAGGCGCTGCGATAGCGGGCCAATAAAACGCTGTTCCAGATCGCTGCTGGCGCTGGGAGCTTCCAGGGTGAGCGCGGTACAGATGGTCAACGAAATCTCGGCGTTATCACGCGCGCGGAGGTAAAGCGCGTTGATCAGGTGGTTGGCCTTGCCGAGACCCAATGGCAGGCCAACCACCAGGGTGTTGCCCAGGCGCTGAAGGATCTCATCGACCAACGCCTGGGCATCGTCAAAACAGCGCGGCTGATCACTCATCGGCAACGGCGGTCCAGCCCGGATCGGGGGTAAAGCGCGGGCCGTGTTTCTCGCTCAGCTCCTGCAGCTGTGCGACGACGTTATCGAAACCCAGTTGCTCGGCGTAGTGCATCGGCCCGCCACGGAAGGGCGCAAAGCCGGTGGCAAAGATCATGGCGCCGTCGAGCTGATCGGCGTCATCAATGACCTGCTCGCGCAGGCAGGCCATGCAGGCGTTCAGCATGGGCAACAGCAAGCGCTCCTGAGTGCCGCGCGGGGTCTGCTTGCGGTGATACCGCTTGTGTACCTTGCCGTGCTTCCAGCGGTAGATGCCCTTGCCGCTCTTGCGCCCCAGCTCACCTTTTTCGACCTTGCGCCGCAGCCAGTCCGGGGTGTCGGGCAGATGGCTGTCGAGCTGCTCGCGCAGCATGTCGGCCACGCCCAGGCAAATGTCCAACCCCACCTGGTCAGCCAGTTCCAGCGGCCCCATCGGCATACCGAAGTCGATGGCGACCTGGTCGATGGCTTCAGCGCTGAGCCCCTCGTCCAGCAGGCAAATAGCCTCGACCAGATAGGGCGTCAACGCCCGGTTGACCAGAAACCCCGGCGCGCTGGCGACCGGTGCCGGCAGCCTGTTGATCTGGCCTACGAAGGTGGTAGCGCGCTCCAGGGCGCTGCTGCGTGCGGTGGAGTGGGCGACTACCTCTACCAGTTGCATTTGCGCCACCGGGTTGAAAAAGTGGATGCCCACCAGGCGCCCGGCGTCGGCCAGGCCCTCGCGCAATTTCTCCAGCGCGATACTGGAGGTATTGGTGGCCAGGATGGCGTCGCGCTTCATGCGCGGTTCAAGCTCTGCATACGCCTCGCGTTTGATCTCCAGGTCCTCCGGCACCGCTTCCAGCACTAGATCGGCCACCGCTACACCGCTGTTGGCGGGATCGGGTATCAGGTTGTCGAGAATCTCGCGGGTCTGGGCTGCGCTGCGGTGCTTTTGCCGGCACAGCTGGCTCAGTTTCTGCACTGCCGCGCCTATGCTGTGCGGCTCGGTGTCGAACAGGCTGACGCGCAGCCCCTGCAGGGCGCACCAGCCGGCAATATCGCCGCCCATGGCGCCGGCGCCAATCACATGCACGTGGCGAACTGGCGCGGGTTTGTGCATGCCCTTGGCGGGGTCGCTCAGCGCTTTGAGTTGTTCGCGCAGGAAAAATACGCGCACCAGATTGCGTGAGGCGGGCGTGTTCAGCAGGTGCGCGAAGGAATAGATTTCGCGGTGCAGCATTTGATCCGGGCTATTGCCGTGCCGCTCCCACAGCTTGATCAGCGCGCGCGGCGCCGGGTAGTGCTGTGGTGGTGCCTTGCTGTCGGCCTTCTTGCGCATGCGCCAGGCGGCCAGGCGGCGTACCCAGTCCAGCCGGAAGGGGCGGGCGCGCAGGTTGCGGCGGTCGACCTCAACCTCACCTGCGAGCACTGCCGCCACGGCGTTGCCAAGGTGACGCTCTTCCAGCAATTGATCGATCAGCCCGAGCTTGCTGGCCTGGGCGTCGTGCACCGTGCGTCCGCTGAGCATCATCTCCATCGCCACCAAGGGGTCGATCAGATCCGGCAGGCGAGCGGTGCCGCCCAGCCCCGGATGCAGCCCGAGCAACACCTCGGGCACACCGAAAGTGGCGCCCTTGACTGCCAGGCGATAGTCGCAGCACAGCGCCAGCTCGAGTCCGCCGCCCAGTGCGGCGCCATGAATGATGGCAATGGTGGGGCAATTGAGATCGACTATTTTCTGTGCCAGCAGGTGTGCCTCAACCAGTTGGTTGATGACGTCCGGCTCGGTCTTGAGTTGCCGAAACTCGCTGATATCGGCGCCCACACAGAAACTGCCGGGTTTGGCCGAGCGGATGACCAAGGCAGCGGGCATATCGCTTTTCAGTGCCGCGATTATCTCGCTGAGTTCGCGCAGTACGGTTTCGGATAACACGTTGGCGCTGCTGTCGGCCTTGTCCAGCAGCAGCCAGGCGACATTCTGCTCGTCGCGCTTGAGATGCCAGTGTTGCCAGCGGCGCGTGGCCGGCTTCAGTTCCGCCGGGCTGAAAGGGCCCAGCTCCATGCGCCGTGGAGCCAGAGCTTCGAGGATGGGGGCGTTCATCGGGTCAGCTCCTTAAAGTGTTTCGATCAGCATGGCGCCTGACTGGCCACCGCCAATGCATTCCGTGGCGATACCGCGGCGCAGGCCGTGGCGCTGCAGGGCGTTGACCAGGTGCAGCACGATGCGATTGCCGCTGGTGCCCACCGGATGGCCCAGGCTGATGGCGCCGCCGTCTACATTCAAGCGTGCCGGGTCAAGCCGGCCCAGGGCATCGTCGAGGCCCAGCACGCGCTTGCAGAAGGGCGCGTCCTGCCAGGCTTCCAGGCAGGCGAGCACTTGGGCGGCGAAGGCTTCGTTGATTTCCCAGAGATCAATATCGCCCAACTGGTGGCCGTGGCGTTGCAACAGGGCGGTGCTGCTGAGTACCGGCCCCAGGCCCATGATTTCCGGGTCGAGCGCGGCCCAATGGCTGTCAATGATCACTGCTCTGGGCACCAGGTTGTGTTTTATCAGCGCCTGCTCGGAGGCCAGAATCACCCAGCTGGCGCCATCGGTAATCTGTGAGCTGTTGCCGGCTGTGACCTGGCCGTAGGGCTTTTCAAACACGGGCTGCAGCTTGGCCAGTGCCTCCAGCGAGTTGTCGGGGCGCACGCCGTCGTCGCGGCTGTATTGCTTACCCTTACGGTCGAACAGCGGCACCACTTCGTCCTGCAACCAGCCGGCCTCCTGCGCTGCGGCGAGGCGCTGGTGGCTGGTCAGGGCGTAGGCATCGGCCGACTCACGGTCGATGTTGAACAGCTGGGCGAGCACTTCTGCCGTCTGACCCATGTTGAGGCCCACGATCGGGTCGGTCAGGCCGCGTTCCAGGCCTATCACGGGCTTCATCAAGCTGGGGCGGAAGCCGGCCAGTGCTTTCAGGCGGGCCGGCAGGCTGCGCGCTTGGTTGAGTTCGGCAAACCAGTCGACCGCGCTTTGCCTGAACAGCAGGGGCGCATGACTGAGTGCCTCGGCGCCGCCGGCGAGAATCAGGTCGGCACCGCCGTCGCGGATGTAGCGGTAACCGGAATCAATCGACTGCATGCCCGAACCGCAATTGATCTGTACGGTAAAGGCCGGCATCTGCGCGCCCATGCCCAGCCGCAGGGCGGCAACGCGCGCCGGGTTCATTTCTTCGGAGACGACGTTGACGCAACCCAGAATGACCTGATCAAAGGCCGTGGGGTCCAGTGCCTGGCGCATCAACAGTGGGCGGCCACACTGCACCGCGAGGTCGACCGGAGTAAAGGGCCCGGGCTTGCCGCGCGCCTTGAGAAAGGGAGTACGAGCGCCGTCGACGATATAGACCGGCTGGTGGTGTCGGGGGGCGGCTGAAAGCGGCTGGCTGTCCATGGGGAGCCCTTGTCTTGATGATGTACTAGTCACAATGGCGCGGTCATGGCGACGGCGCTGTAATCAAGCATAGGACAGAAGGCGGGGAGGTCAGTTCAGTGCGCATGTGCGCTTAGTCGCGGGTTTTGCCGCCGCTGCGGCGGTAAAGAAAACGGCTTGCGACGCAGCGTCGCGCGTAGCAAGCCGGGATGGTCTGGCGCCGGTGGAATCAGTCGCGTTCCAGCGCCAGGGCGACGCCCTGACCGCCGCCGATGCACAGGGTGGCAAGGCCCTTCTTGGCGTCGCGCTCCAGCATGCTGTGCAGCAGGGTCACCAGTACGCGGCAGCCGGAGGCACCAATGGGGTGGCCCAGGGCAATGGCGCCGCCATTGACGTTGACCTTGTCCATGTCCCACTGCAGCTCGCGGCTGACCGCCAGTGCCTGGGCGGCGAAGGCTTCGTTGGCTTCGATCAGGTCCAGCTCGGCGATCTGCCAGCCAGCCTTGGCCAGGCAGCGTTGGGTGGCTGACACCGGGCCGATGCCCATGATGGCCGGGTCGACCCCGGCATTGGCGTAGGCGGCAATGCGCGCCAGCACCGGCAGGCCGAGTTGCTTGGCCTTGTCGGCGCTCATCATCAGCACGGCGGCGGCGCCGTCGTTCAGACTGGAGGCGTTGCCGGCTGTTACCGAGCCGTCTTTCTTGAACGCTGGCTTCAGGCGGCCGAGGCTTTCGGCGCTGGTGCCGTCACGCGGTTGCTCGTCCTGGGTGACGATCACGGCATCACCCTTACGCTGCGGGATGCTTACCGGGGTGATCTCACGGTTGAAGCGACCGGCTTGCTGCGCGGCGACCGCTTTCTGCTGCGAGGCGGCGGCAAAGGCGTCCTGCTCTTCGCGGCTGATACTGTATTTGTCGACCAGGTTTTCCGCCGTGATGCCCATGTGGTAGTTGTTGAAGGCATCCCACAGGCCGTCCTGGATCATGCTGTCGATCATCTGACCGTGGCCCATGCGTTGGCCAGTACGGGAGGTGGGAATCAGGTGGGGAGACAGGCTCATGGATTCCTGGCCGCCGGCAATCATCACCTCGGCATCGCCACAGCGAATGGCCTGGGCAGCCAGGTGCAGTGCCTTGAGGCCGGAGCCACAGACCTTGTTCAGGGTGAGCGCGGGAACCGCATGGGGCAGGCCAGCATGGATCGCCGCTTGGCGGGCCGGATTCTGGCCGCAACCGGCGGTCAGCACCTGACCGAGGATGACCTCATCGACAATCGCCGGGTCGATCTGGCTTTGCTCCAGCAGGGCGCGGATAACAGTCGCGCCCAATTCGTGGGCGGGAACATGGGCGAACTGGCCCCCAAAGCTGCCGATGGCAGTACGGGTGGCGGCGACAATCACGACCTCTTGCATGAACGGGCTCCTCTATGCGGCACTTTTTCGAGTGCACAAGCATAGAGGCGGGCCTCGTTCAGGACAAGCTTCAGGGCAAGTTGTCTCAGGCCTGATTCAATCGGTTGGCAATCAGCTCCTCGACGACCGATGGATCAGCCAGGGTGGATGTATCACCCAGGGTGTCCAGCTCATCGCAGGCGATCTTGCGCAGAATGCGCCGCATGATCTTGCCGGAGCGCGTCTTCGGCAGGCCGGGTGCCCACTGGATGTATTCGGGTCGGGCAAATGCGCCCACCTGGTCAGCGACGAAGCTCTTCAGCTCTTTCACCAGCTCGTCGGACGACGTCACGCCGTTCATGGGTGATACGTACACGTACAGGCACTGGCCCTTGATGTCGTGCGGGCAGCCAACTACCGCTGCTTCGGCCACGGCATCGTGCAGTACCAGAGCGCTTTCCACTTCGGCGGTACCGATGCGGTGGCCCGAGACGTTGAGCACGTCGTCCACGCGGCCGGTGATCCAGTAATAGCCATCTTCATCACGGCGCGCGCCGTCGCCGGTAAAGTAGACGCCCTTGTAGGTGCTGAAATAGGTATCGACCAGGCGCTGATGATCGCCATAGACGGTGCGTATCTGGCTTGGCCAGGAGCGCTTGATCACCAGGTTGCCGCTGGTAGCACCTTCCAGTTCGTTACCCTCGGGGTCATAGAGCGCCGGCTCCACGCCGAAGAACGGGCGGGTGGCCGACCCGGGCTTGAGGTCGGTGCTGCCCGGCAGCGGCGTAATCATGGCGGCGCCGGTTTCGGTCTGCCACCAGGTATCGACGATCGGGCAGCGACGCTCACCAACGACGTCGAAGTACCATTCCCAGGCTTCCGGGTTGATCGGTTCGCCAACCGTGCCCAGCAGGCGCAGGCTGGCGCGCGAGCTGCTCTTGACCGGCTCGTTGCCCTTGGCCATCAGCGCGCGCAGGGCGGTGGGCGCGGTGTAGAAGATATTTACCTGATGCTTGTCGATCACCTGCCAGCAGCGCGAGGCGTCCGGGTAGGTGGGCACGCCTTCAAACAGCAGGGTGGTGGCGCCATTGCACAGCGGGCCGTAGACGATATAGGAGTGGCCGGTGATCCAGCCGACATCGGCGGTGCACCAGTAGACCTCACCGGGGTGGTAGTCGAACACGTAGTGGTGGGTCATGGACGCCATCAGCAGATAGCCACCGGTGGTGTGCAGTACGCCCTTGGGCTTGCCGGTGGAGCCGGAGGTGTAGAGGATGAACAGCGGATCCTCGCTGTCCATTGCCTCGGCCGGGCAATCGGCGCTGACCGCAGCGGTGGCCTCGTGGTACCAGATGTCGCGGTTTTCGTTCCAGGGGATGTCCGCCCCGGTGCGCCGCACGGTAACCACGGTGTGAACGTTGGGGCAATCTTTCAGGGCCTTTTCCACGCTGGTTTTCAGCGCCACGGCCTTGCCGCCGCGCACGCCTTCGTCAGCGGTGATCACAGCCTGACAGTCGGAGTCGAGAATACGGTCGCGTACGGCATCCGGCGAGAAGCCACCAAAGACCACCGAGTGCACCGCGCCAATGCGCGCGCAGGCCAGCATGGCGTAGGCGGCTTCCGGAATCATCGGCATGTACAGGCACACGCGATCGCCTTTTTTAATGCCACGGGCCTTGAGGACATTCGCCAGGCGGCAGACTTTCTCGTGCAGTTGGCGATAGCTGATGTACGCATCGTCTTCGGGGTTGTCGCCTTCCCAGATAATCGCCGTGGCATCGCCACGCTCAGCTAGGTGGCGGTCGATGCAGTTGACGCTGACGTTCAGCTTGCCGTCAATGAACCAGGCTGCTTCACCCTTGCTCAGATCGCTTTGGTGTACCTTGCTCCAGGGCTTTTCCCAGGTCAGAAAGCGCTCGGCCTGCTCGGCCCAGAACTGATCAGGCTGCTCCAGCGACTGGCGATACAGGCGCTCATAGCCGGCTTCATCGAGGTGACTGACCGCGCGCGCGGCGTCCGATACCTTATGGTTTTCGATCTTGTACATGGGTGATTCCCTGTTGTTATTGAAGTCAGGCAGTCGCAGCATTGACCGGTTTGGGCACGGCTAGCCGAGACCTGAACACGGGCCCTGAAGTATAGGCGGGCGTTCATTTCATGCCTTACAGCGTCGGATATCACCGGGTTGGTTTCAACCCTTCTTTGGTATGAGATGGTCTTGAGCGTGGTGCCAGGGCAGAGCAGGGATGGAAGGTACAGAGGGCGGGGAAGAACACCCGGCGGCGCGATAGCGCGGCCGGGGAGCAGGTTGGCTAGCTCAAGCTGAACTGCAGGTTGTCGATCAAGCGTGTGGTGCCAAGGAAGGCGGCGGCCAAGGCCACCACGTCTTTGGTCTGCACGTCAGCGGGTTGCAGGTTGTGCGCATCGCGCAGGTCAAGGTAATCAGGTTGCAGTCCGGCGGCGATGAGCTGGACGCGGGCTTCCTCGATAACGGCGGAAAAATCGCGTCGGCCAGCCTGCAGTTTGGCAGCGATCTGTTGCAGGGTCTGGTACAGCAGCGGCGCGTTGCTGCGCTGCTCGGCACTCAGGTAACCATTGCGCGAGGAGAGCGCCAGGCCGTCGGCGGCGCGCACCGTAGGCTCGCCCATGATCTGTACCGGCATGCACAGGTCGTGCGCCATCTTGCGGATTACCGCCAGCTGCTGAAAGTCCTTCTGGCCAAAGATTGCCAGGTCTGGCTGCACTATGTTCAGCAACTTGCTGACTACGGTGGCCACGCCCTCAAAATGGCCAGGGCGGCTGGAGCCGCACAGGCCTTCCGACACCACCGGCACGGCCACGCGGGTGTGGCCTTCCATACCCTCGGGGTACATTTCGCTGACGTTGGGCGCGAAGATCATGTGGGTGCCAATCTCATGCAGCTTGGCCTGGTCTTCCGGCAGCGTGCGCGGATAGCTGTCGAGGTCTTCGCCGGCACCGAACTGCATCGGGTTGACGAAGATGCTGACCACCACGTAATCGGTACGCTGCAGCGCCTTTTCCACCAGTGCGATGTGGCCGGCGTGCAGGTTGCCCATGGTGGGGACCAGTCCAATTCGCTTGCCTTCCTGGCGGGCACGGCTAACCGCAGCACGCAGCTGCGCAATGGTGTGCAGGGTGTTCATGGATTCAGAACTCGTGTTCAGCTGCTGGGAATTCAACCTGTTTGACGGCGTCGACATAGGCGCGCACTGCGCTGGCGATGTCTGCCTGGCCGATCATGAAGTTTTTCACGAAACGTGGCAAGCGTCCGCTGATGGATAGCCCGAGCATGTCGTGTACCACCAGCACCTGACCGTCGGTGCCGCTGCCGGCACCAATGCCAATTACCGGAATGGACACTGCCGCGGTGATCTTGTTGGCCAGCGCCGGCGGCACGCACTCCAGCAGCAACAGGCTGGCGCCAGCGGCTTCGAGGGCCTTGGCATCATCGAGCAGAACCTGCGCCTGGGCCTCTTCGCGGCCCTGCACTTTGTAGCCACCAAGAATGTTCACGGTCTGGGGGGTCAGCCCCATATGCGCGCAGACCGGAATGCCGTTGCGGCTGAGCACGCTGATGCTCTCGGCCAGCCAGCCGCCGCCTTCCAGTTTCACTACCTGGGCGCCGGCCTGCATCAACTGGGCGCTGTTGCGCAGTGCGTCTTCCAGGGTGGCATAGGCCATGAACGGCAAGTCGGCCATGATCAGCGCGCCACGGTTACCGCGCTTGACCGCGCGGGTGTGGTAAGCCATATCGTCAACGCTTACCGGCAGGGTGCTGTCGTGACCCTGCAGGACCATGCCCAGGGAGTCACCGACCAGCATCACCTCAACGCCGGCAACACTTTCAAGGTGGGCAAAGGTCGCGTCGTAGGCGGTCAGACAAACAATCTTCTCGCCGCTCTGCTTTAGCTTGTTCAGCGTCGTCAGGGTTACGTCAGGCATGGCAGATTCCAGTGGTTCGGCCTCACAGAGGCGCCAGTTCAGTGTCCGTCGCGCTGGTTAAACAGCGTCGCGACGCGCTGGAGTTTCAGGATTATAGAACCTGATTGAGTATAGTCTTGCTGCTGCAGGGTACGGCCGGTGGGTGCGCAGTATCTCGGCGCCAGCCACCCGGCAGAGAACGGCATCCTACGTCTCAGCCGCCGGGTGTCAAGCCTGTTTGCGCATCAGGCTGTTGTATAAAAGCCGCCAATGTTTGCAGATCACCGCGAGGGCAGGCGTTCAGCAGGTGCTGCAGCGGCGTGCCATCGGGCATCTGCAGCTCGGGGTGCAGTTCAGCCAGCGGGTAGAGTACGAAGGCGCGGGCGTGCATGTGGTAGTGCGGCACTTGCAAGCGTGGGCTGCTGATCTGTTGATCACCGAACAGCAGAATGTCGAGGTCCAGAGTGCGTGGCCCCCAGCGTTCGGCCTTGCGTACGCGGCCCTGCTGCTGTTCGATCTGCTGCAGGGCGTCGAGCAATTGCTCGGCGGTCAGAGCAGTATCGAGCGCGACCACGGCGTTGACATAGCTGGGCTGGTCCTGCGGCCCCATGGGGGCGCTGCGATACAGTGACGAGCAGGCGACAAACCGGGTGTCGGGGATACGCCCGAGGGCGGCGCAGGCAGCCTCGACCTGCGCCTGCGGGTCAGCCTGGTTGCTGCCCAGCCCGATGTAACACCGCGTCATCAGGCGTCCGGGGCGTTGTTGCGGGGCTTGCGCCGCGAGCGTGAGCGCGAACGCTTGGGGCTGCTGCTCTTGTCGCCGCCAAGTTCTCGAATCATGCGCCGACGCTCGTCCGGGCTGGCGTCCTGATACAGCGTCCACCAGTGACCCAGTCCGTCGGTTTGCTCGCCGGCGCTTTCGCGCAGCAGCAGGAAGTCGTAGGCGGCACGAAAGCGCGGGTGCTCCAGCATCTGGTCGGCACGGCGCCCGCTGCGACGGGCCAGGCGCGGCTGCATGTCCCAGATTTCACGCATGGGAATGCTGAAGCGCTTGGGAATGGCGGTATGTCGGCACTGTTCCGCCAGCAGTTCATGTGCTGCTTGCTGATGCGCCGGAATGCTCGGGATACCCTGGGCTTCAAGGTCGCGCACGCGCTGCGGCAATGCGGGCCAGAGCAGCGCGGCAAACAGGAAGGCCGGCGTGACCGGTTTGCCCTGGGCGATGCGCTCATCGGTGTTGCTCAGCGCCTGGCGCACCAGCTGCAGGGTGTAGTCAGGGCGCTCGAGGATGGCTTCATCGGTATCCGGAAACAGCGGCGCGAACAGGTCATATTCATAGAGCAGATCGAAGGTGCGTTGCCCCTGACCACTCATCAGCAGCTTGAGCACCTCGTCAAACAGACGTGCGGCAGGAATGTCGTGCAGCAACGGCGCCAGTTTTTCGATCGGGGCGGCGGTATGCGGCTCAATCTCAAAGCCCAGCTTACCGGCGAAGCGAATCGCTCGCAGCATGCGTACCGGGTCTTCCTGGTAGCGCTGCTCGGGTTGGCCGATCAGGCGAATCTGCTGGTTGCGGATATCATGCACGCCGTTGGCGAAATCGTGTATCTGCCCACTGCTGACATCGTAGTAGAGTGCGTTGATGGTGAAGTCGCGGCGCTGGGCGTCCTGCTCGAAGGTGCCGTAGACGTTATCGCGCAGCAGGCGGCCGGATTCGCTCTGGCGTGACTGCTCGGCGCTGGCCTCTTCCTCGTGGTTGGCACGGAAGGTCGCGACTTCAATGATCTCGCGCCCAAAATGAACATGTGCCAGCTTGAAGCGGCGGCCAATCAGCCGCGAGTTGCGAAAGGTGGCGCGCACCTGTTCGGGCGTGGCGCTGGTGGCGACGTCAAAGTCCTTGGGCTCGATGTTCAGCAGCAGGTCACGGACGCAGCCGCCAACGGCAAAGGCCTGATAGCCCGCCTGCTGCAGGCGCTCCACCACGGTAACTGCGTGCCGGCTCAGGCGCTCACGGCGCAGGCTGTGTTGGCTGGCGGGAATGACCGTCGGCGTGGTTCGCTTGCGCTGGGGCAAGCCGAACGGGGAGGGGATTTTCTGCAACAGCTTCCGAATCATAAAGGTTGGTTTTCCAACAGCCCGTCATTGCCCGGCTACCGCAATGCTGTCGGTGGAGGGCAGTAGAATGAATGTATGAGGCTCAGCAGGGTTCAGCGCAACCGCCGGTCGGCGAGAATCGGTGAGTGCTGGAGTGTCTCAATTGGCGAGCATTCTAGCCTGAAATGGCTTGAAAGGTAAGGAACAATAGGATATGGAGAAAGCGGATGCTGCGGGGGGAGGCTTGTTGCTGGAGATAAAGCTCAAGGGGAGCATTCACTCCCCCTAATGGTTTTTTTATTGTTGTTATTATCAGAGCTATATTTTTTTTAGACAGCAGCGGCAAATGCCGCTATTTGATTAACCCATCTCGGGTTGTCTAAAACAAACGGATTGCTTTGGAAGCTTAGGTTCAGTGTCGGCCTTCATGTGGCTATGGACGGTAGGTTGCTTGGGCAACTTTTATTTTTCTCTTGTCCAGTAGAGCATCCTGCTCGCGACCTGACTGCTATTCTCCAAAAAAATCAGTTTGCTACGTCTCGCACGTTTTGTTTTTGTTGTGTGTGGAGTCGAATATTATTTTTGTTATTTATTTTGGTTTTTATTGTTGTTGTACAAGAGATAAAGCATTTGCCGTGCCAGTTTTTTAAATTCCTTTTAAAACAACGGCTTGCTGTTTTTCATCGAAATCCCCCTGCGTGTTACCCGCCCAGTTGTTACCGTAAACCTCGTAAAAGTGTTACCGCCTGGGGTGGTAGGGGTAACAGTTTTGCGGGTGTGGGGTGGGTAACAGGTAACACTTGCTGGCACTCTGCCGTTACTCAGGCAAAAAACCGCTCTGGCTTATGGGTTGCTTGGGGGAGGGCTTGGCGATCATGACGACCGCCACGCAGAAGGGAAGGTGGCTTTGTGGCCTAGCTGTTGGCGGTTTTCTTGCGCGGAATGCCAAGCCGTTGGCGGCGTTCCCACAGGCATTTGCGGCTGATGCCCAATTTGTGCGCCAGCTGGGTTTCGGTCATGTGCTCCTGATGCTCAAGCACAAAGTGCTGAAAGTAGTCTTCCAGCGAGAGGTCTTCGGCCGGCTCCTGGCCACTGCTGTCGTTGTGTTGCATGGTTTGCAGGGCGTTGGCGGCCTCGGAAGCGCGCTCAATCTCGGCGTCGAGCTCGATGCCCAGCAGGTCTGCAGTAATTTCATCGTGATCACAGAGAATGGCAGAGCGCTCAATGGCGTTCTCCAGCTCGCGCACGTTGCCGGGCCAGGTGTAATTGAGGATGGCGTGGCGCGCGTCCTGGCTGAAATGCAAACCTTCCTGTTTCATGTTGGCGGCGGCGCGCTGCAATAGCGCTTCGGCAATCAGCAGCACATCCTTGCCGCGATCACGCAGCGGCGGCAGGCGCAGTTCGATCACGTTCAGACGGTAATACAAATCCTCGCGGAACAGCCCCTGGCGCGCCATGGTTTTCAGGTCGCGGTGGGTCGCGGCCACCAGGCGCACATCCACCTTGTGTGACTGCACCGAGCCTACCCGGCGAATCTCGCCTTCCTGCAGTACGCGCAGCAGGCGTGCCTGGGCTTCCAGTGGCAGCTCGCCGATTTCATCGAGAAACAGGGTGCCGCCATCGGCGGCTTCGACCAGACCGGTACGGCCGGCGGTGGCGCCGGTGAACGAGCCCTTCTCGTGGCCGAACAGTTCGGATTCGATCAGGGTTTCCGGAATGGCGGCGCAGTTGACCGAGATCAGGGGTGCCTTGGCGCGTTGCGAGCGCTCGTGCATGGCGCGGGCGACCAGTTCCTTACCGGTGCCGGATTCGCCCTGAATCAGGACAGTGGAGTCGGTGGGCGCTACCTTGCCGATGCGTTTGAACAGCGTCTGCATGGATTCACAGGAGCCGATGATGCCCATGTCGTGGCCGTCGCCCTGCGGCTGCGCTGGTTCTGCCACGTTGGCGGCAGGCTTGCTGTTGGCCGCGGGGCTGCTCGGCGCGCTGGCCTGCGCCGCCTGGCGCTCGCTGCGCGCCGCGATGATACGCTGCACGGTTTCGACCATTTCGTCGTGATCAAAGGGCTTGGCGATGTAGTCGACGGCGCCAAGCTTCATCGAATCGACCGCCGAGCGCAGGCTGGCGTAGCTGGTCATGATCAGCACCGGGGTATCCGGTGCGCGCTTGATCATCTCGGTGCCGGGTTCGCCCGGCAGACGCAGATCGCTGATGATCAGATCGAACGTATTGAGATCGTATTGCTCGGTTTCACTGACGGAGCCGGCTTCCTTGACCTGGTATTGGTGCCGCTCCAGCAGCCGCTTGAGTGCGGTGCGGATGATGGCTTCGTCTTCAACTACCAGTATGTGTGACATGTAAACCTCATGCGTGACGGCGCCCGACAAACTCAGGCGTGGGCGCCGTTACTGATGTTGCTGTAACGCGGCAGGGTAATGGTGAACCGGGTGCCGCGCTGGGATGTATGCTCGACCGGGCTGTCGATGGTTATCTGCCCATAATGCTCTTCGATGATGGAGTAAACCAGTGCCAATCCGAGCCCGGTTCCTGTCCCCGGCTCCTTGGTGGTGAAGAAGGGCTCGAACAGACGATCCATGATGGCCTTGTCGATGCCGCTGCCCTGATCCTCGATCTGCAGCAGTATCTGATGCTCGTTTTCCTGGGTGCTGACGGTAATGCTGTCGCCGTCGCGACTGGCGTCCCGGGCGTTGCCCAGCAGGTTGATCAGCACCTGCACCAAGCGCTGCGCATCACCGGATGCCAGGTGCTTGGGATCACAGAGGTTAACATACTTGACCTCCGGACCCTTGCGATTGAGCGACAGCAGGTGAATGGCCTCGTTGGTGCAAGCGGCCAAATCCACGGCTTCGTTGGGGTTCTGATGGCGGCTGCCAACGTGGGCAAAGTTGACCAGTGATTGCACGATGCGCGAGACGCGGCGGGTCTGTTCGATGATCTGCTCGGACGCCTCGCGCGCTTCCAGTTGCTCGGACTCATCGCGCAGGTTCTGCGCCAGACAGGCGATGCCGGTAATCGGATTGCCGATCTCGTGCGCCACACCGGCGGCCAGGCGGCCGATCGAGGCCAGGCGTTCGGAGTGCATCAACTCCTCTTCCAACATCTGGTTTTCGGTCTGATCCTCAATCAGCAGCACCAGGCCGCTACCGCCGACGTAACCGGGCTCGTCGATAGCCGCCTTGTGCAGGCTCAGCCATTGGGTCTGGCCGTCGATCACCAGCTTCTGTTTGTGCAGGTGCGATGACTGATCCTCCACAAAACGCTCCAGCAGATCGCCCCAGGGGCCCGCCAGGCTGGTCAGGCGTGAGCCGATGACGCTGTCGGCCTCAATGCCGGTAAGCGCCTGCATGGCGCGGTTCCACATCAACACTTCGTTGTCCTGCGCCAGCGAGCAGACACCCATGGGCAGATCCTGCAGGGTTTGCCGGTGATAGCGGCGCAGTGCATCCAGCTCGGCGGCAAGGCCGGTGAGGCGCGAGTGGTAGTCCTCGAGGCGGTTTTCGATGAAGTGAATGTCTTCGGTGACATAACCGTCGCGGCCCATCTTGAACGGCAGGAAGGTCTCGATAATATCCTGGGCGACGGATGGGCCCATCAGGCCCGACAAGTTGGCCTCCAGGCGGTCGCGCAAACGGCGCAGTGCATAGGGGCGGTGCTCGTCGAAGGGCAGCTTGAGGTCGCGCAGTGCCTGCTCTACCTCGTATTGCGCGGTCTTGTTGCCCAGCGGCTTGGCCAGTTGCTGGGCAAATTCCTGCGGGGAGGAGGCCATCAGTTCCATGCGCTGTGGACGGCTGACGTTATCGACCGAGCAGGCTTCGGCGGCGCTTTGCTCCTCGTTGCTGCGCTGGGTGAACAGTGAAATCAGCGTCAACACCACCACGTTGACGGCCAGCGAGCTGATTGCCGCCAGGTGCCAGGTATCGGCGTTGAAGCTCAGCGTCAGGCCAAACAGCTGCAGCCCGGGCAGGCTGGTCACCAGTGGCAGCAGCAGGGTGATGGCCCACACCAGCATGCCAGCGATCAGACCGCTGATAAAACCTCGGCGGTTGGCCTGCGGCCAATACAATACCGAGAGCGTGCCGGGTAGAAACTGCACGGTGGCCACGAAGGAGGCAATGCCCAGATTGGCCAGATCCTGTTCGGCGCCCAGCAGCCGGTAAAAACCGTAGCTGGCCATGATGATGGCGGCGATCAGCGTTCGGCGCGTCCACAGCAGCCAGCGGTAGATGTTGTTGTCGGCGCTGGGCTGATAGAGCGGCAGCACCATGTGGTTGAGCACCATGCCGGACAGTGCCAGGGTCACCACGATGATCAGGCCGCTGGCGGCGGACAGGCCACCAACAAACGCCAGCAGCGAAAGCCATTCGGAGCCGGCGGCCACGCCCAGACCCAGCGAGAAGTATTCCGGGTTGGTCGGTACGCCAAGATGCAGGCCCGCCCAGAGAATCGGCGGAACCGCCAGACTCATCAGCAGCAGAAACAGCGGCAGCCCCCAGCTCGCGGTGCCCAGGGCGCGCGGGTTCAGGTTCTCGGTAAAGGCCATGTGGTACATGTGCGGCATGACGAAGGCCGCGGAGAAAAACACCAGCAGCAGGGTGCGCCAGGGGCCTTCCTGCAAGGGCGTGTGCAGGGTCTTGAGCGCTTCCTGGTTGCTGTCGAGCCAGAGCTGCAAACCGGCCGGTCCGTCGAACACCACATAGAGTGCGTACAGGCCGATGGCGGCAATCGAGATCAGTTTGACCAGCGACTCGAAGGCAATGGCGATGACCAGGCCCTCATGCTTTTCCCGGGCGGAGATGTGCCGCGCACCGAACAGAATCGCGAACAGAATGATCAGCACACAGAAGCCCAGCGCGACGGTGCCGTGGCCGGACTCCTGCGTCAGTATCTGTACCGAATCGGCGACCGCCTGAATCTGCAAGGCCAGCAGCGGCAGCACGCCAACCAGCATGAACAGTGTGGTCAGGGTGCCGGCCCAGGTGCTGCGAAAGCGGAACGAGAAGAGGTCGGCGAGGGACGACAACTGGTAGGTGCGGGTGATGCGCAGGATCGGGCTGAGCAGCACCGGCGCCAACAGAAAGGCGCCGCAAACCCCCAGGTAATAGGTCAGAAAACCGTAGCCGTACTGGTAGGCCAGACCGATGGTGCCATAGAAGGCCCAGGCGCTGGCATAGACGCCCAGTGACAGTGTGTAGGTGGCGGGATGGCGCAGCACTGCGCGCGGCACCAGGCCGTGTTCGGTCATCCAGGCGACGCCAAACAGCAGGATCAGGTAAATAATGCTGATCAGCAGCAGCTGACTCAGATCAAAGCTCATCGGCATCTTTTGGGCTCTGTAGCAGCATGCCGGCGATGATCAGGATCAGCCACAGCACATAGGGACGGTACCAGGCACCCTGGGGTTCTATCCACCAATCCATGATGGCGGGGGAAAACAGGTAGATGCCGATTACCAGCAGCAGCACCAGGCGGTAGATATACATGGGTATCCGTTGATTTGCGGGCGGCTGCAGATCGCGTTGCCGCTTTGGTCAGGCCCTGATGGTAATCAGGCGGCTGCGGCTTGCCAAGGGCATCAATCAAAGCGTGCGTCGTAGGGCAGGCTTGGCGTGGCACTGAGGTGCTGCGGTTGCCAGTGAGCAATGGCCCAATTGAGCAACTCGTCGACACTGGCGCTGCGCAGCCTGGCCGGAGGGTTCTGTGCCAGCGCTTGCAGTGCGCGGAACAGTTGCGTCGGCGCCTGAGCCGGGTCGAGTGGAGTGGAGCCCAGGCGTTTGCTCAGTTTCTCGCCATCGGCCCGCATCAGCAGGGGGATATGCAGGTAGCGCGGCAGCGGCTGGCCGAGCAATTGGTAAATCCATTGCTGGCGCGGGGTCGAGTCAAGCAGGTCGGCCCCACGCACCACGTCGGTGATGCCTTGGGCGATGTCATCGAGCACCACGGCCAACTGGTAAGCGAAGATGCCGTCGCGGCGGCGGATGATGAAGTCGCCGAGGCTGGTCGCCAGATTTTGACTGAACGGCGGCTGCAATCGGTCAAGCGTGGTGATCTGCTGATCAGGCACGATCAGGCGTATCGCATGATCATCGGCGGGCGGCAGCTGACGCTGGCGGCAAGTGCCGGGATAGATGCCATCGAACTCCGCCAGGTCGCGCCGTGAGCAATCGCAATAATAGGCTTTGCCTTCGCCCAGCCATTGCGCCACCTGGGCTTGATAGCGCGCCAGGCGATCGTGCTGGTAGAGGATTTCCCCATCGCTGTGCATGCCGTAGCAAGCCAGGGTATCGATGATCTGCTGGCTGGCGCCGGGAATGCTGCGTGGTTGGTCGAGGTCTTCAACCCGTATCAGCCAGTGCCCCTGCTGCTGACGTGCGTCCAGGTAGCTGGCGAGCGCCGCGACAAGAGAGCCGAAATGCAGATGACCGCTAGGGGTGGGGGCAAAGCGTCCGACGTAGGGGGCTGCTGGGGGCATGGTAGTCGGTCAGGCGGGGAATGAACGCAGGCTGCACCGGGCAGCCTGCGGACGACAGGGAGGCTTAGCTGCCGACCTGCTTTTCCTTGATTTCTGCCAGCGTCTTGCAATCGATGCAGAGGGTAGCAGTAGGACGGGCTTCGAGACGACGAATACCGATCTCAACGCCGCAGGAGTCGCAGAAGCCATAGTCGTCTTCTTCGATGCGCTGCAGGGTCTGGTCGATCTTCTTGATCAGCTTGCGCTCGCGATCACGGGCGCGCAGCTCAAGGCTGAACTCTTCTTCCTGGCTGGCACGGTCGGCCGGATCAGGGAAGTTGGCTGCTTCGTCCTGCATGTGGTGCACGGTGCGGTCGACTTCTTCCATCAATTCCTTTTTCCAGGTATTGAGGATGTCGGCGAAATGCTTGAGCTGCTGCTCGTTCATATATTCTTCGCCCTTTTTTTCCACATAAGGGACGAAGCCGCGGATCAACATAGATGTTTTTTGCTTGGCATTGCTGGGCATGAGAACCGCCTCACTTTTTGCTCGATCTTCCTGTTTCAGGTTCCACATACACAACCTGAATGACTCGGCCGTTGGCCTGCAAGCGGGCAAAGCTACCAGAACCTGATCACCTGCGCTACTGTTTAGCGCCAGAAGGTGCGGCGGCTGATATTGCCAGCACTGCAGGCCTGCGCCTGGCACGGTATGATCGCCGTTCACGTGCTTTAGTTCAGGACTTTTTATGCCTCAGCAACGCTGGACCCGACGGGTTCAGGATATCCAGCCGTTTCATGTCATGGCCGTGCTCGCAAGGGCGCGGGCGCTGGAAGCCGCGGGTCGCGACATCATCCACATGGAAATCGGTGAGCCGGACTTTGCGACCCCCGAGCCGATTGTCCGGGCGGGCCAGCAGGCGCTGGCCGATGGGCATACCGGTTACACGCCGGCGTTGGGGCTGCCGGCTCTGCGCGAAGCCATTGCCGGTCTGTACGCCCAGCGCTATGGCGTCAGTCTGGATCCGGCGCGGGTGGTCGTCACTCCCGGCGGCTCAGCGGCGCTCTTGTTGATCAGTGCGCTGTTGGTGGAGCCGGGTAAAAAGGTGCTGATGGCCGACCCGGCTTATCCGTGCAACCGACATTTTCTGCGCCTGGTCGAAGGGCGTGCGGTGCTGGTGCCGACCGGCCCGGAAACCGGCTACCAGCTGACCCCCGAGTTGATTGAGCAGTATTGGGACGCAGATTGCGTAGCCGTGCTGGCTGCCTCGCCGGCCAACCCGACCGGCACGCTCTTGAGCCAGCCGGAGCTGACCGCGCTGTCAGCCTGCTGCCGGCGTCTGCGGGCTGAGCTGATCGTCGATGAGATTTATCACGGCCTGACCTACGGCGTGGACGCCTGCTCGGCGCTGAATGTTGCCGATGACGCCTTCGTGCTCAACAGCTTTTCCAAGTACTTCGGCATGACCGGCTGGCGACTCGGCTGGCTGGTTGCCCCTGCAGAGGCGGTGCCGGCGCTGGAGAAGCTGGCGCAGAATCTCTATATATGTGCACCGCACATGGCGCAGCAGGCAGCGTTGGCCGCCTTTGGCGAAGAGGCGCGCGAGATTTGCGAGCTGCGCCGCCATGCGTTTCAGGTGCGCCGCGACTTTCTATTGCCGGCGCTGCGTGAGTTGGGCTTTCGTATCCCCCTGACCCCACAGGGTGCCTTCTATCTGTATGCCGACATGCAGGGGCTGGGCGGTGACAGTCAGCAGCTGTGTCAGCACGTCATTGATAACGAGTTTGTCGCCCTGACACCGGGGCTGGATTTTGGCCAGCACCGTTCCCATCAACACATCCGCTTTGCCTACACCACCTCGCTCGAGCGCCTGGAGCAGGGTGTCGAGCGCGTGGCACGAGCGCTGCAAAGCTGGCCCGCATGCTGATTCCTTTTGAAGTGCCGTTGACGCCAGCGCGGCTGGTCAAGCGCTACAAGCGGTTTCTCGCGGACGTGGTGCTGGATGATGGCCGCGAGTTGACGGTGCATTGTCCGAACACCGGGTCCATGCGCAATTGTGGCCAGCCCGGCGACAGGGTCTGGCTGCGCCTTGAACAAAAGCCGGGACGCAAGCTGCCGGGCAGCTGGGAGTTGGTGGAGGTAGCAACCGGCGAGTTGGCCTGTGTGCATAGTGCGCGCGCCAACAAGGTGGTGGCGGCGGCGCTGCAGGCCGGTTTGCTTCAGCCGCTGGGTGGTTACGCGCAGCAACGCGCAGAAGTCAGCCTGCGTGCCGGCGGCAGCCGCTTCGACTTTCTGCTGTCGGAGCCCGGTGAGTGCGTGGTGGAGGTCAAGTGCGTGACCCTCGCCTTGGGCGGTGGCGAAGGCGCCTTTCCGGACGCCGTTAGCTTGCGCGGGCAAAAGCACTTGCTGGAACTCAGCGAGATTGCGGCCAGCGGCCGGCGTGCCTGCCTGCTGTTTTGCGTCATGCACTCGGGGATTGATCGGGTACGCCCGGCCGATGAAATCGACCCTGAATACGGGCGATTATTGCGCGCCGCAGTGGCGGCCGGCGTCGAGGTGCTGGCCTGGTCGGTCTGGCCGACGCCAGAGGGCTTGCAGGTGCGTGGCGAATTGCCGGTAATGCTCTAGTCGCAAGCTGATACGCCGAGCCAGAGCTGACCGTCGTGCAGGTAACAGGGTAGTTGGCGCAGGGATTGGCCGACGCAGGGGCCAGCAACGCATTCTCCGGATTCCGGCAAGAACAGCGCGCCGTGGGTAGCGCACTGGATCAGCCGCTGGGAGCTGTCGAGAAACTGATCGGCTACCCACTCCAGCGGCACGCCGCGATGCGGGCAGCGGTTTTCATAGACAAAAAACCGATCGCCCTGGCGCACGGCAAACAGTGCCTGGCCTTGATGCATAATGCCTTTGCTACCGCGAAGCGGCAGATCGTCCAGGCGGCAAAGTGGAAGGGGGGCGAGCTGATCGTCGGTCATAGGGGGATTATCGCCGGCCCCAGGTTGCTTGACCAGCACGCTGGCTGTTGTTGCCACGACAGGGGTAGCGCTTAATGGGTACTGTGAGCACTTGCTCAGGATAAGGAAAAAGGATGGTTGCGGCCTACCGCTTCAAACCCTTGGTTGTTGTATTGCTGCTGGCGCTGTTACTGCTGGCGAGCTTGCTGTCACTCGCGCTCGGGCCGGTCGCCATCCCGTTGGACGACACCCTGCGAGTGCTGCTGCAGCGAATGACGGCGGCTGAGCTGCCGGCGGATCAGGTGCTGATCATCGAGCAGATCCGTATGCCGCGTACCCTCATGGGGCTGCTGGTAGGCGCTACGCTGGCGCTGACAGGGGCGGCCATGCAGGGGCTGTTCCGCAACCCGTTGGCCGATCCGGGTTTGATCGGTGTGTCCAGCGGTGCCGCCTTGGGGGCGGCGTTGGTGATTGTGCTGGGGGGCACGTTACTGGCGCAGTTGCCGACAGCGGTGCTGCCCTACGTCACGGTTCTGGGGGCGTTTCTCGGTGGTGTGGCGACAACCTGGCTGGTCTACCGACTGGGTCAATCGGTGCAGGGTACCTCGGTGGCCAGCATGCTGCTGGCCGGCATCGCGATAGCCGCCATTAGCGGCGCGGTTATCGGCCTGCTCAGCTACCTGGCGGATGATGCCATGCTGCGCACGCTTACATTCTGGAATATGGGCACCCTGGGCGGCGCGAGTTACGAGCGAGTGGCTGTGCTGGCGCTGTGCTGTGCGCTGGTCTGGTGGCGTTTGCCGCGCCAGGCCAGCGCGCTGAATGCGCTGCTGCTTGGCGAATCCGAGGCCCGCCATCTGGGCGTGGACGTCGAGCGGGTCAAGCGTGAGCTGGTACTGCTGACGGCGTTGGGCGTGGGTGCCTGTGTGGCGGTGGCGGGTCTGATCGGCTTTGTCGGGCTGGTGGTGCCGCATCTGGTGCGGCTGCTGCTGGGCGCTGATCACCGGCGTGTGCTGCCGGCTTCCATGCTGCTGGGCGCCGGTTTGTTGCTATTGGCCGATGTTGTAGCTCGGCTGGTGGTCTCGCCGGCAGAGTTGCCAATCGGAATTATCACGGCCGTGCTGGGCGCGCCTTTCTTTCTCGCGTTGCTGCTGCGTGCGCAGCGCCGGGGAGGTGTCTGATGCTCGAAGTCAGCGCCCTGGATTGCGCGCGTGGCGCCAGAAGCATTCTGCAGGGTATCTCGTTCCAGCTGGCGGCAGGTGAAGTGCTGGCAGTGCTGGGGACCAACGGCGCGGGCAAAAGTACCTTGCTGGCCAGCCTGACCGGTGAGTTGGCACCGCGCAGCGGCAGCATCCTGTTGGCCGGTCGCGCACTGGCCAGTTGGCCGGCGCAGGAGCGGGCGCGGCGGATGGCTGTATTGCCGCAGAGTTCGACGCTGGCTTTCCCCTTCAGTGTCGGTGAGGTGGTCGCCCTGGGGCGCCTGCCCCACGCCACCGGCACGCGGCAGGATGAGTTGATCATTGGGCAGGCGATGGCCGCGACCGATGTCACTCAGTTGCGCCAGCGTAGCTACCTCACGCTGTCGGGCGGCGAGCGCCAGCGGGTGCATCTGGCCCGGGTGCTGGCGCAAATCTGGGACGCCGGCGAGCAGGGCTGCCTATTGCTGGACGAGCCTACGGCAGCGTTGGATCTGGCACACCAGCAGCTCATTCTCCAGCAGGCCCGTAACATGGCTCGGCGTAGTCTGGCCGTAGTGGTCGTGCTGCATGATTTGAATCTGGCCGCGCGCTATGCCGATCGCTTGCTGTTGCTGCATCAGGGCCGGGCTGTCGCCCTGGGGTCGCCCTGGCAGGTGCTCAGTGCCGAGCGCATCGCCGAGGTATTCGGGGTGGCCGTGCGGGTGGAGAAGCATCCGCTGCAGGACAGCCCCTTGATCATTGTCTGAGGTCGTGATGAGAACCCTGATATTGCTGCTGGCGGGTGTGTCGTTATCGGTTGCGTTGAGCGCCGCCGAGTTGCCTGGCTGGCAAGCTACGGAACATCTGGACGCCGCGCATCTTGGAGAGGTCTGGAGTACCCGTGGGCAGCGCTGGATCGATGCAGACCAGCTAGTGGCTGAGTTGGCCGGCAGTGACCGGGTAGTGGTGGGAGAAAAACACGACAATCCGGATCATCACCACCTGCAGCTGTGGTTGTTGCAACAGTTGCAGGCCCGGCGCCCGCAAGCCGCTTTGCTCATGGAGATGCTGCAGCCTGGCCAGCAGGCAGCGGTAACGGCTCTGCAGCACCGCGAGTTGCCAGCGTCAGCCGCGTTGTCGGCGCAGCTCGACTGGCAGGATGGTTGGGACTGGTCGCTTTACGGCCCATTGGTGCGTTGGGGGCTGCAGGTACCGCAGCAATTGTTGGCAGCCAATCTGAGCGCCGAGCAAATGATGCATCGTTACCGCCGCTCGCCGCCCATCAGTTCGCGTTACTCGGCGGCGGCGCGGGCTGAACTTGAGCAGACGCTGTTGGACAGTCACTGTGGCATGCTCGATGCCCAACGCGTGCCGGCCATGTTGGCGATTCAGCAGGGAAGGGATGAGCAGATGGCCCGCGCCCTGGCTGAGGCGCCAGCGCCAGCGCTTTTATTGGCCGGTGCCTATCATGCTAGGCGCGACCTGGGCGTGCCGCTGCACTGGCAGTGGCAGTGGGGCGCCGCGCCGGCCGTTGTGTTGCTTTGGGAGGCCGGGGCGGGCGAGCTGCCGGGGCATGCCCAGGCGGATTATGTGTGGCTGACCCCAGCATTGCCCGAGCAGGACTACTGCGCCGGCTGGCGCGAGCATTAAAGTGCGGCTTTGCCCGTGCGCATGGCCGGACTGAGTTTGAGCATATCCAGCGCCGCCGCCGCAACGTCACCCGCTCGTGCACTTAGGCTGATGCGCGTTGGCACCATCAGCCACTGATTGATCACGCCAACAATAAAACTGTGCAGGCACAGCAGTGCCAGTTCCATGTCCAGATCAGCGGGCAGTTCGCCGCGAGCGACCGCCAGTCGCAATGTGGTCAGCACCTGGTTGTCGTGCTCCTGGCGCATGGCTTGCAGGTGCTTTTTGGGACCGCAGGGTTCGTCGGTAAATTCACACTTGAGAAAGATGATCTCGTGTACCTGGCGATTGGTCGGGTCCGACTCTACCCGGCGAAAAACCTCGGTCAGCAGCTCGCGAAACAATTCCAGCGGATGCAGTTCTTCCGGGTTGCGGGTCGCCTCGCTGAGCGCTTCAAGCGGCATGTGAATGCGCTGGAAGAGCGCATCGAGCAGGTCGGCCTTGTCCTGAAAGTGCCAGTAAATGGCACCACGGGTTACGCCGGCGGCCTGCGCTATGTCGGTCAGTGAGGCGCGCGAAACGCCTTTTTCGTGAAAGCACTGTTGGGCCGCGTCAATAATGCGCTGACGGGTTTCAAAGGCTTCTTCTTTGGTGCGTCTGACCATGTCTTTCCGGAGTTTTGGGTAAGGATTTCGGACCGCAAGAAGCGGGTTTGTGAGCTAATGTTAACTGATGCCTAAAAGCACTTACAAACATTCATGAATGTAAGTATATTATCCGCCATGACTGCTGTCTCTCGCTTCGTGCTGAGCGAGTGTTTCGGTTAAAGATCAAAATTTCTGCCTTCACGAGGTTTCCCCATGCCGATCAAGCCAGCTCACGCTGCACTGATTCCGTTGTTAGCCGCCACCTTATTAATCAGTGCCTGCCAGGATCAGAACCAGGAGCAGGGTGCAGCCGAAGCGCAGCAGGGGCCGCCGAAGGTGGGCGTAGTTACCTTGCAGGCGGAACACTTTCTGCTGACCACCGAGCTGCCGGGCCGCACCACGGCCTATCGCATCGCCGAAGTGCGGCCCCAGGTCAACGGCATCATTGAAAAACGACTGTTCGAAGAAGGTGCCGAGGTCAAGGAAGGTCAGCAGCTGTATCAAATCGACGACGACGTTTATCAGGCGACTCTCAAAAGCGCCGAAGCCAGCAGCCTGGCCAGCCGTTCATTGGCTGAGCGCTACGGCATTCTGGTCAAGGAGCGGGCAGTGAGCCAGCAGGAGTTTGACGAGGCACGCTCCACCAGCTTGCAGGCGCAGGCGGCCTTGGATCAGGCGCGTATCAACGTACGTTACACCAAGGTGCTGGCGCCGATTTCCGGTCGCATCGGCCGCTCGGCAGTGAGTGAGGGCGCCCTGGTCAGCAATGGGCAAACTCAGGAGCTGGCGACTATTCAGCAGCTTGACCCGATTTACGTAGACGTGACCCAGCCCGCGCGCGACATGCTCAACCTGCGCCGCGATCTTGAGGCTGGGCGGCTGGAACGCAGTGGCGACAATGCGGCCAAGGTCACATTGAAGCTGGAAGACGGCAGCGTCTATCCGCTGGAAGGCAAGCTCGAGTTCTCCGAGGTATCGGTTGACTCGGGTACCGGGTCGGTCACCCTGCGGGCGGTATTCCCCAACCCCGACGAGCTGTTGCTACCGGGCATGTTCGTGCATGCGCAGCTGGTGGCAGGTGCCAAAAGTGATGCCATCCTGGCGCCACAGCAGGGCATCACCCGCACGCCTCGTGGGACTGCCACCGCCATGGTGGTCAACGCTGAGAACAAGGTAGAAGTGCGTGAGGTGGAAGCCGAGCGCACCGTTGGCAACCGCTGGCTGATCAACTCGGGGCTGAATGATGGCGATCGACTGATCACCGAAGGTCTGCAGTTTGTGCAGCCGGGTGCCGAAGTGAAGGTGAGTCCGGCCTCTAACGTGTCTGACAATGCTCCCGCGCAGTCCGGTGCCAATGCGCCGCCCGCTGAAGATCCGGCCAACGCTGCCGACCAGGAAGGGTAATCGTCCATGTCTCGTTTTTTTATCGATCGCCCGATTTTCGCTTGGGTAGTCGCGCTGGTTATCATGCTGGTCGGTGGGCTTTCACTACTCAAGCTGCCGATCAACCAGTACCCGAGTATCGCGCCGCCGGCAGTGGGCATTTCCGTTGCCTATCCGGGCGCCTCTGCGCAAACCGTGCAGGACACGGTGGTGCAGGTCATCGAACAGCAGATGAATGGTATCGACGGTTTGCGTTACATCTCCTCGGAGAGTAACTCCGATGGCAGTATGTCGATTACCGTTACCTTCGAGCAGGGTACCGATCCGGACATCGCACAGGTGCAGGTACAGAACAAGCTGCAGCTGGCGACTCCCCTGTTGCCGCAGGAAGTGCAGCAGCAGGGTATCCGGGTTACCAAGGCGGTACGCAACTTCCTGCTGGTAATCGGTGTGGTGTCGCAGGACGGCAGCATGAACCGGGATGACCTCTCCGATTACATTGTCTCCAACATCCAGGATCCGATCTCGCGTACTGCGGGTGTGGGTGACTTCCAGGTCTTCGGTGCGCAGTACGCCATGCGTATCTGGCTGGACCCGGCCAAGCTGACCAATTTCAACCTGACGCCGATGGATGTCAGTGCCGCCATTCAGGCGCAGAACGTGCAGGTATCTGCCGGCCAGTTTGGCGGCCTGCCGGCGGTGCCTGGGCAGCAGCTGAACGCGACTATTCTGGGCAAGACGCGCCTGCAGCAGCCAGAAGAGTTCCGCAAGATTCTGTTGAAGGTGCAGAGCGACGGTTCGCAGGTACGTCTTGAAGATGTTGCCAAGGTTGAGCTGGGCGCGCAGGACGCCAGTATCTCTGCCCTCTACAACGGCAAGGCGGCCTCCGGTATGGCGATCAAACTGGCCACCGGCGCCAATGCGCTGGAGACCGGTAAGGCCATTCGCGCCACTATCGCTGATCTGGAGCCCTTCTTCCCCGAGGGCATGGAAGTCGTCTATCCCTACGACACCACGCCGGTGGTCGCCGAGTCCATTCTCGGCGTAGTGCATACGCTGTTCGAAGCCATCGTGCTGGTCTTCCTGGTGATGTACCTGTTCCTGCAGAATTTCCGCGCGACCTTGATTCCCACGTTGGCAGTGCCGGTGGTACTCCTGGGTACCTTCGGGATGCTCTCGGTATTCGGTTTCAGCATCAATATTCTGACCATGTTCGCCATGGTGCTGGCCATCGGTCTGTTGGTCGACGATGCCATCGTAGTGGTCGAGAACGTGGAGCGGGTGATGGCTGAAGAGGGGCTGTCGCCACTGGAAGCCACCCGCAAGTCCATGGGGCAGATTCAGGGTGCACTGGTTGGTATTGGTCTGGTGCTCTCGGCGGTATTCTTGCCCATGGCGTTCTTTGGCGGCTCTACCGGGGTTATCTATCGCCAGTTCTCGATCACCATTGCCTCGGCGATGGGGCTGTCGGTGCTGGTTGCCCTGGTATTTACACCAGCGCTCTGCGCCACCATCCTCAAGCCGATTCCCAAGGGCCACTCGCATGAAAAGCGCGGCTTCTTCGGCTGGTTCAACCGCACCTTTGATCGCGGCATCCATCGCTATGAGAAGGGCGTGGCCGGGATCCTTACCCGCAAGCTGCCCTATCTGATTCTGTACGCATTGATTGTCGGCTTGATGATCTTCCTGTTCACCCGTCTGCCGGCTGCATTCCTGCCCGACGAAGACCAAGGCGTACTCTTTGCCCAGGTGCAGACGCCGGTGGGTTCTACTGCCGAGCGTACCCAGCAGACGGTGGATGCAATGCGCACCTACCTGCTGGAAGAAGAGTCCGACACAGTCAATTCAGTCTTTACCGTGACCGGCTTCAACTTCGCTGGCCGCGGTCAGAACGCGGGTCTGGCGTTTATCGGGCTGCACCCCTGGGAAGAGCGCGGCGGCGACGGTGAGGATGTGTTCTCACTGGCGCAGCGTGCGCAGCAACACTTTGCCGGTTTCCGCGATGCCATGGTGTTCGCCTTCGCGCCGCCCGCGGTGATGGAACTGGGCACCGCCACCGGTTTTGACCTGTTTCTGCAGGACAATTCCGGTGTCGGCCATGAGGTCCTGATGCAGGCACGCAATCAGCTCCTGGGCATGGCTTCGCAGAGCCCGGTGCTGACCAGCGTGCGACCCAATGGCATGGATGATCAGCCGCAATTCCAGTTGCTCATCGACGATGAAAAAGCGCGCGCCTTGGGCTTGTCCCTGAGCGATGTGAACCAGACATTGTCGATGGCCTGGGGCTCGAGCTACGTCAATGATTTTGTTGATCGTGGACGGGTCAAGAAGGTGTACATCCAGGGTCAGGCCGAGTCGCGCATGAACCCGGAAGACCTGCAGAAATGGTTTGTGCGCAACGACGCCGGCGAGATGGTGCCGTTCAGTGCCTTTGCCAGCGGCGAGTGGGTGTATGGCTCACCGAAGCTGTCACGTTACAACGGCGTCTCCGCCATGGAGGTGCTGGGTGAGCCCGCGCCGGGCTACAGTACCGGCGATGCCATGGCCGAGATTGAGCAGATGGCAACCAAGCTGCCGAAGGGCGTTGGTATCGCCTGGACCGGGCTGTCCTATGAGGAGCGTCTGTCGGGTGATCAGGCGCCGGCACTCTACGCGCTGTCGCTGATCGTGGTGTTCCTCTGCCTTGCTGCACTGTATGAAAGCTGGTCGATTCCACTGGCGGTGATGCTGGTTGTGCCCCTGGGTGTGATTGGCGCACTGTTGGCGACCCTGGGTCGTGGGCTGTCAAATGATGTGTTCTTCCAGGTCGGCTTGTTGACCACCATCGGCTTGACGGCAAAGAACGCCATTCTGATCGTTGAGTTTGCCAAGGAGCTGCACGAGCAGGGCATGAGCATCTTCGACGCCGCCGTCGAGGCCTGTCGCTTGCGTTTGCGCCCGATCATCATGACCTCGCTGGCCTTTACCCTGGGCGTGGTGCCGCTGGCGCTGGCCACCGGTGCGGGTGCGGGCAGTTCGCACGCGATTGGTACCGGCGTGATCGGTGGCATGATCACCGCCACCGTGCTGGCGATCTTCTGGGTGCCGCTGTTCTATGTGATGGTCACCACCCTGTTCAAGGGCAAACAAACCCCGAGCACCGAGCCGAGTACCGAGAAGAAGGAGGAGCAACAGTGAAGCGCTGTCTATTAAGCCTGGCAGTAATGGCGGCCCTGGGTGGTTGCTCGCTGATTCCTGATTACCAGCGCCCCGAGGCGCCGGTCGCGGCGGCCTGGGAAACCGGGGATCAAGCCAGCAGCAGCACTGCGCTGGTCGGTTGGAAGGCCTTCTTCAAGGACCCCGAGCTGCAGCAGTTGATTGCCATCGCGCTGGAGAACAACCGCGATCTGCGGGTGGCGGCATTGAACGTCGAGGCCAACCGCGCGCTTTACGGCATTCAGCGGGCTGAGGTTTACCCGCAAGTGGATATCAATGGTGACGGCAGCCGCATGCGCCTGCCGGCCGATCTGGCTGACGGCAACGACAGCATGATCACCAGTCAGTACTCGGCGACGGTGGGCGTGTCCTGGGAGCTGGATCTGTTTGGTCGCATCAGCAGCTTGCGCGAGCAGGCCCTGCAGGAGTTTCTCGCCAGTGACGAGGCGCGGCGCGGAGTGCAGATCAGCCTGGTCGCCAACGTCGCCAATACCTACTTTACCTGGCAGGCCGATCAGGCGTTGCTTGAGGTGACTCAGGAAACCCTGAAAACCTACGAAGAAAGTCTGGCGCTGACCAATCGCAGTTACGAGGTCGGTGTCGCCTCTTCGCTGGAGTTGTCGCAGGCACGCAGTGCGGTACAGAGTGCCCGGGTCAGCCTGGCTCAATATCGCCGCTTTGTGGCACAGGATCGTAATGCATTGACTGCGCTACTGGGTCAGGCGGCGCCCCGATTGCCGGCACAAAGTGCCTCGTTGAATCAGATCATGGTCGCTGAAGTGCCCGTGGGCCTGCCGTCAGAGGTGTTGTATCAGCGTCCGGATATTCTGCAGGCCGAGTATGAATTGCGCGCGGTCAATGCCAGTATCGGCGCGGCCAAGGCGGCGTTCTTTCCGAGCATCAGCCTGACCGGTGCTGGTGGTAGTGCCAGCAGCGATCTGGACGGTCTGTTTGATAGCGGCTCGGAATACTGGAGCTTCACGCCAAGCATCAGTGTGCCGATCTTCCGAGCCGGTGCCCTCAAGGCCAGCCTGGATTACGCCGAGATTATCAAGAATCAGCAGGTGGCCCAGTACGAAGGGGCTATCCAGACCGCCTTTCAGGAAGTCGCAGACGGCCTGGTGGCGCGGGACACTTATGTGGAGCAGGTCACCGCGCAGCGCGCCTTGCTGGAGACCAGTGAAGACTACTACCGGCTTGCCGAGCGCCGTTACCGTACCGGTATCGATAGCTACCTGACGTTGCTGGACGCGCAGCGGCAGTTGTTCGAGGTGCGCCAGGGCGTAGTGACAGATCGTCTCAGCCAGTTGATCAGTGAGGTCAATCTGTTCAAGGCACTCGGCGGTGGTTGGTATGCCGAAGAGCCGCCGGAGCAGCGCGAACCGGAAGCCTGATCGTCTGGCTTCCGATGCGCCATCAAACGCCGAGACCGCAATGGCCTCGGCGTTTTTTTATGTCTGGAGAATGGTCACGGCCGGGTGGGCGGATTTCAGGCAAAAAAATGCCCGCTCATTGAGCGGGCGAAATCCGTGATTAGCCTGATGAGGAGATAACCGTTTGTCTCGCGACAATCTGTTATCAAAGCCATCTCGCGATGACTTGTTGCTAATGATAACGCATATCATTAGCACGTCAAGCGTAAATGAGAATTATTTTCCGTTAAGCTGTTTGTAGTGGGTCAATTCCTTGTTCATCAGGTCGATCCGCCGTGCCATGCTTTCGATCAAACTGTGGGCAATGCGCGGGTTGCTCTGCATCAGCGCGAGAAATTGTTCCTTGGGGATCATCATCACGGTGGTCGGCGCACTGGCGATGACGGTGGCGGAGCGTTTTTCGCGGGTGAACAGCGCCATGGCGCCAAAAATTTCGTCCTTCTGGACATCGCCGACCTTGATGCCCTCAACGAAGGCTTCTGCGTGCCCCTCAGTGATGATGAAGACGTGGTCGGCTTCATCTCCCTGCCGGATCAGTTCGGCGCCGGGAGCGAAATGCTGAAAGCCGGTCACGGGGCGTACTTCGGGCTGTTTGCTGTGCGCTAAAGCATCCGACATCAGCGCGGCTTGGCCAAGGATGTACTGGGTGAACTGCTCCTGACGCTGACTGTTGCCATGGATGTGCTTGAACAGTGCCTCGCGGTCATAGGGGATCAGCGTCAGCGGCTCTTCGCTCATATAGTTGCACGGCGCGGTATTGAGTCCCTGGCGCAGGCCGATCAGGTCGCCTTCCTGGATGTAGAACAGCGGCTTGCCATCGATCAGGGCGTGCAGCAGGCCGCTTTTGAGCAGGTACAGACGATGCTGGCCGATGTGCTCGTAAAGGTCATCGACGGCATCAAGCTGTATGGGTGCGTCGCAGGGCTCCAGCCCGTCCAGTAACTGTTCGGGAATGCGCTGCAGGGTGTTGATGAGTTTTTCAGCGTAGGGGGGCTGATCACCTATAAGGTACATAACGGAATTCCTTTTAATTAGATCCTGTTCCACCGCAGTGTAGCTTCGTACCGCTGGGCAGATACCGGCTGGGCCGCAGCGCCAGACATACATTACTGCAGGGTCCCCTCTGCTCGTCAACATAAAAGCCTCCGCCCGCGCCTGACAACCGCTTTGCCTCCGGCCTGTGAGCTGTGTCGCGGAAAGGGCGCGCGACCCTAGGGCGGTGACTGTTCCTGCAGCTGCAACAGCAACTGTTCCTTGTATTGCGGATCAAGGTCATTCCAGTGCACGTCCTGGAGGGCGCCGGCGATTGAGAACATCAATGCCTTGGAGGCATTGAAGCCGCGTGCGCGCACCGCATTGTAGGCTCCGACTGGCCCGAGCTGACGTAGTTGTTCGCGATTGTGAATGCCAGTGGCGTGCAGCCACTGGGCTGAAGTCTTGCCCAGATTGCGCAGTTCGAGAAGTTCATCCTGGCTCATGCACACCCCGCAGTCTGGGAGTAACGTAGAGAGGGGCAGGAGGTGGCCAGGCCAGCCGTTGTGGTGCCCGGCGTAGCAGCCGGGTGCTGATATGTTTGCTGCATGGTATCGGGCTTCTTTTTATTGGTATCCCGATACCAGTGTAGATTCCCCTGCTGAATCCGTACAGAAGGGCTCTGGCACGCGCTACAGACGTTTTTTCAGCTGCTCTAGGAGTGCCTGCATGCTACTGGTACTCGAGGTGTCGACCTGTACGCTGATCTGCTGCTCTTGCTCGGTCAGCGGCTCCAGGTGCTGTCGCTGCTGCTGCACTACCTGCATGTCGGCGTCGGACGGGTCAGCGCCCTCACGGCGGCGCTGCTCAATCCATTGTTCTACGGTCGGCAGCGGTACATCGCAGTGCAGGATAAGGCAGGGCGCACACTGCTCTTCAATCGCGTCGCGCATCTGCTGACGCTGGGCGTGCTTGAGATGAGTGGCGTCGACAATGACGGCGTAGCCATTGGCCAGAATGAGTTCGGCCAGCGCGGCCAGACGGTCGTAGGTTTTAACGCTGCGTTCCGGAGCGTACAGGCCGGAGTCCAGCGCCTGGTTATCGGCACTGCCGAACAGGCGCTTGCGTTCCATGTCGGAGCGCACGCGAATCGCGCCGACTTCACTGACCAGGTTGTGTGCCAGGGTGCTTTTGCCGGTGCCAGACAGGCCAAACATCAAAATACCGAAGCGGGCGGGCACTTCGGTATAGCGTTCGGCCAGGTCGGCGTAGCTGCGGTAGCGTTGCATCACCTGCGCACGCTCTTCGGCGCTGCTGTTGTCTTGCAGACCGAACAGGGCCACCTTGGCTCTTACCATGGCGCGGTAAGCTTTGTAGTAATTGAGTACGGCGAGGCCTTCGTAGTCACCGGTCTGTTCCAGATAGCCACTGACGAAACGCAGCGCCATTCCGGTCAGGCCGCGATCTTCAAGGTCCATGGCCATGAAGCCGACATCGCTCATGACATCGGTCCAGCGGAAGGCCTCATTGAACTCAATGCAGTCAAACAGGGTCACTTGTCCGTCGACCAAGGTGACGTTGTCGAGGTAAGTGTCGCCGTGGCATTCGCGCACCAGGCCGGCAGCCTTGCGTTCGGCCAGTTGGGGAATCAGGCGTTGATATGTAGTATTCGCCCACTGTTCCAGCTGTTCGAGCTGTGCCAGGTCCTTGGGGTCATCGAGGAACGGGCGAATCTGATCGAAGTTTTGCGCAACAGGGGCATGTACCTGATCGGGGTTGCCGTAGGGCAACTCGATGCCGGCATGCGCGATCTGCCCATGAAAGCGCGCCAGGGTGCCGGCCAGTTCGTCGATATGCCGGTTTTCCAGGCGGCCTTCGCGCTGCATGTTGCCCAGCAGGTCCGGCTGCCGGAACTGGCGAGTCTTCACCAGGTATTCGATGATGGGGCCGTCGCCAGTGAGTGTGGGCGCTTCGGCGCTACCGCGTACCGGGACCACGTCGAGATACAGGTTGGGCGCCAGGCGTCGATTGAGCCGCACTTCTTCAGCACAGAAGTGCGCGCGCTGCTCGAGGTTGGAGTAATCAAGAAAACCGAAGTTAACTGGCTTCTTGATTTTGTAAACGTAGTCGCCGGTCAGCAGCACCCAGGAAATGTGCGTTTCCATCAGCGTGAATTCGCTCACCGGGTGATCGTAGAGCGCGGGATTTTGCAGGGCTTGTAACAGAGTCTGGCTCACAGAGTTTCCTTGCTGGGGCTGGCAATGAGAACATTATGCGGGTTGGCCGGTCTCAGGCCAACCATGGCAACAGGCCGATAGTGTGCTGTCGGTCTCAACGGGTGTGAGGTAGAGCAGGGCAATATGGCTAAAAAACGCAAGGCGCGAGCAAAGAAGAAAAGCAGTATGAAGCAGCGCCTGGGAGGCTGGGTACTGAAACTCGGGTTGGTGTGTCTGGTGCTGCTGGCGGCATTGGCCATGTACCTCGATGCCATAGTGCAGGAAAAATTCTCCGGCAAGCGCTGGGCGGTACCGGCCAAGGTGTTTGCTCGCCCGCTGGAGCTCTATGCCGGCCAACATCTTGGCCGCGACGATTTTCTCACTGAGCTCAAGGCGCTGGGTTACCGCCCGGTCAACTCGGTCAGCGGTCCGGGGCAGATGGCGGTCAGCGGTAACCAGATCGATGTGTATACCCGCGGCTTTCAGTTTTTTGAAGGTACCGAGCCCGCTCAGCGCGTGAGTGTGCGTTTCAATGGTGAACAGGTTGCCAGTATTGGTGGCAGCGCCAATCTGGTCATGGCCCGCCTGGAGCCGATGATGATCGGCGGCATTTACCCCGCCCACAACGAAGATCGCATTCTGGTGCGGCTGGATCAGGCGCCGCCTTATCTGGTGGATTCGCTGGTGGCGGTTGAAGACCGTGAGTTCTTTCAGCACTTTGGCGTTTCGCCCAAGGGCATAGCGCGCGCCATGTATGTAAACCTGACGTCCGGTAGTCTGCGTCAGGGCGGCAGCACGCTGACCCAGCAGTTGGTCAAGAACTTCTACCTCAACAGCGACCGCAACATCATCCGCAAGGGCCTGGAAGCGATGATGGCAGTGCTGCTTGAGCTGCACTACTCGAAAGAGGAAATTCTCGAGGCTTACCTCAATGAGGTATTCCTTGGTCAGGACGGCAATCGTGCGATTCACGGCTTTGGCTTGGCCAGCCAGTATTATTTTGCCCAGCCGCTGCAGGAGTTGCAGCTGCATCAGGTCGCGCTGTTGGTGGGTATGGTCAAGGGTGCTTCCTACTACAATCCGCGTCGCAATCCGGAGCGCGCCACCGAGCGCCGCAATCTGGTACTGGACCTGATGGCCGAGCAGGGTATGGTCAGTGCCGAGCAGGCGGTGCAGGCCAAAAACAAGCCACTGGATGTATCGGTGGGTGGCAGCATGGCCGATACCAGCTATCCGGCCTTTATGGATCTGGTCAAGCGCCAGCTGCGCGCTGATTATCGCGATGAGGATTTGACCAGCGAGGGTCTGCGCATCTTTACCAGCCTCGACCCGCTACTGCAGCACAAGGCGGAAGAAGCGGTGAAAACCACGCTCAAGCGACTGGGGCCGGCAGCCGAGAATGTACCCTTGGAGTCCGCCATGGTGGTCTCCGGCGCGCAGACCGGTGAGGTGCTGGCGGTAGTCGGCGGCAGTGATCCGCGTTTCTCTGGCTTCAATAGAGCCCTGGATGCTTCGCGGCCGATCGGCTCGTTGATCAAGCCGGCGATCTATCTGACGGCGCTCGAGCAGGCTGACCGCTATTCGCTGGTCACCCCGATTGACGACGCACCCATCGAACTGGAAGCCGAGCCAGGTAAAACCTGGTCACCGCAGAACTACGGGCGAGAAAGCCATGGTCTGGTGCCGCTGTACCTGGCGTTGGCCAAATCCTACAACCAGGCAGCAGTACGCCTGGGTATGGATGTAGGGGTCGACAAGGTACTCAATACCGTGCGCCGCTTGGGCGTGGAGCATGACTGGCCGGCTTATCCGTCGATGTTGCTGGGCTCCGGTGCGATGACGCCAATGCAGGTGAGTGACATGTACCAGACGCTGGCCAACGGCGGCTTCAATACGCCGCTGCGGTCGATTCGCAACGTACTCACGGCGCAAGGCGAGCCGCTCAAGCGCTATCCTTTCGAGGTACGGCAGCGGTTTGACTCGGCCAGCATCTACCTGACGCAGGAGGCCATGTCGCATGTCATGACCGAAGGTACCGGCCGCTCGGCGTACAATCGGGTGCCATCCAGTGTCCGCCTGGCCGGCAAGACCGGTACTACCAACGATCTGCGTGATAGCTGGTTCGCCGGGTTCTCCGACGACCTGGTTGCGGTCGCCTGGGTCGGACGCGACGACAACGGGCGTACCCGGCTGACCGGTGCTACCGGCGCGTTGCAGGTGTGGAGTGCCTTCATGGGCGAAGCGCATCCGCAGAGTTTGTCGGCTATGCCGCCCGCGGGTATCGTCAAAGCCTGGGCTGATCCGAGTACCGGGTTGGGTAGCGATCCGTCCTGTGTCGGCAGTATTGAAGTGCCGTTTCGTCAGGGTTTTGAGCCGCTGCCAGGGCCCGGCTGCCGTCCGGTGATTGACACCGAGGCCCTGCAAGATGGTGCCAACAAGGTGCTGGATACCATTCGCGGCTGGCTGCGCTAAGCAGCACTGCGTACACTGCCGCGATCAGGCTTGGAACACGAGCGGTTGTAACGAGAGGATGAAGCAGATGGGGAGCAGACAGATTGCGTCGCTGGCGGCCGTATTGGCGCTGCTGGGCGGTTGCGCGGGTTCAGGCGGCGCTATTCCGGTAGTCGACAGCGGGCGCCCGGTGTCCAATGAAGACATGCAGAGCGGCGCAGGACGTGTCACTACGGCTACTCCGGTGACCGGTCAGTCGCGCGATAGTGGCGTCGTGGTCATGGTGCCCAACGCCGAGGGAGGTTCCAGTCAGGTGGAGTCCTACCCCTTGGATTCGCAGCCGTCACTGCAGACCGGCCCCGCGGTGAGTTCTACACCCAGTAACGGTGGGTTCGGCGCGAGCGGCAACGGGAGCGTGCTGCAGCAGGACGAGCAGTTGGATGGTCCGGTGCTCGCGTTGTTGACGACCGCCCGGCAACAGGAGAGCAATGGAGACCTGAACGGCGCCAACGCCAGTCTCGAGCGCGCCATGCGCATTGCTCCGCGTGAGCCCCAGGTTCTGTATCGCCTCGCGCAGGTGCGTTTGGGGCAGGGCGATGCGGCGCAAGCGGAGCAGTTGGCTCAGCGTGGTTTGAGCTACGCTTCCGGCCGCCCGGAGCTGCAGGCGGGCTTGTGGGAGTTGGTCGCACAGGCGCGTGAGCAACAGGGTGATGCAGCCGGTGCCGAGCAGGCCAGACAGCGAGCCAAAGTCTCGTCTTGAGCCCGCAGCAATGGCACGCGCTGGCCGATGCGCTGTTGCGATTGGAGCAGGGGTTGCGGGCGCAGGGGCTTTGGTCGGATAGGCGTCCGGCAGCAGAACGGTTGAATAGCCAGACGCCTTTTTGCGTCGACACTCTCGACTTTGAACAATGGCTGCAGTGGGTGTTTATTCCGCGTCTGGCCTTGCTGATCAATCAGCAAGGCCGGCTGCCGGCAGAATGCAATATTCTGCCCATGGCGCAGGAGGCACTGGCGCCGCTCGGGCGCCGCGCGCAGCCGTTACTGGAGAGCGTTGCGGAGGTGGACCGTCTGGCATCCTTGCTGGTTCACCGCTGAGTTTAGCCGGCGGGCTTAGTTGCAGTACGTAGCCAGGTCTTCGCGGGCTTTCGCGATCATGGCCTGACGTTCCTCTTCACCGATGCGTTCCATTTCGCCAGCATCATTGGTGCGCCCCAGACGTGGATTGTTCTCCAGCGTAGTCAGGTCTTCGCGCAGCTTGGCGCATTGGGCTTCCCGCTGGGCCTGTTGTTCGCGCTCTGCTTTCTTGGCTGCTGCGTCGGTTTCGCCGTTTTGCGTGTCGCTCTCGCTCGGCGCTGCTGTCGCAGCGGGTGCCATATTGCTACCCAGCTTGGGTGGAGCGGTGACATTCATACGTTCGTACTGATCACTGGCAGGGGGTTGCTGGCTGAACTGCGTTACGCCGTTCTCGTCTACCCACTTGTAGAGTTTTTCTGCCATGGCGTGCGAGCAGATCATGCTCAGGGCGATGGCGATAAGCGTGTTGCGCATACGGTTTTCTTCCTTGTTCTCATCGGGTTTGGGCGAGTCGTTGGCTAACTATAGCCAAAGCCAGTGTTTCGGGTACATCCCGACTGTTGTAATTGTGCAACTTGGCTTGACTTGTGTGGCTTGAGAATAAACAATTCGTGGTTCTCATAAGCCAGCTGATATCGGTGCTCACCCGCAACTGATACGGCGGGCTTTGTTGCTCAATCCAGGAGGCGAAACCCGCCAACTCCTGGCCTGGCACCCGCACGCGCTACCTCGCGCTGGGGGAGGCAGCTCCAAACAGCAGGAGTCAGTCTCCAAGCACGTAGTCAAGCTGATGCATGGCAACTACCGTTGTCACTGCGCTGCCGAGCAGTAAACAGGTATCCGGCTGCCCACCTATGGTGGACGGCATGCTAGAGGTGATTCAAAAGTGGAGCTTTTATCCGGCGCTGAGATGGTCGTCCGCTCATTGCGTGACGAGGGTGTTAAATACATCTATGGGTACCCTGGTGGTGCTCTTCTGCATATTTACGATGCGATTTTCCGTCAGGACGATGTCGAGCATATTCTGGTGCGCCATGAACAGGCGGCTGCTCACATGGCTGATGGTTATGCGCGTGCTACCGGCAAGGCGGGTGTGGTCCTGGTCACGTCGGGACCGGGTGCTACCAATACCATTACCGGTATTGCGACTGCCTACATGGACTCGATCCCCATGGTGATCATTTCCGGTCAGGTTGCCAGCAACGTGGTGGGCACTGATGCCTTCCAGGAAACCGATATGGTCGGCGTGTCGCGTCCTATCGTGAAGCACAGCTTCATGGTCAAGGATCCGCGTGATATTCCCGAGATCATCAAGAAGGCCTTCTATCTGGCTCAGACAGGCCGCCCGGGCCCGGTTGTGGTTGATATTCCCAAGGATATGGGTAATCCGGCGGACAAGTTCGAGTACAGCTATCCGAAGAAGGTCAAGCTGCGTTCTTACAATCCGGCCACGCGTGGTCATTCCGGCCAGATTCGCAAAGCCGTAGAGATGATGCTGGCTGCCAAGCGCCCGATCATTTACTCCGGCGGCGGCGTTATTCTGGGTGGTGCGTCAAGTCAGTTGACCGAGCTGGTCAAGGCACTGAACGTGCCAATTACCAGTACCCTGATGGGTCTGGGCGCCTATCCCGGCACCGATCGCCAGTTTTTGGGGATGCTGGGTATGCACGGCAGTTACACCGCCAACCTGGCGATGCACCATGCTGACGTGATCCTGGCGATTGGCGCGCGTTTTGATGACCGCGTTATCAATGGCGACAACGCTGCCAAGTTCTGCCCGAACGCTAAGGTCATTCACGTGGATATCGATCCGGCCTCTATTTCCAAGACGGTCAAGGCGGATATTCCGATCGTGGGTCCGGTTGAAAGCGTGCTGAGCGAGATGATCGCGATCTTCAAGGAGATCAATCAGCAGCCCGATCAGGAAGGGCAGGCTACCTGGTGGAAGCAGGTCGACGAGTGGCGTGGTGGTGGCAAGCTGTTTCCCTATGACGCGGGCGACGGTTCCATCATCAAGCCTCAGCACGTTATCGAAACCCTTTGGGAAGTTACCAAGGGCGATGCCTTTGTCACTTCGGACGTGGGCCAGCATCAGATGTTTGCTGCCCAGTACTATCCGTTCGACAAACCCAATCGCTGGATCAACTCTGGCGGCCTGGGCACCATGGGCTTCGGTTTTCCAGCGGCCATGGGTGTGAAGATGAACTTCCCGGAGGCGGATGTCGCCTGCGTGACCGGTGAGGGCAGCATCCAGATGAATATTCAGGAAATGTCCACCTGTCTGCAGTACGACCTGCCGGTGAAGATCATCAACCTGAACAACGGTGCTCTGGGTATGGTGCGTCAGTGGCAGGACATGCAGTACAACAGCCGCTACTCGCATTCATACATGGACTCGTTGCCTGATTTTGTTCGTCTTGCCGAGGCCTATGGTCACGTGGGTATCCGCATCACCGACCTGAAAGACCTGAAGCCCAAGATGGAAGAGGCATTCGCCATGAAAGATCGCCTGGTGTTTCTCGACATTGCCGTCGACACCAGCGAGCACGTTTACCCCATGCAGGTCCGGGGTGGCGCGATGCGCGATATGTGGTTGAGCAAAACGGAGCGCACCTGATCATGAGACATATCATTTCCGTATTACTGGAAAACGAACCAGGCGCGTTGTCACGAGTTGTAGGATTGTTTTCCCAGCGTAACTACAACATCGAGACCCTGACTGTGGCGCCAACCGAAGACCCGACCCTGTCGCGTCTGACGTTGACGACCATCGGTCATGACGAAGTGGTGGAGCAGATCACCAAGAACCTCAACAAATTGATTGAGGTGGTGAAGCTGGTCAACCTGTCCGAAGGGCCTCACATCGAGCGCGAGTTGATGCTGGTCAAGATCAAGGCGACCGGTGCCCAGCGAGCTGAAGTAAAGCGCACCACGGATATTTTCCGTGGGCAGATTGTTGATGTATCTGCGAGTGTCTATACCGTACAGCTGGCGGGTACCACGGATAAGCTGGAAAGCTTTATCGAAGCCGTCGGACCAACGTCAGTCCTGGAAGTGGTGCGTACCGGGGTATCCGGTATTGCGCGTGGCGAGAAGGTGCTGAGTATCTGACTCGTTGTGGTAAAAGAAAACGCGGCCCGGTGCCGCGTTTTTTTATGCCCGTAACGGCAGGTACTGGTTATTTCACCGGCATGTTGCCACACTGTTCAGCTCGGTATTCTCGATAAGGTAGCGTCATGACAGAGCATCAAACCCAAAAACCTGAGTCCGAACAGGATACGCCACACACGTTGTTGCCAATTGATGAGCACGTGGAAGAAAGCCATGGCCCAGACGGCAAGAAGGTGCGCCACAAAGGTATTTACCTGCTGCCCAATCTGTTCACCACGGCTGCTCTGTTTTCCGGCTTTTACGCCATTGTCAGTGCGATGGATGGCAATTTTGCCCATGCGGCTGTGGCGGTGTTCGTGGCCATGGTGCTGGATGGCCTGGATGGGCGCGTGGCGCGTTTGACCAATACGCAGAGCGCCTTTGGTGCAGAGTACGATAGCCTGTCGGATATGGTCGCCTTTGGTGTCGCCCCGGCGGTAGTGGTATTCAGTTGGGCGCTGACAGATATGGGCAAGGTCGGCTGGGTGTTTGCCTTTATCTATGTGGCTGGCGCGGCTTTGCGCCTGGCGCGATTCAATACACATATTGGTGACGACGATGGCAGGTACTTTACCGGTTTGCCCAGTCCTTCAGGGGCGGGGCTGGTGGCTGGTATGGTCTGGTCGCTCTCGGACTTCGGGATCGATGGTGGCGACATCTCGGTGCTGGTCGGGATCATGACTGCGTTAGGTGGTTTGCTGATGGTGAGCAACTTCCGTTACTACAGCTTCAAAGACCTGGACTTCAAGGGGCGCGTGCCTTTCTTTGTAATCCTCGTGGTCGTTCTGGTATTTGCGGTGATCTCATCTGATCCGTCGCGCATACTCTGGGCCATCTTTGTTGGTTACACGGTCTCCGGACCGGTCATGTCGCTGTGGCGCTGGAGGCAGCGCAATAAGCTGGCCGGAGAGCAGGGCCAGGAGAAGTTGTAATTAAATCGTCATTAGGGGCTTGACGGCCCCGCTGAAGTCTCTATAATTCGCCCTCTCGCTGAGCAGGAAGCTCCAAGTAAAGCGCTTATTAATCAATAAGTTAGCTTGAAAATAAGGGTTGACAGGCTGGCGAGATGGCGTAGAATGCG